>BNJS01003793.1_pt1 | contig 212178 bp, 224 predicted proteins | sample 8540461 | NCBI WGS metagenome assembly BNJS01 (sample SAMD00202454, study PRJDB9452) | human saliva metagenome | isolation source: human saliva | place: Japan
CGGGGGGGCAGAAGTAGCGGCTCGAAAGTGCGTGCACCCTTAACAATAGAAGGCAGGCCACATCCATCGCGAGAAATATAGATACTTCCAAAAGCACATACCATCCTCTCTGCGACAGGATCACTGGGCAGGAGGCTTTGACAAGTACCAGCCGCGATGCCATCCATGACTGCCAATGCGACCATGCATTTCTATAAATATTTTTTCTCTCTTGAGGTATCACTCATTTATCCTCAGAGAATGGCGGCATCTACTCGTATGTAATGGCTAATTATTGAATTATGAATCACCGCATACCGGAAAGTGCAGATATCCTGCTTTTTCACTGTGCAACGAGTGGGGTACCCCTAATAAATAACCTCAAATATCTGATTTTTTATGTTGATTGCAAATTATTTAAGCACTATATCAGAATATTAATATTGCACAATAATCTATTAAAAATATTTTAGACACTCTACAGTATGTACTAGTTTTATTTGAATATATTATTTATAATATGAATGGAATTTTTGCGACCAGATTACGGAGGAATAATACGATGACTGGGGAGAACTCTGACAAGCGGCAACCCACCGAAAAGGAAGTACAGGAAAGTATCGCTTTCGCTGTTGCAGCTGCCAATCTTGCAGGCTGCACGCCTCCAACTACTGAAGAACTTGAACGGCTTGAACGTGTAGCACGCGGTGAAATCACAACTGATGAAGCTATTGCAGAAATTCGACACCGAATTCAGGGAGTGTAAATACTATGGAACAGCGTTGGCTTCAGGAGCAAGCGACAAGCCCCGAATGGTATGCCTACTATATTCCCTTCACCTATACTCTGCGCAATAAGTTTACAACCCCGGAACATCCTTATGGGGAACCCAACCCAGAGAAACTACGATCTTTAGAGGAACAGGTCACAAAGGTGCGCATGCGTAACCTATATGATAACCCTATTCAGGGCAACTTTGATTACAATCATATGAAAGCTGTGCATCACGCGATCTTTCAGGATGTATATGACTGGGCGGGTCAAGAACGCACCGCCCCTACCAATGGACCCATGGTCAAACTCGGGCACGCATACTACCCTGCGGGGCCCAATCTTACTGCTGCTGCTCACGCGCAATATGACCTTCTGGCCCGAAAAACTTGTTGCGAGGTTTAGATCAGAACACGTTTGTTACTGGACTTGCTGAAAGCTGGGGCGAGATTAATGTGGTCCACAGTTTCCGTGAAGGTAACACCCGCAGCCAGTTCGTGTTTTTCTCCCAACTCGCCCAGCAGGCTGGTTACCATATTGATACCGCTGCTTTTGCCCCTGGAAATCCTTTGCGTGACGAGTTCGTACAGGCACGTTTCTATAGCCAAGATACCGGCAGGAACGATAGGTTAGCCGCTGTGCTGGGTAAAGCTATTACACCCATATCACCTTCTGTTTCCGCGCAGGGGCACGAAGTCCCCCTGCAACGAGAGGTCGGCTTGAGCAGGGGTGTTTCCCTGAATAATGCTGGTGACCCTAATCTCCGCAGGACAGACGATGCGCCCACGCTAGGTTCTTCTGAGGCACCTAAAAATACATACAACAGGTACCAGCTATGTTCAAAACTAGACGATGTAAAAAACACGGCTCCTTCCCACCAGCAGAACCGTTCACAGAACACACAGCAGCGGCAGGAGCCGCAAAAATACAGGCAGCCCCACCCCAGGCGCGAGCGCAATGACCGTCACCCGAGGATGGGACTATAAAGTAAACGCCCAAAATCAGAGGTAGTTGGGAAGCCCACAGTATAAGCCCACCATGCACATGGGCTCTTGTTGAGCCTGTACACGTGGCGGGCTTATTGTGGGTCTACTATCATGACTTACCGCCTGTGCCCCAGCCCAGGATTACACCAGACCCCACCGTTTAAGATACGGCAGCTAGAAGCTCTCAGGCAGCAGTAACCGCCTGCTAACGGCAGTTCACAGTACCGTCAGAGGTGACACCCCAGTTATCCATGGTGGGGGCCTGCATCCTAATCAAATGCTGTAGGACTTCAGGGCGAATACTACTATTCATTAACTACCTTAATCCCTCAGGAAGACTATCGTACACAGCATCATAAATATCCTCGCTAATAAGCCCACGATCATACGCAAGTTCCAAATATTCAGAGGAAAGATCCGTGTTATTCTCGTAAAACCACCCGAGAGTCTGTCGTGGTTCATACGGCCAACGCTGCAGCTCATCAATTACTTGATCCCTCGAAAACAAACCCGCAGCATATCGATCACAGATCTCGCGAATACTAGCTCCAGAAAACCCAGGTTTTACCTCTTCCAGAGGGTACTTAACAAACCTTCCGAATTCTTCATCTGATAGGAGTACCTCACTCCGAAAACTCTCAGGTTTCCGCCCGGCACGTATCTGTTGTTGAATATACCGACTGGAGTCAATCCGATGGATCGTAGCTCGTATATTGTTTAATATTTGTGGCTTTAAAGACATTTAATCTTATCTATCTTGTTATTTAATGCCTCAGATTGGTAGAAGGCATACTGGAAGAAATATTACGACGTAACATGGAGGATTATTCATTAGAGGTTGTTCCGCGCCCAGAAACTTCAAATGACCGAAAACCTAGAGTACGAGGTTGACATCCTGTGGAACACTGTGGGCAGTACCCGCCAGTATTTCGATACGCGGGTCCCTGTTCTACACCACACAGTGGCAGTTAACCTGCTGGTTGAGCTGTTTGTCCCCATGCGTCGAATGGTCCGCCTTGAACGGAGAGTTTGTCAATATTTTCTTTATGGGTACGGGTATCGGTGATACGGTCGGTCATTGGGGTTTATCCTTCTGCGGCGCGTCGTAGAGCGGCTCGTGTCCGAGAAACTTCTAATGTCAGGTCGTAATCAATGAGCTCATGGGTTTCTGCGGTGTCGAGGTCGTCCCAGGATCCGCGGACACGAGGTGCTCCTCCTTCCATACCCCAAGGATCCCACTCCTCACCTTTAGCTTGAGGCTTGTACTCCCAACGAACAAGCTCATCAATCGCCTGAGCACGGGTAAGTTCACCAACATAGTAGCGTTGACAGATCTCATACGGAGAACCGGAGCTAAACCCGGCACGGATAGGCTCAACACGCTCTGCTTTTTTGAGCATATCGGGCAGCTCATATTTACTGATACCAAGCCCATGGGCGAAATCGTGCGGGGTAGCACCGGCATCGGCGAGAGTTTTAGCTGCACGGTAAATTTCTAGGTCAAGGAGTTTTTTACGGACTTTGGTATGGCGTGCTTTTTCAACGAGTTCTTGCAGTTCCATGGTGTGTTTTCCTTTACGAGTAGTTGGGTGCGCGGTCTTTGGGGTTTATCCTTCAGGGGGTAGCCTGAGCTTGACCAGCAACCTCCTACTGCGCCCCAGCCCAGGATTACACCAGACCCTACCGTTTAAGATACGGCAGCTAGAAGCTCTCGGGCAGCAGTAACCGCCTGCTAACGGTAGTTCACAGTACCGTCAGAGGTGACGCCCCAGTTATCCATGGTGGGGGCCTGCATCTTCCCGCACAGCTGATACGCTCTCATCTGGTCTTCTTTCAGCACCCCAGAGTCGGCACGGGTCCACCACGGGGTTAGCCCCAGGTGCATTGGCCTATAGTTCTTATACTGCACCATAGCCGTAAACGCTGGGATCTGGGTCATGGCCGCCGCCTCCATCACCGATTTCTCTTCCACAGAGTACGAGGTGGAGTTACCGTACTGCCCTGCAGAATACGACCGAGAAACCCGTTTACGGTCGAATTTACCCAGTGCCTCAGAAACCGGCCGCAGCGTCTCTACGTCCAAGCCCGGCAGGTAGTACTTCACCACCGAGTTACCAGAAATTGTTTTTGCCCCTTGCTCACCCCAACGGTCTACCAGCTGAGAGAACGACTGCGCAATCAGAATTACTTCAACACCACGACCGTTAATATCCGACATAATAGAATCCATCTTTGGGAATGCCGCGAGGTTCGGGCCCTCATCCAGCACCGCACGGAAACACGGCCACAGCCTACCACCGTACATCTCCTGGGATAGTTCGCGTGCCGTGTTGATCAGCTCATTGGCAAACATCGAAACCAGTGGGCCAACCTCAACACCCGTCGCCGTATCAGATACCAGGTATATGGTGTTCGGTCCCGACAAGAAATCCCGCATATTAAAGGCGTGCCGCGAATCGCACACCAGCTGCTCACGGATACGTTCTACCGCCAACGGTTCCAGCAGCCCTGCAAGTGTCTGCTGGATCGAGTCGATTGTCTCACCGGCCCGTGAGTCCAGCTTCGATTCCAGGAATGAAATAACCTGTGGGCTCACATGGTGGGAGTAGGACTGTGCAATTTCCAGGGGGATGGCCGACCTCAAATTCTCGGCCCACACCATCACGTCCTCAATACTGCGCCCAGCGACCGCAGCAACATGCAAAAACCTCGCGAGAAAAGCGCCCGCCTGAGAATTAAACCAGTCTCCGTTCTTCGTACCACCCATAGGCTGCGCACCAGCCCACGCCTGAGCACGACGCTGTGCAACCTCAAAGTTTTCACACCCGGCAACAGGATTCCACATCACCCGATGCGGCCACCCTGACGTATTATCAAGATCAAAAACTAATACCTGCCCACCCGTTGTACGTTCGCGGGCCACCGCGGTAAGCATTAAAAGGTCAGACTTTGTGGACGTTGCCATTACAGCGCCGGGGGCGTCCAGCACCAGGTTCGAGGCAATCGAGGTGGTTTTACCGGCCTGAGTTGGAGCCAGTACAAGCTTCGATTCTTTCGCCTCACCGTAAACGGGTTTACCTCCGCTATACGAACTGGATCCCCCCGGAAGAAGTAACTTTGCCCCCAAGTTTGCCCAGCTCCGTCACCAGCCAGGAATCCGGCATACGATCCACAAATTCGTCAATCTGACGCTTTGATTCCGCAGGGTCCGCAGATATTGGAGGCATCGACAGTTTTGCCTTCTGCCGCGCGTTTTTTACCGCAGCATCATACCCCAAGGTCTTAGCTACCTGCGCGTACTTTACCATGTGCGGCAGGCCAGCTTTATTCCCCTGGTGTGCGCCCTCACCGAACTTATCGTCCAGTTTAATGACGATACCGGCCGCGAAAAACCCGACCACTAAAGCAGCTACAATAACCACCCAGAACATTACGCCTATACCGTGCTCACCCAGCACCCGCGCAAGATCCTGCACGTTTGTGTACCACTGACCGGTGGAGAAGAACGCGCTCACACGGGCAGCTAACCACGCGCCCACCGCCAAAATAAGAAATAAGAGCAGTACCGAAAACTTCTCTGCATTACGCATAACCTTACCCCTTCTTCAACGTCAACGGCTCAATCAGCGCGACCTTCGGGGCCTCCCCCGCCCCTTCCCGCTGAAGATGCACCACCCACACCCCAGCATCTGTCTCAACCCGCACCACAGCCTTCTTCGCATCCGGCGGGAACTCTGTATACACCGCCTGATACACCGTGTTCACCGACCCATACTGCGGGTTATAACGCTCCAACTGCTTCTTATACCCGTCAGTCACCCGCGGATCCATATACAGATGCCACGTCTTCGCATCCGTTTTCATCGCAAAAATACGCATGGATGAGACCGCGAACTCAGTCGCAGTCTTCTGCTCTTCTTTGCTCCACCCCGCATAAGCCCCCGGACCCGGCGAGTTCGCAGGCTCACCATAATGACCATAACGGTCATTATCCTCAGCACCCGATGAACTACCCGAGGCTCCCACCACCGGAGCCGCCGGTGAGGAAGAGCTCTGCTGTCCCGAAGAACCGCTAGAGCCCTGAGAGGAACACCCACCCAGGAACACAGCCGCCACCAGCACACCAACAACACATGTTTTCCGCATTATTTCTTCTTCTCACTATCAGGAATGTGCAAATAATTACTGATGTTCGACGCTGGCAGCTGACGTGTACCATACGCGTGCGGAGTATTAGCGTTATACTCCTCAATCACCACGGTCTTACCGTCGTCTTTAACCTCTTTAACAACCGCAATATGACCGTACGTCGCAGACGCACCAGGGGCACCCGCATAGAAATGGGCCATTGCCCCCACCTCCGGGGTATTATCCACAGGCCAGCCCTTCGCGCGCCATGTATCGGCCCAATCACCACCGTTACCGAGCACCCTGCCATTGACGAAATTACTATTCGTGTACTTCGGCTTCTGCGGATCGGTCGCACCCACCTGCTGGTTAACCGCCACAACGAAAAATCAGTACAGTTCACATAGTACGCACCCGTGATAGGGTTAGGGCCTTCCGCGTATCCCTTCCACGGATAATCATCATTACCGCTGGTCGAACCACCCGAGTAGCCGCTGCAACCGCTACCGGAATTTGAGCCGCCAGACCCAGCAGGTGCGTTCTGCACTGGAGCGGTATCAACCGAACCATCCGACTTACCGCCGACTTCGTCCCCGTACGCCCGCTTATAAAAATGATCATGCAGCACGTGAATTCGTTTAATATACGTCTGGGTTTCTTCGTACGGGGGAATGCCCCCATACTGCATAGGACCACCAGGGCCAGCGTTATACCCAGCCATTACCACGTCTTTCCAGTCCTGCCCCGACGACTGGATCGTTGGTTCCAGCTGTTTCTTCAAGTCTCGTAAGTACTCACCCATCGCCCGGATCGACGCATGCCCGTCACTTTGCGGGGCGCCATGACCGTACGTCGCCCAGGTCTCTGCCGTGAACTGTGTGAGGCCAGAGGCATTTGCGTGATTAGGGCCTAGCCCGGCGTTCCACCGTGACTCTGCCTCAATCTGGGCAGCAATCCACGATGTTGGAATACCAGACACTTTCGACGCGTCTACCACGTCCTGTTCGTACTCTTGGGGGATCAGCCCACCTACCGCTGAGGTTTCTCCACCTTGGGCGTAATCCACCGGAATCGTCCCGTTGTACGGGGCCGGGCGGCCATCTGGGCCTTTCTCACCGGGGGGTGGTGGGGTACTATTCGGCTCACCGCGCACAGCAGTTTCGCCGGATGGTTTCCCCGGCGTGCATGCTGCTTGTGCAGCCTGATTATTGCCAAAAATAATAATTACTACGAGGACGGGAGCAAATATAAGAGCTAGTACTACGACTAGGACACCAGCAATGATGAGGCCAGTTGAGCCGTTATTCTCTTCATCCATCTGCTGACCTCTTCACTAGCTATTCTTCACAAAACGGGTATCTGTATTGTGCAGTCGCCCTAAGGTAGCAGGCTTAGGGGACTGGATCGGTATACCTAGTGAATCTCCTACCTTCCACAGTGCTTTACCGGCACCTGCAAGTACTTTCTGCCCGCCCTTATTGACTCGACCATCAGATCCTTTAAATTCTGAATGCTGCTCCAGCCCTTGGGCACCTGACATAAATCCGGTCACCCATGAAGCCTCAGTATCCTCAATCTTCCGAATAGTGCTCAATGCGTCTAGGTCAGCTGATGTCATGGCCATCAACACCCACAAGCCGCATTTTTCGATCAGCGAGTGGGCGATCTTCTGGTCTGCTTCGTTTGCGAGCATCAAAAAGTCTTTGGGCGAGTGGGTTATTTTCCATTCCCCCACACCGACTGAACGGTTTGTACGGGATAAGCGGTCCACTTCCTGCACCATGCCGTCAGCCATACGCACCGGGTACCAGAACTCATCCATTAAGGAGGAGTACCCGTGCCACGTATACTTTGGCACATACACCTGCCCGTCAGCGGCAGCTTCTTCCGCAATGCGTTTTTCATGCTGGGCCAGTTCCCAGTGCGCATCGATCGCGTTCATCCCTAAGCGCCAGGTAGACATCATGACCGCAGAGATCATCCGGTCTAGGCTATCTGGGATGGATGAGGAGTCGAAGCAGAACCCACCGGGGTTACCCGGGTTAATGCTCACACCTCTATCAGAAAAAACTGTCGACATCTCGCCGTATACTAGAGCTGAGAGGGAACGGAACAGCTCAGAGTATGTTTCTTTAAACTCTCTAGAAGACCCAAGCCCGGAAGCATAGAGCGCGTTATCTGAGGGGTTATCGAAGAAGTACAGCAGGTGCTTCAGTGATGGGGCCTGCTCGTTATCCATCACGGTTTCAACCGCGAGCTTGATAATAGTCGCTTCCGAGTCTGAAATGCTCTTATCACGGCCGCGGTTAATACGCACTAGCGCGATCACGTTATGCACAATATTAGTGATCGCGTCTGCACGCATTGAACGCCCTAAATCGCCCCCAATGTATGCCCCTGCTGACGCTAGCGGCCCGGGATCTAACGGGTTAATTTTTGTATTATTATCGCGAATACCGATCTGGAAGACGTCAGCTCCAATAGCGCGCGCAAAGTCAGCCCACTCACCCTTGATCGGGTCGAAAATAGCCAATGGGCACCCTGTGGCGTTGACCGAGGCCGCAACCAGACCAGATATTGATGATTTACCAAATCCGTTTAGGCCAAACACCATCGCGGATGGAGCCGTGATAGCGTTTGATTTATACAGTGACATATGATCCATTGCCACTGCCGAACCAGAGGTCAGGTCGTACCCAATGGGTGCTCCTAGCCGCGGCCTAGCTGTACCGGTGATAAAGGGGTACAGCCCAGCGTTATCCCAGTTAGATTCCAGCCACATACGCGGGGCGGCCAGCTGGTCCCAGGCGCCGCCGCCTACCCCATGCTGTCCAGCCCTACTTATTTTGGGTAGCGGGTCAACAACCGCTGTTGCTGAACGCTGTTTCTTCTTTTTGGATCGAGAAAAAATACCCATGCCTATGCGCCGTCCCCTTCTTGAGCACGGGCGGAGGAGGACGACCCACCCTTGGTTTTAGCGCTGCCTTTCTGATTTGTATACTCGGGGTTGAAAAGCCACGGCCGTGATGAGTACACCCAAGGGAACAGCCCTATTGGGAGGGTCTGGTGGAATGCCGCGTCCGCAGCGTAGTCAGCGAATGTCCAGCGCATACCGCCCATGAGTCCTTTGAGCTCATTTTCTGCTGCACGTTTAGCTTTGCGGTTTGGCTCAAATGTTACTGTGATCATGAGCGCCCACTCGTGAATCATTGCCCCGCGTGACATCTGGTCCATTGTGTGCCCGATCGCTTTTGCTTTCTTTGTTTCAAAAACCGTCACACGTTTACGGGAGGTATTTTCGGTGGTGGAGTTACGTGATGCGCTGTCGATTCGGGTACGCTGCGCTGAAACGGGAATCGGACGGTAGAACATCGTCACACGTTTCCGCAAAAAGTGGCGAGAAGGAGCAAACAGGCGCTCATAAGAGCGTTCTGTGATCTTTGACGGGTCAGGCACCGTCATCATCACCGTCATTGACGCCACACCATCATGAAGCACTACGCGTTTATCTGTAGCGTCTGTATATTCAGGACCGGAGCCAGCAAAAGTGCGCACGGCATCAATACCGTAGTGGAGTTCCCGCTCCACTTCACCTGTACGATGCGGGTTGTATGCCGTGTACATCATGTCGCCATACTCGGCGTCGCTCATGGCGTGGATCTGCCCTGCTCCTGAAGCAGATAGGGCTGACACATGCCGTGGTATGCGCGATACTATTTCTGCCAGCGCACCGTCAATATCGTCATCTAGGGATGAGAGGCGCCAACCCAGTGTGACATAAGAAGTAACTTTTGACACACGTGCAGGAAGCGCTGCGGCGGCTTCACGAAGGATTTGCTGCGCCACCTGTGGTGAGCGCGCATCCACCGTGTCCATGATGGCCTCGGCCATGGGCAGGGAAGACTCAAGGATGGAATCCACCGTGACGGATGCACCGCGCAGGCCCCCTTCGGAGGCGAGCGAACCCAGCCAGTTCGCGAAAGAACCTACCTGGTGGGTTGTGGAGTCTTGCGGCTGCATATTCGTGCCTATGGGAGCACACGCTAACGTCACTGACGCCATGCCTACGCTCTTATGGTGCAGCAGCTGAACCGGTGCGCCTGTACCATCAATGCTGTTGACTGTGTTGATGGTATGCAGGTACCCGGGGAGCCCCAATAGCTCTTCAGAGGTGCGTCCTGAAAAGTGGGAATTCACGAAGGTTGCTTCCCCGGTGCTGACGTGCCGTGCATGCCTTAAGCTACGTAATATGCGAGCCGCCAGCGTCAGGTCTGCATCTCCAAAGGGAATTCCGAAAATAGCCAGCCCGAGGAACATACCCAGCAGGAACACCAGCCCAGGTATTAGGTATCCCAAAAGGATAATCATCATAGTGGCCACAACTGTGCCCAGCCCGATCACGAATGACCGCACCGGCAGCCAACCGCCTATGCGCAGAGAACCAACGCGGATAGAGTTACCGTACTGTGGGTTGCTCATACTATCCTTCCTTCTCTTTACTGACCGTCACGGTCGATATGTGTCTCGTCAAGGAATGTATCCCCAAGGTTCGAGTTTGGGCCGATTTGGTCTAGCCGTTGATGCCATTTAAAGAAGGCATCAGCGAAGGACTCAGGGTTATTTCTTGTTCCCTTGTTCCCTGATAAGCCTGCTGTTGCTGTTGCTGGCGTTCAGGAGGCGGGGTGCGGTTTTGTTGTTCGCGGTGGTGCGGCTGCGGCTGTTCCTGATATTCCTTCGGAGGGTTCTGGCGTTCAAAAGACTTGTTGTTACCCCCGCCGCCGCCCTTATTCGACTCCTGGTCATCGGAATTATGCTGGTTGGGGTCATGATGCTGTTTACCGTCACCGCCACCTCCGCCTCCTGGATCCTGTTTTTCGTTACCAGGGTCCAGAATAAAGTCGTCAGGGTGCGTTTCGTCCGGGTCGGGCTGCAATTCCTCTGAGCCGGGGCCACCGCCTGATCCCCCGCCGGTGCCAGTTCCCTCGGGGTCAGTATTAGAATTGCTGATTGGGCTACCGCTAGATCCCTGGCTGGTTGAGCCACTGGGCGTATCGTCTACCGGCATCAGGCCGCTTGAACCAAGGGTCTGGCCGGAGTCGATGGTCATTCCACCGCCGCCTCCGCTGCCTCCACCGCCAGCGCCACCGGCAGCCGCCATTCCACCGCCGCCTCCGCCAGCGCCACCAGCTGCTCCCCCGCCACCAGCACCAGCAGCACCACCGGCACCAGCAGCGCCAGCGCCTGCACCGGCGGTAGCCCCGGCTGCTGCCGCTGCAAGAGCGAGTTTTCCAACGGCGATAAGCTCGTCACCGCCGCCGCCAGCGCCAACAGCAGTGGAGAGCGGCATAACGATCTTGAGGATGAAGGGGAGCGCAAATACTGATGGTCACAACTGCTATTGCCATCACCGGGCCGCCAATACCGTCTTGGGATTTCAGCAGCGTAAAAGCAAATGCGTACAATATGGCGACTGTTGGTTTAAATAATAAGAATGCTAGTATCCACCGCGAGGCTCGGGAGAATCTGGGCACTCCAGCGGCCATATTCATGGCTTCGGAGATAGGCCAGAATAGCACGATAATAGGCAGAACCAGCGCGCGGATAATCATTAGTATCCACTGGATAAAAACAACTAAAACCATAATGCCGGAGAATATAATCGACATTGCACCTGTGGTGGCTACGAATGCGGCTGGATCTTTCAGCAAAGCCTCTGTGGGGTTAAGGTCATTCCACTTTGCCATGTCAAGAATCCACTTAGCCATACTATCGCTTGCTGTAATCATCCATGCGATAAATGCAGAGCCACCGGTAGAGACAATCATAACCCGAGCAAGGTTCTGCATCATCAGGCGCAGGTCGTCTCCACGCGCGTTCCACATAGCTTTACCACCAGCGATGAGAATCCCAACCACTGCGCAGATCCACACCATAGGGCCGGTTGCTACCTTCATCCAGTCCATTGTGTCTTTTTCAAGACTAATAACAGGGCCAGCATTAATCCATGACGAAATAAATGTCTGAAAAAAGTTAACGGCCCCCTTCCACATGGAGATCAGGAAATCATTAATCGGGCCTTCAAGTGCTTTCCCTACGATGTTTCCAGCGGCTTTTTTGCCTTCTTCAAGCCCGTTTTGAGCACTATTAACAACATAGTCTGCAGCATCAGCGGCTTTACCAACAGTACTATGGCATAAATTTTTACCGATTATTGCTTTATCACATGCTCCATGCGCAGCATCTCCCAAGTTGGGCATAGCTATTCGCCCCCATTGCTTCGCGCTTTAAAAACCTGGCTTGGCATATGTTCTACAGTTTCAAGATGAATCTCGCTCTCAACAGTATCAACACGCCAATCACCGTCCTCCCACACCATCGGCACAGAGAACTTAGCAATATGATTCTGCCCATCCAACTTCCACAGAAAAACAGCATCAACCATAGCCCTCTCTGGCGAGTAAGACCTTATATCATAACCAGCAATACGGGCATCAGCAGAGTCAGCCGGATGACTCTCAGGAGCTTCAGGCTTATATTCAGAAGCAACACGCTTTGAAAGTAAACCCCTACGCTCTGCCTCAGTTGCATTAATATCACTTTCAGCAGCCATATATGTGATAGCTGCCATAGCAGCACCCGCCGGGTTATGAGCAAAACAATACCCCACAACACCAGGCGTATAGGTAGGACCATACGTTGCAGATACCGGGTATTTAATACCATCATAAGTTTTCTTAAACTGATAATCAGACGGCAGCTCAGCGCTAAAAGCTTTATCAGGAGCCACCGGCACATCGCATTTATGGTCGCCGCGGCCTGTAGCATTAGAGGACGGCACACTTGACTGCTGCCCACCATCCGAAGGTGCAGAACTCGACGACGCCGCACCCTCAGCAGAGTTTTTATTCTCTCCCTTATTTCCCATCAGATTCCACACCAGCAAAACAGCCAGCATTAGAATCACGCACAGCATAAAGATAAAAGCAAGGTTACGTTTCTGCACTTCGGACATACGAGACATCGTGCACCTCCAGAGTTAGTGAGTATCAGTAACTATTAGCCACAGTTCAACTTGCCGGCGATAAAGACAGAGGCAATACCAACCGCCGCAGTCACCACAATAGCGCCGCCAATCCACCAGCCAATTTCTTAAAAGCGCCCTCTCCGGACTCATGCCGGTGCGAGAAAAACATGCCCGCACCAATGATCACCAAACCAATAACACCCAATGAAGCAGCGATGCCCGTAACCCATGCCTGCATTGTGTCCAGACCATCACACATTTCTTTCGGGGCGGGCTTTATATCAGCGTGTGCTGCCGACATTACGAAAGGAAGCGATAGAACCGCACCCAAAGCACCATATCCCAAAGACTTCACTGACTTTTTCATAATGTATTTATTCCTTTACTCAATAACACCGGCCGGAAGACCGGAAATCACATTTTTAACCGCTTTCACAACCGCCTTGTCAGCAGCCGCTTCAGCAGTGAGAGATACCGCCCGCAGGCGTGGTACCCACGGTACGGAAATAACCGAGTTAGCCCCGGCTAAAATCTTGATTTTATGTTTCACAGGACGCACCGCTGCCCCCGGGGCGTCAGCAACGCACAGAATTGCTGCAATGTCCACGCCGCTACGGTGAACAGACAAGAAATCGAAACACGCCTGTATTGATGTCTCAGTGGTACGCGCTACCAACACCAGCGGCCGCCCTGAGGCCACCGCACGGTCAATATCAACCACTTCGCTAGCCCCAGCAGCGAAGCCCACGTTGTAGCACCCGATACCGGCGAAACCCCATACACGATCGGGGACAACTGCCCGCCCTGTGGCGCACTCACCGAAGGCACAGGCCCACCAGGCGCAGACTCTTGAGAACCTGCCAGCTCCACGCCAGCAGTGTTCATCGCCTCACCAGCACCCGCAGGAGCCCTTAGATCTTCCTGAGGTGAAACCGGGGCGTACTGCGGCTGCACCGGCGCACTAGGCTGAGGCTCAAAAGCCTGCGGGTACTGTGGTGCGAAAGCGCCCGCAGCCCCGTCAGCTACAGATGGCTGGGGCTCACTCACAGGCAGCACAGACTCTGGAGCACCTACCTGCTGCGGCGGAACCTGCTCCCGTAAGCTTGGCTGCTGTTGTTGGTACTGAGTGAGAGGAGCCTGCTGCGACATGGGCGTTTCCGGCCGGGGATTCCCATAAAAACGGTTATCTGCCGACTGCCGATGCTGTGCTACTGGCGCTTGTTGGGGTAGTGTGCGTTGTTCTTGGTGAATCTGTGGTGGTTGTGTTCTTTCCGGAAATGAATTTCTTGCAGCATCCTGATGTTTTTGCTGATAACCCTGAACGGCTGGTTGCGGATGTGCCTGTTCATATCTTGGAGGGTTCTGCGCATAATACCCGTTAGGGGGCTGCTGCGCTGCGGATGCATCCGGCACATTACCACCGCCTGCCGCATTGGTGTTGGTGATGCCGGGATTGTGTGGCCGTGAGTAGCCGTAAGCTGGCTCGGCAGTATACGTGTAATAACGAGAGGAAGGTGCCCCAGCGTTACCTTTAGCCCGGCAGAGGCGGCAGGTGCGTTCGTATCGGACTGCTCTGCGGGTGCTGCAACATACCCGTACCCGCCATCAGCAGGTACCGTCACAGAACTGTCTGGGGTAACGGTAGCACTGTTACCCCTTATCGGGGTACTCATATAGGGTGTATTTCTTTCTATTTATCACGCGGTGAGACGGCTGGCCCGTCCGAAGATGATTATAGGCAACAGAAGCTTCCCGATTCAAGCGGGCCAGAAGTCAAGTCTATTATAACTATACACTTCATGAACTATCACAAGAGGTTATCCGAGTAAAAATTTATGTTTTACGAGGAAACAAAAATATGCTCTGTTTTTTGACAGCCTACTACCATATAAACCATATAAGTGCAGCAAATAGAAGGATAGGAAGAGCTACCCTCCGGCAGCTGACTGTTAAACTTTAGCGTAAAACTGATACTTTCAAGCTCTAAGACACGCACAGTAGGGCAACCCTCACGTTTAACTTGCAATTATTAGGCCCTGCAGCTCCTGCACCGCCCACTGCAAAGCGATCAAAAACATACTTATTGAACAGAGCCCACAAACAATTCGCCTGGATTGAGAGGCTGTTTCACCACCCAATCCAGGCGAATTTTAGTTCTTTCTCAAGAACAGTTGAGTTATACCTACAAGGCATATGGCAGGCACACGCCTGGGAACACCCACAACCTCAGCGAACCAAGGGTAAGGTAAGCTCCCTAGACGGGCTCTTTACGCCTGCTGCCTGCGCTTCCGCGATGCAGCATAGGTGAGCGCTACACCCGTTGCGAATAGTCCGGCAGCGGTAGCCACCGGGGTGGCTGAGAAACCGGTGTTTGCCAGGTTACTTGCGCTCTTCGCAACGGTTGCCTGGCTCTCACTCTGCGCAACAGAAGCAGCAGCCGGGTTATTAGCAGGCACAGCAACGGTCCCAGAGTCTTGAGCCTGCTGAGCGGCAGGAGCAGCCGGGGCGGCCTGAGAACCTGCAACAGCGGCAGACCCGTCAGACGCACCATTAGCTGCAGCACCAGCACCCGAGCCGCCAGCTGCCGCCTCAGAAGCAGGGGTGTAAGCAGGAGTATAGGCCGGAGCCTGTGCAGCCTGTGCCTGCGCGGCAGGGGCCGCCTGAACAGTAGCCTGAGCGGCAGGAGCCTGCACGGGTGCTGCCTGAACCGGAGCCTGTGCAGCGGAACCGCCTGCCACAGAGGTGTCGGCTGAGGCAGCAGGAGCTGCCGGAGCAGGAGTTTCAACCGGTGCGGGCTGGGCAGGCTGAACGGGAGCAGGATCGGTATCAACCACGGGAGCCACCGGGGCGGGAGTTACCGGGGCATCAGGCGTAGGAGCAGGAGCCGGGGTGGGGTTAATTGCCGGGTCGGCAGGCGCAGGGGTCGGATCAATAGCAGGATCTGCCGGTGTCGCATCCCCCGGAGCGGGAGTCAGTCCAGGGGTGGGGAAAAACCCGACGGGGTCTTGCTCTGTAGCAAGAACCGGAGCCTCAGGCTCAGCAGCAGGCTGAACAACAGCTGCCGGGGAAACCGCAGCAGCGGGCTCTTCAGTTGCCACAGCCGCAGGGGTGTACGCTTCAGCCGGGGCATCATCAGCCATAGCCGGAACCATATTAATAGCTGCAAGAACAGCCAAACCACCTAGCACTGTCACTTGTTTCTTCATAGGGTCACTCACTCTCCATCTTTCTTAATAATTGTCATATGGTGATGGTCGGCTGATAACAGCACGGATGCTCCATCATGGTTAACACCAAGAACCTCACCTTCCGGGCTCTTGCGCACCCCACCGGGGCCAGCCCACGAAACGCCGCCCGTGCCGCCAGAAAGGTGAAAGCCCACCGGAAGTGGGGTAGCTTTTTCAGGGACCATCTCTATGGTATACGTTGAACGAGTGTTACAGTCGATAATTTGCTTACCTAATAGTAGTGTCGAACCAGAAAAATCTACCTTGGCCCCCTCTGATGCGTCAACGGAGACCTTCGCCGCAATATCATCAGAACTCACCGACTGAAAAACCAGGGTTGAACGGCCATCAACAGACCAGAGCGTCATCACCTCGCCACGCGAGCTCACCCCAGCCCACGATATAAGACGCGCCCCCTTCCCCGGTGAGGCAAGCTTATGCGAGCCCTCAACCTTGCCGGATGAATCAGCCGTAACAACTGTTCCTCCATCCTGGGAAGTAGCCCAGTACGCCCGTGAACCATCAGTAGAAATAAACGACGCGCCCTCGGCCGGGGTGCGAAACTCTTGGGCGATGACCCCAACAGTGTTACTTTCGCTGGTTTAGACGGGTTATCACGGTTAACCAAAGCAGTAACCCCTTGACGGGTGAGCATTTGCTGGTCTTTAGCGGAGTACCGCAGCACCTCACTGAATTTCTTATCACTGGACCACGTGAGGTAGGACTCTTTACCGACGTATGCGAAACCACCCTGGTGGGGCCGTATTGTCAGTTCAGAAAGCGCATTATCAGGCTCTTTTACCTCCGTTTTGCTGACTTCCTCCCCCGTCTGACCCGATACAACATACAGTGTTTTACCGGACAGGTAGGTGACATATTTACCATCCTGAGAGACGGCGGAAACTTCAGCAGCACCAGTTAACTGGACGGCATCGCCTTTCTTCTCCTGGGTAGAGTCGGGACTTTGGGGTTCTGCGCTAGTTTCATGAGACTCAGCCGCAACAGTTCTCTCCCCCTGATTCGAGAGAAAAAACATGACTCCCCACACACCGCCACCCAGCAGCCCCATAACAAGAACCAGCGCCAGCGGAACAAGAAACACTGCCCGCTTGTAGAAGGGTTTGTTCTCCGCAGCAGAGGCCGTTACCGCTGCTTGAGGAACCACCATATTTTCGGGCTCAACAAAGCCATCTGGGTACACCACCATTACTTTGTCGCTGCCCTGTATATCTACTACATGAACGTACACCGGGCGTCCCAGATTACCTGCAATAGTGGAAACATGGGCGTAGGAATGGGATAAGGCCGCATCAGTTGTAGCTTCTTGAAAGAAGCGGGACTCCTGATCTTGAACAGTTAACTCAACAACAGCTGGCCCTCGAACAACGGCATCCACACGCGGGTACCTTGACGGTTCCATTCTTCCCTCCTTGCGATGCCCCTATTCATCATAGAATCCGGGCAGCTGGCGCGCCCTGCGGGGTTGCTCGTAAACGTACATCTATCGTAGCAAGGTTCACTGAGCCGCCACGGCACCCTAAAACTGCCCAGCGACAGGACCATTATTCAAGACATGTCGACCCTTAAACGATGATGATACATAGCTGAACGTAATTTGAAATGCTCTATATTCAGTCATTTCTTTTGTTATAGTAAATATTGATACTTTTCAGCACTTCAGCAGGAAGGCACTATGGAACGTGGAACTGCAAGAACTCGTTGAAAAAGCACGCCATACCAAAGTCCGCAAAAGGCTCATGGACCTAGAAGTCCACCGCATGATCAACACTATTCTGAGCACCGGAGCCGAACCACAAGCAATAACCCAATATTTAGGCATCCCCGCCTCAGAACGCGAAGCTATGATCCAAAAAGCAGAACGTGTTGAACCTATCCGTACCGGGTTTAGCTCCGGCTCCCCGTATGAAATCTGCCAACGCTACTACATTGGGGAACTCACCCGCGCCCAAGCGATTGATGAACTCGTCCGTTGGGAATACAAGCCTCAAGCTAAAGGAGAAGAATGGGACCCCTGGGGAATGGAAGGAGGAGCACCCGAAGTCCCCGGATCCTGGGACGACCTCGACACCGCAAAAGTACACAAACTCATTGACTACGACCTAGTACTAGAAGTCTCTCGGACGCGAGCCGCTCTACGACGCGCCGCAGAAGGATAAACCCCCTAGACCGCACACCCAACTACTCGTAACGGAAAACACGCCATGGAACTGCAAGACCTTGTCGCTAAAGCCTACAAACTACGCGTTGAAAAAGAACTCATCGAACTTGCCGAACTCCGCATGGTCAAAGCCCTCGCCGATGCCGGAGCGAAAAACAACCAGTTCGCTCGCGGACTCGGTATCAACGAATACAAGCTGCCCGATATGCTCAAAAAAGCAGAACGTGTTGAGCCTATCCGTGCCGGTTTTAGCTCCGGCTCCCCGTATGAAATCTGCCAACGCTACTACATTGGGGAACTCACCCGCGCCCAAGCGATTGATGAACTCGTCCGTTGGGAATACAAGCCTCAAGCTAAAGGAGAAGAATGGGACCCCTGGGGAATGGAAGGAGGAGCACCCGAAGTCCCCGGATCCTGGGACGACCTCGACACCGCAAAAGTACACAAACTCATTGACGACGACTTCTTTAATGAGGTTGCTGATCAAATCGACGCGAAAGCCCAGGCCGCCCTCTGAAGGATAAACCCCCTAGACCGCGCACCCAACTACTCGTAAAGGAAAACACGCCATGGAATTGCAAGAACTCGTTGAAAAAGCACGCCATACCAAAGTCCGTAAAAAACTCCTTGACCTAGAAATCTACCGTGCAGCTAAAACTCTCGCCGATGCCGGTGCTACCCCGCACGATTTCGCCCATGGGCTTGGTATCAGTAAATATGAGCTGCCTGATATGCTCAAAAAAGCAGAACGTGTTGAACCTATCCGTGCCGGGTTTAGCTCCGGTTCCCCGTATGAAATCTGTCAACGCTACTACGTTGGTGAACTTACCCGTGCCCAAGCGATTGATGAGCTTGTCCGTTGGGAGTACAAGCCCCAAGCTAAAGGAGAAGAATGGGACCCCTGGGGTATGGAAGGAGGAGCACCCCGTGTCCGCGGTTCCTGGGATGATATGAATACCGCTAAAACCCACAAACTTATTGATTACGACTTCTTCAATGAGGTCGCCGATCAAATCGACGCGAAAGCCCAGTCCACCCCCGAAGGATAAACCCCAAAGACCGCGCACCCAACTACTCGTAAAGAAAACACACCATGGAACTGCAAGAACTCGTTGAAAAAGCACGCCATACCAAAGTCCGCAAAAGGCTCATGGACCTAGAAGTCCACCGCATGATCAACACTATTCTGAGCACCGGAGCCGAACCACAAGCAATAACCCAATATTTAGGCATCCCCGCCTCAGAACGCGAAGCCATGATCCAAAAAGCAGAACGTGTTGAACCTATCCGTACCGGGTTTAGCTCCGGCTCCCCGTATGAAATCTGCCAACGCTACTACATTGGGGAACTCACCCGCGCCCAAGCGATTGATGAACTCGTCCGTTGGGAATACAAGCCTCAAGCTAAAGGAGAAGAATGGGACCCCTGGGGAATGGAAGGAGGAGCACCCGAAGTCCCCGGATCCTGGGACGACCTCGACACCGCAAAAGTACACAAACTCATTGACGACGACTTCTTCAATGAGGTCGCCGATCAAATCGACGCGAAAGCCCAGTCCACCCCCAAAGGATAACCCCAATGACCGACCGTATCACCGATACCCGCACCCATAAAGAAAATATTGACAAACTCTCCGTTCAAGGCGGGCCATTCGACGCATGGGGGCTCAACTCCACCTACCAAAACCATCTCAAGTACGGATCTACCACACGCTTTACTCCAGAGCGAGAAGCATTACATGAACGGCTTCTGGATAAATATAAAGAAACCCACGGATACGACAATATTGATACCGGGCGCAAAACCATTATGATGGCCGGGGCACCCGGAGCAGGCAAAAGCACTACCCTCAAAAGAGCCCTCGACGGAATCTCTGACACCTACCTGCCCATTGACCCCGACGCCTTTAAAGTGCTCCTCATTGAAGAAGCCATTAAAAGCGGAGAAATTAACACCTTCTACAATATCCCCGAAGTTAAACAGCTCACCGATCAAGGCGAAAAATTCTTCCCCATGGACTTCGGCAGCCTCGTCCACCAAGAATCAACCTACCTTGCTTCGGAACTATTAGAGGATGCGATAGCAGACGATAAAAACGTTATTATCGACAAGGTTTACAGCAATCCGAAAACCCTCCAAGACGGCATTAACGACTTAGCAGAGAATGGCTATACAGACATTAGCCTTATTAATGTGGAAGTCACCCAAGAAAACTCACATAACCGTGTCTACTCCCGCTGGGAACACGACTACACCCATACCCTCACAACAGGTCAAGGACTCGGCGGGCGCCCTGTTCCCGCCGAATTCATCGACAGCGTCTTCGACCCCAAACTACGTGGTGAGCACCCCTCAGGGCCTGCCCGCGCTACTTACGAAGCCGCTAAAAACAACGACACTGTTACCTCATACACGGTATGGGACAACAACGGCTCCGAACCGCAGCGTATTTTCGCGGCAAAAGGCGACAGCCTCAAAGCTTGGAGAGAAGCAGGGGCCGTCCCCGCCGCCAAGCCTCAACCAAACCGGCAGCAGAGCCCTGAAACACAGCTTTCGCTTAATAACAGGCTCAGCACCACCCGCGGGCAGAGTCCCCAGAAAGATGCAGGCCCCAAGCCTCAACAAAACAATAACGACCAGCACCACAAGAGGAGAAAACCACCGGAGCAAGGCGGCCCGCGCCTCTAACCCCGCTACAGCAGAGCCACCAGTTACATTAACAGTAACTGGTGGCTCTCCTCCATGCGGGGCCCTATCCCACAGCAGGCTAACTAGCCGGGGTTATGTCCGCTGCCGCCGTTAATGCCCCCAACCTGAAAACTTACGAAATCATCAAACCCATCATCAGTGATATACACAAGCTCCTGCATCTGCCGGTGCCCCTGCTGGCACTCCCTGAAATAGCCCTTTAAACGCTCAATGCTTGAGTCGAACAAGCGCTCATGCCAGTAAAACGCGCTGTCTGAAAAATCCCCGCCCTGGTAAGCTGCTTTCCAGGAAGCCCACAACGCTGTCAGCTCCTCAACCGCAGCCCCGTGCCGATACCAGCATGGGGCTATCCTAAACCTGCCCGTACTGAAATACCGAAAATTCAGCCAATCAACCCAAGACCTTAACTCGTTCCACAGACGAGTAGCCTCAGCCGGGTCAGAAATATTACGCCAACAATACTTAGAGGGCTCACTCGTTGAGCCCCCACCAGCGGTTTCTACAGCATACACCCGGTCCCGCAGCTCTTCATACATGTCAATAAGCTCAGACATGTTGTTATACAGCTCAACAAGCGTGGCCCCCAGTGAATCAATATTCCACTCAATATCCTCCGGACGGACGCCCCCATCAGCCATAATTCGTTCTCCCTTCGAAACACAGCATATAGCCCCACACGGAAAACCTACACGCTGGTTCTTACTGGCCTCTTTCAATAGCTAAAGTATTTAACTACCACCCTCTAGTTTAAGTCACTATCACATTTTAAAAAGCGAGAAAACACGCAACCAGAAGACTAACCGGGCAAACCCATAGAATGCACCCGCCTCAGGTGTGCACATACCCGCCCAAGTACTTTAAGAGCTGGTTTTAATGGCTCAATCCCATATTTAGACGTTGGACGGTCATCCTTCTGCGGCGCGTCGTAGAGCGGCTCGTGTCCGAGAAACTTCTAATGTCAGGTCGTAATCAATGAGCTCATGGGTTTCTGCGGTGTCGAGGTCGTCCCAGGATCCGCGGACACGGGGTGCTCCTCCTTCCATACCCCAAGGATCCCACTCCTCACCTTTAGCTTGAGGCTTGTATTCCCAACGAACAAGCTCATCAATCGCCTGGGCACGGGTAAGTTCACCAACATAGTAGCGTTGACAGATCTCATACGGAGAACCGGAGCTAAACCCGGCACGGATAGGCTCAACACGCTCTGCTTTTTTGAGCATATCGGGCAGCTCATATTTACTGATGCCGAGTCCGCGAGCGAACTGGTTGTTTTTTGCTCCGGCATCGGCGAGGGCTTTGACCATGCGGAGTTCGGCAAGTTCGATGAGTTCTTTTTCAACGCGTAGTTTGTAGGCTTTAGCGACGATGTCTTGCAGTTCCACGTTTTGTGGTGCCTTCCTGCTGAAGTGCTGAAAAGTATCAATATTTACTATAACAAAAGCAATAAATACATATAATGAGGGTATTTACGAAGAGAAGCTCCCCCCTCGTGAACAACCTCATGATGCCCCGCTACACAACAAAATATCTCAGCATTACCGCCGGTGCCACCACCACCTACCCGCCCGTCATCACAACCTAAAATAGCAACAGCCTACAACCAATCAAGAGGCCTAGATGTCCATCCCCATCCTCACCTTCTCCACCTCCGCCCTCGTACTCACCCTCTACATCCTCCACGACGAAATACAACGCGCCCGCGACAAACACAACACCAGCAAAATCAAACGACCACCCCGCTACAACGGATGGATAGGCATCACCACAACCCTCTTCTGGGCCAACGCCCTCACCCTCCTCCTCTTCGCAACCCCCACACTCGAAACAGGCGCCATCCTCACCAGCACAATCTTCTGCCTCCTCGGACTACTCCTGCTACACAGGTACGCCACCAGTTACCTCAGCATCAACCCCAGCGGAACCATCACCCACCGCACCTGGACCGGACGCCGCATCACCACCCCCATCACCTCCATCAACGCCTACACCTACACCCCCACAGAAACCACCGCCGAAGGCGACTTCCACCCCGACCAGCTCAAACTCTACAACAGCAAAGGACAAATAATAGCCTCCTTCTCCCCCAGGATCCTCAAGGAATACACCATCGCAGCCCACCTCATCTTCCGACACACCGAACACCGCTGGGCCGACGTGAACACCCCAGAAGACGCACACACCATCAAAAAGCCGCCGCCCACCCCCTCAACATCATTCGATCCCTGCGCAGGTTCCGCAACGGCAACAACCTCGCCACCGAAGCCCTCATCACCCCCACACACCCCAAAAACTAACCCTGGATTGCATAAGAATCACCGCCGAGGCGGGGTGTTTAAGTCTCTGATTGTTCTAAACCCTCCAAGAATTCAGCGTACCTAGGATGCCAGGAAAGTATGGTTGCAGTTATGAGGAGACTCACCACACTATGCTGACCTATTATTGTGTGACCCTATAAATGAAAATCTGTAAACAATTATTGGGCAGGCACCCTGCACTATGTATTTCGTGAAATTTAAAGAGTGTTTTCGGATATTTTTTAGCACGCACCTGCGTGAGGGTTCTATACAATAACCCACATTTATCGTTCACCGGACTCTAATACATTCAGGTTCATACGTAAATAGCCAGATATTGCTCAGAAATATGGCGTCCCGGCCTGTCAGTATTGTTCTACAGGCCGGGACGCCATATACCCCTAGAGGAACGCTATTCACTCGTGGGGCGAGTATGCTGCTGCCAAGAATCAGCGTGAGCTGCTGCGGCGGCGAATGACAACTAAAATAATGCCGCCTGCTAAGGCAGCCGCGCCCACAGCAGCCACACCAGCGGCCGCGAACCCTGTGTGCGCCAGCGCCCCAGCCGAGGAGCCCGCACCGGAAGACCCGCCGGATGCCGCCGCGTTGCCGGAACCCGCCCCAGATCCGCCAGAGCCGCCGGCGTACGATCCGGCCGCGCCAGCACCACCATTAGCTGAGGCACCGTAACCGTCTGATGAGCTGCTATCCGAACCGGTGCCAGCACCAGCAGTATAGCCATGAGCACCGGCACCGTAGCCATTATTCGCGGGTGCAGGTGCGGCACCGGGTGATGAGTCACCTGCCCCGGACGAGGGTGCTGTGGCCTCAGATTCATCAGCAGAGGAGGGCGCAGAAGTGGTGTCGTTGGTGGTTCCGGTACTGGGGTTGGTGCGGTCAGAACCGGAGGGTGCAGCGGTGCCGCCCTCAGACGCGCCGGGGGCTGCAGATCCGGTGGAGTCGCTGGTTGAGCAGCCGTTCGCGGCCTCATCCCCCACCGCAACCTGCATGCGCTGTACCTCGCTCTTTACCTCCGTACCGTCCTTGAGGGTGGCGGTGTAGTACACGTCAAACCCGTACCGGCCGGGTTCGGTAAACACCCAGTTCGCGTGCGCGTGAGTGGCGTACGCAATATCAATCGTGTCTTTGCCGGTGGTGGAGTCAAGAAGCACATCCGCTCCGGTCAGTGACTCTGTGAACACCCCAAACCGGGCGCCGCGCGGCATGGTGCGCGGCACCACGTGCAGTTTCACCCCGCCCGACAGCTGGGAGTAGTCAATATTCTCGGTGCTGTACCCCGGCCAGGGCAGCCCCTTGATCTGGGTCTGGGGCAGCCCGTAGAAGGCGGTGCCTACCGGGCCGATGAAGTTCAGGGCGGGGCTGCTCATGTGCTCATTACGGGTGCGGCGTGCCCGATCGCTCACGGTGAGCACCACCGAATCAAGGGGGCGCACGGTCGAGTCCGGGTCGATCAGACCGCTATCGTCTTTCAGGCCCACGTGAAGCTGCTTGTCGCGCAGCTGCCCCTGAATGTCGAGGTGCCCGTCGTGGATTTTGCGGCGGCCATCAAGGGTGCGGGCATCACAGGTGGGGTGCGACGGGGCGGGTGGGGGCGCTGCAGCCGATGCGGTAGGCTCACCCTGGGCTGGCCCTGAGGCGGCTGGTGCTGGGCTGATTGGTTCCGTCCGGGCCGGGGCGGGGGTAATAGGCGCAGCGGGTGTGGCGCTCGGGCTGGACGATGGGGCGGGCGTTTCACCGGCGGGGGCACTGGGTGCAGGGGTCGGCGGGGGCCTGCCCGGCGGTTCCCTCCACGGTGAATGTGCCGGATGCGCTATAGTCGCCGCCGCGCCGGTAGTCACCGGTGAGTTTCACACTCGAGGCGCGCGCGTTCATATCTGGGTGCGGCAGTACTTTGGCGATCAGTTCACTGTTCTCAAAGTAGCTGTCTTCCCGGTAGGTGAAACGCGCCACCCCGTTTTCGACCGTGGTTTCAATATCGAATTTGGGGTATTCGTAGTCGTTGGGGGCGTAGAATCCGCCCCGGATAAACCCGCGGAAGTTCGGGTCGGCGAAGGTCACCTCAATCGTACGGTATCCTTCCTGCGTGGAGGGTACGGTGCGCACCGTGTAGTCGCCGCTGGCGGGGGTGTAGGTGGCGGTATTGAGGGTAGTGTTGCGCTCTTCGGGGGTTTTTACGGGCCATTGGCCGTTGCCGTCGTCACTGTACACGCTCTCAGCCCGCCCGGGCTCATACGCGAGTTGATGCGAGATCCAGCGTGCACCGCTGTCACCTTCAGGGGTGAACACCGCCTGCAGGTGGGATGATTCGCCGCCCATCATTTCGCTCCAGGTGGCGGTGCCGTTGGTGACATCAAGATCCGTCAGAAAGTACCCGTTGTTGTACAGGGTGAGCTTGCCTTTGAGGTTTTTATCGCCCGCTGTGAAGGTGATGTCGCTGAGCTTATCGTCGGCGTCTTTTCTCTTGGCGGGGTCCGGGTCTGGGGTGTGCGGTGCCACAGAGAGCACATATTTGGCGGTGTCCAGGTTCCCCACATTCGCGGCGTTATAGCGCTCTTCTGTGGGTACGGCGGTGGGGGTTCCGTCACCAAGAATAGGCTTATTGCCGCCCACCTGCCACACGAGTTTCTGCGGCGCGGACTGGATGATTCTGCCGTCGGTACCGCGGGCCACAGTGCGGTAGGTGACTTCGTACCGCCCGGGCCGGGTGAAGGTGGTGGTGTTGTGGGTGTGGCTGCCTTTGCTCAGCAGCCAGGAGTGCCAGCCGGTGCTGGTACTTGAGAGAATGCGGTTGATCTGAGCGGGGCCGTCGTCAGGGTTGTACCGGAACAGCTCCATACGCCCGGGGCCGTCCACCGAGAGGATGTCGGTGGCGAACACACCGTCACGGAACTGTTCGGTGGGGATTTTGACGGATGCACCCAGACCCGCCCAGATGGGGTCGTGGTTGCCCCAGGTGAGGGTGGGCGCCATGTAGAGGGTCTGCCCGGGCTCACCTAGAAAACCTAGGCTGGGTGAGTTGGGGAGGGTGAGGGTGTATTGTGAGGCGCCGTTACGCCCGTCCCAGCCTTTGCCGACCCAGTTGACGGTTTTGTCGAGGTCGTAGAGATCTGCGCCGGTCTTGTAGGGGTTGGATTCATTTTTGAGAACGAACGTGCCGTTTTCCCAGTAGGCTTTGGGGGCGTCCACGTGGCCTTTGGTGGTGATGATGCGCCCGTCGTCAGGCCCGGCGTGGGCTGTGATGCTGGGGGCTAACCCGGTGAGGATGATCAGCGCCGCGACGGAGAGGCGCGCTAGGGGTTTTCCGGGTGCCCGACGTTGGGTTCGGAGGTGCGTGTTCATGCTTGCCTTTCTAATTTTTACGGGCAATAGCGTAGCATTTTTGCGAATAATTGTCATTAACAAAAATGCTCTGTATAGTGATTCCCGAATACGCCAACGGCGCGGGGGCGAACGGACTCCCCCGCGCCAAACCGCGCCCAGTCACCGCATCACGCACCTGGAGGAACACATGCAACGAAGCACATCCGCCCTGACCCTACTCAGTGCCGCATCGCTCACCTGCGGGCTTGTCCTCACCCCCGCAGCACCAGCCCTCGCGCACGAAGAACACGGCACCGCGAGCGCATCGGACACCACTAGCAACCAGAGAACCCACCGTATTGATGGGGAAAATACTGTTGCCGGGGTGCACGCCAACCTGGTAGATCTCTCCCTGCGCGACGGTGCGCTCACACTGGGTTCGAGGGCCAGCACACACGACGGTGAAGGTATTTACGATCCCGCACGAACTGTTTTCCACCTGCCAAATACTGACTCCACCCGCAGCACTGTGGCTGCGGGCTATGAATTTATTGCCCCCAAAGGCACCCCTATCTGGTATATTCCGCACACCGGCACCGGCGGGGTTCTTCACCCCGGCTTCGGGGCTGATAATATCCCCCGCGACGCACTGAAAGAGAACAAAATATCACTCGAACTTGTGCGCACCCAGGCCCCTGATGGTGGCTCCGTTGAGGTTTTCCATGAGGACCCCAGCGGCCCCACGCGCCTGTTCAGTTCACGCGAGACTCTGCCCGCCCACACCATAACCGCGGGTGAGCATGCGCACCCCGGGTGGGCATTTACCGCACCGGGTGTTTACCGGCTTACTTTCCGGGCGACAGCTCAGCGCGCCGACGGCACGCCGATCAGCACCGAGCAGACCTACACGGTGGCGGTGGGCGATGTTCCGGCCAATATTTTTGAGCAGATGCGCACCCAGGAGAGCGAGCAGCACGACGGCGCACCCAAAGCCGCTGACCGTTCGGCAGCTGCGAGCGCGGCCTCCCCCGCCGGTGCAGGCGCGCCGAAAACCCCGGCCAATATTTCGGGGGCCAACACCCACAATGTGCGGCAGGCGGGTGCCCCCGCCAGCGGGGGTTCGAACGGTGCACCGCAGCAGCCACGAGCCGAGCACCCTGCCGCGCAGGGGCCCGCGCCAGAGCCCCAAGCGCAGCAGGCTGGCAACAGTGCCAGCCAGGGGTCGGGGGCTGCCGATCGCAGCACCCCAGAGGCGGTAAACGCGGCGGAACCTTCTGGGGGTAATGGTGCCGCCAGTGCCGCCGACTCAGGCGGCACCGGAACGGACGGTACTGTACAGACCATCACCCCGCCAGCGGGCGCATCCGGCGGTAAAAGCGTGCGCGGCTCCAATAGCGCCAATGTGGCCCCCGGTGCGTCTCATCAGGGTGCGGCAGCCGGGTCGGGTTCCGCCGGGGGCGGAGCGGGTTCCAGTGGGGCTGGTTCAGGCGGGTCGGATTCGGCGGGGTCAGGCAGCGAGAAATGCTACGCCACCGAGGTTCAGGTCAAAGACGCCAAACAGTCCCTGCGCAGCCCCGCATCCGTCCCGAGTGTTGAGCCCGCGCTGCACACGGCAACGGTGCAGAACGTGGCTGAATACGGCGGGTCAGACCGCGCCACTGAAGGGCATTTCGATGTGGGCCCGGTGCTGAACGGCTCCACGTTGAGCTCTGCCGTGAAAGATGACCGGTTCAGCCCACCCAAGCATGTCTCCCCCGGCTCACTCAATTTCGTGTTGGGTGATGCTGCGAAGCTGAAATTCCCGGCGGGCATGGAAGATATTGCCCCCGCAGGGAAGTACCGTGCACATGATTGGTGCTACCCAGCAGGCGGGCGTACCGTGGCTGGGGTGGAGTACCCAGGATCCTGAGCTTCTCAAACAGGCCGACGGGCCGGTCACCATGAGCCTGAAGGGGTTCGACGGCCCCGGCTCAATGTCGGTGTTCCTCTCGGGCAACTTCGGTTCCGCCGGGCAGAAAGTGTTCACCTCCCGCGGCGGCTCATTTCAGGTTCCGCTGAATACGCACCAGCACAGCAACTGGGTGTTTACTGCGGAGGGCCGCTACCGGGTGACGATCGGCTGGCAGGTGCGCCTGAAGAACGGGCAGACCGTTGAGAGCACCTCCACCCTGAACTTCACGGTGGGTAACGGCAGCGGGGAAAACACCTCCGGCGGTGATAAGCAGCAGGGGGCTCAGAAACCCGCAGATAACGGCGGCCACCGCGGAGGTGCGCACAATGATACGCCCGCTGGCGAGAGCAAAACCCCCGACAAGCAGGCGGGGCGCGGCACCGTGGATGCGGCCAGCGGTATTGTGACGAAACCGGACGGCACGAAGGTACGCATTGTCGGCAAGACCGCCTCGGGTAAGGACTGCGCCCTCACCAACCAGGAACTTAAGGATGCACAGCAGGCCGCTGCTGCCGGTCAGCTGGCCAGCACCGGGAGCCGGTTTTAACCCGTTTATGGTCAGCACCTCCGTGCTTGCTGTCGCTTTAGGCGGCATGATCGTGTACGCCGTGCGCCGCCGCAAGCGTCATGCAGCGTAATGGGCTCAGCCGCCGCGCTTTCCTGGGTTTTCTGCCCGTTTGCGCGGCGTTAAGCGCCTGCACCGCACAGAATACGTCCTTGGGTTTTGATGCCGAGGGGCGTCTTCAGGTGGTGGCAACAACCCCGATTTTGGCGGATGTGGCGCGTGCTGTTGGCGGCGAGCGTGCTCGGGTACACGCCCTCATTCCCAATGGCGCAGACCCGCATTCCTATGAGCCGAGCCTGCGGGATGTGCGCGATGTCGCCTACGCACGACTGGCGTTCACCAACGGTCTGCTGCTGGAACAGCGCAAAATGGCGGCGATGGTGAGCTCTAACCTGCCGCAGGGTTCGGCACAGGTGGCGGTTGCCGAAAGGATTGAGCAGTACGGCGGCAAGCTTGAACCCGTGGTGGAGGATGCCTCGCTGGATTCTATCTGGTTGGGGCTGCGTGTTGAGGGCACCGAGCCTTCGGGCGCATCCGCTAGCCATTCCGCTGAGTCGCCCCCAGATTCGGATGCTTCGGTCGCGTTTTCGGTTACCCGGGTGAAGGGTCCCGGGCAGGTTGCGGCGTTTATTACGCAGACCTTCGGCGCGGTCGAGATGATGTGCGATTCTCAGGCGCGCGGCACGCAGGAATCCACGCAGGATGGTGTGAGGGTGCGTACCGGCGATATGGGGTCGCTGGAGCTTCCGCTGCAGGCGCATACGCATCTTTCGTGGGCTTTGCGGATGCCGGTGTGTACGAACTTGATGTTCTGGCAACGCCCCGCAACGCACCCGAGGGGGTGCACCAGGCGCAGGGAACACTGCACGTTGTGGTGGGTGAGGACCCTGCCGAGGCCGCCTCTCGTCTGGGCACAAATACGACCGTTTTAGCCTCCGGACATGCGGATATAGCCGTTCAGACATATACGGGGCGGCTTGTAATTCGCGCCGATAGCGGCGGGAAAGTCACCGAACACGACCTGGCTCGCACGATCATTGCGGTTCCTTCGCGCACTCTGCAGGAGGTTCCTGCGGGCGGCCAGTATGGGTTCTTGAGGGGGTCTTCGCGCGAGCATCGGGGGCAGGTGTATTTGCTGGCGCAGGCGGTGCTCGGCAAACATGTGCACGGCGAGATAGACCCGCATATATGGCATTCGGTGCCGAATATGAAGGCGGCCGCGCAGGTCATGCGTGATGCTCTTACTGAGGCTGACCCGCCCGGAACCAGCCTGTACACGGCGAATACCGAGCGCATTATGCGCGAGCTCGATGAGCTGGACTGGGAGATTCGCAGCATCTATGCGTCTTTGTCCGAGGCCTCAAAAAACCTGATTACCACCCATGACGGGTACCGCTACCTGGCGAGTACTTATGGGCTGACGGTGGCGGGGTTTGTGACACCGGTGGCGGGCAGTGAGCCAAGCATCCAGCAGCGGCAACGGCTGCAGCGCACTATCAGGGATTTGCGTGTACCGGCTATATTCCTCGATCGGAGTACTCGCACGCGAAGCCCGGTTTTGCGTGAGGTCGCCCATGAAAACGGGGTTCAGGTGGGTACCTTATATTCCGATTCGCTCGATGATGAGGCGCCCCACTATGCGGATATGATGCGCGCTAATGCCCGGGCTATACAGCGGGCTATGGGCGGCTTGTAGACGCCCGCAAAATGCACTTTTAGTACTGTGAAGGAAACACCCTTGAAAAATTCTATTTTTAGCATAAATACTGGTCAGAAGGTTATTTCAGCTGCTCTTTAGTGCTGCCCTGCTGGTTTCGGCTGGTGGTGTTGCTCATGCCGACCCGTCACCGGCGGCCGCCTCGTCAAGACCGAGTGGGGATAACCTCAGCAAAGAGCAGAAGGCTCTGCAGCAGACGCTCTCGCCCGAGCAGCCGGTGGGCGCGGGACGCACCGAAATTTCGAGCGGGCATGTTGATATGGGCCCGCGTTTTACCGACGGCAAGTTTCAGCTCATGATCCATGACGATCATGCCGCTACACCCATCTGGCGCAGCGTGGATGATGTGCTGTACCGCGGCTCCGATGCGGCCCTTCGCCAGGTTCCTGATGATGACCGTTATTCGTTTGTGGGTGCACAGCCCGGCGAGCAGGTGTATGTGATTCCGCAGACCGAGACGAAGGGGGTCGTCTGGCCTGGCTGGACCACTCAGGATCCGGGGCTTGTGCAGAAAACCCCGCGCGGGGTCACCCTCACCCTAGAGCAGGTTCAGGGACCGGGGCAGTTCACGCTGTACCTGGAGAACGGGAACTTCTCGAAGCCGCAGGTTTTGTGGGATTCGTCCAAGCACGAGCCGCAGGATATATGGGTTGAGAAGAACACGCACACCCACGCCAATTGGGTGTTTACCAAGCCCGGCGCCTATCTGCTGAAGGTGACTGCCCGTGCGGAGCTCGCGGATGGTTCGGTTGTTTCCGATACCCGCTTTATGAAGTTCGCTATCGGGGATTTGGTGACTGCGGACGAGGTGTACGCTCTGGCGCAGCAGGCCGCGGATCAGGCACCGGCGGGCACCTCGGAGGGCGCGCACTCTGCGGCGGCCTCCGATAGTCTGGGGGCCTCATCCGGTGGATTCCCTGTCCTGCCGGTGGCGCTCGGCGCGGGGGCTGTGGCGGTACTTGCCGCAGCAGGGCTCTTCATGATGCGCCGCAATAAGGCCGCGCAGGCGCAGGCCGAGCGCATCATGACAAGCGGAAAGGGTGCGCGGGATGAGTAAAGGTACCACCGTGCTAGGATCCAAAAATGACCCCGCAACGGGGAGTGAAAATCCGACGCTGAGCATCCAGAACCTCTATACGGGGTACGGGCGGCGGGCGGTTCTGCGGGACTTTTCGCTCACCCTGAACCCCGGCGAATTTGTGGGTCTTCTCGGGGCGAACGGTGCCGGAAACCACGCTGTTACGTGCCATTATGGGGCTGCTGCATCCTTCCTCGGGGAGTATTCGGGTGCTGGGCAGTACTGCACGCACCGCGCGGGCGCGCATCGGCTATGTGCCGCAGAAGCACCAGTTTCAGTGGGATTTCCCGATCACCGTCAAGGATGCGGTCATGACCGGGCGAACCCGCGAGATAGGCTGGTTTCGTCGCCCTAAAACTGCGGATTGGGTCAAGGTTTTTCATGCTCTGGAACGCACGGATTTAATGCCGCTGAAGAACCGTCCCATCGGAGAGCTTTCCGGCGGGCAGCGGCAGCGGGTGCTTCTGGCACGTGCTCTCGCGGTTGAACCGGCGCTTTTGCTTCTTGACGAACCCTTCACGGGGGTGGATGCGCCTACCCAGTCCGCGCTCACCGGACTGTACCGGCAGCTGGCGGGCGAGGGCGTGACGATTCTGATGTCTACCCACGATATTGTGGCGGCGCAGGAGTCTTGTTCGCGGCTGTGCGGGGTGCGCGGTTCCTTGAGTTTGGACGGCAAAGCCGAGGATTTTTCGCCGCAGCAGCTTTACGCCTGGGTGCACGGGCACGAACTTGAGGGCGAGGGTGAAAGCACAGGTAAAGGCGGAAGCACGGGCACAAGCCCATCGCCTAAGATTGGCGTTCCGGGCGCAGGCGGCGACTCGACCGGCGGCACCCGGCAGGGGCATCCTGCCGGTCATCGTGTAACCCCGCAGGAGGCAGCGGCATGATTACTCCCCTCGATTTTCCTGTTTGACCTTTTCAACCCTTCCCTGGCGTTTCTGCCGCGCGCCCTCGCCGCAGTGACGCTGGCTTCTTTGGTGACGGGCGTGGTGGGGTGCCATGTGATGATGCGCGGCATGGTTTTTATTGGCGATGCGGTTGCCCACTCGGTGTTTCCCGGCTTGGCGGTGGCGTTCGTTATCGGCGGCAACCTGGTGTTCGGGGGCTTGATCGCGGGCGTTATTACGGCGGTTTTGGTGGCTATTTTCAGCCAGAACCAGAAGCTGCGTGAGGATTCGGTGATCGGTATTTTCTTTGCCGGTTCGTTCGCGTTGGGTATTGTGATTATTTCGCTGGCACCGGGGTATTCGGGGTCGATTCAGGATTTCCTGTTCGGTTCGATTGTGGGGGTTTCACGCGGCGATATTACCCAGGCGGCGGCTATGTCCGCCGGGATTCTGCTGCTTCTGTGGCTGTTTCATCGGCAGCTGGTGACGGTGAGCCTGGACCGTGAAAGTGCACGCGCGTTGGGTTTGCCGGTGCTGTGGCTGGATATTTTGCTGTATGTGCTCGTAACGGTTTCCGTGGTGATTTCTTTGCAGACGCTCGGGAATGTGCTGGTGCTTGCGCTTATTGTGGTTCCGGCCAGCGCATCGCGGCTTACCTGCCGCCGTTTAGGCACTATGATGCTGTTCTCACCGGTTTTCGGCGTGCTGTGTTCGACCGCGGGGCTGTACTTCTCGTGGGCGTTTAACCTGCCGACTGGCGGCACGATTGTGCTGACGATGGTCGCCGCTTTCGTGCTGGTGTGGGCGTTCACCTGGATGCGCCAGCGGGTCAGACGCATTCCTGAGACCGCCCATTCCCTGCCGGTTTAGGCTTTGCCGTGCCTATCACAAGGCTCTCACCGTCGCCTGTCAGGTCAGCGAGAAATAGTCTGCGATAACATCCCACCGGCGTCGCAGCACGTGCTGATCCGCGAAGAGCGTGGCGCTGCGGTCGGTAAGATGTGCGTGCACGTTCCGGTAGAGTTCATCGCGCAGGTCGTTCATCGTGTTTACGGACAAATACCCGAGCACATCCGGCAGCACGGTATCGAGGCGCTGCTGCTGCAACTCCTGCTCGGTGAGCGCCACATAGTCCGCCAGATCAAAGGTTTCTATGAACCGATGAGCGGCGGTGCTGAAACGAGTGAATGCTTCTATATTGAGTGTCCCGTCGGGCCTCAGGTAAGTCATTCTCGCTTCGTGATCTACAAATTCGTGGTAGCGGGGGTGGCCAACGCTTATAAAGTACAGATCGCCGTCATGCGGGGAGGGCACAGATTTAAGAGGCTGATCGAGGTGTGCCGATATTTTTCGGAGGGTTTTACGCCATTTTTTAGACATCACATAAAACGCCGGGATGCCGCTGTAGTTCCCCGGCGTATGGTTGAATGTTGCGTAGAGAAAAGCAGCCCGAAATATGAGGTCTTCACCGTATTCTTGGGTGAATACGGGCCGATTTTTGCGTGGTTTCGACCAGCCCAGTGAGCCCAGGTGCTCGCGGAATGCTTCACCGCTGGCAATATCCCGGTATGTGTAGTTTTCCGCCATGCTATCCCCCATATGCAGCCTATTTTTAGCAACCACCCTACCATTTACGGGGCGCGTGGCCATGCGTTTATCGTCGTGTTTTTCTGCCGCCTATGAGGGCTTTTACCGGCGGCACACATGCGGGTGAGGGTGGCGCTTCGGCAGAGCACCTGCTAGGATAGGCTGAGCTTAGTTTTTGTCATAACATCACTAAGCACGGTGGGCGGGTTTCCGGAAATGTTTTTGAAGAAATGCTTCAATGTCGTCACAGAGCTTAGGCTCTGGATAATCACTATTAATCAGCGCCTCCAGACCCACTGGTACACGTTGTTCTTTATCTGGCTCTTCTAACATCAGATAGGTTGCCAAGGCAATTGTCTGCACCTCCAATACCTTACCTGAATTAGGATCTTGGTTTGCCTCCATCTCATCAAGCTGGTCAGAATACTTAGCCATCAACTGCTCACTCTCCTGAAATTTATCAGCAGTTTCGGCATCAGCCAGAGTCAAATGTTCGACAAACTCATAGACATCTTTTGCATCCCATCCAGTCACATCAAGGATCTCCAAGCATTTGCCTTTATAAAATGCCAGACCAAGCCCTTTTGCCAAAAGCTCATTGATGAGATTGTTGGAGCGTTCGCCCAGCTGATCACGATATACACTCATCTTATTCTTCTCCTTACATTGCCCCCACAAGCGGGGTAACAACATTTATATTTTCCACCAATGATTAACAGACGTCTTTACACACACCACGTGGTGCAGCCAACTTATTAATCGACAAATTATTGGCTTTGCAATAATTAACTAGTGGCTCTTCAGCATGAGTGTTTCTTCCAACCACCCCTTCTGTTATTTGGCTTCTCACTGCAACAACATCATCTGGCAGATGCCGACGTATATCATTACGCAAGATCGCTCCATCACGACCATTGGAGGCTGCAAGGATTGTTTTGTTTCCTGCGCTGTCAGTGACTTCAGCCATAGCAAGTGCACCATAACGTCGAGCACCATCACCTGCGTTGTCCATTACCCCAACAACTTTTTGTTACAAATCGTCTGTGGAGTTTCTGATAGCATCAGTGATTGGGTGCGCTTTTAATCCTAGCGCATCAACCCATGTCAAAGGATTAGCGACATACCCCTGCGCAGTCCCCACATTCGGCCCCACACCCAACGGATCCTGGGCACCATACACACCACCGGCAGGATCATAAAACCTAAACCGGTTATACACCCACCCAGACTCTTGATCCTCATACTGACCAGCAAACAATACCGGGGAATCCACACCCGACCCTTGCCGCCGTGCTGCTGGTGGTGGTGGGGTATAAGCTGGCGAATCCGAAGACCATTTTCCACTTCTGGCATAAGGGCCTGTACCAGTTCATCCCATTCGCGGCCACGCTGGTCGCCGTGGTCGTATTTGACCTGCTGGAGGGTGTGGGTATTGGCCTGGCAATCAGTATTTTCTTTGTGCTGCAGGGCAATATGAAGCGCGCCTACTACCTCAGCCGTGAGGAGCTGGCGGAGGCCGACGAAATCACGCTGGATTTGGCGGAAGAGGTGTCGTTCCTGAACAAGGCGGCTATTAAGAAGACGCTGAAGAATATTCGCCCCGGCTCGAAGGTCACGATCAATGCCGAGAACTCTTCGTATATCGCCAGCGATGTGCTGGAGCTGATTGAGGACTTCTCCAATGTTTATGCGAAGGAGAACGATATTGAGGTAGTACTCAAGGGCTTCAAGTCGGATTATCACGATGCAGAGCGTGACCGCCACAGCCACGTGAAAGTGGGGCACGCCGCAAGTATCTAAGCGATGAGGCGGGCGGTACCCGTGCCGTATCACTCCCCCTCGTGCGTGTACGCGAGAAGCGGGTTTTTGGCCGGAAAGGTGAGAAAATATCACCCTCTTGGTCAAAAATCCGCTTCTCGCTTTTAAACCTGGCTTAATAATGTACCGCCACCGCCTCTTACAGTCACCACAACCTTAAATGTAATCTGCGTAACATCTAGGCAGCTGGGGTGTTTTAGTGTTTAATAGACATATAACTTATAAACATATATTTATAAGTTTATAGGAGTGGTGATGACATTATCGCCGCCGCTCCCCCCTCCATAGAACTCAACGAAGGAGTCATTATGAAGGCAGTTGTTTACCACGGTCCAGGCAAGCGAGCTTGGGAAGAAGTTCCAGACGCCACCATCCTTGAACCCACTGATGTGATTGCTCGCGTTGATACCACCACCATCTGCGGCACCGACCTGCACATCCTCAAGGGTGACGTTCCCGAGGTTGAAGAAGGGCGCATCCTGGGCCACGAAGCTATCGGCACGATTACCGAAGTCGGCTCTGCGGTCACCGATTTGAAGGTTGGCGACCGCATCATTATTCCGGCGGTCACGAACTGCGGCAAGTGCTCATACTGTAAGGACAATAAGCCTTCGCACTGCCAGACCGTGGGCGGCGTCGGCTGGATTTTCGGGTACATGATTGACGGCACCCAGGCTGAGTATGTGCGCATTCCTTACGCTGAGACGTCGGTTCACATGGTTCCCGAGGGACTGACCGACGAAGATGTTCTCTTCCTCACGGATGCGCTTCCGACCGGTTTCGAGATGGGTATTCTCAACGGCAACACCAAGCCGGGCGATACGGTGGCTGTTATCGGCGCAGGTCCGGTGGGTCTGGGCGCGATCATGACGGCAAATCTGTGCGGTGCCGGGCGCGTGATTACCGTCGATATGGACGATAACCGTATGAACAAGGCGCTGGAACTGGGTGCAACCGATAAGGTAAACGCCGCCGATCCAGACTTTATCGAGAAAATTAAGGCCCTCTCCCCCGATGGTTTGGGCGTGGATGTGGCGATTGAGGCTGTGGGCGTGCCGCAGACCTTCGAGACCTGCACCAAGATCGTTCGCCCCTACGGCAACGTTGCGAACGCGGGTGTGCACGGCAAGCCGGTAGAGCTGCCGATTAACACCATGTGGATCTCGAACGTGAACATCAACATGGGTCTGGTGAACTGCAACACCGTGGGCAACCTGCTGAATATGGTGCGTTCGGGTCGCCTGAACGCAAAGGCGATGGCAACCCACTACTTCACCTTCGACCAGTTCGAGGAGGCATACGACCTGTTCGCAAACGCAGCCGAGCATAACGCGGTGAAGGTTGTTATCTCGCGCGAGCCGATTAAGCACTAGGGAAATACCCGCGTAAATACTAGGGGCCTCTGCACTAACCCACGTGCAGAGACCCCTAGTATATGCTCAACGCCCCCGGAAGGGAACCTGTGGGCTACGAATAGCCTCAAGTATCCCGCCGGGGGCGCCGCGCGTTCACATAGTACTCAGTTTAGGGGTAGTTGCTGCTGAGGAGCTTACGCTGCAGCGCCACAATAGCCGGTGAAGGCGCATCAAGAACCCCGTCTGCCGTCTGGCCAAGGTAAGACTGCAAGGCGCTGATCGTGTTGGGGCCGATCAGACCGTCAGCGTTCACGCCCAGCCACCGCTGCAGGTCTTTAATGGTGTCTGAGCCGGATGCGGCATCATCAGAAACCCACTGCCAGCCACCGGTCAAGCCCGGGTTCGCACTGGACTGGGAGGCAGGCTGGCTATCGATCCGCCCGTCAAGGGGAAGGCCACCCACAACAGCGGAATTCGCGGCAGCTACACTATTGAGATGCTTCTGCAGCTCAACCGTCGTTTCGGAGCCCCAGTACCCGTCCTCTGCCAGAGCGGTTGCCGCCGGGGCAGTCATCAAGCTAGCACCAAAGGCTGCAGCACCGACGGCGGGAACGCCAATAGCGGCGGTGCGCAGCAGCTTGCGGCGGGAAACACCAGAATGTTCGTTCGTCATATAACGTCCTTCCTCACGTATTTAGGTACAGAAGTTGGAAAAGACCTCAATGAAAGGCCTGGCAGGGTCTTATAAACTAACCAACCCACTGGTTAATTTCGTTTTGCAGACCTTTAATAGTTTTGGAGGAATCATCCAGTACCCCGTCAGCCGGAATACCGTAATGCTTTTGTAACGCAAAAATAAATGAATGGGTAATATGATACTTCGCAGTGGAGCTGTCAAGGCCATGGCGTATATCGCCCAGCCACTTATGCATCCAATACATAGTAGGCGAACCAGCCGCCTGGTTGTCCGGCACCCATTCCCAACCGAATGTAGCAAGGCCCGGCTGTTTCAAGCGTGATGGCTGAGAGCTGATGACACCATCCACAACAAGCCCAGCCTGGGGGTACAAAAGATTCATAAGACGCTGGACACCAGCCGAGGTTTCCTTACCCCACAATCCATCAACAACCTTAACCGTAGCCGCATTAGCGCTCGGTGCGGTCACAAGAGTTGAGCCGAAGGCGAGCATACCCGCAGCAGGTACGCCGATGGCGGTGGTGCGCAAGAGCTTACGGCGGGAAACACCGGAATGTTCGTTCGTCATTTTTATCATCCTCACTTTACTAGAAGGTATATCCAGAGCTTGGTATGGATTCTGAAGCTTTGGATGCTGAACTAGTCGTAAGCGACCCGGTTGAGCTCAGCCTGGAGCCTCTTAATGGTGGGAGACTCGGCGCTCAGCACCCCATCCTGGGTGAGCTTGTAGCGTGCCTGAAGCGCGGAAATAGTGCCCGGCCCGATGAGCCCATCCTGGGTCACTTGAGCATGCCCTGAAGGGCACGAATGGTTTGTGAGCCGTTAGCAGAAGCATCAGAAACCCAGTCCCAGCCGCCTGCCAGCCCAGGGTTAGCACTCGCACGGGATGCGGGCTGACTTGAGACGATACCGTCTACCACATCAAGCTTGAAGAGTGTTTGAAGCATCCGTGTGGTCTCGGTTCCCCAATAACCATCGGCGGCAATCATGGCCGCATTGGATGCGGGGGCGGTGACTAGGGTAGCCCCCATCGCAACCGCACCTGCGGCGGGCACACCAATGGCGGCGGTGCGCAGCAGCTTACGGCGGGAAAGGCCGGTGTTTTCGAGATTCATAATATTCCTCCTTCACCTCACCACATGCACGAGGTGAGAAAATGTCACGCTATTTTGCGCGATAACAACTTATCCTTTTAGGCCTCAACTTCATGAGAGTTCAGGTAGTTTTGCAGGGCCTCAATAGTCGGTGAGGGCCCATCAAGTACGCCATCAGCGGGCTGTCCAAGCCAGGTTTGCAGTGCACTAATCGTTTTTTAGCTGACATGCTGGTTAAGCTCGTTCTGCAGGGCTTTAATGGTGTCTGAGGGTCCATCCAGGCGACCGTCTGCGGTGATGCTGTAGTGGGTTTGCAGAGCTTTAATGGTGTTGGGCCCGATGAGCCCGTCAGTTTCTACGCCTAGCCAGCGTTGCAGGTAGTAGATGGTGAAGTCGTAACCCTGCGTACCGTCATCAGCTGCCCAATCCCAGCCGCTGCCTAGACCGGGGTTCTCTTTTTTGCGTATGGCTGGCTGGAATTTTATGATGCCTTCCTCATACCCGTAGGTGGGCTTGCCAAGCTCCTGCGCGTAGAGGGTAAAGATGAACTTTTGGAGTTGCACCGTGGTTTGCTGCCCCCACCAGCCGTCGGCTTCAAGCGTTGGCTGTGCTACGGATGCGGCCGCAAAGTTCGCCCCTAGACCCAGCGCGCCCGCAGCGGGCACACCAATGGCGGCGGTGTACAGTAATTTACGGCGAGAAATACCAGAATGCTCATTCGCCATAGCGACACTCTTCCTTCGTGTATTTTTCAGGCTCAGAACAATAGGAAAGACTACGTCAGAGCGCGCTCTAAGCCACAGATAATACGCCCCAGCTATGCAGTAGAGAGGGAATCGTGGGTTAACCAACCCACTGGTTAATTTCGTTTTGCAGCCCTTTAATAACTCCGCCACCACCGGGCAGAGTACCGAGTTTAATACCGTCTTTCTTTGCCGAAACCTGAGTGACGTGGGTGTAACCGTAGTGCCTATGCAGAGCAGTAATAAGCGAATCACCGATCCAATGCGTATTTACCCAGGTCAACCCTTCATGATACTTATGTAGCCAATCATGCATGCAAGAAATAGTTGGCGATCCCTCTGCATGGCCTCGATCTACCCACTCCCAGCCACCAACAATACCTGGGCAATCCGATGCCATAAAAGAAGGCTGAGAGCTTATTACCCCATCAACAATAAGATTTTTCGATGGAAAAACAGCATTCATTAAACGCTGGATACCCGCCGAAGTTTCAGCGCCCCACCAGCCGTCGACTTCAACGGCATTCGCGCTTGTTGCGGTCACAAGGGTCGAGCCGAAAGCGAGCAGACCAGCGGCAGGTACACCAATGGCGGTAGTACGCAGCAACTTACGGCGGGAAAGACCAGTGTTGTCGGTTGGCATGGTCTTTAGTCCTTTCATGCGATTGCGGATGCATGTCTGAGGAATAAACAGTCAAACCTCCGCACTCTTGAGCGAGTTCAGAATGTTTCCTGTCAAAATCCCTCCATCACCTACCCTAGAGACACTGCCCAGAACTTTCAACCCTTAGTAAAGATTTTTCTATTTCTCACTCAAAGGTTTACAGATTAACTAGGCGCGTCCCCGAACCTGCCATAAACATGCTTCCCACCCCAAATATATTGGCATGCAGCCACGCAAATGAGGGAGCATAGCGCCCCCTCTTATCACAACTATTCCACCAAGATTCCGCTGCCAATTACCCCCTCCTGGCAGGGTTTTACCCCCATACCCCGGAGCCTTGCTGTGTTATGACGAGCTGCTGCTCTCTCCTGAACCTTTCCTGCGGTCCAAGATATAGTCGATTGCCAGGAGAATTGCTACAACAATATCCTGACACCTATCGTCATATACCATCACCACATACTGGTCGCCGATTGTGAAATACTTTTTATTGATGGTTGCAACAACAGCCTCTTCAGTACGTACATTAAACTCACGCCCCAGGTACCTGTCCCTCACCTGCATTGGCGGGGCACAGTTGGAGTCCACATCAAGCTTTAGCTGGAAGAACGCAAAGTATTTTTTAATATTCACTAGGGCACCGGTGGAGAAAGCCACATAGAACTCGTTCGTGAAACCTCCCTGGCGGGTAAACATGAAGCTCACCCCAGTTTCTAGGTTGAGTACGGTGATCTTCTTCCCCCTCATCTGAAACTCTTCATCAACCTGATACGCCCCACGGCCTAAATCATCATAAATAATGTAGTGGTCGGTGATTTTAAGAGCCTGCTGTTGTATGTGAAGGGTGCGCATGTGGTCTCTCCTGACTCATATCGGCGTCCTTCCAACAGTAGCACCACCGCGTGCGACCAATGAGGATGAACCATATATGCTTTGCTAAGACTGGTGTTTGAGTGCTTTACTTACTGCGATAATCATAATCGCGCTGAATACTATTTCCCCCAAAAATATGAGGGACATTAATGTGTCGTATAAAACAGGAGACGGTTCACGGTTTATCGGAAGTACTACAGCAAAAAGCATAACCGACATCATGGGGGCCGCTAATATGCTGTATATATTTATCCAGCGCACTCTGTGCAGATTCACCTCTTTTCTGCACTGCATATAAGCCCTGACCTGCAAAGCAATATGGATGATATACGGAATTGTGAAAAGGGTTAAGGGGCCAAGGTGCTCAAGTACTGTGCTGTAGTCGCGGGTTGTTCCACAGGGATAGGTGGGGGCATTAATCAGGTATACAGCCCAATACCACGCAAAGCCAACCACAAGAGCGGAACCCCAGAGGATCCTTAGCAGGTGTGCCCTGAGGAGGAATGTACGGAACGGGATATTAGGCACGGAATTACCGGGTGCGGCCATTTGTGAAGGGGGGCTCTACGGCTATTCATGAGAGTTCCCTTCAGGTGTTTCATATTGTTTGTGTTTTAAAGGCTGTGCGGTCTTCTTAATACTGTTTGTCGTGACAACAATCATCAAAATGCACATAGTGAGCTCATAGGCAGCTATAATAGTGTTTGCTGCTGTAAAAAGTGTCCCTATATAATAATATGAACTTTCGTAAATCACAAATGACCCGAAAAGACCCCCTATAAGAGCTGGAACATAAAAAGCCGCAGCAATAGGGCCAATAATGAGACTGTAAATATTGACGCCCCGTATCCACCGGAACATGACTGATTTCCTGAACCGCTTCAATGCGATAATCTGCAAGACAACGTAGATGCAATAGGGTACTGCAATAATAGTAAAAATAAGCACAAATCCCCATGCGAGAGACCCGTATTCACCGTTTGTAGAGGCGATAGCCACGACTACTGAATAAACATATGCGATGAGGGTAATGACCGCGGGAATAGTAATCAGAATATTCCTCACAATCTGCGCCACAAGAAGACCCCGGTGGGTCTTGGGGTCTATATAGAACTGCGGGGGCGGTACGTCAGTGTCAGGCTGCTCCTTTGTTGGCTCAGACAGCTCAAATCCAGGGCGGCCTGAGGCCCTGAAGGAGTCTTACCGCTCACCCCTTCATCGTCATATAACTGTGTGTACTCAGGCTCTTGACTTGAGGTTTGCGGGTTATTACTCGATGTGCCCTGGTTCCTCTGGGAAGGTTGAGGATTGCCGTGGTCGGGCGCCGAAGGGTTCCTATTAATACTCATATTTTTATTCTAGGCTTCTGCCCTGAACATCCTATGAAAAGCCTCTGAGTGTTCTCAATAAATAATATTTAGTTATTTTCTATATCTGCCCAGGTGATTCTTCTGGAACCGCTATACATAAACTCCTATATATTACTGTAGTAAATTGCTGCTTTAGCTACAGTACGATTATTCAAAGTTTTCTGCGCCGCCACAATCATAATGACACACAGGGCAACTTCAACAGCTAAAACAGCGACAGCAGGCAGTACTGCGATTTCTTCTCCATATCGCCGAGATTGCCCCAGAAGGAACATAAACCCCATAAACATATATACATAAAAAGCCATAATAGGCGCTAATACCAGACTACAGATATTAATATTCCGCACCCACGATAACCGTACTCCACGGATAAGCTGCGGGACTGCTATAAATTGTAGAGCAAGATGAGCCTCATAAGGGATTAAGATTATAAATATTAGCAAGATGATGTTTGCCTGAGGAGGACCGTACGTTTTGAAAAATGATGAAACTATCACCACCACCAAAAGCGCAAGCGGGAGCGACTCCAGAATAACCCTGATCAGCTGAATAGCCACTAGAGTACCCTGATATGGCATTAGTTTGTTTGAAGCAGTTTCCGGCGCCCCAGGAAGTCCCGGATACTGTTGCGCCTGCGTCCGTGCCTGCGCCTGTTGCACTGATTCCACCTGCGGCGGCGGTTGGGTATCCTGCCGGGCCAGCTGCATGTACTCCGGCTCTTCCTGCCCCGGCTCCTGAGCATGATCATTCGTCGCTGAATAGTTCTTATCGGTGCTCATAATGCTCTCCTTATTCTTCCTGCTGCCTGAGAATAATCCGCTGGCCCGGGATGCCTACGATCAGCTCTTCATGATGCTTCTTTAGGGGTTTGAGCTATCACCCGTCTCGTATTCACAACATACGCAGGAGCTGAGGGGTGAGTCTGGGCCGTTCCATGCTCATGTTTCATAAAATCCTGATTAGTAGTACTCATAGTTTCACTCTAGGCTTCTGCCCTGAACATCCCATGAACAGCCCCTGAACGTTCACGATAAAATAACGCTTCGCGGCATATTTCTGACACAAAAATCTCTTCAGATAAAACGCTGCATACACGCTCTACCTGAAGAGACTTTTAGTATTTGGGGTGCTGGTTTTACTCCGCCGTGTTTTTCGGCTGAGGATTTGAGGGGCTGCGCTTCGTCTCTGCGGGGGCATCCTCGGCAGTGTCCACCGCCTTATCGGGCGGTTCCGCCGAACCGTCCGTGGGTGGGGTAGCCTTCGGCTGGGGTTCTGCGGCTGCAACGGCAGAGCCCTGCCCCGCCGCATCATGCGGCTGTTCGGAGGGTACGGGTATCGTCTCCGTCGCCGGTTCAGCCTGCATGAGCACCCGGCCTTTCTTCCGTTTCCGTTTGCGGCCGAACCGTTTCTTCTTCACCGGCTGCTCCTGAGGCTGGGGGTCTTCGTTGAACCCCGGCTGCCCCTTTATCTTTCGGGGGCTTACGTTCCAGGGAGTAGATAATGCGCGCTGGCCTTGGCTCCATACCAATCTTGGTGCGTCCCCCAGTTAATGATGCGGTCCAGCCAGTTATAGTCGGCGGTCGTCTCAACCACCTGGTGGTTGCGTGGAATCATGCCCGCATCGCTGAGCACGCGCGGGTACTCGTCAATCTCCTGAATACCCGCCATGTACATGTTCTCGCGGAACTGCTGGGCGAACTCGTACTGCCCAATAAAGAGCAGGTCGGAGTAGGTTTTTGCGGTCAGCCTCTCAGCGTACGCCTGCGCCGAGTCGCGGCTTCCCTTACGCGCGCCGTACGTATCCCAGAAATAGAAGTACACGTTACTGGCGATAATCGCCGAACGAATCTTGTTCTGCAGGTACCAGAGCCCACCAATAGCGAGAAGCCCAATAATGATAATGACGAGCGACCCAACAGGCATTGAGTAGTCCACATAATTGTCGGCGCTGCGCGTTACAAACATGCGGTACAGATACGCCCCGAACGAATACAGCACCGGAATACCCAGGAAAATAGTGGCTATGGGAATCCAAATAAATGCAAAAAGCCACAGAATAAGACGATAGTAAATAATGGAGTCGCCAAACCCGATGGGGGTGGGTTTTACGGGAGAATGGGCGCGTTTCATCAGAAGGTTGAACAGGCGGTTATTCTCAATGCCCACCTTTCGCAGCTTCGACTCCAGGGATGCGCGTTTGAGGAACACCCGGTAGTTCTCCAGAATCTCGCGCTGTTCAGCGGTAATTTTATCGTCAGGCGGCAGATTACCAACATCGATTCCCGACTCTGAAAGCAGCTTGCTCCACAGCTCCAGACGGGCCAGCTCGGAGGGCTTCGCCTGGGTTTGCGACTGGTAGTTCTTATAGGAGATGAAAATGGTGCTGGCACCAATTGCCAGCGTAACTATAGGCGCAATCCAGTCTTTGGTGTCCACAGTGTCCCTCCCGTCCCCTCACGCCCCACCTGCTCTCCCTGCCCGCCCCTCGCCAGCATGAGGAGCGGCACACATTCAGATGCCCGGCGGCGCTTGTGGGGCGCGTGCTTGCTGAAGCTGATGCTTCTACCGTAACACCCGCGGGTGTGAGCGGCCGGGACGGTTCTCAACCTGCGAAAGGTGTTTTCCTGGTGCTTTGTTTCCCCTTCGGTGTGTTTCCGGCACCTGCCTCCACGATAAAAAGAGCCTTTATGCGAATAAAGAGTATTTTTTACCGCTTTATTCACATCAGGGCTCTTTTTAGCACCAGAATTTTTGGTCTAGTGTTCTGCTTTCTCCAGTTCGGCGGGTGCCGAGCGGAGCATCCGGTAGGTGAAGACCGCCAGAACCGCCAGAAGCACGGCGCTAAAGGTTGCGGTCACCAGCACGCCCGAATCGAATGCGGCATGCGCCGAATGCAGCAGCTCGGCACTTAGATCCGAGGGAAGCTGCCCGGCAACTGCGGTCGCGCCGCCGAGGGTTTCGCCCGCCGCATGGGCCGCATCCGCATTAAGACCGGCGGGAGCCATTACCTGTGCACGGTAAATTGCGGTCAGCATGCCACCGATCACCACGGTACCCAGCACGGTGCCGAACTCATAGGCGGTCTCAGAAATCGCCGACGCAGCACCCGCCTTATTCGCCGGAACGCTGGAAAGAATTAGGTCATTCGAGATGGTCTGTGCCGCACCCACGCTTAACCCTAAGAACATGAAGGAAAGCATGAGCAGAAGGTCGTTGCGCGAACCGAGGAACACCACAAACAGGTACCCGAGGGCACCCAAGGCAAGCCCCGAAGACACAATCACCGCCGGGTGGAATCGTGAAACGAGCTTAGCGGCATACAGGCCCGCAATAATGGTGCACGCCAGCCCGGGAATCAGGAACAGTCCAGCCTGCATGGGAGAGTACCCCGAGACCAGCTGCAAATGCTGCGAGACGAAGAGCAGGAACCCAACATCTACGAACATAGCGAACAGGTTCGCCAGAATCCCACCGGTGAACACGGTGTTTTTGAAGAGACGAACATCGAGCATGGGGGGTGGTGCCCGCACGCCCGCGGCGCAGCTGACGGCGCACGAAGAAGAACCCGAATACGGCGCCAATAGGGCGGTACTGAGTGCGAGCGCATCCACGCCTGCCTCAGAAATATGGGTGAGTCCGAAGGTTATGCCGATCATGGCGATCATAATCAGCAGGATACTCACCATATCGAGCGGGCCGGGGTTTGGATCTTTCGATTCGGGCACGGTCATGGGTGCGAGGGCAAGGAACGGTACGAGTACGGGTACCGCCATGAGGAACACCGACCCCCACCAGAAATGGCTCAGCAGGAGTCCGCCCACGATGGGGCCGAGCGCTGCACCGGCGGAGAAGCCAGCCGCCCACACGGCGATTGCGGTGCGGCGTTCTTTCGGGTCACGGAAGATGTTGCGAATGAGCGAGAGCGTGGCGGGCATGAGCATGGCGCCGAAGAACCCAAGTACGGCGCGGGCGATGACAAGCAGCAGGGCGGTGGGTGCGAATGCGGCGAGTGCCGAGATAACTGCAAACCCGATGGAGCCGATCAGCAGGATTTTACGCCGCCCGATACGGTCCCCCAAGCTTCCCATAGGCACGAGCAGCCCAGCAAGCACGAGCGAATAGGCGTCTACGATCCAGAGCTGTTCGCTGGAGGATGGTTCGAGCGCCTGCGCGATTGAGGGCACGGCGAATGCGAGCACGGTGTTATCGACCGAGACAAGCAGCACCGGCAGCATGAGCACGGTCAGGGCAATCCACCGTTTGATTTTCTGATCGGGCGCGTGAATAGGCAGCGCCTCGGTGACGGGGTATGAGTTGTTCATCGTTGTGTTCACACGCATCTGGGAGATTTCGGCACTTGCGGCAGATGCGCCGGGCGGCAAGTGCTCATAGCCCGCAGACGGGTTGCTGCCAGAGGCTTGCTTCGGGTAGTGAGGATGCGCCGCGCAGGCAACCACGGACACACTAACTATACCAACTAGACGGTAAAGTTTCTAATCCGTAGAATGGTGATTATGACTACCCCAGCCAGCGCATCCGAACCCCGCGCGACCCGCGCCAACAACTCGCGCGAGCAGATCTTAGACGCTTATGAACATTTGCTGGTACAGGCCGGTGAACGTGCCGCCACCCTTGATGCGGTCGCCGCCCAAGCAAAAGTTTCTAAGGGCGGACTGCTCTATCATTTCGGCTCGAAAAAGGCGCTTTTTGAGGCGCTTTTAGACCGCACCCGCACCTACGTAGACGAAGACCTTGAGAAGATGCGCGCCGCACCTGAGGGGGCCAGCGCCTATTACATCAACACCTCAACCTTTCAGGGCACCCCATTCGATATATGCCTGGTTGCCCTCTCGCGGTTGGCGCAGGATAAGAACCCGGCGGCACGCGAACTCATGGACGAGATTCAGGGGCAGTGGTATGAGCTGATTCGCGCGGATATTGGGGACGATAAGATGGCGCGCACCGTGCTTCTGCTGGGGGACGGCATGTATTACAGTGCGGCGTTTGCGGGAGGCATGGCGAACCCGGCGGCACGCAAACGCATCAAGGCCGATCGGGATATCCTGCTGGATGCGCTCGACATTCTCAGGCGCGCAGCGCAGTAGTTCGTGCGGTGCGGTAGTTTTTGTGTTGTCGCCTGTGCGGGACGTATTCAGACATTTATCGCGAGAAGCGGGTTTTGGGTCAAAAAGGTAGAAAATATCGCCTTCTCAGCCAAAAATCCGCTTCTCGCTGTATCAGCTAGGGGCGCGATAGTCAGAGAAACATGCGAAAAGCGGCCTGTTACACTCTACCCCTCGAAGGTGCGATGCAGTTTCGCCAGAGACAGCGCAATATTACGGCGGTTACGCGCGAACGCACCAAATGTACGGAATACGGGCGCAGCGGGGATAAACCCAAAAATTTTCGCCTCGGAAGCATCCCAGGTTTCACGCACGGTCACGGTGCCGTCGTGGTTATCTGCAATCTCCCAGGTCCAGTAGTGGTCGGCGGGCATGCGCCAGGAGAGGGCCTGGTTCTTCTCGGCGCGCACGACCGTGGGAGACATGCGGTATGGGAAACCCAGGAACATTTTTTCGGTGAAGGTATCGCCCTCACGCAATTCGGGGGTGTCGCCGGATATCAGCCCACGCACCGAACCGCCTCCGTCAAGCTCGGCGTGGCGGGCGGGGTCGGCAATTAGGGCGTACACATCGCTCGCTGCCGCCCGCAGAGTAGTTTCGGCGGAGATCATGGCGGGGTCCGTCTCAAGGAACTTTATCTGTGCAGTAGTCATACCTTTAACCCTACGCCGAATCCACCCCACAGTTAACCGCGAGCAACGGGGTTTCGCCCGAAAAACGGAGAAAATACCCTCTACCCACGCTTTCTAGATCATATTTCGCATCCAATATGTTTTCGGAATAAAAATAAGAGGCACCTTAAAAGTGCCTCTTAACGCGAGATCCGTGGGTTTGGCCGGACAACCCGGCATACCCCCCCATGGCCGCACCTCCGGTACCCCTTCATCTCAAAGGATGAAGATCCTAACAAAAATAACTGTTAGGCAGAGTTGCTCACGGGAGCGGAGGACATTATTGTTTTATCTCGCCCATCCAGCATATCATGCACTACTTCACACAAAACATGCCAACAACTCCCCTACAACAAGAGACACCCATATTAGGATGCCTCTTGATGGAGATCCATGGGTTCTGCCCGCCAAACCGGACATACCCCCCATGGCCGCACCTCCGCTACCCCCTCACCTCAAAGGATGAAGATCCTAACAACAAAAAGCTACTAGGCAGAGTTGCTCACGAGTGCAGAGGAGAATATTGTTTTATCTCACATGCCTAGAATAACACGTGGCACATACACAAAATACCCTGCGCCCACCGCCACTTCATTATAGTAAAAGGCACCCCTTACAGGGTGCCTCTTGACGCAAGATCCATGGGTTCTGCCCGCCAAACCGGACATACCCCCCATGGCCGCACCTCCGCTACCCCCTCACCTCAAAGGATGAAGATCCTAACAACAAAAAGCTACTAGGCAGAGTTGCTCACGAGCGCAGAGGACAATATTGTTTTATCTCGCTCACTCAGGATACCATGCACTACTTCACATGAAACATGCCACAAACTCTACGACAGAAGGCACCCCTTACAGGGTGCCTTCTGGGCGAGATCCGTGGGTTTGGCCAGACAACCCGGCATACCCCCCACAGCCGCACCTCCGCTACCCCCTCACCTCAAAGGATGAAGATCCTAACAAGAAAATACTTGCTAGGCAGAGTTGCTCACGAGCGCAGAGGACATTATTGTTTTATCTGCTCTACAACAGTACCACGCAGAAAACCGATACAACTTCCCGAAAGAGCACAGTGGTGGTACATAACCTCGCCACCGAAGAAGATACTTTCCACAATATATCTATGCTTGGCGCAATCAGTCGTTACACCAACACAGATACCAATATTATTGCTGTCCACACCTCTATACCCTACGGCGCCAGCGAAGAAGAAACCCAGCGCATTATGCGCAATGCTCGTAATGAATCCTTCACCACACTCCTAAAACTCGCAACAGATCGTGAAGATCCGGTTAAAGCCTTTGTTATTGAACGCACCATGCGGGAAACAGAAAATCAGAAAGACCGACAAACCATACAACGCTTAACCCGCAATAACATCATCCCACCCATTAACTACGTCCAAGTATCCTCCACCGCAGAACGCAACCTATGGGCCGCAGACGCCGTCGCCTATTCCATGGCCCAAGCCCTTCTGCGCAGCGACCTCACCCTACAAGAAAAATCCGGCATCCAACTCAGCATATACGACACACAAACCCTCGGACTCATAGACCTCAAAGCCCCCACCAACAACCTCACCTCCAAACTCGGAATCCCCACCGACCCCAGACAACTACGCACCAAACACCTACCACACGTAACCACAGGAATAGCCGCCAGAGAAGAAACCCTTAAAAACCTCCGCGACAACCTACGCCCCGGGCAACGACTCCTCGGCCCAGAAAAAGCCCGCGACGCTGTGCTCTACAGAAAAACCCAGGGGATTGGCCGCTCACGGCTCATGGACGCACACCACGCAGCCGATCTGACCATCGGACGCGGAACCCTCAGCAACACCCAAAAAGGCTCGATTAACGAATTCTCCAAACGTGCCAAAGAAGGAAACATCCCAGAAGGAACAATCGCCTCTTTCCAAGGCATCACTAAAAAATTAAAAAACGTTATCGACCAAGAAAACAAACGAGCACAACAACAGAAAAGCCCCCAACAAGACAACCAAAACACCCACCAGCGCAGGCACCACAACACCCAAAATCAGCGGAAAAACTGGCGGGCCAAGCCTCTAATCGCACATAAATAAGAAGGCTGCACCGAACCTACCCCACGGTTAACCGCGAGAAGAGGTATTTTCTCCGCTTTTCAGGCAAAATACCCGCTGCTCGCGCATCCTCAGTACAAGGTGATGCTTTAGGCGCTGCCCGCGCAGGCTCATCTTGTGAAAAAATAGAGGTGTCCCTGAATATTCTATTTAAGGAGTCCGCCGTGATTTTTATTGTTGTGAAATTCCCCGTCAAGCCCGAATACGCCGAAAAGTGGCTGGATTTAACCCGTGACTTCACCGAGGCAACCCGCGCCGAGGCAGGCAATAAGTGGTTTGAGTGGTCGCGCAGCGTTGAGGACCCGAACGAGTTCGTGCTGGTGGAGGCGTTCGAGGACGACGGCGCGGCAGCGCACGTGAACTCCGCGCATTTCGCCCAAGCCATAACCGATATGCGCCCGGCTCTGCGTGCAACCCCGAAGATCGTTTCCCGCCAAATTGACGGCGATGGCTGGGACGCCATGGGTGAGCTGACCATCGACTAGCCCACCAGGGCCGCCCCTGGTTCATGTAAGTATCGATGTGCCGGGCGCGCCATTGCGGCAACACCGGCGCTCTCACACCGTAAAATAGAAAAGTATGTGCATACCAGATCAGGAGGCAAGGATGAGCATCTCACCCGACAGCACCCCCGCCGTTGAACCGTACGACGACCACACTGAGGGTGATCACAGTTCGGTTTCGTTGGCGGTTTCAACTGTCATCCTTGCCTTGCGCCCTAAGGAGGGGCAGCAGCACCCGAGCCTGTGGCTGCCGCTGGTGCGCCGTTTGCGCGAGCCCTATAAGGGCCAGTGGGCGCTTCCTGGCGGCCCCTTGCAGTCCCAGCAGTCCCTGGAGCAGGCGGCGGGGTACACGCTCAAGCGCGCGACCGGCCTTGAGCCCGGGTACCTTGAGCAGCTGTATGCGTTCGGTGATGTTTTGCGTGCCCCGGAGGCGCGGGCGGCGCGCATTAACGGCGCGCCGGTTCCGGTGCCTGGGGCGGATCATGAGCGCGTGGTTTCGGTGGTGTATTGGGCTTCGATCCCGGCGACTGAGGTTTCGCAGACTCGCGTGCACGAAAATATTCGCTGGTTCCCGGTAGATGAGCTTCCCGAGCTGGCTTTCGACCACAACGAGATTGTGGAGTACGCCCTGTACCGCCTGCAGAATAAGGTCGAATATTCGCGTATTGCGCACTCGTTCCTGGGGGAAGAATTCACTCTGGCGCAGCTGCGTGAGGTGTACGAGGCGATTCTTGGCCGTACTCTGGATCCCGCGAATTTCCGCCGTCAGATAGCGGCCTCAAAATCGATTATTGATACCGGCCGGCGCATTGAAGGTACCCGCCACCGCCCGCCGCGCCTGTACCGTTACAACACGGCGCAGGCTTATGCGGATGCGGGACCGCTGGGCATGTACCGCGAACGCCACGAATCTTAGGCAAGCTCCGGAAGCGGCAACTTTGTGCCGCTAAGAAAGTTGTTATTTCGATCGTGTGGGGTACTTGTACCAGGTTTAAAACTGGTGGAATATCAGACACTCTAAATCCGGGGGTGTTTTCTTCATGCGGGAGCAGTAAAGTGCTATCGCATGAAGAAAACGCCCCGTTTTTGTACTCTCCGCGTCATTACGTCTCGGTCAGCAGACATTAAATTTTGATGTCTACACATAAATAACAGGCCCAGACATGAAAAATTTTCATGTGAGCTTCTTACTAAAGCACAGTGCCATGACAAATTCCGCGGTATACCGGCTTTCTCAGATATAAATTCCTCACATCAGACATGAAAAGTTTTCATGTCTGGCATATAGTGAGAACTGCAGACGGTCGTAGAGCTGCTTTAAAACGGGAATCGGATCAGCAAGTTTACGAGTTTATCCGCGGTGCTGAAGGGGCAGTAAACGTCTCAGATATATATGCAGGTCTTCATAGCAATCTCTCGAAACAGCAGATCCGCTACATAATCACAAAGTTACTCAATGCTGGTCTTATTGTGCGCGAAGGCGGCCAAGGAAACCGGAATACGACCTATTGCGTTGCGCAATAAACACTATGTGAGGAAACAATGACAGTCAGCAACAGGTATGGCGCGCGGGCGGCGGAATACTGTGAGGCGCTGGGGTCGCTCGATCAGATGGAACCGACTGATATTGCCCTGATCACCTCGTGGGGCGCATCCGTGCCAGGCAGTATTCTTGATGCCGGATGCGGCCCCGGGCATTGGGCGCGCCTGCTCGCCTCCGCAGACCGATCCGTCACCGGCATAGATGTAACCCCCGAATTTATTGCCCATGCCCGCGCCGACTCTAGCGCCCCAAATCTTAACTTCGAGGTCATGGATATGGCACACACGCCTTATGCTGACGGGTCTTTTGCGGGAATTCTCGCCTGGTATTCGCTCATTCACACGCCACCAGCTCACCTTACCAGCACACTCACCGAGTTCTATCGGCTGTTGATTCCGGGAGGAAGCCTTCTTCTGGGGATGTATCTGGGCGACCACGGATTGCCCTTCGCACACGCCGTGACAACCGCCTATTATGTGAGCGTTCCAGAGTTTCCGCGCTGTGCGAGAAGGCAGGGTTTACGGTGGAAGAAGTTCACACCCGCCGCACCGGGAGGTACCGCGACCACCTGGCGATAGTGGCACGCAAGCCAAAAGATTAATGCGCCCCATGATTGACAGGCGCTATCGCTACTCCCTACACTAGAGGTTATCCGGGTCACATTCCGGATTGTCCCTATCTATTCCACCGAGGCGCACGGAAGCGCATCGGCACACGAGGAGGCACCAGCACATGAACGGCTCCCGAGCATAGCCCGGATCAAAACACCAGGTCAGAGCGCTTTTATGCGCACACCCACTACCCGGGCTTACGTGTATCTACACACCATGCTCGGGTTTTTCATGCCCTCACACCTAACGCGCGCTGCGCTGGCAGGGACCCGAGCACCGACTCGAAGGAACTCGGCCCATGCCACGCCACATTACACTCGACCATATTTCGTATGCGCACCCGGGTGAACCCCCGCTTTTCACCGACATCTCCGCCGTATTTTCCGCACCGCTCACCGGGCTTATTGGCGATAACGGCACCGGAAAAACTACCCTCTTCAGGCTTATCCTTGGCGAGATAAAGCCTAGTCACGGCGCAATCAGCGCCCCGCCACGCATAGCGTATCTGCCGCAAGATTTGGGGTTGAGCGAGCATCAGCATCTTGCCGATATTTTTGGAATTACAAAAATTCTGCGAGCGCTTGATGCGCTGGAATCGGGCGACTACTCCCCCAGCCTTTATGACACCATCGGCGACGCCTGGGATATTGAAGAACGCACCTTCGCGACCCTTGCCGAGTACGGTTTTAGCCCTGCGCGCACCACGGATGCCGCCGACCCACACGCCATTCGCGACCTTCTGATGCGTCCCCTTAGCACCTTTTCGGGCGGGCAGACGGTCACTGCCACCCTCGCCGCGCTTCTGCGCTCGAACCCCGAGTTTATCCTGCTGGATGAGCCCACGAATAACCTGGATTCTGCCGCGAAGAATCGGCTTTTCGCGGCTCTTGAAACCCTCACCTGCCCGGCACTCATCATCAGCCATGACCGCGATCTGCTCGCGCATATGAACGTGATCGCCGAGCTGCACGCCGACCGTGAGGGGCGGGCGCATCTGCGCATATATGAGGGCAACTACGACACCTACCGGGCGGCGCGAAAGGCCGAGGAGAGCGCCGCACATCGCCGCGTGAATGAGGCGAAAAATGAGGTGCGCAAGGCGAAGAAAGAATGGATTCGTGCCCATGAAATTATCTCACGCAATACCTCTCATGTTTGGAAAGACGACCAACCAGATACGATCCGAGCTCTTGCTAAAGACGCCTCGCGCCAAGCAGCAAACAAGCTACGCGGAACCCGTAGCTCAGACCTTTCCAAGACACAGTCTATCTATGAAGAAGCCCAAGAGAACCTGCGCGTGCAGGAGCGTATCTACCTGGAACTTGCTCAGGATGCACTCCCGGCGGGGCGGAAGGTACTGGAATTACGGCGGGCGGGGAAAGACCCTTGCGCGTCTGTACAACAGAGTGCCAAATTTAAGAATGCACACACCCAAAATACAGTTTCACATGAAACGCAACCTTATGAGGTTGATTATTCGTCCTGCGGCCAAGACTTTCCCGAGGCTCTTATCCTGACCGGACCCGAGCATTTGCGCATCATGGGAGCGAACGGCAGCGGCAAGACCGTGCTTCTCAACGCGATAGCGCACGCGAATGACCCCGACTACCGCTCCCCCGTGCCGCCCGTTTACCGGGTGCTCTACCGCCTGGACAACGCTGCATATCTGCCGCAGCGCATCACACTTGACCCTGAACGCACCCTCCTTGAAACCGTGCAGCGGGCGAACCCGGGCGCGAGCGAACAGCATCTTCGCGACCAACTGGCGCGGCTGCTGTTCAGGCGCGAGAGCGTGCATCAGCATATTGGGGACCTTTCTGGAGGTGAACGTTTTCGCGCCGCGCTGGCGACGGTTCTGCTCACCGATCCGGTGCCGCAGCTTCTTCTGTTGGATGAGCCCACGAATAACCTAGATATTTCGTCGGTGGATTGGCTGGTGCAGGCGCTCGATGCCTATACCGGCGCGCTCATCGTCGTTAGCCACGACGAGGACTTTTGCGAGCGCATCCGTATCGACCACACACTCAACCTTTCGGCAAAGACCCTCGGGGAGGCACCGTGCTAAACATTCTTCGTTCCATCCCGTGGGCATTCCGTATAACTCTTCACACGGCGCCTATTCCCTTCCTTGCCGCGGTTTGTACGACCCTGCTTCTTACGTTCATGCCGAGCGCGCAGGTGGTACTGGTGAATGCTGCGGTGGGTTCGGTGGCTTCTGGCGATACTGCAGCATCACTCACGTGGGCCGCGGTAATCGGTGCCCTCGTGGCGGCGTACCTTCTGGTGCAGCGGGCAAGCATGTCGCTCTTCACCATAACGAAGGCGCGCGTGAATGCCGCCGCGCATCAGAAACTCAATACCACCCTGGCGCGGGTGAAGCCCGAGGTGATGAGTGAACCCGGGATGCAGAAGCATCTTCGTGCAGCCCGTGAATCTCTTACGAAGCAGGAGATTCCCACTCAGGCAAATTCCGTGGTGACCCTCGTTGCCGCCGTGGCGATGGTTCTGCTGCTGTGCGCGACAATTGCAGGCACGAGCCTTCCGGCTGCGTTCTTTGTGGCGGGGTGCATGGTTCCGCTCTCTGCCGCGATGGTTCTGCTGGCGAAGCGTGACTACCGCATCTACGGGCAGGTTTATGAGGACCGCCGTGAAGAGGCATATTTTCTGGATGCGCTCACCCACCCCAGCACAGCCCGGGAGATCGCGACCCTAGGGGCCGGTGGTTTCTTCGCCGACGGTGTGGCGCGGGCACGAGATCGTGCTACCGGGCGGGAATATCATCTGGAGGCGGTGCGTGGCATCGTGGTGGGGTTCGCCGGGCTCATCTGCTCGGTGTTGCTGATGGGTGCGCTCTACTGCCTGATTAGCTCCGGGGCGAGCGCGGGCGAGATTGCCGGTGCGCTGGTGGGTACGCTCACCTGTATCGCGGCCACGCAGGACGTTGGCTACGCCTTCGGGCAGGTCTCGAACGGGGCGATGTCGATTGCCCAGTATCGCGCGTTTGTGGATAATCCGCGCTACGTGCTTGCTTCAGAGACAACGCATCATAATCCGCCCGCAACCGGTGATTCTCCGCGCGAACTCACTGTACGCAATCTGAGCGTCACCTATCCCGGGGCGGATGCACCCACGCTGCACCACGTGAACCTGCATATACAACGCGGGCAGATGGTGGCCTTGGTCGGTGCCAGCGGCGCGGGGAAAACTACGCTGGTGCGCGGAATCCTTGGGCTGACTCCCACCACCTCAGGCAGCGTGCTCTTCGACGATACTCCAGCCGAGCCGCTAAGCGTGCAACAGGTTTTTAAGCACACCACCCTGCTCAGCCAGAACTACGGGCGGTACGAGCTGACCGTGCGAGAAAACCTGCTGTTGGGCACGCACGCTCAGGGGCAGGAACCGCCCACCGATCAGCATCTCTGGGATGCGCTCAGCAAAGCCCGCGCTGCCGAGTTCGTTCGCGCCCTGCCTGCCGGTTTAGACACTCAACTGGGTGAGCAGTGGGGCGGCGTCGGGCTATCAGGCGGGCAATGGCAGCGTTTAGCATTGGCGCGTCTGATCCTGCGTAACACTGCCCTATGGATTCTGGACGAACCAACTAGCGCTATTGATGCCCACGCCGAGGAGCAGATTTTCGCTACCCTGAGCAAAGTTGCGGCGGATCACATGACGATTCTTGTCTCGCACCGCGCCTGGACTCTCAAACACGCGGACGTCATTCATGTGGTGGATACCGGAACCATCGTCGAATCGGGAACCTACGCCGAACTATTAGGCGCTGGCGGGCGGTTCGCCGAAATTTTCGCCTCACAGATAGAGGATGCGCCGGAACACACGCCATCGGACTTGCCGGTTGCTGACGGCGCCGAATCCACAGATGACACCGGGTTCACGAAAGAAGGAACACCATCATGTTAAAAACGATTAGACAAACTCTCTGGGCCCTGCGGTATGCGCTGCGGGCGCATCCTATTCTTGTACTCAGCTCGTTCACCCTTCTCACAGTGCTCTCGTTTCTGCCCAGCGTACAGATGCTCCTCATAGCCGCAATCACCGACTCGCTCAGCACCGGGGATACGCACACTGCACTCACGTGGGCGGGCGTAACCGGAGGCGTGCTGGCGGGTAACCTTGCCCTGCAGCAGGTGTCTAATTCGCTGGATATGTCACTGCGGGCGGGTATGGCGCAAACAGGTATCCGGGCGATCGCCCGCAGGCTCGCCTCCCTCACCCCCGAGCAGATTTCGCGCGGCTCATTTTCGCAGCGCTCGCGTGCCGCCCAGGATGCGGTCGCCAACGGCCACCTGCACACCCAAGTAACCAGCACCGGCGTACTTCTCTTCACGTTTCTTATGGTGGGTTCGCTCTGCGTCATGGTAGCTCGCGTCAGCCCTGAGGCGGCGGCATGCCTTCTCTTGTGCCTGATTCCGGTGGCGTTCGTAGCGGGGCTGTACACGCGGCGCAACGAGCAAGCATGGGACAGCATTTATGCGCATAATCACCGAGCCTGGTACGCTACCAACCAAATAGCCTACCCGAATACCGCCGAAGAACTTTCGACCCTGAAGGCAGGATGGTTCTTTGCGGCACGGGCTAACCGGCAACGCGGGTTGGCCGCTGACGAAGAGGTGAAACTTACCGCATATGCCCTGCGTTTGCAGGTAATATCGGGGGTAATGTGCGCGGTATTCCTGGTGGGTGCGCTAGGTTTTCTGGTGTCCTCCGGGGCGAGCGCGGGTATCATCTCTGGTGCGATAGTGGGCGCGCTTTCCGCCATGATGTCACTGACTGCAGCGAGTCACGATATGAGCTCGCTCGGCGCCGGGACTAACGGAATTACACGGTATCGAGAGTTTCTGGAAGGCTCCGAACATCCGTCCCGCAAGGTGGCCGCCACTCTTGATGCACCGCTTAGCCGCGTGCGCATCGAGAATCTTTCCATCACCTACCCCAACGCTGAAAAACCCGCAGTGCGCGGGGTATCCTTCGAGATTGAGCGCGGTCAAACAATCGCGCTCGTGGGGGCAAACGGTGCGGGCAAGACCACGCTAATACATGGGATTCTGGGCATGCTCGCCGCTCACGAGGGACGTGTTCTTTTCGACAACACCCCGGTGAATGCTCTCGATCCCGCCGAACGGCACCGGCTGGCAACTATTCTCACCCAAGATTTTGGACGCTACGAACTGACGGTTCGGCAGAACCTTCTCATGGGGATTTCCGGGCGCTCCGCAACTGACGAGCAACTGTGGGATGCGCTCAACAAAGCCCACGCCGCCGAGTTCGTTCGCGCCCTGCCGGAAGGTTTGGACACCCGGTTGGGCGAACAGTGGGGCGGCGTTGGTCTATCGGGCGGGCAGTGGCAGCGGTTAGCACTCGCGCGTCTGATTCTGCGGGATGCCGACCTGTGGGTTCTGGACGAACCAACCAGCGCGATTGATGCCGAAACGGAGGAGGAAATTTTTGCCTCTCTGCGCGAAATCGCGGCGAATCACATGACGGTTCTGGTCTCGCACCGCGCCTGGACCCTCCGCCACGCCGACCGTATTTATGTGATGGATGCGGGCAAAATCGTCGAATCCGGCACCTACGCCGAGTTGATGGCACGTGATTCTTATTTCGCTCGTCTTTTCGCCTCGCAGGCGGGGTAGTTACTCGGCCGCTTCAGCCAACCCCACCAATCCGGGAGAAGTTTCTTATTCCGGAGCGATGAGAATATTCCCGCTTCTACGCCTCCCGCGCACAAGGTCAAGAATCGGGTCGTTTTCCGCCCGGAACATCCGTATTCTCTAGTGTTGAGACCTTGAACTAGGAGAATCTTTGAGCATCACAGACCGTTCCGCAGCGAGCACAGACCCGATCGAGCAAACCGTCCAGTTCGGGCGCATAGCCGCCGCTATCGAGTACCTGTATGACCACGTCGCAGATCAGCCCACGCTCGCGCAGGTATCCCAGGCGGTTCATGTGAGCCCCGAATATCTGCAGCGGCAGTTCCAGCAGTGGGCGGGGGTGAGCCCCAAGAAAATGCTGCAACATATCAGCCTTGAACGGGCGAAGGCGGCGCTCGCTGGGCAGCAGAGCGCGCTCGATGCGGCCTGGTCGAGCGGGTTCAGTGGCACGGGACGCCTGCACGATGCGTTCGTCACCATTGAGGGCATGACCCCCGGCGAGTACAAGAACGGCGGGGCGAACCTGCGCATCGTCTGGCGTTACGCCGCCTCCCCTTTCGGCATGGTGCTGATCGCCGCAACGGATAAAGGCATATGTCATATGGCCTTCGCCGATAACCCGCATGCGGCTCTTACAAACCTGCGCGCCGAATACCCGAATGCGCAGCTGCATGAGGGCGAGCACCCTTTTCACGAGCAGGCGTTGAGTATTTTTCGGTGGCGGCGGGGAGCGCATCGCCCCTGCATTTGAAGGGTACGCCGTTTCAGGTGCAGGTGTGGCGTGCGCTTTTGAATATTCCGCAGGGTGCCGTGCAAAGTTATGGGTCTGTGGCTGAGAGTATTGGTCGCCCGCGTGCCGCCCGTGCCGTGGGAACCGCGGTGGGGCACAATCCGGTTGCCATGATTATTCCCTGCCACCGAGTGATTCGTGAGAGCGGCGTGATCGGGGATTACCGTTGGGGCCGCGGCCGCAAAATGGCGCTTCTCGCCCAAGAACTCGGCGCGGCCTAGCGAACATCGGTCCATCCCAGTTTTACCCGCTCCCGTTTTTACGCTTTCGAGAGCATCCCGCGAGTATGTGTACTCTTCGGAAGTCCGCAAAGTTCAAAGGGAACCCGTTTGACTCCTCGGTAAAAGTTACACAATTGCCATCGAGAGTTACATTTTTGTCACTTTCATTCCGTTTTTTATGCCAAAGTGACAAAAACCCGTCTGAAAGTTACATTTTGTCACCCAAAATCACCAGATTTGTAACTTTAACCCCGGTCAGACGTCCACATTGTCACTCTCAGAGTTACAACATGTAACTCGCAGTCAATCGCAGATACAACAAGTGCCCGGCGCCTTCGTTAGAAGAGGCACCGGGCACCCGCCCATAAAAGATACGCCCTGAGTGCGAGCGCACGTTAATCCTTGAGGACTACTCGGGAAGCACCAGACCCTTGGTCTGCGACACTGCACGGGCGAAGCGCTCAGCGACATCTGCCCAGTTCACAATGTTCCAGAATGCCTTCACGTAGTCGCCCTTCACGTTCTGGTAGTCCAGGTAGAAGGCGTGCTCCCACATATCGAGCTGCAGAACGGGAATCAGTGCAACCGAGATATTGCCCTGCTGGTCGTACAGCTGCTCAATGATGAGGCGCTTGCCCACGGTGTCCCAGGCGAGAATTGCCCAGCCGGAGCCCTGAATGGTGAGGGCAACGTTGGTGAAGTGCTCACGGAACTTATCGAAAGAACCGAAGAACTCGTCGATAGCCGCTGCGAGCTCGCCGGTGGGCTTGTCGCCGCCCTCGGGGGAAAGGTTCTTCCAGAAGATGGAGTGGTTGGTGTGACCACCCAGGTTGAAGGCGAGATCCTTGGACAGCTTGGAAACGTTGCCGAATGCGCCGTTCTCGCGTGCCTCGGCAAGCTGCTCTAGGGCTGCGTTTGCGCCCGCAACATAGGCTGCGTGGTGCTTATCGTGGTGCAGCTCCATGATCTTTGCGGAGATGTGGGGTTCGAGCGCCGCGTAGTCGTAGGGGAGCTCGGGAAGAGTGTACTTTTCAGCCATAGTGTATGCCCTTTCAATCAGAAGATGGCGTCGTTACAAGGGTACCAGCGTTTGCCTGCGAGTTCAGTGGATTCGGGGCATTGTGCGGGGATGCTGTGCATAGGGTGGAGAAAGTTTTCCACAGGGGTGGATAAACCCGTGGATTTTATTTCAAATTCATCACGATTTCGGAGTATTTGCCGGATTTTTGCGGGGTTCAGACCCGCAAATAACAGGTATGTAAGTTATCCACGCTGTGGATAAAGTCTGTGGATACTCGCTGCGGAGGGTGTGAAGGGGCCGTTTTATAGCATCTCAACGCTTAATATGCGGGCAGTATATTACGGCCAGCAGGAAGAACTTTTGGCCGGTTTCGTCTTTCTGCTGCGAGCTTTCTTTGGGGGGCGGGGCAAACGGTGGGAGGTAATACATGCGGTGAATATTATGCACGGCGCAGAGAGTGGACGGTGGATATTGTGCACAGACTTTTCCACAGGTGTGTATAACCGGCGTGTTGTGGAAGGGATGCACCACCTGAACCCGCCTGTATATTTGGATGGTGAGATGAGCCGCGTCCATCTGATGGAAATCCCCCGGTATTTCAAGGGTCTTTATGTCATCTCGTTATCACACCGCACGTTATTAAGATCCTATGAATAACACACCTGTAAGTTTTCCACGTTGTGGATAATACCTGTGGATACGCCAGTGGCGGAGTGACATAACCGCATGTTGTTGGCGCGTCTCCGGCGGCAATATTAAACACACGCACCCCCGCAAATGTCCCGGTATACCCCACACGCCAGAAGGCGACTCTCCCCCGCTACGCTGCTTTTGGTACCTTCTGCTTCTGGATTCACCCCACGCGTGCACATATTTTTGCATCCCCAAACCAAGCATCCCCGAATCCTTCACATTCACCCCATATACACATGTACTTTTGTCATTTTCTGAACAGTTAAAGACTTTTTAGATGTGGCGACCTTTATCTCATCGCTACGCGGCCGATCACTCTCAGCACCTCATGCGGGTGGTCATTACCCGAGTGCGACAAGAAAATATGGGCCTGTTCCGCGTGTTTGCAGGGATACACCGAGCGGAGAAGAGATTTAGATGCTGTATTACTGATAGTTCATAGAATGACGGACGCTACAGCTTGGTCAGACCACCCAATAGCCTCTATGGCCTGTATTTGCAGGGATTGGCAGGGTAATTCCTGCATTGCCTAGTGGGTGTACCCACAAGTTTGCTCCGCGGTTAGAGGCGATAACGCCCGACAGGGCACGCAGGGGTACCAATAGGAAATCTCTAGAGGTTGTTCAGAGCGAGTGGTTGAGAGTGCCTCAGAAGGGGCTGGTTAAAAAGATACGGCGCGGAATGCAGCCCAACCACGAACTGCATCCGCACCGCACATCCGTCAGTAGAAATGCGGGTTACCCGCACACTGACGACAATCACCGATAAATAGAGAGTCGAACCCATTCGGTTTGAGCTTCCGGTCTCGCCCCGCGGGCTTCTTTCGACCCCGTTACGTATACCAGTGTACACGGTCTTGGGCCGGTTGCAAACCCAAAATGGTACTTTTTCAGAAAAATTTGTAATCGTTTTGTTATCTTCCCCTGAAGCAGAGTTGATAAAAGCGTACCAATTTTTTTATACCCCGATTTACCTTGATATTACGCGGTTCTTCCTCAGCTTGAGGGTAGCACTCCTAGACAACACGCTCTCGACTAGGGGCGAAAAATCACCCCTCAAGCGTTACTTTAAGTGACCTAAACCCCAAAAATCCGTATTTTTGACCTTCATCACTCTGAAACCTTCAAGTACAGCCCGGCTTCTTAAGTACCAATTTTTTATCGATTCGGGAAGTAAACACCCAAAAATACTCGCTCCCTACTTTTCAGCGGTGAATAATAAGGAAACGTTTACTATAAGCTGGAACCTATTACATATCCGCGCGCACACATTAGGTAAACCAAAACTTGTGAATGCGCCGCATTTACTGGTGCCGTTACCGGAATATGAGAGATGATACATATACAATGGGGAATTAATACAACCTTATATCTCGATTACTACTACGACAACATACAGCTCACTAAGACGACGGACCCGGAAGGAGCATCCTGTGTCTGACTCACCGCACGCCGAAGAACCCCGGTGGCTTAATCCCGAAGAACGGGAGGCGTGGCTATTTATAAGCTCTATTATTTTTAACCTCACTCGCAGGCTAGAAAATCAATTACAGCGTGAAGCCGACCTAAGCTATGTTGAGTACATGGTGCTTGCCATGCTCTCCGAGTCACCCGAGCTCAGCCTAACCATGACAGAGTTGGCACTGACCACAAACACTCTTCCTGCGCGTCTGTCTCGTGTGGTGGCGCGCCTTGAGAAAGATTCCCTCGTTGAACGCTCCATTAGCCGCGAAGACCGTCGTGTAAGCATCTGCCATCTGCTCCCGGCAGGGCTTGAAGGATTCAGCAGGTGGCTCCCGGCCATGTGGCTGAAGTTCGCCGACAAATCTTTGACCATCTCAATGAACAGCAGGTGTACGACCTTGCCAATATTGGCACCAGCGTACTGGGAGACACTCCTTCGAAGCTTATATCAATCGATAGTCTTCGCCGCGGCTCGTACCCAGAGTAGGCCCGTATTACACCGTACCGGCAGCCCCGCAGCTCGCGCACCCTCAACATAGGTTGTGCTCGGTTAGTACACACCGCAGGAGGGCCTAATTCTCGGTCGAGATTAGCCTGTTCTGCGTATACACACGCTGAATCGGCACATACTATGGACTGGTCAGGTTGAGTTACGCCCACTTTTTGGGCCCATAAACCACACCCCAGGAGAGTATGATGACCAAGTCTTTCTATGAACTGCTGACCGAGCAGATCGGCCACGAGTTTGCCGCATCCCACCAGTACCTTGCAATGGCTATTTGGCTTGACGGCGAGGATCTGCCGCAGCTGGCCCGTTACTTCTACCGCCAGTCGCTGGAGGAACGCGACCACGCCCTGATGATGGTTCAGTACCAGCTCGACCGCGGCCACAAGGTTCAGATCCCGGCGATTCCGGCAGTACAGAACGATTTTGCCGATGTTCAGGAAATCGTTGATATGTCGCTGGCGCAGGAGAAGGAAGTCACCACCCAGATTGAGGCAATTTTCGCTGCCGCCCGCGCCGAAACCTACCCGCTGGGCGAACAGTTCATGCTGTGGTTCTTGAAGGAACAGGTTGAAGAGGTCGCCTCCATGGAGACCCTGGTGACCATTGTTAGCGCGCAAACGGCAACCTGTTTGACATTGAGAACTACGTTGCCCGTGAACTGGATGAAAACCACGGTGAGGACGATTCAGCCCCCGCAGTTGCTGGCTCCTAAAAACATATAGCGCATATTTTCGCATTCCCCATCGCCTTTATACCGGCGGTGGGGAATATTTCTTAAGAGTGAGTTTCTGCATTTTATGCTTTATTTTTGTGGGTTTATATCACCATATACAGGGAAATATTCAAAGCTGTCTATTTGTTTATAAAAATTCATATACTGGAATAAAATAAGTTTTTGCTGTGGAAAGACGTTACACTGGTATAAGGAACGCCGCACAAAACCCCTGAGGAGAACATGAGTCAGAAGAGTGACGTACAACCCGACAATACGGCTTTCGGGCGAGGTTCTTACCGCGAATCGGTGCGTATTGCCGATATTCTACGCACAGAATCGGTGGGCGGCTCCATCCTTCTCATAGCGACCGTCCTCGCCATTATTTTTGCCAACACCCCCTTAGCAGCCGCATACTTCGGGGTGCGAGATGCACAAATCGGCCCGGAAATCCCCGGATTCCACCACCTTCACATGAGTGTTGGCACCTGGGCGGCCGACGGGTTACTGGTTGTCTTCTTCTTCCTCACCGGGCTTGAGCTCAAAAAAGAATTCGTCATTGGCGACCTCAAATCCCCTGGCACCGCGATCATCCCCATTGCTGCGGCGTGCGGTGGCGTCATCACCCCCGCCATCCTCTACTTCATTGTCAACCACGCCAGCGAAACAGCGGTGCACGGCTGGGCCATCCCCACCGCCACCGACATTGCGTTCGCGGTGGCCGTACTCGCGGGTGTGGGCACCCACCTGCCCTCGGCGATGCGCATCTTCCTGCTCACCCTCGCAGTGGTCGACGACCTGATCGCCATCTGCATTATCGCCATCTTCTACACCAATAACTTCCATGGCGAATACCTGCTGGCGGCGATTATTCCCATCGGGCTATTCGCGCTCATCGCCTATAAGGGCGAGAAAATGTTCCACCTCAAACCCGCCGCAGCCTGGATTATTCTGCTGCCACTGGGGTTCATCACCTGGGCGCTCTTCCTCGAATCAGGTATTCACGCCACCATCTCGGGCGTGGTGCTGGGCTTCTGCGTACCCGTGAAATTCAATAAACGTACCGAGGCCGCTGGTGCTGACTCCGGCCTCGCGGAGGTCTTCGAACACCGGTTCCGCCCCATTTCCACCAGTATCTGTGTGCCCGTTTTCGCCTTTTTCAGCGCGGGTGTAGCCCTGGGCGGTTTCGACGGGTTGGGCCGGGCCCTCTCCGACCCGGTGGCAATCGGCATTATCTTCGCGCTCGTGGTCGGTAAGACCCTGGGTATCACAGGCACCACCTGGCTGGTCACCCGGTTCAAACACGCCAACCTCGACCCGGACGTGAAATGGATCGACATCATTGGTCTGGCGGTCACCGGCGGTATCGGTTTCACCGTCTCGCTGCTGGTGGCTGAGCTGTCGTTCCCGCACGGCTCCCCGCACACCGAAGACGCCAAAATCGCTATTCTCTTCGGCTCCATTACCGCCGCCATCCTGGGTGCGATCATCCTCTCACGCCGCAATAAGCACTACAAGGCAGTCGCAGAAAAAGAAGAACTGGACGAAAACCACGACGGTATTCCCGACGTCTTCGAAGGCAAAGGCGACTAGCCGCCCACGCAGTGCAGCCCTGTACCAGGTGCCGCCTACCGTACACACGGTAGGCGGCACCTAGCGTTTCATAAGGGGCACCCGGCAGGGTCTGAAGCTGCTAACGCATCCCACCGGGTTTAAACCACTGATATTTTCCCAACCAGGCCAGGGCACGCCAATCATTCGGATGCCACACATCAAACCTGTGCCCACCAGCCGGTATGGTCACCACGCTGAGCATACTGGGCTGACTAATACCGCGCGTCGCATCCGCAAGCTCAGCGGTAACCGTCGTATCGTCGTCGGCGGTAAAGTACCACAACCTCACGGCAGGCCGTTTCTCACGCAGGATGCGCGCCAGATCGTATTCGCTATCGTCCTCGCTGCGCCACTGCTGCCCCGGCTCATACCGAGGCTTAAAATACCCGGCGAACGAGACTCCCGCCCCCACCAGATCGGGGTGACGCACCGGCAGCATTAATGCGCAATAGCCGCCCGCACTATACCCCCAGGTGGCCCACCCGTCGGCGGTAGTAGGCGCCCGCAGGTTCCTCTTCATAAACGGGATGAGCGAATCAGTCAGAAAACTCTCCGTGTGCGGGGTGGGGCTGGTATTGGGGTCCCCATCCACACATTCGGTGTCTACCCCCGCATAGAACACATCTGGGACAACGAGGATCGTCTCTCCCACAGTGCCATTAGCGACCGCCCGATCAAGGGCCGGAACAAAATTCTCGTACACATCCGGCATGCCCGGGTACCCCGGGAACGCCAACACCACCGGGTACACGCGCTCCGGCGAATCCAGGTAACTAGCAGGAAGCCACACCAGCGTGCGGATACTCCGCCCGGCACTATCGGGAATATACAGCTGCAGCGGACCGTTGCCCCCGCTGGCGCGGCGCTCCTCAAATGCTGCACGCAGCGCCGGGTTAGTGTACGCATCCTTCTGTTCGCTGCTGAGCTCGATCCCGGGCGCATTCGAAGGGTTACCAGGGGAAAAAAACCCGTACGTGCTCGTTGAGGCAGAGGCGTGCGGATCCGCGAAAATACTCTCAAGCGTGGGGTACCAGCGGTTTTGCAGGTTCAGGTAAGCGCCCACCGTCAGCAGGGGTCAAGAGGGCGGCTAAAAACATCCCCACAGCCTGCACCGCGTATTTACGCGCACCAGGGCCGCGCATGCGCGGCAGCACCCTCAATCACAACGCCGTAACAGAACACCGTGAACACGCCAAACAGAAGCACCGTACCCCAGTTTGAGATATTCACCGGCTGCCTCCCCTACGCGTACTACCCTGGCGGTCAGTACCGTTGAACGTACTTTCCTGTGCCTAATCATACGCAGATTTTTTAATGTTCACTTCACCTTTGCCCCATACACACCGTACAGTTGAGGCATTAAGGCAAAGCTGCGCGGGGGCGGACACGTGTTTTACTCACGTGGGCGTGTTGAGGTGAAAGCGCGTATTTAGGGTTTAAACGGCGCCAGGTAGGTGCCTGCCCACTGGAGGGCGGCAGGTTCGCGGCTGAACCACACATCGTACCTGTGCCCACCCGCCGGGACGGTGGCAAGCTGCACACTGGTGGGGGCCTGAACAGCTTGCGTGAATGCGGGCACCTCGTCCCGAATACTCAGGTCGTCTTCAGCGGTAAAAAACCAGATTTTTACCGGAGGCTTTTTCTCCCGCAGCAGGCGCAGCAAATCATATTCGGTGTCTTCTGCGGGGCGCCACTGCTGACCCTCAAGGTACTGCGGGGCAAAATAGCCAGCGAATGAGACGGCAGCACCAATAAGATCCGGGTGCCTGATGGCGAGCATCGGCCCGCAGAAACCACCGGAGCTATACCCCCAGGCGAGCCACCCGTCAGCTTCGGTGCTGACTCTCAGGGTGGTTTTAAGCAACGGGATGAGGGACTCAACAATGGTGCTTTCTACCTGCGGCCCCTTGGGGTTGGTGCTGTCCACACACTCGGTGTCGATACCGTTATAGAAAATATCTGGGGCAACAAGAATGACATCACCAATGGGGCGGGAGGCACCAGGTTTAAGTTTGGCGGCAAGCTGCTCAAACCCTAAAGGCCAGCCGGGGTACCCCGAGAGCCCAAGAATAACCGGGTAGGTGCGTTCCGGGTGGGAGGCGTACCCCTCGGGGAGCCAAATGAAAGTTTTCATATCCGGTGTGCCGCCCCGCCCGGGTACCGTGATTTCCAGGGGTTTGCCCGGTTCGGCGTGAGCCAGTGCCTCCTTCACGGAATCAGCGCCTCGCGCATTTTCTTGCTCCGGGGTGTGCTCAGAGACCTGCTGTGAGACGGGGGTCAGGGGCGCGCCGTAGTGGCTGTCTGTAATGGGAGCATTGGGGTCGGCAAAGATACTTTCCAGGGTGGGGTACCACTTGTTTTGAAGGTTCAGGTACGAGGCAACACTGGTGAGGGTCAGCAGGCAGGTGAGGGTAAGACTCACCGCTTGCAGAACATATTTGCGCACCCCGTTGGAGCGCATGAGCCTGGGCAGAATAAATATCATCCACCCGTAGCACAGGATAGTGGGCACGAGCAGCAGGATCACTACTCGCCATTTCACGATAATCATGGTGTTTTCCTTAGAAAGACTTCTCTGTCTAAAAGCTTTAAATGTGTTTGAGCGTTTTTAATATTTAAGCTTAATTTTATATAAAGTATAAATATTCACATAAGGTATATGATGTATTTCTGTATATATATTTGGCTCTATTATATCTATAAGTCATTTTCGTTTTCTCAGCACGATCACAAGCAAATTACCCGTAACTTTTAAGGTGCACACACCCAAAAGATTTATAGAGTTATAGGTAGGGAGTACAGCCCGAAGGGGGATTCATGACAGGCCAGAAACGAAGCCGCGACGCGGCGGATACAGCCTCACGATACGCCGAGATATCGGCCCGGTGGCTCATTGGCGTCTACTCTTTCCTGACCGTCATCACAGTGTTCTCTTGGATTATCTCGCCCCTGCGCAGCGGGCGCGGCTTCCGCTGGTGGGAGCTGGGGGTGAGCCTCCTCAATATCCCCGCCACCCACTCACTGGCCAGTGCCGTCACGATGCTCGTCATCACCTGGGGTCTGATTGCCCGCAAACGTCTGGGGCTGTACCTGGCGATTTTCTTTCAGGCAGCGGGTATTGTGCTGGGTATCGACAGCACCCTCGTGGTGTTCTTCCCCGACCCGATCATGGGCCCCAAACAGTACCTCATCTCGTGGGTAGACACGATTTCGGTGGTTATTGGGCTAATCGCCATCCCCTTCCTGTGGTCTATTCGTAAAGCGTTCCCAGCCCGTATTGGGCGTATCTCGTGGGCCGTGGCGGCCCTTGTGTTCGTGGGCGGTTTCACCGCAACCACACTCATCACCTGGTACTTTGGGCGGCACCTTCCCGGAGTCACCCCACAAAACCTGGTACTGCACGGTCTGGGGATTGACATCGTCCCCGAACTTAAAGGGCCTCATGCTGCGGCAGTCGTGGGCACTATCGCCTCGGTGTTCTACGGGATTTTCTCGGCGATCGCCGTGTACCTCATCCTGCGCGGGTACCGTATGCCAAACACCTGGACAGCTGAACACGAGGTGCGGCTGCGTGAGCTGCTTCAAGAGTACGGAGGAAACGATTCCCTCTCATACTTCGCCACCCGCCGCGATAAGCAGACCGTGTTCTCCCCAGATCATCGGGCCGCCATCACATACCGCATGGTGGGCTCGGTGTGCCTGGCATCCAGCGACCCGGTGGGGGATCCGGCCTCCTGGGGTGCAGCAATCCGGGCATGGATGCGCGCCGCCCGCACCTACGGGTGGGTTCCGGCCGCTATTAGCGTGAGCGAGGCGGGTGCGCGTGCCTTCGCCAAAGAAGGACTGAGCATTACCCGCATGGGCGACGAAGCGGTACTCACCACCGACAGGTTCAGTCTGAATAATACGTCGCTGACGCAGGTGCGGCAGGCCTGCCAGCGAGTGCGGAAAGCGGGGTACAACCTGCGCATCCGCCGCCACCGTGACCTCAGCGACCAAGAACTGAAGCAGATGCAGCAGTACGCCGACCAGTGGCGGCACGGCAGGGTGGAACGCGGTTTCTCAATGGCTCTAAACCGCCTGGGTGACCCCGCCGACGGCCGGTGCCTGCTGGTGTCGGCGCATGCCGCCGACGGGCAGATGGTGGGTTTACTCTCGTTCGTGCCGTGGGGCCGCACAGGGGTTTCCCTGGATGTCATGCGCCGCTCCCCCTGAGGCCCCCAACGGGACTATCGAGTTCATGGTGGCCGGGCTGATGGAGCGGGCTGGCGAGTACGGCATCACCCGTGTCTCCCTGAATTTTGCGATGTTCCGTCACGTGTACGATAACGCCGAGCGGTTTGGGGCCAGCCCGTGGGAGAGGCTCGCCTCCCGTTCACTGGGGTACCTGGACAGGTTCTGGCAGCTGGAACGCCTGTACCGGTTTAACCTGAAGTTCGCCCCGGAGTGGGTGGGACGGTATATGGCGTTTGAGCCGACACTGGCGTTCATTAATACGGTGGTTGCGGCGGGTGTGGCCGAGGGGTTCCTGCCGGATATTTCGATTTCGGCGCGGAGGCAGCGATCCCAGGTGCTGTTATTGGGCGAGGCTGATTGTGAGCGGGTGCGGGAGATTGAACGCCGGTCTCTGGCAGACACCCCCCGCGGGTGCAGACACGCCGCAGTGAGCAGACTCGGCACCGCATCCGGCACGCTGAGCTATTACGCAGCGCAGGTATGGAGCCGTATCCGTTGGGTGTTCGGTGTGATTACTCGGTGGAAGAGCTCACCAATATATTACATTCAGGAAATATTTCGGTTGAGGAATTTACTCTGTCGGGTCGGGTGCGGTTTATTCGCAATCATGGCGGGGTCGTCTTCCTCACCCTCATAGAGAACGGCCGCACCCTCCAGGTGGTTATTGAACGCGCCGCTGTGGGTGCACAGGCGCTGCGGCTTCTCGGCCAGACCGTAGATACCGGAGATATTCTGCTCATCACCGGCCGTATGGGATCCTCACGTAACGGCACCGTCTCGGTGCTGGCCAGTAACTGGCGGATGGCCTCCAAGTGCCTGCATCCCATCCCGTTTGACTCATTCACCGATCCGGAGGCGCGCCTGCGCCGCCGATCCACCGATCTGCTGGTTAACCCTGAACAGTACAAAACCTGCGGATGCGCTCGGCTATTATTACGTCCATCCGGCGCACCCTGGATACGGAGGGTTTCACCGAGGTTGAGACCCCAATCCTGAACACGGTGCACGGTGGCGCCAGCGCCCGCCCCTTCAAAACGTTCATTAACGCCTACGGGGCGGATCTGACACTGCGTATTGCCCCGGAGCTGTACCTCAAACGCTTGGTGGTGGGTGGCATGGGTGCCGTATATGAGCTGGGCCGTGACTTCCGCAACGAGGGTGCAGATAACACGCACAACCCCGAGTTCACAGTGCTTGAGGCATACCGACCCTACGCCGACTACACCGATATGCGCCACCTAACGGAGCGGATCATTAAAAACACGGCGCAGGCGGTGTACGGTCAGTGCGTGCTGCCGTTGGGGGCAAGGGCAGCACAGACCGTACGCTGGATGATGTTTCAGGTGCCTGGCCGATGGTTTCGGTGTGTGAGGCGCTCTCGACGGCGGTGGGCACCACCATCACCTTAGACACCGATTTTGAGACGCTCCTGGCCCTGGCGCGTGAGCATGAGATTCACGTGCGGGACGATATGGGTGCAGGGGCGGTCATTGAGGAACTGTATGGTGAACTCGTGGAAGCAAAAACCGTGTTCCCCACGTTTTACACGGATTTCCCGGTGGAGACATCCCCCTTAGCTGGTGCGCACCGCAGTGTTTTAGGGCTGGTGGAGCGCTGGGATTTGGTGATTAACGGTATGGAGATGGGTACCGCCTACTCCGAATTAGCCGATGCGCTGGTGCAGCGTGAGCGCCTGGTAGCGCAGTCACTGAAAGCGGCCGCCGGAGACCCCGAGGCCATGCAAGTGGATGAGGATTTCCTGTACGCCCTGGAGACGGGGCTGCCGCCTACCGGCGGGCTGGGGATCGGTATTGACCGGCTGGTCATGCTCATGGCGCAGACCCAGATTCGCGGGGTGCTTTCGTTCCCCTTCGTGAAACCGTTAAAGCACGATACGCGCTACCAGTGAGTCTTCTCCCCCGCTTCTTTATTACTGCTAAGCCGAGGGCGCTTTCGCGGGGGATGGCACGCGCTGCAGTGTGCGTTAATTATTCGTTACAAATTCCCTGAAAGCACTTATTGAGCTTGCTCACACGGGTACTGTACCGCAACAATAGTTACCTGTAACTTCCGGAAAAATATCTTTTTCCGTATGCGGGTGCCTAAGCCCCGCCCCTCCCCCGCAGTGACGCCTCGTACCGGGGGATTACTGTGTCCAATAACCCGATGGGAGCGCCCGTGGAGGGATTCGTACATTTTATTCAAGACGTCAACACCTATACCTCTGGCGCCACCAGCGTGGTTGACTCTATTCAGCAATGGGTATGGGAGAACTTCCTCTTCGTGGCGCTGATTGCCGCTGGTTTGTTCCTGACCATCCGCACCCGTGCGGTGCAGTGGCGTTCTCTGCCCGAGATGCTGCGCGTGCTCACCGACCCGTCCGGTCACGAAGCTGACGGCCGTAAGAGCATTTCCTCATTCCGTGCGTTCACGGTTTCGGCGGCATCCCGTGTGGGTACCGGCAATATTGCGGGCGTGGCGATCGCTATTGCGATGGGCGGCCCCGGTGCGGTGTTCTGGATGTGGGTCATTGCTGCCGTGGGCGGCGCATCCGCTTTCGCCGAATCCCTGCTGGGTCAGCTGTATAAGGAGCGCGGCAAGGACTCCTATATTGGTGGCCCCGCCTACTATATGCAGCGCGGGCTGAACGCACGCTGGCTGGGCCTGATTTTCGTGGGCTTTATTGTGCTGACCTATAGTTTTGTGTTCTGCGCGGTGCAGACCAACGCGATTGTTGAGGCGGGCGCGAACTCGTTCAATATCAGCATTGAAGGCACGGACGGTATGGGGTTCCGCATCCTGGTGGGTGTGATTATTACGGGCCTGACGGCGGCCATTATTTCGGTGGTATTCGTGCAATCTCCTCGGTGACCGAGTTTCTGGTGCCGTTCATGGCGGTGCTGTACATGGTTCTGGGCCTTCTGGTGGTGGGGCTGAATATTGGAGAAATTCCGAACGTTCTGCTCATGATTTTTGAGGGCGCTTTTGGTCTGCGTGAGTTTGTGGTGGGCGGCACGATGGGTGCCGTTATTTGGGGTATGAAACGCGGCCTGCTCTCAAACGAGGCCGGTATGGGTACCGCCCCGAACGCGGGCGCAACCGCGACTATCTCGCACCCCGCCAAACAGGGCTATGTGCAGGCACTGGGTGTGTATTTCGATACGATGCTGGTCTGCTCTGTGACCGCGTTTATTGTGCTTCTGTCGAATCCTGTCTATGGCGATAAGACCCGCGGGGCGGGGCTGACTCAGGATGCGTTGGCCGCCCAGTTGGGTGGTTGGGCCACGCACTTCTTAACCTTCGCTATTTTCCTTTTCGCGTTCTCCTCGGTCATTGGCAACTACTATTACGGCGAGTCAAATATCCGCTTTGTGACCGAAAAGCGTTGGGCTCTGACGGTGTTCCGCCTGGTGGTGCTGGGGTTTGTGTTCTTTGGCGCGATTGCATCGCTGAGCCTGCTGTGGACGATGGCGGATATGCTGAACGCGGGCATGGTGATTGTGAACCTGGTGGCGGTGCTGTGGCTTTCGCCGAAGGTGGTTGCGGTGCTGAAGAATTATGAGACGCAGCGTAAGGCCGGGCTGGAGCCTATTTTCATGGCCTCCGATATGCCCGAGATTAAGAACTTGGCTGCCTGGGACGGCACGGATGAGGTGACCACCCGCGAGTTCTGGGCTAAACGAGACTCGGATGCTGCCGCTAAGCGGGCACAAAGACGGGTGTTTAATGTTCCGCTAGGTATGGTGCAGAACTGAGGCATCTAGGTATTGCTACAATCTGCCGCACGTTTCTAAAGAGGTGTTTTAAATAATCATCTCGCTCCAGAAACGTGCGGCAGCCACCTTTTATATGATGTTAATCGTTTATTTGGCTCTTATGGATGTGTATCGACAAACTTGGGTTACAGCTCCTCGCCCTCCCTTATTGGGGATTGGCGAGATTTTTATATCTACAGTGAAGACTTTAGAGCTATAGGTCATATTGTGTGTCTATCCTGGACCATTTCACCTTGCCGTGACAACGAACCATCCCGTCTAAGATACTCATCAAACACGGTTTTCCTGATCAGCGGGAGTCAATATCGGCGGTCGAGACGTGGAGGACCTCATAGGAGGTGGTTTTCGGTTGTGTGTGGTCGGAGTTGGCACTACTGAGCTCAACCTGGATGAGTTTCCAAGTTGTGACGTCGACTGCGGCCAGGCGGCAGAGCGTATTAGCGTTCTGTCCCTTAAGGAAGTCCGCAGTCAGGGGCTCTATGATTTCAGACGGTACGGCAAACTCGGGCAGGGTGACGGTTTGGATGTTAAGGCTGTGTGCTTGGGTCAGAGGTGTAGTTCCTTTGATGAGTTTGTGGACTGTCCAATCTTGGATGGGGTGACGGCCGAAATCGCGCACAATTGATGAATACCCGGGCTCTCCCCAGCAGAAAGATCGCATTCCCTCCGCATCGTTCCAGACGTAAAACGGTGCGTAGCAGTTCTCCATGGCTCCTTTGGCTTTCTCCTGGATAAGGTACGCCTTGAACTCCAGTCCCGGATATCCATCCATCAAGTGCCCAGTGCGACGGACGCGGTCCCGGATGATCTCCATGTCGTAGTCCGCTGGAAGCTGGACACGGTACTGCATTGAATACATACGTCTTTCCCCATTTCTCCTTGAGCCATACGGTCACTCAATCAGAATGATCCGACACCTCGGTAATCAGAGGTTCTGTGGCCTTACGCAGGAGCGCAGCAGCCCCCCTTCAACCGCCGCATCAAAGGCATCCACATCTCGTGTGGCACGTGCTAGCACATAGCCTCCTTGCACTGTTGCTACCACCAGTGAAGCCAGATTGCGGGCATCAATATCTGCGGCAAACTCACCGTGGTCTCTGCCCCGCTCAAAGAGTACTGTGAGAGCTTCAATCAGCCACACAAACGTGCGTGTGACAGGCTCAATAAGTTCCGGGGTGTTCAAGACATCGGCATCGAATGTCATTCTTCCCATGCGGCACCCCTTCAGAACATCGCGCTGTCGACGCAGATAAGCTGTTGCTATTTCGCAAGCACTACCATCTGCCGCAAGCAGCTTTCGGCATCGTGACGCATGGATGAGGCGCTGCGTTCTAGCGCCTCTACTGCCAGTTCCTGCTTATTGGTGAAGTGATGGTACATGCTGCCCTGACCAGCACCTGATCGGCGCATGATATCTTTTGGGCTGGTCGCTGAATACCCTTGTTCCCACAGGAGATCCTGGGTTGCCTCTACAAGCCGAGTCCTGCTGTCCATAACCACAACTGTACATACTAGTAGTTACAATTTTCAAGCTCAGCGTCTTCATGCTGAATTCCAGTCCACACATAGGTCTCAGCCAAACACCGTAAACCTTTTGACGGCAACCAGCAGCGAAGCCCCCCCTAACAAGACGTTGACGTCATGACTGCTTTGGCCTGTATACACCTTGCGGTATGGGAGGATATTGATGCTATATTCTGCCTCACGAGATAACGACATAAACCCTGCTCTAGAAGATGCACAGGCCAATAGCGACACCCATATAGAAGCCGTTAGTTGGTACAAGCCAATGAACCGTACTACACACTGGGGCAGGTAAACAATCAAGTATGGAATACTCGTCTTGATGAGATATGCTACCGGCGTGCACTTGACCTTAACTCATATTCCTAAGACCTACAAGGCATATAGTCACGTCTCAGGGTGAAGACGCCGAATACCATCACCCCTATATCATCCTTACATAACAATTATTTGGAGGGCCCCTCATGCCTAGCGGCGTGCTTGATGTACTGTGGACCGCGGTGTTTCTCGTGGGTATCGCATTGGCGCTGTACTGTCTGCTCACGATTCACCGCAGCCCGTACTTTAGTGAGGTGCAGAAGCTCAAGTGGCTCCTGTTCACCTTGGCGCTACCGTTTCTTGGCCCTATCGCCTGGATTTTACGTTCACGCGCCGAGAAGCGGGAGGCTGCGCAGCGGCCCTCACCCGATACGCAGAATACTCAGCCGCCCAGCAACGACACCCTGTAGGATGCTAAACGCCGCAGGGCGCACACCACTGTTCGGTCTTGCTGGATATTTATGCTGATGTTTGGCCCGCTGGGTGCTGCAGACACACGGGAAAGATGGGTATGAAAAATCCCCGGTTCAACTGAACCGGGGATTAGTTGGTGCGCGAGGGGGGAGTTGAACCCCCACGCCCTCACGGGCACACGGACCTGAACCGTGCGCGTCTGCCTATTCCGCCACTCGCGCAAGTGTCTTACAACCTGTGGTTGCAGGCAACATATAGAACTATACGCACCCCTTGGCCCCCTGTCCAATCCAATTTTAGTAACCTTATTCACATCACATGACGGATTTTTACGCCCTATTATCGGGGTGTAACGGTATGGAACATCCACGCATGGTGCACCAGAATTCACCGTAGTGCCTCTTCAGCACCCGGTTTTACCGCGAAAATAACCCCGATTCTGCATTAATCACCGCCTATCGCATAGAATAGCGTTGGGTGTGTGTATCTAACGCACGCACAGCATATGCACAGTTAAAATCGCTAGACTGTACCTTTCGCGGGCCCGCGCGGGCTCACGGCAGTACAATCGGCACGGATCGTTAGGAGGAGGCGGCAATGAAGTTTATGGACAGGCTTGAGCGGCTAGAACAAGGCATTGGGCAGGCCGTTGGCTTCTCCAAAGGCTTCGGCACCTTCGAAAAAGCAGATATTGCAAACCGTATTCGCACGGTCATGGACGATGAATCCTACATCGATCCCAACGAGATGCTGATGGCCCCCAATATTTATGCGGTTAATTTCTCCCCCGCAGATTTTGACAGGATACGGGAGTGGGGCAACCCGTTTGCTATTGAGCTCTGCGACCTCGCCATTTCACACGCGCGAGCGCAGGGATACTCGCTCATTGGGGCGGTGCGCATCACCTTCCATTCCTTACCGGAGGTTCACCCCGGTGATTTCCAGGTGGTGCCCACGTTTGAGTACTTTTCCACCCCGCCCGCTCAGGGTGCCCTGCCGGTGCAGACACCGGTCAATGACGCCCCACCGAGCCCGCACGGGGCACCCTCCTACAGCCCGGTGCGCCCGCCGCGTGCACGGTCGCTGCCGACGCGCATCACCAAGCCGCAGGCCGCACCGGCGCAGCAGCCTCCGCAGGCTCCGCCCGCCCCCGCCCCGCAGCCACTGGTACCGCACCTTGAGATTGATGGGCAGCCCATTGAGCTGACCTCGTTCCCGGTAGTTATTGGGCGCGGCAGTGTGGCTGATATCCGTGTGGATGGTAAGAGCATTTCCCGCCGCCACCTGCAGATTTCGCACCAGAGCGGGGCATACATTGTGACCGATTTAGGCTCCACTAATGGCACGATGCTCAACGGCACCGCCCTGCGCACCCCCGCAACTTTGCACGACGGTTCTCTCCTGCGACTAGGCGATACGAGCATCTTCTTCCGTATGATGCCCGCCGGGGGTGCTCTCTAGTGGCCTCTGAGCTTACCGTCATTATCCTGCGCTTCGCGTTTGGCGCTGCTGTGGTTCTTCGTGTTTCTGGTGTTGGCCGCAGCACGCCGCGACTTGGGGCTGGGGAAGAATTTCCGCACAGTCTCGGTGGATGCGTTCGCCTCCCCTGCCCTGCCGGCGGCTGAGCAGGCCCCGGTGGCTGCTCCCCCGGCGCGCCCGTCCCAGTTGGTGATCACTGAGGGCGCGCAGGCTGGTGCCATGATGCAGCTGGGGGATGAGCCCATCACGATTGGACGCGCAAACGATATTGAGGTTTCGCTTCAGGATGACTACGCCTCGGGACGCCACGCGCGCCTGTTCCCGCAGGGCTCTCGCTGGTTCCTTGAAGACCTTGGCTCAACGAACGGCACCTATGTGGACGGCCAGCGCCTTAGCCGTGCCACCGTCATTGAGCCGGGCACCGAATTTAGGGTGGGTGGCACCACCATGCAGTTGAGGGGGTAGTCGGTGAAGATTGCCTTCCGTTTCGCGGCACGCTCCGATGTGGGTGTGCGCCGCAGCAAAAATGATGATTCCGGCTACGGGGGCCGGTATCTTGCCGTGGTTGCCGACGGCATGGGCGGGCACGTGGGCGGTGACGTCGCGTCCGCCACAGCTGTACTTAACCTGACCCCGCTGGATCACCCCGATTTTGACGGCACCGCGGGCGTGTACCTGGCGGATGAGATTCAAAGCGCGAACAGCATCATTAACGATCTGGCGCATGAGGATTCGCGGCTGGCGGGGATGGGCACCACCTGCACCGCCCTGCTCATTGACGGTGACAAGATTGAGCTGGCGCATATTGGCGATTCCCGAGCCTACCGTTTGCGCCCGGGCCCGGACGGGCAGTTCGAGCAGATCTCGACAGATCACACGTTTGTGCAGCGCCTGCTGAATGAGGGGCGCATCACCCCGCAGGAGGCTGTGCACCACCCGCACCGCAACGTCATTATGCGTGTGCTTGGTGATGTGGACGCCTCACCTGAGCTTGAGCTGCAGACCCTTGATGCGGTGCCGGGAGAGCGCTGGGTGTTGGCTTCTGATGGGCTGGACTCGGTTGTTCCCGATTCCGATATTGAGGCGGTTTTGCGCTCCACCGACGATCTGGAGCAAATTGCTGATGTCCTCATCCAGATGACCCTGGAGCGCGGTGCGCCCGATAACGTGACGGTAGTGGTCGCCCAGGTGATTGACCGCAGCGTGCTGCCTGAGGATGAGCCGGTGGGCGAGTCTGCCGTGCCGGATGCGCCCAGCCTGCCGGCTTCTATTGCCCCGGCCGTGCCCAATACCACCGGAGATGAGGATACGATGCGTATCCCTCCTGAAGACCCCACCGAGGTGAACCCTGCAGGTGGCGACAGCCCCGGTTCGGCGCATATTCGCCGCCGGTTCCGGCGTGCACGCGATTTAACCGGGTCTTTGCTGCACGAGGAGGAACTGCACAAACGCGGCGCGGTTGAGGTGATTCATACCTCCGCTGAGATTCTGCGTGGGCAGCTTGGGCAGCGCCCGCACCAGCTGGTGGGTTCAGCCGCTTCGGCGACAGAAACCGGGATGATCCCGGCCGTGGTGGACCGCACCCTGGAGCACCGCGCCACCTTGGCACAGCGGGTGCCGCTGACTACTGAGGGTGAGACGGCGCAGCTTCCCGAGGAGCTTGAGGCCATGCTCACCGTGGATGCGGCTAAGCACCGCCCACGCCGCTGGCCGCTGCGCATTTTCGTGCTGCTGCTGGTGGTTGGGGTGCTCTCAGCTGCCGCGTGGACGGGTATGCGCTGGATTAGCGGCCGCTACTATGTGAGCGACAGCAACGGCAAGGTGTCAATCTATAACGGTATTCCGCAGACCCTTGGGCCTATCCGGTTCTCGCATGTGGTTGAGGAAAGTAACGTGTCGGTTAATGACCTCTCGGACCATAACCGTGCGCTGCTGAAAGACACGATTTCGGCCGACAATATTGATGAGGCGCGCGTGGTGGTGAACCGTCTGCAGACGCAGGCGAACCTGAACGCGCACCCGAGTCCTTCGCCTTCACCTTCTTCTTCAGCCAGCCCGTCTGGGAGCGCGAAGCCTTCCGAGAGCCACAACCCGTCGGTGACCCCCACTCCCACCCCGAGCGCGGAGGAATCCGGTAACGCCACGGTTCCGTTAATGCCCGGCACCGAGGGTGCCGCTACCACGGAAGGGGACGTGGGTGCCGTAACTGGTGAAGGGGGTGCGCATCATGGCTAGTTCTCTCTTCTCCCGACGCGACCCGAACGCCCCGAAGTCACGCCGGTTCATTGAGATTGTGCTGCTGGTTTTAGCGGTGGGCATCAGCTCGGGTGCGCTGTACCTGCGGAAACCCTGAAGAGGCATTTGGCAGCTCGTCAAGCGCCTGGCTCATGGGCACCGTTGTGTTAGGCGTGGGCGCGCTGATTCTGCATGTGGTGCTGGGGCTTCGGGCACGGTACGCCGACCCGTTTATCTTACCGATCGTGATTGTGCTCAACGGTGTCGGTTTGGCCATGATTTACCGTATCGACTCGGATTTGAAGTACCCGGTGGGTGACTCGCAGCTGTTTTGGACGGGCCTGTCGATGCTCGCCTGCGCCGTGGTTATCTACTTCCTGCGGGATCACCGGGGTGCTGCGTAAGGTCACCTACATTTCGTTGGCGCTGTCCCTTATTTTGCTGGTGCTGCCGCTGCTGCCGATTATTGGTCAGGAAATTAACGGTGCGCGCATCTGGATCTCCATTGCGGGCCGCACCTTCCAGCCGGGTGAGGTTGCCAAGATTACCTTGGCGATTTTCTTCGCCGGGTACCTTTCGACCCACCGCGATTTGATTCTTGTGGCGGGGCGGCGCATTGGGCCTATTCAGCTGCCCCGGTTCAGGGATTTGGTGCCGGTGTTTTTGGCGTGGCTGGCAAGCATTGGGGTGCTGGTGTTCCAGCATGACCTTGGGTCGTCAATCCTGTTCTTCGGCCTGTTCATGGCGATGCTGTACCTTTCAACGGGTAAAACCTCGTGGCTGGTCACCGGTGGTATTGGCGTGGTAGCTGGTGGGTTCTTGGCGTACCACTCCATTTCGCACGTCCACGACCGTATCTACGCGTGGGTGCACGCCTTCGACAACGATATTTACAACAGCTCCTACGGTGGTTCTCGGCAGATCCTGCAGGGTGTCTTTGGGCTCTCCTACGGCGGGCTGTTTGGCCGCGGCTGGGGGCAGGGACGCACCTACCTGGTGCCGTACGCTAACTCGGATATGATCATCACCTCCCTCGGTGAGGAGCTGGGCCTGCTGGGTTTGGGCGCGATCCTCATGATGTACCTGGTGCTGGTCTCACGCGGGTACCGTGCCGCGCTGGGCACCCGCGACGGTTTTGGGAAGCTGCTGGCGGCTGGGCTGTCCACCGTTATGGTGCTTCAGCTGTTTGTGGTGGTTGGCGGCGTGACTCGGCTGATCCCGCTGACCGGTCTGACCACCCCGTTCATGTCTGCTGGCGGCTCGTCGCTGGTGGCGAACTGGATTATTGTGGCGCTGTGGCTGGCGATTTCGCATTCGGCACGTGCCCCGCACGGCGTTGTCGATTTTGATGCCCCACGGGGTATTGACTACGGCAGTAACGATTACGAACCTGAAGGTGCGACCAGTGTTCTGGCGCGTATTTCTACGGCATCAACAGAAGGGAGCCAACGTGGATAGGGCGATTCGCCGCATGTGGATGTCTGCCGCGTGCGTCTTTATCTTGCTAATGGGCACCCTGAGCTATATTCAGTTCTTTGATGCGCAGATGCTCATGGAGCACAAGTGGAACACCCGTGCCCTGTACGATAACTACGGTTCGCAGCGTGGTTCGATCGTGGTGAACGGAACTGAGATTGCTTCCTCAGTGAAATCTAACGACGAGTACAACTATCAGCGCGTATATTCCGAACCTGAGAAGTATGCTGGTATTACCGGCTACTTCTCGTCGGTGTACGGTTCGACGGGTATTGAGTCGGCTCTGGATAAGGAGCTTTCGGGTACCTCGGACAGCCAGTTCTATGATCGTGTGGCGCAGCTGTTCTCGGGTAATTCCACGCGCGGGGCCAGCGTTGAGCTGACTGTGGACGATAAGCTGCAGACCCTTGCCTACCAGCTGCTGCAGGGCAGGAAGGGTTCTATTGTGGCGATGAACCCGAAAACAGGGGAAATTCTGGCGATGGCATCCTCGCCCTCGTATGACCCGAATAAGTTGGCTGCGCACAGTGAGCAGTCGGTGATCGCCGACTACACGAAGCTGACCCAGGATCAGCAGTCCCCGCTGTTTAACCGTGCGATCGCGGGTAACACCTACTCGCCGGGTTCGACGTTCAAAATTATTGATGCCGTGGCCGCACTGGAGTCGGGGAAGTATGACGAGAAGTCCGTGATTGATAACCCGGCACAGCTTCCGCTGCCGGGCACCAATGTGACCCTGCCGAACTTTGTGAATGGTCAGTGTGCCACCCGCACGCAGGCGACGATTGAGTGGGCGTTAGCGCAGTCGTGTAATACTCCGTTTGCGAATATCGCCCTCGATTTGGGCAGGAGAAGATTTCTCAGACCGCCTCAAAGTTCGGGTACGGCCAGGATTTGTCGATCCCGTTGAAGGTCACCAAGTCGGATTTCCCCTCCGATATGACGAAGAGCCAGCTGGCTCAGGCGTCGGTGGGCCAGTATGACGTGAAAACCACGCCGCTGCAGGTGGCGATGACTTCCGCGGCGATTGCGAACGGTGGTGTGCAGATGAAACCTAATCTGGTTCGTTCGGTGAAGACCAGCAACCTGAGCACGTTGTCTGAGTTCTCTCCCGAGAAATTGCGCACCTCAACTTCCCAAAAAGTCGCCGATCAGGTGAAACAATGGATGGTGAACTCGGTCGATAATGGTATTGCGTCCGGTGCGGGTGTGTCGGGCGTGAAGGTGGCGGGTAAGACCGGCACCGCCGAGATTGGCACGACCGGGTTGAACAATTCCTGGTTTACCGGTTTCGCCCCGGCGGATGACCCCAAGATTGCTATTGCGGTCGTCTATGAGGATATTGATGTGTCCACGGGCGCGAAGCTTTCGACTAATGCAGGTAAACAACTCTTTGAGGCGGTGTTGAACAAGTGAGGCCTTCGGCTGATGTCACCTTGGGCGGTCGCTATACCCTGACTGAACGTATCGCTGTAGGCGGTATGGGTGAGGTCTGGAAGGCGCGCGATAAGGTTCTTGGGCGCATCGTCGCAGTGAAAATCCTGAAAGAGGAGTACACGGGTGACCCCGGGTTCTTGGAGCGGTTCCGCGCGGAGGCGCGCCACACCGCGCTGCTGAACCACCCGGGGGTGGCGAACGTGTTTGATTACGGCGAGGAGGATAACTCGGCGTACCTGGTGATGGAGCTGGTTCCCGGGGAGCCGCTATCGAACATTATTGAGCGTGATAGCACTATCCCGGCGGATCGTATCCTGAACATTATTGCGCAGACGGCGCGCGCGCTGGCGGCAGCACACGCGCAGGGCCTGGTGCACCGCGATGTGAAGCCGGGTAACCTGATTATCACCCCGGATGACCGCGTGAAGGTAACCGACTTCGGTATCGCCCGGCTGGCGAACCAGGTTCCGCTCACAGCCACGGGTCAGGTGATGGGTACCGCCCAGTACTTGGCCCCTGAGCAGGCGACCGGGCAGACCGCGACCCCCTCATCCGATATGTATTCGCTCGGTATTATCGGGTACGAGGCGCTGGCGGGGCACCGCCCGTTTACGGGCGAGTCGCAGATCGCTATCGCTTTGGCGCAGGTGAATGATACCCCGCCGCCGCTTCCTGACAGCGTCTCACCGACGGCGCGGGCACTGATTATGTGCCTGCTGGCGAAGGACCCCTCAGAGCGTCCCGCGAGCGCTACAGCACTGGCGGCGGCGATTGACGCTATCCGCCGTAACGATGTGCGTGCGGCGTTGAAGGCCGTGCCCGCGCTTAAACAGTTCATGCCGAAGTCGGCGACAGCTGCGACGGCGACGCAAACCCAGACTCAGGTGCAGCAGAGCGCTGCTACAGGTGCTACGGGGGCTATCACTGCCGCGGCTGCGCCCCGGTTCGGTTCGGGTGGGCGGTTCTCGCCGAATCCGACGACCGCGCCCATCCCGCCGGTCGCTGGCACCGGTGCACAGCCGGTGCAGCATGTTGATGATGAGGACGAGCCGGAGCAGAAGCGTTCAGGCATCGTTAAGTGGATTGTTATCGGTGTGGTAATTCTGCTGGTGGTTGCCCTGGCCCTGTGGGCTGCCACTGCGCTGCAGGGTTCCCCCAAGAACGACCCAAGCGGCAGCCCGTCGGTGAGCGCCTCGGCGTCCCCCTCGGAGCAGGAGCCTTCGAGCAGCCCGGCTACGAATAACCCGGATACGCAGAAGCAGAATAATGTGACAGTGAACCCTGCCGAGTTCGTGGGCCGTAGCCTGCTGGAGGTGACGAACGAGCTGTCCCAGATGGGTCTGCAGGTGAAACCTGAGGGTGTTGACTCGAACGAGGCGAAGGACACGGTACTGTCGGTCTCCCCGTCAGGTTCGGTGGAGAAGGGTACAAGCATTATTGTGAAGTACTCGAATGGCCCGAAGACGGCAACTATCCCCACCGGGCTGATTGGCCAGGATAAGGACACCGCCTCTGCGGCGATCGTGAAATTGGGCATTAATGTGAATCAGATATCGGAGCATTCTGATACGGCGGCCCCGGGTACGGTGCTGCGCATTACCCCGCTGCCTGGCACTCAGGTTCCCCTTCATAGTAGTGTAGATGTGTACATCGCTGATGCCTCTTCCGGTCAGGGGTCCGGAGGAGCAGCCCCATCAGCAAATACCTCTACGAGTGCGAGCGCAAGCGCGAGTGCAAGTACACCACCGAGGCAGCCTACTTCCGCTCCCGCGAGCACAAGCGCTACCTCCTCCGCCAGCGCGGCTGCTGCTGCCACGCCGTCAGAGTAGTGAATGGTGCCCAGTATGTCGTGTCGCGCATGTATGAGCTAAGAGTTTAACTTCTGACCCTAGACCAGGAGATTGTATGGACCTGTTGGTTCCCGATATGGTAGATGATCGCTATAAGGTGCTTGATGTTATTGGCACCGGGGCGATGGCTACTGTCTACTCGGCGGAGGACACCCGTTTGGGCCGTAAGGTCGCGATGAAAATTCTTCGACCGGAGCAGGCCCAAGATCAGACGTTCCGTATACGTTTAAGCGCGAGGCCGAGGCTGTCGCGTCACTGAACTACCCCGCTATTGTGGCGGTGTATGATACCGGTGCCTACTCACCCACCCCGACCACACCCCAAGAGTATGGTTTTGAGGGGGCCCAGCCCGGCGCTGAGGATGGGAGCATCCCATATATTGTGATGGAGCTGGTGAACGGCCGCACCTTGCGTGAGGTGCTGTCGTCGGGGGCGCATCTTCCGGTGCGTGAGGCTATGGCGTACGCCGATCAGCTGCTGGGTGCACTGCAGTACAGCCACGATATGGGCATTATTCACCGCGATATTAAGCCCGCGAACATTATGGTTCTGCCGCTGACTGATGAGGATATTTCCTTGGGCCAGTCAGGGAAGATTAAGGTGATGGATTTCGGGATTTCGCGCGCCCTTGAGGAGGCGGGCGAGGCCCTGACGAAGGCGAATGTGGTGCTTGGTAGTGCCCGGTATATGTCGCCGGAGCAGGTGAGCGGCCACGAGGTGGATACCCGCAGCGATATTTACTCCGCTGCGTGCGTGATCTATGAGATGGTGGCCGGACGTACCCCTTTTGATGCCGAGTCGAATGTGGATTTGGCGGCTAAGCACCTGTCGGAGGCTCCTCAGCCGCCGAGCGCTTTTTCTCCGCTGCCGGTTCCGCCGCAGCTGGATGCAGCGATTATGCGCGGGCTGGCGAAGAACCCGAATGAGCGGTACCAGTCGGCGGATGAATTTGCCCAGGCGCTGCGTGCGGCGTTCGGTTCTGCCGATGATGATGCTACGGTCGCCCAGCCTGCCTTGGGTGCGGCAGCTTTTGCACCTTACCAGGGTGAGAATACCGGGACGATGGAGCCGCCGCCTGATGAGGAGGCGGGGCTGAATGATTTCTTTGAGCAGGATTATTATGACGCCTGTGAGGAGGTTGAGCCAGAGACTCCCCGCAAGCGCGCCTGGCTGCAGGTGCTGATCGGTTCGCTGATTGTGGCCCTGCTGGCCTTTAGTGTGGGCTCGGTGCTGTACTACCAGAATAAGCTGAATGAGGTGCCGCAGGTTGCGGTGCCGTCGGTGGCTAACGTGTCGAAGGATGAGGCGGACACCCAGCTACGTAACCTGGGTTTCACGCTGGAGTATAAGAACGCCTTCTCGGATACCGTGAAGAAGGGCGACGTGATTAGTGTCGACCCGACTGCGGGCACCATGATTGATAAGGGTGCGAAGGTGACTCTGACGGTTTCCAACGGCCCGAAGAAGCTGGTGATTCCGGATAATCTGCAGGGTCAGAGCGAGGCGTATGTGCGTAACGCCCTGAAGGAGATGGGCGTTGTGGACGGGCGTGTGACGACCGTTGAGAGCGCGACTGTCCCTGCGGGTATGGTGGTGTCGCTGACGAATCAGTCCGGTGAGGTTCTTGAGCCGGGCGCGGCTGTTGAGGCGGGCCAGACCGTCGATTTGGTGCTTTCTTCCGGTAAGGTGAAGGTCCCGTCGCTGGTGGGTCTGACGAAGGATCAGGCGGTGGCTGCCTTGACTGACCCGAATACGCACCTGAGCACGAATGTTGAGGAGGTGCAGACGAGTGCTTCCCCGGCGGGTACTGTGATCGCTCAGAGCGCTGCGGCGGGCACCCTGGTGGAGCAGAACAGCACCATCACTATCCGTGTGGCGAAGGCCCCGGCGCAGACTGCTACGGCGGCACCGGTTCCCTCAGCCTCGGCACGTTCGGGCACGTCCGGTAGCGGCAATACGTCCGGCGGTGGTGCCAATAGTGGTACCGGCACCGGCGGGAATACGTCTGGCGGCGGCGCGAATGCTGGCACCGGCACCGGCGGTAACCAGAACCAGCAGCCGACTGCTGCGCCGACGAGTGGCGCCTCAGCATCTGCGGCACCGGCGGCCCCGTCAGCACCTGCAAGCAACCCGGCAAATGGCGGGAATAATAACGGTAACCGCGGTGATACCGGGAACAACGGGAACAACAATAACAACGGGAATAACAATAATAATGGCGGGAATAATAACGGAAATAACAACAATAACCGCCGGTAGCCGCCCGGGCGTGTAAACGCTGAACGGCTAGTGGGGTGGGTTCTCCGGTTATCCGGGAAGCCCACCCCATTCCTATTCCTTTGCACCACACATACACGCATACGAAATGCCCCCAGCAGCCTGCTGGGGGCATTGTGGTGTTTGTATATTGGCCGGGTTAGCTAATGAGTGGAGAAAGCGTTTTTGCGTGCTGCGCGGCGCCTTGTACCCCGATTTCTTCAAGCCAGTTGCCGAGCATGAGGTAGCCGCCTTCTGTGAGCACCGATTCTGGGTGGAACTGCACACCGTGCATAGGGTGCTTCGCGGTGGCGCAGCCCCATAATGATGCCGTTTTCGGTGGTGGAGGTAACCTGCAGCACCTCGGGCATGGTGTCGGGGACTACGGCAAGCGAGTGGTAGCGAGTCGCCGTGAAGGGGCTTGGGACGTCTTTGAACACCGAATCGTTTTCGTGCACCAGGGTGGAGGTTTTACCGTGCATAAGCTCGGGGGCGTGGGTGACGGTGCCGCCGAAGGCTTCAGCGATTGCTTGGTGTCCCAGGCACACGCCCAGCAGGGGTTTGTGGGTGTTAGCGGCCCACTTGATGGTGTCGATAATGACTCCGGCGTCTGCAGGGGCACCGGGGCCGGGTGAGATAAGCACCCCGTCATGCTCTGCTGCGAGTGCGAGCACGGTGTCGAGGTCGTGTTCATCGTTGCGGATTACGGTGGTTTCGGCACCGAGCTGCTGCAGGTATCCCACAAGGGTGAAGACGAAACTATCGTAGTTGTCGATAACGAGGATGCGTGTCATGGTTTTCTTTCGGGTGGGGCTGCTAATGGTTAATGGTGACGTCGAGGTTGAACGGGCCGTACTGCGCGAAATTGGGGAAGATGAATTCCATGAGCACATAGACAACCAGCAGGATCAGCAGAATGGCGGTAATAATACGAACCCAGAGAGGTCCGGGCAGGTGGCGGAAGATCCATCCGTACATTGTGTGTTTTCCTCTCTTAAGCAGGGTTGTTGTTGGCTACTTTGGCGATTTCGGCGGGTGCCCCAGCGGATGCGGGCTGCCAGGACTCAAATTTGGCGTGCACAATGTACCGTTCGGTGTCGCCGTAGCGCGGGTGGCAGGTGGTGAGTGTCATAATCCGCTCGGTGGGGCTTTGCCCGGGATGCCCGGGGACGGGTTCAATGACGTCCACCTCGTGGGGCTGCACGATTTTCTGTTCGTACACGGTGTACGTGTAGTAGCCGTCTTTGGTGCGCACATAAATGTGGTCACCGTTTTGGAGCAGGTCAATATCGTTGAGCACTTTACCGCGGGTTTGGCGGTGCCCGGCGAGTGAGAAGTTGCCGACGCCTCCGGGCATGGCGGAGCCTTCGTAGTGGCCCAGCCCGAGGGCATCGATCACGTCGTTGCTGCTGCCTTGGGCGGCGGGGCGCTGGTAGTCTTCCCCGAAGCGGGGGATGTAGACCACACCAAACGCCTGCCCGTGCGCGGGTTCTGCGAGCGGTTCGGGCGGGTTTTTGGGGTCCCAATCGGTAACGGTGCGTGATTCACCGAATTCTTTAACGAGGGAATCGACGGCTTGGGCTTGGGACCGGTCGGCGGCGATATTGGTCCACCAGAGCTGCCAGGCCACGAAGAGCAGCAGTATAAACCCTGCGGTGATCAGTAGCTCGCCGAGGATTTGCACGGTCCATTGTAGGCGTGTTTTACCGGGCGCGTGCGCCTTGGTGGGGGTGTGACTCATGCTGTCCTTTGTGGTTTATGTCTTCCGTGTTTCTTTAGGCTCAACGCGGGTGAAAGGTGAAATCATCCCGGGAGTCTGCAAAGATAGTTTCTAAGGTACATAATAAGGCTACCCACTGAGTGTTATGCGGAGGAAATTATGTCTGGTTCGGCCAAGGCAAAAAAGAAGAAGGGCAGCGCTTCTAAGAGCAGCGGCGCTAAGGCTAAAGACGCTAAGAAGAAGCAGAAGGCGGAGCAGAAGAAAGTAGTCGCCCGGGATGCGTTGAATGAGGAACGTCTGCGCAAGGTTGCGGAGGAGATGGAGCAGGGTCAGCCGTTGAGGGACCAGACTCCGCTGTGGTACCGGGTGATTATGTTCTCGTTTTTGGCGGTGGGCCTGCTGTGGATTGTTGTGTACTACATTTTTGAGGGTCTTTACCCGATCGCAGGCATTGGCATGTGGAATATCACAATCGGGATTGGTGCACTGATGGTGAGCATGCTGATGATGACGCGTTGGCGGTAGCCGGTATGGGTGAGCAGCCATCTGACTCCACTGAGACCCCCAAGCCGGAGGTGACGAACCCCGCGAACCTGGCGCCGGTGGATCCGCAGCAGCCGCGGGAGAGGCGTGAGGATATTCGCGCCGCCATTTTGAGACAAAGCTGCGGCGGTGGGCGCTTATTGGGTTTGTGGCTGCTGGCGCCTTGTTTTGGGTGGTGACTTTGCTGCTTCAGCGTTAGGGCGGGGCAATGAGGCCTCTCACCGTTACACCGCAGGCTGGTTGAGGTTGCCGCACACGGTTCCACGCTGAAAGATACTCATGAGCATGGTGAGCATCAGGAGCTCAGCCATGGTGTGGGTGAGCGCGGCGGCGGGCGTACGGCGGGCGGTGCATGGGGACGGTGCGCAGCGTGTCTGAAAGCGCATTAATGATGGGGAAGATTGTGAAGACAATTCGGGTGATAGTGCTTTCCAATAGCCCTTTCCAGTAACATTCAAACCCATTATTTTCTAATATTCCAATATATACATAAATACTGGCCAATGTGAATATTAAGAGTATTTGAACTCTATATAGTCACAGAGGTATAGATAAGCAGACTACAGCATTTGCTCCGCACACCGGACCGGGAAAACCACCACATAGTGCACGCGGGGACAATAGCCGCTGTGACTCCTACCGGGATCCTAGATGCATCGCTTAGTGTTGTGGCACATGCACCGAAGTAACGACATGCTCATATACAGTCCGCTTTGATGCCCGACACCCAGCGGTCATTTATGAGCTTAAAAGTCCTGTTTTGGCGGCCTCAGCGACCCTGCGGCTTACGGTTTCTAATACGGGTGAGTTAATGTTCCAGTGCTGCCAGTACAGGGGGGAATTCAACAGGTTTGGTGGAAAGCTTCACCAGCGTATTGGTGGCAAAATGTTCACTGCACTGAGCTTGCGGTAACAGTCCCCAGGCGACCCCTTCATAGACCGCGCGGGCATAATCAGGTGAGGAAGGAATATATATGGTGGGGCTCTGTTCAGGTTCGAGGCTTGGCGGCAGTTTCATATCTTCCTCTATGAGGACACGCGCCGCTTCCTGCACAAAGTCTTTACGGTCGTATTCCACCACAGGGGCACGGTTGAGTTCTTCACGAGTGGTAGTGGAGGGAAACCCCGGCAGGTAACGGCTCATATATTCCGGTGCTGCGACGCACCAGTAGCGTGCCACACCCAGGTAGTCGACTGAGCATCCGGGGATTTTCCCGGGCCGTGAGGTAATAGCAGCCATAACCTCCCCGGATCGAAGCAAGGCCGATGAGTGGAATTCACCTTCACGGCGTAAGTCGCAGAAGATTTCGTCTTCGTGGGCGAGCATACGTACCGCCTCCAGGAACCATGTTGCGAGGGAATCGGCGTTCAGGGCTATGGATACAGCCTGAAACCCGCCCTCACCCACCAGTTCCCGTTCTAGTTCCAGCTGCAGAAACTCGCTCTGCCGGGCGATGCGTAGTACGCTCTGCCCGGCCTGGGTTGGTGTTACCGGGTTGGTACGCCGCAGCAGAGCCTTGCCCGCGAGCTGCTCCATGACTTTGATGCGCTGTGATATTGCGGAGGGGCTTACTCTCAAGGCTTCAGCTGCCGCATCGAAGGTACCGTGCTCAATGACTGCTGCGAAGGTTGTGAGGTGGTCGGTCGTAAAACGTTTCATAAGCATATCTTACGTAAACCCACATAACTTAGATAGCCTTATGTCAGTGGCGTGTTTTACTCCCCAGCTTCACGTTTTCCCCGCCCGGGTACCTTCACAAATTCCTGGCGGGAACCTCACCTGTATGCCGGTTTTGCGCTCGGTGTGCACAACAAGCTGCACTAGGCCATCACTGAACGGGTTCAGCCTCATCGTATATAAGGGCTTTGAGCGGATGCACACCTGTGAGGGAACCACCCTATCTACAGTGCACGGTACGCAAACTATAGGGCGGTTAGAAGGTAGAGTTATTCCATGAGTACCCCCGCACATACTAAAAAGCTGTACCTTGCTGAGGCTGATGATTGGCTCCGACGACAGGGCACCCCCATGATTATTCCGGCCCGTAGACGCGCTGGTGATGCTCTTGTGCGGTGCATCCCGTGGGTGTTATGGGTCAGCATTGTGTACACGGCGCTGGGCTCCCTTGAGTATACTCTGGTGGTTATGGGCGACGGCTCTGATCTGACAGTGGCCAGTATTCAGCAGGGTGCATTCGCTGCCATCCCGGAAGAGGATACGTTCATCGGCACGGCGGCAGTTATTTTATTCGCCCTAGTCATCCCAGTGGTGTCGCTGCTGCTGATATGGGTGTCCCATCTGCTGATGACCCGAACTCCGGTGTGGGTGCAATATATTGCGGGGGTACTGACGGTCATTACGTCAGGTTTTATTTTTTCGCTGGGGTTTAACGATGTCTTGGGGCACCCCACCCCTATGCCGGGCTTCTGGTGGCGTTTCCCGCTGATGGTGCTGCTGGTGGTGGGCATTATGTTCATCGGCGGGGACACCGTTGTGGGCTGGTCTTTAAAGCATGTTTTGCATCAGCTGACGTTCCTGCCGCCGATGATTGCGAAGGTACTTCCGGTGCTGATGGTTTCGGTACTGTTTATTTTTGTGAATGCGGACGTGTGGAAGTTGGCGAATAATATGAGTTTCGTCCGCGCTTTTGAGGCGTGTGGGGCGATGTCTCTGCTGGCGCTGTTCGTGATGCTCACAACCTCGTATGAGCGCACACGCCGCCTGCTGGGGGCTCGCCAAGGCGATCATGTCCAGGAGTTTACGGCGGATGAATATGACCGTGCAGCGCATAAAGCTGGCGGGATGTGGCCGCGTATTCACACGCATACTGCGGGTCGGGAGGAGACGGTGCGGCGTCCTCTCTCGGTCGGCGAATGGATTAATATGCTGGCGATCCCAGTCCTGGGGCAGATAATTCAGACAGTGTTTTTTATGACGCTGGTGTTTGGGTTTTTCATGTGGTTCTCATCTATTGCTATCACTGACCAGGCGATTGAGGCATGGTTGGGTACCACCCCGCAACGATTGCGCCTAGCAGGGGTTGAGTTCACTATTCATGCTGTGGTGCTGAAGGTAACTCTCATTGTGTCGGTGTTCTCGGGTTTGAGCTTTGTGGCAACCACCAGTGGCGATGAACGGTACGCCCGAGATTTTGTGAAGCCTATGATTTTGCGTCTGCGGCATATTCTGGTGGTGCGTGATATGTATTTGGCGCTGTTGCCGCTGGACGCCCGCCAGCTACCGGAGTACGGCGAAAATAATAGCGCAGAAGCCACCGACAATACTGATACCACTGAAAGCGCCGCAGACAGCGATAATACATTATCCACGCTGCAAGAAGATACGGAATCGGATGGTGTTACCTCCACTGGCGCCTCAGCGGGCGAGGGTTAGCACCTCCGTACGGCACTCGGGGCATGTCACCGGTCTCTAGTGGTTGAAGATATAGTCATATAACCGGTTAGGGGCGTGCTGTTTCTGCCATTCGAGTTCTTCGGTCAAGAGTTTCCCCGAAAGCGCTTTGCGCGTGTAGCGCCCAATATTGCGTGCATGGGCGCCCATATGGGACGTTGCCACCGCTTGCCCACAGGCGCGGGCTACAGCCTGAGCGGAACGATCTGTGCACTCACGAGCCGCAGCGTGGCAGAGGAAAGCCTGCTGACGCATAGCACCAACAGATAGTGTTCCTCGCTGAAAATGCTCAACCGCTTCGAGTGCATCATGAAGTCGACGGTCTAAAGGGCGATGCTTCTCAAAGATAGGAAGGAGCCGACGGACGCAGCGTGCGGCCCAGCCCATGAGTTCTTTCCGGTCTTCTTCTAAAAGCGTTAAGTCATTCATGGATGGGGCTGTTTGAGGAGTAGTCATACTCTCAACGTACCAGCAGATCCCACAGCAGAATAGTGCATCGAGGAAGATATTCGGGTGAGCAGAAATATGACGGGTATGAGGCGAATCCCTTCCGAGTATAGATAAACCATAGGATCTCTCGCGGCAATACCAATACCCTATTAAACAGAAAAAGACCCCGAAGGGTCTTTTACCTGTTGCAACCTACCCTCTTCACGGGGATTACCCCCGGCAAAGAATAGCTTGTTGCCTCAAAACTGTACAGTGAACACAAACACACAAAACAAATATGACTATAATGTAAGCCTTCGGTCTATTAGTACCAGTCAACTCCACACCTTACAGCGCTTCCATACCCGGCCTATCAACCCCGTCATCTACAGGGAACCTCACACCCCACACGGGGGCCAGGAGAACTCATCACGAAACAAGCTTCCCGCTTAGATGCTTTCAGCGGTTATCCCTCCCGAACGTAGCCAATCAGCCATGCACCTGGCGGTACAACTGACATACCAGAGGTTCGTCCGTCCCGGTCCTCTCGTACTAAGGACAGCCTTTCTCAATTCTCCAACGCACGCAGCGGATAGGGACCGAACTGTCTCACGACGTTCTGAACCCAGCTCGCGTACCGCTTTAATGGGCGAACAGCCCAACCCTTGGGACCGACTCCAGCCCCAGGATGCGACGAGCCGACATCGAGGTGCCAAACCATGCCGTCGATATGGACTCTTGGGCAAGATCAGCCTGTTATCCCCGAGGTACCTTTTATCCGTTGAGCGACAGCGCTTCCACACGCCACTGCCGGATCACTAGTCCCTGCTTTCGCACCTGCTCGAGCCGCCACTCTCACAGTCAAGCTCCCTTGTGCACTTACACTCAACACCTGATTGCCAACCAGGCTGAGGGAACCTTTGGGCGCCTCCGTTACACTTTTAGGAGGCAACCGCCCCCAGTTCAAACTACCCATCAGGCACTGTCCCTGAACCAGATCATGGCCCGAAGTTAGACGCTCAGATTGACCAGAGTGGTATTTCAACAACGACTCCACCACCACTAGCGTAGCGGCTTCACAGTCTCCCACCTATCCTACACAAGCCAACCCAAACACCAATACCAAACTATAGTAAAGGTCACGGGGTCTTTTCCGTCCTGCTGCGCGAAACGAGCATCTTTACTCGTACTGCAATTTCACCGAGTTCATGGTTGAGACAGTAGGGAAGTCGTTACTCCATTCGTGCAGGTCGGAACTTACCCGACAAGGAATTTCGCTACCTTAGGATGGTTATAGTTACCACCGCCGTTTACTGGGGCTTAAATTCGCAGCTTCGCCCCCAAAAAGGGCTAACCACTCCTCTTAACCTTCCAGCACCGGGCAGGAGTCAGTCCGTATACCTCGTCTTACGACTTCGCACGGACCTGTGTTTTTGATAAACAGTCGCTTCCCCCTGGTCTCTGCGACCCCTACACGCTCCCCACCGCACGGGCAGATCACGCTCAGGGCCCCCCTTCTCCCGAAGTTACGGGGGCATTTTGCCGAGTTCCTTAACCATGATTCTCTCGATCGCCTTAGTATTCTCTACCTGATCACCTGTGTCGGTTTCGGGTACGGGCAGCTCAAACCTCACGCCGATGCTTTTCTCGACAGCATAGGATCACCAAATCCCCCAACAACGGGGTCCCATCACGTCTCAGACACACAGCTGGCGCATTTAACAACCAACCATCCTACACGCTTAGACCACGACAACCACCGCGTGGCTTGGCTACCTTCCTGCGTCACACCTGTTAACACGCTTACCTCCAAAGCCTGGGTCCCACACACCCCACAACACACCACCCAAAAGAGCAGCACACTGTGTTCGGCATGGTTAGCATCACAATATCAGTATGGACGGTTCTTCACTGGTACGGGAATATCAACCCGTTATCCATCGACTACGCCTGTCGGCCTCGCCTTAGGCCCCGACTAACCCAGGGCAGATTAACTTGACCCTGGAACCCTTGATCATCCGGCGCACGGGTTTCTCACCCGTGATTCGCTACTCATGCCTGCATTCTCACTCCCACACAATCCACCACACACTCCCGTGGCAGCTTCACCTCATGCAGGACGCTCCCCTACCCAACCAGCCACAAGGACTGATTGCCACAACTTCGGCGGTGTACTTGAGCCCCGCTACATTATCGGCGCAGAATCACTTGACCAGTGAGCTATTACGCACTCTTTCAAGGATGGCTGCTTCTAAGCCAACCTCCTGGTTGTCTCAGCAACTCCACATCCTTTCCCACTTAGCACACGCTTAGGGGCCTTAGTTGATGGTCTGGGCTGTTTCCCTCTCGACAATGAAGCTTATCCCCCACTGTCTCACTGCTACACTCTCACTTACCGGCATTCGGAGTTTAGCTAACGTCAGTAACCCTCGCGGGCCCATCAGCCATCCAGTCGCTCTACCTCCGGCAAGAAACATGCAACGCTGCACCTAAATGCATTTCGGGGAGAACCAGCTATCACAGAGTTTGATTGGCCTTTCACCCCTATCCACAGCTCATCCCCCCAGTTTTCAACCTAGGTGGGTTCGGTCCTCCACACGCTCTTACACGTGCTTCAACCTGGCCATGGATAGATCACTCCGCTTCGGGTCTAGATCCTGCCACTACAACGCCCTATTCAGACTCGCTTTCGCTACGACTACCCCACACGGGTTAACCTCGCGACAAAACACTAACTCGCAGGCTCATTCTTCAAAAGGCACGCCACCACCCCACACAACAGGGGGCTATAACGGCTTGTAAGCACACGGTTTCAGGTACTCTTTCACTCCCCTCCCGGGGTACTTTTCACCATTCCCTCACGGTACTGATCCACTATCGGTCACTAGAAAGTATTTAGACTTACCAGGTGGTCCTGGCAGATTCACACGAGATTCCACGAGCCCCGTGCTACTCGGGACAAACGCCACGCGGTCAGAACAATTTCAGCTACGGGACTCTCACCCACTCCGGTCGGCCTTCCCAGACCATTCACCTACCATCCTGAACATCACGCCAACAGCCGGTCAGAACTGCCACGACGCCTCCCACAACCCCCATGATGCAACCCCCGACCGGTATCACACACCACAGGTTTAGTCTCTTCCGCTTTCGCTCGCCACTACTCACAGAATCATTATTATTTCTCTTCCTGCGGGTACTGAGATGTTTCACTTCCCCGCGTTCCCCCCAACTGGCCTATACATTCAACCAGCGGTCACTCACCATAACAATGAGCAAGGTTTCCCCATTCGGACATCCTCGGATCAACGCCCAGTTATCGGCTCCCCGAGGCTTATCGCAGATTCACACGTCCTTCATCGGCTTCTAGTGCCAAGGCATCCACCGTGTGCCCTTAACAACTTACAAACAATCAAAGAAAAAATCACAGAAAACTCACCACACACCCACACACAAAACAGGCGGGTGCACAGCACAGCTTCCAGAAGATGCTCGCGTCCACTATACAGTTCTCAAACAACAAACCACACCACCACCAGCACCAGAGAAAACCCCCAGCACCAGCACCAGCCAGTCACACAGACCACACAGCGTGCAGCCCGAAAACCCAACAGCGCACCTCAATGGCCCCACCACAAACCAGGAAACATGACATTCCACCCATGAGCAAACCACCCATCCGACACTCGCAGATGGCATGGCCAACCAATATAGTTGAGCTCCTTAGAAAGGAGGTGATCCAGCCGCACCTTCCGGTACGGCTACCTTGTTACGACTTAGTCCCAATCGCCAATCCCACCTTCGACGGCTCCCCCCCACAAGGGTTAGGCCACCGGCTTCGGGTGTTACCAACTTTCGTGACTTGACGGGCGGTGTGTACAAGGCCCGGGAACGTATTCACCGCAGCGTTGCTGATCTGCGATTACTAGCGACTCCGACTTCATGGGGTCGAGTTGCAGACCCCAATCCGAACTGAGACCGGCTTTAAGGGATTAGCTCCACCTCACAGTATCGCAACCCTCTGTACCGGCCATTGTAGCATGCGTGAAGCCCAAGACATAAGGGGCATGATGATTTGACGTCATCCCCACCTTCCTCCGAGTTGACCCCGGCAGTCTCCTATGAGTCCCCGGCCGAACCGCTGGCAACATAGAACGAGGGTTGCGCTCGTTGCGGGACTTAACCCAACATCTCACGACACGAGCTGACGACAACCATGCACCACCTGTACACCAGCCCCGAAGGGAAACGCCATCTCTGACGCGATCTAATGCATGTCAAGCCTTGGTAAGGTTCTTCGCGTTGCATCGAATTAATCCGCATGCTCCGCCGCTTGTGCGGGCCCCCGTCAATTCCTTTGAGTTTTAGCCTTGCGGCCGTACTCCCCAGGCGGGGCACTTAATGCGTTAGCTACGGCGCGGAAAAACGTGGAATGTCCCCCACACCTAGTGCCCAACGTTTACGGCATGGACTACCAGGGTATCTAATCCTGTTCGCTCCCCATGCTTTCGCTTCTCAGCGTCAGTTACAGCCCAGAGACCTGCCTTCGCCATCGGTGTTCCTCCTGATATCTGTGCATTCCACCGCTACACCAGGAATTCCAGTCTCCCCTACTGCACTCTAGTTAGCCCGTACCCACTGCAAAACCGGAGTTAAAGCCCCCGGCCTTTCACAGCAGACGCGACCAACCGCCTACAAGCTCTTTACGCCCAATAATTCCGGACAACGCTCGCGCCCTACGTATTACCGCGGCTGCTGGCACGTAGTTAGCCGGCGCTTTCTCTGCACCTACCGTCACTTTCGCTTCTTCGATGCTAACAGAGGTTTACAACCCGAAGGCCGTCATCCCTCACGCGGCGTCGCTGCATCAGGCTTGCGCCCATTGTGCAATATTCCCCACTGCTGCCTCCCGTAGGAGTCTGGGCCGTGTCTCAGTCCCAGTGTGGCCGGTCACCCTCTCAGGCCGGCTACCCGTCGTCGCCTTGGTAAGCCATTACCTCACCAACAAGCTGATAGGCCGTGAGCCCATCTAAAACCACTCCATAACGCTTTCCACCAACACCCCATGCAGAGATTGGTCGTATCCGGTATTAGACCCAGTTTCCCAGGCTTATCCCAGAGTCAAAGGTAGGTCACTCACGTATTACTCACCCGTTCGCCACTAATCCACGGTGCAAGCACCGCTTCATCGTTCGACTTGCATGTGTTAAGCACGCCGCCAGCGTTCGTCCTGAGCCAGGATCAAACTCTCCGTTACAAAACAAAAAGCCTGACAACCCGATCTCAAACACCAACACAAACCGTACACGGGGGTGCACGATCCACGCTGACACAATTGAAACCACAAACGGTCATCAATCAAAAAAATAAATAAAAATAATTGGTATCACATTTCCAAACAAAAAAACAATTTGCTCGAAACCAAAAAAAGCACACTATTGAGTTCTCAAACAACACACCACCCCAGGACACCACCACACACCCACAACAGGCACGCAGAAGCCCCCCAGACAGTCATCATTCAGAGCCAACCACAACATCAACAGCACCCCTTCAGGGCCCCTCGCCGCGGCGACTCATACAACTATACACCCCCCACACAACACGCAAATCCACACACCATGAACTACACCACACATAACAGCTGCGGTCTGGGGGTCCTGGTGTACCCGTGTCAGCACGGTCGTTTACCTGCACATAAAGCGCCGGTGCTACCCCTCGTACTGCGGGGGCGCATCGCTAAAAGCCATATTGGCAAACCGCGAATACTTACCGCTAAACGCCAACGGAATCGTGCGGGTCGGACCGCCACGGTGCTTAGCGATCATCATATCCGCCTCACCCACGCGATCAGTATCGGGGTTATACATATCCTCACGATGCAGCAGAATCACCATGTCTGCATCCTGCTCAATTGACCCCGATTCGCGCAAATCAGAGATCATGGGGCGTTTATCGGTACGCTGCTCCGACCCACGGTTCAGCTGAGACAACGCAATCACCGGAACCTCAAGCTCCTTCGCCAAGAGTTTGAGACTACGAGAAAACTCCGACACCTCCTGCTGACGCGACTCAACCTTCTTTCCCGAGCTCATCAACTGCAAATAATCCAGCACCACCATCTTCAGCTCATGGCGCTGCTTCAGACGGCGGCACTTCGCCCGGATCTCCATCAGAGTCATATTTGGAGAATCATCAATAAACAGAGGCGCACCATTAATCTTGCCCTGCAAATTCGCCAGCTGGGTCCACCCGTCCTGGTCAAGATCACCCTTCTTCAGTCGCGACATCGAAATAGTTCCCTCAGCCGAGAGGATACGCATCGCAAGTTCAGTGCGGCTCATCTCCAGCGAGAAAAATACGGTGCACTGGTTATGGTGAATCGCTGCAGAACGCGCAAAATCAAGAGCCAACGTAGACTTGCCCACACCCGGGCGGGCCGCAATCACAATCATCTGCCCCGGATGCAAACCACCGGTGAGCTCATCAAACTCAATAAAATCCGTGGGAACCCCATACACCCCGTCGGGGCGGTTAGCGTTCGCGTCAATCTCATTCACGGTCGCCTCAAGCGCCTCAGAAAACGTCACATAGTCTTCGGCAGTATTACCATCAGAAACCGCATACACCTCGGCCTGTGCCTTATCAACAAGCGCATCGACCTCGCCATCGCTCGAATACCCCAGCTGCGCGATCCTTGTGCCCGCCTCAACCAGGCGACGCATAATCGCGTGCTCCTTCACAATATCCGCGTAATACTGAGCGTTTGCTGCGGTAGGGACGGCGGCGATCAACGTATGCAGGTAGGTGGCCCCACCCACGCGAGTCAGTTCCCCACGCTTCTTCAACTCGTCAGAGACAGTAATCGCATCAGCAGGCATACCATGCCCATACAGCGAAATCACCGCCTCATAGATAATCTCGTGGGCTGGCTTATAAAAATCGGTGGACCGCAGGGTCTCCACCACATCCGCAATAGCGTCCTTCGAAAGCATCATGCCACCCAGCACAGACTGCTCCGCCACATCATCATGCGGTAGGGTGCGGGAACCATAATCAACGGGTGTTTCAGACACGTCTCTCCCTGAACATTGAGGACAACCTTCTGCCTCTTGACGGTTACGCGCCAAGCGCCAGCTCACTCAAACAGTGTACGAGAGAGTACGCTCAAGATGCACCTTACACTCAAAGACCCTGAACCTGGGTGCGGTAGAAATCAAGCAAACGATGGGTGCCGGTCGTCTCTCCCACACAATCATGCGTTAAGCCCCACAGCATAAACGATAAAGTATCGGCCACGCGCGGTTTGATAAGTCCGATCCCCTTCACTGCACCATCTGCTAACCGGGGCGGAATAACCGTGATCTTCGTGGGGCGCCCCACCGCCTCAAAAGCGTACTGCGCAACCTCGCGCCATGAGAGGACCTCGGGACCGCCAATATCGTAGGAACCTTCCTGGCCAGATTCCACCTTATCAAGGCAGTATGCGGCAACATCCGCCCCATGAATGGGGTTTACCTGCCCCTGCGGCCGCAGCAGATACACCCGGCCACGGCGCGCCATCTGTGCTATAGAGCTCATATCCGAGAAGTACCCGCTTGGGCTCACCACCTGATGCGCCAGCGGCGACTGGATCAGCGCCTGTGCGAAAGCCGTCTTCGCCCGCGTGAGCTGTGAACGAATCGACTCAGCATGTATGGCGTTCACATAGCAAAAACGGGTGACATTATGGGCGCGCGCAGACTCCAAAATATTCAGGTTCGCACGGTAGTCAATATCCCACGGGTCGGCCTTCTGCCGGGTCACCCCCAGTGCCGAAATAACCGCATCAGCGCCATCGCACACCCCTGCTGTCAAGGAACGGTCGGTTACATCACCAACCGCCCATTCATCTACCATGTTCGTCAGCGATGGTGCACCCCACGCCCCAGCACTCTCGGCCCGAGCCTTATCGCGCACCACGGCACGCACCCGATGCCCGCGACGATGTGCCTGCTCCACAATATGGCGCCCCGCATAGCCCGACGCTCCAACAACCACAATATTCATCGGTTCACCTCGCTGTGTGTTCTGTGCATAAAGTTTCGCCGTTTTACAGGGGATGACGATTTCTCAGATAGTCCTCAATCACCTCAACGGCGCAAGCTGGGCCGTCCATGCCGCGCATTGCCTCGCCAAGCTGCCGTGCCTTGGCACGCATGGCCTCGTCTGAGAGCAAACGGTTCAGGATGTCGCGCATCTGGCCTCGGTGCACATCATGTTTTGTAAAGCGCAGGGCGTTGCCGTACTGCACACATTCCTCAATATTCCAGCGCTGTTCGGCCTGCATGGCGATACCCGCGAACGGTACCCCCGCCAGGCACGCAGTCTGTACGGTTCCTTCACCACCGTGCGTTATTGAGGCATCAATGTGCCCGGCGAGCAGATGAGCCGGAACAGTTCCCGCGCGGTGGATATTATTACCCAGCGAACGCGCATCCACATCCGATAACAGCATCCCACCGCCGAGCAGCACATCCACCGGTGCTGAGGAAAGCTGCCGAAGCACCGCCGCCAGGATGTGCGCAGACCCGGACGAGCCCATCCCCACGTAGATCAGTGGTCGCTTTTTAGGTTCCCGAACAATCGGCGGAAGCCCGCCGGGGGCACGGTAGAAGATCGGCCCCACGCTGACATCCGGTGCCATTAACGGGTCGCCGCGCAGCTCGGTAAAAAGAGAACAGATAAGGTTTACGTCGGCGCTGAGCATATCGACGGTACGGCGCGGCAGTTTCAGCCCGTACTCACGCGCCACGGCTGTAAACGACGCCGGTTTATAAGAAATTACCTGCGCCAAGGCACGCACCCACCCCGGTGCCGCAGCCCTCTCCCTCTCGGGGGCAGCCGAAAAATAGGTGGTGGAGTATGCGTAAGGGCGCGCATAGAATAGCGGTACCCCTGCCACACGCGCGGAGATGAGCATCGTCAGGTTCGAACCAATCACCACAGCATCCGCATTAAAGGTACGAATGGCCACAAGTTCAGCGGCAACCCTGCGGCGCACCTTCTCGGTAGTGAAAGGATGCCGCACTCCCCTGCCCTGATCCAGCGCCATGAGCTGATCCGCTTCGGCCTCAGAAACGAGAGGTTCGCTCAGGCACACCGGCAGTTGGGCGTCCTCTATAAGTTTCAGGTGTCGGGGTGAATAGACGTGGAAAAGAACCTCATGTCCGTGTTGCACGGCGGCGCGCGCTATTTCGATCCCCCTGGTGGTCTCGCCCATATTGAAGCTTTCAGGCGAGAAGAGAATACGGCTCATCGTCCCACCTCCCATCACAACCTATAGTTCGCCGCGCCGCAGCAGGCACGCACTGATGCAGTAAATATGAGGGTGAAGCCGGGCCCGCCTTTACCGCAGTGAGTATTTGAAGACTCCCCGGCCCCACCATATGTGTGTGAATCTTGCGGAGAGGAAAGACCGCAAGCCTCACTTTTATTTCTTACGCAGAATCAGCCCAATAGCGCCCATGTGGTCGGCGTGGCGGCGGAATACGCTGCGCATCCCCAGCACACGTTCGCGAATCTGCGGTTGCGGGCGAGGTTAAACATAATCTTGGCAACCCCACCAATACCTTCGTCGGCGATCATGCGTTTGGGTTCTAGCAGCGCCATCTCGGTCTGGTACACATCCAGCACCTCAAATCCGGCTTCTTCTGCGATTCGTGTCCATTCCGCAACAGTCAGCGGGCGGGCATTCACGCGAATGCTTCGTGCCAAGTCCTTCTGAATTTCTTCCTGCACTTCGGGACGCAGGTAGTCGGGGGTTAGCGACAGCTCGTGAATGGCGTAGTAGCCGCCGGTGCGGAGGATGCGGGCGGCCTCCTGCATAATCTCAAGCTTGTGCTTATCGGTCTGCATGGTCAGCATGGCCTCACCCACCACCACGTCGTAGCTGGCATCGGGCAGCCCGGTCTCCTGGGCCCCGGCGTTCACAACCTTGTAGTTGGGGTTATCACCGATACGTCCACGCACGATCTCGGCCGCTTTGGGGTCAAGATCTACGCCGGTGTAGGTCTTGGGTTGGCGTTTAATGATTTCGGCGGCGGTAATTCCCAAGCCGGGGGCGAACTCAACCACGTCAATCTGTCCACCGAGCGCGCGTCGTAATAACCAGTTAGTGGTTTCGCGTCCCCCAGGGCGCAGCACTTTCTTGCCAAGCTGCGCAAGAAGCCAGTGTCCAGCGGCTTTTTCAGCGGGACGATCAGTACCGGGAACATTCGGGGTTTTGGACACAGCGTTTCTCCTTAAAGCCTTTATTTCGCATTAAATACGCAATATTTATATGACTTTATTCTACACCTGTCATCGTATCCTATGGGTCGCACGTTATCCGCAGACGATCTCCCCTCTTGCCCTTGCGTCTTACGGCAGGGAACAGCATGTTAAAAAGTTTGGGCGGCACCCAAAGGTACCACCCAAACTAATCACACACATACATACGAAAATCAGAGCCACTTCCGCAAGGAAATTCCAACTTTCAGTTAGTCCTCTCGAACTAACTATTACAACTATGGGTTACAGCCCTTTATTCCCCGTTAGCCAGAGCTGAATAAAAACTGTGAATCAGAGATTTAGCGGTGCACCTACTTTATCCGCAGGTGAGTGGGACGATAAAGCGTACAGTCACCGGACATATGGGTATTTCAGGGAGACTTTGAACTAGAACTGAAAATATCAAAAAGTTGAAAATTATTCATAAGGATGTGATTTTTATGCACAACCAACAAAGGCCCCCTGAGCCTCACCTAAAAACTAATACTATTCATAAAGATGTATATATCACCACTTCCGGTGTTCTCCTCAACGCGCCGAAACTTTCAGCACACTGAGAAGTCTTCATGATGCTGACATACAGGGCCGTGCGGCTCGTTTACCCCACCACCGTATCCGCGGCAGGAACTCACAATCCCGGCGTTGTGCGTACCAGTGCTTTACTCAGTACTTTCCCCAAGAAAATAGCGGCCAGAGCTCTTCGTAAAGTGTTAAAAGAAAATTGGCGAGACCGCCATGGTCTCGCCAATTTCTTTTCCGATATAGCGGTTCAGCATTCCCGCTATAACGAAACACACACATTCACATCGCAGTCCTCTCGAACCAACACTTAATAGTAAACACTAGCAACCTTGGCAGACCATGAGGTTTTTCTGAAAAAATGCTGTGAACCGGCCCGGCGGTTGCTGAGAAATATAAACCGTCAAATCGTTAGCTGTTCTGCGAAGTAAGAATAAACCCTAAAGTGAGAGGGTTAATAACGATCGACACCAGCGCCAAAATAATATTGACAATACGGTACCTGGCAAATTTAAAAAACCCGACCATGGCACAGATAAAGGCGATACTGGCCGTAATAATCCCCAGCACATTTGCCACCAGGAAAAGTGCAAGAGCCGTCTCAAAAGAGCCGATTGGAGCCCACGAAAGCACCAGCAGGCAAACAGTGGCAACCTCCAGAAACACGGTGGTCATAAGCAGCTGGGTGCTAGGGAACAGTTTTTTACGGACGCGCGTCTTCGTTTCAGGCATAGTTCTAGGGTATATGAAATCCTCACCATTCAAGCCACCACGGGCGAAGCCACACCCCGTGCGGGTACATAAACTGGTTGCCGCGACCCGTGATAAAACACCGGGTACGCGGCAACCAGTGAGGCACATGCAGCACAGAGAGCTCCACAGTACTAGCTCGGGAATACTTCGTATTTACCCGTCGGAGAGTTTAAAGCGTATCCAGCCCGCCAGCAGCGGAACAATACCCCACAGGCTAAGAATCAGGCACCGCACCTCATAACTGGGGTCACCCTTAATCTTGTCTTTGTGGTAGATCATCACATCGTTACTGAGTGAAGACGGCAAATACTTCATCGCGTCATCTACCCAGTCCTGGCCCGTTACCTTAAAGATGCCCAGCACAATACTCGCCACAAAGAGGATGGCAGCCACCAGCACGATAGCCCCAGCGCTATTACGCAAAGCGCACCAAAGCCAAATCCCATCCAGGCCAGTACCACCAGGTAGAAGCCAAGCATCAGGCTAATACGCAGCACCCCGGTATCCATCGAAACACGCAACTTTTCCGTAAGCATCATCTGCCCTAAGAAGAACGCGACAATGCCACCCAGCGTACCGACCAGAAAAGCCACAACAGAGGCCACGAGCGCTTTAGTGAAATACAGTAGAGATCGGCGTGGCACCGTCAGCTGAGTAATCTGGATGGAGCCAGTAGCGTACTCAGTAGCGATAAAAACAGTCGCCATTGAGGAGAGGATAATACCCGCCAGTGATGCACCCACAACCCCAATAGAGTACGAAGACTCCTTAATCTGGTTCACAACCTCAGAGCCGCTCACCACCTCACGGTTTACGATTTGCTGGCCAGCGTGCTTCTCATAATCCGCCAGCTGCAGGTTCAACATGGGCGCCAGAAGCATCGTAAGGCCCAGAAGAACAACGATGGTTACCACAAACAGAATCTGTTGCGACCGCAAGGAACGCATTTTCAGCCACTCCGAACGGGCAACCCCGATAGGCGATAAATTCTTAGCCACCGGGGCGGTCTTTGCTGTACTCATGGGTTTTATTCCCTCCCTATATTCTCGGCGCCATTACCGTTTGCGGGCGCAGACGACCACGGAGTGTTCGCTGGGGCTTGCGTGTATTGGGGTTGCTGCTGAACAAATTGTTGCCCCATCTCCGGGGCGGTGTACGGGGCTTGCGGTGCCCCACCGGTGGGATCCATAGCAACGGGCTGCTGACCGTTCATTGCTCCGGGACCAGCAACAGCAGTTGATGCATACTCCACCTCAGAACGAGTAATCTCAAGGTACACATCCTCAAGGCTTGCCTCTTGCGGGGCGAGAGTGTACAGCAGAATATGCTCATTAAAGGCCAGCTCTGCTAGGGCGCGCGCATCCGCGCTCACCAGCAGCCCGTCGGTATCGACGGGAGTATGCTGAATGGAATGGTGGTTCAGCAACTGCGCGTACCGTTCCCGCTCGTCGGTGCGAACCAGAACACGGTGCCCTCCCACCCGGGAAAGCAGCTCACTCAACGAAGTGTGCTCCAAAAGGCGACCGCGGCCAATAATAATAAGGTCATCGGCAGTCTGCGCCATCTCACTCATCAGGTGTGAAGAAATCAGTACCGCCCGACCCTCGGAAGCCAGGTGCTTAGCAAGCTGACGCACCCACACCACGCCTTCCGGGTCAAGGCCATTCACGGGCTCATCCAAAATAACATTGTGCGGATTGCCCAGCAGCGCCACCGCTATTCCCAGACGCTGCCCCATACCGAGAGAGAATCCGCCCACTTTGCGTTTAGCGACCGCGTTCAAGCCGGTCATTTCAATTACCTCGTGCACGCGAGCGAGCGGAATATTATGCGTGTACGCGATAGAACGTAAATGGTTGTATGCGCTGCGGCCGGGATGGGTTTTCCCTTCCAGAAGCGCACCCACAGAACCCAGTGGGGATTTAAGGGAAGTATATTGTGAACCATCCACCAGCGCCGTACCGGCAGTGGGGCGGTCAAGCCCCACAATCATGCGCATCGTTGTGGATTTACCGGCTCCGTTTGGTCCCAGAAACCCGGTGACTTTACCGTCGGGAACCGTGAAGGAAACATCATTAACGGCAGTCTTTTCGCCGTACCTCTTGCTGAGGTTTTGAACTTGTAGCATGCGCCACCTGCCTTCCGCAGAGTCAACTATGAAAACCTGCACTTTAAGTTTAGGGTTTATAGAAGAAGATGTGTAGGATTTACTTACCCTTTAACAGCTGCAGAGACTCTCTCCCACAGGCCTGCTCGCAACGCAGCTTTTGCTATGTTTCACGTGAAACATTGGAGAAATATCCTGAGAAATCAACTTTTTAACGTTGAGGAAAAGGGGTAGTAATTGAGTAGCGGTGAACCACTCGGCGCCATAACACGGCACGAACCGCTACGAGAACAACGAAACAGCTCAGCGAACCCTCAATCCCGAAGGAGCCACCAGTTATTAGCCAATTTCCTTGCTCCATCTGCAGCGTCAAAAGGTGAACAGGTTGAGTGGTTCCGCTAACCACCCCGCCCAGGATAATACCCAATGTAAAATTCCAGGCCGCATGTACGGCACTCACCAACCACACATTTGCGCTCAGCCAGTACAGCGATGCCAGTACCGTACCCGCTAGAAACAGGTTAATAAAAGCAATAATGCTAAACCCCGCATTGAAAGTATGGGACAGAGAGAAAAGCGCAGAATTCACCAGAATACCTGCCACCATGCCCCACCGAGAACTCATGACATTTAGCAGATACCCCCGAAAAACAACCTCTTCAGATAGTCCTTGTACGGCATACACAAGAGCGCCTAAGAGAATGGGGGCAGCAGAAGATACGCCGCCCCATGAGAGATGAGCGGCTCCCAACAGGATCAACCCGACTAATACCACTGCAATAAGTCCTGCCCCACACAGGGAACCAATCACCCAGGATACAAACACTTTCTTCTGCGTCAGGCCCAGGTCGTTAAGCGAGAGTTTATCCATAGTCCGCGCCCACACAAGTATCCCCGTAATGGTTAATGCGGAGGGCAATAATAATCGGGCACTGGAGAACAAAGGATGATCACCGGCACTAACGGAGGGGTACAGGGTGAAAATACCCTGTGTAATCAGGGGCGAGATCACCAGAAGGATAAGAAAAGCAATAAACATACTCCCCCAAGGATTCACCCTCAGGCGGTAGAATGATGAGTATTTCGGAGTGTTTCACAAAAAAACACCGTCCTTACTATTTCCGTGTCACACGGTGATACGGAGAGCTTCCGCTCACCGTTGTTCCTCAGCCTAACACTGAAACCAGTGTGCGGGGACGTCAGTGGATTACTGACTTCAGAAAAGACCGCCTGCACACCAATGCCTATTCGGTTCTTTTGGGGTGGTGTACCGGTACAGGCGGCGCTATTGTTGTATGAAGCAGGCAAGAGAGTTAGGGTACTCATGGGTGGCGATTTTAGCACCTCATTAAGGCGGCAGAAGGGAACAGTCCACCGCGCTTATTGAGCTTCTGGATACTTTAAATATTGAAAAAGTCTATGTTCTGGGAGCCTCAGCCGGAGGAACACCCGCTATTCGCTTCGCCCTTGATCACCCAGAACGTGCCTCAGGCCTTATTCTTCTCAGCTCCGCCCCCCGTCTGGGATAAAAAGCCACAAAAGCTGCCCGGGCGCATGGGGCCTGCCTCTGTAGTAAACCGCAACTACCTAATGTGGTTGCTGTCCCCCTTCTTTCAGCTGATCTTTGGGCTGCCTTCAAACACTATTTATGGGATGCTCCCACTACGTGAACGGCAGGCAGGAATAGATATTGATGCCACGATCACGAATCCAGATATGGCGGTACATTATGAACATTACCCTGTTGAGACGCTAAAACCACCCGTTCTTCTTCTCCACGCAAAAGATGATCGGGTTGTTCCTTTCGCTCCCCCACAGGGGCAGGTACAGGCGTCTCTGCACCGATATCCGAATCTCACCACGGTCCTCTTTGACACAGGTGGTCATATGATTCAGGGACATCCCGGGAAGGTACGGCACGCCATTGCTCAATTCATCCGCGAAACATCGTAATGATGAGGATGTTTCACGTGAAACATTCACCCACAACCTATGGTGGGCACTCATCACAGGTGTTTTACCGGGATGTTAGTTGACGGACCGCTTATTAGGTACGAGTAGTTACAATAGACTATGGATGTCTTCACCGCAGCGCAGCAGAAAAGTTTCGACGATTTCATGACCGTCTATCGTAGCGGAGACGAACATTCTCACTACGGCGGACATTCACTTCTCTTCTATGCGCTCGCTAATTCCAATAGCGAATCTCGCTACCGTATAGCTACTTTTCTGCTTAATCAGCATGCCGACCTTGGTGACGTAGATAGTCATAAAAACAATCTTTTACATATTCTTTTTCGTGGTTTTAACCAGGAACATCATGTTGCAGAAGATATCGAATTGGCGCAACGCCTCATCAACCGGGGAGTGGATGCAGCAGCTCCCAATAGGGCCGGAACAGTTCCATTGATGCACGTCCTGGCCGCCAAAGATTTTAAACCCCAAGACCATGAGCCCCTCATAGATCTGTGGCTGGAGCAACCACACCCCGGACTCAAGCATTATTCAACCGAATACGGCGGTACCGCTTTAGATATTGCGCTACGTAGACCCTACTGGCTTGATACCGCAAGTCGTATTAAGGGGCGCCTCATGCTCGCTGACGGTTTGGTAGCTACCGTGTCACCACATCCTGTGCTAGCCCAACTGGTGTTTATACTGACAGATGCGGGAATTGGTGTAACCATTAAAAATAGGGTCTTATCTATTGGCCGCGAACAAAATGTGCGCAGTGTACTGTTCTGGAGTCAGGACGAGCTGTGGCATGTGGGGTATCACAGTACCCGGTTCACCGATGGGCACACTGAGAACCTAAAAATTGCTACGCTCTCCACCCCGGATATTGAGGTGGCCTTGCGCTGGCTTATCTGCCGCACCGCTAACCAGTACCGCACTCACTCAAAACGCTGTTGGGCACAGCTGCTCCCCCTACGAACGGCAGGTAGGTTTGCTTCAGGGTGGAGTGCCGAACAGGTGAGCGTGAAGGATTCCCATGCTGGCACGGTTGAAGCGCGCCTTATCCAACCTAACGGGCTCCGCTGCACATGCGCATGGCTACCGCCCTTCCACATACTATTGAGCTTGCGGCCCTTTCCCACCTCATGGAGTTCTCTCCCCAACAGGTACTGGATGCTTATCTCGACCCTGATGGCAACCCACTGCCGGTGCATCTTCTGGAACGGGGAACCCCAGACCGGACTATGGGTGATGATTTCTACCGTTTGGTGACGGCACGAGGCAAAGCCTGGCATTACCTAGACGATGAGATACAGCCACCGGGCAGTTTCGATCGAGTCCCTCATTTCTGGTGTGAAGACGGATGCTGGCACTACGGCCATACGGAGCGCGGCGAGCTTCGCTCCCCCGATGTATCAAGCCCGCATTTCGCGGTGATACTGCGCTGGGCCGCGTACGATGTACTGAATGATGCACGTGCGGATAACGGGTGGCCGATGCTGCTCACCAGCTACTGGAAACCTCAGCTGGCCCCCGGATGGGCCACACACTCTCCACAAGAACACCCCGGCTGCGTGTGCCTGATAACTCCCACCGGCTCCATTCTCAACACGGTAATTCACAGCGCAAACGAGAAAAATGCCGCAGCACTCTCCCATCTCATGAGCCTTAGCCCAACAGAGGTGATTGACTGCTTTATTCAGGAGGCCGGCGGAAGGTTTCATGAACAGCTCGATCCGGGTCCATCTTCAACGCCGAGCAGAACGTAATCAGCGATGTTTCACGTGAAACATTCAGTTTATTACGAAAATCAACCTTTATACTTTATTGGTAGGGATAAACTGGCGAACGGAGGAGCCCTATGAAGTACATGCACAAGAATAAACTTGTTCCCCCAACCAGCACCTACGGACAAGGCAATCATGCCCCTACTGTGGAGGAAGCAACTGATGTATTCATTGCCTGGCTAAAGCATCGCAACCCCACACGGGAATTAGGCAACACCCCAGATAACTGGTCCATTCACCCCTACGAAAATGCGTTTACTGTCGTTCCCAGCGGCGGGCGGAGGAGTAACTACATGTACATCCTACGCGGCGATATTTGTCTTGGCTTTACACAATCTATGGTGTCGTTTAAGACGGCTTATGCCGAGGCTCAGAACGATACTGGGGCAATATCCTGGGAGGATCAAAGAATTGTCAGGTTCGTGGCAACTAACCCCTCATCGCTGGGTTTTACCACAAAAAATAACGATGTTTCACGTGAAACATCGCTCACAAATACCGCCGCCTTACAAACTAACAGTCATCTCGCAACGGTCAAGATCTATACTATGGGTGGCAGCTCCTCCGAAAGGCCATAAAGCACAAAGGCAAAAGGCGCCACTCCCCTCCCCCGTCGAGGAAAGAGCAGTGACGCCTTCCAGGCCTCTTATAGAGCCCTATAAGCCTTGTTTAGGCAGCCGCTACAACATCAAGGGTAACGTTAGCAACAACATCCTGGTGCAGGCGAGCAGTCACCTGATACTCACCAGTGCGCTTAATAGCGGAACCCAAGTGGATGGTGCGCTTATCGATCGAACCAATGCCAGCAGCCTCAATAGCATCGGCAATGGCATCTGCCTTCACGGAACCGAACAGGCGGCCATCAGCACCAGCCTTGTGGGCAACAACCACCGGCTTAGCCGACAGAGCAGCAGCAAGAGCCTGTGCCTCTTCGAGGGGATGCCTTAGCGCGCGCCGCACGGGCTGCACGGATGGACTCAACCTGCTTCTCGCCACCAACAGTCCAGGTGACAGCGAAACCGCGGGGAAGGAGGTAGTTACGTGCGTAACCGTTCTTCACGGTGACGATGTCGCCAGCGGCACCCAGACCGGTTACTTCCTGAGTGAGAATAATCTTAGCCATGGTACTGTACTCTCTCCTTCTTTTTAGCGGCCAGCGCCGGAGTAGGGCAGCAGTGCAACCTCGCGGGCGTTCTTAATAGCCTGAGCGATCTTACGCTGCTCCTGAACGGTCACACCGGTCACGCGGCGGGCGCGGATCTTACCGCGGTCGGAGATGAATTTACGCAGAAGCGCGACGTCCTTGTAGTCGATAACGGTGACGTCAGCAGCCTTAAGCGGGTTCTGCTTGGGTTTGGGCTTACGGATTTCAGCCTTAGCCATCGTGGTGCTCCTTCAAGTTTGGGAGCCCGCGGTGGGTAAACCGCGGGATGGATGAATAGTTTTATTGGGTGAGAAGGCGAGCGGTTTAGAACGGGGGTTCGTCGTCGCCTGCGGTACCCCAATCATAGTTCCCACCAGCCTGCGAGCTCCACGGGTCAGCCGAAGGAGCCTGCTGTTGTTGCTGGGACTGGGCCGGTGCCGCACCAGCGGCGGGCGCGGATGCGCCGTAACCGGAATTATTGGAGTAGCCGTTGCCGCCGCCGGAGTTACTGTTGTACCCCTGCTGAGGTGCGGCATTATAGCCGCCAGCCTGCTGCTGACCACCGAAGGTATTGCCACCATAATTATTGCCCTGTTGGGCTCCCCCACCGGAGTTACGGTGTGAGCGGGTGACCTGTGCGGTAGCGTAGCGCAGCGCGGGACCGATCTCATCGAGATCAAGTTCCATTGAGGTGCGGCGTTCGCCTTCTCGGGTTTCATACGAGCGGGACCGCAAGCGGCCCTGAGCGATGACGCGGGTACCCTTCTTCAGGGTTTCCGCAACGTTCTCTGCGTACTCGCGCCAAATAGACGCACGCAAACAGTGCCTCCCCGTCTTCCCACTGGCCGCTATTACGGTTGTAGGTGCGCGGAGTGGATGCGATCGTGAAGTTAGCAACGGCCACCCCGGCGGGGGTGAAACGAAGCTCAGGATCGCTGGTGAGATTACCGATGATAGTTACAACGGTTTCGCCGGCCATGAGATGCCTCCTCGTATGGGTATCAAGTATGTTGCTTCTAGTGAAACACAAGCCCCTGACAATTTAAGGGCTGCATTCCGCCTGGAGGAACTACTTGGCGGAGATCTTCTGCTCTTCCGGGCGGATGATCTTGGTACGCATGACGGACTCGTTCAGGTTCAGAACGCGGTCAAGCTCAGCGGAGGTCTCGGGGGTTGCGGTGAAGTTAACAACCGCGTAGATGCCCTCGGACTTCTTCTGAATTTCGTATGCTAGGCGGCGTCGGCCCCAAATGTCCATATTGTCAATAGTGCCGCCAGCGTTGGTGACGATCTCAAGGAACTTAGACAGGGACGGCTCAACCGCGCGATCCTCAACCTCGGGGCTGAAGATCACCATCAGTTCGTATGCACGCATGATTAGACCCCTCCTCTGGGCTAAACGGCTATGGTATTTCCATAGCAGGAGATTCATGGTGTGGTCCGGGCCCACTCGGGGTGAGCGCACAGACTTTCTAAGTTTACACGAAACCAATACCGGCACAACAGTTGCTTTATCTTATTTTTTATAAATCGTGCCGGGATGCTATAACACCGTGTTCCCTACACCTTCTTACCAAGGTATAGGGAACACGACCGTATTTCTACTGAAAAAGCTAGAACTACTTACATAGGCCGGGTTGGTGCTACAGCCACCACACCGTTGAGCTCATTAATCCGGTTGGGCATAGTGCAAGCGTCAATAATCCACAGTACGATCCAGGCTATAAGCATGGGAACACCAATGAGCGCACCAATCAGGGTAGCTGATAGTATTATGCCCCCGATCCACAGAACCAGCATTACCACGCCCATAACCGCTTGCTTTAGATAAATTTATGAACGCCTAAACCACCTAAGAAAAACCACAGTACATAGGCGACTCCCACGGATACGGGTTGCTGAACCATAACTACCGCCGGTGTAGCTACTACGGGTTGAGGCTGTAGCTGACCGGGCTGAGAGGGGTACTTGTTGGCCTCGTGGTTCTGCTGATTTACATGAGGTTCCTGAGACATCTGAGGTCCTTTCAGTGACTGTGCTATAAGGAGCAAAACACGCTCACAGAAAATTTTACGCGTAAATCCCGCATTATGATGCTATTTCAGGTTGCTACGCAAAATTTTTATGCGCTCTGTTGCTCTTTCCACCAGGTCAGTAACCTCTCCGTGACTGCTTCCCGACCCAGTTCCCCCTCGTCCAAACGCACATTGAGTAAGAACCGGTATGCCTGCCCCACCACCGGGCCAGGTTTTACCCCCAATACCGCCATAATCTGCTCACCATCCAGCTCGGGACGCATCGCATCCAGCTGCTCCTGCGCGGCCAGCTCTTCAATACGCCGCTCCAAATCGTCATACGCCTGCGCCAGCGAACGCGCCATACGCTTATTGCGGGTGGTCACATCCGACCGGGACAACCGGTGCAGGCGCTGCAGCTGCTCCCCCGCATCCCGCACATACCGGCGCACCGCAGAATCAGTCCAGCCAGCCTCACGGTAGCCGTAGAAACGCATGTGAAGCTCAACCAGGCGCGCCACCGCACTAATAGTGTCGTTGTCAAAACGTAGGCAGCGCATGCGCTTCTTCACAAGTTTCGCGCCCACCACCTCGTGGTGCAGAAAAGACACCGACCCGTCTTTCTCAAATCTGCGGGTTTTAGGTTTACCAATATCGTGCAGAAGAGCCGCAAACCGCAGCACAAAATCAGGTTTCGGGCAGGGACCATCAGCACCGGTTTCTTTCTCAATCGCCTGCTCCATCACCTTCAGCGAATGCCCGTACACGTCCTTATGGTGGTGCGCCGGGTCGATCTCCATACGCAGCGCGGGCAGCTCTGGGAGCACATAGTCTGCAAGCCCACTTTCCACCAGCAGGTTCAGCCCAACCCGCGGGTAGTCGGCACAGATGAGTTTCACCAGCTCATCACGGACCCGCTCCGCCGAAATAATCTCAATACGCGACGCCATCTGCCGCATCGCCTCAAATACGTCCGGCGCCACCTGCAGATTAAAACGTGCCGCGAACCGTGCCGCACGCATCATCCGCAGCGGATCCTCCGAAAAAGAATCCTGAGGCGAGCGCGGGGTACGCAGAACACCCTCCGCCAAATCCTTAGCGCCACCAAAGAGATCCACCACCTCACCCGAAGGCAGTGAAGCTGCCATTGCGTTCATCGTAAAATCACGCCGCACCAGATCGGCGCGTAAATCCGTGCCAAACTCGACCGTGGGTTTGCGGGAGTCAGAGGCGTACACCTCCGCCCGGTAGGTGGTCACTCGTACACGGCCCCATTCTTACGAGCGCTTATAGTGCCGTACTCCTTACCGATATCCCACACGTGTTCACCCCACCCCCGCAGGATCTGTTCACTTTCGGCGGGGGTGGCGTCCGTGGTCAAATCAAAATCCGTAAAATCACCGGGGGTATCACGCAACTGGTCACGCACAATACCGCCCACCAGGTACAGTTCAAAACCCGCCCGGCGGTACAGCTCACCCAGCTGCGCGGCATCCGGGAACTTCGAAAGCACATCAATTTTCTGCGACATAGTCTCTTAATCCTGCCAGATAAACCGCCTCACCGCCTCACCGCGGGCGCGAACAACCCAAAAAGCCCCCGTATCGGTTAAGGTAGAACCATGAGCTTTCCCGTACCGCGCGCACCCAAGATGCGAACCCTGTTAACCGCGTCTTACACGCCGGTACACCGTGAAGTATCCGCTGGAGGCATCATCATAGACTTCGCGCGCCAGAGTTTGCCTGCTGCCATTATTGCGCGCATTAACCGTGCCGGACGCGTTGAATGGTGTCTGCCCAAGGGGCATATTGAAGAAGCAGAAACCCTTGAAGAGGCTGCACGACGTGAAATTGAAGAAGAAACCGGGATACGTGGTGATATCCTGCACTCACTCGGTAACATTGAATATTGGTTCACCTCTTCCGGGCAGCGCATCCACAAAACGGTGCACCACTACCTGCTGAAGGCAACCGGAGGGGAAATCACCATCGACAACGACCCCGACCACGAGGCCGTAGATGTGGCCTGGGTACCGTTCACGGATCTTAACCGCAGGCTATCGTTCGCTAACGAGCGGCATATTGCCGACCTCGCCCGCGAATTCATCCAGTCACGGCTCTAAACCTACGCTACGCACAGGAGGCACCAGTTGGCACGAACAGACGCGCTCGCAAGCGCGATCATGGCTGCCGGGACGCTCGTATCCCGAGTGCTCGGACTAGTCAGGACGGTTCTTATTACCGTCGCCATCGGCTCCCTCTCAACCGTCGGCGACGTGTTTGAGGTCGCCAACACCCTCCCCAACCTCATTTACGTGCTGGTTGCCGGGGGCGCGTTCAACGCCGTGCTCGTGCCGCAGATCATTAAAGCCGCCAAAGCCCAAGACGGCGGGGCACTGTACATTTCAAAGCTGGTAACCCTCACCGTCACCGCTATTGGGCTGATTACGGTCATTATGGTCGCCTGCGCTTGGCCCATTATTGATGTGATGGGCTCCACCTGGACACCGGAGCAGAAACAACTAGGGGTCATTTTCTCGCTCTGGTGTCTGCCGCAGATCTTCTTCTACGGCCTGTACACCGTCATCGGGCAGGTGCTGAACGCTAAAGATGCGTTCGGAGCCTACATGTGGTCGCCGGCGCTGAATAACGTCATCTCCATCACCGGCCTGCTGGTGTTCATTGTTATGTTCGGGGCGCAGAACACCACCATTAACCCGCCGCTGCACTCGGTTGAGAACTGGACCAGCGCCCAAACGGTTGTGCTTGCAGGTACTACTACCCTCGGCATCGCCATGCAGGCCCTCGTGCTGTTTATCCCCCTACGCCGCCTGGGGATGCATCTGCGCCCCAATTTCGGGTGGCGCGGTATTGGACTACGTGAGCCCGCTAAACTCGCCGCTTGGACGCTTGCAGCGGGCGCTGTGGCTAACCTTTCCTTCATGTACATGAATCAGGTTGCTGCATCCGTGGTTGGCGAACGTGCCCGCTATGCGGAGATGGGTATCCAAATCCCCGGTCTGCAGGCCCTCAACTACGCCTCAATGCTGTATATCCTCCCGCACGGTGTGATTGGTATGTCCATCGCCACCGTGCTCTTTAACCGGATGAGCGCCTCCGCCAGCGCCGATGATAGGGACAGTGTCATCCACGCCGTTTCTCATGGGCTGCGTACCTCCGGGGTGGCCACCATTTCTGCGCCGTGGCGCTTATTGTCCTTGCCGGGCCGGTCGCTATCCTGTTCAGCGGCGGCGACCGGGTGGCGGCCACTATTATTGCCAAGCTCATTGTCATTATGGCGTTAGGCACCCCCACACTCACCGTCACGTTCCTGTACGGGCGTGTGCTTTACGCCCGTGAAGACGCCCGCACCCCCTTCAAAATCCAGTTGTTCTCGGCCTCCATCATGGTAGTGATGAGCTTCAGCGCCTCCCTGTTGGATGCCCAGTACACCGTCTACGCGTTGGCGTGCATCTATCCTACGCACAATATTCTGCTCACCGGTATTAGCCACTACCTGGTGAAACGCCGCCTTGGCTACTACGGGCAGAAACGTATCTTGAGCGTGTATGCCCGCGCCACGTTCGCAGCTGTTTTCGCTGCCGGGGTGACCGCCGGGGTCCTGTGGCTGCTGGGCGGGTACAGCGCCAGCGGTTTCGCCTGGGCGTCGAAATCAGCGCCATTATTACCCTGATTGTGTGCGGGCCGGTCATGCTCGGCTCTTACATGGTGGGGTTGCGGGTTTTCCGGGTGAAAGAAGCCGACGCGCTTTTCGCACCCATCACACGTAAACTGGGAAGATTGGCACGCCGTTAGGTCGGCAAAACCGCTGAAAACCCACAGAACCCGTTAAGCCGGGTAAACTTTTGATAGAGAACAGCCCTGAACTGGGCGTACGAGCGAAAATTCGGGAGAGCACTTGTCTCAGCAGATTCCGGTAGGCACGGTACTCGGTGGCCGCTACGAGATCACCGCACAGATTATCGTTACCGCCGAGACAGATATGATTCTCGACGGCATGGATCAGATTCTCAGCCGTAAAGTGTCGGTGGTCGTTGCGTCCCCGGCACGCAGCAACCTGCTTGAGAACAACTCGCGTGTGCTCAATGAGAGCAACCCCTACAGTTTCCAGATGCTCGATATGGGTATCACCCCCGAAGGCAGCAAGTACCTCATTACGTCGTACACCGCCCCCCTCTGTGCTGTTGGATGCGCTGTTGACCGAGCAGCGCTCGCTTTCGGACGTGTACGACGATGAAGCCGCCTTGGGTACCGAAATTTTTGGTGCGACCGTGCCGACTCAACCCGCCGCAATGGAGGTTATTGGCGCCATTAAAAGCTGGGATGGTAACCCTATTCAGCCGGAGATGGGCGGCGGCATGTACCCCGGCGGGGATCTGTACGACGATGATGAGGACGATGAAGATGACGGCCGCCGCGGTACGTGGGTGATCGTTCTCGCCGCCGTACTGCTGCTGCTGATTGTGGCCGGTGCCGTGCTGATTTCGCTCACGGGTATTGGGTCGTCTAAAACCGCGGAGCCAAAGCCAGCCAAGTCTACATCCGCCTCGGCCTCGGCCAGTGAGGGTGGCGAGAGCCACTCCCCCACTCCCAGCCCAGAAACCACCTCAAACGCCCCAGCGAAGATCGCCACCGTGGCCCGTCTAGTGCCGAATAACCCCACGTTCATGTCTGAGACGGATGCGAACCTGCCCAAGCTTGCGGACAATAACCCCGCTACCGTGTGGATGAGCTACGGCTTTGGGAGCGGTAAGTTGGCTGTTCCGTTCGCGCTGTCTGCCAAACTTCAAACTCCCACGGTTGTTTCTAAGGTGACGATGCAGCAGAACACTGGTACCGGCGGGGCGTACACCGTGTACGTGAACAACCAGAATTCCCTCAACGGGGCCACCGAGGTGGGTAAGGGAACGTTTAATGGGAAAGACGCCGTGGTTGAGCTGGATACTTCCAAGCAGAGCGCAGATAAGGGCGGGTATGTGATTATTCAGTTCACTGAGGCCCCGAAGCTTTCACAGCCCATCTCAATCTACCCGTACGGGCTGCGTCTGGCCGAGTTGAAGGCTGAGTAGCCCAGTCCCTTTTCTCTCCTCCTCCCCTTATGCCCCGCAGGGATGCTCACACCGTTGAGCGTCTCTGCGGGCTTTTGTATGCGCCGTAGTACCCCAGCCCAGTGTGGTGCTGGCGGGCTGAGATGCCTAAGTCTGTTAGAAAACGTAACGTATGGCATACCGAGGCCCGAAATGGAATAATCAAAGGAACTATCACGTTTATGTGGCACGATATCAATAATTGGGACGAAAGAGAGAAAAATGAACACCAATACAACAACCGGTGGCCTTTTTGGTAATGCCGCGCTTGGAGGTGTACGTCTTGGCGCCGCATCAACGAAACCTGAGGGTGCGAGCACATCTGCCGCTGAACAGGGCGAGCAGACGGTGCACAATGTCATTATTGTGGGTGCGGGCCCCGCAGGGTATACGGCGGCAATTTATGCCGCCCGCGCTAATCTCTCACCCGTGCTGTTTGCCAGCTCCGTATCCCCCGGTGGTGCTCTTATGAACACCACCGAAGTTGAGAATTTCCCGGGTTTTATTGAAGGTATTCAGGGCCCCGAACTCATGACGAATATTGGTGCACAGGCTGAGCGTTTCGGCACAGATATTCGCTACCAGGATGTTGAGAAACTTGACCTTACCGGCGAGGTGAAAAAAGTAATCCTCGCGGATGGTTCGGTGCATCTGGCAAAGACTGTAATCCTCTCGACCGGTTCGGAATACCGCAAGCTCGGCGTTGAGGGTGAGGATCGTCTTTCCGGCTATGGCGTATCCTGGTGCGCAACCTGTGACGGTTTCTTTTTCAAAGAAAAGGATATTGCCGTGGTAGGCGGCGGCGACTCAGCACTTGAAGAGGCACTGTTTTTGACCACCTTTGCCCGGAAAGTCTATATTATTCACCGCCGTGATTCGTTCCGCGCATCCGATATTATGCAGAAACGTGCTTTTGAGAACCCGAAGATTGAGGTCCTATGGGATTCTGAGGTCAGTGCTATTGACGGTGATTCGAACCTTGAGAAGGTAACTCTGAAGAACACGAAGGATGGTTCTGAGCGCGAGCTGCCCCTGAACGGACTCTTTATAGCCATCGGTTCAGACCCCCGTGTTGATATGGTCAAAGATCAGCTCACGCTCAGTGAGCAGGGCACGATTGAGGTTCAGGGACGTTCTTCAAAGACTTCTGTCCCGGGCGTATTTGCTGCCGGGGATGTTATCGACCCGACGTATCGTCAGGCAATTATCGCTGCGGGCTCCGGTGCCGTGGCGGCGCTTGATGCGCAACACTATATTGAAAATATGTAAAGAGGAGGCAGAACAATGAGCTCGGTTAAGCAGGTTACTAACGCTACGTTTGACGCTGAGGTGCTCAAAAGCAGCAAGCCCGTAATTGTGGATTTCTGGGCTGAATGGTGCGGACCCTGCCGCCTAGTGGCTCCGGTTATTGAGGAGATTGCCGCTGAATATGAAGGTAAAGTAGATGTGGTGATGGTAGATGTAGAAGAAAATGGTGATATTGCACTGAAGTACAATATCACTTCCATCCCTGCAATCCACCTTTTCAAGGACGGCGAACTCGTCAAACCGACCGTAGGTGCCAAGGCTAAAAAAGCTCTGCTCGCAGAGTTTGCAGAGTACATCGACTAAAATCTCTTCACACAGTGGGGGCGGATGTTTCACGTGAAACATCCGCCCCCACTGTGTTTCCAGCACTTTATCCACACCTATTCAGTTCTGGGCACATGATACGCACAGGGGATAGATATACGGTCTACTACAACAGGAAGCCCCCTCCCCCGCTTCTCCCGTTCTGGCAAGGACTGCACCCTGTAGAAGGCCAGAGTGATCAGGTGTGGTTATCTTCTGCCGATATTGTTCTTAGCCATGACCAGTTCACTCCGGTCTGACACTTTAGCAGAGGTAATCTCAGAAGCACCGTATCAGCACGACGATTAAAAACAAAGGTGGTGATGTTTCACGTGAAACATCACCACCGGCGCTGACTACACCTAGTTTTCGAAGTTAGTATCCAGCGTCTTAATAATCCGGTTCAGATCATCGACATTGGCGAATTCGATTGTCATCTTTCCCTTACGTGCACCCAGACTTATCTTTACCGAGGTATCCAGCTTATCGGCAAAGGCATCGGCGATATAGTCCAGACGCTCCCGATGTTTCTGCGGGCGAGGTTCCTTCCGCTGTTTCTTATCCTCTGCGCCGGATGCTGCAGCCACCAGTTCTTCAACAGCACGCACCGACAGGCCCTCATTAACGATCTTCTGCGCCAAAGTTTCGATCTGCGCTTGATCTGTGAGCATGAGCAGAGCGCGGGCATGACCGGCTGATAAAACGCCGGCCGCTACACGACGCTGTACCAATGCAGGAAGCTAAGCAACCGGATGGTGTTGGAAATCTGCGGACGTGACCGACCAATACGCTTAGCCAGCTGATCCTGGGTGGCACCAAATTCCTCCATCAGCTGCTGGTAGGCGGCTGCCTCTTCAATGGGGTTCAGCTGGCTCCGATGCAGATTTTCAAGGAGGGCATCACGGAGCAGATCGTTATCCTGGGTATCGCGCACAATCGCAGGAATCGTTGGTAATCCCGCCCGCTGGGTTGCCCTCCAGCGACGCTCCCCCATCACCAGCTCATATTTCTCGTGGCCTTTTTCCCGCGATGGACGCACGACTATGGGCTGTAAAACCCCAATCTCTTTCACCGAATGAACAAGTTCATCCATATCATGTTCGTCAAAATCAACGCGAGGTTGTTTGCGGTTTGGGTGAATATCTGAAATATTGAGGATCGCAAACTGCGCACCCGGAACAGGTACCAGGTCCTCAGAAGAGCTGGGGGTCTTCACTTCTTCACCAAAGAAGAAGTCAACAGGACGGCGGGTAAGAGTCGTATTACGAAGTGCCTGACCCATATCGAGACGCTGTTTCTTTTTCAATGTTTCACGTGAAACATCCTTTGTATCGGCCGCCAGTTGAGGCGTTTCCTCAGTTGGGGCTGATTCCTGAGAAACAGCTTGGGAGGGTACCGGCCGTTCTGATTCTGCGGGCAGTTCATCGAAAAGATCATGCTCTGACGCCGTTTTTTTCCCCGACGAATATGGTGCGGAGGCGGTCTTAGTCTCAGCAGCTGGCGCCTTCTCCCCTACCGCCGTGGTGTCTGCAGCAGCCTTTTTATCCGCCAAATCTGCGGCTGCTACCGAAGTTTTGTCCTTAATAGCAGGCTGTGCTTTGGTGCCCTTTTCCTTCTCTTGCGTGTTATGAGGTGCCTCTTCCATCTTCTGATCGGTTGGCACAGGCAGCACTTCTTGATCGAGAATATGTTTACGGCCCAATCCGCCGCGCACCGATGAGGACTTTTTAGGAGCAGGAAGCTTCGCTAAAGAGGGTGAGGATTGTTGTTCCGTGGTCTTCTTCTGGACAGTACCGGTCTCTTGACGGCCCATACCTGCAGCCCGTTTTTTTCCTGCGGCTGCTGAGGGGCTCGTGGATCCACCTTTTTGTGTACTGGATACTTCCTTCTGCTCGGATGTGGGTTTGGTGCTATTGGGGATAAGCGCCCCTAACCCCCTACCGAGGCCCCTTCGTTTTTCAGCCATCTTTCCTCCTCATTAACGTATTCCCTCGCATATGTTCGGCAGGTTTTGGGTTACTCACTGGGTGTGCCTTTACTTTCCACACCGCTATTTCTGCCGTATATGAAACATACAATCAACCTTAATCGTATGTTTTTATGTGTTTTTAGTGTGCCTATCGCATGGCTACCTCGCGCGCAGCTTCCCGATACGCCTGCGCACCTGTCGATGCCGGGTCATAGGTAATAACGGTCTGCTGGTAGCTGGGAGCCTCAGAAATACGAACTGACCGAGGGATGAGGGTCTGCAAAGTTTCTGTAGGAAAATGCTCGCGCACTTCATCAGCCACCTGTGCTGCAAGGTTAGTGCGCCCATCATACATGGTAAGCAGAATGGTGCTAATCCTCAGACGCGAATTCAAGTGTTTCTGAATCATCTCGATATTCTTCAGAAGCTGGCTCAAGCCTTCCAGCGCATAGTATTCGCATTGGATGGGAATTAGAATCTCGTCAGCCGAAACAAATGCATTGACGGTAAGCAGCCCCAGGCTCGGCGGGCAGTCGATTAATACGTAATCAAGGCGCGGCAGGTTATGGGACTCACGCCACGTGCTGTAATCCTCCAAGGCACCTTTAAGACGGGTTTCACGCGCCACCATTGAGACCAGTTCAATTTCAGCCCCGGCGAGGTCAATATTGGCCGGGGCGCACCACAGCCCTTCTAGATCGGGGCAGGTCTGCACAATTTCATGCAGAGGTTTGTCATCAATCAGCACGTTATACATGCTGGGGGTTTCCACATCGTGTTCAATACCGAGCGCGGTCGAGGCATTACCCTGCGGGTCGTTATCAATGACCAGCACATTCATTCCAGCCTCAGCGAGCGCTGCCGCCAGGTTCACGGCGGTACTGGTTTTACCTACGCCACCCTTCTGGTTTGAGATAGTGAGGATGCGGGTGTGTGCGGGCTTCGACAGGGTGTAAAGCGAACCGTTATCGGTTGCTTGTTCGGTCATTTTTTCTCCTCGGCGTCATGCAGTCGGGTGCCGTTTAGGGATGCGTATCGGTCGATGTTTCACGTGAAACATTCGGATTATTCCCCTTTTTCATGCGCCGTGTGCGCGCCTGAAGGTGGGTCTCCGTCTTTTTCACTCTCTATAAGATTACCCGTAGATTTCTTTCAACACCACGCGCAAGGGGTTAAACACCCAGTATTACCCGTGAAAGTTTCACGTGAAACATTGAGGAATGGTGAAACCTGCACTCGTGACCACAACAGACAATAAAAAAATGGCCCCTCCCACATTGGGGAGAGACCATCGAGTTGAGAAACAGTACCCGACTATAACTGGATGCGTACCACGGTGGTGGGCTCGTCTAACAGCCCCTCCCCCACCGTAAGGATCTCGGTCTGCCTGGCACCATAGCGGTTGAGTTTTTTCTTCGTTTTTGCCACTTCCTCAGCAGCTGAACGTCCCTTGAGAGCCAGCAGCTCTCCAGTGCCGCGCAGGATCGGTAGAGTAATATCAACCAGTCCCACAAGCGCAGAGACAGCGCGAGCGGTTACCACATCGGCTTCCACCGCACCCACAGCCTGTTCAGCGCGGGAACGAAACACCGTTACGTTTTCAAGTCCCAAATCTTCCACGACCTCATTGAGCCAGTTAACGCGGCGTTCCAACGGCTCAATGAGAGTCAGTTTCAAATCGGGCCGGGCAATCGCCAGACACAGCCCCGGCAAGCCCGCACCAGAGCCAACATCCACCACCGAAGCGCCCTCGGAGATAAGTTCCTGTATTACGGCGCAGTTCAACACGTGACGCTCCCACAGGCGCGGCACCTCACGCGGGCCAATGAGTCCGCGCTCAATACCGCTGGTGGCCAGATGCTCTACATAACGCTGTGCCAGCGGCAGACGGTCACCAAAGATTTGTTCAGCGGCAACCTGGTTTTTTTCCCGTCCAGGGGTGTGTGCTCCATTTATACCTCCGGGAGCGAAATAACAACGTGACGGGACGGGCCCTCCCCTCAGACTCACTGTAAAGTCCCTGCTCAGCCACAATATCGTGCACGATCTTTGCGCTCATAGGCGCCCAGCGGGTTCATATGGTAGTCTTCCCCGCTTTCACGCACCTCTTCCACGGCCTGGCGGGCCGCATCAGCCAGCTGTTCACGACGTTCTGCACGGTACCCCTGCCACATCAAGGATGAGGCGGGAACGGTTACCGCTGGCGGCTAGCACCGACAGTCGCACCAGTTCCTGCAGGGCCTCCAACACCTGCCCATTACGGCCAACCAGTTGGCGGAGTTCTTCATTGTTATCTTCGTCGTTAAGAACCGCCAGGTACGTGCGCTGGTTACGCACCTCAATATCAATATCACCGTCAATATCGGCGATATCCAGTAGTTCCTCCAAGTAGTCGGCGGCGATGTCGCCTTCTTCTTCAATATTTTTCGAAGGTATTGGGACGTTCGGTGGGGGTTTCTTCGTAGGTTTCGTTTTCTTCAGTAACGTCAGTCATGGATCGGATGTCCTTTACGTGGTTGTGCGGTGGTGATGCGATGCGGCGGCTAACTCGATTTTGGCTTCTGTGAGCCGCCCGAAGAGCCTTTCTGCCCGCCCTTGCCTTTAGCGCGCTGCTGCTTTTGACGCTTCTTACTCATCGGCTGCTGACGCTGGCCTGCATTGGCGCGTTCACGCGCCTCTTCCAGCTCTTTCTCGTGCTGCTCTTTGGTCTTGCCGACCGGGGGCAGGCCCTTAGCGGCACGGCGCTCATTGAGTTCCTTCTCAGCCTGGGAACCGGGGGTGGGGTTGTTGCGGATCACCCACCACTGCTGGCCCAGTGCCCAGAAGTTTGAGACGGTCCAGTAGTACATCACACCAAGAGGGAAGTTAATGCCCGTCACCGCGAAAATAATGGGGAAAATGTACATCATCATCTGCTGCTGACGGAACATCGGAGAGTTCAGTGCCGCCTCCGACATGTTTTTCACGCTCAGCTGCTTCTGAATAAAGAACTGGGTACCGCTCATGAGCAGAATCATGACGATTGCCTGGATTACGGTGGCGGTGTGGTTACCATCGCCGGGGTTCATCATGGTCGAGAAAATGGGGGCACCGAAAATGTGGGCTTCACTGAACTGTTTCACCAGATCGGCGGGAAGCATGAGGATGCCTTCATTCGCTGCTGCCGCCCCGGAAACCCCCATAAGCACCTGGTACAAACCGAAGAAGATAGGCATCTGGGCAATAATCGGCAGGCAGGAGGCAAACGGGTTGGTGCCGTGCTTCTTGTACAGCGCCATCTGCTCCTGTGCCATCGCCTGGCGGGATAGTTGGTCTTTCTTCCCCTTGTATTTGGCCTGAAGCTTAGCGATATCGCCCTGCATGGCGCTCATACCGCGCATCGCTTTAATCTGTTTGACGAAGAGAGGGATGGTGAGGGTACGCATAACCAGGGTCAGGCAGATAATGCACAGCACCCAGGTCAGGCCTGAGGACGGATCCATACCAATGGCGGTAAAGAGGGAATGGAAAACCCACAAAACCGCCGACACTGCCCATTTAAAGGGCAAAAGAATAAGGTCAACAATATTTGGCACGAGAGTTTTTCTCCTTTTGACTCGGCTAAGTCAGCGAAGGCCCTAGTCAGCCTTGTTAGGGGCTGGTGGGCGGATGGTTCAGAAGTACAATTTTAGGTTCTTCACCCGGGGTGAAAACGCGTTTTCCGGGTGGTACAGGGTCGATTCCGCCGGTCGCCCACGGGGTGCAGCGTAGAATGCGCCGCACCGTTAGGGAAAGCCCGCCAATAGCCCCGTGGGTGGTGAAAGCTTCCAGCCCGTAGGCGGAACAGGTTGGGTAGTACCTGCACACGTCCCCGTAGAGCGGGGAGATCACTTTACGGTACGCCTTAATAAGCCCAATAAAAATATTTTGAGGCAGCGTATACAGAGCGTGCAGCACAGAGACAGGCCGCACGAACTCGTGGGGTGCGGCATGTAGAAGAGCATCCGGGTCGCTGTGTGCGTGGTGCGTGGCGCTGCTGTGCTGGTGGAACCGTTCGTCACGGCGGTTTTTACTCATGGTTTTGCCCAGCCCCGCGTGGTTTATGTTCTCCCGCTAGTTTCATCAGCGCCGCTGTGAGCGCCTGCGTGTAGTCATGGTGCAGCTGCTGGTAGGTGGCGTTTTTGGATGCGGGTAGTGCCCGCACGGCAATGTAGTAGCCGTGCGGGTGGGTTTTCACGGTATCGGAAGCTGCTTCACGCAGACGACGTTTAACGCGGTTGCGGACGACGGCATTTCCCACGGCTTTTGAAACGATAAAACCTATGCGGGTTGTTTCTCCGTTTTGTTTTGCCGCAGATAGAACAATGTTCCGACGCCCTGAGCGGACACCGGAACGGATTGTCTGCGAGAATTGGACGCCCGTGCGCATCCGGTGCTGTAAGGGCAGCACGTGATTCCCTTCGTTGTGGCAATCGCCCGCTAACGCTGGTGTGCGGTAGCGGGCGATTATGTGGTTCGTTAGGCCGAAAGCTTTGCGCGGCCCTTGGAACGACGGCTCGCCAGGATAGCGCGACCAGCGCGGGTGCGCATACGCAGACGGAAGCCGTGTTTTTTGGCGCGGCGGCGGTTATTCGGCTGGAAAGTACGTTTGCTCATACTTTTCTCCTTGTTCTGGTGCGGGATAACCCAACATCATGCAGGCGGGTTTCCCTAAGATTTTTGTGTACAGGGGTACCCTGACTCTTCGGGGTAGGCGGTACACATACAACAGAACAACTTTAGAAGAGCTGGCGGTGTCGGTCAAGTTAATGCGAGCGTGCTTCAGGAGTGGGTGTGCATGATGCGCGCTCTGTGTATACAGTGGATAGAGGGCATCCACAGAATGTGATTTTTCAACAACCCACACGGGTTGTGGATTTTTTCCACAGCTTTCGTATACACCGGTTTTCTCCCGTATTTTCAGGGTTTATTCCGGTTCGATATATTTTTTCCACATATAAAACCACTGATTCTACACAGGTTTTCCACACTGTGGATAATACCTGTGGATATTGGTGTTAATCTGTGTATAGTGTGGGTAAAGTCTTAATCACCGATCGGAAGGAACCACCTGTGGGCGAAACAAATAATGATATGGTGCAGCGGTGGGCTCATGTAGTGAGTCTGCTTCAATCCGATCATCAGGTGGGGAACCGGTTACGCGGTTTCGTACATTTAGCTCATCCGCAGGCGTTGGTGGGGAACGTACTCCTTATTGCGGTGCCGAACGAATACACACGGGACACATTCCAGTCGAAACTGAAAGAGCCTTTGAAACGAGCGCTACACACCGCTTACGGGCCCGAAATTTCTGAAGCTTTTCTGATTGATGAGTCGCTCTCAGCTACCGCGGAAACATCCCCTGAAGAGGCACCTTCAACTGTTGTTGGCGCCCCGCCCGCGCACCCTCTTCCAACTGTTTCCGGTTCGTCCGAACATAGCGAACATACTTCCGGTTCTGCCTCCCCATCCCACGGGGCAGCAGAGTACGGTATACCGTCGTATGATTCTGTTTCCGGTGCTGCGCCGCGACATGCTCAGGTGCCTGCCCCCTCTGGACAGCATGTGCACACTTATGAGGCGCGCCCCTATAAAGCCCCCGAGCCGGGCGGTTTTGCGGAGGTCTCCACCACTCCCCCACTGCACGAGGTAGAGGCGGAACGGGTGGGCTCAACCGATACGGCTTCTCATCACACCGCTGATTCGTACGTCGCAGCACCTGAGACGCCCGCTGCTGTACCGAATGCTGGCGGCGGTATTTTTTTCCGGACCAGTTACCGGCAGATCAGGCTATGCCGGACCCCTCAGCACCTCCCGCAGCCGGTTGGGAAAGCTCAGCACGGCTCAACCAGAATTACACTTTTGATACGTTCGTGATTGGTCAGTCAAATCGTTTCGCGCATGCGGCTGCGTTTGCTGTCTCGGAGTCCCCCGCGAACGCCTATAACCCGTTGTTTATTTATGGGGATTCGGGGCTGGGTAAAACCCACCTCCTGCACGCGATCGGACACTATGCTAAACACTTATACCCGTCGCTGCGCGTGCGGTACGTAAATTCTGAGGAGTTCACGAACGATTTCATTAACTCGATTCGTGACGATGAGGGTTCCTCTTTCAAACAGATTTACCGCAATGTCGATATGCTCCTAATCGACGATATCCAGTTTTTAGCGGGTAAAGAGCACACGCAGGAGGAGTTCTTCCATACTTTCAACGCCCTGCATAATCACCAAAAGCAGGTTGTGATTACTTCTGATTTGCCGCCGAAACAGCTCACCGGGTTTGCCGAGCGGATGCGTTCACGCTTCGAGTGGGGCCTGATTACTGATGTGCAGCCTCCCGAGTTGGAAACTCGTATCGCTATTTTGCGGAAGAAAGCACAGAGCGAATCGCTCAACGTTCCCGACGATGTGATGGAGTATATTGCATCGCATATTACGGCGAATATTCGCGAGCTGGAGGGCGCGCTCATTCGTGTAACGGCGTTCGCTTCGCTCAATAAGCAGCAGGTGGATTTATCGCTTGCTGAGGTGGTGCTCAAAGACCTGATTACGGATGCTGGGGGTGCTGAAATTACTGCGGCGCAGGTTCTGGCGACCACGGCGGCGTATTTGATGTGTCGATTGATGATTTACGCTCAAAGTCACGCACCCGTACGCTTACAAATGCCCGGCAGATCGCCATGTATCTGCTGCGTGAGCTAACAGATATGTCTCTGCCACGGATTGGGCAGGAGCTGGGCGGGCGCGACCACACGACGGTCATGCATGCGGTGCGGAAGGTCAGTGCACAAATGCCGGAGCGGCACGTGACGTTCAATCAGGTGACAGAGCTGACGAACAAAATCAAACAGGATCAGCGGCAGAACCGGTAAAAACAGGGATTTTCGCCTGTGGATAGCGTGTGTTTTAAACACCGCTGCACTGTGGATATTAAGTGAATGATTATTCCGTGGGTGTGGAAGACCCAGACTGTATAAATATCCATGCACAATGCATCCTCAGTGTGGCACCGATTCATCCACGTTTCATCCACAGAGAATTTCCTTGGATTTTCGCGGATTTCTAGGTTTTTCCACGATTTCCACAAGCGTTATTAACACTACTGTACTTTAAGAAAAATCCTCTTCACACAACATGATGTTCCCGTCTAACACGCACACTGCCCAGCGGATGTGACTCGAAAAACGGGTCACTGTATTCTGAGGACTTTCTGCCGACATACAAAAGATGTAATTACAAAAAATCCTTGAGTCTTCTACCTTCTTCCGCGGTTCCCGGTGCACCTCATCTGAGCTTGTAATTACATCTTTTCCGGTAGGATGGAAGAGGTGCCCTTATCGGGGACCACCGCACTTGTTTAGGACTTTCTTCAGCTACTTCTGAAAGGCGCCTCATGAAATTCACCATCGACCGCGATGTATTGGCCGAGGCCGTAGGCTGGACCGCACGTTCACTACCGGCACGGCCCACCTCCCCAGTACTCAGTGGGCTACTGATTACTGCAGAAAACGGTGAGGTAGCTATCGCGGGATTTGATCATGAAATCAGCGCCCGTCAGGTAGTTGAAGCGGATATTGAGCAGGACGGCACCTGCCTAGTGCCCGGTAAGATGCTCGCCGACATCTGCCGCTCTCTCCCCAGCGCACCGGTTGAGTTCGCCGCATCTGACTCCAAGGTGTTTATTTCATGCCGTTCAGCAAAGTTCCAGCTGGCTGCTATGCCGCTGGTTGACTACCCAGAACTGCCGGAGCTGCCGGAGGTCTCGGGTACCGTTGACGGTACTGAGTTCGCGCGGGCGGTTTCCCAGGTTCTGGTGGCCGCATCAAAAGATGAAACTCTGCCGATCCTTACCGGAATTAGGCTGGAGGTTCAGGGCGACACTATGACCCTGTTGGCCACCGACAGGTACCGCCTGGCGATGCGTGAACTCACCTGGTCGCCCACCAACCCGGAGATCTCAGCACAGGTACTCATCAAATCCAAAACACTTGCCGAAGTAGGCCGTACTTTGGCTGGTTCGGGTGAACTATCGATTGCCTTACCAGATGCACATGAGCTTATCGGCTTTGAGGCTGCTTCACGCCGCACCACGAGCGTGCTCATGGATGGGGATTACCCAAATATTCGTGCCCTATTCCCGGAAGAAACACAGATTCACGCTGTTATCCGCACCTCTGACCTAGCTGAGGCTGCACGCCGTATTTCTCTGGTGGCCGAGCGTAACACTCCCCTGCGGCTGGCTTTTAGCGAGACTGGTGAGGTTGTGATTGATGCAGGCCGTGGTGACGAGGCTCAGGGCTCTGAGACGCTGCAGGCACATCTTTCGGGGCAGGAAGTGACTGTTGCATACAACCCGGCTTATCTTTCGGAGGGGCTGGGGGCATTCACTACGGAGTTTGTGCGGTTCTCATTTACCGAACCCACTCGCCCGGCTGTGCTTTCGGGACAGGACGAGATTCTGGGCGATGACAGTACCGAATACCGGTACCTGCTCATGCCGGTACGGCTGCCCGCCGACTAGTAGTGAGCATCGGGCCACTATAGCGGTGTGCCACTGTGACCGTGTGAGGGGTAGAGAGAGATGTTTATCGACCACGTTTCGTTACTCGATTACCGCACCTACCCCCTGCTGAGTCTGCCGCTGTCATCCGGGGTGACGGTATTTTTGGGGCCAAATGGTGTTGGTAAGACCAATATTGTGGAGGCCATTGATTACACCGCGAATTTGTCCTCTCACCGGGTGAGTAATGATGCTCCGCTGGTGCGCGTGGGTGCTTCACGGGCCTATATTCGCACCCGCACTGTGCGCGGATCGCAGCAGACCGTCACAGAGTTTGAGCTGGCTCCAGGGCACAGCAATAGGGTGCGGATTAATCGTGCAGCCCCGGTGCGTGCCCGTGAAGCGCTGGGCATTGCCCGTACGGTACTGTTTTCACCCGAAGATTTACAGCTGGTGAGGGGAGAACCAGCGGCTCGCCGTCGGTTCGTGGATGATCTGGCGGTATCGCTGCGGCCCGCTGTTGCCGGGTACCGGAGCGAGTACGAACGTATTCTGCGGCAGCGGAATTCTCTGCTGAAGTCAATGCAGCGCCGTCGTACAGGTGCCGCCAGCGCCGATGAGAACGCAATGAGCACCCTCGCAGTGTGGAATGAGCAACTTGCTGAAGTTGGTTCTCAGCTTTTAGCTGCTCGTTTCCGGGTGTTGTGTGTCCTGCTCCCCCAGCTTAAACGTGCCTATGCAGGACTCACCGATGGTTCTAAAGACGTCTCATTGACCTACGAGTCCACCGTTTTCCCGTCTGTGACTGAGCGGGGTCTGGAACATGCTGCACGTATGCGCCCTGAGGAGTTTAAAGTGGCGATTCTGCGCTGCTTTGAGGAGCGCCGCAGCGAAGAAATTGAGCGGGGAATTACCCTGGTGGGGCCGCATCGGGAAGATATAACCCTGCTGTTAGGGGGCCTAGCTGTTAACAGTTCGCCTCACATGGGGAAAGCTGGTCGTTTGCCTTAGCCATGCGGTTGGCATCATGGTTTGTGCATTTGGAGGATGACCCGTCGCCAGGCTCCTCGCCAATACTTATCCTTGACGATGTGTTTGCTGAGTTGGATGCGGCACGCAGGCACCGGTTAGGGGCTTTGGTGCGTGAAGCGGAGCAGGTACTTATTACCTGCGCAGTACTCAGTGACATTCCCGAAGAACTTGGCGCATACCGTATCGTCACTGTCTCACCCGGTGCCGCAGGATATGCGGGTGAGCAGAATCTGTCGGACGGGAAAACCCATGAATAAGGAACACCCCCGACTCAATCTCTGGGAAAAACAACCCTTTGACAGTGATACAACAGATGTTTCACGTGAAACATCGGAAGTTTACGATGAATACTATGTGGATGAGGTCGATGCCCCCGCAGCGTTACTAGAGAGGATGCGCGCAGCCGCCAATGCCCGTGGTGAAGGGCGACTTAATGCCTATTCCGCTAAGAAAATTATGCGTGAGTTTGGTGCTGCCATGAGTGCCGAGCCGGGCCAACGCAAGAAGTCTCAGCGTGCTCAGGGGTGGGATCCGCGAGTCATGGGCGGTTACACGGGGCCGGGTGAGAGCACCCGAGATCCTAAACCCCTGGGGGGGTATTGTTGGGCAGTTGATTCGCTCACGCGGGTGGAAAGAACCCGTTGCGGTTTCCAGTGTGCTTGCGCGATGGGACGATTTGATGGGTCCCGAAGTCTCGGCTCACGCACAGCCGGTTCGGTTTGAGAACTCTATAGTGGAGGTGCGCTGCGACTCAACTGCGTGGGCAACCCAGCTACGTCTGATGCAGAGGCAGATTGTGCAGATGTTTGACCGTGAACTGGGTGCCGGTGTCGTTAGCTCAGTGCGTATTTTTTTGGCCCCAATAACGGGCGATGGAGCTCGCGCGGGCCGAAACGAGCGCCGGGTGGTCGCGGGGTGCGCGATACCTATGGGTAGCAGGCTGACAGAGAATGAGCTGACAAGCGTTTTTGCCCGATAACCGCCTCGGGCCTATGGTGGGTATCCCCTCACTAGGGTTGGGGGTGTGAAGCCCCCGCGGCACCTTAGAAGGCCGTAGAGCGGAAAATACTCCCTGAAAACGACGGAATAATCTCCGTGATGGCGAATATTTCGGTAGAATATTAAAGAATATGTGCCGTCCGCACCCCAACGGATGCGGAACCCGCGACAAGCAGCACGGCTCATACCAATTCAATCCGAGGAGTTTCGCACCAGTGGCAACTGAACAACCCCATGAGTACGGCGCGTCCGACATTACAGTCCTTGAAGGGCTAGAAGCGGTACGTAAACGCCCCGGTATGTATATTGGTTCCACCACTGAGCGTGGCCTGCACCATCTGGTGTACGAGGTGGTCGATAACTCTGTCGACGAGGCCCTTGCGGGGTATGCCAGCCGCATTGAGGTAACCATCCAGGCAGATGGTGCGGTACGTGTTAAAGACGATGGCCGCGGCATTCCGGTGGATGAGCATCCTACCGAACATAAATCCACCGTTGAGGTGGTTATGACCGTGCTTCACGCAGGCGGTAAATTCGGCGGCGGCGGGTACTCCGTCTCAGGTGGTCTGCACGGTGTGGGCATTTCTGTGGTGAATGCACTGTCATCCCGTGTAGTAACCGAGGTGCACCGCCAAGGTTATTCCTGGCATATTTCCTTTGCCAACGGTGGTATCCCCGACGGTCCACTTCGTCGGGGCGATACGTCAGATATTACCGGCACTATTCAAACGTTCTACCCCGATCCCCAGATTTTCGAGACTGTAGAGTTCGAATTTGAGACCCTGCGGGCGCGGTTCCAGCAGATGGCGTTCCTCAACAGGGGCTGACCATCACCCTCACCGATGAACGGGATCAATTTGAGGGTGATGAAGTAGCTGCCGAAGATGAAGAGAAAAAGCCTCTGCCGCTGAACCAGGTCGGCGCCAACGAAAATGGGCACCGCACCGTCACCTACCGGTACGATAATGGTCTTTTCGACTATGTGCATTTCCTGAACGCGGGGGCTAAGACCGTGGTGAACGAGGAAATTATCTCGTTCGAGGCCGAAGATACCGACCGCAATATGACCCTTGAAGTGGCAATGCAGTGGACCGGTGCCTACCGGGAATCGGTGCACTCATACGCGAATACTATTAACACTCACGAGGGTGGCACCCATGAGGAAGGCTTCCGTGCTGCACTCACCTCCCTGGTGAACCGGTACGCCCGCGAGAATAAACTGCTGCGTGAGAAGGACGATAACCTCACCGGTGAAGACGTGCGCGAGGGTCTGACCGCCGTCATTTCGATTAAGATTTCTGAGCCACAGTTTGAAGGTCAGACGAAGACAAAACTGGGTAACTCGGAGGCAAAATCCTTTACTCAGCGCGAGATTAACGATCACTTAGCGGACTGGTTTGACCGTAACCCGGCAACCGCTAAGGATGTGGTGCGCCGTGCAATTACCGCAGCGCAGGCGCGTATTGCTGCACGTAAAGCGCGTGAAACTACCCGGCGTAAGGGTCTGCTGGAAACCAGCTCAATGCCCGGCAAGCTCAAGGACTGCGCCTCGAAAGATCCCTCAATTTCCGAGATTTATCTGGTGGAGGGTGATTCTGCGGGTGGTTCGGCGGTGCAGGGCCGAGACCCGAATACGCAGGCGATTCTGCCTCTGCGCGGCAAAATTCTTAACGTCGAGAGGGCCCGGCTTGATCGTGCCCTGTCGAATGCCGAGATTCAGGCTATGATTACTGCTTTTGGTACGGGTATTGGCGACGAATTCACCATTGATAAGGCGCGCTACCACAAGATTGTGCTCATGGCCGACGCGGACGTGGACGGCCAGCATATTACGACCCTGCTGCTGACGCTGCTGTTCCGCTTTATGCGTCCGCTGATCGAGGCAGGGTATGTATATTTGGCACAGCCTCCGCTGTACCGTATTAAGTGGTCAAACGCCCCGCACGATTATGTTTTCTCGGATGCTGAACGCGATGCTGCCTTGGAACGCGGTCAGGCAAATAACCAACGCCTGCCGAAGGAAAACGGCATTCAGCGGTATAAGGGTCTGGGCGAGATGGACTACACCGAGCTGTGGGACACTACGATGGATCCGCAGCGCCGCACCCTGCTGCAGGTAAAAATGGAAGATGCCGCAGCTGCGGATCAGATTTTCTCGGTGCTGATGGGCGAAGATGTTGAGGCTCGCCGTGAGTTCATTCAGCAGAATGCAAAGGACATCCGATTCCTCGATATTTAGCAGAAAAGAAATATTTCTAATACGGAATATTCTTGAATGGTTATATAACCGAGTGAGTCTTTGAGGAACGAGAAGGTAATGAGCGAAGAAAACCAGAGCGAAAACCCTGACGTCGATATTGAAATTGACACCAACCAAGGTGAGATCGTGGTCGATAACCCGCACGGAAATATCGAACAGATTGACCTGCAGACCGAGATGCAGCGCTCCTATCTGGACTATGCAATGGCGGTTATCATCGGCCGTGCACTACCGGATGTGCGAGACGGTCTGAAGCCCGTGCACCGCCGCGTTATCTACGGCATGTATGATGGCGGTTACCGCCCCGACCGTTCCTTCAATAAGTGCGCGCGCATCGTTGGTGATGTAATGGGTCAGTTCCACCCGCACGGCGATAGTGCTATCTATGACGCACTGGTGCGTCTGATCCAGGGGTGGACAATGCGTTACCCCCTCGCACTTGGGCAGGGCAACTTTGGCTCTCCCGGTAATGATGGGGCTGCTGCGCCGCGTTATACCGAGACGAAGATGGCCCCTATCGCCATGGAAATGGTGCGGGACATTAACGAAGACACCGTAGATTTCAACCGAACTACGACGGTAAATCTATGGAACCAACTGTGCTGCCCGCACGTATTCCCAACCTGCTGGTCAACGGTTCTTCGGGTATTGCGGTGGGTATGGCCACCAATATTCCCCCGCATAACCTCACCGAAGTTGCTGAGGGCGTGAAATGGTTCCTGAAGAACCCGCAGGCCACGAACGAGGAACTGCTGGATGCGCTGATTGAGCGTGTCAAAGGCCCTGATTTCCCCACGGGTGCCACAATCTTGGGCACGAAGGGAATTGAGGATGCCTACCGCACCGGACGCGGCTCCATTACAATGCGCGCCGTGGTGAATGTTGAAGAGATTCACGGCCGTACCTGCCTGGTGGTGACCGAACTGCCGTATCAGGCGAACCCGGATAACCTGGCTATTAAGATTGCCGACCTGATTAAGGAAGGCAAAATCACCGGCATCTCGGATTTGCGGGATGAGACTTCGGGCCGTACCGGTCAGCGCCTTGTGATTGTGCTTAAGCGCGATGCTGTGGCTAAAGTGGTGCTGAATAACCTGTATAAGCACACCCAGCTGCAGGAGAATTTCTCGGCCAATATGTTGGCTATCGTGGATGGGGTTCCGCGTACCCTGTCGCTGGATGCGTTCGTGCGCCACTGGGTAAACCACCAGATGGACGTGATTGTGCGCCGCACCCGCTACCGTCTGCGTCAGGCGGAGGAAGAGGCACATATTCTGCGTGGGCTGCTCAAGGCCCTGGACGCCTTGGATGAGGTCATTGCCCTTATCCGCCGCTCCCCCACCGCTGATGATGCGCGCACGGGCTTAATGGAGCTGCTGGATATTGATGAGGCGCAGGCGCAGGCTATTTTGAATATGCAGCTTCGTCGTCTGGCGGCTCTGGAACGTCAGAAGATTCAGGACCGCCACGATGAGCTGATGCGTCTGATCGCCGAGTACAACGCGATTATTGCTTCTGAGGATCGTCAGCGCGAGATTATTTCCGAAGAGCTGGGTGAGATTGTGAATCGGTACGGCGATGAGCGCCGCACCAAGATCCTGCGCGGTTTTGACGGGGATATGTCGATGGAGGATCTGATCCCCGAAGAGGAGATGGTGGTGACCATTACTCGCGGCGGGTATGTGAAGCGTACCCGCAGTGACCAGTACCGCAGCCAGCATCGCGGCGGTAAGGGTATTCGGGGTGCCCAGCTGCGTGGGGATGATGTGGTGGAGCATTTCTTTGTGACCACCACCCACAACTGGATTTTGTTCTTCACCAATATGGGCCGTGTGTACCGTACAAAAGCTTATGAGCTGCTGGAGGCCGGGCGTGATGCGAAAGGCCAGCATGTGGCGAACCTGTTGGCTTTCCAGCCGGGTGAGACTATTGCGAAGGTCATGGAGCTGCGTTCCTATGAGGATGCTCCGTACCTGGTGCTGGCTACTAAGGGCGGTCTGGTGAAGAAGACCCGCTTGAGTGATTACGATACGAACCGTACCGCCGGGCTGATCGCGATTAACCTGCGTGAGGGCGATGAGGTGGTTTCCGCTTTCTTGATCTCTCCCAATGAGGATATTCTGCTGGTTTCCCGCCAGGGCATGTCTTTGCGGTTTAACGCTAATGATGAGGCGCTGCGCCCGATGGGCCGTTCCACCTCGGGTGTGACCGGCATGAAGTTCCGCGATGGAGACGAGTTAATCTCGGCGAACGTGGTAACTGAAGATTCATTCGTGTTTGTCGTCACTGAGGGCGGTTATGCTAAGCGCACCAGTGTCAATGAGTATCGCGTTCAGGGCCGTAACGGTTACGGTATTAAGGTCGCTAAACTGGTTGAAGACCGCGGCGCTCTGTCGGTGCTCTCATCGTGGATGAGGACGACGAGGTGCTGGTTGTTATGCAAGGCGGTAAAGTGGTGCGTACCGGGGTGAGCGAGGTTCCTGCTAAGGGCCGAGACACGATGGGCGTGATTTTTGCAAAGCCCGGCAAGGGCGATAGCATTATCGGCGTCGCCCGAAACCAGGATCGTCAGCTTGACGAACCAGATGAAGCGGACACGGACGCTCCCGGTGGGCAGTCCGCAGACCCTCAAGTGAATGAGAACCAGGACGGTCAGCAGGCTGTCACCGATACTGCTGAAGCACACGGAGGTAAGTAATGAGCATGAACCCACAGGGACGGGTACAGGCCGGGCAGGGCGCGAGGCGTCAGGCCCCGGCGAGGCGTGCCGCGCCCGCTAACCGCCCCGGCGCACGGTCTGGTTCGAACCAGCGTCGCCCCAGGCGTAGCGCCCGCCGCAACAGCAGCAGGGCCGGCGTAAACGTCAGAATCTGGTGCGTCGTACGAAGGTGCGTCGCGCTGACCTTGTCATCGCTAAGGTTGATACCTGGTCGGTGGCGAAGCTGGTGTTCTTGCTGTCCATTGCCGTTGGTATCGTGACTGTGGTGGCCTCTATGATCCTGTGGCTGTTTTTGCAGGCTACAGGCGCCTTCAATGGCTTGAACCAGTTGCTGAGTTCCTTGGGTACCGGTGGTAATAGCTCAATTGATATTGCGCAGATGGTTTCGCTGGGTCAGGTGGCGTTGGCGACGACCGTTATTGCGGTGATTAATACCGTGATTTTCACGCTGCTGGGTATGATCAGCGCGATCCTGTATAACCTGGCGGCGAAGCTGGTGGGTGGTATTACCCTCACCATGAAGGATGAGTAATCTCGGTTAAACTCCGCCACCAACAGCGAAATATGTGTGTTATAGAACACCTCATGAAGATTTGGTTATGGGGGCAAGTGTCTGTATAGTTATATTTCGTCCTAAGGGGAAAACCCCTTGGAGGCGGTGAGGGCGTATAGCTCAGGCGGTTAGAGCGCTTCGCTGATAACGAAGAGGTCCCAAGTTCAAGTCTTGGTACGCCCACTGCACGATGGGAAGGAAAAACGATGAAGAAACTACTGATTCTGCTCCTCCTTTCGGGTGCTGCTTTCCTGGGATTCAAGAAGTTCCAAGGGAACCAGGTTCGTCAGGCCTGGCAGGAATCCACGGATTCTATTTAGAATTACATAGCGATTTTCCGCTGATGCGGGGGCGTGGCGCAATTGGTAGCGCATCTGCTTTGCAAGCAGAGGGTTAGGGGTTCGAGTCCCCTCGCCTCCACGTTTCGGTGATGATAGTGAAAGGGAAACGCCTGGTTCCATTCCGAACCCAGTAGCTAAGCCTTTTTGCGCCGATGGTACTGCACTTTGATGGGTGTGGGAGAGTAGGTTGTCGCCGGACTAGTTTTTACGGAGGGGTTTCAGATTAGCCTGAAACCCCTCCTTTTGTATTAGTGTTGGGCGGGTAGGTAAAGATACAGACCGGGTAGGCACAGAGGCAAAAGATGTCTGTTTGAGAGAACCAATATGCCACGATATAAGTCTTGAAATCATCGACTGGGTACTTTCGTATTAAGGTTCATTAACCCCTATCCAGCTTTGAAAATGAACAATAGATGAACGTCCTATAAATCCCGTATTTCGCACGTCCTGACGGTGTGCTAACTCGTGAGATAAAACCACATGAAGCAATAAAAAATGGTCTGTTTCTATCGTGAGAACCGAGCTTGAAAACCCCTAAAAATAGCGGTTATCCCCGTTAAACCAGTGAGACGCTTAAACTTCTGCTGTGAATCACCTATTTAAAAATGTGGTTTTATGTGTTATTCATGATTTGCTACGAACACTTTAGATTTCGCCCCATCCGTCCCATAATCATGGTGTGACTACAGAACTGATTATCCTCGTGATCGTGGTGTTGACGGCGCTGGCCTTTGACTTCACGAATGGTTTTCACGATACCGGTAACGCGATGGCTACTTCCATCGCCACGGGCGCGCTTAAACCTAAAACAGCGGTTGCCCTGTCGGCATCGTTGAACCTCGTCGGTGCTTTCCTCTCCGTCGAGGTCGCTAAAACCGTTGGTAAAGGGCTGGTAGATCTAGATCAGATAGACATCAAAAAAGACGGTTCGGCGCTTATGCTCATAGTGTTCACCGGGCTTGTGGGTGGTATCCTCTGGAACGTGCTGACCTGGCTATTGGGCTTACCGTCTAGTTCTTCGCATGCGCTGTTTGGCGGGCTGATTGGTTCGGCGCTTGCCGCTCTGGGGTTTTCAGGTGTGCAGTGGGGCGGTGTGCTCTCTAAAATCGTGATTCCGGCAGTTATGTCACCTCTGGTTGCCGCGCTTGTCTCAACTGTGGGCACATGGTTGGTATACCGTATTGCCTCCCCCGTCTCGGACGAGAGGAAAACCCGTGGCTTCCGATGGGGGCAGGTGGGAACCGCCTCCCTCATGTCGCTGGCGCACGGTACGAATGACGCCCAGAAAACTATGGGCGTGATCTTCCTGGCGCTGGTTGCCTCCGGTAGCGTGAACGATAACGACGCTATCCCCTTCTGGGTCAAGGCATCCTGTGCTATTGCCATTGCTTTGGGCACCTACCTGGGCGGCTGGCGCATTATCCGCACTCTTGGCAAAGGTATTGTCGAAGTTGACACCCCCCCAGGGTGTAGCGGCAGATGGGGCATCCGCAGCCATTATTCTTACTTCTTCACACTTCGGTATGGCGCTCTCTACCACGCATGTTGCCACCGGGTCGATTCTTGGCACCGGCCTAGGCCGTAAAGGTGCCGAGGTGCGCTGGGGTGTGGCCGGGCGCATGGTGGTGGCCTGGGTGATTACACTCCCCGCCGCCGCAGCAATTGGTGCCACCACCTGGATGATTGGTGCGGGGCTGAATTCCCTAACCAACACCCAGTTCGTGGGCGAACTGGTGGTTTTCGCTATCCTGGTTGTCTTCTGCCTCTGGATGTGGCGCCACTCCCAGAAGGACGCTATTGATGCTTCCAATGTGACCAACAGCTGGGACGGTGAAGCCGTAGCCGCTGCTGAGGAATCCTTGACCGCAGATGAGGCACCGATGGATGACTCCGCTAAGAACCATCAAGAAGCCCTCCCGCAGAAGGCAGGTGCATAATGTCCCTGATTGAACTTCTCGAAAAATCATTCCTGTTATTCTTGCGGGCTTGTTCTTCGGGGCCGGTCTGCCAGCACTTTATGCCTTTGGGATGCGTCTTTTGTCTGGGACGACCGAGTACACGGCTGATGGGCAGCTGATCGAAATTGAGCCGCCATCAACGGCTTCACGGATGGCTGCCACCGTAGTATTTGCTATTATCGTAGGAATCGTGTTTATCGGTATCCTCTGGGTCGCCAAAGATTTCATCTACCACACCTTCGGCTGGAATGTTTTCGGTGTAACCGGTGGAGGGCACTAGAATTATTAAGACAGCTCATAACCTATGAATGTGTGAAGGAGGTGTTAGATGCCCGATAAAAACATCATATCCCGCGTAGTCGACTGGCTTAGCGTCGGCTACCCTAAAGATGTGCCCGTGCAGGATCGCGCTGCCGTGATGGCTATTTTAAAGATGCGCCTAAACGATGAGCAGCTGCAGGAAGTGGTGCGCCGCCTCATGCAGTCCCGTGCCGCCCGTGGTGAGGCGTACGTGAGCGACCAGCGCATTAACGAGTACATCCGGCGTGTTGTTGACCATGCGCCGACCCCGCAGGATATTGACCGAGTAGCTAAAATCCTCGGTGCGCACGGCTTCCTCATCTCCGAAACCCACGTGAACGACGACGTGGATGCTGACGGCCACCCGGAGTATGTGGCTTATGAAGACCCCACCACCGGGGAAATCAGAATTGCTGAGCTTGCGGCGGCGGGTGTTACCTTGCCGAATGAGGCGCTTGAGAATGCCGCAGAGAAGCAGGAGACCGAGAAAATCACCGAACAGGCCGGTGACTCGGCGTAGGAGCCTCAGAGAACACACGGTGGGCGGAAACATCTTAGTTTCCGCCCACCGTGTGTTAACCGGCTTATACCGTACTGTATGTAGCGGTGCACTCTTGAACGGTCTTCAGGGTCTGAGTGGGCTATCACGCCCATTTCTGCCGCGCTGAAAAGCGTAGTTCTCATACAATGGAACCGTATCACCTGCGGCGATTTTTACCCTCATGCAGAGGGGATTGCCGACACTATGCACCGATTCTCACACCTAGCCTTCCGCTGGGTGCCTGACCGAAGGGAAACGGCCTGTGCCTTCCACCCCGAAAAACCGTTCACGGCGTATGAGCCGCCGCTCCCTGCTGCTGGGAGGCGGGTGTGTGGCTGCGGCCGGATTCGTTGTGTTTTACCCGCGATTGCCTCCACCGGGGTGCTTGGTGAGGAAGCCGCAGCTACCGCATCAAACAGTAAACGTTTGGCTAAGTGGGAGCGTGAGATCCGCGGGAACATTAACACCGAATACCTGGTGCTTGAAGACATCGGTCGTATCTACATTGGGGAGAGCGAAGATGAGGATTCCCAGCGTTTAGTGGCGCGTATTGGGCTGACCGATGCCGGGCAGGACGATATATCTGCTGCTGCGGCCGCACTTGCCGCCTTAGGCGAGTATGGGCGTCCGCATCGGGTGAGTATTGTGCAGGACGAGGAAACCCCTGTCATTGACGTGTACCGGTTTGCGAGCATCACCGAGACCGAGTGGGTTAAGATTCTGCGTGCAGCACAGTTATATAAAGGCAAGTCATCCGATGCTTTAGAAGCCACCACCTCCACCGAAGAAGGGGTGGTAGTGACCGCCCGTATCACTACCGGGCCTTGGACGGAAGGCATCAAACGGTTTAAAGACCTCAAAACCGTGAAACTACCCGAACAGGTTACCGCCCGGTACCGACTGAACCTTAAGGACACTCCCCTGCCTTCGGGGGCAAACGCAGAGGTTCGGGTAGATGTGGTGGGCACCGAACATGTGCCATCGGTAGCAGGCGCTTTAGAAGCCGCCGCGAAACGGGGTGATTTCCGCACCCTCACCAGTTTCTCCCTCGTGTGGCTGGGTGATACGGCGCAGCAGAAGGATCGTGCATTGCGGCTAGATTTTAGACGCGATAACGATCCGAAGAACCTCGCTGCAGGGTGCAGAAAATACTTGTCAAAATGGCTCTCAAAACTGCCAGCTGGTACGGAGGCGTCCGCCTACCACGGCGGTGCGAAGATAGACATTAACAGTGCACAATAGCCGTAAAAACCGCATTACACCAAGGAAAACGTCCTCTGCGGGGGTGCGTTTTGCATCGGTACGCGCAATAGTATATAGTTGTAGAGCGTCGCGGGGGCGTGGCGCAATTGGTAGCGCATCTGCTTTGCAAGCAGAGGGTTAGGGGTTCGAGTCCCCTCGCCTCCACGTTTCGGTGATGATAGTGAAAGGGAAACGCCTGGTTCCATTCCGAACCCAGTAGCTAAGCCTTTTTGCGCCGATGGTACTGCACTTTGATGGGTGTGGGAGAGTAGGTTGTCGCCGGACTAGTTTTGTGGGAGCCTCAGACACATGCTGTGTCTGAGGCTCCTTTTTCGTGGCATAAAAAATATGAGAGCACAAAAGCTGTTTCAAACATTAAAAGCCGCTTTCTAACCTGAAACCACCTACAGGGCGGTAGTCGGCCAGAAAGCGACTTTTAGCCAGATACAAAAGAAAAGAACTAGGCGCTCTTCCAGGGGTCCTCCACCGGGCGTGCCGCATTGTAAGCAGCCACCACGGCAACCCCCAGAGCCAACGCTAGGCCAAGAAGAGCCAGAGCCTTACGGGGGCGGCGCTTACCGCCACGACGCTCAATCCCCTTCAGCTCCTTCTGCGCCTTACGGGCGGTTTTCGCGGCCACCTTACGTGCTTTCTTCATCGCCTTGCGATCACCGGTGAGCTTTTCTGCAAACAGCTCAGCCTTCTGCGGCGCATCCAAATCATTAGCCTTCTCGGCAACAGCCATAGCTGCCACCACGGCCGCATTTTTCGCCGCTTTACGAGCCTTGCGTTTCTTGCAACAGAACATAGGTATCTCCCATAAATAGAGCCACGGGCACCCACACACAGCGGGAGCACCACAACAAAAAGAATATTTACCTTTCAGCATAAAGAGTTCTACACCAAAAATCTTGTTTAAAACCGCCTCAACCACTAAAAAATAGGTTTTACTATACGGTTTTTCTCAACCGGCTAAATTTACTGAAGACCCGCGCCGCGCGCCGTCCTAGCGCACAAGCGCGCGCCATGCCAAAATAGAGACATGACTAACGCAACCGCTAAAGCAACTATTCACACTAACTACGGTGACATCGTCGTGGACCTCTTCGGTTACGAAGCTCCACTAACTGTTGAAAACTTTATTGGTCTGGCAGATGGAACCCGCGAATGGAAACACCCGCGCACCGGTGAGCTGCAAAACGGCCCCCTGTACAAGGATGTTATCTTCCACCGCATCATTAAGGGCTTCATGATCCAAGGCGGCGACCCCCCTCGGTATTGGTGTGGGCGGGCCCGGCTACCAGTTCAAAGACGAAATCCACCCCGAACTGACCTTCTCCAAACCCTACCTGCTGGCCATGGCAAACGCAGGTCCCGGCACCAATGGTTCGCAGTTCTTTATCACCACCGACGAAACCCCCTGGCTCAACGGCCGCCACACCATCTTCGGTGAGGTCGCTGACGAAGCCTCCAAGAAGGTCGTCGACGCAATCGAGAGCGTAGAAACCGGTCCGCAGGATCGCCCCACGCAGGATGTGGTCATCTCCTCCATCGACATTCAGAAGCTCTAAAAACCTCTGAACCGAACCAGGGACCCGCTCGGGAAACCGAGGGGGTCCCCTTCGCGTATATAAACCGCTTATCCCCTGGTGCGCCCAACGGCTTATAGGCGCCCCGAAAGGACACCCCATGAGCGAACCACCTATCAGCCACTCCCCCGGCCAACAGCAGGAACCCGTGTGCCCCCGCCACCCCGAAAGGGCCAGCTACGCGCGGTGCACCCGGTGCATGCGCCCAGCCTGCGGGCAATGCCAAATCCACCTGGAAGTCGGCATGATCTGCCCCGACTGCTACCGCGACGTTACCGGGCACTCCCGGCCGCAGCGGGCACGTACCAGCAACAACCCCAATATCACCTACACCCTCATTGGTATTAACGTGGTGGTATACCTGCTGCAGTGGATCATCCCTAACTACTGGGTCTATAACGAATTCGCGTACAAGGCCGACTGGGTCGCATACTCCCACGAATACTACCGTGCCATTACCAGCGGATTCTTACACTCCCAAAACGACCCCAGTCACCTGCTGCTGAACATGGTATCCCTGTACCTTTTCGGTGCCGCCATCGAAAATGATCGGGAACTGGCGGTACCTGCTGGTGTACCTCACCGCCATCCTAGGCGGTTCAGCAGCCGTGTGGGTGCTAGAACCACACGCCGTGGTGGTAGGCGCATCCGGTGGTATCTTCGGACTCATGGGCGCCTACTTGACCATCATGGTTGCCCTCAAAGAACGCGATAATGTGCGCTCGGTGATGGTGCTGATTGGTGTGAACGTCATCTACGGGTTCATAATGCCCGGCATTTCGTGGCAGGCCCACCTGGGTGGTTTCATTGCCGGTGCAATAGCGACCCTGCTGTGTATCACCCCGCAGCTTATGCGCTCACGCGGCCGCTAAACGGGGTGAACTGAGAGTACTGAATATAGCGGCTCTTCCGGGTGTTCCCGCCATGGAGAAAATCAGCGGCGGGAACACCCGAAAACCCTTTAAACACGCGGCAGAACCTATCTATCCACAGATGTTATCCACACTGTGAATAACTACAATGATGTAATTCCATCGGTGGTAGTACCCCATTATGGCCTGTGGATAAAAGGCTTAATCATCTCGAAATTACAGACATGTAGGGTTTTCCCCATGTTTATCCCCACCTGTGGAAAACTTAAGTCCCAGGGTGTGCAATGCATTATCTGTAATTACAAAAAATGGGTGCAGTCCGAACAACGAACTGCACCCAGAGGAATGCCTGTACAGGCTAGTTCGCCTGCGCCTCAGCCTGAGCAATGTCATCGGGACTAAGCGTGACACCCGTATACAGCCGGAACTGTTCAGCTGCCTGCAAAGCAATCACCTCGCCACCCGTGATAACCTCACGACCGGCAGCGCGAGCGGCACGAATCAGCGGGGTTTCCACAGGCATCGCCACAACATCGAAGACCACCGACGCCGCCTCAATCGTGGGTTGCGGGTACGCCAGCTGCTCGCTCTCGGCACCGCCAGACATACCGATCGGGGTAACATTCACAATCACTGGGGCGGTAAGATCGCCGGGTTCAGGAACCCACGCATACCCGTACCGGCGTGCAAGCGCCGTGCCCGCAGCCTCATTGCGGGCGATAATAGTGCCCGCCCGGAATCCAGCATCGTAGAAGGCACCCGTAACGGCTGCCGCCATGCCTCCTGAACCGCGCAGAAGAAACGGCAGTTTAGGATCAACGGCATGCGATTTCAGCAAGGAAGCTACCGCAATCACATCGGTATTGTAGGCGTGCAGGTGCCCGTCCGTATTGACGATAGTATTGACCGCCCCAATGACCTGCGCCGAATGATCGACCTCGTCCATGAGCGGAATAACCGCTTGTTTGAAGGGCATAGAAACGGAACATCCGCGAATACCCAGGGCGCGCACACCCGCAATAGCACCCTCAATATCCGTGGTTGTCATCGCCTTATACAGGTAATCAAGGCCGTGTTTCTCGTACAGGTAATTGTGGAACTTGATACCGTGGTTTTGACGGTCGTCCAGACAGGGAAATGCAGACGGTCGTGTTCTTATTTAAAGCCGGACGCACCGGAGCCTCCTCATAAATAGCGGGCCAAAGGGTGGCTACGTGGCTACTGCACAGCCCCTTCCATGGCATTCCTAATCAGCTGAGCCGCCTGATTACGGGACTTCACATCAGCCACCACAAAGTGCACATCCCCCGTGTCAAGGGTAGGTACGACGGCGTTACCGTTGTTGAGGCTTTTCACATGCTCCTCAGCCTGAGGATCCTCCCAAATATTCACCCACGTGGCGTGATCGCCCAGCTCGCCCAGCTTAGAATCAAGACGCTCACAGAACGGGCACCCGGGGCGCCAATAAATCACCACACCACCATCGGCCATAACCTGCCGTGCCTGCTCCTGGGTGGACTGCTGACGTTCAAGCATTAAAGTTGCTCCTCAAAAATAGTTCTCAAAACCGGTAAAGCCACCATTGTGACCCTCCCATCCGTACCGCACGGACCAATATAGAAAACACGGGGCGAAACCTAAAAATTCCGCCCCGTGTTCCCAATACAGGTTACTTACCGAACTTATCGGTCAGCTTCTGTACGTTCTCGTTCACAGCCTCGCCAGCCTTATCGACGTGCTCATCGGTGACAACTTCCTTGCCAGCCTTATCGTTCACAACGTCCTTGGCCTTATCCAGGCCCTGATCAACGGTGCCCTTAATATCAAAGCCCATCGTGAGGCTCCTTTCTGTGCGGTGCCGCCCCTCGGTGTGAGGACGGTGCGGTACATAAGTACCGTGGATTATTCTACCTTCTCAGCTACCGAAAATCTTCAGCGCAGTGTTTTAGCCCGCTAACGGGCACAACACCTGTGCAGGCTGGCGGCTAATCCCCGCAGGAACAGCCTTTGAGAGTATCCCCCTCACGCCCTAACGCGCTGCTGTGCTCAGGCCAGTCATGATCCGCCGCGAAACCAGCCACCATCGGCAAAAAACGCGGCTCGGCGAACCCGTGCTCAGCATACGCCTGCGCGACCGCCTGGGCCGCCTCCCCCAGCCGGTCGGTAGGTATTAAAGCCATCACCGCTCCCCCAAAACCACCGCCGACAATGCGCGCACCAAGCGCCCCATGCGCCAGGCACGCATCCACCGCCACATCAATCTGCGGACGCGAAACCCGCAGCTCATCACGCATTGACACAAAAGACTCCGTGAAAATACGGCCCGCCTCACCAAAAGCCGCCGCACCCAGAGAATCCGCATTTTTCAGCAGGTAACTAGCCCGCCCCACAAGGGCCATATCGTGAAAGGCATGCCGCACCCACCCGCGCGGGAAATCAGCCGGAGTGCCGCGCTCCTCAAGCGCCGCCAATGCACGGTTCACCGAAGAATCCACCAGATCCAGGCGCCACTGTTTCGCTGCACGCTCCCCCCAGCCCGGCACACGACAAATCCTGCGGTAGGGCATCCCGCAAAAAACGCAGCCCCAGCGCCTGAGCACACGATTCGGAGGCGGCACGCCGCACCGCAAACCCGCCGTCAGTCAGTTCGTGCGGGGTTTTCGTATCAATCACCAGAAAACTCAGCCCATTCTCGGCGGCATTTACCCGCACCGGGTCAATCGAAATCACGGAAATCCACCACCAGCGCCTGCCCCGGCTTAGACCGCAGCGACGCCGTCTGATCCAAACCCCCAGTATGTGCCCCAGCCACCTTATTCTCGGCGGTAATGCACACCTGTGCTAGACGTGCCCGAAGCGCATCATTCCCCGGTGAGCGGTCTGAAGGGAGCTCATCAGCCTCCGGGCACCCCGGCCGTAAAGGGCATGAAAGATCCAGCAGCGCCAGCGCCGTTGAGCACTCCAACGCCGCCGAGGAAGACAGCCCGCCGCCCACCGGCACCCGCGAATTAATCAGCAGGTCAGCACCGAAATCGGGTGGGAGAACAATATCGCGCCCACCCTCATGGTTCATTGCCCACGCAACCCCCGCCACGTATGTGAACCATCCCTTGAGGTGACCCGGCTGAATATCACGCACCACCACGGTTCGTTCATCACCGGGCATCTGTAATGATGAGGCCCGCAGCACACCGTCACGCCGCAGTGACCCCGCCACATAGGTGCGGTACGGCAACGGCATGGGCATGCACGAACCGCCCAGAAAATCAATGTACTCCCCCCCAGCAGGTTCAGTCGTCCCGGTGCCGACCACACTCCGTCAGGTTCTCTGCCGTAGGCTTCAATAAATGCCTCACGTGCGCGGCGCACCTCCTGAGCGTGAACCGGAAGAGTGTCCCATTGGGGGGCAGCGGTGGTGGTCATAGAACCTCCGAGATGGAACCGAGTAGGAATGTGACTGGGATGTTAAACATTGTAGGAAAACAAATGGTTCTTGGTGGGGCACACGGCACTTATGCTGCCACTGTAGTGCCACGCAATGCCCCATTAATATATATTATTTGAGGCATACATACTGGTCGGGGTGGTTTTGCAAGGGTAATTAGAGAGAATTTAGGAACTATAAGCCAATTATAGAATCCACGGCACACTGCATATCCTCTCTGTACCGTTCCAATGCCTCAGAGTATGTGTGTGCCCCCTCAGGATCCAGCAGCGGCAGAGTTTGCGCCTCCTCAATGAGGCTCAGCGCAAGATGAGCCAATAGTCGGGCCTGACGCTGAGCCCGCTCCCCCCGAAAAACCCAGCAGGTGCAGATCCGCGCTCAGCACACGCACCAGAACAACCGAGCCCGGATGCAACGTGAGAGCCAGCCGGATCACTTCCGGGCACTCCCGAATAGGGTACAGTGCTGAAAACAGGATCTCTCCGCGACGCATAAGACACGAGCGTACCGCATCGGCTGAGCCAGCAGAACATGGAGCGTGTAACTGGTCTGGGGCGCACGCCAGAATATAGTCGGATAGCAACACCAACAGATGCTGCTTCGAGCGCACATGATAGTACAAGGCGCCGGGTGCCACCTGCAGCTCGGAGGCCAATCGGCGCATCGACAAATCCGCCAAACCGTAGGTTGCCAGCACCTCGTAGGCGGTGTGAAGAATCTTATCGCGCGAAAGAGCCACACCCAATATTCTACGGGCCCCACGCCCGCCGTTGAAGCGAATCATTCGCGCCTGAAGGTAGTATTCGCCAAATGAGCGGAAGAATAATCGCCGCTGGTGGCGTAACCCGGTGGGCGCACACACTGAACGGGTGTTTAATATTCGGTATGAGCACTACATATTCCGAACTTGCCGAACGCATTATGTCCGGGCAAACCCTGAGCCGGGATGAAATACACGAACTAATCATCACCAGCGACGGGCAAGACTTCGCCCTTATTGAGGCGGCCTCAGCTATCCGACGCCACGAATTCCGCAATATGATCGCGGTGCATACTGACGATGAAGAACTAGCGGCCGCGCTCGGCACCCGTTCCATCGCCATAGACGGCTACGAAACACTGGATTTAAGCGCCGATATTGACTCTGAGGTGCTCGCGGATAAACTGGCGGAGCTCGGCGCGGGCAACACCACAGGTATTACCGTGAAACTCCCCGCTAACGCCGTACCTATGACCCTCATGCGGGTTCTTGCTATTACCCGCATGGCTGCCCCCGATAAAGTTCTTCATCTGCCCGACGGCTATGAAGAGGCGCTGCGTTCCCTCTCGTCACTGGCTATGCATATTGTTAGTGCCATCACGATTAGTGACGATATTGAGCGTTGGCCCATTATTAACGAAACCCTTAAAGCTCTCAAGCATGGCGGTATTGTGATTGCTGGTGCCGGTGGGCAGGATGCGCTCGCTGGGTACCTGCGGTATCTCTCTGAGCTGGGGGTGGATTTAATGGGGTATCGTGAGGCTCGCGGTTCCGCGTGCGGCTCTGTCGATGGTGGCGGGTGCTGCGGTGGGCATGATCATGCTGAGTCTTCCGCCGAATCTTCTGCGGGTGGTTGTGGCTGCGGTTCTGAAGGATGTGGGTCTTCTGCTCAAGCCTCTGAATTTGTTGAAGAGCCCCAACCTGCTGTGGCTAGCGCATCGCATGGGTGCGGCTGCGGTTCTGGCGGGTGTGGGGCGTAGGGGCAGCATCACACGCAATAAATAGCTAAAAATGCATATATTTCCCCTCTGGATTAGGTATACTAATTTAGAGGGGGAATAGCTATATTTTCAAAAAGCCATTTTTAGTATATTTCTAGCAAGACATATTTAGCTTGTGTGTGGGTTTGACTCAAACGAATGAGGCGGCAAAACCTTCCGCTGAACCTTCTGTACGCTTGAGCTAAGCACACACTTTAAACTCAAGGGGTTGATACTCGGGCCGATGCTATATCTATCCATCATTGTGCTGATCCTACTCGCCACCGTCATTATGGTGGGCGTTGGTGATCGGCTTAATTTGCCTTGGCCCGTTATGATGACAATCCTCGGAGTGGGTGCCCTGCTGCTACCTGACAGGCCGCACCTTGAGATTGACTCCGAAATTATTCTTCCGATCTTCCTGCCCCCGCTTCTGTGGGCTATTGGCGTGAAATTCTCGTGGGGAACTCTTAAACGCCGCTGGCGTTCGGTGCTTCTGTACTCGGTTTTGCTGACGACCGCCTCCGCCCTTGCCGTCGCTGGCAGTGCCATGTGGTGGGTTCCCGGGATGACCGTTGCGATGGCCCTGGCTATTGGTGCCGCAATCGCCCCGCCGGATCCGGTTGCTGTTGAGGCTGTAGCCGAGCCTGTTGGCATCCCCCGCCGCCTGATTGGCACTCTGCAAACTGAGGGTAGTTTTAACGACGCCATCTCTCTGGTGCTTTTTCACGCGGCAATTCACGCCATTGACCACCATGAGAAAGTGGACCCGCTGAAGGTTCTGTGGGATTTCTCCTTTGGTGCTGTGGTTGCTGTTGTGGTCGGCTATATTTTTGGTTGGCTTGGCGGATATGTGCGGCAGAAAGCCCACGGGACTGTGGCCCGCAGCGCTGTTACTCTCGTTATTCCATTTGGTGTGTACCTGGTTGCTGAAAGCGTGCATGCCTCGGGCGTGATTGCCGTTGTGATCGCCGCTGTGCAGTTTACGAGCACCAAGTATCTGGTGGCTCTGGAAGCCGAAGATCGCCTCTCAAATGCATCATTTTGGCAGGTTATTGAGCTGCTGCTGACCGGTTTGGCGTTCGGACTTATCGGTCTGCAGGCGAGCGAAATTATTTATCAAGCCGACTCCACCCGGCTGCTGAACCTGTTCTGCTACGGAACCCTCATTTCTCTGGTTGCTATCGCGGTGCGTCTGCTGTGGTTCGCTGCTGTTTGGATGCTGGGGAACCTGAAGAAAACCCCTGTGCATGAAGGGGCACCGGGCACATTCGCCGAGGTTATTGTGATGACCTGGTCGGGGATGCGCGGGCTGGTAACCCTCATTTTGGCTCTTTCTATCCCCACTGTTGCGGGCACCGAGGAACTTCGTGCCGATTCGATTGTGGTGGTCATTTCGGTGCTGTTCTTCACGATGGTGCTGCCAGGCCTTACCCTGCCGTTCGTGGTGAATGTTTTGGGTGTTAAGGCGGATCATTCCGAAGATAACGCGGTCCCCGAGCTGTTGGAGCTGGCCCAGCACGCTGCCCTTGAGGTGCTGCAGGAGGAGGCCCGCGCGGCAAGCCCTGAGACATACCAGCGGGTGAAAGACATGTGCACCGCAATCACCCGCCGCGACGACATTATTGAAAACCTGCCGGACGAATATAAGCCGAAGATGCAGGCGCTGAAGAACAGTCGCGAGGAGTACACGAGGCTGCGCGATGTGGCCATGACTGCCGCCCAGCACGAGGTGCTGTCTGCACAGGACCGGTACGACCCGAACGATGTGTACCGTGTGATTCGTAAGCTTGATATCCTCTCGCAGGCCGATACCATCCGCTCCAATAATAATTTTGTGCTCCCGGCGATGCCCGCTGGTGCGGTCGCTTTGGAACGTTACCGGCTTCTGCGGGAACATTTGGGCACCTCATCCATTCCGTTGGTTGAGAATGCGCCGTCGTCACCACTGGTGACGAGCGTGGATTCCCGCGAGAAACTAGGTGGGGAACGGGCCAGAACCGCCCCCGGCGTCTTTTGGGCTACGCCCACGGAAATATTGAGGCGTCAGGGGCGATTTAAGCATTCAGAATCACATAGAATGAGAGAGTACGGTATGTCACCGAGTACCGTTGTAGCCTCGCTGTGAAGTTTGTGGAAAGTAGACATGGATTTTAAGAACCTCTCACCCGCGTACCTTAGCTCACTTGGCGCCGTCTTGGTGAGTGCACTCATGATTGGTTCCGGCGTCTCCTGGATGCTGTGGGTGGGGTGGCTTCTGCTGTTGCTGGCTGTGGGGCTGAATGTTTTTGCGCACCTGGTGACGGTTTCAAAGATGAAGGGTGAGCCAGCACCCGCGATGCTGACTAACCTTGAGCAGCGTTTTGAGGCGATGCGGGAGAAAGCCGCCGAACGCAGCGAAGAGCCGATTGAGGGGGAGCCCGATTTTGACGGTGACCCGCTGGATTCGGAAGCCACGGTTGAGCTGGGCTCTGAGGCTCCAAAGAAGAAAAGCGTTTTGCCGTCGAAGATTGAGGACTCTCAGTCTTCTTCCCGCCCCACTGTGCGTTAGGGGAGCGGCGTGAACACTAGATTCCTGATTTCTCCTGCATATCTGCTCTCTATTGCATTGCTGGTTGCTGGTGCGGTTCTGAGCGGCAGCAGGTATATGCTTATTGGCTGGATGCTGTTCCTAGTTGGTGTGTTCCTGAATGCCATGACCCTGGTGATTTTGACAAATCGTGAGCAGCTGCGCCAGATTCGCCAGGCGCACCAGCATCAGAAGGAGCAGGCAGAGCGTGAACAAACGGGGGAGAGCCCGCGTGAACCTTCCGCTAAAGAACTTGATGCTGATCCGGAACCTCAGAAAGAAGATGCGGCCGAGCAGGATAATACACCACAGCAGGGGAGTGCGACTGAGTCTGAACCTGCATCTGATGTTAGTGCCGTAGCAGATGAGCCGCAGGATACCAACGCCGCAGATCATGAAGAGACCTCACCACAGGAAAGCACTGCTGCGGCACAGGAGCAGGCTGATAGCCCAACTGACCGTGCGGCTGCGGCAGCGCAGAGAACAGCAGGTAATGCTCAGTCAGCACAGAATATGAGACGGTTAAAGAGCTCCCGAAAATCCCGGAAGAAATCGAGACGGTAGCAGGGGAGTAGTCAGTAAAACCCCTTATCAAAGCACATATATTCTTTGTATTGAATTAAAAAATTAAAGAAAGAAACGGTGGGTTAGATGAGTGCGGTCGCTTATTTCACCCACCGTTGTCTGTGTGCTGGCGGCGGCTCTAAGAAAACTGGTGCATTTCTTCCGAGGGCTGATCGATCCACTAGGCGGAGTGGCGATTGAGGGTTAGGGGAGCGGGGCAGCGGATTAAAGCCGGGGTGAGGCGTAGTCGGCGTACTCCTGCACGCGTTTGCGCGCATCCTTGGTCAGGGCCTTATTCTCCCTTAGGATGCGCCCGGCATTCTCTGCCATAAACTCTAAATATTGTTTGTCACGGGTTTTGCGCCAAGCCGTGCGCGCCGCATCCAGCTTCGCAAAATCGCGGGAAATCTGCCGCTGCATGGTGTACCGAATCCACATGAGCACCAGCACCACACCCAGCGGAACCAGGCACAACCAACTATTCCACAGGGCATAAATACCTATCGCCAATGCGGCGAGCACCAGTTGAACCGGGGCGATAGAAACAATATCGCTTCTACGCTCGCGCTGATTCTTCACCAAAGACTCACGAGCGGCCTGCCGAAAAATCTCACCAAAGCTCTCGGGATTGCGTCCTTTATTCGTTGAAGACATTCACCATTCACCCCGTTTTAACAATCTATAGACATTGTTTTTTAGAAAAGTTTCACGTGAAACGCAGAATCTACGCACCCAACGAAGAGTCAATAAACTCCCACGCATGATCCACCGAAACCTCGGTGCGCGCCTTCACATCATCCGGGGAATAGCTGAACGACGCCGCATGATCCGCCCACTCGTGCATGGGCACATCGTTCCAGGAATCCCCAATCGTATAGGTTTCATACTCGACAGGTTTCAGATACTCCACAAGCCACGCCAGCCCGGTCGCCTTCGTACACCGCTGGGGCACAATATCCAGAAAATCCTGGTTCTTGTGACAATCCACTGAATCACCAAACTCCTCAAGAATCCAGCGGTAGGTGCGCTCGCGAGTATCGTCTTCAGGAATCCATAGGGGCACACCCACATAATCTTGGGTATCAATCTCGGACTCTGCCAGCGGCAGGAACTCGGGCAGAATATTAGTCGAAGACCCCACATTATCCGCCAGACGATAGTCATGGGTTAAAGTCGTGGCAAAAAGAGCGACCCCCGGCTCCTTTGTGAACCGCTCATAGCAGGCGTGCACCACCGCAAGCGAAAGAGTTTGCGCGTGGAGGATGTTGTACTCGGCATCGGTCACAACCGCACCGGTGTACAGCACGTTGTAATCGAAGGTAACATCAGCTGTATCAAGGGCAAGTTTCGTGGCGAAAATACTTTTCCCGGTCGCACACACCGCAATATTCCCGGCCTGCTGCCAGCGGTGAATAGCCTGCACATTCGCGGGCTCGATCTCCCGGTCAAAGAGCAGAGTTCCATCCAAATCGAATGCCATCAGTTTTTTCATGGGTGTCCTTCGGTCTGGGGGGCTAAAAATTGTGGGATGCGCGCCCGGTACAAAAGTCTACCGGAGCGCACATCCCGCTGGTTTGTCTGTGGTCACGCAAGTTTACTGGGGGAGTGCCAAGAACCCAAGGTAGGCGCCAGCAATACCGACGGCGAAGAGGCCGAAGATAATCCAGATGGCGTTAACCCTCTTGCGCAGCAGCCACATGCACAGGAAGCACAGACCCAGTGCCGCAAGCCCCGGCAGCAGCTGGTTGAGGATGGACTGGACGGTCACATCCACGTGTGTACCGTCAGCTTTTTCGTATTCCGTGAGCTTGAGCGGAATATTGATGCTCGTCCATCGGTACACCAGTGCACCCATCACGAACAAGCCCATGACCGATGCGCCTTGAGTAATTTTCTGCAGCGTGTTTCCGCCTGCATCGCCTACAATCTGAGTGCCTTTTTCGTAGCCGTACTGGAAACCGTACCAGCGGGTGGCCCAGCGGATCGCGGTCATTCCGAAGAAGAAGATGAGCGGCCCCAGAATATTGCCCGAAATTGCGAAGGAGGCGCCGATAGCTGCCAGCACGATGCGCGCGGTACCCCAGTAAATCGGGTCGCCTACGCCCGCGAGTGGGCCCATCAGGCCAACCTTCACGTTGGTGATGGCGGCATCGTCAATGCCTTCTTTACCGGCTGCTTTCACGTTCCATTGCGGCAGTCACACCGATAATGGGGGATGCCACCCACGGCTGGGTGTTGAAGAATTCCAGGTGACGGGTGAGCGCCTCCGCCTGGTCTTCTTTCTTGGTGTAGAAACGCTTAATCGCGGGAATCATGGAGACCGCGAACCCAATGGACTGCATGCGTTCGAAGTTAAACGAGCCGAGCAGGAAGGTGGAGCGGATGTACGTATTAATCTTGTCGCCCTTGGTGAGGTCGGGAACCTCGGTGGTGACTTTTTCTTGAGTGTTCTCAGTCATGGTTCTCTCCTACTCAAGCTCGTTGTCGAGGTCGTTAGCTGGGCGTGCGGCTGCCGGTGCCGCCTGGCTCTTATGAAATATGGGGTTGAGCTGGGTGTACAGCAGCCCCAGGCACGCCCCGATAATGCCGATAGCCACCAGGTCAAGCTGCGCCTGGCCGGTGAGAGTAGCGGTGAGGTTTCCCATAACGTCGGTATTGACACCATTGAGTTTAACCGTCTGAGAGACGGGGATAGCGGCCGCTGTTATGAACCCGAGGAAGAAGAACGGCATGAGGGCTTTTGACCTCATCATATTAATAACCATGGCGAAACCAACCACCGTGATCATGCCGCCAGCGATGCGCAGGCCCGTGGTAATTTCACCCGGGATGGAATCCAGCCAGCTTTTAATAGTGTCAGCGTTAATGAGAGAGACCACTGCGGTGGGAATAGCCACACGTAACCCTTGCAGCACCATGCCGCTCATGTGCATGAGCTCAATACCGCGGAAATTCGCTGTCTGCGCGAACCTGTCGGCTTGGTGCTGGAAGAACACGGTAATGGTGCGCACGAAAATGGTGAGCACCTGCCCGGTTGCGGCGATCGGAACGGCAACAGCGATACCTTGAGCCACATCAAGGTGACCGTGAATCACCACAACTGCTGCGATGGTGGAGGCTAGGGCTGCATCGGGTGCCATTGCCGCACCCACGTTCATCCACCCGAGGGCGATTAGCTCAAGAGTGCCGCCCACGATAATGCCGGTGCCCGGGTCGCCCAGCACAAAACCCATGAGGGTACATGCCACCAGGGGACGGTGGAACTGGCGTTCATCCACCACGGATGCGACACCCGCAATGAACGCCACCACAATGACGAGAATAAATGCGAGGGGACTCATGAGGCGAGGCCTTTCTCTTTCAAAATTTTTGCCATATCGACGGGGGAGTGGTTAGGAAGCTGCTGCACGTATAGTTTGACGCCGCGTTTGAGAAGCTCACGGTATGCGTCGAGGTCTTCTTCGGATGCGTAAACCGCCTCAGAAAGCTGCGTCATCCCGGTTTTGTAGGTTACGCCGCCAACATTGACCTCTGGAATTTCAACGCCTTCATCTAGCAGACGCACCACATCGACCGGGGATTCGAGTACAAACATGGTTTTCATGCCGGTGTACTTGGGGTTGTTGTATACGCGCCCCGCTTTAGCAATATCGAGCACATTGGTTTTGACTCCGGCGGGCGCCACCTGCAGCAGCAGGGTCTTGCGGAGGTTGTCGTGGGCGGCTGCATCCGATGCGGCAATAAAGGTTTGCGGTGCCACATAAGGAACCCAGGTGCCCGCGACCTGCCCGTGAATAAGGCGGGAGTCGATGCGCGTAAAAATAGCGTCCATATGCCCGCCTTCAACCTGCTGTTCTGCGGGTATTTCCGGTGCCGCCGGTGTTTCGGCGGGTTTTGTCTCTGCGGCAGGTTTTTCGTCCTGTACCGGTTGGTTGGCCTCTTGGAAAGAGCGAACACCTTTCACGCCCGCCTTATGGGCTTTGGCGACCAGGCCCTTGAGAGTCGCATTTTTGCGACCGGCGCCGCTGATGACTTCAATGAGCATCGGAACGTTGACGCCCGCGACAACATCAATATTTTCATGTTCTGCCGCGAATCGAGCGCCTGCATTGTAGGGACTGCCGCCGAAGAGATCGACGAGAATAAGGGTTTCTTCAGATCCTGCTTCCGCAACGATGCGCGTGTACTCTTCGATCAAATCTTCCGGACCCTGCCCAGGAAGAAATGTCACCGGATACACGTTATCGAGGTTTCCGAGGATCATGCTGGCGGTCTTCAGAAGAGCGGGCGCTGACTCCCCATGTGCCGCCACAATGATAGTGACCATGATAGCTTTCTTAATTGAACGAACAGTGTGTGTTGTGCCCCTTGTGAGGGCAAGACCCTTTCAGAATATCACGGTATATCATCAAAATGAGAGATATAGCATAGTGGTACGCCGGTATTTTAATGACATAATGTCACATATTTAATAATAGTCTTTTAGACTGGAAGACCGGGGCCTCTAGCCTGCTATATAGGCGGTGTTGCTAGGGGATCATGGGCCTGTTGGTATTTATCTCTACACCCACTTTACCGTAGATATAAAAGTAAAATATACATTTTCTATATTATTTCTTATAAGTTTAATAAAATCTATCTAATTAATAATATTGTTTCTCGAAATAAGATGATTATTATCCGTAATATATAGAGTTTTATTCATTGGGAAACAGACCCTGCCCATATAAATCACCGTTCTGTCCATACTGCTGAGCAACAGCTTGATGTTGGATAACCCCTGACCAACCCCTCACGCCCGCTCTTGCACGGTAGCCTTGAAGGCTATGCTGCTCTATCTGCAGGAATCATCTGAAGAAAATTTGACCTGAGCGCTTCGGGGCCTGACCGACCAGTCAGCTGTACTATACGAGGACTGATACAGCACCGCTGAAAGTTTTAGGTTCTTGGGAGGATCATACTGTGCTACACAGTTCGTATATCCTTTAGTTATTACCCTCTTCAGCTTCACCAACTAGTAATAGGTCTATTTTTATTCTTCCAAAAGGGTAATAAAGACTGATCGAAAAAATATATAGTTTTCATATCGTGAGTAATAGCAAGACCTAAGTCAACAAAAACATACCCCATAGTTCTCTCTATGTATTCTTCATTTTTTATTAGCTCACCTAAAATATCTTTAGAGAATAATTTTTAAGTCATTATAAAGTATAGAAGTGTTTTTTTATTACTTATCACGACTTGAGTTAATTTATTTTTTTGTCAAATCTCACTAAAATATTTTTCATCAAACTTAATAACTTGTTTTGCTGAAATCTCTTTTGGAATATTAAAATTATTTTCTTCTGAAAATAGTTGAGGATCTGTTCCAAATTTAAAATTTCCCACAGCTGTATATGGAATGAAGTATAGGTTATTAGCAGCTCTTTTTGTCGTTTCCCGCTGGTTCTCTTGGATTTCCTTATACGTTAAGAACGAACTTTTTTCATATTCTATTTTTAATGTCTTATCATAAACTAGAACTTCATTAAATATTTTCTTATCCCAGTCTATATATAAACTTAGATTATACTGAGGGAATGTATAAAATGAGTTATCCTCAACCAATGGGTTTTCGTCCTCTAAGAAAGAAATTAGGCTCTCAAATGATACAACCTTGCCGTTTATATCAAAAGATTGAACCTCTCTCATAGAGACTGTAATGAGTATTGACTCTGACAATACTTTATGTTTTCTATCAAACTCCAAAAAATATACGGGATCATTAATTATTGATTCTGCTAAGTCCTTCTTTTTTCGTCCTACCTGTATACTGTTTAAAGTATTTTTCCTGATTTTTAACATTTTGTATACTTCCTTTTTAATTGATTGCACTCTTTAAATACATTCTCTTTAATGGTGCAATAAATTATTTACATTATACCTTGGCTATATATTTTTCCAAATTCTCATTGAATATTGCGAATATTTAAATTTATGGTCTTTACAAATTTACTTTTTCTTTACGCACATCAACTATATCAAATTTCAAATTAATCCCCTGTATTTTTAAAAACCTTTATTTAAGAAACTATTAATTACTTCTTTGGCAGATTCTAAAAAATAGTCCTCTAAAACCGTAAATCCCTTAGTACTAAATTCAGTAAGAAAAAAATTATTAGGATTCGCTTTAGGCCTATGAAGGTACCTTTCCTCTGGTAGCCCCCAAGATATTTGATTGCTATTAGGAATTGGTATGATAACTGAAAATATTTTCCTCTTTATCTTGGGGTAGGTAATACCTCTTTTATATACCCCAAGAAAGCTCTTACTATATTCTTGAGTTTCAAGCCAATAAATATTAGTCGGATTTATGTGAAACTCTATGACCCAATCATTTAGTTGCTCATGAGAAAATCGTGGTTTAATGTGATCAAAAAAATTCTGAAGATTCTGCTGTAAGATATGACTATACGGAAAGTCAATAATGGTTCCTATAACTGAAAATTTTAATTCCACAATATAAATAATCCTTATCAATACAATTAATCTGTTTTCTATTAACCAGATCGATATTTTGAATATAATAACTACCCTTCCTTAAAATTATAATATATATTACTTTAAAGGCATATGTTAGAGGGTGGCCTGTGCCAGGATTAGGGTAGGGATTTGACGTTTAGGGTATCTTATCTCAGGTAACCGATGAGTAGGTTTTACTAGAGCAGTGAATTGTATGACGGTAAGCCCGGTGGTACTGTGAAAAGACAACGATTCCTTCTGCGCATGTGATTGGTAGTTAGCCATTTTATCATCGTATACTCGTGTCAGTAAGAGGTCGTTATCTTCGCACCTTACAAAGAGTTTTCCTCTTATTTAGATTGTTTGACATGTTCTGGAGGAGAAAATATCTGCATAAAGCATCTTATAAATTAACTGTGTATAACGATGGGCATCCAAGCTATTGTTATCCCAGCGAATCACCAAAGTTACCTGCTCTCAATTTATTGCAGTTAAAATTAGAATTTTGAAATATCCTTGATCATTGAAAGAGTAAATAATGAGTAAATCTCAACAAAAATGGTTAAATAATGAATTAATTGGGGTGAATAGTGTTCTGTACAACGGTTCTTCCGAAACCATTACATTAATAAATTTTTATAAAATGGATAATGGTGAAATGCTTGCGTTTCCATTTTGCGATACGACTATTAACAGTCTAGAAAAATATAACAATGATATTTGGACAGAGATTCAAGAATACAAGAGCATGCCATACAAAAATGATGAAATTATTAAATTTGGAGAAGGGGCGATGGGAAATGAAGGGTTTATCTGTGTAACCGATAAAAATAATACATTAAAATGGGCTATATTTTTTGAAGACAGTAACCCTATCATCGATTGTAAAATATGTGAAGAAAAATTATCATTGACATCTTCGAATGGGCAAAAAATAACTGTAAGCCTCAAAAACTTATTAGAAATAAAAATTACCGGTATGTAGTAAATATATTTCATAGCAGGTCGTAACTTGCGTAAACTTTCAAATACAGGTAATGTATGCATCAATATATGCACATGGTTTGTTCTATTTTAGACGATCAGGGTATTCCGCTGCAGCCATCTGATGAAGCCTGATCTATAAATTCTCGATAAAATTTATCTGATTAGTAATATTGTTCTTTGTGAAAATAAGCTGATTATTATTCTTGTCTGTAACATGTATAATATCTTTGATTTTTGTGCTGGGCTGACCTAAATCTCCAATAATAAAAAATGTTAAAATATTAGTTGTGTAAAGATCTTCATTCGTTAACTCCCACACCATCTCAGACCCCGAGACATGGAATATGTCCGATCCGGCGGTATTTTGGATTCTCCACCCGTGCTCCAAGAGAAGATTCATGAACCTGTTCATCTCTTCATCATTCATAGTTAGTAACCTTTATTTCTATGGCAACTGGAGGGAAACAAGGGCTAATGCTTATTCCTTATCATCCACAGCGAATGCTTGATAAAAATACCGGAGAAAACAAGTCCAGCAATGGGTACAGCGAATACAAGCACAAGAATGAGTACTTCACCGACGGCACCCGTCGGGAGAGTTGAGTTAATGTTATCCAGAGTCGGCAGTATATAAAAATAATCCCTAGAAGAGAAAAAATAAACCCATATATATTAATAATACAAACCCACACGGGGCGCAGATTATTTTTTACAGATTTCCATCCAAAAATATGACAGAAAGGATACAACAGATATATAAATAGTATTGCGGCGGTCACAAATACCATAAGGTACTCTAGCGAATAGAATAAATCATCGGAGTACTTACTGTTGCTATAGGATTGCACATCGTTCATGAACGCCAGCAGCAGTATAACAGCGCCCACTATGTGCAATACAATAAGAGGTCCCACGGTGCACAGGCGCACGAGATAAAGGCGGGAGTATTTTTGAACTATCGCAGCATACGTTGACGGTTTTGCCTCAGGGGCAGCCGACGCTAAAGGCTGCGAAAAATTTGGTGACGGGGCCATATGCTGCGGCGGGTCTGCATCCATTTTGTTTGTGTTCTTTCATCCAGGTTCTCCCGCTACTAGTGTATACAAAAAGGTGAAACCAAACTATAGATTTGGTTCCCGCCGAATAGCCTCTTGACCTGCTTATACACCGCCTGTACAGTCACAGAATAACCGTGCTCACTAATTGTAAGGAGTCTTTATGCGTGCAAACTACTCTCAGCTTGCCCCCGAATCTTTCAAAGCAATGATGGCCTTGGAAGGTACTCTGACCCTAGATACCACCATTAAAGAGCTCGTTCAACTGCATATCTCACAGATTAACGGGTGCACGTTCTGCACGGATATGCACGTTAAAGAAGCTAAACTTCACGGCGAGCGGGAGCTGCGCCTGTACCATCTGCCGGTTTGGCGCGAATCACCGCTTTTTACGGATAAAGAACGTGCTGCGCTGGAGTGGGCCCGAGAAACTCACCCGCCTTGAAGGTTCACATGTGAGCGATGCCGACTACGCACAGGTGAGTGCACAGTTTGACGAGAAGGAACTGGCGGAGCTGACCTTTGTTATTACTGTCATTAATGCGTGGAACCGTCTCGGGGTGGCCTACGCGACCGACCCCGGAAGCGCGGATAAGATGATGGGCCTTGACAAAGCCGGACTGCAGTAGCCCACATCCTATACACTCAGGTACACGCTAAAAGACCCGCAGGGTCGCAAGGCGAAAGAATGAAACATGAATAACCCACCCGGGCTATGGAGGAACTTGCCCGGGTGGGTGGGTATCTATAAAGGGGCGTCGCAGCAGAGAACGTTGCAGAGGCCCGGTTATTATCGCATCAGTGCTCCCCGTGAAGGTAGGTTAGTGCTGCTGGGGTGCGGCATACGGCACGATTGCGCGCACCGACGTGGGTCCTTCCGCTGGGCTGCTGACAAACATTTCCCCGTCGAAGGTGGCGAGCCTGCGGCGAATGCCTTCCAACCCGCCGGATGCTTTGCTGCCCAGTGCATCCTGAGGGATACCGCCGGAGCCGTCATCCTGCACTTCCAGCATAATGAGCGATTCACCCTGCGTAATACCCACGGTAATCTTCTGGGCGTTCGCGTGTTTGACGGCGTTCGTGACCAGCTCCGCCGCAGCGAAATACAGCGCGGTCTCCAGCGGTTCGGGCAGACGCCCGGTCAGCGTGCTCGTGAACGTGGTCGGAACCGAGGTGCTGGTGCACAGCGAGCGCACTGCCTCATTCAGCCCGCGATCCGCCAGCAGCGGCGGGCGAATACCCCGCACCAGTCCGCGCAGCTCCTGCAGGGCCGTCACCGAACTGTTCTGCGCCTGGGAGAGCATCTGCTGGGCGCGTTCGGGGTCTTCTTGCATGAGCGCGGCAACCTCGTTGAGGGTCATGCCCATGGAGACCAGGTGCGCCTGAACCCCATCGTGAAGGTCACGTTCGATGCGCGAGATTTCGTCCTGCTGAAAGTCCAGGGCATCGTTGCGGGTGTCGGTCAGGTGGCTGATGCGCTCACGCAGCACCAGTTCGGAAGAGCGGCCCAGCACAAGCTGAACCCAGTAGCCATAGGTCCGTAGCAGAGGTCGGGCAATGATGAACGCCAACAGGATCTGGATAATACCCAGGGTTCCGGCATACCAGTACGCATTGGGGGTGCTCATATCAAGGAACATGTAATGTGATCCGCCGGGATCCATGTAATGTGATCCGCCGGGATCAACAACAAATACAGGGACGAAATAATGCTGCCCCACCATAAGCGCAACGCCCCACACACCGCTGAGGAATAGCAAGATTGGTAAAATCCCGAGGAATGTACCCACGAAGACATTTACAAAGTGCCAGAGAATATCGCGCAGCACCAGACTATCGCCCAGCCGGGCAAGATTCTCTCGGGGGCTCAGCGGGTTTTTGCCGCCTTCTACGGGTTTGTACCCACCGATCACCTCGACCCCGGCGCGATGGCGTGCGGTATTGCGCTCTGCCTCCGCATTGAACTTCATCAAGTTCAGTATGAACGGCAGGAACACGAAACCAATCCCCACCAAGCACAGGCTGATAACGACGCAGAATAGGGCGAAAACATAAACCTCATAGATGGCACGAATGTAAATGCCCGCCATGAGAAGAACAGTTTGCCCACGCCCGGGAGGGTTGTAGTCCTGCCCCGAGTCCTGGGTGCTCAGCGGCTTGAGGTGGGAAGGCCGCGAACTCATCGGCTCCGGGCTGATTGGTCCCGGGTGCGTGGATGCGGGGCCGGGCTGAGGTACAGAGCTAGGTTGAGGTGCGGAACTCGACTGCGGGTCCGTGTACATCCGCAGGATCGGTTCGGCAACTTTTTCGGTAGGCATCGTGCCGTCTCCTGTCGGTAATCCGTGGTGGTGTGGTTGCGTTTCCATATAATTAATAATGTCACCGAAGGGCTGGCCCCGTCATGGGTGCTGGCACCACCTTTTTCCGCAACGTTGCATCGGAGGGCGGATGCGCATCGTCATAGCCGAAGACCAGTTTTTGCTCCGGCAGGGGCTTGAGAACCTGTTTACCCGCCACGGTTTTGAGGTTGTTGCCGCCGTGGACGATGGGCCGTCGCTCACGGATGCGGTGCTCACCCACCGCCCGGATGTTGCGCTGATCGACATTCGCATGCCGCCGACCTTCACGGATGAGGGTTTGCGCGCGGCGGTTCAGATTCGCAAGCAGATTCCGGGGCAGCCGGTGCTGATTCTTTCGCAGTATGTAGAGCGCCTGTACGTGGACGAGCTGCATATGGACGGCGGTTTGGGAACCGGCTACCTGCTCAAGGACAGGGTATTTGACGATGCCGGGTTCGTGCGCTCGGTCAAGGCGGTTGCCGCAGGCGGCGTGGTGGTAGACCCGGAGACCCTCAAGGAGCTGATGGAGCATCGGGCGGTGCAGCAGCGCTTGGAGAGGCTGACCTCCCGCGAGCTTGAGGTGCTGACCCTCATGGCGGAGGGCCTGTCAAACGGCGATATTGCCGAGAAGCTGTTCGTGGCGGAAAAGACCGTGGCAAAGCACATTAACACCCTTTTCGCGAAGCTCGACCTGCCCGATACGAACAGCAACGCCCGCCGTGTGCAGGCCGTACTGCACCTGCTGCGGAACGGGTGACACTTTCGGCTTAGCCTAGTTTTCTATTCGGCGAGTTATCGTGCAATGGGCGGTTTTTAAGTCGCCCGATGCACAATAACTCGCCCGATAGACTTCAGAACCACGTGTCGGTTTTGAAGCCATTCCTCTTGTATATAACGAGAAAAGTACTAAACCCCGGCCGGATCCTGTACGATCTGATCGACTCGCACCGATTGATGTACAGGATCCCCATGACGCACAAGCCCACAATGAAGCCCATTCTCAAATGGGCAGGAGGTAAGCGGCAGCTTTTGCCTGCTCTCCGCCGGTATGTACCGCAAGATGTGCGCGAAGGCAAAGTTTCATATCTAGAAATTTTTGTGGGGGGAGGCGCCCTTGTCTTTGATCTAGCACCGGATCAAGCGGTCATTAATGATCTCAACGAAGAGCTTATTAACCTCTACACTGTTGTGCGTGATAGTCCTAGCGAGCTCATTGACGAGCTGAATGCATACCCTAATAACGTAGATTTCTACTACGATATCCGGCAGTTAGACCGCGACAGGGAAATTTACCAAAGTCTCACCAAGATAAAACGTGCGGCGCGTATGGTCTATCTGAACCGCACAGGTTATAATGGACTCTACCGAGTGAATCGTGCCGGTCAGTTTAACGTCCCGTTTGGAAAATATAAGAATCCTCGCATTATTGATGCCGAGAATATTCAGGAAATGAGCGCTTATCTTAATAAACCATCAATCAGGATCTTAACCTCAATTATCGTGATGCTGCAGAATATGCGCATCCAGGTGATTTCATTTACCTAGACCCGCCCTATGATCCGCTATCTGAAAGCGCAAGTTTTACTAGCTACCAAGCCACCGGCTTCGACAAGGACGAACAGGTAAGGCTGAAAGAAACATGTGATCGCCTCACGAAAAATGGGGTTCGTTTTCTGCTTTCTAATTCATCAACCGATTTTATTCGCGATCTCTATCGTGACTATATTCTTGACACGGTATCGGCAACACGAGCCATAAACTCCAACGCCTCAAAACGTGGACCAATTCAGGAAGTTCTGGTGCGAAATTATGAGTAAAGAATTTGAAGATGGTATAGATCAGGCTATTCTAGATCACCTTAAAGATCGCTTTGAAATATCAGAGAATATGCTCGCCGGAAAAAATGATCTTGCATGGGCATTAATTTTTGATAAATACGATGTATGCGAGAAAATTCAGCATACTGGCGAGTTTGAAATTAGCGCATCGACCATTAATATGTTTCGAGAAGCACGGCTAATGGCAAAATTCGACCACTATAACAACCTTCCCGAGATTTTCAAAAAGTTCAAAATATCTATTCTTCCCAATTCACGGGGTACATATATACTATCTACGGCAGATGTTTATCACAAATTCAAGGATATTGAGTCACCTGAAATTAAGATGACTCTGCCCGCAGGTCTTGAAACACTTGACTATTCCTCTCTTACAAGTGAAGCAAAAGCACTCAGTGCAGCCTATATATCTGGTATCTTGTCAAATTTCCTTGAAGAGGACGAAGAGTTTTTCTACCCAACCGTTAATGGGCGCATGAAATCAGGAGTCTTTGATTTTACGGTAAATACGAACAGTGGAGAAAGTATTAATATATCTGTTAATAATGCACAGATCGAAATTGACGGTGGATACGAAGGTCGAGATATATCCTTAATTGAAGCTAAAAATGTTATATCGAGTGATTTTATGGTGCGTCAAATCTATTACCCCTATCGAACGTTTCATCATATGGCACGTAAAGCCGTGCGCCCGATATATTTAGTATACACAGATGGAACATATCAATTATACGAGTACAGGTTTCCCAACCCTTATCAATATAACGATTTAGCTCTCATCAAGTCTAGGAAATATACATTAGACCCGACAAGTATCAGCAAGAATGATGTAGAATGTGTTCTCAGTACTGTACCCATAGATTATTCTACAGATAAACGTAAAATAACTTTTCCGCAGGCTAACGATTTTCTTAAAGTTATCAATCTTTGTGAACACCTCTTAAGTAACCCTATGAATAGTGATGAAATTTCTACCTATTTCGAGTTCGATAAACGCCAGTCAGATTATTACGGGAACGCTGCACGCTATATAGGCATTGTTCAACGTGATAGTGACAGAAGGTTTGAGCTAACTCAAGACGGTGCAGAAATATTCAGCCTCGACAACCGTAGAGACCGACACCTTGAGATTATTAAGCGAATACTAAACAAACCGGTATTCCGTGACTGCTATCTCAACGTTGAGGCTCCCTACGAAGAGCTAAAGCGCATCACCCAAGAAAGTATGCATAAGCATCGCTCTGATCTCTCTGACTATACCATCGAACGACGCACCTCTACCGTCATCAAATGGTGTCAGTGGATACAAGAGCTCTATACCTAGACTGGGTGTTGCCCTCCCCGCCCTAAAAGAGTCTTTATTTGCATAAAAGTGTGGTATTTCCTGCTTGTTGGACATGCCAAATTTGATGAGTTAAAGATAAGTCAAATACGTACGGACTTCTACTGCTGCCCCAGAAAGCTAGACCGTCACAAAGAGCTTTATATCAGTCTTAGTGCAGTATAATGTGCACCGCGAATGGTATACCTAAACCGTACGAACTATACAGTTCGATGTAGTCTATTTATCAGTGAATAGAATACTGATAAATATAATATATTAGTGGGTTTAAGTATAGGATTTTTTTACATTATTTATTTATATTTATTTTTTTGTGGTAGATATATCCACTAATGTGCCATCGCGAATCAAAGGGTCTTCGACAGTATGCCTATTGCTAAAACATGCTCCCGAAGGCCCTTGAGTCGAAAATATATTTTATTTTCAGAAAGCTAATACATTAAATAAAATGCAAAAGATAATACCATGCTAAAGGTGCATTAGTTACCGTGCTGCCAATAGGGGAACAACCGGGAAGATATAACTATGATTCCAGACCGTGACGGGATAGGAAGCCTCGCTCGTCGTCATGGCGTCCTGATCGTATGCAGTAAGGTGAACCTGGTACTTGTGGCTCGGGTTAATCATAGTGCCATCAACCTTCACATTCAGATCAAAGTGTCCATCACTACTAATGTTAGACCCGGCGGCACTGGTGCTAACGTCATCATCAACGATGTTCCCGGACTCATCAAGCTCCTGAACACTCAGAGAGCAACTAAAACTGGGGTTATTGTCATACCAGACACCTCGCACATTCAGAGTATTGTCAGTTTTCTGGGAGTCAATGAATCCGTCAACAGAGTTGATCACAACAAAGATGTTCTCTACAGGAGCACTAGGCTGGCTTACCTGCCTCTGACCATCTTGCGATGCAGAATTCGAGTCGTTCTGTGCTTGGGAGAACATCTGCTGCGGAATGGGTGAGGCGGCTGCCCTATGCGGGTGCAGCACCCCACAGGTCTTTCGCCAAGCGGTCAATATGAATCGTCAAATAGGTCAGCTCATCCTGGGTGAGCGGCTGCTGAAGCTGCATCTCAAGAAGCAGCAGCACCTTCTGCGCGCACGCGTAGGCGCGTGGCGCATCCGCGCGTAAAGCCGCCAGCAGGCTCGGCTGCGAAATCCCGGCACCTGCCGCCCCGATCTTGCCCTGATCGGCGCGCACAAACAGGTACCGCAGGTGCGTAATGAACCGTGCCGCAGACATGGAGGCCGGGTCGATAGCGCGCCTGTACGCAACCTCAATCACCTCAAAAACCTGCGCAAACACCTCCGTCATACGGAATGCCCGCGACATGTCGGCGGTCGCAAACTGGGCGTTCACCAGGTGCAGCGCCAGCGGGATCGCCTCGTTCGTGTTCAGCTCCACGCCCATGCGCTTGCGCACCAGGTTCAGGGCACGGTGGCCGTAGGTCACCTCGTGCGGGTACAGCAGGTTCACCTCGGGCGCGAGCGGGTAATCCACGCGCAGCCCGTCACGGGCGCGTATGACCGCGTAGTGCAGGTGGTCTGCGAACGGGATAATGAAAGAGTTTGAGAGCTCAATCTCGGTGTCGTTGCGGGCGTCGCCCTCTATTTCGGTGGCTATCGCCAGAATATCGGCAGGAATTTCGGACAGCGACCAGCTGAGCCGCTCCGCCGAGATACCCTGCTCAGGGACGAAGGTCTGCTCAACTTTCGCGGGGTTAACCATGTCCCCTTTGCGTTTACCAAACGCCAGCCCGCGGCCGATCACCACCGCCTGCTTACCGAAAGTATCGACGGTGAGGGCCACGTTATTGTTGTAGATGCGGCTGATGCGCATGGTCCTCTCCTTCCGTCGGCTCTCGGGTATTTCCTCAAATTTTACCGTCACCCTCAGCTATAAGAGCCTGCCGCAGCGGTTCATTCCCGCAAAAAGGCGGAAAGTTCAGGGGGAAGGTGCCGAAAACCGGCAGCGTGCGACGCGCTGAAGGGGCGTAAGCACCGGTACTAGGTGGTGAAAGGTGCGCGTTACAATGAAACAAGGGTGACCAAAACGTCACCACCATGATTACCGATAAATAACGAGGGAGTTATATGTTTAAATCCCGCCGAATTGTGGCGCCGCTATGTGCCGGTGCCTGTCTACTTCTGGGGTTGAGCGCGTGCTCTTCGGCATCTAATAGTTCACCGCAGGCGGGTGCGTCGTCAACTGCTTCGGCGAGCGCCTCCGCCACTACACCGGATGCTGCTGACGGGAAGCTCCCCCTCGGTTTAACTGAAGATAATAAAGCTGGCGATAGCCGCCCCCGCTCGAAGGTGAAAGATGTTGCCACAGGTGCGACAGTGAACCCGGACGGGTCGTGGACGTACACCGCCTCCAACGGCACCGTTATGACCACTAACGCCGACGGCACCTGGACCTGGAAAAACCAGAAAGAAGGCACTGAGGCCACCCTGCACGCTGACGGCTCGTGGGATCACATTATGAATAATGAGATGATCCACCGGCAGGTGCATGTTAATGCTGACGGCACCTGGACTATGGATGACAGGAAAGTGGGGCATTTTGAGACGCACACTGACGGCGGCTGGAAGCACACCCACGGCACCACCGAAAACACCGGCAACGCCGACGGGACGGCGGTAAGTAAGAGCGCGTCGGGTCAGCGTCAGCTCTCCCGTAAGGAATGGCCCGTGGTGCCTCCCGCCCCCGCAACGGTGGTCTCTGAGGACGGGGTGGGCGGTGAGAGCGTGCTGCCGCTGCAGCCCCGTAAGGGCCTGAAACCGGGTACGAAAGTGATCTACGTTGTCCCAGGCTCTGAAGAAGACCTGAAAGCCACCGCCGAGCAGGAGGGGCTGCTGCTGACCGACGACAATAAGGCGGGCACCGAACGCCCACGTTCAAAGCACAAGCTCAAAGCAAATGCCACGGTGAATGAGGACGGATCGTGGACGTACTCTGATGCTAAGGGCGTCACCATGACGGTTGCAGCCGATGGCACCTGGACCCAGAAGGACGCTAACGGTAACACCTCCGCGTTGCACGCTGACGGGTCGTGGGATGAGTATATTGCCTCCCGCGATGAGACTGTGCACGTTAAAGCCGATGGTGGCTGGAGCTGGGAGTATAAAGGCGGTGCCGAAGACCTGGTGAAAGGTAACCATAAGATCACGGTGAACGCGGACGGCTCGTGGCGTAATGAGACCGATTCGTTCGTGCTGTACGGTACCGCAGAGGGTAAGGCGTACCAGGAGAAACCTGTTGCGCGTGAGCTGTCGAAGAAGGATGCACCGAAGGGCATTCCTAGCGCCCCCACCGTGCTTGAGCCGAACGGCCCGGGCGGCGGCGGTGTGGTGCCGCTTTAAAACCACGCACCCCGTTGAAGGCCGGGCAGAAAGTGATCTCGTAGCCCGGCGGTTCCCTGATAGCCCCGGCGGGGCGGCGCCTTCACGCGACGTTTCGCCGGGGTTCTTCTACGATTGCGCGGGAGACACCGTGATGCGTGCCCTCACTCTCAAAGGTGGCGCACGATAAAATTTAAGGGAACAGGTGCCCTACCTTCCGGAGGCTGCCGTGGCGCCTGAAACTATCGCCGGTGAAAGAGAGAACACATGTTTACGCCCCGTTACCGTGTGGCGCCGTTATGCTCTGGTGCCGTCTTATTGGTGGTGCTAAGCGCTTGCACCGCCAACCCCACTTATGAGGAGCGGGCCGCCACTCCGGCCCCGTCCACCTCAACAAGCTACACCGTGCCTGTGGGCCAAGTGGACGAGTATAAGGCGGGCAGGCCCCGGCCGAGCGCATCCGGTGGGACTACCCCGGCGGGTGCAAAAATTAATGGTGACGGGTCGTGGGAGTATAAGGACGCGAATGTGAGCATGCACGTGCGCCCGGACGGCACCTGGGAGTGGTCCAATAGCGGCGGGGATAAGGCGAACCTGAAAGCTGATGGCACGTGGGAGAGCTATATCGCTAAAACTAAGGAACGCACCCGGGTGAACCCGGACGGCAGCTGGATTCGGGTGGTGGATCATGTGAGCTATGACCTGGTCCCGTCTGGGCGGGGGATGGCGGTGAACACGGACGGTTCATGGCGTCAGCAGGCCGAGCACGTGACCCTGTATGGCACATCGGACGGGAAGGTGTACCAGCAGAAGCCGGATATGCGTGAGGTTGGCCCGGACCGAATACCCGATGAGACCCCGGCGTTGCCCACTATTTATGGGCAGGATGGTGTGGGGGATAAGAGCATCATTCCGTTGCGCCCGCGCACCCCGCTGAAGGCGGGTCAGAAACGTCCCCTAACTGGTGATAGGACATTACAAAACGCATAAACATGTAAAACTGTGCATAGCGGGTGTTGAGTGAAGATATGGCTGGTTTAGCCAGCAAGGTACACTTAAAGATGCTGCACAACCCACACTGCTGCATATTCACTGAAGTGGTGTTGTGGGGCATTATTATTCACCGTTGAAAAGAGAATGCATATGTTGACGCCCCGTCGTTTCGCCGCGCCACTATCGGCCAGTGTTGCCTTGGTTTTGGCGCTGAGCGCCTGCACCACTAGCTCCGTGAAATCGCAGGAAAGTTCCCCGACTATGAGCGAGTCTTCCGCAGCCGCCGCTACGAGCGAGTCCTCCCCGGTGAACACGGCGGCTGCCTCCGAATCGGCGGACGATAAGCTGCCCGTGGGCCTGACCGACGACAATAAAGCCGGTAAACCGCGCCCGCGCTCATCCATGAAAGACACCCTCAAAGGTGCAACCATTAATGAGGACGGCTCGTGGACATACGATAAGCCCGACGGCACAGTCATGACCACTAACGCGGATGGCACCTGGCACTGGAAGGACGAAAAGAGCGGGCAGGAAGCCACCCTGCACGCCGACGGCTCGTGGGATTATTCCACCCACAACGAGTACGTGGAGAAAACTATTCACATGAACGCGGACGGCACATGGAGGCAGAAAAACGAGAAAACCGGTGACTCCACAGAAACCCGTGCCGATGGCAGCTGGGAAAACCACGAAGGCGGCGGTAAGTACGTAACCACCGGTACGACGGAAGGGACCGCGATAAAGAAGAACACGGCCACCGGGGAAGAACGTGAAATCCCTAAGGAAGGTTTCCCCGTGGTTCCCCCAGCGCCCCATACGCAGGTGACGGAGAATGTTGTGGGTCCCAATAGCGTGGTTCCGCTCAAACCCCGTGCTGGTCTCAAACCCGGCCTGAAAGTCACCTATGCTGTCCCCGGCTCTGAGGAGGAGAAGCAGGCCTCAGCTGAGGCGGACGGTACCGCCCTGACCGACGACAATAAGGCCGGTAAGCCGCGCCCGCGTTCCACCGATAAATACCCAGAATCCAACGCCACCATTAATGAGGACGGCTCATGGACGCACACCACCGTCGGTGGTGTGGCGGTCAAGGTGAACGCTGACGGCACCTGGGAGTGGAAGAGCACAAAAGACGGCTCGTCCGCCGCCCTGCACGCTGATGGTTCCTGGGACTTTGACGACGTGAAATATCAGCAGAAAATTCATGTGAACGCTGACGGCTCGTGGACCTGGGAGGATCAACGGAACCAATCCGTTACTGTAACCCACGCGGACGGCTCGTGGCGGTACGAGGACGACAGGTCACTCGATACCGGCCTGGCAGATGGCACCGCCCACCACGTGGATAAACAGCACAGCAACTTTAACCGGGAAATCAAGAAAGAACACTTCCCGGCGAAAGTACCCGGATTCCCCACCTCCTTCGTCTCAAAGAACGGCGTGGGTCCCAATAGTGTGGTTCCGCTCAAGCCCCGCACTCCGCTGAAAGTGGGACAGAAAGCCGTTTCGTAGCTGAGCCGGTTCGCCGCTGGGGCCGTCGTGCGGTACCGGTGGCGGGCGAAAATACGCGGTATTGTGCAGGCCGGATACCCCCGTTGTGTGGGGAGCATCCGGCCTGCACGCGTCTTTAAAGCTGGGGGTTTACTGGGGGAACGGTGAGAGCTGGCTACGGGTTCTCTGTACATCGTAACGAGCACCGGTGAGGTGCCGCCGCAGCCACTGCCCCGGTTCATATACTGAGGGTAATGGCGCCCGGTGCGCCGCACACCGACATACGTTATGAAGAAGGAAAACTCCGATGAAGAAGACCAGCCGCAACCGTATGGCAGCCCCCGTCTCGGCCTCATTCGCCCTCTTGCTGGCACTGAGCGCCTGCTCGTCATCCGGGGTGAACCAGGGGAGGCGGCACCAATAATTCGGGGTCGTCAGAATCTGCATCCACCTCAACGGAGGACGGGCGGCAGATAGTTGGTCTGGGAGACGACAATAAGGCAGGGAAACCCCGCCCCCGCTCCGAACGTGAAACTCGTGGTAATCAGAACCAGGTGAAATCTGATGGATCGTGGACGGAGAAAACCTTGTCTGGCCAGGAAAAAATAACTGTGAATGCTGACGGCACTTGGGTGAATAAAACTGGTGAGAAGGAATTTACGCTTCACGCCGATGGCTCGTGGGAATCCACCGAAAAACTGTCTAATTCAAAAACTGTAATCCACGTTAACCCTGACGGCTCGTGGAGCATTCAAGAGCAAGGCAAAGAAAATAAAGAGCCTTCAAATAAGGCAGAGGTTCGCGCCGACGGCACCTGGGAGGTAGACGAGCTCGGCGTTAAATATGTTGGTAAGGCTGATGGTACAGCCACCAAGAAAGACTCCAAAGCAGATGAAGAGAAACCTATTTCTCGCAGCGAATGGCCCGATATTTTCCCCAAGTACGTGGCATCGCTCTACAAGGAAGATGGAAGCTTGGTAACTTCCGTCCCGAAAGACGGTGTTATTCCCCTGAAACCGCGTACTGCCCTGCCGTTGGGTGTCTCCGCTAAGAAGGCTGTACCCGAAACTGATGAATACCGCAGGGACCTTGCTGAGCTTGAAGGCACGCTTCTGACAGATGAGAATAAGGCCGGTAAGCCGCGCCCGCGCCCTGAACGTGAAGTAAACCCGCAAGCCAAGGTTAACCCTGACGGCTCATGGAGCTGGAACAAAGGGGACACTGAGCTGACTGTCGCCACCGATGGCACCTGGGTTCAACATGAGAAAGCGGTGGGGCAGAAAACAACGACCCTGTACGCCGACGGCTCGTGGGAAGAGAAGGAAACTAAGAGTGGCGGTGAGGAAGCTGTCACGCACGTTAACCCTGACGGCACTTGGCGTACGACTGAGGGTTCTAAAAAAAGAAGAACTGCATGCTGACGGGACGTGGCGCTCAGAGAGCAGCGGCGGGTTCGTCACCTACAGCGATGTCAACGGCAAAGTGTACATGGAAGGCTCAAGCGGTAAGCCGTTCGAGATTACGAATGAAACGTATACAACTGTGCGCACCCCCAGTGTTCCATCACCCAGGGTGGGGTATGGTCTCGGTATCGGTGGGGGAGGCGTCCTGCCTCTGACCCCGCGTAAACCGCTGTACCCCGGGCAGCAGGCCGTTTCATAAGAGGTTATAAGGAGGTTGTACAATGAAGAACTTTCGTTATCACCGTGTTTTTGCGTCTATCTCGGCAGGTACCGCGTTAATGCTGGTTTTAAGCTCGTGCACTACGTTCTCTGCGAAGAAAGAGGACTCCCCGGAGCACTCGGCGGCCTCCAGCTCGAACAGCTCGTATAACAGCCACGGGGTGCCTGAGAAGCCGGACAACTGCCCGGAGCCCGGTAAATTCAACCCGGCTGAGGCCACCTCATCCGCCACAGCCTCTGCGTCCGTGTCACCCAGCGCCACCCCGTCAGCCTCTGGTGGCGAGGTGCGCACCGTTGGTCTGACCGATAACAATAAGGCCGGTAAGCCCCGCCCGCGCCCTCAGGGGGGAAGGTTATTAACGATGTGACGGTGAACGAGGACGGCTCCTGGAAATATCACGCCGGCAGCGATGATCTGACCGTGAATGCGGATGGTACTTGGTCGTATCGATCAAAGACCTTTGGGCAGCGGGAAGCTACACTTCACGCCGACGGGTCGTGGGATATTACAAATAACGAGTACAGCAAACAGGAGAAAATGCACGTTAACCCTGACGGGTCGTGGGATACAACCACTAAATACGAGGCCAAAGAGGGGGAAGGCGGCCGAAGAGCACCATGAGCAGGTGCGCCCTGACGGCAGCTGGGAGCAGAAAGGCCCCTATCAAACCATTGTTGGCAGCGCGGACGGCACCGTCACGCTCACATATTCGGATGGAAAACAGGGAAGCACCTTCTCAAGCTCCGAATGGAGCCTTGTGGAGCCTTTCGACTACAAGGAATTAATTTTTGTGCAGAAGGACCATAAAATTAAGTACGGTGTGGGAGACGGCGGTGTGATCCCGCTGATGCCACGTGCGCCCTTGCCCAGGGGTGTGAAGGCCGCGCAGGCACCCGTTGGGTCGGAGCAGGAACGTATTGCCCTGGCACAGCAGCAGCGGCTTGTCCTCACCGATGATAATAAGGCGGGTAAAGAGCCGCGCCGCCGGGAAACAGAATCCTATGACCGGGGTCTGGGCAATGTTGACCTCAAAGATGATGGGTCCTACTCGTATTCCACTAAAGAAGGAGAAGGAACCGCTGAAGTTGCTGCCGACGGTACGTGGAAAGCCAAAAGTAGTGACGGTAGTACCGCAACCTTGAACGCGGACGGGTCGTGGGATTCCTACACTGAAAAATCCAAGACGGACCCTCAAGAATCCAAGATGAATGTGCACGTGAACTCGGACGGCACGTGGGTGAAGAATTATGGGGAAAACGTAAGGGTACAGATGTTTGCCGACGGCTCATGGTGCTACGATCTCAGGATTGGTGATGGCGAATCATCCGCCTACTACGGTGCCTACTATGGCACCTCTGAGGGTAAAATCTACGGGCGCGGTACGGACGGTGAATGGCATGAAGCCGATTATAAAGCATGGGATGAACGGCGCGACTATGAATACATAGAACCTCCCTATACCGCCACCGTGGCGTCCCCTGTTAAAGATGGCGTTGTTCCCCTGATGCCGCGTGTCGCAGTAGCCGCCGGGCAGAAGGCCTTCTCGTAGGAGAGAGTGTAAGGAACCTGGCAATGACAATCTTACGCTATCACCGTGTTCTTGCGTCCATTTCGGCAGGTACCGCGCTGATGCTGGTTTTAAGCTCGTGTGCTGTGTTTTCCGCGAGGAAAGAAGAAACAATACCGCGCGCCCCAGAACGCCCGGTGGCTTCCAGCTCATACAGCCCATACAGTAGGTACACCAAACCCGAAATGCCAGCCTGCCCGGAGCCTGGCAAATTCAACCCGGCTGAGGCCACCTCATCCGCCACGGCCTCTGCGTCCGTGTCACCCAGCGCCACCCCGTCAGCCTCTGGCGGCGAGGTGCGCACCGTTGGTCTGACCGACGACAATAAGGCCGGTAAACCCCGCCCGCGCTCGCAGGGGGGAACCAGCAAGTATGTGACAGTGCATGATGACGGCTCCTGGAAGTATTCCCCTGATAAAGACCGGGAGCTGACCGTGAACGCTGACGGCACCTGGTCATATCGATCAGACGGTTATCGTCATCAGGAAGTTACACTTCACGCCGACGGGTCGTGGGATACTGTGGAAAATAGCAAATCCACGCAGGAGAAAACGCACGTCAACCCTGACGGGTCGTGGGATAAAGTTACTAAATATGAGGCCGAAGAGGGGAAAGAAGCCGTAGAGGCCCGAGAACAGGTGCGCCCTGACGGCAGCTGGGAGAAGAAAGGTCGCTACCAAACCATTATTGGCAGTGCGGACGGAACCGTCACAATCACCGATTCGAAGAATGGGCAGCAGAGCACCTCAGTAAGCTCCGCGTGGGGCCTTGTGAAGCCCTTCGACTACGAGCAATCGTCTATCGTGCAGCGGACAGAAGATATTAAATACGGTGTAGGAAGTAACGGCGTCATCCCGCTGATACCGCGTACACCCTTGCCCAGGGGTGTAAAGGCCGTACAGGCACCCGTTGGTTCCGAACAGGAACGCATCGCCATAGCGCAGCAGCAGCGGCTTGTCCTCACCGATGATAATAAGGCGGGTAAAGAGCCACGCCGCCGGGAAACGGAGCCCCATGATTGGGGCCTAGACAATGTTGACCTCAAAGATGATGGGTCTTACTCATATTCCACTAAAGGAGGAAAAGAAACCGCTGAAGTTGCCGCCGACGGTACATGGAAATCCAAAAATAGTGACGGTGACACCACAACCTTGAACGCGGACGGGTCATGGGACTCCTACACCGAAAAAACCGAGACGAATATGCATGTGAACCCGAACGGCACGTGGGTGAAGAAAACTGGGGAATCCGCAAAGATACAGATGTTTGCCGACGGCTCATGGTGCTATGAATACAAGGACAGCGAAATCACCTACGGCACCCCCGACGGCAAAATCTATGAGGGTGTTTCGGATAAGAAATGGAGGGAAGTTGCACAAAAAACTTGGGAGAACCGGAGCAGCGATAAAAGCATAAAAGACCCGGAAACCCCCCTCGCGCCATTAACTGTTAAAGATGGTGTTATACCCCTAAGGGCGCGTAACCCCATAGCCGCAGGGCAGAAGGCATTCCCATAAAACACAGCACCGCTAACACTATAACCGGTGAATACAGCAGTACACGCCCGCTACGGTTCGCTCTGTACGCGGGCGTTGCTGTACCCGGCTGCGCTGCCTCCGGGAAGGGCTTTTGCGTTAAATGTTAAAACGCCTGGCGTTAAATAATTGCCCGACAGGGGATTCTAAAAACCTTGAAATATCAAGGGAAAACGGCTCTCCCCGTTAAATATCAGATTCGTGCCTGTTAAATAATGCTGCATGTTGCGGGTAGTATGGGGGGATGGAACCCATCCGCATCCCAAATATTAGGTTTAACTCTGAACTGGCCTCAACCATTATTGAGCTTGAGCGGGTGCGTGCCAGGCTACACCAGCACACCCGAACCGATCTGCCGCTCTATGACGACCTACGTAAACTCTTCCAGAACCTCTCAAATATTATGTCTGCGCGCATTGAAGGCAACCGCACCACTGTGCTTGACGCGCTCCAAGGTGTGCGTGAAGGGCAAAGCCACGACGAAGGCGTGCAAGAGATACTTAACCTCGAAAAAGCTAGCGCCTACATTGACGAGGCTGTTACCGAAGAATTTGTATTCACAGAGATGTTTATTCGGGAACTGCATGCGCTCGCCATGTCCGGGCTTGACCGAGAGGGTGATACCACCCCCGGTAGTTACCGCAGCACCGAGGTGCGTATTGCCCAAACGGCCCATCGCCCGCCTGGCCCGGAGTCTGTGCCTGCGGATATGCGTGAGCTTGTTGAATTTATGAATGAGTCCATGAGCTCGCAATATCATCTCCTTCAGGTGGCTATTGTTCACCACCGGTTCGTGTGGATACACCCCTTCGGCAACGGCAATGGTCGAGTCTCACGCCTGCTCACCTATGCGATGCTCGTGAAACTGGGGTTTACTTCCGCCAGCGGGTACCGCGCACTGAACCCCACTGTGGTGTTTGGGTCGGATCGGCAGGCCTATTACGAACACCTAAGCATCGCGGACTCGCTGCGTGATGAAGATATAGAAAAGTGGTGTCTCTACGTATTACACGGGGTGGCCTCAGACATGAAAAATATCCTTGACCTTTCCTCCTCTGCGTTTGTACTGAATGAACTGTACGGCCCCGCCTTGGAAAAAGCATATGATGAAGCGCTTTTGACAGGGAAAGAAGCGGCAGTACTCCTGAAAATTGCTGATTCCTGGGAAGTCTCTGCCGGCGATGTGAAAGACCTGCTTCCCGGCTCCTCCGCAGTGCGCAGTAAACAACTGAAAAGCCTGCTTGACCGCGACCTGCTCTACCGGCCTGAAGGCACCCGCAAATACAGTGCACGGGCGTGGGGCAACGACCTGAGTATCCACCTGGTGCGCAGGCTCGACGAGTTGGGGATGCTCCCATCAATCCTGCGGGACGGGCTATAGACAAAACCTGCAAAGCCGCAATAACGCGGGGATAGGAGCACCGCGAAAAGGATCTTGCGCCCAGGGGCGTGTTTTAGCGGCCTCAAAAAAGTCTAAAGGGTATATTAGAAGAGGAAAACGCCCATAAACCCATAATATTCACCGGTAAGGAATTACTATGCATAAGCTTCGCATACTTTCCGTAGGCGCGGTCATGGTTCTCGCACTCAGCGCCTGCACGGCAGCCTCCACCTCAAGCTCATCCAGCTCAAAATCACAGTCCGCCAGCAGCAGCCGAGCATCAAGCGCAGCATCATCAAGCTACACGGCATCCGCCACCCCCACCCCAAAAGAACAAATTGACGCCAAAGAACTCATTGAACACCCCGAAAAAGCGCGGGAATATAACTTCTTCACCGACGTAAAATTCCCCATCACCTGCCCAGCCCATGAAGTCGGCAAAAACCCCGACAAAGTTCCCTTCGAAAGCCATAATGCCCCCGGCGGCTCAGCTGCTCTCACCGATGATAATAAGGCCGGTAAACCGCGCCCGCGCCCGAACGACCCCATCAGCAGCTCCGACAAACCCTGGGTAAAAATTAACGACTCCGACGGGTCCTGGACCTACATTAAGCGCGGCAGTGACCATATTGAGGTAAAAGCCGACGGCACCTGGACCGCAGAAACAGGGATGAAAAACATACAGCTGAACCCCGATGGCTCCTGGGACATGACCGTTAAAGAAACGTGGGATACGGTACTAGGCAGGTGATTCACGTGAACCCCGACGGCACCTTCCGGTACATGAAAGACAAAGAGGTAAAAACCGTGACCTGTGCGGACGGATCGTGGGTTGAGATCACTCCCCGCAGTGTGAGTGTGGGGGATAGAGATAAAGAGATTACCACCACGGTGTCCTCCGACGGGAAAATCGAGGACGAAGGATTCTCCGGCCCACGAAATACCCGCAACGATTTGAGTGTATCCGGCTATGGAGCCCCGGGTGCTGGTGGGGTGAAACCGCTGGAACCTCGCCGTATCCTCAAGGGCGGGGTGCGCCTCTAACAGGGTAGGGCCGCAACGTCTGACCACTACTCGCCCACATCCCTAAGACACTGTGACGCCAAGGGAACTCCATTCCTCATCTGGCGGCACAGTGTCATTATTATGCGGTTCTGCCAGTAAGCACACAGGGGTGCGGCATCTTTAGAACGACCCCAGGGGGCGGGATACTGTGCTGTTGCTGTGCGCGGCTTATGCATCCACTATGTTGTGCGAGAAAAACGGGAAAAACCGCCACTGCACCCCCAAACTACCGCTACCCTTTAAGACATGAGTAGCAAAGCAACCGAAATCGCTAAAAATCTTCCCACCCTTGAACACCCAGACGGCAGCCCCATCCGCGCTCTTGTAGCCGATGACGAAGAGATGCTGAAAGAGCTCGTGAGCATGGGCTTGAAAATGATCGGCTGGGAAGTGCAGTCTGCCACCGACGGGCCCACCGCGCTCGCCATTGCCCGTGACTGGCGGCCAGACGTGCTGGTACTCGATATTATGATGCCCGGCTTTGACGGCCTGGAACTGCTGGAACGCATCCGCAAATTTTACCCCGAGGTGCCGTGTCTCTTCCTCACCGCCAAAGACTCCGTTGATAACCGTATTGAAGGGCTGGCGGCAGGCGCCGACGATTATGTGACTAAACCATTCTCAATGGAGGAGGTGATGATTCGCCTGCACCGGCTGGTGCAACGCTCGGGTGTGGCTGCGGTTGATGATGCCGAACTAGTGGTGGGGGATTTGATCCTGAACCAGGACACCCGTGAGGTGAGCCGTGGTGGCGACCCCATCACGCTTACCGCAACTCAGTTCGATTTGCTGCGCTACCTCATGGAGAACGCTAAACGTGTGGTCTCTAAAAGCCAGATTCTTGATAACGTGTGGAACTACGATTTGGCGGGCAAGCAAATATTGTGGAGCTTTATATCTCGTACCTGCGTAAGAAGATTGATGTGGGGCGTGAGCCTATGATCCACACAGTACGCGGTGCAGGTTATGTTATACGTCCAGCTGTATAAAAACAGCATTAAATGTCTAAAAATCAAGGATTAATTCTCGCAAATACTGCATATAATAAATTCCAAATATGGTATAGAAGGGTGGTTGAATGAACGTAGCGCAGAGCACGCACACAGCACCACCCCAACCCCAGGCACCCGCTAAACGCGCACGACGAAACAAAAAAGTGCGTTACTCCCCGCGTCTGCGCACCCGCCTTATTGCCATCCTCGTAAGTATGCTCGGCGTTGCCTGCATTATTATCGGCAGCTCAAGTTACGTTGCTATTCATAACTCGCTACTGGGTCAGGTTATCGCTAACCTCAATGGCACCTCCCTGCGTGCGGGCGGCGGCCCCGAAGGGGGAGAATCCAGCGGGAACCTCGCATGCCCCACCTCGGACAATAATGCCACCGGCAAAAACCCGCTACTCATCCCCGGGCAGGTGCCTGGCACACTCGGCATGTGCTTTGACCGAGATGGGCAGACCACTTTCGCAGGCATCCTCGACAGCAAAGCGCATACTCAGGGGATTTCAGACTCCGATAAGAACCTGCTCTCTGCTATCCGTCTGGGTGCCCAAGACGGCGTACCAGTGGAGGTTGAGTTGGAAAGCGGAGGCCACTACCTGGTGCAGGTCTCAAAAGGTAAGCCAGGCTCGGGAAACCTGCTGGTTGGTGTACCCATGGGCGATATGCACCAGACCTAGCTGCCACCATCACTGTCATGGTGATCGGATCCGTGGCCGTTATGGTGCTGGCCGGGATGCTTGGCTCATATATTATTCGCCGCACCATGCGCCCGCTGGAGCGTGTTTCGGCGGTTGCCACCGACGTGGCGAACCTAAACCTGGGTGAGCACACCATCTCCCAGCAGGTGAAGGTCATGCCCAAAGACGCCGACCCCAGAACCGAGGTGGGTGCGGTCGGGTACGCCCTGAACCAGCTGCTCGATAATGTGAGTTCGGCCCTTGAGGTGCGTGAACGCACCGAACAGCAGATTCGCGCCTTCATTGCGGATGCCTCCCATGAGCTCCGCACGCCCCTGGCCGCCATTAAAGGCTACTCAGATATGATGCGCTGGACAGAGGCAATGAGTGAGAATGGGCAGTCGTCGCTGGCGCGCATCGACTCGCAGACGGTGCGCATGTCGCGCCTTGTTGAAGATCTGCTGCTGCTGGCGCGTTTGGATGAGGGGCGTGAGCCGCAGTTTGAGCTGATTGACCTGACGGAGCTGCTGATTGAGTGCCTTTCTGATATGCAGGCGGCGGCCCGCACTCACGTGTGGCGGCTGGATGTGCCGGATGAGCCGGTTGAGATGATTGCTGACCGCTCACAGCTGCAGCAGGTGATTCTGAACCTGCTGTCAAACGCCCGTAAACACACGGATGACGGCACCACTGTGATTGCCGGGTTGCGGGTTTCAGCGGATCGCAGCCATGCCCTAATGACCGTGGTGGACAACGGGCCGGGGATTGACCCGCAGTTTGTGGATAAGATTTTTGACCGTTTCGCGCGTGCCGATAAGGCACGTTCCGGTTCGGACGGCACCACGGGGCTGGGGCTCTCGATTGTGCAGGCGATTGTGCGTGTGCATGGCGGCACGATCTCGGTTAAATCCCGGCCAGGCCGTACCGAGTTCATGGTGCGTTTGCCGTTGGCAAGTGCGGCACCTGCGCAGGCTCGGCTGAGCGTGCAGAAGGGGGCAGGCGGGCACTAACGGTGCTGCTTCTTTTGATACGGCGGGCATCCATAAGGATGCCCGCCGTTTGTGGGTAGCGTGAAGGAACCGTGTGCTCAGTTTGCTGGTTACCGTGTGCGTCCTGTGTTGGTTCTTGGGACCGAACACCCCTGCATATTTGCACTCAGTGCAAAAATATGGGCGAGCTCACAGTGCTAAAACTTGCACTTAGTGCAATATTGCACTTAGTGTAATAACTGTGTGTATTGCCCAAAAGATTGTAGACAAACGCTCCGTGCGCAAAGCCGAGAACCGCATCGCCATTATGGATGCGGCCGAAAAACTCGTGCTTGCGGGCGGCCTTAAAGCGCTTACGGCGGATACGCTCGCCAAAGAATCCGGCGTATCCCGGCGTACCATTTTCAACCATTTTTCTTCGGTTGAAGCCGCCGCCGTTGAACGTCTAAACGAGTACCTGGACCGTATTTTTGAGGTCATCCCTGACTTCTGCACCCCCACCGGTCCGCATCTTGAACGGGACATGCTCGACGGGGTGCGCGCCGCGTTCACCACTGAACGCCTCGCCGAACATGTGGAACCCCACGCACGGCTGCTGTTCGCCCTCCACGACTACTCGATTGACAATAAGTTCAACGAATACAGTTCAACCTCCTATTTGAACTCCATCGAAATGGTTGTTGACAAGCTCTGGCAGCAACGCCAAGACATCCCGCGGATGCGCATCGCCATTTTTGGGAACCTTATCGCCTCCGCCGTCTGTGAGGGCATCGCGGCGTCCTTCTACGACGCCGAAGGCAACCCCAAACCCCCCGAAGACGCCGAGAAAATGCGGGACAGCATAGAACACTGCCTTGGCTATGTTGAAGAACTGCTTGGCGGTCAATACGCATAGGCGCAGCGAATACGCGCACCATATCAATCAACACAGAGATTTTTGAGTTTGAGGAGGATCCGCAGTGGCTAAATGGCTTTACTCTATCGGTAGCTTTGCCGCTCGCAAAGCCTGGGCAGTGATTGCTATCTGGGTGCTGGTTATTGCCGGTGTTGCCGGTACGTATAGTGCATTCCATGGGCAGCTAAAGACCACGTTCACCATGCCCGGCACTGAGACGCAGCGGCTCACCGATGAGCTGGCCTCACGCTTCCCGGACGCTAACCGAGGAACCGGCCAAGTAATCGTGACCACCGGTGACGGTTCACGCATTACCGATGAGCAGAAACAAGCCTTCGTGAACAAGCTGAATAGCCTTAAAAACGAGAATTCGGCGGTTGACGATGTGAGCGACCCCTTCGCCACCGAGCAGCAGATTGCCGACGGCAAGAAGCAGCTTGAAGATGGTAAACAGAAGCTAGATGCCGCCCCGAAGCAGATCGAGGATGGCAAGAAACAGCTGCGGGATGCTCAGAAGAAAGTAGATGACGGCAAAGCGCAGCTGGAGGCGGCACAGAAACAGCTGGATGCGGCCCGCGAACAGGCCCGAGCAGCTGGTGCTCTAGAGTCTATGCGTGAACAGCTCGGCTCCCAGCAGGCGCAGATTGACGCTCAGCGTGCCCAGCTGGCCGAATCCCAGAAGCAGCTGGATACAAAAGCCGCTGAACTTGCCGACTCTGAAAAGAAGCTTCCCGAACAGCAGGCGCAGCTCGCCCGCAAATCGGCGCTTCTGGATCTGACGAGCGACTATCGTACGGTATCTGAGGACGGCTCGACCGCGGTCGCCGGGGTTTTCTTCAAAATGAAAAGCTCGGAAGCCCCGCATGCTGATAAAGAAAAGCTCATGGAGCATTTCAAAAACGCGGATTTGAAGGGCCTGACGGTCAACTTTGACCAGAATGTCGCCGAATCTCCCGATGTGGGTATGGGCGTTGGCGAGATTGTGGGCATTGTGGTGGCCCTTATGACGCTCATCGTTTTGCTCGGCACCCTCATTGCCGCCGGGCTGCCCATTCTCATGGCGATTGTGGGCGTGATTGTGGGCATCCTGGGCACCCTCTCATTCTCGTCCCTGGTTGATATGAGCTCAACCACCTACATGCTGGGCATGATGCTCGGCCTAGCGGTGGGCATCGACTACTCACTGTTCATTCTTAACAGGCACCGCTCCAACCTCATGGACGGCATGCCGCTGCGGAAATCTATCGCGGTCGCTAACGGCACCAGCGGTAACGCGGTGGTGTTCGCGGGTGCCACCGTGATTATTGCCCTGCTGGCCCTGAACGTGACCGGTATCCCGTTCCTGGGATACATGGGTGATGCTGCGGCACTGTGCGTGTTTGTGGCCGTACTGATCTCGGTGACCCTAACCCCCGCCATGCTCTCGCTGATTGGCCGTAAAGTCATGTCGAAGAAGGCATGGGCGTCCGTTGATACTCCTGAGAAGATCGCGGCACGCCACACCGAACAGGAACAGCGTGAGGAATCCCCGCACGGCTGGCTGAAAATTGTGCTCGCCCGCCCTGTGGTGACTATCCTGCTCTGCGTGGTGGCGTTGGGTGCTATCGCCATTCCGATGGGCCAAATGCGCATGGGCCTGCCTTCGGCTGAAAGCTCACAGACTGAAAGCACTGAATATAAGGCCTACCAGATTGTTAAAGACAAGTTTGGTGAAGGCATGAGCGGCCCCGTGCTGGCGGTGGCGCACACCCCCGCAGGGATGAACGAGGCGCAGGCTGAGCAGGCGCAGATCGATATTGCTCACGCGATTGAGGCGAAAGACCCCGACAACGTGAAAACCGTGGTTCCCGCCGGGCAAACCGATGACCACACCGTACAGATTTTCCAGGTGATCCCCAAACACGGGCCGAGCTCGGTTGAAACCGTGAACCTGGTTGAGCAGCTGCGTGAGGTTCACGTGAACATACAGGGCACTGACGTGAAACTGGGCGTGACCGGCCTGACCGGCGGCAATATCGACGTCTCCAATACGCTGGCGCAGAAACTGCCGCTGTACTTGGCGGTCGTCATGGGCCTGTCGTTTATCGTGCTGATTCTGGTGTTCCGCTCAATTCTGGTACCCCTGGTTGCTTCAGTCGGGTTCCTCTTCTCAATTCTGGCAAGCTTCGGCGCGGTGGTTGCGGTCTACCAGATGGGCTTCATGGGGTCCCTCTTCGGGGTGCACGACCCCGGTCCGATCCTAGCGTTCCTGCCCACCCTGATGATCGGTATCCTCTTCGGGCTGGCGATGGACTACCAGGTGTTCCTGGTCTCCGGCATGCGCGAAGCCTATGTGCACGGTAAAAGCGCGAAAACCGCTGTTGTCGCCGGGTACAACCATGCGGTGCGTGTGGTGATCGCCGCCATGATCATTATGATCTCGGTGTTCGGCGGGTTCATCTTCGCCGAATCCGCAATGATCCGCCCCATCGGCTTCGGCCTGGCATTCGGCGTGCTGGTGGATGCCTTCGTGGTTCGTATGACCATCACCCCCGCAGTGTTGACCCTGCTGGGTGATAAAGCCTGGTGGATGCCGAAGTGGCTCGATAAGCTCGTTCCGAATATGGATGTGGAAGGTGCAACCCTTCTGGACACCCTGGAAGAAGAGGCCGAACAGCCTGCCGAGCACGATGAACAAGCCGAGACGGCTAAAAGCACCGCGGGAGCATCCTCCTAGGCGGCGCGTGCATGATGCCGCACAGTATGTTGGGATAAAACCCAACAATACATACTGTGGCTGATACAACACGCATTAATATGTAGCTCCGCACCAGTGACCCTACTGGTGCGGAGCTATTTTCTTTCACCCATGAATTTTTATCCGCATAATATATGGGTTTTTATAAGAAACCCACAGATGCTGCATTTGGGTAAAACCTGCTTCTTGGGCGGAAAGACAGGCTAAAAACGCTCTGCGGGGCGGACGCAGCGTATAATAATTTAGTGTAAAAGTGGGGTTTAGCATAGTATTTCTTTGCATATTAAGGGGTTTACAACAGCGCGGAAAGATGAAAAAATGCGCCTAAAAAATAGTGGAGCAAATAACCTGAGATAATATTTTTCTTAGTCCTAAAAACCTGCACCTTTACCGCATATCAACCAAGGGAGAACCACAGTGGCCAAATGGCTTTACTCCATCGGCGATTTCGCAGCCCGCAAAGCCTGGGTAATTATCGCCATCTGGGCCCTTCTCATTGGCGGGGTGAGCGCCAGCTACGCCGCATTCCACGGGCAGCTGAAGAACACGTTCACCATGCCCGGCACCGAAACCCAGCGGCTCTCCGACGAGCTGTCCTCACGCTTCCCAGATGCCAACCGGGGCAGCGGCCAGGTGGTTGTCACCACCGGTGACGGTTCACGGATCACCGATGAGCAGAAACAGGCGTTTACAGCCTCCCTCAAGAGCCTTAAAGGGGAAGTGAGCTCTGTAGATGCCGTCAGCGACCCGTTCGAGACTGAAAAGCAGCTCACCGACGGGCAGAAACAGCTGACCGAAGGTAAACAGAAAGTAGGCGGTGCCCCCGAGCAGCTCGAAGACGGCAAAAAAACAGATTGCCGACGGTCAGCGGCAGATCGATGAGGGTAAAAAGCAGGTTGAAAGCGGGCAGCAGCAGGTTGATAACGGTAATAAGCAGGTAGAGGCCGCCAAAAAAGATCTCGATAGCTCCCAGACGCAGGTAAACCAGGCGAAACAGCGGGTAGAGGATGCGCAGAAGCAGCTTGATGTGAGCAAAAACCGGCTGGCCGAAGAGCAGGCGAAACTAGACGCATCGTTCTCCCAAGCCGAGGCGCAGGGGTCTCAAGCCTCCGTCATGGCCCCGCTGAACCAGCAGCAGGAGCAGCTGAACGCCCAGCGCTCCGAGCTGAACGAAAAACAAACAGACCTGAACAATAAACGTGCCGAAGCCGACGCATCACAGGCGAAACTAGACGCCACCCGTGCCGAAACCACCGCTAAACAGGCGGAACTTGAAAAGAACCAGGCGGCCCTGAACGCCAAAAAGAAAGAGCTCGAAGACGGGCAGAAACAGCTTAACGAGAAGAAAGCCGAGCTGGCGAAAGCTGAGAAGGACTTTCCCACCCAGAAAGAAGACCTCGACCGCAAAGAGGCCCTTTTTAACCTGACGAGCGGCTACCGCACGGTCTCCGAGGACGGTTCGACCGCTATTGCCGCTGTAACCTTCAACGCCAAGAACGAGGAAGTCTCTGCCGCAGACACCACTAAGCTCATGGAGCACTTCAAAAACGCGGATTTGAAGGGCCTGAAAGTTTACTTTGACCAGAATATTGCTGAGATCTCCAGCGGGGGAATGGGCGCTGGCGAGATTGTAGGCGTTGTGGTGGCGCTTATTGTGCTGCTTATTATGCTCGGCACCCTCATTGCCGCCGGGCTGCCCATTCTTATGGCCCTGGTGGGCGTGGTGGTGGGTATTTTGGGGACCCTTTCGTTCTCCTCCCTGGTTGATATGAGCTCAACCACCTACATACTGGGTATGATGCTCGGCCTAGCGGTGGGGATTGATTATTCGCTGTTCATCCTCAATAGGCACCGTTCTAATCTGATGAATGGGATGCCCATGCGCGCCTCCATTGCACTGGCTAACGGCACCAGCGGTAACGCAGTGGTGTTTGCGGGTGCCACCGTGATTATTGCCCTGCTGGCCCTGAACGTGACCGGTATTCCGTTCCTGGGGTATATGGGTGATGCTGCGGCACTGTGCGTGTTTGTGGCTGTACTGATTTCGGTGACTCTAACCCCGGCGGTGCTTGCCCTTATTGGGCGCAAGGCGCTACCGAAAAAGGCATGGGAGTCGATCAGCACCCCGCAGAAAATCGCGGCCCGCCGTGCTGACGAGCAGAAGCGTGAGGAAGCCCCGCACGGCTGGCTGAAAATTGTGCTCGCCCGCCCTGTGCTGACCATTATTGCCGGTGTGCTGGTGCTGGGTGCTATTGCCATTCCGATGGGCCAGATGCGCATGGGCCTGCCGTCGGCTGCAAGCTCACCGGTTGAGAGCACACAGTACCAGGCGTACAAACTGGTGAAGGATAAGTTCGGTGAGGGTGTGAGCGGCCCCGTGCTGGCGGTGGCACACACCCCCGCAGGGATGAGCGAGGCGCAGGCTGAGCAGGCGCAGATCGATATTGCCGACGCCATTAAAGCCAAGGGCGGCAATAATGTGAAAGCCGTTATTCCTGGCGGGCAGACTGATGACCGTACCCTGCAGATTTTCCAAGTGATCCCCGCCCACGGGCCTAACTCTGCCGAGACCGTCGCACTGGTGGATCAGCTGCGCCAGGTGGATGTGAACGTGCAGGGCACCGATGTGCACTTTGGGCGTGACCGGTGTGACCGGCGGCAATATTGATGTTTCAAATGTGCTCGCGCAGAAGCTGCCGCTGTATCTTGCGGTGGTGATGGGCCTGTCGTTTATTGTGCTGATTCTGGTGTTCCGTTCGATTCTGGTGCCGCTGGTCGCATCTGCGGGGTTCCTCTTCTCAATTCTGGCGAGCTTCGGCGCGGTGGTTGCGGTCTACCAGATGGGCTTCATGGGCACGCTTTTTGGGGTGCACGACCCGGGGGCGATTCTGGCCTTCTTACCGATTCTGATGATCGGTATTCTCTTCGGCCTGGCGATGGACTACCAGGTGTTCCTGGTCTCTGGCATGCGCGAAGCCTATGTGCACGGTAAGGACGCGAAAACCACTGTAGTTGCTGGCTATAACCATGCGGTGCGTGTGGTGATCGCGGCGATGATCATTATGATTTCGGTGTTCGGTGGGTTTATTTTCGCTGATGATGCGGCAACCCGCCCCATCGGTTTTGGCCTGGCGTTTGGGGTGCTGGTGGATGCGTTCGTGGTGCGTATGACCCTCACCCCCGCAATAATGACCCTGCTGGGTGATAAAGCCTGGTGGATGCCGAAGTGGCTTGATAAGCTCATCCCGAATATGGATGTGGAGGGCGCAACCCTTACCGGCCCCCTATCCGAGGGTGAAGTGGAGAATGAGTCACCAAAAACGGTGCGTTCAGCCACCAAAGCGGAGGGCGCTAAACTGTTGGCGGGCCGCACTAAGGACGTGACCCGCGTGGGCGGGGTGGCTGTTCTTGACAGCTCTACTTTCACCGGCGCTATCCCCATTGTGAAGCCTGCAACCGGCGGCAGCCGTGCGGCAGAAACGGGTAGTGATAGTGCGGATAATGCAGATGATACCGCCACCACCATAGTGGACACCCCCGAACAGGCTGACGGCCCCGAAATCACCGAGGTTGTGGACTTTGAAGTTGCCGCAGGCAAACCCACCGCATCCACTATTGAGGGTGCCGCTGAGGATAGCCCCCACGCCGATGAACCTGCCTCAGCCGATCAGACCGTACCGGCAGGTGTTGAGCTTGAAGCTGGCGGGCCCAGCGACGGTACCTACGAGATAGAGATATTCGTCGCCAAGGACATTAAAGCCGCTGATGAGACGCCCGAGGCTACAACATCACCCAGCAGCTCCGTGACTTCCGAGCCGGATGCTGCGGCTGCCGCCGAAGCTGAACCGGAGAACCTTGAAGCACCCGAGAGGGCGCAGGCACCTGCACACGAGAACGCTCCGGTGGTTACCAAGGATATCGAGGTTCTCGATGAGCCTGAGGTGCCCGGAACCTCTGATGAGAACCAGGAAGATATCACTCGTAAAACCGTTGAGACAGGTGAACTGGCCACTGCTGTAACCGATGAGCCCGCAGAGCCTGAAACGGCAGCGGATGTCACCGTCACTGGTGGGGTTAAAGAGCCTGCCGTTACGGATGATTCTGCGGAGGATAACGCGGAAACAACCGAATGTGAAGAGCTCGCTACGGGTACCGCCAGCAGCCCCTGTGACAGCAGCCTCTGCCGTTAGGGGGTGTCCGCCCGCATACGCTGCTTTCCGACTTGGGGGTGAAGCGTCTGGTCGCCGAGAAACTTGGGCGCAGGGGCGGCTCTGATAAGTCTGAGCGTACCGCTGCCAAACCCAGTGAGAGCGCAGCCGATGCAGCCGCCTCCGGGGCCGCTCCAAAGGGGAACGACGATAGCGTCAAAACCAAAGGGGCGCTGAAAATGAACCTGTGGAAGAGGCGGCGCGGGCCAAAAATCGATAAATCCGAGATCGGCGAGTACAAACGCCGCGGCTAGCTGCCGATCAACGGAAGGCAGGGAATCCGCGTGGGTAGTACGGTGAGAGCAGGCTACCCGCGCGGATTTTGCCTTAGACAGGTGAGGGGACGTTGGTGCGGTTAGTGGTGCTCAGAATGTTCTACGATAGTAGTTCTGTACCGATTAGGATTTTGTGCGCACCATGGCGCGTAATGCGAGAGGGGGCTGAGTGTCTGCGAGGCGTTCCTTAGCACTGAGCAGAATCCCCGCGCCGCTGCTGGTGTTTATCGGCGGCGGGGTCGGCTCACTCTGCAGAATATACACTCCAAGTTATATTTATGTGGCAAATATGTTGGGTGCGTTTGCGCTTGGGGTACTTACCGCATGGTGGTCCCGGCGCGCCGCCCGGTACGGAGATGAGGCGGTACGCCCACAGCGGCTGCTGTTCGGTACCGGCCTGCTGGGCGGATACACCACGTATGCTGCCCTCATTGCGGCGCTCAATATTTTCGATGAACATAGCGGTACTGGTGATGCGCTCATGGCGCGCCTGGTGGGGGCAGCCATGCTCGTGTGTGTTGCAGGTTTGGCCGCCAGCGGTGCCGGACTGTGGGTGGGGAGCAAGATTCCCAGTGCACCCGGCGGGCGTCAGCGGATATAGGGGCATAGATGGAGTGGATGAGCGCGGCAGCCGTTTGTGTGGGCGGCGGCCTGGGAGCGGTGCTGCGTTACTATCTGGAGCGGTTCTTGGCACCGCGCCGCACCTCCGATGCGCTCATCAGCGCGGTGTTTGTGATTAACGTTCTGGGTTCTCTCGCGCTGGGTATTGTGGGTGCGGCGGTGAACGTTTTGGGTGGGCAGGATGCCGTTGCCTATGCGGGGCTCTCCCTGGGACTATTGGGTGGTTTCACCACGTTTTCAACCGCTATGGTTGAGGCGGTGCAGGCACTTCTTGCGGGCAGGTACGCGCGTTTTGTGATGCTGTGGCTGGTGCAGCCAACGCTTTCACTGATTGCCCTCATCGCGGGGTATACGGCTGCGGCGGCTGTGTTCTTGGCGGTGTTTCGGCGAGGTGATACGCATACAGCCGTTAAGATTTCTGGGTGTGCGGGCACACCTTATGCACGTGCGATTGTCATTCACTGGGAATTCTCAGGTTATCTCGGGTGGGCAGCGTAAATTTGCCGGGTATCCTTATGAGAACAGCACAACGCAAAATATTTTATTCGGGGAATATTTCCAAAAAGGTATATTAGGGGTTGGGTGTGAGAAACCTCGTATTTAACGAGCAGATGGCCGCTATTTTCGCTGCGGAAATTGGTATTGCCCTGCTCGTTCTTTTTACGGTCGGGGTGATCGCCATGCATCTTCGGGCGCGCCACCTTAACCGCCCTGTCACTATCCGCCACTACCTTGTCACGGGCGCATTCTCGGCGTTTATTGCGTGTATTCTTGCGTTCACACTTACCCCCATCCGGGTGGATGGGCAGCTATGCAACCCCAACCTGTACTATCCGCGCCTGTATGCGGGCTGGAGCTGGGGCCAAGCCCTGGAACAAACAAAAGGGATGGGGCTGAGCCGCTTCGCCACCGGGGTGTTCGCTCAACTATTTTTCAATATTGCGATGTTCATTCCGTTGGGGGGTGCTCACCGCCGGGTGCCTGCGGTGGGGGCTGCGCGCATCCACCCTGGCGGGATTTGGTCTTTCACTGTTCATTGAGCTGAGCCAGCTCAGCGGTAACTGGGGGCTGGCACCCTGCCCGTACCGCACCTTCGACGTGGACGATTTGATTAATAACACCGCTGGGGCGCTCATGGGGGCGCTGTTGGTGATGCTGTGGCGCCTGCTTCGTTCCCGTCTCCGCGCCCGCCGTGCCGCCCGCGCCGCCACAGCGAACTGGTAGCAGCACTGCGCCCTCTGCGGTTCAACGGATGGCGGGCAGCTGCACGACGTAAAGCCCGAAAACGCAGGAGCCGCCCCGTCGAGTGTTTATCAACTGGGCGGCTCTCTATGCTGTGCGGGCAGAGAATCTACTGTTGGTAGGTTCGCTTCTCGACAATCGGGATGGAACCGGTGGCGGTATAGGTTGCCGCAGCTTTTGCCGCCGTCGCAAAAGTATCTTCGCCCTGGGGAATCACCTCCGCGCTGGGTGCGCGGTACAGGTGGCTATTTGCCCAATATGCGAACCCTAAAAGCACGGCGGCGCATGCCGAAGAGATAACAACCCAGAGGGTGAACTCACTCTCGTAATAGAGTTTGAAGAATGCACCGCCCATAAAACCGCCCACAAGCGGGGCAAAGATAGGAACCCACGAATAGAACCAGCGTGAGGTTCCTTTATTGTGAATGGGCAGCAGGGCGTGCATAATGCGCGGGCCCAGATCACGCGCAGGGTTCAGGGCGTACCCGGTCTGCCCGCCTAGCCCGACCACGAGCACAGCTACCATGAAGCCGAAGGCGAGGGGTTTGAGCACATCGTTGAGGTTCAGGGAGAGTTCTACGCTGCCGGTGGTAATCGTGGGCTTGAAGTTCACGCCGGTGTACAGCGCCGAGAAGACGAGCATGAAGGTGCCAATAATTTCAGAGAGCGCGTTCGTGAAGTAGTTGTGAATGGCGGGAACCGTGGAGAACACGCCGAGCTAATTTTCTGATCGGCGGTGGCTTTCCAATGCGGCAGGTAGTTCAGGTACACCAGCCCCGCGCCAGCCATGGCCCCAAGCAGCTGGGCGATCACATACCCTGGGACCTTGGCCCAATCAAATTCACCAAAAGCCGCCAACCCTACCGAGACTGCGGGGTTCAGATGCCCGCCGGAATACGGATGCGAGGCGTAGACACCGAAAGCTACGGCAAAACCCCAGCCAAAGGCGATAGTGAAGAAGTTATCGCCGTGCCCTTTGGAACGTCGCAGCTCGACGGTGGCGATGGAGCCGCACCCGATAGCGCACATAATGAGCGTGCCTAAGAATTCGGCGAGGTAGGGGCTGATGGTGTGCACGGAACCCTCCGCTTGTGTTTATGTTGGAATATTTGGTTTTGTCTGTGATTTATATAAGACGTGATACGGCGTAAAATAGCAATACTTTGGGATAAGGTAACCCAAAGACATAAGCGGTATTCATGGGTTTATGTGGGAAAATGAGGTGTGTATCACACGCGGTTTTTACGTGCTGATACGGCGCTGGCTATAAGGGGTGGCTTAACCCGAGTATCAGGGGAAACTTGCTTGAGAGCATCGGGGGCGGTTCATTACGGTGGCGTTGAAGGAGTATACGCAGATTGGAGTGGACACTATGAGCCAGCGACTTCCAGCAGAAGAACTAACGGGAATTCCCGGCGGCACCCTCATCACCAAAACCCCCGAAGAAGGGCGGCAGCTGGCGATGCTTATCGCACGGCACACCATCCACCAGATTCAGCCTAACCCGGATGCTCTCAAAGCGGGACGCCCGGAATACGCGGTAGACCCGGACTCACTGACCGCAGCCGCCCAGGTGGTAGCCATCGAGTTCCAGACCATCGCAGCAGCCAATAACTACTGGCGCTAACCCCCACCTGGATTTACCCGATAAAAAGTGCCTTTATGTGAATAAAGCGTTAAAAAATCCGCTTTATTCACATAAAGGCACTTTTTACGCGGGATGCTAGAGATATAGAGAAGAAGGATGCACGGCACATGGGACCCTCATCCATATTCGTGTCCTGACTAGCTATAAAAATCAGGAGAAACAGGTGAGCGCCACATATACCGCACGTCGGATCGTCTGGTCGAGCAAATCCCTAATACCCATGGCGCTCGCCATGATTGCCGCCGGATTTGATTTCTATGTGCCGGTCGGCTCCTTGCGGCAGGGTATAACTATGCGGTGGGGTGTATTGAGAAGCGGGTAGGGGAAAACCGCGCTTTTGCGGAACATTTTCATAAAATGATTGTTATAATTCATGTTATGAAAACGTCTGCACCCACGTTGTTGCCCCTGTTGCGCAGTAACCTGCAAGGTGAGGTGACCGCGCTTCTTTTTCTGCATCCCGAACGGCAATACACGGTTTCCGAAATTGCGGCTCTTACGGATGCATCGCAGGCTACCGTCTCGCGGGAACTGAGCCGACTTGAGAAAGCAGGGCTATTAGAGTCTCGTCAGGTTGGCAAGAGTCGCCTCGTCAATGCACTCGTGCATACCCCAGTTGGGCAAGCGTTGCAGCAGCTTATGTATGTTACCTACGGTCCCGTCCCGGCGCTTCGTGAGGCTTTAGCACAGGTTCCGCGTCTTCAAGCTGCAGCAATCTACGGTTCATGGGCTAAGCGCCGCAGCGGAGAGCCTGGGCAAGTTCCCCACGACCTTGATGTGCTCGCTATCGGCACTCCATCACGACACGCTCTTTATGAGGCTATTGATGATGTTGAGCAGCGCCTTGGATTAGAAATCAACGTCAAAAAGCTCTCTCGTGAAGGCTGGAATTCAGATGATCCTTTCGTAAACCGTGCGTTCGCGCCCCATTATCCCGCTTTTTGGCGATTTAGGAGATAACGATGCCTGAAAGGCCGAAACCTGCTAAACCTACGAAAAAGATGAAGAAGTTCATCCCGCAGCTGGGTGCTTTCGCAAGGTAGCTTTATCAGATTCAACCCAACTCGGGTGTAGACAGAACAATATGTATTCGGCGAGCCATTGTGTACGTGGCGGCTTAAACAAACCGCGAAATGCACAATAGCTCGCCGAATAGACAAGCGGGGGAGGGGTCTACTGTGAGGCCCAGCCCAGGATGGCCTCAAAGAAACGCTCGCAGTCCCGTAACTGTTCAAGCTCAACCCACTCGTTCGGTGAGTGGGCTTGGGCAATATCGCCGGGGCCGCACACGATGCTCTCAACCCCGGCGCGCTGGAACAGCCCCGCCTCCGTGCCGTAGGTGACCTTCTGCGGTGCCTCGGTTAAGCCTAATAGTGTATTTGCCAGGCGCACCAGCTCAGCATCGTCCGGGGTCCCCAGACCGGGGACGGCCGCCAGCAGCTCATGCTGCACCTGCACCTGTGCCGTCAACGACCCCGGTTCGGCGCCCGAGAGTTCTTCGGCGCGGGCTGCGCGGGCGTGCATCCTCGGCAGGATTGCCCCAAAAAGCTCGTCCTCAAGGCGCTGCACCACGGACTCCGTGGTCATTGACGGTAAGATGCGGAAGTCATACTCCAGCACGGCGCGTTCGGCCACGATATTGTACTGCACGCCGCCGCGCGCGAAATTCACCCCACCGGTTGCGTGCGGCACCACGAACGCCTGATCGAACGGGCCTTCCTGCTCCCAGCTATCAGCCAGGCGTGCGAAGAACGTAATGAACTCCCCGGCGGCATTGACGGCGCTCACCCCGTGCGTGGCCAGAGAGGCGTGTTTGGCGACCCCGGTGATGCTGACCCTGCCGCGGTGCGCACCCTTGTGGGCTGAGATGACGCGCATCGAGGTGGGTTCACCCACCACACAGAACTGCGGGTGAACGCCGCGGTGTGTGAACTCCTCAATGAGGGCGGGCGCCCCAACACACCCAACTTCCTCGTCATAGTGAACGCAAAGTGCAGGGGCACACGCAGTCTATCCTGCCGGATGCGCGGCAGCAGCCACAGTGCCGCCCCCAGGTAGCCTTTCATATCGCACACACCCCGCCCGTAGGCGCGGGTTCCCTCAATACGCACCGTGAACGGGTCAGAGTCCCAGATTTGTCCCTCCACGGGTACCACGTCGGTGTGCCCCGAAATAATAATGCCCCCGTTCACCGTGCCGTCGGCTGCCGGGATGGTGATGAAAAGGTTGGCCCGTGTGCCGTCTTCACTGTAGCTGCGGTGCCCGGTGTGCCCGTGGCGGGCAAATTCGGCCTCAATGTAGTCAATAATGTCTAGGTTGGAGGTTTGGGCGATACTGGGGAACGCAATCAGGCGGCGTGTGTACTCCAAAGATTCAGGCAGCAGCGGGGCGGAGGCGCTCTCTGCGGGGGCGGCGTCGGCGGTCACGGGGTTCTCCTTCAGGTGTTGACCTGTGTGGTTTTATGTTGTTCTACCTATTTAACCCTAGTGCGCCTCGTAATCCCAGTGCTTTTGCCCGCAGGTGCCAGGCGTCTCTTAATGGGCAGCAAAACGTGGCTTTTCAGCGCACATCAGCGCCCTATGCGCCGCTTTCGGGCCGAAAAGCCACGTTTGACGCCTCGCGGCGGTGTATTTTAGATAGCGTAATTGACGGTGGAGTGCTCCCCCAGTGCATGGAATTCCCGCGAATGGTACACGAGCGGGGTGCCGGTGAGGTCGTGGCGTACGAACTCTTCCACCTGGGCGGTGAAGACTAGGGCCGGGCCAGCTTCCACCCGGCTGAGCGGGGTTGCGCGCAGTACCCGGCGGATATCGTGCACCAGCGGCTCACCGGTTGCAATGAACTCCCAGGTGGAGGTGTCCGCAAAACGAGGGTAGCCGTGCGTGGCGAAATTACGTGCTATCTGCACGTTTTCGGCATCCAGCAGGTGGATGAGGAACGAGTCGGCGGCGGCGAATTTTCCCGGCCGACCCGCTGTCTGCCTTGAGAGAGAACGCCACAATGGGCGGCTCTGCCGCAATGGAGGTGACGGAGGAGGCGGTGAAACCCTGCCGGTTCGCCGTTCTCATCGGTTGCGGTAATGACGGCGACACCCGCGGGGTGATGCCCGAACGCCTGCTTAAAGAGCTCGGTGGTGTCTACAGTTCGGTAAGCGACCTCGGTCATAGTAGGTTCTTTCTCTGCGGCTGCACTCGGTTTAATCTACCTTTAGGGTAAATCTCGGGTGGGCGCAGCGCCTGTTTTATGTCCCAATATTTCTAAGACTTACTTTTTGTGAAGCGCCGGGCGCAATGTTACGTAACATTGCGCCCCCCTGAGGCGGGCGCATCCGGTGAATACTGCGCGGCGCGCTGAAGGCAAGAGTCGCCGGGATGCGGGCCCGCACGGGGCGCCAGAAAAGACGATTGGGTTCGGGGCTCGCTGACGGTGCGGGCAGACCCACGCCCTACGGTTAGGGTGCGCTACTCTTTGCGGTTAATGGCGGCCGCCATGGCCCCGAAGTCACGCAGCAGCTGTGGCATATCGTCCCGGTCGGTGACTACCTCAATAAATACCGCCTTATCCCGGGTTTCGCGGGCGGTTGCGCAGGCGGTGGCCAGCTCATCCACGGTCGCCGCACGCAGCACCAGCACCGTCTGGTCGGTGCCCCCGAACGCGGCCGGGATTTTCTGCCAATCGTAGGTGGCGATGTCGTTATAGGCGGCGTTAGGGCCGTGGATGGAACGCTCAATCGTGTACCCGTCGTTATTAATAAGAAAGATCACCGGGGTGAGCCGGTGCCTGAAGACAGACCCGAGCTCCTGCACGGTCAGCTGCGCCGAACCGTCACCAATGAACAGCACCCCGCGTGCCTGCTCATCCGCCAGGGCCGCCCCGAGCAGAGCTGGCAGCGAGTACCCGATCGAACCCCACAGCGGCATACCAATAAACCTGGTCTGGGCGGGGAATGACTGCTGCGCCATACCGAAGAACGACGTGCCCATCTCAACCACCACATTATTGCGGGAATCCAGGTGCGAGGGGATGATGCTCCACAGCGCCTGCTGGGTGAGCGGCCTGTCGCCGCAGGCTGGCGCCCCGGTAGGTTCGGGCTCACCGTAGTCGGGCAGGGTGGTGCCGTGCGCTGGTACGGTGTGCTCGGCTGGGCGCACCCCGGCATCCAGCGCGGCTTCTTTAAGGATGCGCAAGGCATCCGTGAAGGCTAAGGGAGCGAAAATTTTACGCCCAATCTGGGTTTGTTCGGCATCAACGGTGATGGTGCGGGCCGCGTCAATCTGGTGGGTGTACAACCCCGAGGTGGTGTCGGTGAACTGCACACCCGCCAGGATGAGCGCCTGGGCCTCTTCAACGGTGGCGCGGGTGGTGCTTGCGGAAAGCCCGCCAATGTAGACACCGGCGAACTGCGGGGAGGTCTCATCCAGGATGGACTTGCCCCAGATCATGGTGGCGAAGGGCAGCCCGGTGCTTTCCACAAGGTCACGCAGGTTTTCGGTGGCACCAAGGCGCTCGGTCATAATGTCCGCTAGCACAGCGGTCTTTTTGCCGCGTAAAAACTCGGTGGCGGCGACTCGGAACTCATGCTCGACACTGGGGGAGGAGACGCGCAGGTTTACGTTCAGCGGCGCGGCGGGCTTTGCGGCGGCGGCAACAGCCACATCCACGGGCAGCATAATGTACCCCGGCTTGTGGTGCAGCACGGCATCACGCAGCACCCGGTCAATGTCGCTGGCGGCGGTGGCGGGCTGCAGCACCGCCGTTGCGGCTGAAACTTCGGCGGCCATGCGCACAAAATGCTGGAAGTCGCCGTCGCCGAGGGTGTGGTGCATGCGCAGGTGCGCGTTTTGGGCGGCGAGCGAGGGCGCACCCACAATGTGGATGACGGGCACGTTTTCGGCATATGAGCCGGCGGTGGCGTTAATAGCGGATAGTTCCCCCACCCCGTAGGTGGTCAGCAGCGCGCCAACCCCTCTGATGCGGGCGTACCCGTCGGCGGCGTACCCGGCGTTGAGCTCGTTGGCGTTACCCACCCAGCTAATATCCGGGTGGGCGAGTACGTCGTCGAGGAACTGTAAGTTAAAATCACCGGGCACACCAAAAAGGTGGTTCACGCCCAGCTCAGCGAGGCGGTCAAGCAGGTAGTTTCCAACGTTGTAGGTCATGAGGTCTCGCTTTCAAGGTGCAGTGCTGTGCGCGGTGACCGCGCACCTTGCGCACCTATTGGTGGGGGAACGGGGGTGCTGTATCAGCTGTCGTGCCAATATTGCAGTTTTATGTGTCATAAAACATAGTTGTCTTTCATCATAGCTTGCCGTCCCAACTTCACGCACCAGATGCCCTTCATACCGCGCCATACCGGCGATTTCAGCCCCTGCAGCACAGCAGAATATACGCCCCTATATTGTGACTTCATATATTCCCACTACTATTGAGAGGGAGAACCGTCTGATTCCACCAGAACGCAGACACCCGCAGAGTAAGGCTTAACGGCTAGGAGAACACCGAATGGAAACGACCTGGGCATCGCTCACTATTCCGCTGATAGTGGGTGCTCTGATACTTCTCATCCCGGGTCTTATCGTTGCCGTAGCCTTACGGCAACGCGGCGTGGAGGCGCTGGGTCTAGCTGCGCCTATCTCCGTCGGAATTTTTGGTGTGAGCGCAATTGTGGCCTCTAAAGCGGGGATACGTTTCTCCCTGCTAGTTCCCCTGGGGTTCGCGGTTATTGTGGCGGCCATCATGTACGCGCTGTGCTGGTTTTTGGAGCGCCGCGGCTGGCTGGATGCGCCCGCATCCGCTCACCCGGTAGACAGCGGCCAGACGGCGGACGGCGGGGCCTCAGAGAAACCGCTGAACCGTGTGATTCGCGGCTGGTTCTCGCGGGAGATGCTCATCTGTTACGCCGGTGTTCTTATCGGTTTTGTGCTGCTGTACTGGAGTATTGCCCGCGCCATTGGACGCCCCGAATATATTTCACAGACCTACGACGCGAACTTTCACCTGAACGCCATCCGCTACGCAGCGGATACGGGCGATGCCTCCTCGCTGACTATTGCCAGCATGACCTCCGGCGGTGAACCCCCGGCGTTCTACCCCGCGGCGTGGCACGGCGTCGCAACAGTTATCTACCAGGTGACGGGTGTGAGCGTGCCAGCTACCGCGAACCTGGTGAGTGTGCTGGTGGGGGCCGTGATCTGGCCGCTGTCGCTCATGTACCTGGTGCGTTCCACGGTGCGGGTGAGCGCCCCGGCTCTTCTGAGCGTGGGTATTATTGCCGCCTCATACACGGCATTCCCGATGCTTCTCATTAACTTCGGGGTGCTGTACCCCAATAGCCTGGGTATCGCGGCTCTGCCGGTGGGTCTGGGGCTTTTCGCCCAGCTGCTGCGCACGGTGCAGATCCGGCGTATTGAGACCGTGCCCGCCCTGTGTGCGGGGGTTTTCGTGGCGCTAGGTATCGCCTTGGCGAACCCCAATGTTGTTATGGGGATGCTCGCCTTCGCGCTGCCGATCGTGCTGGTGCGCATTGTGCTGCAGGTGCGCGCCGTATGGCGCAGGGAGCTGAAACCGCTAATATTCGCGGTTCAGCTGGTGCTGCTGGCCCTATTCCCCGTGATTCTGAACTTTTTGTGGGGTGTGGTGCGCCCGCCTAAGGCTGCCGGGGGCTGGGAGCCGGCCACACGTGATAGCACCGCTATCGGTGAGGCACTGTTTAACGGGCAGATTTATAACGGGCTGCTGTGGACTGTTTCGGTGCTCGCGCTTATTGGCGCCTACTACCTCATAAGCCGCCGCAGCGTGGGTATTTGGCTGGTGCTCAGCTGGGTGTACGCCATGTACTTTTACGTTGCCAGCCGCTGGATGACTTGGGATGAGGGGCGCGACTGGGTGCTGGGCATCTGGTACCACGACCCGTTCCGTTTGGCCGCGAATGTTCCCGCGCTGGCAGCCCCCGTAGCGGTGATGGGTGTGCACGCCGCCTACCTGTGGTTACGTGCAGCCGTGCGCCTTGTGGGCGAGCGCATCGCCCCGGTGGGGGAGCGTCACGCCATTATTTCGCCTCTGTTGGCGATTGTGCTGTTGGTGCCTCTGGGGTTCAATACGCAGACGGACCCCAATATGCAGCGGTATATTGAGGTCACACAACAAATGTACCTGCCGAAGGATCATGCGCTCCTAATATCGATTGATGAGCGTGATGTGATCAACCACCTGCACGAGTATGTTCCAGCTGGTGACACTGTGGTTGTGCAGCCGTGGACCGGCGGTTCGCTCGCGTACGCTTTGACCGGTTATAAGGTCACTGCCACGCACCCCCAGTACACTGCCACCTCAAATGCTCAAGAAATATATCAGCACCTTAATGAGGCTACCCCCGATTCAGCGGTCTGCTCGGCAATCCGCAGCGAAAAGGCGTACTATTACCTGGATTTTAAGGGCGCTGAAATTAATGAGCATATTAGGGGAGACCACCGCGCACAGTACCCCGGCCTGCAGGACCTTAAAGATAAGAATGTAGCGGAACCGGTGTATTCAAAAGGGGACGCAACCCTGTATCGTATTACGGCATGCAACTAAGAAAACCGGCCTGTATAAAGATACACAATCTTATGATGAGCTAACTCTCAGGTCTATCTTGTATTTTTAGATTGGCTAAAAAGTGACTGATAGAATGTAAAAAATCACACGCTCAGTCTCAAGTTTTTGACGCCCGGAAGGAATGCCCTGCATGGCCCAAGAGAGTTCGCCGCACGAGCCGCGTACGCTCATCATTATGCCCGCGTGGAATGAGGAAGAAGTGATCGGTGGCACTATCACCGAGCTGTTCCGCATGATGCCCGAGGTAGACCTTGTGGTGGTCAACGACGGCTCTACCGACCACACCTCAGAGATTGCCCGCGCCGCCGGGGCGTTCGTCATTGACCTGCCCTACAATATGGGCATTGGCGGGGCGCTGCGCACCGGGTATAAGTATGCGCGCCGTATGGATTATGACCGCGCCATTCAGGTGGATGCGGACGGCCAGCATGACCCGAAGGGGATCCGCACCGTCCTGGCTGGTCTGGAAGACGCCAATATTTCGATCGGGTCGCGGTTCGCTCAGGCAACCAACTATAAGGTGTCGGGGCCGCGTAAATGGGCGATGGTTGTTCTGGCGCGCATGTTCACCATGATTTCGGGGGAGAAGTTCACGGATGCCACCTCCGGGTTCCGTGCCGCAGACCGCCGCGCCATTAACCAGTACTGTGAGCACCTGCCCGCCGAATACCTGGGGGACTGCATCGATGCCTGCGTGATGGCTGTCCGTGCGGGGCTGACCGTGAAACAGGTTCCCGTTGAGATGCGTGAACGGCAGGGCGGCACCCCCTCGTCAAGCCCCATTAAATCTGCAATTTACCTGGTGCGTTCGTTCTTCTCGTTCGGCATGTCGATGACCCGTAAGAAGACTTCGGTGGAGGGCAACTAGACGTATGGCTGCAAATATTTTTTTCCTCATCATCGTCATTTTCATGGTGTGCCTGGTACTCATGCAGGGTGCGCAACCAGAACATGAAAGAGAAGTACGCGGCGCTGTGGCTTAGCGTCGGCGGCGTCATGATTGTGCTGGCGCTGTTCCCCAAGCTGCTGGACTGGTTCTCGTCCCTGGTGGGTATTGAAACCCCCGTGAACCTGCTGTTTTTGATTGCCATTGTGATGCTCATGGGCATTAGCCTGCACCTGACCCTTGCCATCTCAAAACTCACTGATGATGCGCGCACTATCGCCGAAGAAGTGGCGATTATGCGTGCCCTGCAACGCCAGCCGGAGGGGCCGCAGGGCGCGGGAACAACCCGGCCTCCGAAACGAACACCCCAAATCCTCCAACTAACTTTTCCCCTCACACTCACACCTGGGAGCCACTATGACCGTAGATATTCTTTTCCCCTACTATGGCGATGTTGAACTCATGAAGCAGGCCGTCCGCTCGGTGATTGGGCAGAGCAACCCCGACTGGCGCCTGATCGTGGTTGATGACGGCTACCCGGACGAATCGATCCCCGGCTGGTTCGCCTCACTCAATGATGAGCGCATCACCTATATGCGCAACGAGAAGAACCTGGGCGCGAACGGGAACTACCGCAAATGCCTCACCTTCGTGGAGAACGAGCTGGTCACGGTCATGGGCGCTGACGACGTGATGCTGCCTAACTATGTGCAGTGGCTGGTTGATGCGGCGGCGGCCCACCCGCAGGCGAGCGTCTTCCAGCCGGGCGTGGTGGTGATTGACGAGCACAATGCGGCCTCAAACACCCTGGTGGAGAAAACGAAGGCGTTCTACCGGCCGAACCATTCCACACTGCTGCAGGGTGAAGACCTTGCGCTGTCGCTGCTGCGCGGCAACTGGTTCTACTTCCCCTCCCTGGGCTGGCGCGCTGATGCGATCACCCAGACCGGGTTCCGGCAGGGGCTGAACGTGGTGCAGGATATGGCGCTGGTGCTCGATATTGCGATGAACGGCGGCGCCCTGTTCTACGATAAGACCCTGGCGTTCATGTACCGCCGCCACGGCGGTTCTGACTCTTCGTGGCGTGCCCTTGAAGGGACCCGGTTTCGACGAGGAGCGCACCTATTTCACCACGATCGCCGCCGAACTGGAGGCCCTGGGGTGGAAGAAGGCAGCGAAGGCGGCACGCATCCGGTTCTCATCCCGTGCGCACGCGCTGACTCTGCTGCCGAAGGCTGCGCTGGCGAAAAAGTGGCGGGGTGTGAAAAACCTTGCTGTTCACGTGGTGAAGTAGCTGGGCTGCCGGTGATGACGCATAGCGATAACACCCCGACCAGCGGTGCCGTGAGCACCGAGCAGGAGGCGGAGCCTGACGGCACCGTCACCCGCTACCAGTCTTTTGCGCTGCTGGGGGCTTCCATTCTCGCGGCGGTGGCGACGCTGGGGGCCACCATGATCGCCCAGCGTTCTTTAGGGAGCGAACAGCTGAAGGAGTTTCTGCTGTTCTGGGCGGCGCTGTTTATGGTCACCGGCATTATTACGGGTATTCAGCCAGAGGTGACGCGCGCAGTTGGTGCGGCGCGGCGTGATGGCGTGTACCGGGTGCGTGTGGTGTATGTTGCTGGCGCGTTCGGTGTGCTCGCCGGGGCGCTGGTTGTGTGCACCGCCCCCTTGTGGGCGTCTAAGCAGGTTCCTCTCAGCACCCCGTGGGCGGTGGGCGCTATCGCCGCCGGGGTGTTTTTTTATGCGCTGCAGGCCATGATGAGCGGCGCCAGTGCCGGGCGGGATAGCTGGTACCTGTTCGCCAGCATTGGCGGGCTGGAATCGGTGGGTCGTCTTACGCTGATGCTGGCTGCCGCGTTCACGGTGCCCACGCTTATTGGCCTTGAGGTGGCCACCGTCGCTCCCATGATGCTGTGGATACTGTTGGCGCTTTTCGTCCCGGGCGGGCGTAAGGCGTGGTCTGCGCGGGCCGACATTGACGTCAAACAGCTCAGCCTGAACCTGATCTGGTCTTTTCTTTCCTCAGCTGCGGCGGCGGTGCTCATGATGGGGTTCCCCAATATTCTCAATGAGAGCGAGCCGAACCAGGACGAGCACACTAAACTGGTCATGGCGGCACTGATTCTGGCTATTTCTATTACCCGCTCACCGATTATGATCCCCCTGCAGGCGTTTCAGGGGGTGGCCGTGTCGGCGTTCTTGAAGCAGCAGCACCGCCCGGCGGCGGCGTTCGTTAAACCTGCGGCGGCGGTTCTGGGCATTGGCGCGGTGGGTGCCGCGGCGGCGTACCTGATTGGCCCCCTGCTGTTTAAACTCATATACCCGCCTAAGGGTGATGCGCAGGCAGCCTACGCCGAGGTGGTGACCGGCACGGTGCTGGGGGTGCTGGTGTTTGCCTCCGCCCTGCTGGCGTTAATGACGCTCTCAGGGAATATGGTGCTGGCCATTAACCGGCACCGCGCCTACGTGGCGGGCTGGGCCGCGGCGGCTGCGGTTGCGGTTGCGGTTGCGTTCTTCGCGCCGCTGCCTCTGGTGCCTCGCGCTATTGCGGCGCTGTGCGCGGGTCCGGTGTGCGGGTTCGCGGTGCACCTGGCGGCGATGATGGTTCACGCCCGCTCGGTGCAGGCCCTCAGCGAAGGCGAGGCGCTGCGTGAGATGCTGGTTGAAAACACCGTGCGGGGCGAAACCCACTAGCGCCTTGGCGCGCGGGAGTCGGGGCCTCCGCTAAGAAGAGACGCCCCTGTGCGCCGTGAGCTTTTGCTCAACGATAACCTGTCCCTAGCCGATGAGCTGAGGCACCCCCGTGCCGTGAGCTTTTCTTAACGGATAGGGGGCAGTACGGGGTGCGCTGCGGGTTTTACACGGTTCGTATCAGCGGCTGCCGGGGTGCCCTGCGGTTCAGGTTCAGGGGTTTTAGGTGCACGGGGTGCGGCGGCGGACTGCGGTGCGGCGCGTTTGGCCCCCGTAACCACGGGGTGCCGTGCCAGGTTCATGGCGGGTTTCTCCACGAGTTTCCACGAAAGCCAGGCAACCCCGAAAGTCAGCACCACATCCAGCACAATATTGGCGGCAAGACCTAAGGATACGCTGCCTAGCAGAACCAGGATCTGCTGCACCGGCCAGGCGTAAATGTACACACCGTAGGAGATATCGTTGGTGCGCCCCAGTGGAATGTTCATGACGCATCCGAGGGTTATCACACCGTACGCGAGAATCAGCTGGGTCCACTGCATGATGTTGACGTGCGGCACCAGCCAGGTGAAGTAGAACCCGGCGGCGGTGCACACTACGGCGGCCACCGCAGAAATAATGGGGTAAATTTTGATGCGCCGGCTGAACATATAGAGCAGAGAACCCGCAAAGAAGAAAGGGTACAGGCGCGCTGAAGCGTTCAAATCGCGCGGGTGCATACCGAACGCCTGGCTCATGAAGTCATACCCCAAGTACTGGTTGCACAGGTAGTAGCTGAGGCTTATGGCATACGCCAGCGGAATAAAAACCTTCAGGTGCTTGCGGATAAACGGCAGGTAAAACAGCGGAAGCAGAAGCAGGTAGCAGAAAAACTCGTATTCTAGGGTCCAGACTGAGCCGTTCCAGGAGGGGCTGTCAAAGGGAACATTGGCGGGGCCGCCGAAGAGCGGGTACTGCAGCGCCATCAGGTCATAGTTTCTGCGGATGTAGCTGATAGCGTCCGCCCAGTTCCAGCCGGTTGCGGCGTGCCCGGTGAGTATTGAAAGCGGCCCGCCGATTGCGACCACGAAAAGCAGCGACGCCCAAAACCCCGGAAAAATACGGAGCACACGTTTCACAAGGTACGACCCGGCGCCACTGCGGTAGGCGCTGTGGGCGATTAAGAACCCCGAAATGCAGAAGAAAGCGTTAACCGCGAAATCTCCGAACACATAAAACTCGTGCAGCAGCGGGTGAGCATCAACCTTCGCCCCCATCACAATGTACGGTGTGTGCGAGAGAATAACGAACGAAGCGAGGACTAGTCTTAGGAAGTTGAGCGAATTCGCACGCTCAAAGACCGCTTCATAGAGCGTGGGGTATCGTCTGACGGCATGATGATGCGGCACGTGGTTACTCCTGGGCTGAGATTGGTCTACTGTGACCGTGTGAGTGGTGCTTCCACCTAGAGTTTACCGCAAGGGTTAGCTATCAGCGGGTAAGGTGAGCCCTTATGACGAAAGATAAAGAAAATAAACGGGTGGTTCTGCCTCAAGAGCCAGCTGTGTTAGACAGGGCGTGAAGAGGCGGGGCCACACTGCCCCTAATGGCGGCCCCGCTCCGTCGTGTTGCGTGGCTGACCTGTCGACTCAGTTCTGCATATGTTATCAGCAAGTTCCCGGCGCCTCAGGTTGTGCTTAGGATGTGCCGGGGTTACGGTAGGTGGGTAAAACACCTAGTCAGGGCCCTAATATGCGGGGATCTGGGGTGCCAGTAATGAGCATTCCACTGCCTCTTGGAGTTTTTTCTAACTTTTCAGGTTAAGGTTTAAAAATAATGTGTATATTTCACGCCGAAAGAGGGTGGACTGCGCGGTATTCCTGGCACGCTTTACCGCTGTAATCTTCTCTGGCGTTGTGAGAGTGCTGAGGTTGGCTTTATCTAGGCGAGGAGGCACATCTGATGACTAACGCAGCGAACAAGGACAACGGTGCTTCCCGTATGGCTTTAGGCCTCATGGCCGTGGCCATTGTGGCGTTGGCTGCTACCGGCTGGATAGCCGCAGTTGTTACATCGGATGATCCTGGAATCAGTCGGCTAGAGCCATGGTGGCGAGGATTTTCTGTTATTTCTGTGCTACTGGCCTTGCTGTGGGCTGCACATATCTTTCTATCGCGCCGTGTTCCGCTCATTGGCTCAATAGGTCTGGCGGTCGCATCCATGATAATCATGGTCTACGGTGTTGCGTTCTTCCGGCCTCTTGGCTGGGGAGAACTCCTGTGGGTGGTGGTGGCGCTATTCCTGTTGATTGCTCTGGTGAAGCTCCTAGAGCCTGATGCGCGCACCCGCTGATCACGCAGCCCCCGTAGAAGCCATGCTGGGTTCTGGGCTGGCTCAGCATTACCGTGTTCTAGAAAGGCCGCATCGATCAGGGCAGGATCCAGCGGCGTACCGGCGGGATAAGCCGCAGCGCCCAGACAGTCACCACGGATAGGGCCCACACGAGGAGCGTGTAGGGAATCTCCCACCGCACATCGGTGAGAGGGAATTGAAGGGTGTGCAGTACCTGGATGAGCAGCAGGTGCACCAGGTAGATCCCGAAGGTGAGCGCGGCAAGCTTCTTCAAAATGCCCTGTGTGGTGGGTGAAACCCGGTTGATACGCGAATACTTACAGAACACTAAGACTGCGCTCGCCCACAGGATGAGCGGTATCGACAGGTACTCACGCGCCACTGGTTTAAGGGCGGGGTGCTCCGCAATCAGGTAGGCGCCGCCAAGAATGTAGCCCGCTAAACCTGCCGCGCCCAGCGCATAAATGACCAGACGCCACCTGCGGGAAAGCTCCGTGTGGGCGAGCGCGTACCCGAGGAGGCAGAACCCAAGATACCCGGTGAGAGGCGCAATAAATTCGGGCATAACCCGGGGGTTTATGAGGTGGGCGGCGTGGGTGAGTACCGGAAGGAGCAGACCCAATACCGCCGTGAGCCACAGGAACTTGGTGTGTGAGGCGGGTGCCTGGTTCTGCCAGGCGCCGCGTATGGCGTAGGAGAAAATTGGGAGCGCCAGGTAGACCCCCACTAGGGCCTCAAGATACCAGAAGGTGGCGGCTTCAGAGCTGGGGGCCAGCAGCGTTCGCAGAATCTGGTGGGCATCAGGGATTGGGGTGGAATCCGTCCAGATGTGGGCAAATAGGTAGATTTGCGCCCACAGAATCATGGGGATGAGGATCTTGGTGAACCGTTTACGGTAGAACGTGCCCACAGATTCGCGGCGGGTAAATTCGAGCAGGTTAATGCCGGTTGCCATGAAGAACAGCGGGACGGCCGCACCCCCCGAAACCAGAAAGAATGTTTTCAACCCACCACGCCGAAGAGGATGGGTTATCCGGGATGATGAAACGCACATGCAGCAGCACCACCCACACGATTGCGACCGTGTTAATGAGGTCTAGGTATACGAGGCGTTGCCTTGGAGCGGTTTTGCTTTCAGATGTGGTTGTCGGGGGGTGCACGGCAGTGACCATTGAGAGGCTCTCCATATTCACGGCGGGGCATATGTCATACCACCCTATCAAAATGCGGTGCTGGCGTGTCCCGTGAACGCGCTGAGCCGAACTATATCCCGTTAAAACTACTCGGCTGCTTTGGGGACAAAAATACCGCCGCACCTGTGCTGCTCCAGCATCCCCAGCTGAGAGCCGCGTGCTCTATAGCCCGTAGGTTCGCGTAACGTAGGTTTTGTAAATTACTCCGTAGAGGAAAGGAGAAGTTTTAAAGAAAGCACCCGCTAAACCATAAGGAGAGCATGCTTTCAGCGCCCGAAAGATTGACTGATAGGTAATTGCTTTTTGGCAGTTTTTGAGAAATTCATCGCGTCCGTCAACATTCAGTCGAAGAACACTTTGCGCACTGTTCAGGAAGTTGAGAATACGCGTTATAGCTAAGGCATTCAAAACTTTTTCGCTAGCGTGTGATGTACCAATAATTTCTTCCACATATTCCATATAGGTGGTGAGATCTTCGAAGGGGGACAGAACCCCACGTAATGGAAGCAGGGTTTATGGAATATAGGTTTAGGGAGTTTTCAATGATACGGACGGTACGTGCTTTTTGGAACGCTGGGATACAGTACCCGACGTCTTCAACGCGGTTGAGAAGCGGGAACTGGAGGTTCTGGAAAACTGAGCGCCGGAAAATTTTATCCCATACGAAGGGGGCAATGCGATTGCTTAGTACACGAGCCATGCCTCTTCTCCGGAATATGTTCAGCCTGTCCCACAAGGCGGTACTGTGCGGTTCCATCTGGGATTTGGACAAGGTCGTGGGCGCCACCTATAACATCAACGTCATCAGTGACTGCTGCCCTGAGTGTCGCCAGAATTCCGGTTTTGTAGGCATCATCAGAGTCTAGGTACGCTAGCCATTCACCTGTGGCATGAAGAAGACCCTGATTGCGGGCACCTGCTAGACCTAGATTTTTCATTGACATAGTAGCTAATGCGATGATCTTGAAGTTCGTCAAAGGTAGGTTCGGATGATACTGTTGGCATTGTCGGGGAGCGGTCATTAATATTGATGAGCTCAAAAGTCAGTGTCGGTTTGCGCAAGAACAGATTCAATGGCGCGCACAACAGTGTCGGCTGTGTTGTAGACGGGCATAATAATACTGGTGCGGGGCGTGTTCATAGGATTCTCCCTTGAAATAGGTTGGGGCGGATGGTCGTAGCTTACAGTCCGTAGGTGCGTTTTCACGTAGGTACCGTATAGTGTCCGGTACAGGCGGGGAGAAGCTTGAGCAGGGTACCCGCTGCACCGAATATCCATCGGGTACGCGCCACCGTGAGCGCTTGGGTGTAGGAGAATCCACTGCGGCAGGCACGAAGTGTCTCCTCAGCATTCTCGCCGCCTACAATAAGCGCCTGTTGTGCGTTATTAAGGAAAGCTATGACTCTGGCTGCGGTTAATGCTTGCTGTGCCTGTGGTTTTGGAGATGCTCATTAAGCGCATCCTCGAAATATACGATGAGTCGATGTGTTTCGGATATAGGTGTAATCCTACTCCAGGTTAGACTGCCGGGAGACGCTGAATATGCGTATAGGGGTTCGTCTATCACCGATACACTTTGCGCCGCTAAATAGCATTTGAGGAGAGCGCACTCGTCTTCGGCGCGTTGAATATTGGGGTAACGTATATCGCTGAAAAGAGAGCGGCGAATAATCTTATCCCAGGCGTATGGGGAAAGCTGATCTTGAAGAAGTTCGTAAGCTGCTTGAACGCCGGTGCGAATACCAGGTTTACCTTTGAGACGTACTGTTTTTCTCCTAGCGTGGTGACAAGATCATGGGCGCAATTCACGATATCTGCCCCTGTTACCTCAGCATGGTGGTGTAATCGTTCCAAAAAAGCTGGGTAAAGGGCATCGTCTGAGTCAGGGAAAACTACCCACTCGCCTTGCGCATTATCAAGACCCTGATTACGCATAGCAGATAACCCCTTGTTCTCGGAATTATTGAAGACACGGATGCGCTCATCGGGATTGCGTTCTAGGGTATTCGGTAATAACTTGGGCTGAGTTATCTGGGGAGCCGTCAATCATGATGAGCAGTTCAAAAATCCGGGTCGGTTTGCGCCTAGGACGGAGTCAATGGCGCGCACAACAGTGTCGGCTGTGTTTGTAGACGGGCATAATAATACTGGTGCGGGGGTCGTCATAAA
>BNJS01003679.1_pt1 | contig 212171 bp, 241 predicted proteins | sample 8540461 | NCBI WGS metagenome assembly BNJS01 (sample SAMD00202454, study PRJDB9452) | human saliva metagenome | isolation source: human saliva | place: Japan
AAAACAGATATTGAAATTGCACAGAGTATTGAATTGAAACCGATTGTTGATGTTGTCGAGAAACTTGGTATTTCTTATGATGATTTGGAGTTGTATGGAAAATACAAGGCTAAACTTAGCTTTGATAAGATTCGTGAGGTTGAGGCAAATCCAGTTGGCAAGTTGATTTTGGTGACAGCCATCAACCCAACGCCAGCAGGTGAAGGGAAGTCAACTATTACAATCGGTCTTGCTGATGCTTTGAATAAGATTGGTAAGAAAACCATGATTGCTATCCGAGAACCATCTCTTGGTCCTGTGATGGGAATCAAAGGTGGTGCGCTGGTGGTGGTTATGCTCAAGTGTTACCAATGGAAGATATCAACCTTCATTTTACTGGTGATATGCATGCTATCACAACTGCCAACAATGCTCTTTCTGCCTTGATCGACAATCACTTGCACCAAGGAAATGAGCTAGGAATTGACCAACGTCGTATTCTTTGGAAACGTGTTGTTGACTTAAACGACCGTGCTCTTCGTCATGTAACTGTTGGACTCGGTGGTCCTCTTAATGGTATTCCTCGCGAAGATGGATTTGATATCACAGTTGCTTCAGAGATCATGGCTATCCTTTGTTTGGCAACTGATATTGAAGATTTGAAACGTCGTTTGGCTAATATCGTCATCGGCTACCGTTATGACCGCACACCAGTTTCAGTTGGTGATTTACAGGTTGAGGGTGCCTTGGCATTGATTTTGAAAGATGCTATTAAACCCAACTTGGTTCAAACAATCTATGGTACACCTGCATTCGTACACGGTGGCCCATTTGCCAATATCGCCCATGGCTGTAACTCAGTTTTGGCAACGAAAACGGCTCTACGTTTAGCAGATTACACAGTGACAGAAGCTGGTTTTGGTGCAGACCTTGGTGCTGAGAAATTCCTGGATATCAAGACGCCTAACTTGCCAACTGCTCCATCTGCGGTGGTCATCGTAGCAACTCTTCGTGCTCTTAAGATGAATGGTGGAGTTGCTAAAGATGCTCTGACAGAAGAAAATGTAGAAGCAGTTCACAAAGGCTTTGCTAACTTAAAACGTCACGTTGAGAACATCCGCAAATTTGGTATCCCTGCAGTAGTTGCTATTAACGAATTTGTATCTGATACAGAAGCTGAAATTGCAGCCTTGAAAGAACTCTGTGCTTCTATCGACGTCCCAGTCGAGTTAGCAAGTGTTTGGGCTAATGGTGCAGAAGGTGGAGTAGCACTTGCTGAAACTGTGGTCAAAACGATTGCTGAAACTCCTGCAAACTATACTCGTTTATATGACAATGAACTCTCTGTTCAAGAAAAGATTGAAAAGATTGTGACTGAAATCTACCGTGGTAGCAAAGTAAACTTCGAAAAGAAAGCTCAAACCCAAATTGCACAAATCGTACAAATGGTTGGGATAAACTGCCAATCTGTATGGCCAAAACTCAGTACAGTTTCTCAGATAACCCTAACGCTCTTGGAGCACCTGAAAACTTTGAAATTATTATTCGTGAATTGGTACCAAAACTGGGTGCAGGATTTATCGTTGCTCTTACTGGTGACGTTATGACTATGCCTGGACTTCCAAAACGACCTGCCGCTCTCAACATGGATGTTGAAAGTGATGGAACTGTTCTTGGATTATTCTAGTTCAATAATAAAAAGACAACCTCTTTGATAAGGTTGTCTTTTTAACTACAAAAAACTCCTAGAAAAATTCTAGGAGTTTAATGTTTATTTCATAGTTGGGAAAAGAAGTACGTCACGGATAGTTGTTGTATCAGTGAGGAGCATGCAGAGACGGTCGATACCGATTCCCAAACCACCTGTTGGCGGCATACCATATTCAAGTGCTTCAATGTAGTCATAGTCGATACCAGTCGCTTCATCGTCACCAAGCTCTTTTGCTTTAGCTTGGGCTTCAAAACGGCTAAGCTGATCGATTGGATCGTTGAGCTCAGTGAAGGCATTTCCGTATTCTTTAGTCATAATGAAGAGCTCGAAACGGTCAGTAAAGCGTTCGTCTTCAGGGTTCTTCTTAGCAAGTGGAGATACAGCTACTGGATGTCCATAGACAAAGGTAGGTTGAATCAACGTTTCTTCAACAAATTCTTCAAAGAAGGCATTGATGATGTGGCCAACCTCAGTGTAGTGTTTCTCAACTGGAACTTTCTTCTCAGCAGCTATAGCTTTAGCTTCTTCGAAGGTCATGTTTTGCCAGAAATCTACACCTGTAATTTCTTTAATAGCATCAACCATGTGAACACGTTTGAATGGTTCGTTAATTTTGATTTCAGTACCTTGGTAGTTAACTGGGCCATCGCCTTTAACAGCTTTTGCAGTGTGTTGGATAATACCTTCAGTCAAGTCCATGATATCTTGGAAGTCTGCATAAGCTTGGTAAACTTCGATAGAAGTGAACTCAGGGTTGTGTGTAGCGTCCATACCTTCGTTACGGAAGATACGACCAATCTCATAGACACGTTCCATACCACCAACGATGAGACGTTTCAAGTGGAGTTCAGTCGCGATACGAAGTACCATATCAATGTTTTGAGCATTGTGGTGAGTGATAAATGGACGAGCAGCAGCACCTCCAGCTTCGTTGTGAAGAACAGGAGTTTCAACTTCAAGGAAGCCTTTTTGGTCAAGGTAACGACGGATTTCAGAGATGATTTGAACGAGTGACAAAACGTTCAAAGCTCTCGCGGTTAGAAATTAAATCTAAGTAACGTTTACGGTAAATGGTTTCAACGTCAGTCAAACCGTGGAACTTTTCTGGAAGCGGACGAAGAGCTTTAGACAAGTGTGTGATATGTGTAGCTTTGATAGAGAGCTCTCCCATATCTGTACGCATAACTTCACCTTCGACACCAAGGAAGTCACCGAGGTCAGCTTTTTTAAAGATTTCGTAGTTTTCTTCACCAACTTCATCTTTACGCACGTAGATTTGGATTTGACCTTCGCGATCTTGAAGGTGAGCAAAGCCGACTTTACCTTTACCACGTTTGGTTACCAAACGCCCTGCAATCGTAGCAGTTTCATTTAATTCATGTAGTTGTTCTTTATCGAGGTCAGCAAATTTATCTTTTAATTCTTGAGAGTTAGCAGTACGGTCAAATCGTTTCCCGAATGGGTCTATTCCTTGTTCACGGAGCGCAGCCATTTTTTCACGGCGAACGATCTGTTGGTCATTTAGTTCTTCCATATGTTCAGTTGACATGGGTTCCTCCTAGGTTTACTCAATACTTGTTACAATGAGTCTATTTTGCGATACTCCCATTTTATCATAAATATCAAATAAATTCACGGATATTCTATGAAAACTAAAAAGAACTTAACACTAAGGTGTAAGTTCTGAATAGTGGCTGTTTTTGTTTTTGTGACTAGGCTAAACTTCGAGGATATCTGCGAATTCTGCTTTGACAAAGCTAGCTAGATCTTTAGGTTCGATGATAATACTGTGACCAACTTCACCAGCAGAAACAATCAGTTCATTAAGCGAAAGGGCAGTGTTATCAATGAAAATGGGATAGTTATGTTTTTGACGAATACCGACAGGATTGTTGGCTCCGTGGATATAGCCCGTTGTTTTTTCCAAATCTTTTTGAGGTATCATGTTTACTTTTTTATTGCCTGAAATTTTAGCCAATTTCTTTTCAGAGAGGTGTTCAGTAATGGGAACAATACCGATAATTGGACCTGTCTTATCTCCAAGAAGAGCTAGGGTTTTAAAGATTTGATGTTTCTCATAACCTGAAGGCATTTGACCTTCGAGAGCATTTACCTGAATTCCCTTATGTTTAATACCAGCCTTTGTTAAGATTTGTTCAACTAAGGTTTTCTTAATTTTAACTTTTTTAGCCATTATTTGTATTTATCCTCTAATTGACTCATCCAAATTCCCAACCAGATACCAAGAGCAAAGAAGAAGGCGATAATCACATAAGATACAATGGATAAACCTGCATAACTAATGCTTTCAGAACTACCTGCGTTTGGAATAAGAATCAAGAGCGTACTTGAAAGTACAATCCCGATGATAAAGTGATAGACACGGGAGTGATAGACACGGAGTGCATAGTCCATAAATTTTGAAAATGCAACAAAAGTGAGGGCAGCTCCGATGCCGATTGGTAGGAAAGTACCAAAGAGATCAAAAGTTTTGAATCCTGTTAGCATTGGACTATAAAGGCCAAGAATCAATAGAAGATTTGATGGGCTGAGTCCAGGAACTAAGATTCCAAGTGCCAAAAAGTGCACCTGCCAGAATAAAAGTTCAAGAAAGTTGCAGATAGGGAACCAACAACAAAAATTGAGGCTATAAAGAGAAATCCCAGAAATAATAAAGGTTGCCCAAAACCAAATCAAATCAACCTTATCTCTTTCTGATTCGCGATTAGCTTCTTTAACTAAACTCGGGACTGTACCGATAATGGCACCGGCAAAACTCCACAAAACATATACTTGATAATGTTCTAATAGATATTCAATGGGATAAGAAAAAAAGTCCAATTCCAAGTAGCATACCAATGGCAACAGGTAAGAAATACAGGATATCTTCTTTTAACTGTTTAAAAGGATGTGCTAAAAAAATCGAATCATTCGTTCGTAAATTCCCAAGATAGCAGCCTAGAACACCGCCAGAGATACCGGGTAAGATGAATCCTAGTGCAATAATGATACCTTTAATAATTTTTTTGAAATCCAAGATAACATAAAGGTCCTCCGTTTACTTCTAAATCACATATTATATTATAACACAAAGTGTTAAAATAAAGAAAAGCAAGTTGAATAAATCAATCAACTTGCTTATTTAAATCTAGTTTAGGGTTTTAAAAATAGTTTTCTAAATGTTTCTTCCTTATCCTTGTTCAATGAAATGAGATTTAAATCTAGATGATGCTCAAATCCTACAAGTTTTCCTTTTGAAGTATATTGATGAAGGTCGTAATCGATATCAGTTACAGGTGCACTATCAAAATATCCAGTATCAGAACCATAAGAAGGAATCCAAATAGCTGTATAGTTATCGGTGCTGATACTGTGTTCTTGCATGAAGTAAACACCTATGTAAATGCCGATATTTTTAGCTCCTAGCGAAGCTAGTTTGGCTCTAAAGGCTTCTACACCTTTATTCATATCTGACATCGTTTTTTCTTCGACATCAAGCCAGTAATAACTAGGATTGTATGGAGAAGCAGCGTTATAAAAAGCTTCAGCAGCCTTCTCCATATCTTCAACACTCTTAGCAGAAACATATGCATAGACAGCTACAGGAATGTTACGTTTTTGTAATTCTATAATATGACTTTTATAGGCTTTATCGGTTCCGTTGATAAAAGAAGCATCATTCTCCTTCGTAATTTGGTTTCCTCCATGAACTCGAACGATAGCACCAGAAATATTTTTTGATAAAATATCGTAATTTATTTCTGATGGTCTTTGCCAACCGGATAAATCAATTATAGGTTTATCTAAATTATGTAAAGCTTGATTTTCTACCTGAACTGGATTTGGTTTGGTTTTAACGGGGTGGTCTTCAAAGCGAGGCCGATTCATAATTAAAATCCCAATAAAAACAGCTATAATAGTAAAAACAAAAGCTGGGCGAATTCTTTTTCTCATACCATATTAGTTTATCGTAAAAAATTAAAAAAATCAAAGGAAACATATTAAATTGGCTCTAGAAAGCAAGAAGAATCAAGTGATTTTTACCTCATTTGTGCCTTCATGCCTAAAATATGATATAATGTAGAAGAAATTCTATAGAAAAGAGAAAAATATGGCAAATTATGCAATTATTTTAGCAGCGGGTAAAGGGACCCGGATGAAATCAGATCTCCCAAAAGTCATGCACAAGGTTGCTGGGATTTCTATGCTTGAGCATGTTTTCCGTAGCGTGGGAGCAATTAATCCTGAAAAAACAGTTACAGTAGTTGGACATAAGGCAGAGTTAGTAGAACAGGTATTGGCTGGTCAAACTGATTTTGTAAGACAATCTGAGCAATTGGGAACTGGACACGCAGTTATGATGGCTGAGCCAATCCTTGAAAATCTTATCTGGACAAACATTAGTTATTGCAGGTGATACTCCTTTGATTACTGGGGATAGTCTTAAAAATTTGATTGATTTTCATGTGAACCATAAGAATGTTGCAACTATCCTAACTGCTGAAGCATCTAATCCTTTTGGATATGGACGTATTGTGCGTAATGAAAATGCAGAAGTTCTTAGAATTGTTGAGCAAAAAGATGCTACGGATTTTGAAAAACAAATCAAGGAAATCAATACGGGAACTTACGTTTTTGACAATGCTCGTCTCTTTGAAGCTCTAAAAAATATCAATACCAACAATGCGCAGGGAGAGTATTATATTACGGACGTAATTGGTATTTTCCGTGAAGCTGGAGAAAAAGTCGGCGCTTATACATTAAAAGACTTTGATGAAAGTCTCGGCGTCAATGATCGTGTAGCTCTTGCAACTGCTGAAGCTGTAATGCGTCGTCGTATTAACCAAGCCCATATGGTCAATGGTGTTAGTTTTGTAAATCCTGAAGCTACCTATATTGATATTGATGTCGAGATTGCCCCAGAAGTTCATATTGATGCAAATGTAACCCTTAAGGGTAATAGCAAGATAGGTGCAGAGACTGTCTTGACCAATGGGACTTATATAGTAGATAGTACTATTGGTTCAGGAGCAGTGATTACGAACTCTATGATTGAGGAAAGTGATGTTGCTGATGGTGTAACTGTAGGTCCGTACGCTCATATTCGCCCAGGTTCAAGTCTTGCTAAGAATGTTCACATCGGAAACTTTGTTGAAGTTAAAGGTTCAAGCATCGGTGAAAACACTAAATCAGGCCATCTAACTTACATTGGAAACAGCGAAATTGGTAAAGATGTAAACATTGGTGCTGGTACCATCACTGTCAATTATGATGGTCAAAAGAAATATAAGACTATCATTGGAGACAATGTATTTGTAGGTTCTAATTCAACTATCATTGCACCTGTAGAACTTGGAGACAATTCACTTGTGGGTGCTGGTTCAACGATTACCAAGGATGTGCCAATAGATGCGGTAGCTATTGGACGTGGACGTCAAGCCAATAAAGAAAATCTTGCTACTCGCTTGCCACACCATCCTAAAAATAAGTAGGAGTTAACGATGGAATTCGAAGAAAAGACCTTAAGTCGTAAAGAAATTTACAAAGGACCGATTTTTCAATTAGTTCAGGATCAAGTAGAATTACCTACTGGTAAAGGAACTGCCCAACGAGACTTGATTTTTCATAATGGAGCAGTCTGTGTTTTAGCAGTTACGCCAGAAAATAAAATTGTTCTCGTTAAGCAATACCGTAAGGCTATCGAAAGGATTTCTTATGAGATTCCTGCTGGAAAACTTGAAGTTGGTGAAAGTGCAGATCCTGAAGCAGCAGCTCTTCGAGAGTTAGAAGAAGAAGCAGCTTATACTGGAACCTTAAGCCTCTTGTATGATTTTTATTCTGCAATTGGCTTTTGTAACGAAAGATTGAGATTATACTTGGCAAGTAACTTGAAAAAGGTAGAGAATCCTCGTCCCCAAGATGAAGATGAGACCTTGGAACTACTAGAAGTCAGTCTTGAACAAGCAAAATCACTTATCCAGTCAGGGGACATTTGTGATGCGAAAACCATCATGGCTATCCAGTACTGGGAATTACAAGAAAAATAGAGGAGCAAACCTATGGGAAAAACCTTTATTAACAGATGAGATTATTGAACGTGCTAATCGTGGAGATGATATTTTTGGTCCTCCTTTACAAGATGATGAGGAAACAAAGATCTTATCATTTTCTTCTCAAAATAATAGATATTCACGTTCAAGAGACCATGGTTTTAGTCAAGATACATTGACAATCGAGGTCGAGCCGTCTATTCATAAGAGTCGTCGCATCGAAAACACGAAGAGAAATGTCTTTAATTCTAAATTGAACAAGATTTTATTTGCAGTCATTTTTCTCTTAATTCTATTAGTAATTGCTATGAGATTTATCTAAGGGGAAATGATATGAAAATTGGAATTATTGCAGCTATGCCAGAAGAGCTGGTTTATCTGATTCAACATTTAGAAAACGCTCAAGAAGAGACGGTATTAGGAAATAAGTATCACACGGGTAAAATTGGTTCAGTCGAGCTTGTCTTGGTAGAGAGTGGAATCGGTAAAGTTATGTCTGCCATGAGTGTAGCTATTCTAGCTGACCACTTTAAAGTAGATGCTGTTATTAACACCGGTTCAGCTGGCGCTTTGGCAACGGGTATCGAGGTCGGAGATGTGGTCATTGCAGAAAAGTTAGCCTATCATGACGTTGATGTGACTGCTTTTGGGTATGAATACGGTCAAATGGCACAACAGCCACTCTACTTTGAGACAGATAAAAAGTTTGTTAGCTTGATTCAAGAAAGCTTGTCTAAACTAGACCAAAATTGGCACTTAGGTTTAATTGTAACAGGAGATAGCTTTGTAGCTGGTGAAGACAAGATAGCCACTATTAAAAAACATTTCCCTCAAGTTCTTGCTGTGGAGATGGAAGGGGCAGCGATTGCTCAGGCAGCTCACGCGCTTAATTTACCTTTCTTGGTCATTCGTGCCATGAGTGATAATGCCAACCATGAAGCTTCTATTTCATTTGATGAATTTATTGTAGAAGCTGGCCGTCGTTCTGCACAGGCTTTATTACACTTTCTACAATCAATGTATGATTAAAATAAAATGGAACACTTTAAATAGTGTTCTTTTTTCTTTTTGGAGTAGCAACTCCTAGTAGAGTTATTTTTCTCAATTTTTGTTATAATAGAAAGACTGATTTGAAGTATGAGGAAGAGAAGATGAATGAATTATTAAAAGGAATGAATGACCGTCAGGCTGAGGCCGTTCAAACGACAGAAGGACCTCTCTTGATCATGGCTGGGGCTGGTTCTGGTAAGACGCGAGTGTTGACTCACCGTATTGCCTACTTAATTGATGAAAAGATGGTTAATCCCTGGAATATTTTAGCCATTACCTTTACTAATAAGGCTGCTCGTGAAATGAAAGAACGTGCCTATGGGCTCAATCCAGCTACACAGGACTGTTTGATAGCGACCTTTCACTCTATGTGCGTTCGTATCCTACGTCGTGATGCGGATCATATTGGTTACAATCGTAACTTTACCATTATCGATCCAGGTGAGCAGCTAACACTGATGAAACGCATTCTCAAGCAGTTAAACTTGGATCCTAAAAAGTGGAATGAACGCTCTATTTTAGGGACCATTTCTAATGCTAAGAATGATCTGATTGACGATGTTGCTTATGCTGCACAAGCAGGAGATTTATATACAAACATTGTCGCTAAATGTTATGAGGCCTATCAAAAGGAACTCCGTCAATCTGAGTCAGTTGACTTTGATGATTTGATTATGTTGACCTTGCGTCTCTTTGATCAAAATCCTGATGTCTTGACTTACTATCAGCAAAAGTTCCAATATATCCATGTCGATGAGTACCAAGATACCAACCATGCCCAGTACCAACTGGTCAAACTGTTGGCTTCTCGCTTTAAAAATATCTGTGTTGTTGGGGATGCGGACCAGTCTATCTACGGTTGGCGTGGTGCTGATATGCAGAATATCTTGGATTTTGAGAAGGATTATCCTCAAGCTAAAGGTTGTTTTTATTGGAGGAAAACTATCGCTCAACCAAAACCATTCTCCAAGCAGCTAATGATGTCATCAAAAACAATAAAAATCGTCGTCCTAAGAATCTATGGACTCAAAATGCAGATGGCGAACAAATTATTTACTACCGAGCTAACGATGAACAAGACGAGGCTGTTTTTGTAGCCAAAACCATCGATGAACTTGGTCGTAGTCAAAACTTTCTACACAAAGACTTTGCAGTCCTTTACCGTACCAATGCCCAGTCACGTACTATTGAGGAAGCTCTGCTCAAGTCTAATATTCCTTATACCATGGTTGGTGGTACCAAGTTCTACAGCCGAAAAGAAATCCGTGATATCATTGCTTACCTCAATCTCATTGCCAACCTAAGTGACAATATCAGTTTTGAGCGTATCATCAATGAACCAAAGCGTGGTATTGGCCCAGGAACTGTTGAGAAGATTCGTGATTTTGCTAATTTGCAAGAAATGTCCATGCTGGATGCTTCAGCCAATATCATGTTATCAGGAATTAAGGGTAAGGCAGCCCAGTCGATCTGGGACTTTGCAAAATATGATTCTGGATTTGAGGGAGCAACTGGACCAATTAACAATTACAGAGTTGGTTGAGGCTGTCCTTGAAAAAACTGGTTACGTTGATATTCTAAATGCACAAGCAACATTGGAGAGTAAGGCTCGGGTTGAAAATATCGAGGAATTCCTTTCTGTTACCAAAAACTTTGATGACAATCCTGAAAGCCAAGAAGAGGAGACTGGATTGGATAAACTCAGTCGTTTCTTAAATGATCTTGCCTTGATTGCAGATACTGACTCTGGCAGTCAGGAGACATCAGAAGTTACCTTGATGACCTTACACGCTGCCAAAGGACTCGAGTTTCCAGTTGTCTTTATTATCGGTATGGAGGAGAATGTCTTTCCTCTTAGTCGTGCCTCTGAGGATCCTGATGAATTAGAAGAGGAACGTCGTTTGGCCTATGTAGGAATCACGCGCGCTGAGAAAATTCTCTATCTAACCAACGCCAACTCTCGCTTACTATTTCGGTAAGACTAACTATAACCGTCCGACACGATTTTATCAATGAAATTAGTTCAGATTTGTTGACCTATCAAGGTTTGGCTCGTCCAGCTAATACAAGTTTTAAAGCTTCTTACACAAGTGGAAACACTACATTTGGTCAAGGAATGAGTCTGGCACAGGCTCTTCAAGAACGAAAACGGAATACTGCGCCTACATCTATCCAATCAAGTGGTTTACCATTTGGACAATTTGCGGCTGGTTCTAAATCAGCTTCCAGTGAAACTAGCTGGTCTATCGGTGATATTGCCCTTCATAAAAAATGGGGTGAAGGAACTGTCCTTGAAGTTTCAGGTAGTGGATCTACTCAGGAATTGAAAATCAATTTCCCAGAAGTCGGACTCAAAAAACTTTTAGCCAGCGTGGCTCCGATTGAGAAAAAAGCTTAAGGCAAAAAATGAAAAAAAGATATTGTTAGACAGAAAAAGGAGAATAAATGTCTGAAAAACAAATGAAAATCGTGGGTTGGATTGCAACCTTTATGTCCATGTAATGATGTATGTTTCTTATATTCCACAAATTTTAGATAATTTAGCAGGTTATAAGGGGAATTTTATCCAACCAGCAGTTGCAGCTCTGAACTGTTGCCTCTGGTGTTACTATGGCTTCTTTAAGGAAGAGAGAGATATTCCTATTGTTGCAGCAAATATCCCTGGGATTATCTTAGGAATTATAACTGCATTGACAGCTTTAATTTAATATAGCTAATGAACTCTTCTTCGTATTTAAGTATGAAGGAGAGTTTTTCTTTATCCGAAATTCCTAAAAAAACATGATATAATACTATTAGAAAGGTTGGTGTTTATGGCTAGAATACTTATCGTTGAAGATAATAATGAGATTCAAGAAATTTTGAGAACTCTTCTTTCTGAGGAGCATGAGGTGATTCAGGCTTTTTCTGGTACTGAAGGAATGATACGATTTGAACAAGGTGACATTGATCTAATCTTGTTAGATATTATGCTTCCGGGAAAAAATGGTGATCAGGTTTTAAAAGCCATTAGACACGATAGTTCAGTTCCTGTCATCATGCTAACTGCCCTAAGCGATAAAAAGCTCATCAGCCAATATCTCTTAGATGGTGCTAATGATTATATTGTAAAGCCTTTTGATTTGGATGAAGTTTTTGCCAGGGTTACGGTACAATTACGTCAAAATAGTGACAAGCAAGCAGCTGAGATTGAACATCCAGACAAGTTAATTCAACAGTTAAAAAATATTCAATTTGATGCAGATAGTTTTGAAATCAAAAATAGCCAGGAAACTATTCGCCTAGCTAAGAAAGAATGTTTGATTCTCCAAACCTTGTTGAGACATCCTAAGAAGATTTTTACGAAAGAAGAACTTTATGAATATGTTTGGGAGGACACTTATTTACCAGGTGACAATACTCTCAACACTCATTTAAGTAATCTCCGTAAAAAACTAAGCCAACTGGATCCAGAGCAAGAGTATATTGAGACTATCTGGGGAGTTGGTGTTCGATTAAAAGGAGATGAGCAATGATCTATATTTTACTTTCTTTGCTACTGCTGGTTATTATCCTATTGACGATAGGGTTGATTCGCTATCATCTAGCACTCGTAAACTTGAGCCAACAAATTGAAGACAAGATTCTGACTGGAAAGTATGAAGAGAATCGGAGTATCAACTTTCTCCAAGGATTTTTTACATCTTTACCAGCAAATCAATCATCTCTTTCAAGAAGTTGAGCAGTCACGCTTGATTATGAAACGTGAAAAACAGACTTTAGACATGGCTATTAGCAATATTGCACATGATATTCGGACGCCTTTAACGATTGCGTCCGGTTATACTCAGCAATTGCTTAAAACAGAAAATCCTGAGTCTGAGAGTTTGAAAAAAATTGCCCATCATCTCAATCAAGTTTCAAAACGTCTAGAGGCTCTTTTGGACTATCGTCGGTTAATGGAAGGAGCAGTTAAAACCTGACTTATCTGAGTTAGAAGTCTCGACATTTATGACGCAAAAATTACTAACCTATTATGATTCTTTTCAGACGGCAAAGATTAACCTTGATTTGCAAGTAGAATCTGGTTTGTATTTACTGACAGATTCGGAGTTATTAGACCGTATGTTACAAAATCTCATTGGCAATGTTTTAAAACATGGTAAGGATGAAGCGAGATTTTTCTTTGAAAGGAAGTGGACAATCACATCTGTTTGGAAATTTCAAATCTGGTCAAAACAACCCATTCGTAAAATTGAAAATCTCAGTCAACGATTTTACTCTGAAAACCTCTCAGATACAGAAGAATCCTCTGGTTTAGGTCTTTATATTACAGAAGAATTATCCCATCTCCTTGGTGCAGAACTACAACTAAGTACAGATGGTGCTTGGTTTACAGTTAGAATTTTCTTTTAAAACAAAGAACCTCCTCTTTTTTAATAGAGGAGGTCATTTTTTATAAGCTTTTTCTTCTTTGAAAACAGCAAGTCCACTAATGGTAAAGAATAGAATAACAGTCACTGTAACGATAATGGTGTATAGAATAGCTTGACTATAGGCAGTCATGGCATAGGCAAAATTCAAGGACAAATAGCGTAAAATCTCGATATCTGGAAAGATAAGCATCGGCGTTGAAAGCAAGATAGAACTGATTAAATAGCCTATGAAAACAGCCAAATAAGAATGAGTAACATATAAAATGAAGGAAACAATAGATAGCCAAGCTAGAAGGCAGAGGAATTGAAGACCAATAGTAAGAAGAAGATTGCCAATAAAACCTTCTGGCATCGTTCCAACGCCGTTTAGGATAGTTGCTGGTACGAAAGCAATGACTAGGCTAACAAGAATTTGCATTAGAGCGATACTTGCTAATACAACAGATTTGGCAAGGAAGAATTCTGTGCGAGAAACCCCCACTGTCAAACTGTTTTTATAGAGTTTTCCGATAAGATCAACTCCTAGAACTAAGCAAGCAAGGATAATGCAGAGGAAAACTAGGTTTGAACCTTGACTAGATGCGTTAATCAGGGCTTGTATACCATCCCATCCCTTGCTTGGGTAGTTCAGTTTCTGAGGTTTGTACTTGTACTGACGATATGAGACTGTCCTGTAGCTCCCAAAAGTAGCTCCCATTAACATGAGTGCAAAAGAGAACGAGCTCTGTAATCCAAAAAAACCTTTGGAACGGAAAAAGACGGTAAAAAGTCTGCTTGAATTGTGTGTATCATGGTGTTTCCTCCTATTTTTACTAATTGTGTGAAGTATTCTTCAAGATTTTTGACGAGCATAGTAAATCTCATCCACAGCAACATCTGCTAGAGTAAGTTCTTTGAGAATGCGTTTGACATCTTGTTCATGACTAAAAATATGAATCTCATTGTCTGAATTAACAACTTTAAATTCAAGATGCACTTTGTCTTTTAAGATTTGACTAGCTTTTTCTTTGTCACTTGTTTTTAGAACGATATAGTCTTCATTCAGTGTCTCAAATTCGGTCTTACTGATTTCTCGAATGATTTTCCCTTGGTCTAAAATTCCAAAGCAATTGGCAACCAGGTAGAGTTCTGACAAGATATGACTAGAGATGAGAATGGTTATTCCTAGTTCTTGATTCAGACGTTGAATCATTTGACGAAACTCTTTGATACCGATTGGGTCAAGTCCATTGATAGGTTCATCAAGGATGAGAAAGTCCGGTTTTGATAGGAGGGCAATCGCAATGCCTAGGCGTTGTTTCATCCCAAGAGAGAAATCTCGAAAAACTTTTCTACCTGTATCTGTTAACCCAACATACTTTAATGTTTCCTGAATGACTTGATCGGCATTTGGGATATGTCGAATAGTACAATAGTATCTTAGATTTTGATAGGCTGTTAAATGATTGTGAGCTACTGGGGATTCAATGACTGAACCTACTCGAGATAGGGCTTTCGTGCACTCCTTATACCCTTGACTAGAAAAGAGGGAAATAGTTCCATGGTCAGCAGATAATAATTGGGTAATGATTTTAATCAGAGTTGTTTTACCAGCACCATTTTTTCCGATAAGTCCATAGATATCTCCTTCTTTAACTGAGAGACTAAGATCTTGTAGAATAGGTTGTTTGCCAAATTGTTTGGACAAGCCATGGATTTCGAGGACTGTTTTCATAGTTTTCTCCTTTAATCTTTAAGATGTTTTATTTTTATAACTCTAGTATAAAGCATAGATATCAAAGAATCGTCAAGCATTTCTAAAGAGTTTCTAAAGTTTTTAAATTTTAAAAAAATTAAAAGCCCAGTTGGCTAGAAATACTAGTTGACTGGGCTTATTTTCTACAAAATATATTTCTCAATAGCGCGTGCAACACCATCTTCTTCATTGCTAGCAGTTACTGCATCAGCGAGAGATTTGACGTGGTCGCTGGCATTTCCCATGGCGATCCCCAGCCCAGCAAACTCTAACATCTCAATGTCGTTATTGGCATCGCCCATAGCCATGATTTCAGAAGGTTGGATATCTAAGATCTCAGCCAAACGAGAAAGAGCAGAAGCCTTGGTTGTACCGAGTGGCATTGCCTCATAGATCACTGGTTGAGATCGAACACCGCTAAATCTCTGACAAAGTTCATCAGCAAATCGTTGTTCAAAGTCATCTGTTTGTTCTTTTGTCCCTAAAAACATTCCCTGGAACATACGATACTTCCCACTAGTAGCTTCCTCTAGTGTGATTTCAGTCAGGTCAGCAAAGACAAGTGTAGCATCATATTGAACGATAGGATTTGGTTTACCTCCAAGAACGAAGTAGTGTTTCTCATCAAAGAGAGTCAACTGAACCTCACTCTTTTCAGCAAGGTCATTCAGGTATTCGATGTCAGATTTGCTAAGTTCCCGCCAGTCAACAAGGCTCCAGTCACTGGTTTGGTGGGTAGAACAACCATTATTGACAATAACGTATTCATTTTGTAAATCAAGACCGAGTTTCTTGTAGTAGGGAAGAACTCCAAAGAGAGGTCGACCAGTACAGAGAACCAGTTTGACACCTTTTTCGATAGCTTTATGAATAGCATCAATATGAGCCTGAGGAATTTCCTTGGCTTCGTTGAGTATAGTACCGTCCATATCAAGAGCAAGTAGTTTAATCATAGTATTTCCTTTTCACGTGTTTTGCCTATATTATAGCATATTTTGAGGCAAATAAGTCTAAAGCTAAGTGAAATGCCATTTCTATTTAGGTTTTTAGTAGATAGATAACAAGAATATGATATACTAAATTAGTAATATATTTAATATTATACTGATAATGGATAAAAAATCAGAGGACTTATCATGAAAAAGAAGAACAGTACAGATTTTACTAGCCTTGTTAGTAATTATTTATAGAAAGACATGGTTTTGGTGGATTTTTAATCATTTTGCAGGTAGGCTTGTACCTGCTAGTAGAGAATTTTTTCAAATTCTTTGCCTTTTTTAGAGTTTATCGTTACTTTTCTAGCTATTCTTTATTTACTAGTATTCGAAGGTAGGAAGAATTCTTGAGTTGAAGTGGAAATGGAGATATCCAGTTTATTTGCTTCTTGCTTATGGAGTCAATCATCTTTCAGGTATTGTGTTTTCCTTTTTAACCCCAGCAACGTCCAATCAAATCGCTTTAAATGAATTGATTGAGATGACAGGGCGACAAGAGTTACCTTATCTTTTACTTATTGTTTGTCTGCTAGGACCAATTACAGAAGAATTGGTTTATCGAGGAGTTCTGATGAATACATTTTTGAAAGATTCACCTTGGTATGGAGATGTTTTACTATCAGCCTGTGTCTTTGGCTATGTGCATGTTTCTGATGGTATAACACCACTTGCCTTTTTCACCTATGCAAGCGGAGGAGCGATTGTAGCATTCCTCTACCGAAAAACTCATTCTCTCTATTATCCCATTTTGCTCCATATCATGATTAACATTTTAGCATTTTGGGATTTATGGATGCTAGTATTTTCATGAAGTTAGTGCTTATCGATCAATGCCGGAAATTTCTGGCATTTTTCTTTTCTTGAGAAATTAAAGAGCCCTCTATTTATAGGATTAGCAGTCAAAAAATGGTATAATAATAGGGAATGAAAAAACAAACGAGGCAGAGATGAAACTACTTTATACCGATATTCGGACTTCTTTGACAGAAATCCTAACTAAGGAGGCTCAAGGACTGGTAGCCCAAGGCAAACGAGTCTTTTATATCGCCCCTAACTCTCTTTCTTTTGAAAAGGAACGTGCCGTGCTGGAGTGCTTGAGTCAGCAGGCTTCTTTGCTATTACAGTCACGCGCTTCGCTCAAATGGCTCGTTATCTGGTTTTAAATGATATTCCTGAGAGGTCAAGTCTCGATGATATCGGTCTTGGTATGGCTTTCTATAAATGTCTGTCCGAGATTGATCCGAAGGATTTACGTGTTTACGGGGCTATTAAACAAGATCCGCAATTCATCCAGCAACTGATTGAGATTTATCATGAAATTTCAACTGCAAAGATGAGTTTTTTGGACTTGGAAAGTTTGACAGATGCTGATAAACGCTCTGATTTACTCTTGATTTTTGAAAAGATAACAGCTTATTTAAATCAAGGTCAAGTTTCACAAGGAAGTCCATTGTCCTATCTGATTGATGTTATCGAAGAAAACAAGGTAAGTAGTGATTTTAGTAAGATTGCCCTAGTTATTGATGGTTTTACCCGTTTTTCTGCAGAAGAGGAACACCTAGTGGATTTGCTTCATCGTAAGGGTGTTGAGATTATTATTGGTGTATATGCGTCTAAGAGAGCCTATAATAGCTCTTTTAGTGAAGGTAATCTCTATCAAGCCAGTGTTGAATTTCTACGTCATTTGGCTTTTAAATATCAGACCAAGGCAGAAGATGCATGTCAAGAACATGAAAAACTTGATGCCTTTGCTAAAGCCTCGAAATTACTTGAAAGTGCTTATGATTATTCTGAAGTTAGCATAGAAGTGGATGCTAAGGATAGAGAAGACTTGCAAATCTGGTCTTGCCTGACACAAAAAGAAGAGCTGGAGCTCGTTGCTCGTAGCATTCGCCAGAAATTGCACCAAGAGCAAGAACTTAGCTATAAGAATTTTCGTATCTTACTTGGTGACGTAGAGTCTTATAAACTGTCCTTGCAGACAATTTTTAATCAATATCAGATTCCTTTTTATCTAGGTAAGAGTGAGTCTATGGCTCATCATCCTTTGACTCAATTTGTAGAATCTGTGGGACGTCTCAAACGGTACTATTTCCGTCAAGAAGATTTGATTAATCTCCTACGCACTGGATTGTATACCGACCTTAGTCAAGAAGAAATCGATAGCTTTGAACAATATATCCGCTATTTAGGTATTGATGGACTTTCTAGCTTTAAACAAGAATTTACAAAAAACCATCATGGGAAATTTGATTTAGAAAAATTAGATGAGCTGCGTGTCCGTGTCCTAAATCCACTAGAAACTTTATTATCCAGTCGTAAGCAAAAGACTGAAAATATCCTTACAAAATGGAACAACTTTTTGAAGGATGCATCTGTTACCAAGCAATTACAATCCTTATCTGAAACGATCGATGTGACAGAGCAAGAAAGACAAGAAGAGGTCTGGAAAGCATTTTGCCACGTAATGGAGCAATTTGCTACTGTATTTGAAGGTTCTCAGGTTGCTTTAGATGATTTCTTGGCTCTTCTTCATTCAGGGATGTCCTTATCAAATTATCGTACAATCCCAGCAACGGTAGATACGGTTCTGGTGCAAAGTTATGATTTGATTTCGCCTTTAACTTCTGATTACATCTATGCACTTGGATTAACCCAAGATCATCTACCTAAAATCACCCAAAATACCAGTCTTTTGAGTGATGAAGAAAGAGAAGTTTTAAACCAGGTTACTGAAGATGGCTCTCAATTATTGATTGCTAGCCATGAAAATCTTAAGAAGAATCGCTATACCATGCTTTCTTTGGTAAACTCTGCTAAGAAGCAATTGGTCTTATCGTCACCAAGTTTACTCAATGAAAATGAGAGTAAAGAGTCGATTTATCTAAAAGAATTGCAAGATTTTGGTTTTACCAAGATTGAAAAAAGGATCGATCGAAGAAACCTATCAAAGGATGATATCGGTTCTTATCACAGTCTTTTGTCTAGTCTTGTTGCTTATCACCAGCAAGGTGATACGGAGACAAGTGAGCAGGACTTAACCTTTATTAAGGTTCTAGCTCGTGTCATGGGGAGAAAATTAGAAGATCAAGGTCTTGATAATCCTGTCCTACCGACAAGTCCAAAAAGTAAGACCTTAGCTACTGAAACTTTGGAAGCCTTGTATCCTCAAGATCAAGATTTTTATCTATCAACTTCTGGATTGACAGAGTTTTATCGAAACGAATACAGTTATTACCTTCGATATGTCTTAGGCTTACAGGAAGAATTGCGACTGCGACTGATGCACGAAGTCATGGAAATTTCTTGCATCGTATTTTTGAACGCGCTATGAAACTTCCTGCTGATACACCTTTTGATCGTCGTTTAGAACAAGCAATCTCTGAAACAAGTCAAGAACGTGAGTTTCAAGCCATTTATCAAGAAAGTTTGGAAGCCCAATTAACCAAGGAAGTTCTTTTAGACGTTGCGCGTGCAACTGGGCATATTCTTCGTCACAATTCTGAGATTGAAACGATTCAAGAAGAGGCGGTCTTTGGTGGCAAGGAACAAGCCTTTGTTCAGTTAGATAACGGTAGAAATGTTTATGTCCGTGGGAAAGTTGACCGTATCGATCGCTTAAAGAGCAGTGAAGCTATTGGTGTTGTAGATTACAAATCTTCTGCGACTCACTTTAATTTCCCTCTCTTCTATAACGGTCTTAACTCTCAATTACCAACCTATCTAGCTGCTCTTAGAAAAGAAGGAAATAGAGACTTCTTTGGAGCTATGTATTTAGAGATGGCTGAACCGGTTCAGTCCTTACAAACTGTAAAAACTCTATCAAAGGCCTTAGCAAAAACCAATAATAGTATGAAATACCAAGGCTTATTTCTTGAAAAAGAGATAAAGAACCTTGGAGAACTATACAATAAAAACAAGACCTATCAATTGTCTGATGAGGAATTCCAGATATTGCTGGACTACAACGCCCTCATCTACAAAAAGGCGGCAGAGAAGATTTTATCTGGTGAGTTTGCCATCAATCCATACACAGAAGACGGCAGAAGCATTGCGCCATATGTTCAACAATATCAAGCTATTACAGGTTTTGAAGCCAATTATCATCTAGGTCAGGCTAGATTTCTTAGATAAGATAAGTTGCTAAGAGCAAATGAGCAAAAAATGAAGCATGGTTTGAATAAAAATCAGAGAGGAGTTGGAGCGATGAAATTTTTTTATCTCAAGAAGAGATTAAAGAGTTACAAATAGCAGAAGCTCAGTCTAACAAGAAAACCTAAGAAAACCGCTGAACAAATTCAAGCTATCTATAGCTCTGGACAAAATATCTTAGTTTCAGCTTCAGCTGGTTCGGGGAAGACTTTCGTCATGGCTGAACGAATTCTTGACCAACTAGCGCGTGGAGTAGAAGTTCGCCAACTCTTTATCTCAACCTTTTACAGTAAAGGCAGCAACCGAGTTAAAAGAACGTTTGGAAAAGAAAATCAGCCAACAAATCCAAGAGACACAAAGATTTGGAAACTGAAAAAAACATCTTGGAAGACAATTAGCTGATTTACCCAATGCTGCGATTGGAACTATGGACTCTTTACGCAGAAAATTCCTGACCAAGCATGGTTATCTCCTTGACCTATCTCCAAACTTTTCGGGATTCTTGAGAATGAAAGTGAGCAACTCCTCTTAAAAAAATGAAGTTTTTCGACAAGTTTTTTTGAAAAGTCACTACCAAGGCAAGGAAGAAGATAAATTTAGTCGATTGGTCAAGAACTTTGCTGGTAAAAGCAAGGATGCGCGTGGTTTGCGTAAACAGGTCTATATGATTTATGACTTTTTGCAATCCACTAGTAATCCTCAGACTTGGCTAGAAGACTCCTTTCTAAAAGGCTTTTGAAAAGGCTGATTTTACAGTTGCTAAAGAAAAACTTGCAGATGATATAAAAGAAAAGACTTTGGGATTTAGAAAGCTTTTTTTCCGTTATCATTTGGATAAATGATGCCAAAGGAATTTCGGTAAAAGCAGCGTATTTAGAAGCTGTTCAACAAGTTCTTGATGAAATCGGAGCTTTAACCACTGAATCAACTTTTTAAATCAATATCAAGAAGTTCTAGAAACGAGTTGTTTAAAGTGATATCTAAAGGATAAGGGTGGTCGTGTCTCACAAATGCTAGTCGAAGGCTGAACTCCTAGAACTGAAAAGAAGCCTACAACCAAGAGAGAAAAAGCAAAAATTTGAAAAAGCTAATTGCACTTCAATGACGAAATTACTTTACTAAAATTCCAAGAAAGATTATCATCAAGAGTCTTGGGACTTGGCAAAGACTTTCCAAGTCTTTCATGAGTGATTTTGTTGCATGCTTATCGACAACGGAAACGTGAAGAAAATGCCTTTGAATTTGCGGATATTAGCCACTATACCATTGAGATATTGGAAAAACTTCCCTCAGGTTCGACAAGAGTATCAGGAACGCTTCCACGAAGTCATGGTCGATGAATATCAGGATACCAACCACATCCAGGAAAGAATGCTAGAACTCCTCTCAAACGGTCATAATCGTTTTATGGTGGGTGACATTAAGCAGTCTATTTATCGTTTTAGACAGGCAGATCCCCAAATCTTCAATGAAAAATTTCACAGCTTTGCTCAAGATAGCAAAGAAGGTCAGTTAATACTGCTTAAGGAAAACTTCCGTAGTAGTTCAGAAGTTCTAGATGCTACCAAATGACGTCTTTTAAAGCATCTTATGGACGAGGAAGTTGGAGAGATTATCTTATGATGGTATGCATCAGCTTGTTTTTGGAAATACTGATATTCAATCAAATCCAGAAAACAAGGCAGAAGTTCTCTTATATGATAAGGATGATGATAGCGATTCTGATGATGAGGAGGAACTTGCAACTAACAAACTGACTGGTGAAATGCGGATGGTCATTAAGGAGATATTGCATCTTCACAATGATAAAGGGGTTCCTTTCAATGACATTGCTCTCTTGACTGCCGCTAGAAGTCGAAATAATCAAGTTCTGCTTGCCTTGTCTGAATATGGTATTCCAGTTAAGACAGATAGCGCACAATCAAACTATTTGCAATCCCTAGAAGTGCAGGTTATGTTGGATACTCTTCGTGTCATCCACAACCCTCTTCAAGACTTTGCTTTGGTTGCTCTAATGAAATCTCCGATGTTTAGCTTTGATGAGGATGAATTAGCTCGTCTAGCTCTTCAAAAATCCGAGGATAAAGTTCAAGAGAACTTATACGAGAAACTAGTCAATGCTCAAGCACAAACTAGCCTTCATAAGAATTTAATTAAGTCTGAACTTCATAAAAAATTAGAATTTTTCATGGAAACAGTCCAGTCATGGCGTTTATATTCCAAGACTCATTCACTTTATGACCTTATTTGGAAAATCTATAGTGACCGATTTTACTATGATTATGTTGGTGCATTGCCAAATGGTCAGGCTAGGCAGGCTAACCTCTACGCCCTTGCTCTACGAGCTGATCAGTTTGAAAAGAGTAATTTTAAAGGCTTATCACGTTTCATAGCTATGATTGATCAAGTTTTGGAAGCTCAACACGATCTTGCTAGTATTACTGTTGCTCCACCTAAGGATGCTATAGAGTTTATGAGTATTCATGGAAGTAAGGGACTTGAGTTCCCATATGTCTTTATCCTCAATATTGATCAGCAATTTAACGAGAAGGATGCTAAGTCTGAAGTTATCCTCAGTCGAAAAAATGGCCTAGGTCTTAAGTATGTAGCTAGAGTAGCTACAAATGCCAAAGAGGAATACATTCCATCTACCATTAAGTTATCTATCCCAAGCTTGTCTTATACACAAAATGAGGAAGAGCTCCAATTAGCAAGTTATTCTGAAACTCATGCGTTTGCTCTATGTGGCTATGACACGTGCGGAGAAAAAATTATATCTAGTCGGAAAAGGCTCACGTGAAAAATTAGAAGCAAAAGAATATCCGACAAACGGAAAAGGGCTTTTGACTCGAGAAACTAGACTAGATGCTAGTAATTTTCAAGATTGGATTTGGGCGATTTATCAAGCCTTTTCTAAAGAGGATTTGCACTTTAGTGTGCGCTTTGAAGGTGAAGAAGACCTAACCAAAGAAGCTATTGGAGAATTGGAAAATAAAAGTCACCTCCAAGACCTTTCTCAGGCAGATAACCGTCAATCTGATACCATCAGGGAAGCTTTACAAATGCTGAAAGAGGTGGAAGTCTATAATCAAGTTCACCGTGCAGCAATCAATCTTCCGAGCGTTCAGACACCGAGTCAGCTTAAAAAGTTTTATGAACCGGTCATGGATATGGAAGGTGTCGTAGTTGCAGGTCAAAGTAAACCAAAAGAAACTACTGTTCAGTTTGAGCTTCCAGATTTTTCTAAAACTGAAAGAGTTACTGGAGCTGAGATTGGTGGTGCTACCCATGAACTCATGCAGCGAATCAATCTCGCTAAGAAACCTACTTTGGAAACCTTGACAGAAGCCTTGGAGCAAGTTCAGGCAACTTCAGCTGTTAAAGATAAAGTTAATCTAGAAAAAATCTTGTCCTTCTTTAATACAGCTCTTGGTCAAGAGATTCTTGCAAATCAAGATAAACTTTATCGAGAACAACCCTTCTCTATGTTAAAAAGAGATGCTAAGAGTCAGGAAGACTTTGTTGTCCGTGGAATTTTAGATGGTTATCTCCTCTATGAGGATAAAATTGTTCTCTTTGACTACAAGACAGATCATTATGAATATCCAAGTCAACTGATTGAACATTATAGAGGTCAATTATCTCTATATGCAGAAGCCTTGTCTCGTTCTTACCAAATAGATCAAGTTGAAAAATATTTGATCTTACTTGGTAAAGATATGGTTGAGGTGGTCGAAGTTAACTAATCTTGTAAAAACTATTGCCTTAACGGCAGTAGTTTTTATTTATTTTCAGTTATGGTATACTAGTTTCAGAAAAGGATGTTAAAGAATCTATGTCAAAAGAAATCGATATCGAATACTATCACCAATTAGCTTTACAAAAGCAAAAAGAGCATCGTAAATTTCTTGGAAATCTGAAAAAGAAAGCTCCAAAAAACCTAGATAAGATTGCGCTTGAGATTCACCAGGAAGTTTTTGAAGAAATTGATTGTACAGCCTGTGCTAACTGCTGCAAGAGCCTTGGACCAGACTTTAAAGAAGCAGATATCACACGCATTGCCAAGTACTTTAAAATGAAATTACCAGCCTTCGAAGATGAATTTCTACAGGTAGATGAAGACGGTGATAAGGTCTTTAAAGTCAATGCCATGTCCATTTCTCGGTGGTGACAATCTCTGTTCTATATATGATGTTCGTCCCAAGGCCTGCAGAGAATTTCCACATACCGACCGTAAAAAGATTTATCAAATCAATAATCTGACTATCAAAAACACTTTAACCTGTCCTGCGGCCTATCTCTTTGTCGAGAAATTAAGAGATAAAATAGAGTAAATAGTTTATTTTATAATAAATTCCATCCTCAAATTCATTTGCTATTTGAGGATTTTTTGTATATTTATTAATATCGATTGTTTTTCGCTTTTAAAAGAAAAAGAGCTCCAGTCTTAAAGTTTCTTTAAACTTTTTCTTAAAGAAAACTGATATAAGGTATCTTTAAGCGATGTTCTGTATAGTTATACCATCACTAAGAAAGGAGTGCCGGTATGAACTATATAGTAATTCCAGCTTATCAACCTGATAATAAACTTATCAAACTCATCGAAAAAAATCCACGAAAAGAGTGATTTTTCATATTCTAGTTATCGACGACGGTAGTTCATCAAAGTGTCAAAAGATATCTTTTGATAAAGCAGAACAATATGCTACGGTGCTCCGTCACCAAGTGAATCATGGTAAAGGCCAAGCGCTTAAAACGGCCTTTGCTTATATCCAACAACAAAATAGCTATGGAACGGTTGTAACGGCAGACGCAGATGGTCAGCATAAGATTTGGGATATTTTCCGTACGGCTAACAAAGCTTCTGAAAATCCTAATAAGCTAATATTGGGTGTGCGGGCCTTCACTGGTAAAAGTACCCCTTCGTAGTCGTTTCGGAAATAGCTTAACAAAAAGCACTTTTTTTAAGATTCAAACTGGGGTAGAAGTAGCAGATACACAGACAGGACTTCGTGCTTTTACAACAAATCTCATTCCTTTTATGTTGAAAATAGAGGGAAATCGTTACGAATATGAAATGAATATGCTTCTTGAAGCAAGTAAAGAATATAAAATTTTAGAAGTTCCTATTGAGACAGTTTATATCAATGATAATGAGGGTTCACACTTCCGCCCAATAAAAGACGGTCTCATGATTTATAAAAATTTTTTTAAATTTGCCTTATCATCTCTCAGTAGTTTTTGTTGTAGACTACCTTGTTTACGCTATTGCAATCTTGTTTTTACCAACAGCGCCAACAAGTTTCCGAATTTTCCTAGCTAACGGACTAGCTCGTGTGACAAGCTCCATTTTTAACTACTCTACAAATAAAAAACTAGTCTTTAAAAACGACGATAGCCTTGTGAAAACAGGGATGGGGTACTTTGGTCTAGCAGTCGGACTCTTTGTTTTAGATACTCTGCTTATTCGTCTATTCTTTACTGTATTTGGTATCAACCTTCTGATTTGCCAAAGATTATCGTCGGCATCCTTCTCTTCGCTGTCTCTTGGACAGTGCAAAAGAAATTGATTTTTAAGGAAAGGACATCAACTGTATTATGAAATTTTTAAAGAAACCATATGCTTATGCCTCGGTTCTCGGTTTACTCTTGACAGGATCCTTTAGTTACTCAATGTTGAAAACTTTTGTACTCGCTGAGACTATTTCGACAGTAGCAACAACTAATACAAGTTCCAATACAGCTCAAGCTAGTCAAGCAGCTAAAACAGCAACAGTAACTAACTCAAGCTATAAGGACGAGAATATCTCTATCAATTTGACTGAAACGACGGTTAATCATACCCAAGTGTATGTTGCAGATGTTACAGTAAGTTCATCAGAATATCTAAAAACAGCATTTGCTCAAAACTCATTTGGAACAAACGTAACAGCTAAAACATCTGTCACTGCTGCAGATAATGATGCAATTTTAGCAGTCAATGGCGACTATTACGGTGCCAATTCGTCAGGTTATGTTATCCGTAATGGCGTTGTCTATCGTGATACTGTCCGAGAAAATTCTAATAATGGTGATTTAGCCATTTATAAAGATGGTTCTTTCAAGATTATTTACGAGGATCAGATTTCAGCTGAGCAACTAGTCAAAGACGGAGTTATTAATCTCTTAGCTTTTGGTCCTGCCTTGGTCGAAAATGGTGAAATAGCAGTAGGAAAAAACCAAGAAGTTGGACAAGCTATGGCTTCGAATCCACGTACAGCTATTGGTATTATCGACGAAAACCACTACATTATTGTGGTTTCTGACGGACGTACTTCTGAAAGTGAAGGTCTCTCTTTGTACCAGCTAGCTGAGGTTATGAAATCCTATGGTGCAAAAACTGCCTACAATCTTGATGGTGGGGGATCCTCTACACTTTACTTCAACGGTCAGGTCATCAATAAACCAACAACTGGTGGGAACAAAATTTCAGAAAGGGCGGTGAGTGATATTGCCTACATCGGTTATTAATCCTAGCGAAAAACGTTTTAAAAAAACTGCCATCTCTTATACACTAATTACGATTTTCTTCTTTGCTTTTTCTAGAATTTACGAAGCATTCAGTTTTGGTGAAAGGTCTATTTATATGCATTATTTATTTGCGGTACCTCTTGTAGGGGGGATTTTACTAACAATTTTTCTCAAAGTTCTTCCTCAATTTTCTCGTATTAGTCTTAATTTATGGAATTCGGCAGTAGCGATTATTACAGCAGGTACGCTTTTCCGAGGAATTGTCAATCTTTCTGGTCGTTCAACCACACTTGACGCCCCCTATTGGTATATAGGAATTACTTTTGCAGCACTAGCTATCGTATCGATTTTTCTAAATCCAAATCTTTGGAAGAATTCTTCTAAAGCAACCAAAACAAAACACAAAGAAGTTTATGTTCAGTCATAATGTTATTAAAAAAGTAGTCGTTCAGCTCATGTTCGACTACTTTTTATTGACTTTTATTTCTAGAACATTGTAGAAATATTACAAGTTCCTTTCTTCTGAAAGATATTACTTTCATGTTTAAAAGAATATTGTATGATATAACAGTTAAATACTGTTTTTAAAATAATATCTAAAACCATCAGATACAATATCTGGGTATTTGTAGGGAGAAAATTATGAAAAAAATATTACTAGCAAGTACTCTTGATCTATTAATGACTGGTATAGTCAAAACTTCTGTTTTAGCAGATGAGTCTCAGGCAACAAATAAATTTCAAGCAACTGAGGAGACTATTGTGACCGATGTTTTTAAGGACAAAGAAGAGCAAAAGAAAACAGATACAGAAAGTCATCAAACAACTGAAAAGATAGAAACACCTCCTACTAGTAATCAGTCGTCAACAGAAGCGATCGTAGATGATGTTCATCAAAATGGATGGCAAAAAGACAATAACAATTGGCGCTACTACGAAGATAATAAACCTGTGTTAAATTGGAAACAAATAGCTGGTGTTTGGTATTATTTTAATCAGGATGGCATCATGCTAAGCAATACGATTTATAATGATTATCTCTTAAATAAGAGTGGTGCCTTAGCTGAAAGTTCTTGGGTAAAACTTGCAGAACAATGGTATTATGCCGATGAAAAAGGAAAAGTAACATGTGATAAATGGGAAAAAATAGCTGGTGCCTGGTATCGTTTTAATCAAAAAGGTATTATGCTTAACAATACTATTTATAAAGACTACTTATTCAGTGCAAGTGGTGCCTTAGCTGAATCATCTTGGGTAAAAATATCAGACAAATGGTATCACGGTGACCAAGAGGGGAAAATCGCCCGTGATAAATGGGAAAAAGTTAAAGATTCTTGGTATTACTTTAATAAAGACGGCATTATGCTTATCGAAACGATTTACAAAGACTATCTTTTCAATAAAAATGGAGCTCTAGCCGAATCATCTTGGGTGAAACTTGGCAACAAGTGGTATTACGCTGATGCTTCAGGTAAAATTCTCAAAGATAAGTGGGAAAAAATTAAAGACCATTGGTACCACTTTAACGCAGACGGCGTTATGGAGAGTAGTGTTTGGAAGAAGAAGTACTACCTAAAAGATAATGGAGCTATGGCTCAAAACGAATGGATTTTTGATAAGAAACATAATAGCTGGTTCTATCTAACATCTGATGGCTCTTACGCCGAAAATCAGTGGCAGGGAGTTTACTATCTAAAATCGTATGGGTACATGGCCAAGAATGAATGGATTTTTGATAAGAGCTATAATGCTTGGTATTATTTAAAAGAAGATGGAGTCTATGTAACAGGGACTTTCAAAATCAAAGGTAAAGACTATTCTTTCCAAAGTAACGGTAAATGGATTTCTAATCCATCTCGTAAACTACTATAAAGTAAACTCCATTATTTGCATATGTCTACAGTGCTTCAGGTGATAAACTTACTTATATTTCAAAAGGAGCGGTTGTATCTGTTGCCGATGGAGAAGGTCACGGAGGTCGGATCCCTGTTCAGATATCTGGAGTTTCAGGATATATGAATAAAAGTGACCTTGTGGAAGTGAATGCAAGTAGTAGTTTTATCCCTCACTACACCAGTGACGGAAATTTCCTATACCATGAATTATCAGCATATGCTAGCTACCGTGTAGCTCGCCATAGTTCGGCAATGGAAATAGGGAAAAAATATTACTCAACTGATGGAAAAAACTCTGACAATTTCTCAATTGAGAATCCGTTCTTATTTAGAGATTTAAGTAAACCGACTAATTATACTGCGGAAGAGTTAGATAAAGTATATTCTCTAATGAATATCAAAGGAAGTCGTTTAGCTGGTAAAGGTGCCATCTTTAAAGAAGCAGAAAAACGGTATGGAATCAATGCTCTTTATCTTATGGCTCATAGTGCTTTAGAAAGTTCTTGGGGACGTAGTCAGATTGCTAGGGATAAGAATAACTTCTTTGGGATTGCTGCTTACGATACCACACCCTATCAATCAGCCAAAAAGCTTTTGATAATGTCGATAAAGGGAATTTTAGGGAGCTGCTAAATGGATTAGACAGAACTATTATGATCAAGGTAGAACTCACCTTGGAAATAAAGGCTTCTGGAATGAATGTCCTTTATGCATCAGATCCTTATTGGGGAGAAAAAAAGATTGCCAGCATCATGATGACAATCAATAGTAAACTAGGTGAAAAAAAGACTAAGATAAAAAGAAGACGATAGCTAATAGAAATAGGTTATCGTTTTTTAAATTCCTAATTGAAATCTTGGTAAATAATGTTTAACTTTGAAAGTTATAAAGAGGATTTATTTTTGATTCGAAGAGATTAAGGCCTTACTAAGATTTAGTAATCACAAAATTATTATGCTATACTAAAGTTAAATAATAATTGATACCTGTAAATACAAGTTTCATTCTAGTTTAGGAAGTTTTACAAATGATTTATAAATTTTTACTTTTCGACCTTGACCACACTTTGCTTGACTTTGATAAGGCAGAAGATATTGCCTTGACTCAGTTTCTGTCACAAGAAGGGGTTGAAGATATTCAAGCCTACAAGGATTATTATGTTCCCATGAATAAGGCTCTTTGGAAAGACTTAGAACAAAAGAAGATTAGTAAAGAACAATTAATCAACACGCGCTTTGCTCGTTTGTTTTCTCATTTTGGAATCGAAAAAGATGGTACTGTCCTTGCCCAATCTTATCAATCTTTTATTGCCCAACAGGGACAAGTGTTTTTAGGAGTAAACGAACTCTTAGATAGTTTAATCTCTCGAGGTTATGAGCTCTATGCTGCTACAAATGGCGTAACGGCTATCCAAAATGGACGTTTGAAAAAATCAGGTCTACTTCCTTATTTTAAGCAAGTTTTTATCTCAGAACAAATGCAGACACAAAAGCCCGATTCTCTATTTTTTGAAAAAATAGGAAAGCAGATAGAAGGTTTTACTAAAGAAAAAGCTGTCATGATTGGCGATTCTTTGACAGCTGACATTCAGGGGGGAAATAATGCTGGCATAGATACAATCTGGTACAATCCTCATCATCTTGAAAATAAATCTCAAGCCCAGCCAACTTATGAAGTCGACTCTTATCAGGCGTTGCTAGATTGTTTGAATCTATTTTAGAAATTGCACAAATAAAGAATTCTGGAAAACATGGGGCGTGGAGTTCAAGAAATTTTGGTAATATTTTGAAAACGTTTTATTTTTTTGATATAATAAATCATACAAGGATATAATGACAAGAATATTGTGATTGTCATCTACCGTTAAGTTGTATATGGATATAAAAGCGGTAGTACAGTTAATCAAGCAGGTATTAAAAAAGAAGCATCAAAACTAGTCAATAAATTGCCTATTAAGCTGCTAGATAAATTGGAAAGCCTTATAACAAAGAATTACCAATAGTAATACTAGTAACAAATTTTACTCTTCTCAGTTAGTTTCAACAGGGATTAACCTGTGACTGGAGTAGATGTGGGTACCTGAGATTAGGTTTATGCTATTCATCTGTTTGAACGTCTTAAATTGGTAGAAACAAACTATATAGGAGCAAATCAGTATGATATCGAAAAGAAATAAAAGAGCCATGAACTTCATGTTGATGATTATAAGTGCTTGTTTCTGTCTTATTTGTCTAAGTGCCTGTCAGCAAAATAAGCTAAATTCAGTAGATGATTATAAAATGGCTATCTGGGATAGCGATAAAATAGCTGTATTTGATGATTATGATTTAAATGAGCTCAAGGCTAATATAGCGAGAAAAGAAAAATACATCTATTGGGCAGAAAGTTTTTCGGAAGTAGGATCCTATTCAACTGCAAAAACAAAAGATACACCTGGTTTAAAAAGATATGTATCTAGAATTAATAAGGAAAATTTAAGTGAAACGTTTAAATTAGCAGAAGGAAATGATGCCTACGCATCCATAACAGATGGGGATTATTTATATGCAACTGCTGTCTTTACAGATAGAATTGAATTTTATAAATATGATAATAATTTAGAGGTTGTCACTAATGTTACCGTGAAAAATGATGGTCAGCTAAATGCCAGTCAACAGTTTGTTATTGTAGATAATTATTTATACTTACTTGTAACCACATTGGATTTATCTACTCAAATTCCTAATGTAGAAATTTGGAAAATGGATAAAGAGTTTAACATCGTCGAAAAATATAATCTTGACGAAACATCAGCATATATGAGAATGGTTAATGTAGGTGATGTCTTGTATATTGTGGAAGCACTTAGTGGACGTAATTCTAATGGAGAATATAAGTCAGGAAATAAATTATTGGTTTTTGATTTAAAAAGTCAGAGTAAGAATTATATCGATATTCCTGAAAAGTATCCAACAAATATTCACTATGATGCTAAAAATAATCAATTGATTATAGAGAATGAGGGATTGTATAATAGCGAATTTTCCTTTACTACAGTCAATCTAGACAATTTAGAAAAAGATATTATTAAACTTGAAGGCTTTAGTACAGAGCAATATATTTCACCATATTTTTACATTTAAAGACAACATCTATTATTTTTTTATTTAATGATTCTCTGGTTAAATATGATATTGTTGATAAGAAACAAACAGTTATCAGTTTAGAAAATTATAAGATAAAAATGCACATTATATGATTGTTAGATAGTTCTTTATTGAGTGAGTTTAAAAATTAAATTTAATCTTTAAGATGTGCTTAGGTATAGTTCTAGCAATCTCCCTTGGCTTGAGCTAAGGGGAGATTTAATCTAGTTTGTTATCAGTATAGATTTACAAGGTGTTTGAAAAGTCTTGCAAGGAAATAAAATGATAGTTATTGGTAATGATTAGTTATCTTTCTGATTATTCTGAATAAACGCTCTTTGGTTTAAATTCTTTGCATAACTTTACAAAATATTTAGAACTGTTTAAAAGTAGATAGGAGTCCTGAAATTATGGGAACATGGAATGCATCGATTTTTGGAAATGATACTTCCTTAGATATTAAAGAAGAATTTTTTGAAAGATACAATCGAGGTGAAGATGCAAATACAATCAAAAATGACTTGGCATCGGATTTATACGATGACGATATGTATAATATCCTGTTCGCCTTAGCACACTGTTTATGGGAAGTTGGGCAATTAGATGATGAATTCTTATTTGAAATCAAAAAGATCATTATCAACAAAGAGGATTTAGAACTGGCCCAAGAATTAGGTGCAGATAGTGTATTTTTAACACAGAGGAGTGCACATCTAGATAAGTTTTTAGAAAAGATAAGTGTCAAAAAAGAAAAGCCCAAAAAGAGAATTGCTCCGCCTGTTCCTGTAGAAAGCAAATATAGGAACGGTGCTGTAATGTTGTTTCAGTATGAAGATGGTATGTATGGTGTATTAATAGCAGTAGATGGAGCTTTCTTTGATAAGGAAACCTATTATGCTTATCTGCAGACTGATATTAAAATGACCAGAAAGCCCACCATGGAAGATGTACGATCAGCACGGATTCTTGATCCGAGTTTTCATAGTGTAGAATTCAATTCATTTCGTGACCCTAAGTATTACTACTCTTTTGTAAATTGTATTTCAGGTTATTTAAAAAGTACAGCAACTAAAAGATTTGAAAAATACAATGATAGTGTTTTTGAAATTATAGGCTATCTTTCAGATTGGGGGAGTTGCTGTAGCGCTGCTTCTGGAGGATTTGATTACTATAAACTAAAATCAAGTGATGAGTTTAAGATAAGCGTTGCAAAGGAATTGAATAAAAGATATCATGAAAATCTTAATACTCGAACTGAAATGAATATTGATGACATCGACAAAGAATTTATTCTTTCTAATATGAGAAAAGGTGTTGAATAGAGGCTTTTTAGTATAGGTTCATTATAAAACTTCTCGGGATGTTTATAGATACTGTAAAAAGTGGTTTAGATAGCCACTTTTTGCTATAATAGAGGCAGTATAAACGAAGGAGTAGTAAATGATGTCTAGGCCAACTCTTTCTCTTTATGAACCGTTGTATTCACTAAAGGAAGTTGATCAAAATATCTGGATAGTAGATGGTGATTTGATACAAATGGATATGAAGGTCTTCAAACTTCCTTTTCAGACACGTATGACGGTGATTAAGTTAAATGATGGCAAACTTTGGATTCATTCTCCTATTGCGCCAAATGAGAAACTTTTTACTGAACTGGATGCTTTGGGGAAAGTCGCTTACCTGATTTCACCAAATAAGATTCACTACGCCTATATTGCAGATTGGAAACAAAGATATCCTCATGCGCAAGCATTGTCTAGTCCAGGAGTAGAAGAGAGAGCGAAAAGTCAGAAAGTCAGGGTTGTATTTGATGCTCCCTTAACAGATAAGGCTCCTGACTTATGGTCTGATGAGATTGATCAACTCATTTTTAAGGGAAGTTCAGTCATTGAAGAGGTGGTGTTTTTTCATAAATCAACTAAAACACTGATTGTGACAGACCTCATAGAGAATTTTGAACCGGAAAAGATAGCTAGTCCAATCCGCAGAAGATTTTATCGTTTAGCTCGTGTAACATCCCCTGATGGACAAACTCCTATCGATTATCGGATGACTTTCATAGGAAGACAAAGGGAAGCAAAGACTTCCTTTTCCCGTATGTTAAACTGGAAACCTGATAAAATCATACTTGCACATGGTTTATGCTTTTTTAAAAATGGTACGGATGAATTAAGACGTGCTTTTCGATGGATACGGTAAAGGAGAGAAATCAATGGAACACTCATCTTGGCATGCTTTGATTAAAGAGCAATTACCGAAAGGTTATTTTACTCAAATCAATCACTTTATGGAGCAGGTTTATGCTTATGGAACTGTATACCCGCCCAAGGAAAAGGTTTTTCAGGCACTTTTGACCACACCTCTAGAAGAGGTTAAGGTGGTCATCCTTGGTCAGGATCCTTATCACGGACCAGGTCAGGCTCAAGGTTTGAGTTTTTCAGTTCCAGATAGTATTCCAGCACCTCCTTCTTTACAAAATATCTTAAAAGAACTTGCGGATGATATTGGAGTTAAGGAATCCCATGATTTGACTTCTTGGGCTGAGCAGGGGGTCTTGCTACTAAATGCTTGTCTGACAGTTCCTGCTGGTCAGGCCAATGGTCATGCTGGTCAAATATGGGAGCCTTTCACGGATGCTGTGATTAAGGTCGTCAATAATCTAGATAGACCAGTAGTATTTGTTCTATGGGGTGCTTATGCACGCAAGAAGAAGGCATTGGTAACTAATCCCCAACATTTGATTATCGAATCAGCCCATCCTAGCCCCTTATCCGTTTACAGAGGATTTTGGGGTTCCAAGCCTTTTTTCAAGGCCAATGCATTCTTAAAAGAAACAGGACAAGAGCCAATTGATTGGCTTAGATAAGGAGAGAATATGCCTCAGTTAGCGACGATTTGCTATATAGATAATGGAAAAGAGCTACTTATGCTCCATCGCAATAAAAAGCCTAATGATGTTCATGAAGGTAAATGGATTGGTGTCGGTGGAAAGATTGAGCGTGGGGAAACACCACAAGAATGTGCGGCTCGTGAAATTTTAGAAGAAACGGGTCTAAAAGCCAAACCAATTTTAAAAGGAGTCATCACCTTTCCAGAATTTACACCAGACCTTGACTGGTACACCTATGTATTTAAAGTAACTGAGTTCGAAGGTGAGTTGATTGACTGTAATGAAGGGACTTTAGAATGGGTTCCTTATGATGAGGTTTTGAGCAAACCAACCTGGGAAGGAGACCACACCTTCGTAGAGTGGCTTTTAGAAGATAAACCCTTCTTTTCAGCTAAGTTTATTTATGATGGTGATAAGTTATTGGATACCCAAGTGGATTTCTACGAATAAAGGAGAAAGCAGATGTTACTAATTAAAAATGGTCGAGTAATGGATCCTAAGTCTGGTTTGGATCAAGTGTGTGATGTCTTGGTTGAAGACGATAAAATTGTCAAAATTGCACTACAAATTAGTGAAGAAGGTGCAGAGGTCATTGATGCAACTGATCATGTAGTTGCACCCGGTTTGGTTGATATTCATGTTCATTTCCGTGAACCTGGTCAAACACACAAGGAAGACATCCATACGGGGGCACTTGCTGCCGCTGCAGGTGGATTCACAACTGTTGTGATGATGGCTAATACTAATCCAACGATCTCTGACGTAGAAACCTTACAAGAAGTTCTTCAGTCAGCAGCTAAGGAAAAAATCAATGTCAAAACTGTAGCAACTATCACCAAGAACTTTAATGGCCAAGACTTGACTGACTTTAAGGCGCTTTTAGAAGCTGGAGCCGTTGGATTTTCTGATGATGGGATTCCACTTGAAAGCAGTAAAGTGGTCAAGGAAGCCATGGAAGAGGCTAAAAAGTTAAACACCTTTATCAGTCTGCACGAAGAAGACCCTGGACTGAATGGTACGCTTGGTTTTAATGAAAACATTGCTAAAGAACATTTCCATATTTGCGGCGCTACAGGGGTAGCAGAATACGCTATGATAGCTCGTGATGTCATGATTGCCTATGCAACAAAAGCTCATGTTCATATTCAGCATTTATCTAAAGAAGAAAGTGTTAAAGTAGTAGAGTTTGCTCAAGGTCTAGGTGCCCAGGTAACAGCAGAAGTAGCTCCACAACATTTCTCTAAAACTGAAGCTCTTCTCTTGACCCAAGGAAGTAATGCAAAAATGAACCCACCTTTACGATTGGAATCAGACCGCTTGGCTGTTATCGAAGGACTAAAATCTGGAGTCATTTCCGTGATTGCGACTGACCATGCGCCTCACCATGTAGATGAGAAGAATGTCGAGGATATCACTAAAGCACCATCAGGTATGACCGGACTTGAAACTTCCTTGTCACTTGGTTTAACTTACCTAGTAGAAGCTGGAGAATTAAACTTGATGCAGTTGTTAGAAAAAATGACAGTAAACCCAGCAAAATTGTATCATTTTGAAGCAGGTTATTTGGCTGAAAATGGTCCAGCTGATATCACTATTTTTGATCCTAAAGCAGACCGTATCGTAGAATCACATTTTGCTTCAAAAGCAGCTAACTCCCCATTTATCGGTGAAGAGTTAAAAGGTCAAGTCAAATATACTATCTGTAAGGGACAAATTGTTTACCAAGCAGATTAAAACTTTATACAGATATTCTTACTGTTTACCATTAATATTCTATTGATAACTAGAAAGAGTAGGTATGTATTCAACACAAAATAAAAAAGAAAAAATTCTCTTATTTTTAAAAATCTTTTTTCCAATCTTGATTTATCAATTTGCTAACTATTCTGCATCCTTCATAGATACAACCATGACTGGGCAATATGATACGCTTAATTTAGCTGCTGTCTCTATGGCGACAAGTCTTTGGAATCCATTTTTTACATTTTTAACTGGGATTGTCTCTGCTTTGGTGCCAATTATTGGACAGCATCTTGGTCAGGGTAGAAAGAATGAAGTTGCATCAGATTACTATCAATTTATGTATTTATCCCTTGGCTTGTCTCTCATTCTTTTTGCCTTGGTATTTAGCAGCTCCAGTAATTCTTCAAAATATGAGCTTAGAGTCTGCTGTTAAAGATATAGCAATTCGTTATTTACGCTTGTTAGCCATTGGTATCATTCCACTTTTACTATTCAGTGTAGTACGTTCACTTCTAGATTCCTTAGGATTGACAAATCTTTCCATGTATTTGATGCTTCTCTTACTTCCTCTCAACAGCGGATTTAATTATTTATTAATTTATGGTAAATTAGGATTTCCAGAGTTAGGTGGAGCAGGTGCAGGATTAGGAACTTCACTAGCTTACTGGTGTGTCCTATTCATTTCTCTTTACGTTTTACAAAAACAAGAGAGGCTAAAGAAATTTAAACTGAATCAATTATCTCCTTTAAATCTAGAAAAGATAAAGGAAGGGATTGTCTTAGGATTACCAATCGGTGGTACTGTCTTTGCAGAAGTGGCTGTCTTTTCAGCTGTTGGCTTAATAATGTCAAAATTTTCATCTTTCATTATTGCCAGTCACCAGTCAGCTATGAACTTTTCTAGTTTAATGTACGCATTTCCTATGAGTATTTCTACAGCTATGGCAATCGTAGTCTCTTACGAAGTTGGTGCAAAACGATTTAATGATGCTAAACAATACATACGCATAGGTCGCTTACTAGCATTCGTTTTTGCTGGTTTAACTCTTTCTTTTCTTTATTTGTATAGAGAAGCAGTAGCAGGACTTTATGGCCAAGATCCAGATTTTATCGCCCTAACAGCAAATTTTTTAACCTATAGTTTATTCTTCCAACTAGCCGATACATTTGCAGCTCCTCTTCAAGGTATTTTACGTGGGTACAAGGATACTGTAATTCCATTCTATCTTGGTATTCTAGGATACTGGGGAGTAGCAATCCCCCTTGGTTTAGCTTTAGATTTTTATACCTCATTAGGAGCCTATGCTTATTGGATTAGTTTGATTGTAAGCCTAATTATAAGCGGTATTCTGTATCAATGGCGTTTGAAACACATTCTAAAGATTATTTCTCAATAAAATGATTTGAATCAAATAGACAAATATAAACTAAAAACCCTAAACTAAGTTTAGGGTTTTCGTAATTTAAATTATGTAAAATTTATAAACTGTCTAAAGCACTTTTTTGCTCATCATTTACGATATGGGTATATAAATCCGTGACTTGCGTGCTTGCATGTCCAAGTTGATGGCTGACCAAAACCTGTGATTTGGTTGCATCATATAGTCGAGTTGCCAGTGTATGGCGAAGTTTATGAGGAGTTACACGGACTTTGAAGTCTTCAGAATACTTGGCCACCATTTTTTCTACGCTAGAAGCATCAATTCGGTTAGGAACACCACGATAAAGAGTTAGAAAGAGGGCAGTATCATTTTTTTCTGTCTTATATCTTTTATCTCGAATAGCAAGATATTGTTCAAGATATGGTTTCGCAAAGGCAGCAATATTAACAGAGTCTCGTTTTCCACCTTTTCTTGTTACATCAATAATCATCATCTTAAGGTTCAAATCTCTGATATCAAGATTAACTGCTTCAGATAAACGAACTCCTGAACCTAATAGTAGGGAAATAATAGCTAAATCACGTTCTTTGTTCTTATTAAAAGAGGATAATGCTCGATTTGAGAGATTTTTAGGATATTCCAGGTCTATATAATTTAAAAATCCTTCAGTTTCATCCCCAAGAAAGAGTTTTTGCTTAATATTCTCAGCTCTAGCAGCTAAAGTTTCTTTCTTTTTCTTGGTAGCAACCTTTTTCATGACATTTCGGTAGAAATAAGGTTCCCCTTGTTCATTTTCAACCTCTTCAGTCAAGTACTTATAGAGACTAGAAAGGGCAGATAGAGTACGGTTAATGGTTGTTTGGGATAAACCTTGTTTAGTTGTATTAGCATTAAGTAAGGGACGTTCACGTAAATATAGGATAAAAGACTCTAAATCTTTTTTGGTTAAATTCTCCAAAACAGATAAAGGAATATTGGCCATAGAATCAGCATCTGAGATACCAGACTCCAAGACCCAGGAAAAAAAACGATCATATTCTTTTAAGTATTCGTATAGAGTTGTAAAACTGTATGGAACAGCCAGTTTCGATTGATAGTATTCAAGAACATACCAGGGCATAACTTGTTTAAGTTTATCAATTCGTTCTAATAAGATCTCGCGTTTCATGTTTTTCTCCAAATCTTTCTATACTAGTAGTATAGCATAGCCAGATATATTTTTCAAGAAAATTATAGTTTTTCGGAAAGATGTTATAGGGGATATTGGTGATTAAGAAAACCGTCATAACAGTTATAACAATAACCAAAAAAATTTTTTTGAGTTAATTATTCTCAATTATGTACTTTATTTAAGTGAACACTGGAAATTTTTAAAAACTATTCATCTACTGTAAAATGTACTTTATTTAAGTGAAAACTAAAAATTTTTCAAATGTACATTTTGATATTAAAAAAACACTTTAATATCAATTTAATGATTTAGAGTGTTTTTGATTGTTTAATATATTTTTAGCAAACTGAACGAAATGCTCTTGTTTTCTTCTTAAACCTTTACAGATTTTACAGGTTATTAAGTTACGTTTTTTCATATTTGATTTTTTTCATTGATTTTTAAACTTATACCGATGATTTGGATCATCTTTACAAATCCACCATACAATTTTTATTACTTTTTCTCATCAATTTCTGTTGGCTTTGCTAAAAAGAATATTATTCAGATAATCCCATTCGTTTAATAAATACTCATGTGTTGTTGCAAGATCGTTTAAACCTTTTAATACTTTATTGTTTTGACAAGATGGACAACAAGATATATTCATTAGAATTTTTTTCTTAACTGATTGCCGATATTCTTTGCTACATTCAGCACATTTCCACCATGCTCTATAATTTGAATTACTCATTATAGAACTAGAGTCCCTGTCATTTAAAGTTGACCATTCCTTAATCAACCACGGGTGTGTGGTCGCAAGGTCGTTAAAGCCTTTTAATACTTTTGTTTTTCGACAGTAAGGACAAGATGTTTTACTAATTAACTTAGAACTAACAACCTGCTGGTATGTATTTGAACACACAGCACATTTCCACCATGCTTTATAGCTTGATTTGTTGGTTAAACAACTTAATTGTCGGTCATTCAAATTTGACCACTCTTTTATTAAGTGAGGATGAGTTGTCGCAAGGTCATTGATTCCCTTTATTAATATTCTATTGGAACAATAAGGGCAACATTTATCGTCTTCAGCTCTATTAGAGATTTTTGCCTTAAAGTTTCTGTGGCATTTTCTACATATCCATTCAATTATATCGTTTGAATTAGAGAAAATGTTATAAATGTCTCCATTAATATTTTCTAGCCATTCCGATTTTAAAAATGGCTTTTTGTAACCCAATGATTCTTCAGGTTTAGGTATTTTTTTATTACAGTAAGGGCAAATTTTCTTGAGTTCTCTATTATTATTCGAAAATTTATCTAGAACAATACTTAGTTTTTCATTAAACTCTAAATTACAACAGTCGCACAACCATATATATTTTTTATTTTTAGCTTCTGATAGAGTTATTTCATCAAATTTTTGGATATTTTTGCTGCTCCAATAACTAGATAGTTCAGGGTGAATGTCAGCTAGTGTATTATATCCCTTTAATGGCTGTTCATCATTACAATATGGACAGCTATCTATTACTTCTCTTCTTATTGGGATTGAACAGAGGTATTCGCCTTGACAAATAGAGCAGTTCCACCAATATTTTTTTGTTTCAATATGACTTAGTGCTAAGTGAACAGGGATATTATTTTTTTTACTCCATTCTTTCCGTAACCTTGGCGAATTATGGAAAATATCATTATTAAAAACCAGTGTATTCCAATCACAGTTGTTAGGACACGTTTCAAAGTTACTATTTTCTAAGTTGGTTCTAGAGATCATTTCGGCAGGACTGCATTGAAACTGAATATTACAACAAGGACATTTCCAATTCAAAACTTCAAATGATTTATGCCAATAATTAGAAAATAATCGTTTATTATTAATCCAAAATTTTTCAAGATATGGGTGGGTTTCTTTCAAGGTGTTAAAGCCTTTTAACATTTGTTTATCACTGCAATATGGACAACCTTCTTGATGTCTTTTAACAACTGAGCATTCATATTCCCCATTACATTCTGAACATTTCCAAGTTGCTACTATATTAGACAAACAGTCAATCATATTTTTTTTAATATGATTTCTAACCAATTGCTCAAGAAGATGCTTATCTGTGTAAACAAGAGGCGGAGTTGCGTTCGCTTTTATAGCTGTGTCAAAAGTTGCTTCACATTTAGTGCAATAAAATCCATTCCTCTTAATTCTTGAAATCAACTTATCTATTGATAAATCAAAAAAACAATCGCACTTATCACATTTCCATTTTCTGGGAATTGTAACATTATCACTGAGAGTTAATTTTTCAAATTCCAACTCGTTATAATCGCCTGAAAGATATATTTTCCCAAGATTAGGGTATGCTTTATAGAAAAGTACATTATATTTATATTCGTTACAGCCTGCATGAAAAACTTTTTTGTTTAATTTTGTTGTTAATAATCTAGAAGTATTGGCTACATCTTTCCAACCAACATGACAGGTAGGACATTTAAAAGTGAAATAATCTCTTTGAAGTAAAAAGGATAAATTTATCAATCTCTTCCTGAATGGTTTCTATATTTTCATAATGAAAGTTTATGTACCTTAGAAAGGTTAGGAAACCTATGCAGATATAGAGTTTTGTCCTTTTTATGAACACTTTCTCCAAGCTCACATACAGGACAGATTTTTTTCGAATGATTTTGAATATTTGCTTATAAGATTTTGATGTACTTGCTTTCCATTCATAAGAACAGGTAGGACATTTCCAGTTAACGTGTTTTTTTACTGGTAATTGTTAGTTTTTCTATATCTATTTTGATATTCTTGTCAAAGTCCCAATAGTTTCAGTAAAGGCTGGAAAATCAGTGATTAAGTCTGACATTTTTCTCCTCCTAATACTTAGTCTTATTATCCAGTAAGTCTTTTTTTAATTTCCAAAATCTTACTTTTTGCTTGTTTGCTTTTCAGTATGAGTATGTTTTTTTCAAAAGATATTTTTTCGTGTCTGAAGTAATAATATTCTCACTAAGATACTTCTTAGTTACTAGTTGCTGATCAGATTTTTAACAAGCCCTTCTTCTTTTAACAATTCATTTCGCAATATCAGGATACAAACTAGTTTTTAAGAAGATTTCCTTAACTTTTTGTTTTTCCTCTAATAATTCTTTTGTTTAACGCTGTCTGCTCCTTTATTTCAGCATTCTTTTCATTAAGTTGTGCTACCTCATTTTTCAACTCTGAAACTCTTGTTTTGAGCTTACTGGCTTCTTCCTTATATTCTATTGCTGCATCAACAACTCTTTTATAATAATTGTTAAGTTCCATCAATGCTGATTTGATTGCTTTAGGGGTTCTATTGGTCATTAAGAAACGTTCTACATCTAGAGTTTTATACGTTATAACTGTTTGATAAGTGTCGTATTCAAATAGTTCCAATCTATCATTAAGGGCTTGTCTAAATTCTTTGTTTCTTCTAATCGTTGTGTCTGCAACCTGCGGAAATCCGTTGCTTCTAAGGTAATTTCCAAACTGTGGAATTTTGAATAGTCTAGGATTATTCGAACAATGTTCCAGTAAATAATGTTCAAATAATAATAGCAATTCTTGATTATCAATATACTTCTTTCTAGCCATTTGAGAACTCCTGTAAGGATAAATGTTTTTCAGTTAGATATTCTTGATAAGAATGACTAACTGTTTTAAGTTTTAATAATGCCTCACCAATATCTTCTATATTCCCCTTTCCTTGTCGAACTCTTTTTATAGCCTCATCTACAATTAAAGCTTCCTCGTCGATTGATTTCTTAAAGGATTTATCCATAGAGAAATAATCTTTTCCAGCTTTTCTGTAAAATGGACAACTAGTACAAGCACCAAGCTCTGCATGTGAGCTAATGACTTTAAGACAGTCTGAATAATCACCTTCCGCAAATCGAGGTGAATAACATCTGCCCTTATTATCAAGAGGAACATAGTTTTTATTAATGGTGTATTTATGTTGAGTTTTACTTATAGCGTAAGACGTTTGAGAGTTTGTTAATTTACGATAAAGCTGATAGCTCCTACATTCAATAAACTGACTCAGATTTGAAAAATAATGTGAAGATGTTGTGATACTATCATGTCCAGCTAAGAGCATTGCTGTTACTGGACTAGCTCCTTCTGCTATCAAATTGATCATTGCAATGTGTCTAGTATCTCCAATATGAATGAAATTAATCTCATGATCGTCTAATTGATTTGGGGAATTGATATGATGGACAAAATACCCATACTGTTGAGATACAATCTCATTAAAGAAATATTTTAAAATTGTATTTAAGTTACTGTACGTCAAGAAACGGTTTTTAGTACTAGCAATACGTTTCCATTTCCGATAATGAGAGTCTGTCACAAATAGGGTATCTAACTGTGTAGATGATAAGTCTTTGGTTAGCTCTAAATAATTTAAAATCTCACTCGCAAGCTTAAATGGTACTTCGTAAGTTGTTAAATAATAATCCTCTGAAATTTTATGGGATACTCCCTTGTCTTTTCCTTTTAAGTTATTTCGTCTGAGAGTTAAGTAATATTTTCCGTCTTTTTCTGTGAGACAATTTCTCTGAGTGAGCAAAAACTCCCTTGGTCTAAGTGGTACTACTGCTGTTATTTGCCACCATAAGTAAAGAGGGTAGTAAAACAATCTTTCCTCATCTAATAATGATTTAACCCAATAGTCGTTTAAATATCATTAAATAAAAAATAGGATTGAAATTGGGCTAACTTTCGCTGTTTTTTAGTGTTCAGTTGATAACTAACATTTAAAAGTTCATCTAGTTGCTCAATCAGTTGGGTTAATTCGTTACTCTCTAAACATGGTAGTGTAGAAAGAAAATCTATACATACTGAGGGGTTGGAAATCTTCATATTTGCTAATGAGAAGGCTTCGTTCACTTTTAGTTCTCTGACTAATTTCTTTATATCTCTTAAAAAGGCTTGGAGAGTGATTAAAACATGATGTTCCATAGATAGCACTATAAAACTCTTTAAGTAGGTAACAAAATCATCAAAAGATAATTGAAATACTTGTTCATAAAACCTTTTATATTGGAATTTATTCAAGTTAAAAATGAAGCTAACGTTAGAATATTCATTAGTCGTTTCCCATTTATTTTCTTCAAAATTGGTGGTTAGAATAATCCCTTTTTCAACATAGTCTTGAAAACATTCTTTTGCGCTCTCAATCATATTGTCATCAAACAGGATAATTTCATTTACTTTACGAAATAATTTTGATTGATTATTCAACTGACTAACTCCTTAATAATATCCTCATAATCAGACAATACAGCTTCGCCATACTGTTCTGATAAAGCTTGCAACATTTCTGTAAGACATGGTTTAATCTGCTTCTCAAGAATGGCTCGAACCTTTCCTCGTTCAAGTTCATTCTTTAATTTTTGATATTGTTTATTGAGTCGATTAAACTCACCAATTAACAAAAGCAAGGTAGATTTTGTTTGTAATTCATACTGACAGCCGACGCAATGCTGACGGTCATCATAGGGACATAGTTTCCCTAGTGCAGATAAAAGACACATACTCTCTCCTTGCTTAGAAAAAGCTTCTCCGTTACCAATTCGATGACAGATCGTCAGTAATTGTTCAGGATCAACATTATTTTCAACTAGAGTTTTTAATGCTTGTTGCGAACGTGAATCAGCCCTAATACTCAATTCCAACGTTTTTTCAATTTCAATTGGCGTTAAATCTAAACTTTTAATCATTTGAGTTTGTTGGCTTGGACTTAATTTTTTATACTTTCCTCTAGTTACAATGGTCAAGAGCATAGACGGAATCATGGATAATACGCCTCGTTCAAATAGCTCTTTTGCAACCATTTCAGGTTTTAGTTGTCCGAGTTGGGCATCTTTTAGATACGTTGTTGTAGTTTGTGCAAATTCATTAAAATCCCCTTTATGGCTACGAGCTAATGCTGCTAGAAAATAACCTTTAATATTCAGTTCTGACTTTTCTTCAAGAACATCATCTGCTAACATTGCGACAGATTGTAAGTAGGACTTGTTTGCAGAACGACTACTAAAGTTACGCTCTAAAAATAAATTTCCGATTTCCTCTCCCATATAACTAGTAATCTTTTCATAAGTTTTAATTTGTCTGATCAATGGATTTTCTGCATTGTATGGTATTTGAAGTTGGAAATGTGCCTCACAGATAGCCAATAACGTTCCAATAAGAACCTGACAACTTTCTGGGACATGAAACTTTAACTGAGCAACATTAGAAGCGTTTTTGGTTTTATTAGGTGTTAAGTTTAAATAAGTCAATCTTGTTGTAATACTTAGTAAAGTCCTTCTAGCTTCACTACTACTCCAAGTTCCATCTACTACTGCTTCTAAAACTTCTAATGGTTCTCTTGTTAATTTAGGATGTCCTAATCTTTCTAAGTCTGTTGATCTTAGTGCGCAAATAAAATGTAACCCTAGATACAACCATGTATCTGCATAGTTTTTTGAATTTGCTGCTTTACACAACATATCATTTTTTATGATGTAGTTTTCGTTGAATAGGTAGTACATTAATTCAAGGTATTCATCTAATTCATACGCTCCATTTGCACTCTCAATCGTGTAACGCTTTGTCATTTCAAAACTTACTCGATAACGAGTAACGCCTTTATTGAGTAGCCATTTAATAAATTGAATGAGGATATTGCCTTGTGACTTCGTAAGGACTTCTGTTGCTACTTCTACTAAGGTCTCTACTTCAGCATCACCATATAGAAACAAATCTTTTGTTAAGTAGTATGCTAAAAAATCAAGTAGATAGAAACGATTTGTTTCACTCAGCTTTTCTTCTTCAGCAAATTGTACGAATAATTCACTTGTAGAAGGAAATTTTTTTGAAAAGATTCCTTCCATACTCTTAATTCCAGGAGGTGTTGTTAGATAGTCTTTGATGTGATTTTTAAGAACTTCAGCATCTTTTTCAGAAATAGTATAATCATCAAGATTTATAGACACACCAAACCATTCATTGTCTAGTAAGAATCCACTGACTTTCTCACGGTGTTTTATTGTAGCAGCACCTAACTCGACTAATATTCTTTCAAGATAATTTTTTAAATCTACTACCAATAGCTACTCCTTTTAATCTTCTCCAAACAATTTTTCTGCTTGCCAGTTCATATATTCAAAAACACCATTATTAACCTGACCATATTGTTTTGCAATTTCTCCTTTATTTTGTAAATAAACCCAAGCACTTTCTGGTGAATTGTCCCCTCTAGCAGACATCAGTTCACTAACTTCATTAACACCTGACAAAACCAATTGTGTGGTGTACCAGTGCCTAAAGATATGGGGTGAAATATTATTTTCTTGCAAGAGTTGACCAAAAAAGACAACCTCTGGGTCATCAGATTTAAGAAATATTGGAATCATTTCTTCGCGAATAATCTTACGAAATCGTTGATAGTACACATCGTATGACAATGCTTTCCCTTGCTTGTTAAGGCTTAATGGACCATAATCTTTCTCATACCTTTTACCTTCTAGGTAGCTCATATAGTCATTGTAGGTGTCTAAAAAGACCTCTAAGAAGATATAAGGTACAGCTTGAAGTCTTTCCTTTTTAATTCGTCCAGTTGACTTTAAATCGCTTCTAAGGGGCATTTCTTTTCGCAGATCAACCTCAATTTTAAATACTTGATTATCACTTTGGTGAAATATGATACCTGCCCCCAAAGGGCTATCTTCACGTCTTACATTACAAGCTTCTGATGGTCTTAAACCAACAAATGCTCCCAAGGCAACAGCCATAAGTAAATCCTTGTGACATTGAGCAATGTGAGCGAAGAGCATTTCAAAGGCGCTGTTTGGCATATCTCTAAAAATTGACTTCTGTGTGTTGCTATCATCAACAAATATCTCAAAATTCAGCTCTTTTCTTTTGATGACTCTGCCTCGTCTATTGGTAAACGTATTGATAGAATAAAGGTCTTTTGGCTTCAATTTAACCTTTCCTTTTCGTTCATTCAAGTATAGAGTTAAAAAATCAAGAACTGCATTTACACATTTTTCGACTGTACTTTTCTTTCTATTTTTTCTATCTTCTGGAAGTTGTCCTAAACCATAAAGCATAAAAAACTCCTTGACCATTTCTAAAGTTAGTTGATCAAGATTGTTAACCCCAACTGTTCCGTATATAAAATTCAAAAATTTAACAACGTATGAAAATCGTTTGTTTCCATCGTCTGAAATAGATTTAATCTTTGTGGCAGATTTTACATATCTATGAAAATCAGTGAATTGTAATGTGCCATCATCATGTTTGAGTGCAATCAATTGCTTTGTCACGATGTTGTTATCACCTAAAACCAGCGAATGTTTATAAACTACAAATTTCATTAATTCTCCTTGTTTATCATGACTGAAGGTTCTGACTGGCTTTTAGGATGTCAATACGCAAAAAAACGACCAAATCAGTACTGTTCTCCTTTGAGCTCTAAACTGCAAAAAGGAAATATCGATGAGTACTTTCATTGATCGTTATTATTATTTAAATTAATTCAATAATAAAAGTAACTTCATCTAAGTAATAAGAGCAATTAACTAGCTCAGCAACAACGATAACCACAGCAACTCCTTCTAAACGATGAAAGGAATATCCGCCGTGGCTATCTATATACTTTTTTTCTTTTACTTTGGTAAGTTACTTTTGTTATTTTTACTTTTTCTGTATTATATCATATTTTGATTAAATTGTCATCTGAGATAGTGATTTTAAAAAAGCTGGAAATTTTTTCAATTGTATATTTTGACAATAAAAAACACTTTAATATCAATTTAATGATTTTAGAGCGTTTTTAGCTTATTTGATTTTAAAGTTGTCGTCTATTCCTCAGAATTACTTGAAGAACAGGAAAAATTCGACAACAAAGTAAGTCGATCTATTCAGTTATAAAACCTATGAAGGTCTTTCTGCTGGAACTAGCCACTCCTACTTTGGAGATGTAGATTATACTCTTACTTATTCAACTGATAATATCCCTCATGATTTCTCCTCATGATGCGTCTGTGGGACTCAAAAGTTTTGGGAAACCTTTTGAGGATTAATTTCGTTTCACTAACAAACTCACACACTCCACATGTAGTGTTAGCTTTTTTCTATACTAATAGACGAAAGAGAAAAAAAGTGATTTTAGAATTATACTGTAGAAATAAATATTAACTTTGGTAATGACTAACTTTCTAAAATATCTTCAATAAGCGGTTCTATCCTCTGGATAATAAATCAGAAATTCTAAACTGCATGTAAACTCTATACAATTCAAGGTACTTCAGAAATCAAACATCTTCAACACTATTTTCAACTTATCTAAATAAATAAAATAAGGAGGAAAGTTTATTAACCTTCCCCCTTATGACTTTTTGAAAACCTCTTTCAAGGATTTCACGCCGTCGTGGCACTAAAATATAACTATATTATTCTATCATAACCAGCAACTTTTTGCAACACTTACTTGCCAATTCTATTAAAAAAATTTTTATTAATATCAAACTTCAATAGTAACATATTTTTTTAAATAATATGATTGAATAGCTCGATCAATCCTTTTAAGAGAGAATCTATTAAAAGAATTTAAAATTTTTAAACCTTGATAAAACTTTAAAACTCTATTATTCCTTTTAGGAGTAAGTAACAAATCAGAGATAAAAAGTCTATTGATTAGAATACTATTTCCCGTCCTATATCTGGTTATGAGACCAAAGTGTGCCAATTGGTTTCTCAACTCACGCAGTATTTCACAAGCGTTAATGAATTTTTCTCGACTCCCACTAATAGAGGAATCAAATCCCATCTCACTCATAATTTTATTTTGTATAGCAATGTCTAATCCTTGGAATAAAACCAGCAAGTCATTCAACATTAGTGTATCAATAATAACCCAAAGCGGAGGATTTTTATAGCTAGAAATATATGGATATTTAATTTTACAGAAGTCTGAATAAGATAATTCAAAAAATCTTCCCTCTATGTTATTAATTTGAATCGTCACATTCATAGAACCGTTTAATGAAGAAATATTACTAGGAGTATTAGAAGCTTTTATTGAAAATCTCCCTCGATATTGATTTATTTTAAGGTCATCAACTATTCCATCAAAATCACCTTCTAGGTTGTAATATACATCTCCGTTACGAGTATGAGAGGTACTAATTTTACCTGTAAACATTACATCTTTAATCTTGGCAGAAATAGTATGCACTCTAAAAAAAGAATGCGTTTTTTTATTATCTCCATGAGTATAAAAATACTCTGTAAAAGAATTTCGATTGTGTGCTATCGGTAGCACATAACAATTGATATCTAAATACTTTAAGTTAGAAGCAATACCATTATTGCAATGAACTTTTGAAAATTCGTATGCAATTCTCGACTTCAGTTCAACCTCAATCTTTTCGATTTCTTGAAATAGGTACTTAGCTATATTTCTATCTAATGTGTATATTCTCTCAAAATCTTTAAAAGAGACTCTTTTCATATATTTTTTAGGGTTAGAGGTCTCCAAAAAAATAGTTTCAAAACCATTTATAGAATTAAAATAATTTTTCTGCTGAATAAAACTTACCATCCCTGGCTCATCGGTAATCTTCAAATTCCTGCCCCGTTGAATCAAAATCTGCTCTTCAATAGTTTTAAACGCTTTTTCTCTAGTCATATTTTATTATCCATCTGCAATATCTTTGATTATATTATATTTTCGAAAATATAACTATCAAATATAAAAGCCTTAATAGTTATTTTTCTTGTTTACTTTCAAAGTCATTCAACAATTTCAGTATACCACAAAAACGCAAATTAGGCTGTAACGAAAATGTTTTCCAGCTGTTATTACAGCCTTTCTTTTTCTATAACTGTACCTCAGTTCCCTCTGTGAAGGGTACTCTAATTTTCCTATCCTCTTAAATGCTGATGTGGTCTAGAAGTTGATTCATCATAACTCATTCAAATTTATCTAAATCTAGTATCTGATACATCTGCTTAGCATAGTCCTTATGAAGAAGATTTGTTGCTTGCTCTAGCAAAATAAAAATTACTTGATACCTCTAATCACGTACCTCTCATCATAGATTTTATAAATTACAAATAATCGTAATCCACCTACTTGTCGTCACGATGCAAACCGCTATATATTATCAGCTACTGATCCTTTTTAAACGTTGGATAGAATTTGTTTATATAGGAGGTGAAAGTTTTGACATCAATGCTACAGCCCCGTTATAATGCATCTGTGGGACTCAAAAGGTTTGGGAGTTCAAAGCTCCACTGGAGCTTTGAAATAAAAAAGCGAGAGATTTAGCTACGTTTCACTAACAAACTTACACACTCAACATGTGCTGAGAGCTTTCTTCTATACTAATAGACGAAAGGGTGTGAAAATGATTTTTAAATGATACTGTGGAACGGAACAGTAGCCCTAGTATTGACTACTGTCGTTTCTATTCATATTGGCTATTCTAGGACTGAGATGAAAAAATCTATAAATGCTCAGAATAAAATTGAACCCGCAAATCTCCCCAAAACAATGGTGAGTCATGTACTTGTATTATTCCGAAAAAATACACCTCTGGTGCAGTGAGACAAATTGGTGTATCTTATAGTGGCTTCGTAGATGAAAGCTATACTCTACTATCACTCTTTGATGATGTAGAACAAATTGAAAAAGATAATAGACTTCAGACAGCTATTGATGTTGTCAGAGAACAGTTTGGTTTTTTAGCCATACAAAAAGGAACCGTCCTAACTGAAGGTTCCAGAAATATTGAACGCAGTAAACTTATCGGTGGTCATTCCGCTGGGTGGATTGGAGGGATTAAAATGAAACAAGAAAAAAATACAGTACAATTTTTCAGAAATCCGTAGCAAAGGATGTAATGATATTGAAATGCTTGAAAGATTTTTTTACATGGAATCGTTGAAACAGCAACTTCAAAAACTTCGTCAGAGAAAACTCAAAACAACTGAAATATCGATACGACTAGTACATGCTAAATCTGAAAACCGATTACCATTGGAATTTACATTTAGCATTAAGCCAACAAAGCTCATCTGTGATAATCTATACTGAGGTAATCAATCGCTTTAAAGAATGTTACACAGGTGGGGGAAATTCAAGGTTTTACGATTCAATTTGATAAAAAAATACCCTTGCCTCTGCATAGAAAGGATTTGATATGATTGACCGTTCATATTTACCATTTCAATCAGCAAGAGAGTACCAGGATACAAAGATGCAAAAATGGATGGGCTTTTTCCTATCTGAACATGCATCAGCACTCTCTGATGATACAAACAAAGTAACGTACATGTCTGACTTATCACTAGAGAAGAAATTATTACTCCTCAGTCAAGTATACGCCGAGCGACTACGCACACGCATTCAAGTGATTGAAAAAAACAAGCGTGTTTCCTACACTGGAACAATACCAAGTCTGACCAAAGATTTCATTTTGATAAAAACTACAACAGGTCACATCAATTTGAAATTAAAAGACATTATTAGTATTGAACTTGTCGAGGAGGTGCTCTATGAATCAGCTTGAGTTTCAGCGTAATCACCTACAAATGGACTATTATAGCGAGAGCTACCAAGATTTTGAACGTGACTTCTACCGCTACTCTAACATGAATATTCCATTGACCTTCCTAACTGATGATATCCTAAAAACAATGGCGACTTCACGTAAGAATTACTTTGTCCTCAATAAGGAAAAAGTCCAGAGATAACCGCGATCACTTCTTCATATTTGAAGTAAGTACCGTAGATGAGAATCCGCTAATCTATCATTATACATATAAGAAAACTACAATATATTTAGCAGAAAAATAGGAGCAGTTCAATTGACTGTTCCTATTTTTAATATTCATAAAATCTAAAGTCTTTATACTCTTTAACAATGGAGTCGCCAACCAGAACAGACTATACTGACCAGCGACTACCTTAAATTTAATGTTTCAGATTTATTTTCTTATCTCTAATTTCATAAACTACATCTGCTACATTTTCGAGTAATCGTTTATCGTGGGTGATAAACACGATAGTTCCGGTGTACTCCTTCATTAGTATTTCCAAAGCCTCTAAACTTGGTATGTCAAGGAAGTTACTGGGTTCATCCATTATTAGGATGTTATATCTACCCATGAGCATTTTAGCAAGCAACAATTTTATAATTTCTCCACCGCTTAAAACAGATAAACTTTTTCCAATATCGTTCTGTTTGAACCCCATAGATGCTAGCACTGAACGAATTTCTGATATATTGTAGTCACAATCCTTCTGCATAAACTCCATAACATTCTGATTACTGTTGTACTTGTAACCATTCTGTGCAAAGTAACCTATTTTTGCCTTAGGCGAAATAGAAATTCCTTCTTCATGGTTTAAGATCATTTGGATTAAAGTTGTTTTTCCGATTCCATTACCACCAGTTAACGCCACTTTTGCTCCTAACGGAATTTGAAAAGATGCATTTTCAAACAGAGCCTTATCCCCAAATACTTTATTAATTTCTGCACCGACTATAGGGTATGGATTATGGAGCTCCAATGCTTTACTTTGCCTGAAACGAATTCTGCGAATGCCTTCCGGAGCTTCTACTTTTCCTAAGGCCGCAATCCTGTGCTCTAGGGTTTTAGCAGCATTATACATCTTTTTTTCCTTACTTCCTATTGATTTTTGATGAGCTAAACGCCCTCCGTCTTCAGTACTTTTTTCTTTGAAGAACCTTTTTGCCTTCTGTTCTATTTTTACGAGCCTGTTTTCGCTTTTTCCTCCATGACCCTTTCCAATCGGGCACGTTCCGCAATAAATTGTTCGTATTCTGCGACTTGGCTCTTACGTTCTTCCTCTTTCTGACGAAGATAATCAGAATAGTTTCCCCAATACTCAGTGATTTTGCCATCTTTCAGTTCCCATATTTTATCTACTATTTCATCAAGAAAATAGCGGTCATGGCTAATAACTAACAGTGCACCTGTAAAATATTTTAGCTGTCCTATTAGAAAATCAATTCCTTCACGGTCTAAATGGCTCGTAGGTTCATCCGCTAAAATACCATGAACCTGTGCCGATAAGGCCTGTGCTATTTTAAGCCTTGTTTCTTCACCACCGCTCATAGTCTGTATATTTAATTGCTCAACACCTAGCTTGCCTACAAAGTGCAAAAATCTTTTTTCCTCCTGCAGAGTTACTTCGTCCAACTGGGGAATATAGGCAAGTTCACCCAGACGATTCATTTTACATCCTGGGGGAGTTAATTCTCCTAAAAGTACCCTGAGTAAAGTGCTTTTCCAGCACCATTTGCTCCTACTAAACCAATACGGTCATAATCATATACTTCTAATTCATTTATATCTAAAACATCGCGTCCTTTGAATTCCACACGAATGTCTTTTGCTTTTAATATTAATTCCATAACATTTCCTCCTGTCTATAATCGCATGCTTTCATTTGCTTGTATGCAGGGAAAACCCTGCGATTTTAGCAGGAAGAGTTACATGAAAATAAGATACATAAATATTCCTCCAATATTGTTTATTTTAAATCTAATTTTCTAACCTCAGTTATCATTTGGCAAACTATAGCAATGCCAATAATTAAAATACCTGATAGTAAAAACCAATGATTTACACCGATTTTATCAGCAAAGAATCCAGAAAGAATTAACCCAATTGGCATAGCAAGTGACATGATACTTCCGATCAAAGAAAATACACGTCCTAAATATTCAGGCTTAATTTTCTCCTGAAAAAGAGCTGTTTGCACACCGCTATAAAATGGCACCGAAAGCCCCATTATTGCACAGCAAACTACGAATATTACAAATCCATTTGGAGGAAGTATTCCCGAAACGGCTAAACTGGTCCCCATTATAAAAAATGAACTTGTTATTAGTAATACATGCTTTTCGAAGCCCCCTAATCTTCCTAATAATAAGCCTCCTGCTAGCATCCCAAATGCAAAGGAAATTTCCGTAATAGAAATATGCACAGGCGTTCCATTAAAGTGTTCCATGCTTATTAAAGGAAATAGTGCATTGATTGGCATATAAACAAAAGTATATAGTGTTCCTAAGAGTAATAAGGCAAACAATCCTTTGTTTTGTCTCAGAACCACAACTCCTTCTTTCATCTCCCTTATGAAATTTGGTTCTAAACTTTGCACTTGATTACCCAGCTTAGGTATACGTACAATTGCTACCGTAATAGATGCAATCACAGCACCCAATACGTCGATGGCAATAATAGCATTTAAATCCCAAACGGAGTATAAGAGTGCTGCAACTGCCGGACTAACAATATAGCTTATAGACTGCAAAGACTGACTATAGCCTGCGCATTTCGTTAGCTGTTCTTCTGGTACTAAAAGTGGTGTAACCGCATTGAGTGCTGGGGTATGAAAAGCTGTTCCAATGCTACGGATAAACAATACTATCATAATCATCCAGACAGGTAGCTCCATACAGAATGCAACAATAGCAAGCACTGCACCAGTCTGCGCGATAATTAAATCGGCACCAATCATTATCTTCTTCCTATCATGACGATCCACTAGCACACCAATGGCAGGGTCCCAAAAATCGCATAGGGTAAAAAAACCTACTAATGAAGCCATAGACAAGACCATCGCAGATCCTGTTTTTTTCTGTAAGGTAAAAAAAATAATCGCCATTTGCAGGATGGCACTAGTGATTAATGATACTGCTTGCCCTGCCCATATTGCATAAAAATTTTTCGTTTCCAATTGTTGTATTTTTTTCCATTTATATTATCTCCTGCATATTATTTTTGCTTGAATTTCTATTTTTGAATAGCATTCTAGGCAATAAAAAAATGCAGGCCAAACCCTCACAATGTGGCTTTTTGGTCTGCATACATACAATTTGGAAACATTCATATTAAAGACATAGTTAAATAAAGGTATAGTTAAATAACCAATATCCTCACCGTAACTAATGAATGCTCAATATCGTATAAATAAGCACAACAAAAAAAGCCTATCATCGGGTATAGATTCTGCTTTTTTTATTGCCAGCTTATCTTAAACGCATTGAGGCTGTCATAGTTTCAGTTCCTCCTACATCTTTGTTTATATCAATTTATAGTATAACACAACAAGATGATATGTTCAATATAAAAGTTATGGAATGAGACTCATACTTCCAATTCGATGCCAGATTTAAAGGATATGACGAAGTTTTCTTCATAGACTGTAACGCTCTGGATTATCTTCCTTAGTAGCAAGCGATTAGCTTTCACAAAATCTTCTGTTTGTAGTTTTTAAAAAAATTCATCAGGATTTTTCTAACTCAACCTCAAAATATTTCATTTTACATTCCCTCATTTCATTTATTGATAAATTGAGTTTGCAAAAAAGAGTGGACAATTTTTGTCTACTCTTAACCTTTAAAATAGTTTTTTTTAATCGATTTGAAGTTGCCTAAATTATTACTTATTCGGTAAAATGAAGTATTGCTTTCAACAGATTTCCTTCAACTACACTTCACTTGATTCAAACAAGGTGGGTACATTTCTATTCCCACAAACTCCTTGTCAATGGAAACAAACACGTACCCACAGGGTAAATGGAAATAGAAACTGATAATTTCTAGCTATCACTTCTACTCATTCCAAAAATTTTCTCACTCTGATACTTACCCACCATAAAGCAAAAAGCCTTGCAATCAAGGCTTTCATTATCCCTTTCGTTCAAAGGTTTCTAAGCTTTTACGAGCAGAGCGACACACTCAGCGGTTCGCTATCTCCGTTCTGTCTGCGTGCTAGCACTTGTCAATCACGGACAGCTATCGCATGGGCGGAAGTAAATGCTAATCTTCGTCGTTTTACTCCTTGACTAGCAAACTTACCGCCTCAACATGTGGTGCTAGTATACTCCTATATTAAAGAACGAAAGTAACTGAGTTGTTGTTTAAAATTAAAATGTAGAATGAAACTATTTTATAGTTACCATTTTTCAACTTTATAGCTGATAATTGTCACTTAAAAAATTTACTTGCTAACTTGTAAACTTGTTGAGTCTCTTTACTTTTAACGTCCCAACTACCAAATTCTTCTTTAATCAACTCTTTTATTATTCAGCTTTTTTCTCAATCAAATACCAACTAGGAATGATTTGCTTCATATCATCATACCATTCTAAAATTTCCTTAGCTTGATTTTGCATTACTGATATTTCTTCAACTCCGTAAGGAACAGACCATGGAAGAGCACCAACTATGTTATTTAGAATATAGATAGCAAGAAGTTTCCAAAATAAATCTGGAACCTTATGATCAAAATATCCATCTATCATACCAGAGGCAAAAGAAGGTGAAACTTGAGCAGACCATACAATACGATTGAATTCCTCCCAAGGATCTCCAAGGTCAAATCGATCAAAGTCAATGACATAAATATTACGATCTTCACCAATCATGAAATTCCCGATATGATAATCTCCATGTTGGAAAACCTGAGGTCTATCTTTTAATAATTCTCTATTTGCATTTAAAAAATCAATAAAAATCTGACCATTCTCGTATTGAACGGGGCATTCTTTGTATTTTTTGATTTTGTCATCAATTTTACGATTAAAAAAGGGTTCCCAATCTTCACGAACTTCTGTAACAGGAAGTGAATGAATTTTTCGAAGTATACTTCCTGCTTCTACTCCGTAAGTGTATTGTTGTTCTTTCGAAACAGTTAAAATGGTTTCTCTTGCATCTTTCCCGTCTATCCATTCGTGTAAAGAATGCACTTCATCATCACAGAGTTCTATACTAATCGGTTTACACATCGGAATTCCAAGAGAAGCTACTTTCTCCATCATATCATATTCAGATTTTTTAGAATCTAACTTCTCCTTATCAGAAACACGCAAGAAATATTTTTGCTGATTTTGATCTGTCACACAATATTTTTTATCATCTGACCAGCCTTTATTTATGGCTATCTTACTAATAAAATTCATCAAGCACTCTCCGATTCACTTTCCAACACTTCTTGCAGTTTTCACTAGTAACCCATCCAGTTCGTCTACACTTTAGTTTCCAATATGTAAAAATATCTTAATAATACGCTATCTAGTTGCTTTCCCTAATAATAAAGTTAAAATGTGTCTCACCGTATCTGAAAGCTGATAAACTAAATCGATATAAAATTCAGTTGATGATTTAATAATCATATCAATTGTTTTCATACTTTCTACTTCCTAATCAACTTTCAAATATATAGCGTTTTTCATTATTTTTCTTATCCTATTATATCATTATTCAAAATAAAAAAACTGCAACTTACTAGTTGCAGTTAAACACTAGATTTTCTTCCGTTCCTACTAGAAATTTATAAGTTAACATTTAGAATTTGTTCAGTTATCAAAGTTCATTTTAGCTTTCTACTATGTAAGATTCTTGCTTGATAGCGGAGTAAATTTTCTATTCTACACCAAAAGCAAAAAGGATATATTTTTAATAAATTCCATTTGAAAACAATTCCTGTTCTATTATAGTAATGGTAATTCTAACTTTACACTTGCACCATGTTTATCCGAGTTGTTTTCTAATATGATGCGTCCATTATGTAATAACATTATTTTTCCAAGAATTATATAAACCCTAAACCATAGTTTGTAGCTGAATGTCTACTCTTATCTCCACGGTAAAATTGCTCCGTTCCTCGTTTTAAATCCTCATTAGAAAATCCTGGGCCTTCGTCTATCACAGATATTGAAAGTATCTTATCTGTAGTCATTATTAGTAATTCAATGTTGGATTTGTCTGGTGAATATTGAATAGCATTACTAAATATATTTTGAATGACTCTTTCAAATAATTGTATATCTATCATTACATCTGAATCTTCACAATTAATAGATTTAGATATAGTACGGTCATGTATTAGTGTAATCTCTCTCGCTATTTCACTAACTCTTTCGATTATTTCTGACACCTTTACTTTTTGTAAATTCAACGAGTTTAATTTAATTGACTGATTCATCTCCATCAGAGCTTTTGTATAATCTGATATACGTGTTGAATTTTTTATAATGTACGCTACATAATCTTTTTGTTCATCAGTTAGATCAGTTACCTTTAACAATTCAGCATTACCTTGGACAATAGAAACCGGAGTTTTTAAGTCATGCATTAATGCCGATATCTGACTTCTCTTATTCTCTTCTTTAATCCAATTCTCTCTTAATGAATCACTTAAGGCTTTTTTCATTATATCAAGGCTATTTAAGACATCATTAAATTCTTTGATATTTGAACTTCCTATTTCAAAGTCTAATTCATGGTTGGCGATTTTATCTGATGCATCTAGCATTGGAGATAATTGCCTTGTTATTCGTTTTGCCCAGATTAGAGTAGCCACAAATGCACTCATTAAAAAGAAAATGATTAATAAAAATATTAATAGTAAATCTATGCTAGGGAAATATTTTTCCATCCAATCATTATTGTAGCGTGGCTCTAGTGAATAATGGATTAATACATATCCATCATTCCTTTTAAATTCTATAAATGAAGAAGATGGAGTTGAAAATCCCTCATGATTGTGAAAATTCTTAGCTTTCAGTTGAATAGCTTCATCCATATTAGTTTTTATCACTTCACCATCTGGCGATAAAAACATATAGCTAGCTCCTTTAGGTATCAATGCTTCATCAAAGTCAATTTTATTTAAAATTTTATATTTATCTTTTTGTAATAAATTTTCTGTATGGTTAGCCGGAACAATCAAACCAACACTATAAAACGCTGTAAAAGTTAATAAAGCTAGTACGATGGCACATCCTAAACCAACTCCAACAGTCATTAAGTATTTAAGAAATACTATTTTGAGCGACTGTCCTTTTCTAATTAATTCCATTTATAACCAATCCCCCAAACTGTAGAAATTGGATTTTCACCAAATTTTAAGAACTTTGCTCTAATATTTTTTACATGTTCTGATATGGCAGAAGAATCACCAATCCCATCAAATCCAAAAATCATTTCATATATTTGTTCTCTTGAAAAAACTTGTCCCTTTCTCTTTGCTAAAAGTTTAGAAATTTGATACTCAGACTTTGTCAGATGAATTTCTTCTTCCTTCACAAATACTTGATTGGAGGATAAATCAAATCTTATATTCCCTAGGTTTAAACTCGAATGTTTTTCTCTTTGTTCTCTTCTCAGATGAGCTTCTACCCTTGCTAACAATTCACCAACACCAAATGGTTTGGTAATATAGTCATCTCCTCCACTTAATAAGCCATCTACTATATCCGTTTCCATTGCTTTTTGCAGTTAAAAAGATAATCGGACAATCCACTTTTGCTACGTATATTTTTTTACAATAGCTGATTCCATCAACCTCTGGCATCATTACATCAAGTAATATTAAGTCATATTTCCCCAAACTATTTTTCATCAATATCTACCGTGGTTTTGGTAAATATCAACAATATGATCTCCTTTTATTAAAATATTCTTGATTAGAGTCAGCATATCTAATTCATCATCTATAGCAAGAATTCTTGCCATACCAAACCACCTCCATATTTATAAATATTTTATTATTATTATACCATATTCCATTTACAAATACATTTAGAGCTATTATTCACTGATTGACTTTCCACCCCACCTATTGAACCATAATAAAGAGCCAGTAAAAATGACTACTGTAATAGGTATTGCTACATAGCCCCACATGGTAAACTCTTTAATTAAATATGAGCTATCAGCCAATTCACTTCCAACAATATATGTTGCAGATAATCTCGATGCCCAAGTACAAGGTAAATAATACCAGATATTTTCACCTAAATTGGTTATTGAAAGTAAAGCAATCAACGTTTCCACAAATCCCAATCCAATAGATGCACCACCACCTAACATAAGTGATACGCATAAATGAATCATATATGTAGATAAACATCCTATAAAAACTAATAATAATTCAATTAACCAAGCCATAGTCGCTTGATTACCAAATAGCATTGCAAATATAAAAACTGCTAAACTTATAGAAAATAGAAAACTCAATAAGAGCATTATAAGTTTTCCGCCATAAGCCTTGCTTCTGGATTTTGTAGTTGATAGAATCACTTGAAATCGTCCAGCACTTGCTTCCATGTCAACAACCTTAGATGTGATAGCACCAAATATTATTGGTAAGATAGCACCTAAAAGCACAAAATAATTCAGTATGATATCCATATCAGAAAAAAATTTTTTTAGACTTGTAAATGTTCTTTGCTCCATAAAATATTAGTGCATATAAAACAGGTAAGATAAAGTGAGCCCAGGGAATCCATGTATGCTTCAATTTATAAAACTCTGATTTTAATATTTTCATCATTACTTCACCTCTTGCTTAGAAAACCATTTTGCAGTAATGAAAGTCAATAATGTAAACAAACATATTGATAAAATACAAGGAACAAGTAAGGATGTGTTTAAAATCATTGGATCTGATACTTCTGTTGGGATACCGTTCGGTAAAATACGCATAACGGGTACCATCAATCTAATCCCCCAAGAATAAGGGCAATAAATCCACATAGAACCGTCAGCTAACAAAATTCCTAACACAAGACCTAATACAGCGTTTACTACAATGCTTGCTATAAACCCAAACTTTTTAGCCAGGAAAAAACAAAATGGAACTTGCCATATGTTAGTTATAACCAATAATACACTTGCGAATAATAATGTCGTGAATGCATAGTTTCCTGTTAATTGTTCTCCAATGAAAAATTGAAAAACAAATACTCCTAGCATATGCAAAATAGCAGTTATACTTAGATAAATTGAAGCTGTTAATATTTTTGAAATCCATATCGTTTTTAAATCAATATTGAGTGGAAAAATTGCTCGGTAGTTTAATTTTCTCTCTTCTTTTCTATGCATCATTGCTGGTATTAAAGCGAAAGTTGCTGGCATAATCATCACATACCACCAATTATATGCATTTACACTAAAATATAATGGCATTAATACAAACGCAACAAGTAAAGATATAATTGGTGCAATAAATAATATCTTCAACAAAAAACTGTGTTTGTGTTTCAAAGTTTCTGCAAAAATATAATTTTTTTCATTAATCTATACTCTCTTTCCATTCTTTACAACATCCATAAAAAAAGTTCTTCTAAATTTTTCATTATGATCAATGATGTTTTGATATTTTAATTCTCCATCATGAATAATTCCTATGTGATCTGCAGTATGTTCTACTTCTGCCAGAATATGGCTTGATAAAATCACTGTTATCCCTTTTTTTCAGGAAAAACTACGTATCAAATCACGTAATTCTTGAATTCCTAATGGATCTAATCCGTTTGTCGGTTCATCTAGTATCAATAGTTTAGGATTATTTAATAAAAGCAATTGCAATACCTAATCTTTGTTTCATCCCCAAAAGAAAAATTGACCGCTTTTTCTTTTTTTCCGGTATTTTTTTAAATCTACAATTTCTAAAACTTCATCAATTCTTGCTTCAGGCAATCCAAGTAATAATGTTCTAACTTTAAGATTTTTCTCTTGCACTTAAATTTTTCGTATAAGGGTGGCATCTCGATTAAAAGCACCAATATCTGATAAATCATTTCTACTCCATTCATGTCCTTCAAACATAATTTCACCTGACGTCTTGTGTAACATACCTGTAATCATCTTTAATGTCGTAGATTTACCTGCACCATTAGGTCCTAGTAATCCATATACTGAATTTTTCCTCAATTTTTTTAATGACACATTATTTACAGCTTTTTGTTTTTCCAAAAAAACTTTTGTTAGCTCATTTGTTTCTAAAATATATTTGTTCATATTTTTATTCCTCCTTTAATCTTGTAAATAGTATAAAAAAATAATTTTTAAGGATTCTGTAAGGAAAAAAATATTTTTTAAAAAAAGTAGCAAGAAAAATTCTAATATATTAAATGTTTTTGCATTTTTTTCTTTAGTCTTTTTATGCCATATTTCATATACTTCATAAATAAAAAAGGCAGAACCAGAGTTCTGCCATAAATAACCATTATTTATCTTACAACTTCAATCTCCACCTTACTCTAAATCAAATTTTAAGGAATTGAAGTATTCTCTTTTTAATCCTATAGATATGCCTATTCTGTTCGAGTTTCAGCTAAATATATTCTCCATTCAGCTAATTCTTCAGGCAAATCATAAACAGTTTTTCCATTACATTCATAGATTTCAGAGATTCCTGGTGAGGTCTTAGAAAAAGTTTTCCAAGCTGTCACTAGTTCTTCTACAAATTGAATATTATGAGGTTCAAAAAAGTCATTAAATTTCGATAGTTCTTTACTATAAATTGTCACAACATTATAGCTATCAAGCATGATCTCATCATGACTTTTATGCCCACCAAATCCAAACTTACTTAGTCCATCATTAACAAGCAAATCACCGTATCTAATCAACAGTTCTAGGCATTCCTCTCTTGAACAACCATCAATATAATAAACATCCTTATGGGATTCCTTGATAATATTCTTTGCTATTACTTTTTCTCTATCAATACTGACAGGCAATTCCAAAATAAAAAACAAGGGCTCGTCATGAATCGCAATAAAGTGTTGAAAAACCTCTAATATTTTTTCTGAGTGTACATTCGCCATCAAATGATGTTCAGTTAACTTTGTAAATGATTCAAACAGGTTTTTCTACCAAGGTAACTCGGTGACCTTTTTACTAAATTCAACATTATGCGTCCTCCAGAGTATTTAGACAATATCCACATTTATAATTACATTATACCATTAAACCCCTAAAAAGACTGCAACTTCCCAGTCACAGTCTCTTATAAATCTACCTCAGTTCCTTCAAGGAAAGTTATTACAATTTGTCCAGCTTCTGAAATAGATTGATAGCATGTCAGACTATAGTATCCAGAAGCCATACTTGAACTATTACTCTGATTCTTACCCTCTATTCGATTAGAGAAGCTACCTTCACGCTTTTCATTATTTCTTTCGTTCACTTTTAAGAGCAGAGAAACACTCTCAGCGGTTCGCTGTTACCGTATCGTTTCGTCGTAAATTCCTTACTCTAAGACAGCTGTCCCATGGGCAGAACATCTTCTTCTACCTCGCTGATGCTTCAGCTCGTACAAGCAGTGATACCGCCTCAACGTGAGTTTTAGAGGACTAAATGGAGTCTGAATTGCCTGATAGAGATGTAGTATTGATTAAGCAATCAACAAATAATGTACAAAACAAAAATAAAGTACACTGCTTAATGAGTGTACTTTATCCTTCTAATTCAGTTTTATCAATGGTTTAGCTCTAGTTAAGTCGATTAGTTAAATGAATTTAGACTATTGCTTTTTATAACGACCATAAATTGTATGCTTAATGCTATAATTTATCTTCCAAATCTACTTCTTCATAATTTATCGGAATTAAAGCAACTTCACTGCTTAGAGTAGATTGTTTTTTTCATTTTCACTTATTTGAATGGCATTTTTTAATGAAAAAATAACTTCTCTTACAAGATTTAATAAATCTAATGTACACTCTTGCAATTCAATTTCAGTTAGATATAATCTGCTTTCGTCATTGTCTTTATTTACATCAATAAAATTCAATGTAATATTAGTAAATCTATGCTCTAAATAATTTCTAATAGTTTTTTTAATAGCTTTGCGTGTGGATTTGCTGTTAAAGAATTATCACCATTATCAAAAATCTTTCGATATCCAGAATATAGAAGACAAACCAATATTTTTTTATCCAACAATTTATTTAAATTACTATTTGTTCTCCAGATTGAATGAAAATTTACTTGTCGAGGCATGATTTTTTAGACAATAATATTCATTTATAAGCATTGCTACTTTATCTAATAATGAATATAGTGTTTTAAAAGCTGCTTTTAATCCTTCAATTCTGATAGAGTATTGTACGTAGTCTAGACAATCAATAAGATTAACATACTCGTCAGCATAATGAACCGAATCAATCTCAATGCTATTAAAACAGAGATAACGCGCATAAACATATTCTTGCTTAATTTGATTAAACATAGAAAAAAATATTTGTTTAAATCTTTATCTGATTGAAATAATAAACTTGGTAGTAAAAGATTATCATCATATCTATTTATATCGTCAGCTTGTAAGTCATTAAGTGGATTAAGATACAGCCCGTTGTTCCAACACCATTCGCGATACTTTTGTGAATTAGGATTATAATCGATGGTTTTACAAGAGCATTCATCTAAGTCTTTATAATTAAGATATTGTTCGTAAAGTTCAATAAATCGCTTTTCTGCATAATCAACTCTGTTTGGATCTGAAACAGTTATACTTGTTTCTATTAAATTTTTAATTTTTTTAATAAAGTGAAGATGTTCGTTATCATTCAAAAAATTACGATAATGATGTAGACAAATAGCCAAGTTACCACTAGCCATTGTGAATCTTGGATTGATTTGTATACATTTACAATACATCTTAATAGCTAACTGTTTTCTACCACAAGCATCTAATAGATTTGCGTAATTGGTGTATAGTGAACATAATAATGGGTGAATAAAGCTATTGTTCTCAGGATCTATATCAATATTATTTGAAATTTCGATAGCTTTTCTAAAGTAATAAATTTGTTGAACTGTACAATCGGTATCTATGTTGAATACTAGGTTATTACTTAGTTCAAATATATCACCATATGCTGTCCCAATAGAATAAAAATAATTGAATTTTTGGAAATATCATCAATAGTATTTTTCCATATTTTTTTCCAAATTCTATTAGTCTATAGATTTCCACTATATTTTTTTATGTTTAAAAAGCATTATCGAAAATCCTTTGACAATTTAAGTACACTATGATTAATTGGATTATTTGTTAACATCTTCATCCTAAATATTTCGATTTTTAAATTTGATTTTTCCTTTATTTTTCTTGTTCTTCAACTAACATATCAGATAAAAAAACTCTTTTTATCATATTAAGATTAAGAAAAAAATTCGAGTTGCAATAAATTTAAGTTATAATACCTTATATAAATTATAAATAGGGTAAACCTGATATCTTTCTTGAGTTTCTTTTATCTAACTTAGTCCAAAAATAAATCAGCTTGTGGTTTTGATTTTAATAACACTGATGCACCAAAACAAATTTCATCATTATCTTTATTATTTAATAAAATATTAGTAAGCTTCTCTATTTCAGTATTATCTAATTCACGATTTCTATATTTAATTTGAAGATCATTTATGATGCTTATGCTATTTTCTTTTATATGGTTCATGTTCCAGTCAGAAAGACGTTGAGCCCAGTTAAGCAACTGTTCTTTTTTTGAAACTTCTTCTGTCATATCGGTCTGCAGCAACTATTTTTTTATTATGGTATCGTCAGCACACAGTTTTTCTACACTACAGTCAACTAATCTTTGGTATGAGGCAATAACCGAATCAAAGTTACAGTTATCAATTGTTAACCAATCTTCGGGCCTAAAAACCTCAAATAAAGAAATATCCTCATCCTCGCCTCTCCTGCACCAAGGAGTTTCAGTGAAAATATCTATCATAGTTCCATTATTACCTTCATGAAATGCATATAGAGTACTAATATGTATGTTAGCAATCTTAAGATTAAACAATTTCGATTCCTCGTAATTTAACGCCACCTTGTTTTTTTAATACTAGACCTGAATTAAGGATATTTAAATTTCTTTGAGATTGTTCATTAAAGAGGATAAATCAAGCTCTTTTTTTATCCCCATTTTTCTTTATGAAATTTGATATTTTTCGACAATTCTTTTTATATGGCTATCTAAATCAAGCGAATTAATATCCGATAAAGACCGTTCATCTAGTTCTATACTAATACCATTGAGTGTGAAAAAAATCCTACTTTTTCCTAGTTCTTTAAGTGCCTGAGTACACTTTTATAGCATCTGACAGCATATTAGGTCTTGAATAATTAAATTTAGGTTGAGCTTTCCCATTGTTAAAGGATATTTTAAAACCTTCCCCAAAAATGAAGCTGTACCTCTCCGTCAGGAAAAATAATGTCTCTCTATATCTTCAAAAATATAATCTCCTATCTCAATAATTAAATCTGTTGCTTCGAAAGTTTCAACAATCTCTATTGAATTTTCAAGTGGAATTTCGATGGCAGTTTCAGGATCCCTAAGATAAAGAAAGAGGTCGTGTTCCTTCTGGTAATTAAATATTCCTTCATGCCCCTGACCATAAAAAGTAAAAGCTTGATCTCTTTATTATTGGGTATATTTTCAATTGACATCCCATCGATATTTATAAAACTATGCTGTTTCTGACTATTAGTAACAAAATCAACTAACATCGAATAAATTTTTTGTTCATCTAGTTTATGAATCTGTACCGAAAGTGTTTTATAATTTGCAGACTTATTTTTTAATTTACTTCTTTTAATTATTTTCTTTATAGAAAAAGGTGGCAGTGATTTATAATAAATATCTTTTAAATTGCTATTCTCATCTAACCAAACTACGAATAAAACTACCCCACCGTTTTTTGAATACAATTCTAAATCACGCATATCTACTGGGAAAGATTTCATTGAATTGTTCTTACGTTTAGTTGCTTTAATTTGGACAGGTACTCTCCCAAATATTTCGCTCTTTTTCTCACTAGCATTTTTAAGAACATGAATTTCCCCATCCCACGCTGGAGTTTTATCATTGTTATCGAAATAAGTCTGAAGCAACTTATTTCTGTTAATAAATGTTGCCAGATATGAAACGCCTAACGTTTCAATTTGTCTATTATTTGCCAAATTATCACCTCATAACATAACACTATGTATTATTTATTATACCATCAACAAAATAAAAATCTATATCTTGTGTTCAATTGAAACTTAAATAAGCTTCAAAAAATGTACAATTGAACCACCACTTCTTCTACACCTATTAGAGTCGAAAATGTACAAATCAATTTCTTCGATTAGATGATATTATGTACTAGAAAACATACAAAATAACACTCCAGAATAATGTACAAAATAAAAATAAAGTACACTATTTAAAGAATGTACTTTATGCTTCTAATTCATTTGTATCAATGGTTTAAGTCTTGTTTGGTCAATTGTACATAAATTTTTAGTTTTCTTTCTATACTAGATCCCTTTTAAACACAATAAAATCAGCAAATCACATGGATCTACTGATATTTTTTTCTGTAACTTATTTTTCTACATATCGAAATGGAATCTTGCTACCACAGAGCCAATTATAGACTCGGTCATTGACTTGAACATTCATAGCTTCATGGGCATATTCTGGCATGATTAAATGCTCTTTTGGACATTCTAATCGATTATAAATGGCAAACTGTGTCTCAGGATAACAGACATCATCATCTAGTCCTGTAATCATGTGAACCTGTCCTTTGATGCGATGGGCAAAGTTTTTTACATCAATATAGGCCAATGTCTGAATCAAACGATCTTCGGTTTCGTGGAATGGATCATGGAACTTGAAATAACGGAAAAGCTCGTCATAGGCCTCGCTGGTATTTCCAATCTCTAATACACGTCTGAAATCTGATAAGAATGGATAAATGGCTACCGTTTGTCGGATTCGGGGATTCAATCCGGCAGCTACCAGGGCCAGGGCACCACCTTGAGAGGCTCCATAGCTGGCGAGTTTGCTGTCATCTACTTGAGGAAGGTTCGCTACAATTTCGATTAACTGGTAAAGATCTAAGTAGACATCCTTATAAAATAGCTCATGCGGACCTTCCACAGCTCCTCGGATAATCTGTCCTTTTACTGTGTTTCCAAGTGGTGATCGATCTCCGTCTGTTGAATAGCCTGATTGACCTCTTACGTCCATGGAGACCACACCATATCCAGCTACTGTATAAGCCAGCATGTCTGACCAATCCCAACAACGGCCCATATAGCCATGAAAATGGAAAATAACTGGAACCTTTTGATCTGTTTTTGGGAAAACAACCCGTGCATAAACAAGACCATCACGTGTTCCTTTAAAGGTTAATTCATAACAGACAACATTTGGAATGCTGAAATCTTGTTCTTCAAGCTTGTATTCAGGAAGTTCAGTAAGTTTTGCTAAGGCTTGATCCCAGAAAGCATCAAAGTCTGCAGGAATTTCATCACGCCCTTTATAAGTCTTCATTTCCTCAAGTAAGGCTGGATTTTTCATCAGTTTCTCCTTTTTGTTTGTAACCGATACCAAAAATGTACCATATTTACTTAAGGATTGCAAGAGATAAAAATAAATTACATAACCGAAATTATGTAATTTATCATAGATTCAAAAACAGACTTAATTGCTTCACCAGCTCTGGATTAGTGGGTAATGCAGAATGATGAGCCTTTCGACCTTTTAACTTCACTTCTGAATAAGTTTGATTCTCAAAAATTGATTTTGCTGCTTGTGCACTAGAGAGAGGAACGATACCGTCTGATTTTCCAGCAAAGCTACCGACAAAGTTAAGGACCTCTACTTCTTTATCTAAGCGATGTTTCCAACTTTGAAAATCGTCATACATTTCTTGGTTAAATTTGTAAGGACTTCCGATAATGGCCATCTTGCTTACGGTTAACCTCTTTTTCTCTAAAAAGCCACTCTCCAATAAACCAGTCAAAACTAGTCCACCATTGGAGTGTCCGACTGCCTTGAACTCTGTAAAATAATAGTGATCAAGAAGATAGGTTAAAGCTTTCTTAAGGGATTCGATTTGCTGCTTGATATTGCTGTAGCCATCTCGATTGTTCTCAAAGCCAATCACTATCATAGGATTCGGCTCTTTCGTATTCAGTCTTCCTTCCATCTCTATAGAATCATCTTTGTTGACTTTTATTTTTAAGAGACTCTGTTTTTTTCTAGAAAAGCGATGGAGCATACGAATTGTTCCATTGAAACGCTGAATACTAGCTGAACTTCCAGGTACAAAGATGATCGGTCTGATCGGTGGTTTCTTCGACCCTTTAGGAAATTCAAAGGGCTTTCTGTGGGAAGAAAGAGTCTTACAAAGAAACGAATGACTTGTTGAAATAGTTTTTTTAACATGTTTCCTCTAGTAGTAGTTTCTAAAAGAACCCGGAACAATGTCCCAGGTCCTTATTAGAAACGATTATTTCCGTTTTTTCTTATTCTTGCGCATTTGTTTGGCCATCTTGTTCATAGCCCGTTTCATCATGAATTCGCCGGCTTTTCCTTTGAGACCACCACCGAACATTTGGCTCATGTCAGGCATTCCAGCGCCTCCGCCAAGAGCTGATAAGTCAGGCATCCCACCTTGTCCCATCATCCCTTCGAGGGCAGACATATCGGGCATTCCGCCAGGCATGTTCTTCGGCATATTATTTGGATTCAGCCCCATTTGTTTCATCATCTTGTTCATATCGCCAGAGAGGACACCTTGCATCATCTGTTTGGCTTGGTTAAAGTCTTTAATAAATTTGTTGACCTCGACAAAGCTGTTTCCTGAACCAGCAGCAATCCGACGACGACGGCTAGGGTTCAACAAATCTGGATTTTCGCGTTCAGCTGGGGTCATAGAAGATACAATCGCGCGTTTCCGAGCAATTTCTCGTTCATCGACTTTAAGGTTCTTCATAGCTGGATTGTTGGCCATACCTGGAAGCATCTTGAGTAGATCTTCCATTGGTCCCATGTTTTGAACTTGGTCTAACTGGTCGATAAAGTCGTTGAAATCAAAGGTATTTTCCCGCATCTTTTCAGCGAGTTCAATGGAGCGTTTCTCATCGTATTCTTGAGAAGCCTTCTCGATCAGCGTCAGCATATCCCCCATACCGAGGATCCGACCAGACATGCGGTCTGGGTGGAAGGTTTCGATATCAGTGATTTTTTCACCAGTACCAGTGAATTTGATTGGCTTCCCAGTAATCTGACGGACAGAAAGGGCTGCACCACCACGGGTATCCCCATCAATCTTGGTCAATATGACCCCGGTCACTTCGAGTTGTTCGTTAAACTCACGCGCCACATTGGCTGCTTCTTGACCGATCATGGCATCCACAACCAAGAGGATTTCGTTTGGTTCAGCAAGTGCTTTGACATCACGCAACTCGCCCATGAGTTTCTCATCGATTTGCAGACGACCAGCTGTATCGATCAAGACATAGTCATTGTGGTTAGCTCTTGCTTGTTCCAAACCTTGACGTACGATTTCTACTGCAGGGACTTCTGTTCCCAATGAGAAGACAGGGACATTGATCTGTTGACCAAGCGTCTTCAACTGGTCAATTGCTGCTGGACGATAGATATCGGCTGCAATCATCAAGGGACGTGCATTTTCTTCCTTGACCAATTTGTTAGCCAATTTCCCAGCAAAGGTTGTTTTACCAGCCCCTTGAAGACCGACCATCATGATAATGGTTGGAATCTTTGGAGATTTGATAATGTCTGCTGTTTCCGAACCCAAAATCGCTGTTAATTCTTCATCGACAATCTTCACGATTTGTTGGGCAGGGTTGAGGGTTTCGATGACTTCATGACCTACAGCCCGTTCGCGGACCCGTTTGATGAAGTCTTTTACAACAGGGAGGGCAACGTCGGCCTCTAAGAGGGCTAGACGAATCTCTTTGGTTGCCTCTTGGACATCCGCTTCAGAGATTTTCCCTTTCTTACGAAGATTTTTAAAGACGTTCTGTAAACGTTCGGTTAAACTTTCAAATGCCATTTTTTTCTCCTATTATTAAATCAATTCGGTGGAAATCGTCCGAAATGTTGCAAACACTCTAGTTCTTCGGGTGTGACTTCTTTCATGATTTCATTTGGATATCCCCAACAGCTAAAACCTACTTGCATAGCTTTGGAGATATCATTGGGCGAAATAATCTGTAGTCGAGTTGGAAATGGTACCTCTGCGGCTAATAGTTTGCAAGGTATTCCTTGGTAAATGACAAGACTGCCCATGGTTACTCCCGATTATCAATACTTGTTAAAATCTCAACTTGCTCTTGTAGAAAAGCATCCTCTGGATAGCGCTCTAGGATCTGATCAAAAATTTGACTGCGGACAATGTAGTCAGAGTACATATGAAGCTTCATCTCATAGTCTTCCAGAATCTTTTCAGTTCGTTTGATATTATCATAAACAGCCTGACGACTAACCCCGAACTCTTCAGCAATCTCAGCCAAGCTGTAGTCATCTGCATAATAGAGCTCGATATAGTTCATCTGCTTGTCTGTCAAAAGTGCTGCGTAAAACTCAAAGAGAGCATTCATTCGGTTGGTTTTCTCAATTTCCATACCTTTCATTATATCAAAAAAGCCCACTAAAGACTAGCGGGACTTCACTATTTTGCCTAATAAGAAACAAGAAGGTCAATTTAAAATTGTCTAGAAAATGATCAATGTTTAGTAGCTAAAAAACCTTGCTATCTTACTTAACATAAATTATGTTACCTAATTGTTTTCTAGGTAAAATTCAAACCGTTCTCCGACATATTGACTTTTTACATACTCAAAAGCGACACCATTGTCGAAATATGAAATCTGGGTCAAACCAAGAATAGCATGTCCTTTTGGTATTTCTAAGTAATGAGCAATCTTTTCTTTGGCCAAGCGTGCATAAATGGTTTGTTGAGATTTGCCAATTCGATAGCCGTGCTCTTCCAAGGTTTGGAAGAAATGGCTAGTGACTTCTTCCCGTTTGAAGTTTTTGATAAATTTTTCTGGAATCGAGGTGACTTCATAAACAACAGGGACCCCATCTGCGTAACGAACCCGTTCCATACGTACAATCGTTTCAGTTTTGTCAATCCCAAGTTTATCCACTTCTTGAAGACTTGGAATGGTCCGTTTGTAGGAAATAACCTGTGTCGAAGGTACCTTACCTTGTGCTTTCATGATTTCAGTAAAACTAGTCGTCCCTCGCATTTTTCCTGGACGCGTGTGCTAGCTACAAAAGTACCACTACCAACACGGCGCTCCAGTACTCCTTCTTCTACCAAGAGTGTAATGGCTTGACGGAGGGTCATGCGACTTACTTGGAACTTTTCTGCCAAGTCTCGTTCACTTGGGAGGCGCTGTCCAATTTTCCAGATTTTCTGGTCAATCTCTGCCTTGATTTGGTCGTGAATTTGAATGTATGCTGGGATCATATTGCTACTCTTTCTGTGTGTTATAACCTATTGTAGCGCAATTTTGTTAAATCTTCAATCCTAGTCAGTCTTGATTGGTAATGAAGGGTCTTTTGTGTTAGAATAGAGAAAAAGATTTTTCTAGAAGAAGGGGAAAAGATGACAAACCTATCAACTGATTTGCATGATGTTGAAAAAATTATCGTGCTTGACTACGGTAGCCAGTACAATCAGCTTATTTCACGTCGTATTCGTGAGATTGGTGTCTTTTCAGAATTGAAGAGCCACAAAATTACGGCAGCTGAAGTTCGTGAAATCAATCCAGTTGGGATCGTTCTTTCAGGCGGACCAAACTCAGTGTATGAAGAAGGGTCTTTCGATATTGATCCTGAAATTTTTGAACTTGGAATTCCAATTTTAGGAATCTGCTATGGCATGCAGCTCTTGACTCACAAACTTGGTGGGAAGGTTGTACCTGCAGGGGATGCTGGTAACCGAGAATACGGTCAATCTGAGCTAAACTTAGCTGAATCTTCTGCCCTCTTTGAGGGAACACCTGATAAACAGTTGGTCTTGATGAGCCACGGTGATGCTGTTACAGAAATTCCTTCTGACTTTGTTCGTACAGGTGCTTCTGCTGACTGTCCGTATGCTTCGATTGAGAATCCTGACAAGAAAATCTATGGTATCCAATTCCACCCAGAGGTTCGTCACTCAGTACACGGCTATGATATCCTTCGCAACTTTGCCTTGAATATCTGTGGTGCCAAGGGTGACTGGACCATGGATAACTTTATCGAGATGCAAATCAAACAAATCCGTGAGAAAGTTGGAGACAAACGTGTCCTCCTTGGTCTCTCTGGTGGTGTAGACTCTTCTGTTGTTGGAGTTCTTCTCCAAAAAGCTATCGGAGATCAATTAATCTGCATCTTTGTAGACCACGGTCTTCTCCGTAAAGGGGAAGCTGACCAAGTTATGGACATGCTTGGTGGGAAGTTTGGTCTCAATATTGTCAAGGCAGACGCTGCCAAACGTTTCTTGGATAAATTGGCCGGTGTTTCTGACCCAGAACAAAAACGGAAAATTATCGGTAACGAATTTGTCTATGTCTTTGATGATGAAGCAAGCAAGCTCAAAGATGTGAAATTCCTTGCTCAAGGAACACTCTATACAGACGTCATCGAGTCAGGTACGGATACTGCTCAAACCATCAAATCTCACCACAACGTGGGTGGTCTTCCAGAAGATATGCAGTTTGAACTCATCGAACCACTCAACACTCTTTACAAGGATGAGGTTCGTGCTCTTGGAACTGAACTTGGTATGCCAGACCACATCGTATGGCGCCAACCATTCCCAGGCCCAGGACTTGCTATCCGTGTCATGGGTGAAATTACTGAAGAAAAACTAGAAACAGTCCGTGAATCAGATGCTATCCTTCGTGAAGAAATCGCTAAAGCTGGTCTTGACCGCGACATCTGGCAATACTTCACTGTTAACACTGGCGTTCGTTCCGTAGGTGTTATGGGTGACGGTCGTACTTACGACTATACGATTGCTATCCGTGCTATCACTTCGATTGATGGAATGACAGCTGACTTCGCCAAGATCCCTTGGGAAGTCCTTCAAAAAATCTCAGTCCGTATCGTAAACGAAGTTGACCACGTCAACCGCATCGTCTACGATATCACAAGTAAACCACCTGCAACCGTTGAGTGGGAATGATTTATAAACATGATTTGAAGTGAAATGGTTGATTTAACAGCATTTTCAGTTATTATAAAAGGTTAAAAATAAATCAAAATTGATTGGTTCCCCACCAAAAATCCCACCAGAAATATTCTGATGGGATTTTTTTATATTAAATTTTATTCTTCTATTATTTGATGCTTTACGAGCTTTCTTAAGACTTGGTTGGAAACATTTTTTTATTTGAATAAATTTTAATATTCGCTTAAAAATCAATGTTTTTCCCACGTTTTCAGAAAGAACAATTTCATCTAATTTGAATAACTTTCATTTGAATGGTGTGAATTTTACCAAAAAGTTCACACCATTTAAATTGTTATTGTTTTTGTACACTTTTTAATAGATAAATTCTAAAATATAGTACAACAAAAAACTCATGAGACCTAAAATAGTGCAAACTTAGACAGACAGTGACTTTTAAAACAATTTACAATTGGATTTATAGTGGTATGATTCAGATTGAATTATCAACATTAAGATAATAAGGGATAAGCAGGCAAGTTCAAGAAGCTAGAATGCTATCAAACATTAATTGGAATATTATAATGCCCCATCATGTTATCTTTTGTATATTATAAATTGATCTTTATAAATTTTTGTTTCATCCATCTGTATAATCGATACTCTATCAAAACTTGATCTATCTAATGTTAAGAATGAAGTCCCTACGATTTTTTGTGTATTTAAAGGATTTGTTGTCATAAAAAGATTGACCTCTTTATAGGCGTTAACTATTTTTTGCGTTTCTTCTCGAACTGTACTAACTAATTTAGGATTGTTATATCTGTTACCACTATACTTTCGTTGTGATGAAATTTTTACTGTTGTATTTTCCAAATAGTCAGCTGCTAACTTTTCTAAAGGAATATCATATGTATCACACACTAATAAATTGACAACCTTATTCTTTTTGTTTTCAATTGGATACTCAACAATAATTTCTCCTTTAAATTTGTCGTATTGCACAACAGATGATTCGGAGATAAACTCTGAAAAAACTCCATTAATAATAAGTTCAAACTGCATTGGTATTGAGACACCTATAAGTTGTAACTTTCGATAACCTAATATATTTGGCTGCGATCCACAGTCTTTTATAACAGTTATGAAGATATACAGAATGACCATCATTAAATATTCGTTCCGCATTATTTTTTCTGAAAATCATCAATAATGAAGTAAAGATTAACAAATAAAGAATTGTATAAGTAGCGATAGAATTATCAGGAATTATTTCAAAAATAGCTCTTGTAAAAAGATTGGTATTTGATATTTTTTCAACTTCAACTAGGGTCAAACTCTTCCCAATCAGATCGCAAATCAGAATTGGAAATATAAAAATTAATACTAATGGTAAATAAAATTTTTTTGAGACCAAAAAGAAACATTTCTTAAATAATTTATTTTTTTCTATTCATACGTATTTATACATCCTTAAAATAGATTAGAGTTGATTGCCACTTATTTGATTCCCTAAAGTAGAATCTACCAGCCTGAAGCCCAATTATCAAAAAGAACAATCTGTCATCATTATCTGAGATAACTTTTTCCCATGAGTTAATATCTACACAAGATGCAGTAGGTATATCTTCAGGATGGGTATGCCATTCTCCAATTAAACTTATAAAACCTGAACTTTTACCAAAATAATCATCTGCAAATTTCTGATGGTTTGGAGAAGTTTTTGAAAATTTAAATCTACTTCTTAAATCATTATCCTGTGGTTCTGAAAAATTTACAATAAGTATCGAATTATTTAAAAGTCTCTTACCAACAAAAATACCACCTGCTTCAGGTTCAAAACCCAGTTGTCTAAACTCTAGTAATGAATTTAAAATATCAGATGGTATTACAATTTGATATTTATTGTTCAGATTTACATATATCAACTTTATACTCTCCGTTACACTCTGGACAAGATGTATTTGTTATTAAAGCAACATTTAATAAATCACTATTTTTTAAACAATTGTAGTATCGAACACTATATGTAAACCCTTCTTTTCCAAACTGTTTATCTGAACCAATTTCTGATACTAATCTGTTTTCAGAAGAAAATTCTCCATACAAGTACTGTAAATATACTTCTATAGCTTTATTTGCCAAAGAACTAGGCGCAATAACATTATAAGGAATAAATGAAGAATAACAGCTAGCTAGACGCTTTTCAAATATTTGATTTTTCTCTGCAAAAGAGGCTCTATTATTAACAAGATGCCCATCTTCATAATTCATACACATATAGCATCCATTATTTTGTGGAGAAACTAGTAGGTTATGATACCCAACTCCATATGGATCTAACCAGCAATACAATACCGTTTTTCCAATCTTTCTGAAAAAATGATTAATTTCAAAATTTGTTTTAGTATCTCCGACACAAGAAAAAACAAAATCATATTCATGAAATAAATTTGGATTCTTTCGAACTATTTCTTGAAATCGGATACCCTCACATTCAATTTCTAAATCAGGATTTTCTTTTTTCAATTTATCTTCTAAAGCGTCTACTTTTTGAAGATTGTCTATTACACTATCCATACCTAAGTAGTGCCTTGAAATGTTATCTACCGTTAAAAAATCAGGATCTATTAAAAGAAGTTTCGCTATACCCATTTTAGATAAATTGTTTGCAACAAATGATCCTACAGATCCAAGTCCAATAATGACTACTCTTTTATTCAGAAAATCATATTCTTGGGATGTCCTACTCACTCTATACTCCTTGTCGAATCTTGTAACATATACTGGAGTAATCTTGAAACTCCCATTTTTTGACTTCTTAGCCTTAGAACCAATTCTTTTTCTATATTTATTTTTTTGTGGTACCTTATTATCAATTTTAAATGGATATTTGGAAGTTCCAGACTCAAAACTCGCACCAAACAAAACATAATCATTATCAGATATAGGAAGTGATAAAATTAATATGAATGACTTTCGTTTTATTTTACACCACTTTTGGAAGCGGCGTCTAACCCCCGAAGATAGATTTCCTGTAATCAATTTCTTAAATGTTGCTTCCGTTAGTTCATTCAGGGGATTAGGAGGAATCACAGAATTCGAATCTTTAAGTGGAAGTATATAAACATCTCTGCTTTTTTTGGATTGTGGCGCAACACTCTCTTTGAGTTGTGAATCATAATTAAAAAGATGGTATTTCTGATTTGACAGGACCAATTCATGTTCTTCAAATGTACTGACCCTGGATAAATAACTTCGAATAGCTATATATTTCGTTTTTGACTTCAAACAACTGATATGCCAATATGACAAAAACTCTTTCCTGAGCTCTTCGGTCATTTTGGGCGTATCCCAACTATCCAGTAATTCCTTTACTTTTTCACAGCAATCTTTTAATAATCCACTTGGATTATTAAAATCCCAAATTAAATTATCTTCTGAAATATAACACAATTTCCCTTCGGAACCGACATGGCTATACCATTTATTAAAACCCTTATAATTTGAAAGGTATATTTCAGGAAGTGAGTGGGGAAAGTCATTAGAAACGATAATTTTTAAGGTAAATTTTTTGTATTGATAAAAATAGCATTCCTTATCTTCGGACTCCAAGTTCTCTGAAGGTATTTCGTCAAAGTACATCTGGAATATTTCTTCTTTTTCTAACATACGCGCCTCTAAGCACTCGGATAATCACTGATTATAGCTCGAGTTCCAAAGTTTTCTGCTGTCTCTTTTTGTTCAATAACAGGAAAATCATCACCAAACTGTTTACTCAATATTTGTAGACTCACTTAAATCAGTAGAATCTATTGCTTCGTCTAGTGAATCTCTCAATTTTTCTAATTTATTCTTAAAGGCTTCCATTTGTATATTTGATACCCTTTCATATACATCAGTATATGGCTTAACCGGTAAGAAAACCTCTAATCTCGGATAAAATAAGTATCTATCAACATCATAAGTATTCGAAAATGAATTAATCATAGTGTTTACTAAATTTCTTAAAGCTGAAATATCATCATAAGTAGTGTTCCCAGATAAATAGTCTACTTTTTTGCTTACAGAAAAATTATTGACAGCAAAAACTGAAATCCCAATGCCTGTCGGTCTATTATCTTGATTTTTAAATTTGAGATCTTTCCATCTTTTTAAGTAACGAATTACTCTCCGAAATTGGTTTCTGTCTTCGGAGTTCTCCATAGCATTATTAATTTTTTTCGTTAATTCTACAGGATCCGCTTCCTCCCATTTAATGTTTTCATCAGTACTATTCAGTTTTCCCCTGGCTAAAAAATAGTTATCATTTTCAGTACAATACACCGCTATATCAATATGAACACTATCTTCAGGAAATGATACTGTCACACATGGATTTTTTACTTTAACTCTATTTTCACCAAATTCGGAGACTAATGCATCAAAAATAAAATTCTTTACCTCTTTAGGAGAATACGAATATCTATCAACATCGATTTTTAAACCTCTATCTAAGTCATAATCCCCTTCATCAATTGGCAAAATACCCGTGTGAGTTGAGTAACTTCCTTGATTGAAAAAGCTTTTTCCAAATTCTGAAACACCTTTATTTATTGCTTCTTCAACCTCTGTACGTTTGTCAATTAATACCTTTTTGTCGTCAGCGTCTAGCTTAATGGTATCGTGAAATTTAATAAACTGTGACTGTATAGTTGGCATGAGTCCCTCCTTAAATTAAATTGTTATATCTAACTTTTATTATATCACTTTATACGATTATTTCTTGAGTTTCCAATTAATTATCTTATCTAAATATAATTTTAGAAAATACCACTATTACCGTTCTTCCATCACAACTCTCTCAACCGTTCCTGACTCATCTTCAACATCTCTTCCTCCACCTTACTCCATTTTCCGAAGAGGCATTCTTGTAAAACTTCTGCTGCTGAGATTTGATCTACTTCCGAATCATAAACACACAATTGATCTCTTTGATAAATTTGAATTTGATTAAAAATCTTATCATTTTCTAACTCTCGTAAGTTATCAACTAAATGTTCTACAATTCCATCATGGTGCTCTTTGGGAGTCGCTCTCGCTTGACTAGGATCTATAGCATGGAGCTCCTCATAACGTATCAAGGTACTGAGATAAGACAATTCTGGCTTGGTCGCAATCAGTGCAAGTGAGACTTGATATCCTCTAGTTGCCAATAATTGGGCCGTTTTTCGGGGAACTTCTGTTGTTCTCAAGGTACCCTCGATTAATAAATGATAACCTTTTTTACTCAACTCATCTACAAGATATTCAACCATTTGTCCCGCGAATACTTTGGTATAATCCACACTATCTTTACCATACTTTTCCTGTAGGCCAAGGTAGTTCGGATGAAAAGAGCGATAACTATCTCCATCAATGATAATGATATTACCTTGAAATTCCCTTTGTTTAATACGATGAATCGTTGTTTTCCCAGCACCACTCTGTCCACCGAGCAAAATAGCCTTAGGATGAGATGAGGTTGTTTTTCCACGAGTTAAAGAACGGATAAGCCGTTTGGAGGCTTGTTCAAAATTATCTTGACTAAATTCTTCTAGTTTCATTAAGCCACCACCAGATGACTAGCTTGTTCTAGCATACGTTCAATGCCATCCAAATAGCCATTAAATCGCTCTATATCCTCAAAAGTTGCAACAAGATAAATCCTCGTGTTAATTAAATCAGACAAATCATCGCTCATTAGAACCCAAGGATTAGAAGTATCATCAAATGCAATTCCTTGTTCATCTTGAAAACGATAAAGTTGTGCTAAGGTATTCGCCCCTCGTTCTTTAATCACTTCAATTTTCAAAGTTAACTGATAATCTTCTACTGGTGTAAGCATTTTTTCCTCCCCTACGATATCGACATACGAAACATTAAATTTCTTGCAGATACGATCTATTAATTCTGTCGAAACTCGACTTGTCCCATTTTCATAACGACTCAGACTATTTCTAGAGATACCAACAATCTTGGCAAACTCAGGCTGGGTTAATTTATGTGTTTTACGTAACGTTTTTATATTTTCTCCAATCATGTAAATCCTCCTTTTATTTATTTCTATTATAGCATAAAAAATAAAAACGCACCAATTTTGGTGCGTTTTTATCTGTTACATTGTTGGCAAACCAATCATCTAATACAATGGCTTTATCAAATAATCTATCTTATCTATTTTAAAGACAAATTTACCACAAAAACACACTGAGATACTCGTCCAAGTATATTTATTTCATTTTGGATAACTTCATCAATAAACTTAAACGTTCATCATTTTTGAGCTCTGATAACAAGCAAATCAACCGCTCATATCCAAGTTCTTTCTTCTGCTTGATTAATGAATTCATCACAGCCACCAAATCTTCTGGCGTAAAATTCCTTAAGTAAAGTGTAATATAACTTCCACTATTAGAAAATAGGCTAACATGAATTGCATTATGTTCTTTTTGCCTAATTTTTATTCCTCCCGTAGACTCCATAATATAAAACTCATACACTGTCTTTTTGGGATAGCAATCAAATGAGTTTTCGAATTCTCTGCGATTTTTATAGAGAATATAGTTAATGAGTGCATAATATTTTAGAAACATAGTTGTTCCCTCCTTTGTTTTTCTCTCTATATATAGTCTGCCACAAATTTCAAATTATAAAAATAAAAAATTAAAAAAACTGATAACGGTATTGTTTACTTCTCAATTTTTTTGTACTTATACCTCTTTCTCTCATCCTTCTGTTTTTTTGCAATTCTGATTTTTCTGTGTGTTTAGCGTTGACAGAAACGCATGTGTAAGTCACGCTAAACACACAGTACCATGTAAAAGTGAATAACGTAAAATAATCTTATCCTGATTTTTTTGTTTTGTTTTTTGTGGCATACTAATATTATAGAAATAATTGATTGAGTAGAGACGTAACTAATATAGCTACGTTTTTATGTTTTAAAAGGAGGTAGCTATCGTGGAAACAGCAGGTTTTAGCTGGGTTAGGAAAGAACCAGTTTTGTATTTTATTTACTAAAAAAATATAAATGTATAGATAATTAAAGTAATGTCAATAGCAGTTTTAAAAAAAAGTTTTTTGAACGTAACAAAGTAAATAATAAAAGTATAGAAACGAAAGTAAATAACAAAAGTCTAAAAATAGAATACAAAAACTAGCTTAACTCGGTCGCTAAATTCAGAGCATTTAAACCTGAAAAAGACTAAAAAGAAAAAACAACAGATCTTATCTGTAAGATGGAACTCTACATCTTATATAAATTGAGTCAACTTGTCATGTTGTAAAATGACTTGGTTATCTTCTTAGCCATTAATTAAGAAGCGCCCTCAGCAAAGGGAAGATACTAGACCAGTGAATATAAGCTTTATGTCACTGCACTACTTCAACTTGAATTAAAAAGACCTTAAGAATTTTCTTAAGATCTTCTATAAAAGTAGATAATCTACAATAGAAAGGAAAGAATTATGGCAAAGAAGAAACGTAGTCGTGCTGAACGAAGAAAAGCTAAAGAGAAAGCTAAGAAACAACAGATGGATTCTCTAACTACTTTCGAAGGTCGTAAACAATTCGTCCAATCAAAAGGATTAACAAATCTAGTCACGCGCTTTAAAAAAGGAAAGGGTATCAAGCGAAATGAATCCAAAAAAACAGGAGAGGACATTCATTTAATTCATACCGATCGAACTCTCCATAACTATGCTGGTTCATGGAGCAGATTCGCTTCCTTTGTTGCTACAACTGCTACTGCCGAAGATTTAGAAGCTCTTGATAACTCTAACGATATAGAAGGATGGATTGACTTAGTAAATCAATACTTGGAACATTGTAAGAAATTAGGACTTTCTGCTCCTACTCAGTCAACTTACAAGGCTGCATTAGCCAAAGTTTTAGGCGTGTCTTCTACTACATTTGTTGCAACGGATATCCGATATCGAGCCGACAAAAAGAATAATCGCTTAAAGTCTAACGATGACAGAATGTCTGAAGAAACGAATAATCGCTGGTTTTCAATCGTCTCTGCTACTGGACTACGAAAAAACGAATTAAAGGCTATTACAGGTGATTCTCTACACCAACGTGAAGATGGTCGATACTATCTTAAAATCATTGGTAAAAAGCATAAAACAAAAGGAGCACGAGATCGTTGGGTTCCGATTATTACACGAGACAAAGAAGAATTAGAGAGGCTTGTTGAAGAATTTAAACTTGCTGGTAAAAAGCGTGTGTTTCAGGTTCCATCTGCTTTAAAACCTCATAAATATAGGGCTGAATACGCAAAACGTCTTTATCTTCTTGTCGCACGAGATCCTAAAGATATCAAAGATAAAAAAGAAAAAATTTATCTACGAGGAGAATTAAAAGGCATTGTCCTTGATCGAAAGGCTTGTTTAATTGTATCACGTGCTCTCGGACACAATCGACCAGAAGAATTTCAAAAATCCTACGCATATAAGTTAATCGCACAAGCAAACTAAAGATTTTCAAACATCATTATATTTTCTCGAAAAAAATAGTTCTATAATTTCTACAATTGATAAAATAACTGTAGAAATTATAGAACTTTTATTTCAAACAAAAGAAATCATAGAAACAAGCATAGAACCACAATACTTTAAGAAATCTCTTAAATAAGAACTGTTTAAGGGAAAAAAACTTAAATATTTTTTTATTCTTTTTTTAAGAATATGATAATAACAACTACAGATAGCAAAACGATTGAAACTATAGGAATAATGATTTTAATTTCATTGGATAGTTTTTTATTACTATAATCATGTTCTTCAGTTTTATCAATTTCCTCTAAATCTGCCTTACTCTCTTTTGGTTCTGTTTCTTTATTTGTTATATTTTCTGTAGTTTCTAGCTCTGTAGTAATGGTATTTTCTTTTTTGGAACCGAACATCCCAGTCTGAGTTCCTATAGCTTCCTGGTAAAACTTATCCAGTTCATCGTTACTAAAATTTCCCTTTAAGTAGCTTCCGTCTTTTCTCTGAAAATCAACTAGACCATAGTAAGTAGATATAAATTTTTTATCTCCCTCTATAACAACAAAACAAGGTTTCTCATGTACTGAAGGATTCTTTATAACTTTTTTAACCATATATGTTGCCTTAAGTTGTGTTATTGATCTAGCAACTAATCCTTCACCATATACTCTCATTTTATATTCGCCTAGTGGAACATTAGTCTCTTGAACCCAATTATTATCTTTATTGATTTTTAGAGTCTTTACAACTTCTTCAGTATCTGGTTTTACTAAAAGTACAGTAATCTCTTGCGTATAATTTTCTTGAACAATTGCTTGCACTACCACAGGGCCAGTTTCGTCCGCATATACATTAGAAATATTGATAGCAAAGAATATACTTAAAAAGGTTATGAACATCTTCAAAAAACTTTTCATTCTGTTAATCTTTCTCTTTATTCGAAATCTCTCAATTGTTCTATAGAAATATCAATTTTATGTATTTCTTCAATTAATTCTGCAAAAGGATCATCCAACCTAGTTTCTCTACTATTGTAATATGCATTGCCCAATGCCAGGAGAAGTTTTTCACGTTTCTTATTCTCTGTATAAATCTGTGTATTTGCTTGTAACGATTTAGTTAATTCCTTGGTCTTTTTCCCAGCTTTAGAACTAACTGTGAAGAACTTTTCTGAAACATCTGATATAAAAGAATTCATAGTGCTAGAATTATTAACTCTAGAACCACAAGAAACACAGTAATCGCTTGTTCTAAAATTCGTTTTACCACATTTGACACAAAATATCTTATCTTCTTCTATTGCCTTTTTATGTTCTTGCACATATTCCTCGTTAACAGTGATATTTTCAGAATCAGTTTTCTCTAAATCTTTTTTATCCAGATAAGTTTCGGATAACTTTATCTCACTATCAAAAGCATCCACTGATATGGAAGAGGATTCAACATTATTATACTTTATATCTTTACTATTTTCTACATTAAACTCATTATTCTTCTTTGCTGCAATAAACTCTGCCGGACTTGGCTTTCTATTGTATTTCTCTTCAAACTGAGTTAACCATTCTTCTTTATTCATAACCTCACACCCCTGTATATCTTACATTATAATTATTTTGTAAAATACTAATTCGTTTATCTTTTGACGGGTATCCTAACTCACAAAATCCTTTAGCCAATGACCCATCTTGTTCAGATATGTTATCGATATAATAACAATGAATTTCGCCACATCCAATCGTAGCCATATACTGGTCTGAAAGATATACATCACGTTTTACAACCGATTTTACAAACATTAAAAAGAAACTTATTAATGCAACTATTAATATTATAGAACCATAAAATAGAATAGCTCCCTCTTTTGCTTCTGAACTTCCTGACCAAAATGAGTTTCTGCTGTCTCCATAATTTTTTTTAAAGCCTCCAAATAGTGTTGTTATTAATAAAATTAGTAAAACAAAAATTAAAATAAAATTTGAACCAACTAGTACAGGTAAAAGATTTGGAGCCATATTATGGATTCGATGGAGCTCAAACATAATTTTTGGTTCTAAAAAATATGGATTTTCCAGTAAACTATCAGTAACGATAATTTTGTTCATTCCTATAGCGTAAGCAGCAGGAACATCATTATGAATCATGCGAATTTCAATATTATCCGGTAAGTTTAAACCTTTTTGACGCGCCTTTTGAATAATCTCATTGACAGGCTGTTGAACTTTTTCTTGATAATCACTTCTTTCTATCCTCTTCGCTCCAATAATCCAACAAATTAATGATTGACCGGTATTTGATAATAAAAATACTGTAAATAATACAAATATTAGACCACCTAGTCCAAGAGAGTTGATTGATTCAAAAAATATTACTATAGCGAAATAAATTATAATTCCCCATCTTTGCGTATCAAAACAGTGTTTTAGATATCTAAATAAACTATTATTTTTAAATGTAGAGTATAAAACATTGTCATTTGTCTGTTTTGAAGCTTTTTTACAATTCATGCATCTTTCATCATTAACAGAATTCTTTGCTCCGCATGAACTACAAAAAGTATAATCATTACTGAACTCTTGTTTATCTTGTACATCTTCAACTCTTTGAGATAAATCTTCATCACTTCTCGTTTGAGAGTCAAATTGTGTAGATTCAAAAGAATTATCTATTTTTTCTGATTCTGTAATTTCTCCTTCCTGAAATCCAGCTTGAATCTCTTCTTCTGTTGGTACACGGTCATTAATTTCTGTAAATATTTCAATCCATTGCTCTTTATCCATCGTATACTCCTATTTTTATTATTAAATTAAAAGGCTGAAGTAGATTACCTTAAAAGGTTCTATTTCCTCCAGCCTATAAATTTATTTATAGATTACTCTTAATATTACTCACTTTTTCTCCGCAATTTTATTCCAAATAATCCCATGAACATAGCTCCTAAGCCAATCAAGAACAAACTATTCTCTGAACCTGTATTTGGTAAAGTCGTATTAACACCATATCTAGGTTTATTTCCAACATAGATATAAGCTGGATTACTTAGATCAGATCTAAGTTTGTCAGTTCCCAGTTTATGCTCTAGATTCTCTACCTTAGAATCATGTCTATGGTTCAATGATTCTTGAGGTTTATTATATAGCTTCTGATATGCAAGTAGAACAGCTTCGTACTGAGCTTTGGCATCCAATTGATTTTGGAGAAGAGCGTTTAGTTTCGCTTGTTCTGCTTCAAGAGTTTGAAGAGCTAGGCGGTGAGCCTCAAGAGCTTGTTCATAAGCTTCTTTTGCGATTTCGTAGTTCTCAGGAGCATGGATTAGACTATCAAGAAGAGTTTTCATCTCTTTGATGCTATCTTCGATGTTAGCAATCTCTGCACGAACAGTCTTTTCTTGAGCTTTCAAGTCGTCTAATTGAGCTTGGATAGTTGCTAGAACTTCTTCCTCTTGAGCTTGTTTTGATTTGAGTCCTTCAAGGACAAGTTCTTCTTGTGCAAGTTTAGCTTTTGCTTGTGCTAAAGCTTCTTGTTTAGTCTTCACATCAGCAGTTAGGTTGTCTACGGCTGTTTTAGCATCTGACAAACGTTTTTCTGCAAGAACTTCAGCTTCAAGAGCTTCTTGGTATGTTTTTTGAGCATCAGGAGTTAAGTCCTTGGCTGCTTCTAATTTTGCAATTACTTTGCGAGTAGCTGTAAGTTCATCATTAGCTTTATTATAAGTCGCTTGTGCCACTTCAAGTTCAGCTTGTGTTGTTTTAGCAAGACCTTCAGCATCTTTCAAAGCTTTTACGGCAACTGCCAAAGCTTGGCGTTTTACTGCAAGGTCAGCGTTTAGGTTAGTAACGGCTGTTTCTGCATTTTCTAAACGAGTTTTAGCTGTATTGTAAGCTAGTTCTGCTTGGTCAAATGTAGCTTGAGCTTCAGGAGTCAAGTCTTTAATCGCCTTTACTTTAGCTAGAGCATCCTTAGCTTGTTCTAATGCTTTAGAAGCATTGTTCTTAGCAGAAATTGCTTTTGCAAGATTAGATTTTGCAGTTTTATCATCTTTTTCAGCCTGACTCAGTTCTGACTTAGCTTGTGCAAGCTTGTTGCTATTTGTGTTGATCTCGTTATTAAGGTCAACCAAAGCTTTCTCAGCTTTTTCATATCGTGTTTTGGCAGTTTGGTGTTCTGCTTTTGCAGTATCAAACTTAGCTTGTGCATTAGGAGTTAAGTCTTTAATGGCTTTTGTGCGTTTGATAGCATCCTTAATGCTATTTAGCTTATCAACAGCATTGTTATGTGCAGTAGTCGCATCAGCAAGCGTCTTTTGAGCAACCGTATTTGCGATAGTTGCTTTAGACAAGGCATCTTTTGCCTGTTCGTGAGTTGCACGTTTTGCTTTAATCTCTTTTGTAAGATTTGTAAAAGCAGTGCTTGCGTTTGTATTACGCAATTCAGCTCGGCTCAATTCTGACTTAGCATTATCAAGAACACGCTCTGCATTAGGTGTCAAATCTTGTGTGTTGAGCAAGTTGTTGAGACGACTTGTTGTAGTTGCAAGATTAGATTTTGCAGTATCGTCTGCATCTTTAGCAGAAGCTAAACGACGTTGAGCATTGTTGTTTGTCGCAATGGCAGAAATTTGAATTTTCTTAGCCTGTGCCAAGTCTTTTTCCATTTTGCTGGTGTCAAATGGAGTTGGGAGTGGTTTGGCGATACCGTTTTGGTAGTATTCATCCACATAAGTTTCTGTTTTTCGTCCTGTTTCTGGGTCTCGTTCGATGATGATGCGAGCGTTTTTCCCTGCAAATTGAACGAAGTGCATGCGTCCTGTGTTGTCTTTTGTATAGCTAACATTCCCACCGACTGCACTTTGGATAAATGGCTTAACACGTCCTACCATTCCTTTCATGTGTCCAAAATTGGCATGGATGTCATTGGTCATGAAATCAATTACAGCATCATAAACTTCTCGGTAGAGTTGAGACATGGTAGCTTTACGAGTTTCTTGAACATTTCTGCCTCCAAGAGACCCTGAAATTCCAAGATTGAAAGTTGAACTCATGACTTCGCCATTATATTTAACAGCTTCCACTCCGTGGTTGTTTAAAGCTGTGTGACTATGTCCACTGTTATAAGGTTTATTTTTCATTAGCGTAATTCTTGGCAATGTTTTTTTAATCCCTTGAACAGATTCATTGGTGACGATAAAGTTATGCGTTCCCCAGATTTGGTCTTGGAGGTTGTTTGCCATAAGCGCATAGTAATGACTTAGGGCTTGAATTTGTTCATTAGTAACATTATCCAAATCCACTAACGTGTCATCAATTGGAAGGACAATATTGTTATTTCCATCCAGTGAAGACGTTTTTCTTAGTTTCTGGATTCCAAACAAATTGTGGTTGACCAAAATCGTACTTCCCACCCTTGTACCAAGCTTGAATAGCATTGTTCAAAGCATGTTTGTTCGCCTCACTAGCATCATTTAAGTAAGTCTTGTATGCTGCAATGACATTTTGTGGCAATTGAGGAATAGTCAAGTTCTTGATAGCAGAAATTTGTTTTTCAAGCGTATCAACAGCTTTATCTGCTTCGTTCTTCGCATTTTCAGCGTTTTTAGCGGCAGATGTTGCGTTAGTTAGTTCTTGAGTTGTTTCACGAACAGTAGCTTCTTGTTGACCTTTGAGCGTTCGTAAGTCTTGGATGTCAGAGCGTTTTTGAGCATCTGTGTTTTTCGCATTTTCTAACTTGCGTTCAGCATCCTCTTTTTTAGATTGCTTAGTTGATAAGTCAGCTTTAGCATTGTCACGCTCTTCTGTAACACCTGGCAAACGGTTCTCAGATGAAGCAAGACTATCTTTTGCATCTTTTTCATCTTTAGTAGCTTTTTGAAGTTTAGTTGAAGCTTGAGTTGCACCACCTTGGGCTTTCGTTTGAGCATTTGCGGTTTTAGATTCTTCAGCTTCAGCTTGAGTTTTTGCTTCATTTAGCAAGTCAAGCTGTTCTGCTTTTTTAGCATCTGCTTTTTTGGCATCAGCCAACTTTTTCGTAGCATCCCCAAGAGTCGCTTCTTTCGTAGCTAAGTCAGACTTGGCGTTGTTGCGTTCATTTGTGACACCAGCTACTTTCCCTTTAGAAGCATCCAGGGTTGATTGAGCTGTTTGTTCTGCTTTTTTCTTTTTCTTCAAGTCATCAGAAGCTTGGTTTGCGGCAGTTTGAGCGTCAGACAAGTTACTTTCTGCTTGCTTCAGCGTAGCAGTCGCTTGGTCTAAGTTAGTTGTGGCTTGTTCCAATTGCTCTGCTTTTTTAGCATCTGCACGTTTAGCAGCGTTTAAAGCTTCAGTTGCTTCTTTAAAAGTCACTTCTTTCGTAGCTAAGTCAGATTTAGCACTGTCACGCTCGTCAAAGACAGCTTTTGCGCCAGTCCCATCCAAAACGGCTTGAGCATTGTCTTTGTTTTGTTTAGCAACTTTAAGTTGAGATGTAGCTTCATTGTGAGCTTGCGTAGCTTTTGAAAGAGTATCAGTGGCTTGGTCAAAAGTGTTTTTTTGTCCTGCCTCAAGTTCTTTTGCATCACTCAACTTACGAGCTTTTGTAGCATCTGCGTTTTGTGATTGTTCAAGAACTTTATTAGCATCTTTCACAATAGCTTGTTTAGCTTCTAAGTCTTTCTTAGCATCTTTTTCTTCTTTGATAACTTTATCAGCACCAGTTCCATTCAAAACATCTTGAGCGTTCTGAACTTTCTTCTTAGCATCAGCAACTTTTCCAGCTTGCTTTTGAGTCGCATCCGTAGCATTTTTAACAACGGTTTCTTGCGCTTCTTTTTTCTCTTGCGCTTGTTTTTGTTGTTCTTTCAAGGGTTCAATTTTTTCTGTTTGCGTAGTGACTTCTTTCTTAGAAGCATCAATCTCATTTTTTGTCCCTTCAATTGCTTCAGGAGTTGCAGCATTTTTCTTTTGAGTAGCTTGGTCAAGCGCTTGTTTAGCACTATCTTCTGCCCCAGCAGTTATAGCTTCTTGTTCTTTAGCTTTGTCAACAACAGGAGTTTGAGCTTCAACAGCTTGGTCAGCTTGATCTTTAATATTTTTTGCTTCTTGGACAATCTCTTCAGTTGGAGCTTTCGTCACAAGAGCAGTACCATTCGAAACTTCAACACCCTCAACTTGAGTGATGGCTGTAGTAGATGAAGTTTGTACGTGTTTTTCTTCAGCTACTGTATTACCTGTCGATTTCACATCAACTTGTTCATCTGCTTTTGCAGAAAGCGTTGAGAAACTTGTTAATGCAACTCCTGCCGCTAAAGCAAGAGTTATTTTTTTATTCTTTTTGCTTTTTCTTGATTTCATTTTTACCCACATAAACTTGAAGCGTATCAGTCCCAACTCCAAGTCCTTCATATAATATTACAAACGCTCTCATTATACCATTTTTATTTACTATTGTAAATAAAATAGCGTTATTCTAATACTATTGTTTATATAAAAATCAGCAAAAAATATATACAATTATTAAAAGGAGAATTTTAGAATGAAGATTGGAGAATTAGTCAGAGAATATCGACTAAGTAAAAAGCTAACTCAGCAAGAGCTTGCTGAAAAAAGCGACCTTAGCTTACCTTTTATTAATCTAATTGAAAACAATAGAAGAAACTTGTCTGTCGATGCTCTACTAAAAATTTTAACTGCGATGGAAATAGATCCTTCTGATTTTTTTAGACCACTTTCCGATACATCAGACGATAATCTTCAACTTTTAATTGAAAAGATTCAACTCGATAAAAATCGTACTGAAATTATTGAACTTTTTCTCAGCATATTAAGTCTAAATGAAAAAAATAAAAAAAATTTTTTTAAAAATAAATAAAAGTAGATAAAAAAATTTACTTTTTTTCCTTCAAAACCTTGTCACACCAATAAAAGATCGTACTGAAAGTATTGATTTCTTTCTTAACATTCTTGTTCTAAACTAAAAAAATTAAAGTAGGTAAGAGCCTACTTTTTTTCTTCAAAAACCCTGTTAGGACGCGTTTTTTTAAAGCACTCAAAACTGAGTGTTTTTTTGTTTTAAAAAAATTTTTCCATTTTTTTAAAAAAATGGGCATTTTCGAAAAACATTTCTGACATACTAATAATAGGAGGTGAAATAAATAAATAAATAGAAGCTTAAAAAAATAACTAACTTTTAGAAAAAAATAGTGAAATTTTTTTAATGGTTTTTTTAAAAAAATAAAGAGTTTCGACTCTTTTTAACGATTCTAACTAATGTAACAAATAAGGAGGTTTAATTTTTAAAGAAAGTTACATTTTAGAAGTACATCTTCATTACAGATTTAACAACAAGGAGGAATATACATGGTAAGAAGATATAAAAAAAGTAAACGAGAAAGAGAAGCAGCCAAGAAACGTCATCTATCCCCTGCAGAAAGAAGAAAAAAGGAAAAGCATAAGAAAAATAGAGAACTCAGACAGAGAAAATTACTAGAACTACAGCAAAAAAATGAAAATAATATAAAATCTTGTTTCTCAGTTACCCCAGCATATTGGGGTATTGATAACTGTACAGTCTCAATTCTTAGCCCAGAAGTAACTTATGATCCTAACGTTTTTGATGAACAAATCTTTAAAGAAACAGTTTCTCTAAATTATAATTCAGAAGGAGAATTAGATAAGATCACTATTCAATCAGAAGATTTAGGAAAAGTAACAATTAGTCTTAAAGAAGAAGATTACAAAAAGAAATTTACTGCAATCCAACTTAACGGTCCTTCTCCCAATTTTCAAACTACAGGCATTAATGGGATTAAATTAAGATTACTAGAGGTATTACATAAGTTAGAAACAGATTATAAGATTAAAATCAAATATAATCCGAATTCTGTTATGTTTAAGAAAAATTGAATTAGCATTCACAATTGCTTTCGATAAATTGCCATCTTTACAAACTCGTCAATTATTAATAAGGTCACTTGCAAAAGATAAGAAAAAGAGATTTAAAAAAACCATAGAACAAGTAAAAAAATGCAGATAATTTTTTTCTATGGTCTCGATTGAGATTAATAAGAAAGAGAAACACATCTTATATAACAAAAATTGAGAAAGCAAAAAAAGAACAAACAAATCCGTAAAACAAATTCACCGTTAAAGAATTTAGAGATCTTTAGATATGAAGTCGAATTAACTGGCAGTAAGATAGCTGAGCAATTAGACTCCCATTACTTAGCACAATTAACTGATGAAAAGATTATTCAATATTTAGAGATTCTAATATCTGATGGTGTTTTTTTCGATATATAGAGATAATTATAACTGCAACTGAAAAATTGCGAAAAAGATGTTAAAGAGAATTTATAAGAAAATTCAACCACAAGTTTATACAACGGAATTTTTATTCTCTATTAATGATCAGTTATCAACTACCACAGTATCAGATTTAATTGATGAAGATATCATTACATTTCTTCCATTAAGATTTTTAAAAACAAATAGAGGTACAACTAAAAGAAGAATCCTAGAAAGGTTCCAATGCCAAGAAGTAAAAACTGGAACAAAACATGAATTAGGAAAAATGACAAGTTGGCAAGTTCTAGAAATAATAAGGGTAATGTTCCATTCACTAGAAGAAGCAAAAAAAATATGGTTTAGGCACTCGTATAAACCCTTCCACAACTTCTTATAAAACTTTTCCACTAAAAAAACATACTCTTTAAAAGAAAGAAATGAAATATTCAATAAAACAATTACAGAAAATACAAAAGAAAAAAACTTGAAGATAAAATGTCAAAACGGATCTTAAAAAAAGATTTAGAGACGGAATATAAATAAAGCAGTTATTTTTAATAGCAAATATTTTTTTCAATGTTAAAAAAACGTTGATATATCAAGGAACATATATAAATATGTACCGCGACTACTATTCGAATATTTTTCAAAAAAAGGATAAGGATATGAAAGTTACTTTAAGTAAAAATAAAAAAGAGCTTGTTTCCAAACTTTGGTCGGTATCAGAAACAAACTCAAAATATACTAGTAATAATATCTATTACCTACTTCTATTATCGCAAGAAAATATAGAAATTTCAAGAGGATTATTAATTATGAAACAAACAATGAACAAAGAAGATTTAATTAAAATGGGTTACAATCCCTATACTGCAGTTTCAATTATTAGACAAGCTAAGCAAATTATGGTACAAAAGGGGTATGCCTTTTATAATAATCGACGTTTAGGGCATGTCCCTATCGTTGCTGTTGAAGAAATTCTGGGTGTTTCACTTCATAAGGAGTAAAAATGCCACAATATCAACAGAAAACAAAATTTCCTGGAGTATATTCTGATAAAGACGGAAAATATTTTCTTCAAACCGAATTTAGTCGAGATAGAGTTACTGGGAAACGGGTACGAAAGAAATCTAGGAAAGATCAACATGGGAACCCATTTAAATCGGCCTCAGATGCTTATAAAGAATTAACTCGGCTGAAACATGAATATCATCAATCTCAAGGTTATTCTAACTACCGTATGAAATATCGGCAATTTATGGAAGACCATTATATTCCATATTATAGAACAACAGTTGAGCACAGCACATTTTCAGTTCGAGAGAAAAATCTTTTGCAGCTTTGTGATCGTTTTGGTGACACTACACTTCGTTCGATTACCCTCGAACAAGTCCAGAAGTTTCGAACATGGTTACTGACTAGTCAAGATGAGGATGGTGCCGGATATTCACAAGGATATGCTAGCCTCATCTTTGGCATGTTTAGGAAATCATTGGACTATGCTTTGCAAATGGGATATGTGGAAAAAAACATTTCTAAGCAATCTAATGCAATTCCTAAAGGGAAAAGTAATGTCCCATATTGGACAAAGAGCGAATTTGAAGCTGTTATTTCCCAAATTTACATTGAAGATGTATATGAACATTTAAACTTCGTGATGATTTGGGTATATTTCATGACTGGCGTACGTGTAAATGAAGGTTGTGCCCTTCAATGGAATGATGTTGACTTTGATAAGCAACGCCTACGAGTTCATCATATGCTTATTGTTAAAAACAAAAAAGAATGGACTCGTAATTCGTTTACGAAAACTAAAGACGGCAAAAGGATGATTAGTTTAGATAAAGATACTATTGATGTGTTAAAAAAATGGCGTGAAGCTCAAAAAAAGATTGGACTAGGACACGAGAACGATTTTATCTTTCATACGATGGCTTACCTATGCTAAAATCTACAATCTCAAGGATTATTAAAAGGTACGCCAAGATTGCTCACGTAAAGCCTATCCAAGCGAAAGGTCTTAGGCATAGCCACGCCTCACTGCTGATTAATGAATTAAATGCTGATGTACTTATTCTATCAAAACGTTTAGGACACTCTTCTCCTGAAATCACCTTGAAACACTACTCGCATCTATGGGATGGCGCTGATGAAGCTATCACTAATGAAATGGTCGGAATTATTAATGTTTCTTTCCCATCTTCTAGCTTAGTACATTTCAACGGGAACCAATCAATTTCAAAATAACATTCCCACCAAAAACCCCACCAAAGAATTACTAACTCCTTAAAAAGCCTATTATATAGCGATTTCCAAGGAGTCTGCAACCGTTGAGTGGGAATAGAATGAGTTGATTAAATAACGCTGAAATCAATAATTTCAGTGTTATTTTTATATATGTAAGGCAGGATTTGTTATCAAAATGACTCTCTAGACTAGTTACAGTTAGTTTATCCAAGGAGAAAGATTTCACCATTCAAAGACAGAGAAAAGCTAAACAGGACTTGACAGCTCTATTTGGGTGTTAGATGATTATCAAACAATCCAGAATGAAACAATATCTTGTATGAATCCACTACTTATGTTATGATAGTTTAAAACTATTCCTTTTTAGTAGGGAATTCATAAAGTTAGGAGAAATGATATGTCGGAAATTACAGTATCGCGTCAAACTGGCCTCGTAGGTATGTTAATGAAGGTAAACGTTTATATCAATGGAGAATGTGTTGCCAATTTAAGCAATGACGAAACCGTTACACTTCCGCTTCCTGAAGGACTTAATATGGTTAAGGTTTACGTAGATCAAAGAGGAGCCTTTACTCGTTCTAAAGAAGTTATCGTAAAAGCTGGTCAAACTGCTATTATTAAAGGATCAGCTTGGAAGACGTTTCTTGGATTCTTCGGAAGAATCTTGGGTATTCCTTATCTCTCTATCGAAGTTACAGATTAAAAAGAGGCTAGGACTTTTGTCCCAGCCTCTTTAAAGTGACTGTTTATATTAGAACCAAGAAAATGATTTCATGATGAACTGATTCATTTCAACGAGACGTGAATAATAATAATTTCCCCCATTAACGTAGAGCTCTGAGCCGTGTAAAAATGATATAGGATGGAGATAAAGATAGGTCTTACCTGTGACATTTCCAAGACTCGGTGCAACTACTTTTTTTGAATATTGACGGGCTAATTCTAGCGTATTTTTCCGCCATTTTTAGCTACATATTCAATGTAATCCTGTCCGAAATTATAAGCTTGAACAGCGGTCCAGGGATCAACCCCCTTCTCTTTTGCTATTCGCAGATTCTCAGAGAGCGTTTGAATCCCCTGGCGAATACTTTCTTTATTATTGGTGATAGAATTTGTCTGGCCTGTTGCACTTTCACTGGCCTGCATAACATCATCTTCCTTCCCCTTAGTCTCGGTATAAATCATGGCAAGGATCAGATCTTCGTTGGTACCAGTGTCTTCCTCAGCCAGTACTTCACGCACTAAGGTGCGATAAGTCATGACCTGCTTGACATCCCGGTGTATCTGATAGCCCTTGTATATGAAAAAGACGAGCAAGAGGCAAAAGAAAATTTTTATTATTCGTTTCATCATTATTTATTCTGAATGTCCTCTATATTCTTGATGAGGATCGAGTAGGTCCCATTCTCATTCTGGATAAACTCTACCGATTCAGCATCTTCGTAAACATGGTTAGGAACTAAAAGCTCAATCCCGTTTGAAAGGGAGAGTTTTTGGTTCTCAAATTTTTTTAATTGGCGACTGGCATCTATTTCATCAAAGCGAACAGGATCAGGAATGGACTCTTTTACTTGATCGACAAAACTGAGTCGAGCTGTTAAATTGTTATCAAACAAATCATTAGCTAACTTCTCTGGAGATAGCTCATTCTCTTCTTCCAGTTGGTTGAAAATAGCTGATTTAACCTTGGATTGGAACTGAAAATCGTCTTGTTGGAAATTCTCAGCAATTCGTTGGGCTGTTTTCTCTATTTCTTTGATTGACTTTTTAGGAGAAATCTTCGGTTGAGCCTGGAGGAGATTCTCAGAAAAATAGTTCAAGAAGGTTCCATTGTACTTGATCCGTTTTTCAATCAAATGGTACTTACGGCTTTGAAGATTAATGACCAAGGCTTCGTCAGCACCAGTACCAAAACCAGGCAGATTGTTTTGTGTCAGTTTGATTGGATTGTCCACTTCGCCACCTAAGTGTGTCAAGGTTTCACGCAATGCAATTCGGAGGAAGGCAAAGTGGTCCACCCCTTCTTTTGAGAATTGAATAAACACCAAATCATTTGTTTTTTGATTATCAGAGATGACAAATTCTTCCTTCCAGCGGTTCGCAACTACTACTGAAGTTTCTAGTAAATCATCCGAAATCATCTTAAGAAAAGGATTATCCTCTTCAAAAATACCTGTCTTGGCCTCATCGGAGTAGACCCGTTCAATCTTTTTGCGCAAATATTCCTCAATTTTAGGTGTGATATTGAGGAATTTGTCCGCCAGGTAGAGATCGGTATCATCTGGGCTGAATTGATGAATGATGGCTTTCTTTACATAAATATCCATAAATCCCTTTAGTCCTCATAGAGTGGGAAGGCATCTGTCAAGGTTTTGACCTGGTCACGCACTTCTTCTAATACAGCTTGGTTGTCCGCATTTTTCAACGCTTTGATAATCAATTCAGCAACTGTACGGCTTTCTTTTTCACCAAAGCCACGGGCTGTGATGGCTGCTGTCCCAATCCGAATCCCACTGGTCTTAAATGGTGATAGAGTTTCATATGGGATGGAGTTCTTGTTGAGGGTAATGTTGACCTCGTCCAGTAAGTTTTGAGCCACTTTTCCATTTTCAACGACTTTCGTCACATCGACAAGGAAAAGGTGGTTCTCTGTTCCGCCTGAAATGACCCGGAAATCTGGATCTTTCAAGAAGACATCGGCCATAGCCTGGCTGTTTTTAATCACGTTGGCTGCATACTCTTTGAAGGCAGGATCAAGGGCTTCTTTGAAAGCAACGGCTTTGGCTGCAACGACATGCTCTAGTGGTCCTCCTTGGATCCCAGGGAAGATGGCAGAATTGATCTTCTTAGCCAAGTCCTCATCATTGGTCAAGATCAAGCCACCACGTGGGCCACGAAGGGTCTTGTGGGTGGTCGTAGTCGTGATATGAGCATAAGGCACTGGACTTGGGTGAAGACCTGCAGCGACCAATCCAGCAATATGGGCCATATCGACCATGAGTTTAGCTCCTACTGCATCTGCAATTTCACGGAATTTAGAGAAATCAATAATGTGAGAGTAGGCTGAAGCACCAGCAACGATGAGTTTGGCTTCACTTCTTGAGCTTGTTTTAAGATAGCATCAAAATCCAAGAGTTCTGTTTCTGGATCTACACTATAGGATACAAAGTTATAGGTTTGACCTGAGAAGCTCACAGGAGCTCCGTGAGTCAAATGTCCACCTGCAGCTAGATCCATCCCCATAACCGTATCTCCAGGCTCAATCAAGGCCATATAGGCAGCACAGTTGGCCTGACTACCTGAGTGAGGTTGAACATTGGCAAACTTAGCCCCAAAGATTTCCTTAGCGCGTTCGATGGCGAGGCTTTCGACGATGTCTACGACATCAGTCCCACCGTAGTAACGACGTCCCGGATATCCTTCTGCGTATTTATTGGTCAGGATAGACCCTTGGGCAGCCATAACCGCCTTAGAGACGACGTTTTCTGAAGCAATCAACTCAATGTTATTTTGTTGGCGCTCCTCTTCTTTTGCAATCGCATTCCAAAGATCTACATCATAGGCTTTGTAATCTTCTTTGTCAAAAATCATAGGTCTTCTCCTTAAATAAATTTTATAAAACGTTTTTGTAGCTTGTCGCACGTATAACCGACCTGTTCGTAGAAGGCATGAGCGCTAATACGATGGTCTGCAGAGTTTAAACGAATAAAAGCGTACCCTCTTCGTTGGGCTTCTACTTCTAAACCTTGGAGCAAGGTTTTACCGATTCCTTTCCCTTGACTTTGGGGGATCACAGCTAATGCCAAAATATTAAATCCTGCATTGGAATAGAGGGATTCGTAGACTTCTGCATGGACATAACCAAGTAGGGCATGGCTTGCTGGATCCTCATAGCCAAGTAGGAAATGATGTGAATCCTGAGATAATCTAGCTAGTTGACTAGCCGTATCCTCTGGACTAAAAGCATAACCTAAAGCCTCTTTGTTAATCTCATAAATAGATGCAACATCTGTTTCTTTTAAAGAGCGTAGCATATTATACCTCCTCAAAGGGGATTTCAGGTATCTTAGCAAGGATATCTTCTCGTGTAATCGTTCCTTGACGTAGAATCTTCACCTTGTCGCCAGATAAGTCTATAATAGTCGAATCTTGCCCAGTTAGAAAACTATCATCTTCAAATCCTAAAACTCCATGGCCAAGTTCCTTAAGAATTTGCTGGCACTGGGTCCCACTGGCTTTCCCAGAGAGATTGGCAGAAGGTCCGATTAAGGGACCGGTTTTACGAATTAATTCCAATGTTTTTGGATGAGCTGGCATTCGAAAACCAACCGTAGCCATCCCAGAATTTATCCAAGCTGGTACCTCTTCATTGGCTTCAAGAATAATGGTTAAGGGGCCAGGTAAAAAGCTTGCGATTAGTTTTGATAGATAGGGTGGTTGATTCTTAGAATAAAAACGAATATCATCTTCACTGGAAATATTGAGGTTCATAGCCTTTTCACGAGGCCGTTGCTTTAGAGCGTATACCTGATCAACTGCTTCTTCATCCAGTGCCTTTGCAAAGAGGCCATAGACAGTCTCAGTCGGTAAGACAACTGCATGACCAGTTTCTAATTCTTTCTCAAATAGATCCATTGTCTACTACTACCATCCTATCTTGTCCAAATTGGTCTTTTAGAACTCGAACTCGTTTGTCAGGAAATGCCTTTTGAAAGAGATCTTTTACTTTGTTACCTTGCTTATAGCCGATCTCTAGATAAATCTTTCCATCTGGTGTTAAAACACTTGGAGCCTGCTGAGCGATCTTTCATAGATGGCATAGCCATCACGATCCGCAAAGAGAGCTAAGTGGGGTTCAGAGGCTAAAACGTTGGCTCCAACTTCTTCTACATCTTCCCGAGAGATATAGGGAGGGTTGGAAACAATCAGATCGTAAGGACCTTCTAGTTCATCCAGTACATTTGATGTTTTAAAGGACACGACCGCTTCTAACTGCTGGGCATTTTCTTGAGCAAGAGCTAAAGCGTCCTCTGACACATCACTTGCTTGAACCTGCCAATTAGGTCTAGCGAGGGCTAAGCTAATGGCAATTGCACCACTTCCAGTTCCAATATCCAGAACTCGTAAGGATTCCTTATCGTTTTCCTCAAGAATGAGAGAGACCAATTCTTCAGTCTCCGGTCTAGGAATCAGCACGCGCTCATCAACTGTAAAAACATGGCCACAGAATTCTGCGCTCCCAATAATATACTGGGCAGGGACGTGATGTTTCAACTGCTCAAAGATGGAATCCAGCAAGGCCTGATCCTCTGCTTCCACTTCTTTTTGCAAGGCAAGGACAAAGTCCGTAAAGGTCCAATTTTTTAAAGCACGATATGCGAAGGAGAGGCTTTCTGCTTCCTCTCCAACGGCTATTAATGCTTCTTCATACTGGGCTACTAATTGTCCCAACAACATTATTTGTTCAACTCTTCTAGTTTTTGAGTTTGATCATACAAGACCAAAGCATCGACCACTTCATCCAATTTACCAGATAAGATGGTATCCAGTTTTTGAAGGGTCAAGCCAATCCGGTGATCCGTCACACGGTTTTGTGGGAAGTTGTAAGTCCGGATCCGCTCTGAACGGTCACCAGTACCAATCGTAGACTTCCGCTCAGCATCCTGCTCGTCTTGGGCAATCTGAGCAAAGTGGTCAGCCACACGCGCACGGATGATCTTCATGGCTTTTTCACGGTTCTTTTGTTGCGTCCGTTCTTCCTGCATCTCTACCTTGATGTTGGTAGGCAAGTGGACGATACGGACGGCTGTTGCAACCTTGTTGACGTTCTGTCCACCCGCACCAGATGCGTGGTAGATATCGATCCGAAGGTCTTTTGGATCAATGTCGTACTCGACTTCTTCGATTTCTGGCATGACCAGAACTGTGGCAGTCGATGTATGGACACGACCTTGACTTTCCGTCACAGGAACCCGTTGTACCCGGTGGGCACCAGATTCATACTTGAGTTTTGAGTAGACAGATTGACCAGAGACCATGGCCACTACTTCTTTGATCCCGCCAACGCCATTGTAAGACGCTTCCATGACCTCAAAGCGCCAACCTTGGCTTTCCGCGTATTTTTGATACATCTGCAAGAGGTCACCAGCAAACAACTGGGCCTCGTCCCCTCCTGCTGCTCCACGGATTTCCAAGATAATATTCTTATCGTCATTTGGATCTTTTGGAAGAAGCAAAATCTTTAGTTTTTCTTCGTACTCTTCTTTTTCAGCCTTAGCATCTTTCAGCTCTTGCTTGGCCATTTCTTCCAAATCTGCATCGCCGCCTGATTCCTTGATCATTTCTTCAGCATCGACGATATTTTGGAGTACTTGTTTGTATTCTCGGTAAGCTGTTACCGTGTCACGAGTGGAAGCCTCTTCTTTTGAAAGCTCCATAAAGCGTTTGGTATCAGAGACCACATCTGGGTCGCTCAATAACTCTCCTAACTCTTCGTATCGGTCTTCTACAGCTTGTAGTTGATCATAGATATTCATGTTGTCTCCTTAATTCTTGGTTGTTAGATTATAGATTGCTACAATTTCGTCTTCTATGACTTGGCCAGTTTCTTTAAATCCATAATGGAGATAGCAAGATCTCGCATGCTTATTTTCTGGTTCATAAGATAACCAAAGACTTGTTGCTTTTCCAGCTGGCTCTGTAGAAACAAAGTCAATGACTGCATCCATAGTCGGTTTAAAATAGCCCAAACCTTGAAAACGTTGATCTATCATAAAACGAAATAACAAGTAGTTTCCCTTACTGATCCCAATTTTCTGGTCATAGGCAATCATAACAAAACCAACTAATACTTCCTTATCATAAACTGCTAAGGGAGCTATAAAATCACCATTTTTATCATATACGTAGGCTTCAGCTAAACTAATGGAATTGGATGCAATATAATTCCTTTGGTTTGGCTGAACTTCTAGATTTAAAACATCAAAATAATTTTTCTTTGTAATATCTCTTAGCTCAATGGTCATAGTCTTGATCCTTATTAGATGCTATCAGTGGTGCAAAATAATGTTTGCGGCAAACGGAGATATAGGTCTCGTGTCCACCGATTTGGATCTGCTCTCCATCGTAGACGGGTTTACCCGCTTGAGTACGCAAGACCATGGTCGCCTTGCGGGAACAATATTGGCAGATGGTCTTAATCTCCTCGATCTTGTCTGCCAACAAGAGGAGGTGTTTGGAACCTTCAAAGAGTTCATTTCGGAAATCATTTGAGGCCAAAAGCCATAACCGGCACATCTAGTTCATCTACAACTCTAGCTAAGTCATAGACATGGTGTCGTTTCAAAAACTGTGCTTCATCAATCAAGACACAGTAGGGTTTCTCTTTCAGACTTTGGATATAACCGAAGACGTCTGTATCGTCTTCAATGGCGATGGCTTCCCGTTTCATACCAATCCGGCTAGAAACAACTCCAAATCCATCGCGCGTATCGATTGCTGAGGTCATGATAACGACGCTTTTTCCTTGCTCTTCATAATTATGGGCTACCTTCAAAATTTCGATGGTCTTACCAGAATTCATCGTCCCATATTTATAATATAATTGTGCCATGTTCCTTTTGTTCTCTCTAAAATGTGTTTCATTATAATTCTACCATAATTTTGCTGAGCTTTGTATCCCAAAATATGATAAAATAGACCTAAGATAGATAGAGGAGGTGGCACGATGCCATTTGTACGAATTGATTTATTCGAAGGACGCACATTAGAACAAAAGAAAGCTTTGGCCAAGGAAGTAACCGAAGCTGTTGTTCGGAATACAGGTGCTCCCCAATCTGCCGTTCACGTCATCATCAATGATATGCCTGAAGGAACTTACTTCCCTCAAGGTGAAATGCGCGCTAAATAAGAGAGTGGGACAGAAATCGGTCATTCGTTAGAATTCGATTTCGCCGTCCCACCTCCGCACAGTTGAGTAGGGCTGTAAAGGTTGATGAAATCAGCGTAGTAGAGCCCACTCAACCACTGCGTTTGCTTGATAATCCAAAGACAATTGAGAGGCTAGGACTTTTGTCCCAGCCTCTTTTAAGAAACTTGGTATTTCTTTTGAATCTGCCATAGACGCAGCTGGTAACAAATACCGCTAACGACAATGCTAGAAATTAAGCCAATCCAGTAAGCATACGGACCTAGGTTGGTGACATGGTCTAAAAAGATCCCCAATGGAATAGAGACACACCAGTAGCTAAAAACTCCGAGCAAGAAGGGAACGGTGGTGTCCTTGTAACCGCGTAGAATCCCTTGGATCGGTGCTGCGACCGTATCCGCTATTTGGAAAAGTAGGCTATAGGTCATGAAAATAGCTGTCTGGTGGATAAATTCCGGCTCAGTGCCATAGAGCCCTGCTACTTGATAGCGATAAAGATAGAGGAAGCTAAGGGTAAAGAAGGCAAAACCAAAGGCTGTCCATCGTCCAATCCGGCAATATTGACGCACAACATCGGGACGCCCAGCCCCAATCTCGTAGGACACAATAATAGCCATGGTATTGGAGATGCTAGCTGGAAAAGCGTACATGAGAGTTGAAAAATTCATGGCTGACTGGTGACTGGCAATGGTCATAGATGGGAATTTAGCCATGAGCAAGCCCACTAAAGAAAAGATGATGACTTCTGCAAACACAATCCCACCAATCGGTAAGCCCAGGCGAATCGTCTCTTTCATCTCTTTGAAATTGATAGGTTGAACCTTCCAAAGTTGGTAGATAGCTACTTTCGGATGTTTGAAAAGGATCAAAAAAGCAATGATGAGGAGGACCCAGTAGGCCAAGGAAGTCCCTAGTCCCGCTCCTGCTCCTCCTAGCTCAGGTAGACCAAAAGCTCCATAAATCAACATATAGTTAAAACTAGCATTTAAAGGCAATAAGAGGAGCATGAGGTACATGGACAAGCGGGTGAGACCCAAAGTATCGAGTAAGGAACGGACTACACTAAAGAGCAAGAGAGGCAAAATTCCTAGAGAGAGAAAGGCTAAATAATGTGTTGCAATCCCCTCTACGACACTTTCTAAGCCGATCTTTCTAAGAACAATTGGTGCAATCAGCAAGACAAAAGCGATTAAGAGGACAGCCATCATGAAAGAGAGATAAATGAATTGATAAAAATCAGAAGCGATTCTTTTTTTATCCCCCTGCCCTAAATGATGACCAATAATGGGCGTTAAAGCAGATACAATCCCGGTTAAAAAGGTAAAAAAGGGATTCCACAAACTAGTGGCGGTTGACACACCAGCTAAGTCCAAGGTATTGTATTGTCCAGTCATGGCTGTATCGACAAAACTAGCAGAATAGTTAGCTAGTTGATAGATCAGGAGAGGGATAAATAGACTGATAAACAAACGCAAGCGCTCTTTAAAATGATGGGTTAGATACATGGTACGACTCTCTTCTTGTCAAGGTAAAATTTTCTCTTACCACTCTACTATATGTCATCTTAAATGTCAAAAAAATTAAAAACTGAAGATCTAGTGAATCTCCAGTTTAGTTGAATTTATTTTTTATTGCGGTTCAAGATGGCGTTCAAAATGATTGCCAAGACGCTGGCAACAACAATTCCATTTGCAAAGAACATTTTAAATGCACTTGGAAGGCCGTTAAAGAGGGTACTATTGTTCAACCCGACTCCTGCTGCTATCGATACAGCTGCGATGAGGAAATTGTGCTCATTGTGTTCAAAATCGACACGTGCAAGAATCTGCATCCCCTGAATAGATACAAAACCAAACATAACCAACATGGCTCCACCAAGTACTGGACTTGGAATGATTTGTGCCAAAGCTCCAAACTTAGGAAGGAGACCAAGGAGAACGAGGAAACCGGCTGCGTAGTAGATTGGAAGACGAGTCTTGATACCAGACAATTTCACCAAGCCTACGTTTTGTGAGAATCCAGTGTAAGGGAAGGTATTGAAGATACCACCGAGAAGTACGGCCAACCCTTCAGCCCGGTAGCCATTACGAAGGCGCGTGCTATCAATTGGATCTTTTGTAATATCTGAAAGAGCAAGATAGACACCAGTCGATTCGACCATGGAAACAGTTGCGATGATACACATCATGACGATTGAAGTAATTTCAAACTTAGGGGCTCCAAAGAAGAATGGTGTTGGAACGTGAACGACTGGAGCTTGTGCTACAGGTGCGAAGTCCACCAAGCCCATTGAAGCTGCGATGGCTGTCCCAACAATCAACCCAATCAAAATAGAGATGGATTTGATAAAGCCAGTTGTATAGATGTTGACCACCAGAATGATGAGAATGGTAATCACGGCCAAGATCAGACTTTGCACCGTAGGTTCTTCAGCATTGTTCCCCATATTCCCAATCGCTACTGGAATCAAGGTCAAACCAATGGTCGTAATGACAGATCCCGTCACAATAGATGGGAAAAGGTTAGCAATTTTAGAGAAGAAACCTGAAACCAGAACCACATAAATCCCGGAAACAATCAAGGCACCAAACATGGCACCACTACCATGACTAGCTCCAATCATGCTGAGAGGTGCCACAGACTGGAAGGCCACCCCGAGGACGACTGGAAGACCAATACCGAAGTATTTGTTTAATTGCAATTGCAAAAAGGTGGCTACCCCACACACATAAAGATATCTGTAGAGATGAGATAGGTCAATTGCTGGGCATTATAACCCAAAGCTCCCGCAATCATGATCGGTACTAAAATAGAGCCCGAATACATGGCCAATAGGTGCTGCAAGCCTAGAACGGCTGCCTGTGAATGGTTTTCTTGTTTTTGCATTAGATGTCTGCCTCCTTAAATACAACCTGACCATTTTCAAAACGGTCCAAACGAGCAAGTGAAACAACTGGGTAGCCGAGTTCTTCTAGCAGTCCACGGCCATCTTGGAAGGATTTCTCGATGACGATACCGACTGCTTCTACACTGGCACCCGCTTGTTCGATAATCTGGATCAAGCCTTTAGCAGCTTGGCCATTTGCTAGAAAGTCATCGACGATTAAGACGCGATCATCAGGTGTTAAAAACTTGCTAGCAATGGAAACCGTACTGGTCACTTGTTTGGTAAAGGAATAGACCTCTGCTGTCAAAATGCCTTCATTCATGGTAATATTCTTGGCTTTTTTGGCAAAGATCATGGGAAGTTCCAAAGCTTCTGCCACATAGAGGGCAGGGGCAATTCCTGAAGCTTCAATGGTCACAACCTTGGTCAGACCAGCATCTTTAAGCGTTCCGCAAAAGCCTTCCCAATTTCTTTCATCAACTGGTAATCCACTTGGTGGGTCAAGAAGGAATCAACCTTGAGGATGTTTTCTCCCAGGACATTTCCGTCTTTTAAAATACGTTCTTCTAATAATTTCATGTTTTCTCCTAAACAGTTTGGAACAAAAAATAGAGACTTACCAAGTAAGCCTCTACAGAATCCAAGTATCCCTGGATCAATCTAAGACTTACTTATTGTTAGGTGTTCCGGCACCTTGTAGAGACCTTGCGCCAATCCGCAAGATAAATAAGTAATTGTAGTTTTAATGAGAGTCACCATTCCAGATTGAATTCTTTACGATGACATAATCGACATGCTTGAGATCAGCAACCTTGCGACCTCCAGCATAGGAAATAGAACTTTGCAAGTCTTGCTCCATCTCTGTCAAGGTATCTTGCAGATGACCTTTGGCTGGTAGAAGGATTTTCTTACCTTCAACATTTTTATAGGCCCCTTTTTGGTACTCTGAAGCAGATCCATAATACTCTTTAAAGGCTTCCCCGTCGACTTCAATAGTCTTCCCTGGGCTTTCAATGTGACCTGCAAAGAGAGAACCGATCATGACCATGCTAGCACCAAAACGAATGGATTTCGCAATATCTCCATGGGTCCGAATTCCACCATCTGCAATAATCGGCTTGCGAGCTGCTTTTGAACACCAACGAAGGGCAGCTAACTGCCAACCGCCAGTACCAAAGCCGGTCTTCAATTTTGTGATGCAGACCTTACCAGGTCCGATCCCGACCTTGGTAGCATCTGCTCCAGCGTTTTCCAACTCACGAACAGCCTCAGGTGTTCCGACATTTCCTGCAATCACAAAGGTATCTGGCAACTCCTTCTTAATATGCTGGATCATTTGGATCACACTATCAGAGTGACCGTGAGCGATATCGATGGTGATGTATTCAGGTGCATCGTCCTTGAGTTGAGTCACAAAGTCGTACTCATAGTCTTTTACTCCAACTGAGATGGAAGCAATTAAACCTTGATCGTGCATGCGTTTGATAAAGGGGATGCGACCAGCTTCGTCAAAGCGGTGCATAATGTAAAAATATCCCCCTTTAGCCAGTTGCTCAGCCACATCCTCATCGAGGATGGTCTGCATGTTAGCAGGTACGACTGGCAACTTGAAAGTGTGCTTACCAAACTGAACGGTCGTGTCAGCTTCTGCACGACTTTTGATAATACACTTGTTAGGGATTAATTGAATATCTTCGTAATCAAAGATTGGAAATTCGTTTAACATACGGATTGAAATCTCGTTTCTAAATTTAAATCGTGATGGATCATCACTTCGTCTTCCGACGTTTCCATTCAAGATTATAACAAAGATACGGAGTCGATTCAATTAGAATGCTGGTTATCTAAATAATGTTCGGAAATTACTAGACGATTATTTAGAATAACTTCTGTATATGAGTTATTTATGAACAAATGCCAATCCAATTGCTGATTTCTTTGCTGACAAGATTAGGGACTGCTGTATAAAAATCGTGACCGAGATCCTTTAAGAGTACCTTCTTGATAGAGGGATCTAATGTCTCGAGTGCTTGAGCTCTCCAATAGGGTTCTTCTTCGTATTTAGGACCGATAAATAAGGCCTTTGTATCTGTGAGAGGAACTTGAAAAGATCGGAGATCACGTCTGAGTCTCAGCAAGGAAAGAACAGCTTGTGGATCCAAATCCAGTTCATAATGATGGAGAACAGAATTCCAGCGATAACTGGACTGGATGGCCTTTATCGTCGCTGGCGAAGGATTGTCCGTATCTCCAAGTTCACTCGCAACCGCTTCTTCTAGAGATGAAAATACCTGTTGCTTCAGATAGGCGAGTGTCTCTTCTAGTTCCTGCTCTAGTGGTAGGACTTGGTCCATGTCAAGATAGCCACCGTCAAGGAGGACCAGGTGGGTCATTTGTGGTATTTTCGATGCTAGGTAGCGAGCCAAATCTGCACCCAGTGAATGGGCAATGATACAAGTATTTTCATTAGTATGCGCATGGGCTTCAAACCAATCTACTAAATCTTTTGCAGATTCCAGTTTCACCTTATAGGGATCTAGATACGTGATGGGGAATGGAAAGCATTGAGCAAATTCAGTCATATGATTCTCGTTGCTACCGAGGCCTCCGATAAAGTAAAACCTCATTCTTTCACCTCAATTTCCTTGATGATTCTGGCCGGATTTCCTGCTAAGACTACATTATCCCCAAAGGATTTTGTCACCACGGCCCCTGCTCCGACGACGACATTATCTCCTAGTGTAACGCCTGGAAGGATGATCGCTCCTCCACCTGCCCAGAAGTTATCTCCAATCGTTATTGGAGCACCATATTCTTTTCCTGCATTTCGTTCGTGTGGATCCAGAGGATGAAGAGGCGTGAGAAATTGACAATTGGGACCGATCATGGCGTTCTTCCCAATCCTGATCGGGCAGACATCCAGCATGGTTAGGTTCCAGTTGGCATAAAAGTTCTCTTCTAAGTGGATATTCACCCCATAATCACAAGCTAAAAAAGGGTGCAGGGAAAGATTTTCCCCAGTGGACCCGAACCAACTTTTTATGATTTGGCTTCGCTTCTCTCCGTCTGCTTCTTGGTTAAAGGCAAATTGCTTGCTCCGAGCTTCTTGCGCCAACCTCCTCAATTCTGGATCCATTGGACTGTAAAACTCACCGGCAATCATCTTTTCAAATTCAGTTTTCATATTTTCTCCCTTCCTATAGTAAAAAACCACTCATAGTGAGTGGACTTGTTTATCTCTTAATGGTACATCAGGTAACCATCGAAGAGCTCAAATATTTTTCCTATCGCTCGGAAAATAAGAGCCGCAACAAGGGCAACCAGCAAGAAGTAAGCTACAGCAAAAATCACACTAATGATCATCATGACACACTCCTTTTTAATGTACTTTTTCCACCCTCCATTATACTCCTGGCCTATTAAAGATTCAAGGAAAACGCTATCAATTTTTGATTTGTTTTCAATTTGTAATTTACAAAAATTTTCAGACTGTTCAAAAGTAACAGAAAGCAGGATTCTTGCTCAGATATCGTTTTAACTCTATCCTCCTGCTTTTGCTATTATGGAAAATGAAAGAAGAAATAATCGTTCTGTCAGAAAATATCATGAAAGGAATGCTATTTTCCCTCTTTTTTATCGGTCTTGTCTTTATCCTCTTCTTTTTCAGCGGCACCGTTGTTGACGGCTGACTTGAATTCAGAAAACATTTTTCCAAGCGAATGTCCTAACTCAGGCAAACGCTTTGGTCCAAAGATTAAGAGGGCTCCCAGGATAATAATAATCAGACCTGGTGCACCGATATCACGTAAAATTCCCATATTTATCTCCTTTTTTGTATACGGTTATAGATGATGCGACTGATGCCCAGGCTCACTTCATAGAGCAAGATAAGAGGCACAGTCATTGCTAGATCACTGATAAAATCAGCAGGGGTCAGGATGACTGCTAGTACCAGCAAAAGAAAGTAGGCTATTCGGCGATAGCGCCTTAACCAGTCTGGCGTTAAGATATGAATCGAGGTCAAAAAAGCTACAAGGACCGGCAATTCAAACAAGACACCCAGAGGCACGGTCGTATGAAAGACGAAGGTCAAGTAGTTCTGTGCCGTTAACTGGATGGTAAACTGGCCTTGTCCCAACTTCAAGAGTACCTCTAAGATAGCTGGACTAACCAGATAATAGCCAAAGAGCAAGCCTAGTAAGAAACAAATTAAACTAGCTGGCACATAGAGCAGAATAGCCCCTGCTTCTCCTTTTCTCAATGCTGGCTTTACAAATTGCCAGACTTGAAAGAGGGTGAAGGGCAGGGTGATGGTGAAAGCCATTAAACCTGCCAATTGCAAGTAGATGCTTAAAATATCATTAGGCCCAAGTACTAAGAGTTTTTCCCGAAAGCCAGCTGTCAAGTAGGCATAAAGCTGATCAGAAAACAAGAGGGCTCCACAAAAGACAAGGAAAAAACAAAGGATGCAAGCAATGAAGCGTCGTCTAAACTCGCTTAAATGCTCTACAATCGTGAGCCTTCTATCTTCATTTTTCATGCTGCTTCACCGTCACAATCACAATTATAAAGATAAACAGCATCTGACAAGCTACCACTTCCCAGCTCGGGTAGATCCCTGCCCAATCAATGGTTGGGAAATTACTCAAGATATGGTTGGGAAGCATATTGGTTAATTGGAGGGCGTGTAGGCTCACCCCTAGCATCTTAAGGCCAGAGCATAGATCATCCAAGTCAAGAGGAAGAAAATTTTATGCGGCTTGACCAAATGACTTGCCTTTGTCATAAGAATAGCAAGAATGGCTAAAACTGCCAGAGCTAAGCCGATCCCTAGGAAGAAATCAAAGGAACGAATACGAGGGAGGATCCCTACATAGAAAAGAATGGTCTCAGCTCCCTCTCGGAAGACAGCTAAGAAACTGAGAGCAAACATCGAAATGAAACTTCCAGTTGCAGTCACAGCCTTCATCTGCGTCTCCATGAATTGGTTCCATTTTTGAACAGAGGACTTGCGATGCAGCCAAATCCCAATGACAATCATCATCCCTACTGCGATGATCCCTACTGCTCCTTCGATCACTTCACGGTTGGAAGCTGAAGTTACAGCTGGGAATAAGAATTGAAGAGCAACTGCAATGGCGGCACTGGCCAGGATACCTAAAATAGCACCTGCATAGACCCATTTCAAGCCTTTGATCAATTTAGCTGACTTGAGAACTGTCACCAAAGCCATGACAATCAATAGCGCTTCGACTCCTTCACGCAAGAGGATCAACATGGCATCAACCGCCGAATAGGAGGCGGTGGTATCAATGGCAGACAAATCACTAATCAGGGCTTCCAACTGCTTTTGATACTTGCTTTCATTCCCCTTGACCATAATGACTGGACTTTGGCTTTCCACTCGGGTATAGAGGGCTGGATTGGTCGTGCTGACATCCCCTTCGATCGTTGGCCAAATGGTAATGAACTCTTTCATCACTTGACTAGCTTGGCTAGTGTCATTGGCTTGGAAGAGACTCAGAGCTTTCTTGAGGAGCTTAATCCCGTCTGAAAGGGTCAGATTGGTGGAGGTTTCCTCGATCTTTTCCCCACTGATAAATTGATCCAGTACATTCTTTAGGTCATTGTATGAAGATTGGATGGAGTCAAAGTTTGTAGGCTCTGTTTCGATCGCACTTCTCAAGAAGGAAATGGCTGTTTCTACCTTGCCGTAATAAGCGGTACTATAATCTCTGACAACCGCTTCATTCCGGGTCCAGGTGTTGTTTAAATCAGCGTAGGCCTTACGTGTTGCTTGGAGATCCTTTGCAGTGATGGATTCTTGAAGCTTCTCAAAGTAAGGTCGTAAGCGAGTTTCTAGCTTCCTTTTCAGCATCCAGATCGACTGGATTTTGCTCTTTTTCAAAGGCTAGCAAGGAAGTGGAGACAGTCACCAATTGTTTTTCTGTGATTTCGCCCTCCAAGTCCAGACTTTTCTGAACTTCCTTTCCTGCCTTAGAATCATGATTGGCTTTCTTCAGAAATTCTTCTTTTATCTCTGCGACAAGAGTGTGAGCCTTTTCTTGATCCTTATCCCGAACTGCTGTCGTCGCGTCGGTAATTTTGATAAAGAGATCACTATAAGACTCAGCTTGGACAGGGGTGACGATGAAAAAGAGACAGGCTACTAGGACGACTAGCAATTTATTCAAATAAGTCTTGACCAATGTATCCTCCTTCCTTCACACCTCCGAAGCAGGCAAAGAGGCCACTGCCAATATGGGTCACATATTCATTCATCTTATCGTCTGCCCCAAGATTGGTTTGGATTTTCACAAAGCGGTCTGGATCCTTTTGAAAAGCAATAAAAAGCAATCCTGCATCAAACTGCCCCGTTTTCGGATCAATCCCATCAGAGTAGGAATAAGAGCGACGCAAAATGGGTAGATCCACTTCTTTGGCCAAACGGACATGTGAGTCGACAGGTAAGAGGGAGAGATCTACTTCGTCAAACTCGTTTTTGCTTCCCAAACGGTGCACCACTTTCCTTATAGCGCCCAAAAAGTGTTTTTCTTGCTCCTGTAGGTTGGTACGATCCCAGGTTTCCAGGTGCATGATGATCCGGCGGACAGCCATATAAGAGCCATTTTTTTCATCCAGTCTTGACTATCAGCCCAGACCACCTTATCAAAATCTTTCTCTGTCGTGACATTGGCAGTCCCATCTTTAAAGCCAAAGAGGTTTCTTGGGGTTTCCATACGATCGCCAATAGCAGCAAAGCCTGATTGACTCCACTTCATGGTCACCTTATTGCGCCCTTTACGGATTAGGTTGCGGACGGCATGAAAGGCCACCTGCTCATCATCTGCACAAGCTTGGACAACGATATCACCACCTGTATACTGCTCTCTCAACTGTTCCTTAGGAAAAGCTGGCAAATCTCGGAAGAGTTTAGGACGTTTCTTCTCAAGTCCTAATTTTGTCAAAAAACTAGCCGAAACACCAAATGTTAAGGTGAGGCGATAAGGATTTAGTCCAACTGTTTCACCTGTATCACTTGGTGGCAAGAGGGCATTAGAGCCATCCTTTTTGACTAAGTCTCCGTTGACCAACTTCTCACTATAGTCCGTCCAGTCCTTAAACAACTGAATCAATTCGTTTTTATCTGTCGTCCTGAGATCGAGCACCACAAAATAAATATTCTTCTGCATGGGGGTTGTAATCCCCGCCTGGTGCTTGCCATAAAAACTAATCTCTTCTTGACCGTCTGCGATATTCTTAGAACCTTGCTCCTTATTAGCGAAAAAAGCAGAAGCACCGGATAGACCAAGTGCTAAGCCTGCTCCCCCAATACCTGCTTTTTTCAGAAATTCGCGACGATCCATTTTCTTTTCAAAAAATTTTTCGTCTTTTGTCATCGTTATTTACCGTTTAAAATGATTCCCATTTGAGAGAGAGGTTCTCCCAATTTTGTTACTGCTTCTGCTAGTTCTTTGGTATCCTCTTCTGTTAGATCTGTATACGATTTATAGTTGGATTCATCCGTCATATGTTTGTCTAACAAGTCATTCACAGCCTTGAATTCTGTCTCAAGGGTTTTCACTAGCTTGGCATCCTTCTTCTCGATGAGAGGTTTGAAGAGAGCAAAGATCTTCTCAGCTCCTTCGATATTGGCACGGAAATCATAAAGATCTGTATGAGAGAAGATTTCTTCTTCCCCAGTGATCTTTTGTGTAGCCACTTCATTCAAGAGGTCAACCGCACCTGTCAACATCATATCTGGCGTTACTTCTACTGTCGCAATCTTAGCTTTCAGCTCTTTGATATCATTGACCAATTGCTCTGCATATTTTTCAGTACCTTTGGTTGTATTTTCTTCCCACAAGATGCGTTCAATACGGTGGAAGCCAGACCAACCTTCTTCTGATTTGTTTTCGTCAACATAGTCAACCAGACGGAAGTCGATCTTGACATCAGACTCTCCAAAGCTTTCAGCGATTGGTTCAGAACGTTCATAAGACATCCGAATCAAAGGATAGACCTTCTTCGCTTCTTCTAAATCACCACTTTGAGGACTCTTTGAAATTCTTCTGTGTCTTTTAACAATTGATCAATTTGGCCTTGCACAAACTCCTTGTATTCGCTTGTCGCCTGATCCAAGGCTTTTTGGTCCTCTTTAGACAAAGTCACTGTCGATGAGGAACTTTTTGAGGTGGTTTTATTTGAGGAAGAATTGGCACATCCTGTTAATAAAGCAACAGATAAGAGAGCTACTGCAATTTTTTTCATGATTCTTTTCTCCTGGATTCGTTTTTTACGAGGACTATTATAACAAAGATTTTCTCATTTTTCAACAATTGTCAGAAAACTTTAATAAAATGAATTAAAGGAGCAACTCTTTCACCCGACCAATGTCTGTCTCTTTTACTACAAGGTAAATGCTATCTCCAAGATAGAGACGGGTGCTGCCATGCACTGTACTATTTTTGCCATTATGTTGGTGAGTAGTGATTAGAAGGTCTCTCGGTAGGTTCAAGTCTCGTACTTGACGACCTGCTATTTTCTCTGATACAGGAATTTCGATCAAGGTTAAGTCATCCGAACCACTGGTCACCTCAGGCATCAATTGTTCCAGCATAGCCTCGTAGACGGGGGCTCCTTTTAGTAGATCCATGGTAATGTAGGCTGTCAAAGTAACCAAGCCAATCGGCATCAAGGTTCGAATATCTCCAACCATTTCGGTCACTAGAATCATAGCCGTTAAGGGTGCTTTCGAAATCGCACTAAAATAACCACTCATTCCCAAAATGACAAACAAGGGCAGTTGATTAGACTGAATGAGACCGAACTGCAATAACACCGCATCAACCAAGGCTCCTAAGACAGAGCCTAGAGCTAGGATAGGAAGAAAGATGCCACCAGGAAGACCACTACCGTAACTGATCATACTCCAGATAAATCGCACTCCAAAATAAAAGATGAGCGTCTGGATACTAAGTGGGACATGGGCTAAATTCAAAACCAGCTGATTGCCACCACCCAGTAAGTGAGGAAAATAATAACCGATCGGTAAAATCAAAAGAAAGGCAAAGAATGGGTAATAGGGTACAGCCAGCTTAAAATATGCACCAAGCTTTTGATAAACACGACCAATATTTAAAACAGTAATTTCATAGAAATAACCAGTTCCGCCCAGAAAAACACCCATGACTAGGAAAATCCAATAGCTGGATAAATCGATATGGGGAATGTGATCTGGCATATTTAGAACAGGTGTTTGACCAAAGATGTTGAGGGAGACAAAGTTTGCTACCAAACTAGCAGCCAAGGTAGATACCCAGAAGACCCGAGAAAAGTGATGGTAGACTTCTTCTACTACAAAGAGAAGACCCGCAATTGGTGCATTAAAGGCTGCCGCCAAACCCGCAGCGGCCCCGCTAGCAATCAAGGCCCTTTCTTCTACTGGACTAAGAGCAAGTTTTTTAGCTAACCCCTTGCCTCCCATGGCGCCAAGTTGAATACTTGGTCCTTCACGACCTAACATTAAGCCACTTGCAATTGAAAGTGTCCCTAAAATGTATTTTTGCCAAAGGGTAGTCCACCAGTCTATTTGAAGTAAACCTTTTAATTCTGCTTCCACTTGGGGAATACCGGAACCTTTTACGTTTTGGTTCTTTTTGATCAGTTGACTAGCTAGTAGAATAATAAAAAGATACATAGAGAGAATGATAATCCAATTGATTGGACTTCTTCCTAGATCCTTATACAGCCCCTGCACAAAATGAAAGAAATGTTCAATAAAAAAACGAAAACTCGAGACGATGGCGCCAACTACAAGTCCCACTAAAACACCTCTGCTAACCTGAGTTAGAATAGAACTTGAGCTCGCTTGAAATTCTTTTTGGATCTGCTGACTTTGTTTCATAAATTCACTTAAACTCCAAGATTAATTGCCTTTATTATACTATTTTTCATAGCTCTTGAGTATGAGATAATCAAAAAAACGCCCTAATGAGCGTTTTTTGAACTTCATTATTTAGCAGTAAGTGCTGCCATTGTGATGTAGTTGTATGGTTTATTGAAGTGTGGCAAGAAGAACAAGTCTGTCAAAGCCAATTTTTCAATTGTTACATGTTCTTGGATTGCCAATGAGAACATGTGGATACCCATTGAGATTGCAGCATCGCGTGATACCATTTGGGCACCAAGGATTTCACGACTATCTTGATCATAAACGATCTTGATAGCAACTTCATGGTTGTCATGTTTGATAAATTCTGGTTTTTGAAGATCGTTAAAGCCAGTTTCAACAGCGTTATAACCTGCTGCTTTTGCTTTTTCAAGAGTCAAACCAGTTGAAACCATGTGAAGTCCATAGATAGAAATACCGTTAGATCCTTGCACACCGATTCCTTCAAGCTCATGTCCGCAAGCGTTGTAAGCACCTACGATACCAGTACGTACCGCATTGAAGCAAGTGCGATGTAGCTAGTGTCTTTACGAGCGTTGTCATAAACAGTCGCACAGTCACCGACAGCGTATACACCTGGAAGTGAAGTTTCTTGTTTCTTGTCTACAAGGAAGGCACCGTTGCGGAAGAGTTCAATCTTTCCATCGGCAAGAGCTGTGTTAGGACGGAAACCAACCGCAAGAACAACCATGTCCACATCGAATGTTTCTTTGTCAGTTACCAAGCGTTCTACTTTACCGTCACCTTGGATCGCTTTAACAGTTTGACCAAGTGCCAAACGGATGTTGTGGTCTTCCAAGTTTTTAGCCATCATTTGTGTGAAGTCTTTATCATAGTATCCGTTCAAGACAGTGTCTACGATATCAACAAGAACGACTTCTTTTCCAAGACGTTCGAATGCTTCAGCAAGCTCAACCCCGATGTATCCACCACCGACAACAGCGATACGCTCAAGGTGTTTGCTCTTGTCTTCAAGTTTGTTGATAACTTCTTCAGCATTTTGGTACAATTTAACGAATTGTACATTTTCAAGAGTCGCTTTGAATTCACGGTTCCCTTTAACGATTTCAACACCTTCAATTGGTGGCAAGATTGGAGTTGAACCAGTTGCAAAGATCAATTTTTCGTATGATTCTTTGTGCTCTTTTCCGTCAACTTCTGCAGTCACAACTTTGTTGTCGTAGTCGATCGAAAGAACTGGTGAGTTCATGTAAACTTTAGCGCCTTTAGCTTCTAATTTTTCTTTATCAGAATAGAACAAGCCTTCAGGACCGTCAATTTGTTCACCAATCCAAAGAGCCATTCCGCATCCAAGGAATGAGATGTTTGAGTTTTGGTCAAAAACAACGATTTCATTTTCGTTTCCAAAATTATCCAACATTGTGTTGATACATGCAGTTCCAGCGTGGTTAGCACCCACAACTACGATTTTACTCATAGAAAAAATCCTACCTTTAATTTTATTTACCTAACAATTATAACATGAAAATGATATCGTTTCCAAATTTTTTGCTTACAATTTGTGATAATATTTTCAAATCTCTCAGCATAAGCCATGAAAAATGTCAATAAATTTGCTTGGAGGGATTGTGAAATGGCTTTCTTTTTGATAAACTTGAAGTAGGTGAATATTGGAAAGGTGGTTTACTATTTGTGGAACTAACTAGTCGATCCGAACGCTAATGGGCTCCACCATAACCGTTTCGATTTCTCATCAACAAGCAGACCAAATACTGGCTAATTGTTTTGCCCTCCTTCGAACTTATGAGCACCGCTTTAGTGCCAATGACCCTTCTTCTGAATTGATGGTGGTCAATCGAAAGGCTGGCATTGAACCCGTAAAGGTTCATCCTGATCTTTTTTCACTGATTGCTCTAGGAACCAGACACAGTCAGGCCCAAGGAAGCCATTTAAATATCGCAATTGGTGCACTTGTCCAAACCTGGAGAATTGGTTTTTCTGATGCAAGGAAGCCTGACAAAGAGGAAATTGAACAAAACTTGAAAATCATAGATCCTCATCAGATTTGCTTAGATCCAGATCATCAAACTGTTTTTCTCAAAAGAAAAGGGATGAAAATTGATCTAGGAGCTTTAGCTAAGGGATTTAGTGCTGATTTACTAGCTAGTTACCTCAGGAGTCAGGGGATTAAGCAGGCTTTAATTGATTTGGGCGGAAATATTCTTACCCTTGGGTTAAACCCTGTCAGTCATCGCCCTTGGCGAATTGGGATTCAAAATCCTCAGCTACCAAGAGGGGAACATTTACTAGTTCTATCTGTAACAGATAAGTCCGTCGTGACGTCAGGGACATATGTTCGTCACCTCGATGTAGACGGCCAGTCCTTCCATCATATTTTTGATCCTCAAACCGGCTATCCTGTCGAAACGGAATTGGCAAGTCTCACGATTATTTCTGATCGATCAGTTGACGGAGAAATTTGGACAACGCGCTTGTTCGGTGAAGAACCGACCGACATTTTAAAGATTGTTGAAACCTTACCTGGCATCGATGCTATTTTAGTTTATCAGTCAGGTCGCCTCGCCTATACTAGTGGGCTTCATGATTATTTGTAATTTTATTTTCAGAAAGGAATTTCCATGACAAAACTTATTGCGATCGTTGGAACAAACTCCAAACGTTCAACAAACCGCCAATTACTTCAATACATGCAAAAGCATTTTGCTGACAAGGCAGAGATTGAGTTAGTTGAGATTAAAGATATCCCTGTCTTCAACAAACCAGCCAACAAGCAAGTCCCTGAAGCTATCTTAGAGATTGCTGCTAAAATCGAGGAAGCTGATGGCGTTATTATTGGAACACCGGAATATGATCATTCCATCCCTGCCGTCTTAATGAGCGCACTAGCTTGGCTATCTTATGGTATCTATCCATTGCTAAGTAAACCAGTGATGATTACTGGTGCTTCCTATGGTACACTTGGTTCATCTCGTGCCCAATTGCAACTTCGTCAAATCTTGAACTCACCAGAAATCAAAGCAACTGTCCTTCCAGACGAATTCTTGCTTTCTCACTCTCTTCAAGCATTTGATCAAAATGGTGACTTGGTAGATCTTGATGTCATCAAGAAATTGGATGCCATCTTTGATGACTTCCGTATCTTTGTTAAAGTGACTGAAAAATTGCGCAACGCTCAAGAATTGCTTCGCAAAGATGCAGAAGACTTCGACTGGGAAAACTTGTAAGATAGGAGACATACTAGCATGAAATTTGTAGGACTTGTAGGATCGAACTACGATCAATCATATAACCGCAAACTTTTGGAATTCATCCGTCGTCAATTTAAGATTAAATTTGAGTTGGAAGTTTTGGAAATTGATGATGTTCCAATGTTTAACCAGGATGAAAAATGGGACGAAAGTTTCCAATTGCGTCTCCTTAACAATAAAATTACCCGCGCTGATGGTGTTATTATTGCAACACCTGAGCACAACCATACTATTTCAGCGGGTCTAAAATCTGTTTTAGAATGGCTTTCTTATGAAGTTCATCCTTTTGAAGCAAACCTGTGATGATTGTCGGTGCCTCATACTACGACCAAGGGACTTCTCGTGCTCAAGTTCACCTTCGTAAGATTCTTGATGCTCCAGGTGTCAATGCCTATACCCTTCCAGGAAACGAATTCCTTCTCGGAAAAGCGAAAGAGGCTTTTGATGCAGATGGCAACATCACAAACGAAGGAACCGTTAAATTCCTTGAAACTTGTTTAGATAACTTTGTTAAATACGTAGGAGTCGTTTCTAAATTGAAAAAACCAAAACCAATTGAACCAGAAGACTTGGATTGCGGAAAACCAATCGCTACTACTATCACTGAGGTTGATCCAGATGATCCAGATTGGGTAGAAAAAGTTGCAGAAATTACAGGAGCTGTATCAGGCGATACTTATGTTAAATTGGACCATGGTATCCTGACTGTTAATCAAATCGATATGTTCTTAAAAGCTATGCCATTTGAATTAACTTATGCAGATGACAACAATCAGTTCCTTTACTACAATAACGCTCACCAAGATCCAGATACGATGTTTGCGAAACGCGTGCCACCACAATCTGGTAGCCGGATGTCAACTGTTCACGGGTCACTTCCACCAGCACGTATGAAAAACGTTGAATGGGTCATCGGTACTCTTCGCAACGGAAACCAGGAATATGTTCGTACCATTGTTCCAGGGTCTCCTGAAGGTGTGATCAATACTCACAACTACCAAGCTATGTACTATCCAGATGGTTCATATGCTGGTATCAACGAAATCGTCTTTAACTTCCAGCCATGGTTGGATTGGTACCTTCAAACAACTGGTCAACGCCTTGTAGGCGGTAGCGGACCATTCGCTCCTGCTGGTGGTCATGGGGATGCAGATGCAACTTCAGGTGCTTCCGATGCTGGAGGACACGGTGACGGAGCTCCTGATGCTACATCTGGTGCAAGCAACTAATAAAAAAATGAAGCTTTACGCTTCATTTTTTTATTTCAACTCTTTGATAATCTTCTTGGCATCTTCGTTTGAAATAGCCCCTAATTGAACATGTCCAATCTTTCCTTGGCTATCGATAAAGACTTCAGTAGGGATCGAACGAACCTGGTAATCCATAAAGGCAGATCCGTCTGGATTGTACAAAACAGGCACTGATTGATAATCTTGTTGGGCAAACCATTCAACAAACTCATCTTCTGTTTTTTCCCCTTGCATTCCAGGCGCCATAACGGTAAGAATCTCAAAGTCCCGGTCCTTTTCTTCAACTAATTTATTGAGTTCAGGCATGCTTTGGCGACAAGGACCACACCAAGTCGCCCAGAATTTCAAGTAAACCTTTTTACCTCTGTAGTCTGAAAGTTTAACCGTATTTCCCTTCATGTCTTTGAGTTCAAAGTCACTCGCTTCTGTTCCTACCAGAGGATGTTTACTAGTAGTCGTGTTTGTCGTTGTTTGATCATTCATATTGTTCATGTTGTTCATACTACTCTCACTTGATTGCTTCATGGAACAAGCAGTCAGTAAAGCGAGTGAGAGGATTGAAAAACAAGTATATTTAATAAATTTCACGGTAAAAAACCTCCATTTGATTTATGAAAAAATAGCGGACAAGCTATTCAATTGTCCCAAGAGTAACAAAATCCCCATAATGATGATGATCAAGCCACCAATCTTCTTTAGTAACAAGAGATGGGGTTTTAGACGATTAAAGTATGGGAGAACGATCCCAGACGCTAAGGCCAAAAGTAAAAACGGAATGGCCATCCCTAATGTATAAATGAAAAGGTAAAGAGCTCCCATCAAGGCATCTTGTCCATTTGATGCTGCTAAGGCAAGTACAGAGCCGAGAACAGGACCAATACATGGCGTCCAGCCAAAGCTAAAACCAAGCCCAAGGAGAAAAGCAGAGAACAACTCATTCTTCTGTTTGTTGGCCCCGAAATCCATTGTCTTCTGCTTCTCTAGGAAGTTGAAATGAAAGACTTCCATCTGATGAAGACCAAGGATAATGATGAGGGCTCCCATCAAGTAACGGAACCAATTGGTGTACATGATTTGACCAAGCAAACCTGCCCCGAAACCAATGATAAGGAAAATAACAGAAATACCTGCGATAAAACACAAGGTCTTTACAATCCCATGCCAGCGAATCTTTTTCCCAAAAAGCTGGATGGATTTTTCCTGATCGCTTCCTAGCAAGACGCCGATGTATACCGGAAGCAAAGGAAAGACACAGGGAGAGAAAAAGGAGAGAATGCCTGCCAGAAAGACAGTAAATGAGAAAACGATTTGATTCATAAAACACTCCGTATATTGATATGCTACAACTAGTATAGCATTCAAATCCTTAAATTGAAAATTTCTGCTACGCTTTGATTTCTAAAGAATCATTTAGAAACTAGTTTCAAAACCAAACAAAAACTCCAAAGAAGATAGCTTTGGAGTTTAATTTTCTACTTATTCTTCTGCTGCACTTTGTTTATTTGGCAAGAAGAGAGAAAGGACAATACCAACTACTACTGGTAGTAACCATGGGAGGGATTGGGCAGCAAATGGCAAAGTTTTAATGATAGTAGCTAAGCCTGAAATTTTGAAGGTGCTGGCAAGAACATCTGCAATCGCCACCAGGCTGACTGCAAAAATGGTTATTTGCATCCCTGGTTTTGAAAGGTCGATAAATTTATTGACAATTACTATCAACACAATGGTAATGGTGATTGGATAGAGGATCATCAAAACAGGTAATGAGAAGGTAATAATCGCGTTCAAACCAAGGTTGGCAATTGCAAACCCAATTAGAGTGAAAACTGTCGCATAGACCTTGTAAGAAATCTTAGGGAAGGTATTGTGGAAGAATTCTCCTGTAGATACGATCAAACCGGCTGTTGTTGTGAAACAAGTCACCGTCACCATACCTGCAAGGAAGATTTGAGCGACTGGGCCAAGATAGCCTTGGTTGCTTCTGAGAGGACATAGACCCCTTTATTGGCATCGGATGCCATCACTTCTGGTGGAATTGGGAAGTGGTTTCCAAGGTATCCCAAGCCGATATACAAAATACTAAAGCCAATGGCTACAACGACTCCAACAATCCAGATGGTTTTAATGTATTCTCTTTTACTAGAAAAACCAAGTTGATTGAGTGTAGTTACCGCAATGACACTAAAGGCTACTGAAGCGAGAGCATCCAAGGTGTTGTACCCCTCAAGGAAACCTTGCCCAAAGGCAGACGCTTGGTAGGCTTCTGTTGCCACTTGTGGCGCGTGTCCGCTGTACTTGAGGGCACCAAGGACAACTAGTACAACAATCAAAATCGCAAAGACAGGTGTTAAAAACCGACCAATACTATCGAGGATTTTAGAAGGATACAAAGCAATCAAATAGGCTAAACAGAAATAAATTAAGGTAAAAATGAAAAGACTAAGCCTACCACTTGCTTGTCCCAACAAAGGGGGCAATCCCAACCTCGTAGGAAACAGTTGCCGTTCTTGGAATAGCAAAGAAGGGACCAATAGACAGATACAAGGCTACCAGATAAACGATGGCAAACCAAGGAGCAATTTTTCGTGAAATCTCATGAATATACCCTTTCGGATTGAGTGTCCCAATGATCAAGGTAATAATTGCAATCCCTACTCCCGATAAGACAAATCCAGCAATAGCTGGCCAAAAATGGCTACCCGACTGGGCACCTAGCGCAGGTGGAAAGATCAAATTCCCTGCACCGAAGAAAATACCAAATAACAGCAAACCTGTTAAGGAACCTTTTCGTAACATGTGTTCTCCTTTACATTTTTCAATCTTATCTAGTATAACAGCTTTCATGCTTCGGAGCAATCATTTTTACTGAATTTATCTTATTTAACAGAAAGCTTTTAGTATGAACAAGATATTCTTTCTTCTCCAATGAAAATAGCCTCTTGATCTCAATTATGATACAATTTAATCACTAATACATCTAGGAGTCATCATGTATCTCTATTTATTCTGGTTGGTTCCAGCTACCATTTTTCTAGTCTTTTTTCTCAGCGATCGCAGAAGACTTCTAAACGCTTATCTCTTTTCAATAAGTTTAGGCCTTTTCCTCCTGATTTCTGCACTTTTACTGGTCGTTCGAGCTAGGCTTTGGTTTAACCAAGAGGTGGCCATCATTATCTTCGCAGTTCTAGCCATCCTTATTCTCCTTAGCATTGTCATCTCATCTATCTTTCTCCTTTTCAATGGGCGTCAGATGATGACCTATGAAGGCAAAAGACTGGCTAATCTCCTCTCTCTTCTCTATGGCATCTTTATTATCGGAGCTTTGGCGTTTCATTTCCTTCCCTATTTCCCAGGGAAATATCTCTTCATGCATCTGGCTGATTTTGCCCTCTTTTACTCAACCTTTCTTTACCTTTCTTATGTTTTATATGGGACCTTTTGCAATTACTTTCCCATTCGTAAAGAGCCGGATGCTATTATCGTTCTTGGCTCAGGTTTAATTGGGGATAAAGTCCCACCACTTTTGGCCCAGCGTCTAACGAAAGGAAAGGCTATCCACGACCAATTCCAAGGCCGGCCGATGCTGATTGTTTCTGGTGGACAAGGTGCAGATGAGTTAACCTCAGAGGCGGAAGCTATGGCAAACTACTTGATAGAACACGGGGTCCCAGAGGAGTCCATTCTGATTGAGAATCGTTCACGTACAACATTTGAAAATCTGACCTTTAGTAAGGCTATTCTTGAGGAAGAAGGACTAGGAAAACACGTTTTAGTCGTGACCAATTCTTTTCACGCTCTTCGTGCCGGCGTCTTTATGAGACGATTAAAAATCCATGGTCGTAGTGTTGGTTCAAAAACAGCCTTTTACTATCTCCCATCGGCTTGGATCCGAGAAACGGTTGGGCTAGTCTCCCTCTATTGGAAATGGCACGCTGCTTTCTTAGTTTTTCTATTTCTGCCTTGGCTCTTTTCACAAGTCATAAGACTGATTGATGTCATTTTCAACATCTAAAGAAAGAGGCTGGGACAAAAGTCCTAGCCTCTCAATTGTCTGTGGATTGTCGAGCAAGACGCAGTGGTTGATTGGGCTCTACTACGCTGATTTCATCAGCTTTTACAGCCCTACTCAACTGTGCGGAGGTGGGACGACGAAATCGAATTCTAACGAATGACCGATTTCTGTCCCACTCTCTTTTTTTCTAATCTTCACTAAAACGTCTGTATTGGATGCGGAAATCAAAATAATTCTCTTCCTGAAGTTTGCGGAAGATATCACGATAGGCCTCCTCGTCAAAGTCTTCTCCTCGGTAGAGGATTTCAAAACTAAGCCCTTCATATTCAAGAAAGGCATTGGCTGTTTTGAAGCCGTTCCGCAAATAGAAGTCCATCCGAGCCTGTCGCTGTTCTAGATTATCACATTCTTCATCCAATCGCTCAACTTCTAACAACATGGTCCGCTGGTAAAATTCTACTAATTTCTCAATGATTTCTTGACCGTAGCCGTGGCTTCGCAAGTGAGGCATAATGGCAAAGAAGCTGACATAAAAGGCCTTGGCATTTGAAATAGCAAAGGCAAATCCGACAAATTCCTCCTCATTATAAAAAGCAAAAAAATGAGCATCCTCATTGTCCGTATAGCGTAAAAACTCCGATAAAGGAATCCGTTCCTCTTCAGGGAAAGCTTCGATATTCAATCGTTCAACCTTATCGAGATCTGGGAACGTTTCAGTGATTAATTGGCTGGTTAAGCGCATAAAGCCTCCATTTCTGCTACGATTATAGCAAATAAAATAAACACCTTCAAGAAATCTGTCTTCTTGAAAAAGCTAGTATGTAGACTAACAAAAGGCTGGGATAAAAGTCCTAGCCTCTCAATTATCTTTGGATTATCGAGCAAGACGCAGTGGTTGTGTGGGCTCTACTACGCTGATTTCATCAGCTTTTACAGCCTTACTCAACTGTGCGGAGGTAGGACAACGAAATCGAATTCTAACGAATGACCGATTTCTGTCCCACTCTCTTTTACGCTATTATTCAACTTCTTCTCTTTTGGAGAATTGGCTCATGTACAATTCGTAATAAAATCCTTGTGCAGCCAAGAGGGACTCATGATTTCCTTGTTCGATGATTTGCCCTTCTTTAAGGACTAAAATCTTATCCGCTTCTTGGATAGTAGACAAGCGGTGAGCAATGACAAAACTAGTTCGCCCTTTCATCAAGTTCTTCATAGCCTTTTGAATCAAGAGTTCCAGACGCGTATCCACTGAAGAAGTTGCCTCATCCAAAATTAAAATCTTTGGATCAGCTAGAAGGGCTCGCGCAATGGTCAACAACTGCTTCTGGCCCAAAGAGATATTACTAGACTCCTGATTCATCTCCATGTTGTAACCACCCGGAAGGGTCCGGATAAAGTGGTCCACATTAGCAGCCTTAGCAGCAGCAACAATCTCTTCATCTGTTGCTTCCAAGTTCCCAAAGCGTAGATTTTCTTTAATCGTCCCTTCATAGAGCCAGGCATCCTGAAGGACCATCCCAAACTGCTTGCGATAGTCTTGGCGAGATAGGTCGCGGATATCATGCCCATCCACTGTAATGGATCCCTTGGTCACGTCGTAGAAACGCATAAGGAGGTTGATGAGGGTCGTTTTCCCTGCTCCTGTCGGTCCGACAATAGCCACCATCTCACCAGGGTTAACCTCTAGGTTAAAATCACGGATCAGCGGTTTATCTTCTATATATTGGAAGTCTACATGGTTAAAGCTAACCTGCCCTGTCAGTTCTTGTCCAGAGATTCATTTTTACCGAGCACTTCATCTGGTTCATCAAGGACTTGGAAGACCCGGTCTAGTGAAGATTTGGCACTTTGCAAAGTGCCAGCTAACTGGCTCAAATTTTGAATAGGCTGATTGATCTGCCAGACATACTGGACAAAAGCCTGCATATTCCCAACTGTAAGACGACCGGCAAGAACTTGAATAGCTCCGATAACTGCGACCAAAAGGTAGGTCAAATCAGAGATGGCATTAAGAACTGGCATCATCAGTCCAGAAATAAAATTCGCTTTAAATCCAACTTGTTGGAGACGACGAGTAATGTCACGGAATTCTTCTTGTGATGATTCTTCACGTACATAGAGTTTTAAGACGTTGAAACCACTCAAGTTTTCCTGAACAAAACCATTTAAAGCCCCAAGGACATCAGCCTGCTCTTTAAAATAAGGTTGCGATTTCTTCATAATAAGCTGGGCACCGAAGAAGGTGATCGGAATAGAAGCAATCACGATTAAGCCCAATGTGAGGTTGAGATAAAGCACCATAGCAATGACCAAGCTTAAGGTGAAAATCGCATTTACTATTTGTAGGAAAGATTGTTGCAAGGCATTGGAAACCGTTTCGACATCACTAGTGAAGCGACCAAGAAGATCTCCAAATTGGTGCTGATCAAAGTAAGAAACGGGGATGCGATTAATTTTTTCAGATAGGTCATTACGCATATCCTCAATCATGCTTTGAACAGCATTGGTCATGAAGTAATTCGAATAATAAGATCCGAGTTCATACAAGACTCCACGGAAGAGATAGACAACCATGACCCAGCCAACATAGCCCGCATTAATCTCAGCTCCTGCTACTCCTCTAGCCATATCTGTCAGGTTAGCAGTTAATTCCGTAATCGCGAGTCCTAGGATATAGGGTTCGATGACACTCATAATCACACTCAGAATTTTTAAAAGAGTAGCGAAAATAACGGCAAAGCGATAAGCTTTTAAGTAGCCCCAAAGGCGTACAAAACTGGAACGTTTTTCTTTCATTTTCTCCTCCCTCCTATTCTTCTGTCAATGATTGATTATTCAATTGTGAACGGGCAATCTCACTGTAGATTTCATTGCTTGCTAACAGTTCCTCATGTGTCCCACGACCAACGATTTCTCCATGGTCCAAGACAATGATTTGATCCGCATCCATAATGGTCCCAACCCGCTGGGCTACGATTAAGACGGTCGCATCTCCTGTCACTTCTTTTAGACGTCTTCTCAGCGTTGCATCTGTCTTATAGTCAAGAGCCGAGAAGGAATCATCAAAGATATAGATATCCGGCCCCTTAACAACTGCACGTGCAATCGATAACCGTTGCTTCTGACCGCCAGAAAGGTTACTTCCCCCCTTCAGCTAAATGAGTGTCAAACTGCTCTTCCTTGCTCTCGATAAACTCCTTAGCTTGGGCTACATCTGCTGCCTTATTTAGTTCTTCTATACTTGCGTCTTCCTTCCCATAGCGAAGGTTTTCAGCGATGGTCCCTGTAAAGAGCAAGGCTTTCTGCGGGATAAATCCAATCTTATAGCGCAAGGCTTTAACGTTAAAATCACGCACATCCACGCCATCGACCAAGATTTTCCCTAAGGTAACATCATAGAATCGAGGAATGAGCTGAACGAGAGAGGATTTCCCAGAACCAGTCGATCCGATAAAGGCAATGGTTTCACCCGGTTTAGCCTTAAAAGAAATATTGTGAAGGACTGGGTTCTCTGTTTCACCAGGATAGGCAAAAGTGACATTGTCAAACTCCAGATAACCCTTGGTTTCTGTCTCAGTAACCCCGTTTTCATTAGGATCAATAGAAATCGGCATGTCAATGATTTCTTTCAAACGATGACTGGAGACAGCTGTCCGTGGGTACATGGTAAAGAGATTGGCTAGGAAAAGGAAAGAAAGCAAGGCATGGAAACTGTATTCGATAAAGGCGACAAGATTCCCAATTTCTAAGCTCCCATCCCCCAGAGGATCCAAGGCAAACCACACAATCGCTACAATCATCGCAATGATGATTTGAACAAAAAGTGGCTCCGTCAAACCAGTCAATTTAAAGAGTTTATTGGAATTGTCCGCATAGACTGCATTGGCTTGGCCAAACTTTTCTTCCTGGAATTCCTCACGTGCAAAAGCACGAATAACCCGGAGGCCTGTAAGATTTTCTCGCGCATATTGATTGAGCTTATCCAGAGTTTCCTGCTGCTTCTCTGACAAAGGCTTGGTCTTAACAGCGACATACCAGACGACCACGGCTAAAAATGGCATCGAAATCGCCACAATCCAGGCAAGCGAAGGACTCGTTTGTAAAATCAAGAGAATACTTGACACCATCATGATGGGAGTAATGACCCCAAGTTTTAACATCTGGTCAGAAAACTGCATCAGGACAAAAGCATCAGATGTCATCCGCGTCACTAAAGAAGAAACGCCAATCTTTTCATATTCATGGTGAGAATATTCCTGAAGCTTCTCATAAAGATCATTCCGCATATCCATAACCATGGTTGTAGTAATCTTCCCAACCGCATAGGCCAAAACAATTCGACCAAGAATTCCGACGATGATCACACCAAACATAACCCAGGCCCAGAAATAAACACGCTCTATATCTCTCGGATTGATCCCCTCATCAATCATACGGGCCAAAACAGTTGGCAAACCGAGGTTAACAATCACAAAAAAGATGGCTGCTGTAAAATTCAAGCACAACCATTTTGGATATTTTCTCAAATAGGACCAAATATATCCCATACCTTTCTCCTCCCTATACAATAAAAAAGCACCCTCAAGTACTTTTTAAATGATTCTAGAAAGCTGACACGCCCTCTTCTATGCAACCTTATTATACCAGAACCCTAGGAGGCTAGCAAGGAAAAGAGTTGATGAAAACCAAGGAATAAAAAGAGAGTGGGACAGAAATCGGTAATTCGTTAGAATTCGATTTCGTCGTCCCACCTCCGCACAGTTGAGTAGGGCTATAAAAGCTGATAAAATCAGCCTAGTAGAGCCCACTCAACCACTGCGTCTTGCTCTACAATCCAAAGACAATTGAGAGGCTAGGACTTTTGTCCCAGCCTCCTAGATACGATTATTTTTGACGTTTGAATTTTGCATCTTTGAAGAAAGCAAATGTTTCGCTATCGTTAGACTTAAATTTACTCAAGTCCAAAGTTAAAACATCCCCGTCAATCTTATACTTGACTTTATCATTACCACCTTCTTCTGACTCAAGAGTTTTGCTACCTTGATCAGCTTTTAGGTCAAATGATTTCTTTCTATTATTTCCTAGGGCATTCATTTCAACAGTCAATTTGGCTTTTTTATCTTTAATTTCGATCGTCATTGACAAAGAAATTTGATCAGCGACTTGCTCAAGTTGCTCTTCAGTAGCCCCTTGCTCTTTAAGGATGCTTTTAATTTGTTCCTTCTCAGCTTTATAGACATATTTCCCATTATCACTAGTTGTAGAACCACAAGCTACAAGGAAAACCGCACCAACTGCCAACAAAGTAGCAAGGACAAGACGTTTAAAGTATTTCATCAGAAATCTCCTTTTTTGTTTATAAAATTATTCTATCAAAAAAATGGAAGTTTAACAATATAATAAATTAGTAAGAACTTGATAATGACTTGAAGCAATTGATGAGCCTTACATTCAAAATAATTTAAGGCTGAGATTTTGTATGTTACCTATTTATCAGAATCCTCTTCTAACCATAAGATTTTATTCTTTTGATCTACTTTTAAATCCACAAACTTCTACTGCTATACTAACTGAAGCAAAAATGGTTTCAATGTTATCCTTAATTTCCAGTTCCACTTTTACTTTTATTTGATCAACGAAAAGACTGGCTCCACTATTTGTTCCACCTTTACAAGAGGCTAGAAGTAAAGTACAAAAAGCAAACAAAGCAAATAACCAGACTTAGAACAAAAGTAAGTATATAACAAATAAAGATCTAACTTCAAAATGGTACACAAAAAACCGAGGTCTAAACCTCGGTTTTCATTTTGATTGGAAACTCTATTATTTAAGAGTAACTGAAGCTCCAGCTTCTTCCAATTTAGCTTTGATTTCTTCAGCTTCAGCTGTAGCAACACCTTCTTTAACAAGTGCAGGTGCACCATCAACAAGTTCTTTAGCTTCTTTAAGACCAAGACCTGTGATTTCACGTACAACTTTGATAACGCCGACTTTCTTGTCACCTGCAGATGTCAATTCAACGTCGAATGAATCTTTAGCAGCACCAGCGTCAGCAGCACCAGCTGCAGCAACAGCTACAGGAGCAGCTGCAGTTACACCAAATTCTTCTTCGATAGCTTTTACAAGGTCGTTCAATTCAAGGATTGAAGCTTCTTTAATTTCAGCAATAATGTTTTCAATGTTCAATGCCATTGTTATTTCCTCCAAATAAGTTTTAATTTTTTTATTTATATTTTTTTGTAGCTAGGCTACGCTGCGTAGCTTAAGATTAAGCTGCGTCTTCTTTGTTGTCTGCAACCGCTTTGACTGCAAGAGCAACGTTGCGCACTGGCGCTTGAAGTACAGAAAGGAGCATAGAAAGAAGTCCTTCGCGGTTTGGAAGAGTTGCAAGAGCAAGGATCTCTTCTTTAGATGCGACAGCGCCTTCGATTGCACCACCTTTGATTTCAAGTGCGTCAGCGTTTTTAGCAAAAGTCGTTCAAGATTTTCGCTGGTGCGATAACATCTTCGTTAGAAAATGCTACTGCAGATGGTCCAACAAAAACAGATGCAAGATCTTCAAGACCAGCTTTTTCAGCTGCACGACGTAAGATTGAGTTTTTAATAACTTTATACTCAACTTCGCTTCCACGAAGCTCACGACGAAGAACTGTATCTTGTTCAACTGTCAAACCACGAGCGTCTACAACGACGATTGATGCAGCAGCTTTCATTTTCTCAGCTACTACGTCAACTAGTTCCGCTTTCTTAGCAATAATTGCTTCACTCATTAGTGTGTTCACCTCCGTAATTATTTTGCTTGGGGAATTTTTCCAAAAGAAAAACGCGCCCAAACCTAGACACGAAAGTACAATACGCTTCTTTTTACATGATACGTTTTGTCCTCGGTAGGATACTTATGAGTCGAGCTCCCCTACTGTCTTAGGCAGTTTTTTCAAACCGTTATTTAGTTTATCACATAAAAAAAAAGAATGCAAGTATTTTTGCAAACTTTTTTTAAAAATAGTTAATCTTTATAGATAGTCTTAGTACGATTGAGCCATGCATAGGCCAAGCCCATGATGACTCCTCCTCCTACCCAGTTCCCTACAAAAGTGACAGTGTAATGACGAAGAACATTGAAGAACTCTAGGTGAGGCAAATCTTTAGAAATAGAATTAAACGTAGCCAGTGAGAAGGAAGCAAAGTTTGCAGCAATGTGTTCATTGGTAAGGAAAACAAACATATAAATTGCTGACAAAGCCATCAGAACTTTCGCTGTTTCATCTTTAAAGAATAAATAGGACAAAATAGCTATATTAACAAAGATGTTGGCAATAATCCCTTCAAAGAAGACCAATTGATTAGAGCGTTGCAATTTCATCTCTACAACCGAACCAAGGAAGCCCTTTGGATTCAAATTAGCAAAAGCACTTGTCTGACTGAAGAGAAATGCGAGTAACAAGGCACCAACTAGATTAAAAATGTGCAATAGAGTAAAATTTCTAAAGCTTTCTTCCAATCAATCTTCTTTAGATAAACACCAGCTGTCAGGTACATCATATTTGAAGTCGTTAACTCACTATTTAAGAATAGTAAATAAACCAATCCCCACGCAAAAATAAATGGGAATAAGAAACGACCAGAACCTGGCAAGAAAGTGTTGAGAAGATCTGCCCCCACAATCCCTACAGCAGTACTCATTGTCAAAAACGCACCCGCGAACATAGAGCGAACCGCATAACGAGCTTTAGATGCCGTATACAATTCTTCCTTCTTCTGACATGCTGCTTCTACCTTAAGAACAAAATTTGATTCTCCCATCTGAATCTCCTTATATATTGAATTTGTGAACTTCTTCATTATATCATAGAATAGACTTTCTGAAAAGGTTTTCAGAAAAATTTAAAGTAAAAATCCTGAGTCCCACAAGAAAAATAAATAAATCGATTTAAAACGATAAAATAAAAAAACAGACTTTGAGAGTCTGTTTGAAATTCAATTTAAATCATATCTTACAAGAAACGATTCGCCCAAGCGATATCCAAGTTCAAGATTTCTTGAGTTGTATATTGTTGGCGATAAGGGTTGTAGACAGTACCTTCATAGCCACCATACACACTAGGTGAATCATACTGAGTAAGGTTGTAAGTTTCAATGATATGGTTCAATTTTGCATAGTAACTAGTGTCAGTAGCATAGATACCAGTTAAAGCAGCTGTTGCATCCTGATAGCTTGTTGTATTGCTCTTCCAAGCTCCTGCAAAATGACCTTGTTTCAAAACCGCGACGTAGTCTTGCAATGATTCATAGTAGCTAGGGTATGAACGGAAAGCATCATTGATGGTATAGGCATTTCCAGCACCGTCATCTTCCCAAGTTTGCATCACTGCAGATTGACCAGCATAGCTCCCTTTAATACCAAAAAGGTTATAGTGTGGATACGATGACAAACCAGATTGACCTGAACCACTTTCTAAAATGGCTTGAGCAATCATAACAGATGCATACAGATCATTTTCTTGACCAAGTTGGCGAGCAGATTCACCGATTTGTGAGATGAAGGCTTCTGTCGGATCTGCATATTGAGAATATGCTTCATCATTTGCTCCAACGTTTCCTACGTGCTCACTCATGGCTGCTGCTACTGTTCCTGCAGCTACCAGAGCTACTAAGGATCCAATCAATTTCGATTTATTTAGTATTTTTTTCAATGTGATAATCTCCTAATGTTTAATGAAAACTCTTTAAGATGATTATAGCACAGAAAAGCATTAAATTGTTGAGTTCAATATTACGTTTTAATTACAATATCGAGATAAATCAAACAAATAAATAACAGATCAGTAATAATACGATTTATTCCGAGAAACTAAAGTTAAAAATTACATCCCAAGCTTCTTCTACTCCAGTTTTATTGACCGATGAAAAGATGATAAAGGTATCTGTTTTATCAAAATCCAATTTCTTCTTGATCATGGATTCATGCTTGTTCCATTTTCCTCTTGGAATTTTGTCGGCTTTCGTCGCAACCAAGATAACAGGGATCTCGTAATATTTTAAAAACTCGTACATCTGGACATCATCTGCTGAGGGTTCATGACGAAGATCTACCAAGCTGACAACCGCTCTTAAATTTTCTCTCGTTGTCAGATATTCTTCAATCATCTTGCCCCATTTCTCGCGTTCTTTTTTGGAGACACGGGCATACCCATAGCCGGGTACATCGACAAAACGAAGTTTGTCATCGATATTGAAAAAGTTTAACAACTGTGTTTTTCCTGGTTTTCCAGATGTACGGGCCAAGTTCTTGCGATTTAGCATGGTATTTATAAAAGAAGACTTGCCGACATTTGATCGACCGGCAAGTGCAACTTCTGGGATATCATCTTGAGGATAATGGCTTTTATTAGCAGCACTCAAGAGGATATCCGCATTATGAGTATTTACTTTCATAGAATTTCTTTCTAGGCAGTTTCTAAAATTGGTTTTTCAGTTCCGTTAACTGCTTCTTTGGTGATCCGAACCATTTTGACGTCTTCTTGACTTGGAACTTCAAACATCACATCCAACATAGTTTCTTCGATGATGGAGCGTAGTCCGCGAGCACCTGTCTTGCGTTCAATAGCCTTACTTGCAATTTCTTCAAGCGCTTCGTCATCAAATTCTAATTCAACATCATCAAAGGATAAGAGAGCTTGGTATTGTTTCACCAAGGCATTTCTTGGTTCTTTCAAAATACGGACAAGATCTTCAACTGTCAGTTGCTCCAAAGCAGCAAGAACTGGAAGACGACCAATTAACTCAGGAATGATACCGAATTTTTGGATATCTTCTGCAATGATTTCTTGCATATAAGAGCTGGATTCATCAATGGCTTTGTTGTTTTGACCAAACCCGATAATCTTTTCACCTAGACGTTGCTTCACAATTTCTTCAATCCCATCAAAGGCTCCACCTACGATGAAAAGAATGTTTTTGGTGTCGACTTGGATCATCTCTTGTTGTGGGTGCTTGCGTCCTCCTTGAGGTGGCACGCTGGCAACAGTTCCCTCGATGATCTTCAAGAGGGCTTGCTGTACCCCTTCACCAGACACATCACGGGTGATAGAGACATTCTCGCTCTTCTTAGCAATCTTATCGATTTCATCAACATAGATGATGCCTCGCTCTGCACGTTCAATATTGAAGTCAGCTGCTTGCAACAGTTTAAGAAGGATGTTCTCAACGTCTTCTCCAACGTATCCCGCTTCTGTCAAGGCTGTTGCATCAGCGATAGCAAATGGTACGTTTAAGCTCTTAGCAAGCGTTTGAGCCAAGAAAGTTTTTCCTGAACCCGTAGGACCAACCATCAAAATGTTTGATTTTTGTAGATCCACATCGTTGTCTTCTTCACGATTTTCGTGGAAGTTAATCCGTTTGTAGTGATTATAGACAGCTACTGCTAGCGCTCGTTTGGCACGATCCTGACCGATGACATAGTGGTTGAGGATATTGAGGAGTTCGATTGGTTTTGGAACTTCTGAAAGGTCTGACAAGACTTCCTCAGCAAGTTCTTCTCGAATGATTTCTTGAGCTAACTCAACACATTCATTACAGATAAAGGCATTGTTCCCAGCGATAATCTTCTGTACTTCGTCTTGGTTTTTCCCGCAGAAGGAACAATAAACCATCATATCGTTTGATTGATTTGTAGGCATTTTCTTCTCCCGATTCTAAAGTCTGTTTTGTAATTTATCTAAATAAAGTCATATAAAAGGCGTGAATAGAATTCACAAGATTAGTAAAAGGCATTTAACAAGAAGAGGGTGGCTAAGCCATAGCGCTTTTTCCGAAAAGGTCTGGGAAGCACATACTAGGCAAATCACGCATAAAACAGCTGTAAAAAGCCAAAAATACTACGTTCCATGAACTAGTCTTCCTTTCTTTCAAAATGTCTAATGGTAAAGTCGTAAGGGTTTTTTTCATCTTTTTTTCGATTGTCCGCTCGTCTAGTAAGCGAAACTGATCCCACTGGAAGTCTTCTGGGAAGTAAGTATCACCTTCCAATTCGGCATCGATGACAGTCTGATAGAGCTCCTCTAGATGAGGCTCGAAAAGACGAATGACCTTCTCACCACCGATAATAAAGAGCGACAAATCCTGATCCTTATACCAGTTTAAAACGTCCTCAACTGAGGTTTTTAACAAAACTTTTTCATTCTCTACATCATATTTGTCATCTCTAGAGAGAATGATATTGGTCCGATTTGGGAGGACGCGTTTGTTTAAACCTTCGTAGGTAACTCTTCCCATGAGAATCGCATGGCCTGTAGTCGTTTGTTTAAAGTGCTGCAATTCAGCTGGTAAATGCCAAGGCATCACCTGGTCCTTGCCGATTACCCCATTCTTTGTCTGAGCCCAAATGCCAATTACTTTCTTACTCATTTTTACATCCTTTACACTGATACTTCTATTTTATCAAATTTTTCAAGAAAAGACTGTTTCCAACTATTGCTTCCTTGAGCAAAACTTCTTATCTTTTCCGTCAAAAAAACCGCGATTTCTCGCGGTTTTAATGAGGCAAATCCTAGATCTTAGTCTTCTTTTTTGCGTTTAGCAAGTCCAAATAATGAGAGACCTGTCAAAGCGCTAAGAATAGCAAGACCAGTTTTTGAACTTTCCTCTGTACCAGTTTCAGGAAGAAGTGCTGTTTCATCAGATGGATTGATGAATTTAGTTTCCTTAGTTTCTGGAACTGGTTTTGGATCTGGTGTTGGAACTGGATCCGGAGTTGGTGCCGGTGTTGGAACCGGTGTTGGAGTTGGTGTAGGAACCGGAGTAGGTGTTGGGGTTGGAGTTGGTGTAGGAACTGGTGTTGGTGTCACCGTCTTCTTGTAGATGTGTTGAGTATTACCGTTCTCATCTACAATTGTCTTCACAAACTCGTAACCTGGAATATCTTTCTTCGGTTGCTCACCATCTTCTGTTGGATAACCAGGAATTGGATTTCCATTTTCATCTACGTGTGAAGTTGTAACTTTCTCGTAGACGTGCTCTGTATCACCGTTTGGTAATTTCTTCGTTTCAACGAAGCGGTAACCTGGAATTTCAGCTTTTGGTTGTTCACCATCAACTGTAGGATATCCTGGGATTTCTTTGCCTTCTTTGTCAACAAATTTAGTCACAGGAAGAACAGTTGGTGTGTAAGTTGCAGAAGCTTTGGTTCCGTTTACGTCTTCACGAACAACTGTCACTGATGGTGCTTCACCAACAAATTCAGGTTCTGGTGTGAAGGTTACTGTACCATCTGGTGCCACAGTGTAAGTACCAACACCTTTAATTGTCTTAGTTGTTGAACCATCTTCAAATCTTGCTGGAACTTCATCATTCATTGGAACATTTGGATTACCAGGAGTAAAGGTTGGTTTACCTGTTTGGGTTTGTCCCTTGTTACCAATTGAAGTTACTGATTCTGCAGTTGGAGTCACAGGAGTTACTGTTGGTGTGTAGGTTGCAGATGCTTTTGTTCCGTTCTTATCTTCACGAACTACTGTTACTGCTGGTGCAGTTCCGACGAATGATTTCTCAGGTACGAATGTAACTGTTCCGTCTGGAGCTACTGTGTAAGTACCAACACCTTCAACTGTCTTAGTTGTTGAACCATCTTCAAATGTTGCTGGAACTTCATCGTTCATAGGCACACGGCTGTCACCTTCTGTGAAGTTTGGTTTACCTGTTTGAGTAGCACCTTGTACATCAGTAGACGTTGCAGGTTCAGCTGTTGGTGTTACTGGTGTTACTGTTGGTGTGTAAGTTGCAGTAACTGGAGTACCGTTCTTATCAACACGTTTAACTGTTACACCTGTACCTGTTCCTGTGAATGATTTTTCTGGTACGAAAGTAACTGTTCCATCTGGTGCTACTGTGTAAGTTCCTTCACCTGGAATTGTCTTCGTAGTTGAACCATCTTCAAAGGTTGCTGGAACTTCATCATCCATTGGGATTGCAGGGTTACCAGGTGTGAAGCTTGGTGTACCTGTTTGTGTTTTACCTTGGATATCTGTAGATGTTGCAGGATCAGCAGTTGGAACAACTGGAGTAATCTTAGGAGTGTAGGTTGTTTCAGCTGGAGTGCCATTTGCATCTTTGGCTTGAACCTTAACTGGAACGACTTCACCTGAGTATGATTTATCAGTTGGTGTGAAGGTTACAACACCTGTTTCCTTATCAACTGTGAAAGTACCGATTTCTTTACCTTCTGGAGATTTAGCAACGACTGATTCAGCTGGTTGACCATTTTCATCAAGAAGAGTAATAGTATCCTTGTCGATTGGTGCTACTGGATCACCTTCTGTGAAGGTTACAGTTCCTGTTTGTACCACACCTTGAGGTGCTTCTGATTCAGCTGGTGTTGCTTCTGGTGTTACCGGTGTTACAGTTGGTGTGTATTTAGCTGTAACTGGAGTACCGTTCTTATCAACACGTTTAACAGTTACGCCTGTACCTGTTCCTATGAATGATTTTTCTGGTACGAAAGTTACTGTTCCATCTGGAGCAACAGTATAAGTTCCTTCTCCTTCAACTGTCTTAGTTGTTGAGCCATCTTCAAAGGTTGCAGGTGTATCATCATCCATTGGGACGTTTTCATTACCTGGTGTGAAGGTTGGTTTACCAGTTTGGGTTTGACCTTGTTTGTCAGTTGAAGTTGCATCTTCTGCTGTTGGTGTTACAGGAGTTACAGTTGGTGTGTAGGTTGCAGAAGCTTTTGTTCCGTTCTTATCTTCGCGGACAACTGTCACTGCTGGTGCAGTTCCTACGAATGATTTTTCTGGAACAAATGTTACTGTTCCATCTGGGGCTACTGTGTAAGTACCAACGCCTTCAACTGTCTTAGTTGTTGATCCATCGTCAAATGTTGCTGGAACATCTTCGTTAATTGGAACAGTCTTTTCAACACCGTTAACTTCAACTGTTCCACCCTTGAATTCAGGTTTACCTGTTTGTGTTGCACCTTGGATGTCTTTTGTTTCTGCTGGTGTTGCTGTTGGTGTTACTCCTACAACTGTTGGTGTGTATGTCGCAGATGCTTTTGTTCCATTCTTATCTTCGCGGACAACTGTCACGGCTGGTGCAGTTCCTACAAAGTTTGGTTCTGGAACGAATGTTACTGTACCATCTGCTGCTACTGTGAAAGTACCAACACCTTCTACTGTCTTAGTTGTTGATCCATCGTCGAATGTTGCTGGAACATCTTCGTTGATTGGAACAGTCTTTTCAACACCGTTAACCTCAACTGTACCACCCTTGAATTCAGGTTTACCTGTTTGAGTAGCACCTTGGATGTCTTTTGTTTCTGCTGGTGTTGCTGTTGGTGTTACTCCTACAACTGTTGGTGTGTATGTCGCAGATGCTTTTGTTCCATTCTTATCTTCACGGACAACTGTCACTGCTGGTGCAGTTCCTACAAAGTTTGGTTCTGGAACGAATGTTACTGTACCATCTGCTGCAACTGTAAATTTACCAACACCTTCTACTGTCTTAGTTGTTGAACCATCGTCAAATGTTGCTGGAACATCTTCGTTGATTGGAACAGTCTTCTCAACACCGTTAACTTCAACTGTACCACCCTTGAATTCAGGCTTACCTGTTTGAGTTGCACCTTGGATGTCTTTTGTTTCTGCTGGTGTTGCGGTTGGTGTTACTCCTACAACTGTTGGTGTGTACTTAGCTGTAGCTGTCTTAATGTACTCCTTTTGAACCTTACCGTCTTTATTACGTCCAACTGGCGCTGACAATGTAACTTCCACACCTTTAGCTGTACCAGTAAAGCTTGGTTCTGGAGTGAAGGTTACTTCACCTGTTGTAGGATTAATCGTGTAGGTTCCTTCCCCTTCAACTGTTACAGATGGCTCATCAATCGTGCGACCTGTAGCTGGATCTACCAACTTAGCTGGGTATTCTGCACTTGGAGTGATCGCAATCTTATCACCATTTAAGTTAGTAGCAGTTGTATTAAAGGTAGGTGTTTCTTTTTGAGTTGCCCCTTGAACATCAGTCGATGTCTTGTCAACCCCTTCGATTTCAATTGGAGTGACTGTTGGAACGTATTGGCCATCCATAGTATTCAACTGACCATTAATGTTTGGTTCTTGATCTGGGAATTTTGTTGACCAACCAGTGTCATAGCCATTGTTATCTGAACGACGGATAGAAATACCATCAGCTGTTCCTAGGAAGTTATCTTCTGGGATAAATTCAACGTCTACGTCTTTACCATTGGCAGTAATCTTGTATTTACCTTGACCTGGGACAACATAGTAACCATCTGCATCAAGAGTCGCACGGTTACCATCTTTATCAACGATGTATGGTTCTACTGTCTCGTCGATAACTGCCTTAGAATCACGTTCATACTTGTGTTCACCACGAGCTGTAAAGGTTACTGTAGCTGTTTGTTTAGTAGCTTGAGGAGCAGAAGTTTCCTTAAATTCCCCTTTTGGTGGGTGGGTGATTTGTGTCTTGAAGTCTTCTACTTCCCCTGAGAAAGCCATACCAGTTGGGTTTTCAATCTCGTTCGCTTTCTTAGCGATACGAACACGAGCACCTAACTCTTTGACGCTTGGGTCGACGTAAGTCTTGCTGTTTGCAAAGGTCAACTCGACTGTGCCATCTTGTGTGATTGTAGCGAGATTTGAGCGTTCATCCTCATCGAATTTACCATTTTGGTTAAAGTCTACCCAACCATAGATATTTGCTTCTGAAGCTCCATCCAAATGGGCTTGAACTGACATCTTGTAGTTCCCTGGGCGTGTACGATCCATCTTGATCATCTCATTGGTCGTCCCTTTGAGTTCATCTGGAAGCAATTGATCAATTCCTTCATCGGCCGTAGTTGCCTTATCATCACCAGACCAGTCAAGAGTCGTGTTCTCATCCATATCTGGGCTTACATTACCAAGATACGGTTGATTTACTTTAGCTCCAGTAACACCGTCTACAGTTGCAATGCTATGCATAGCTTTGCCGTATGACTCAGGAGCATCCCCTTCATCAAGTGGGAAGAATCCAAGCATAGCTGACTGTTTACCACCTGAAGCGATGTAAAGTCCCACTTCAGATGCTCCACGCGTCATTACGAGTGGAACTGTTCTATTTCCTTCAGAAATGTTTGGTCCAAAGATACCGGTTCCTAGACCACCCGTAACTTTGTCAGGATTTCCAAAGTACTTCCAAGCTACTGGTTTCTTTTCTGGTCCAACTTGATCAGAATCACGAAGTTGTCTTAGGTTAATGTTATTATATTTAGGTGTAGGTCCCAAAAGGTTTTCTGCATCTTGTGGTTGATAAGGTACAGAGGTGGCTGGTCTGTTAAACTTCTTCCATTCCCCAATGTGCTGCCAACCTTGTCCGTTGGTAGTGAACATAACAAATTCACCAGGGTTAGCAGACTCGCCATCAGCCATGACAACAGCTGGCTTCACTGTCTTGCCACGGAAGGTTGCAGAGATTTCAAATTGAACCCCAATATTCCCACCATTATATGCAGAACCCATGGTCGTCTTCTTGTTTTTGGTATCAACGTTTTCTAGTTTGATTTCACTCCAACGAGTTTGGGCATCAGCGATAACGTCTGCTTCTTTTCCTTCATTATAATATTGCTTAGCAATTGGTGAAGTAACTTTACTTACATAGCCATTTTTAGCATTTGGGTCATAAGTTGCTTTTTCAGCTTCTGTAGCCCCTTGCTCTTCCATCCGTTTTTTATAGATTTCAGTTGCTTGGAATGGTTTCAAGGATTTGACTTTTACAGTGACTACATAGCCAGGCATAATTTCCTTGGTATAGGTAGCCCCAACTTGAAGTGCTAAGCTCTCTTCTAACTCATTTGGCTTCAATTCATTTTTAGCGACCTGGATTGTTTTTGCTCCTGTCCAGTTGGCTACATCTCCAAAGTCCAACCAAGTAATCTGGCTAGTCATAGATTTGGGATCAATATCTGTTGTAAAGCCTGGTTTTTCTACCTTTGGAGTTGAAGTTGCGTCTTCAACGTCATCCCCGATCAAGCTTTCGTCATTTGCGTCACCAAGAGCACGACGAGTACGTTTACTACGTTTACCACCAGAAGTTTCTGCTGTCACAGCATTGTTTTCTGACGCTGGTGCTACGACACCAGCAGCCACTTCTTCTTTCTTATCTGTTGCAGCTGCTTCAGTTGCCTTGTTGTTAGGGTTTGTTGAAGCTTCTGTTGCTGCAGGAGTTGCTGCTGGTTTTTCTTCAGTCGTAGCTGCAGTTGTTGGTTCAGTAGTTGTTGTTGGTGTTGCACCTGCTGGAGTTACTGGTGCTTCAGCATTGTAAGTGGTAGCTGAAGTTGGAGCTTCACTTGTTGTAGCGGGTGCTTCAGTTGTCGTAGAAGCTGGAGCTTCAGTTGGTGTAGCAGGTTGAGCCCCTTCTTCTGTTACCTTTGCAACAGTTGCTGGGTTCTCTGCGTTTCTTCGGCTGCTACGCTAGACGCTGTACCAACCATAACGAGTGTTCCTAAAAGGACAGAGCAAACTCCGACGTTCAATTTACGAATCGAAAATCTGCTAATGCGATCATTAAATAAATCTTTGCCCATATTTTCCTCCATAATTTTTTACAATTAATAAGCTAATTTATTGGCCTATATTTTAAACCTTATATATTCTATCAGATTAATTTAAAATATCAAAGCGAAATGACTCAAAAAACTAATCATTTTTTAAATTTTTGATGATATTACTAATCATTAAATTTAAATAATAGGAAGTATGGTTCATTTTTATGAAAAAAATAAAACTTTCTTCCTATCTATATAGTGATTTTTTTGTTTAAAGCCTAAATAGCCAAATCAAACTTCAATTGAGGTTTGACAGGATCATAGTCCTCCAGTACAAAATCCTCAGCTTTAATCTCAAAGAAATTGGTGCCATCTGGTACGTTCAATACCAAACGAGGCTGGCAATCAGATGGCTCACGCCGAAGTAATTCTTCTGCCTGTTCAAATTGGTTATCATAGATGTGTAGGTTGTTAATAAAGTAAAAGAACTTGCCAACCTTCCAGCCAAAGTGCTTGGCAATCATCATTTGAAGAGCCACGTACTGCATAGCATTGATGTGGTGGGCTACCAACATGTCATTGGAACGTTGGGTCAAGGTTGCATCCAGATAGATTTCCCCATCGACACGACGCACATCAAACATGGTTTGAAAAGCACAAGGTAAGAGTCCTTCGCTCTCCTCAAAGGCTTGGTAGTCCCAAAGGGAAATGATATTGCGACGATTCCAAGGATTCTCCTCTAACTGTTTGAGAATCTTGTTGATGATGTCGTGCTTTAACGACGGCACCATACCGCTCTCCAATTGTTCCCGTATCTCCCACTTCCCAGTCATTCCAGTAGCGGACTTGGTACTTGTCATTTAGGAGTTCCAGACTATTAGACTGGTCCTGATAAATCCAGAGCATCTCCTTGATAGCCGACTTAATGGCGATAGGACGAAGCGTCGTAATAGGGAACTCGCCTTTGGCTAGATCAAATTCCATAAAAGCCCCAGTAATGTACTTGGAATTGGCAGTTGTACCATCCTTGTACCTAGGCCGAGCCTGCTCAGACCAGACGCCTTCTTCCATAATTCTTCGAATATTTTCTTTAAAAAGGATATCTGCTTTTGTCATTAAACCTCCTTAGATACTTTAATACCTACATTATAACACAGGACAAATAAAAAGAGTTCTAAATGATTCAATTTAGAACTCTTTTTGTATAATTCTATTGTAGGACAAGTGACGCAGCTCCAATAACTCCTGCATCATTTCCAAGATTAGCAAGCACCAGTTGGGTTGAAGTACGAACTTGTGGGAAGGTATTTTCATCAAAGACTTTTTGAACCCCATCCAAGAGGAATTGACCTGCTGCTGATACACCACCACCGATGACGATGTTTGCTGGGTTCAAGACACTTGCGATGTTGGCACAAGCAATACCCAAGTATTGAGAGAAATGACGGTAGACAATCAAGGCCAAATCATCCCCATCTTTAGCCAAATCAAAGACAGTCTTAGCTGTGACTTCTTCTCCATCGTCAATCAAGCGTTTCAACTCCGCATCTCCAGCATATTCATCTGCATAGCGACGAGTCAAATTGACAATACCAGTTGCTGAAGCTACTGTTTCCAAGCAACCTTTCTTACCACAGGTACAATCAAATGGACGATCGAAGTCTACTGTGATATGGCCAAGTTCACCAGCTACACCACCAGCACCGTGCAAAAGTTTCCTTCCGCCACGATACCGCCACCAACACCTGTACCAAGTGTCATGAAGACGACGTCTGGTTGATTTTCGCCAGCACCTTTCCAACGTTCACCAAGGGCAGCAACGTTAGCGTCATTGTCGATGAAGAAAGGAATTCCCAAGGCAGACTCAATATCTTTCTTGATTGGCTGAAGAGTCTTCCAGTTAAGGTTATAGGCCCCGATGACTGTTCCTTCGAAGCGATCAACTGCACCAGGTGACCCCATTCCGATTCCTATGAAATCTTCTGCTGAAAGGTTTAATAGTTCCAAGCGATGTTGAATGGAAGCGATGATATCAGGAACGATGTGGCTTCCTTCGTCGAGGATGTTGGTCTTAATAGACCACTTTTCTTGAATTTCACCTTCTTGCGTCAAAATGGCAAATTTGACAGATGTTCCACCTAAGTCAATACCAATAATTTTTTTGGACATTATACACTCCTTTGTTCCTATTCTCTTGACACTAGTATACCAAAATGTGAAAAGGGTTTCAATCATTTTTCAAGAATTCTCTCAATTTCATTTGCAAAAAAATATCTTGTCTGTAAAAACACAGACAGGATTTCTTTACTCTTCGTTATGAAGTTTTAAAAAGAGTCTCAGAGATTGTACGCCAATGACAAAGAAGAATAATCCTAAAATATGTAATAAGAAGATACTAATAGATAAAGGACTGACGATGAGAAACAATCCTGTAAACAGTTGAATAAGCCCCCAAAAAGTAAACTTCTTAGATAATTCTTCAGATCGTTTGGAAAGATAGTGAGCCTTCCGCAAACTTAAGGCAGACTTATATAAGAGCCAAATTCCAAGTGTCATCGGAAAGACAATCGGCAAGGTCTTGTAGCCATAGAGCAAAAGATAGACTGCAAAGACCAGTGAAACCGCACTTTGGAACAAATAGGGATCTGACAAGGTCGCTTGGGTCCGTAGACGGTAGTATCGTGACAAACGCGAAACTGAAATCAAGAAAAAGCCCAGTGAAATCAACCAGCTAAAGGTGGCAATCTTTTCGATTGGATTTACAAAGAGAATAAATCCAATGCCACAAAATAAATGATGACAATAATAGACTGTATTTACTAATATGCTGCATTCTGCCTCCTTTAGTTTTCTGCCAACTCACTCAAGTACTCATACCGTTCATACTTGGCTAAGAGTTGCTCATTTTCTTCATCCATCTGACGTTGAAGACTGGCCAACTTCCCGAAGTCAGAACCATTCTCATTCATCTCAGCTTCGATAGTTGCAATCTTGTTTTCAATCGCTTCGATCTCACTCTCAATGGTTGCCCACTCCTGCTTTTCCTGGTAGCTCATCCGTTTCTTTTCTTCCCGGATCTTGACTACCTTTTCTTTTTCTGGCTTGCTATTTTCTGTAGCCATTTCTAGCTCAAACTTTTTCTCATCTAGGTAATCCGTATAATTTCCAAAGAATTCGCGGATACCACCATTTTCAAAAGCTAGAATCTTAGAAGCGACCTTGTCTAGAAAATAGCGATCATGACTAACCGTGATGACTGGTCCACCAAAGCCTTGTAGGAAGTTCTCTAACACCGTCAAAGTCGCGATATCCAAATCATTGGTCGGCTCGTCCAAGAGCAAGACATTTGGTTTTTCGATGAGAAGTTTCAAGAGATAGAGGCGTTTTTTTTTCACCACCAGAAAGTTTCTCTATCAAGGTACCGTGAGTGGAACGTGGAAAGAGAAATTGCTCCAGCAACTCAGCAATCGACGTAGAGCCTGCGCTAGTCTTGACCTCTTCCGCTACTTCTTGCAGGAAGTTGATCATCCGCTTGCTTTCATCCAAACCTTCGATCTGCTGCGAGAAGTAAGCAATTCTCACTGTTTCTCCAATAACAACCTTCCCAGCAGTCGGTTGGAGTTTCCCAGCAATGAGATTGAGCAGGGTCGATTTCCCAACACCATTATCTCCCACAATTCCAATCCGATCCTTGTTTTGAACCAATAGGTTAAACTGTCTGCAGAATAGGGCCCTGGTCATAGGCGAAATCGACATCTTGAAATTCGATGACTTTCTTACCGATCCGACTAGTTTCAAAGGACATTTCCAGATCTGTTTCTGTAGTCTGGTGAGATAGGTCCTTCTTGAGGTCGTGGAAACGATTGATCCGCGCCTGTTGCTTAGTAGCACGCGCCTGCGGTTGCCGACGCATCCAAGTCAATTCCTGCTTATACAGTTGCTGCTTCTTATGAAGAAGAGCCGCATCTCGCTCGTCCTGCTCAGCTTTCAAGCGGACATAATCTTGGTAGTTCCCTTGATATTCAACTAGACCAGCACGGTCCAGTTCAAAAATTCGAGTTGAAATATTGTCCAAGAAATAACGGTCATGGGTGATGAAAAGAACGGTTTTCTTAGAGTTTTTAAGAAAATTGGTCAACCATTCGATGGTATCAATATCCAAATGGTTGGTCGGTTCATCTAACAGGAGCAAATCATGGTCTCCTAGGAGAACCTGAGCTAGCTGGACACGGCGACGCAACCCTCCAGACAAACTACCAACCTTAGCAGATAAATCCTGAATCCCCAGTTTAGTTAAAACTGTTTTGACCTGGCTTTCAATTTCCCATGCATTGAGAGAATCCATCTCTGCCATCACTTTTTCCAGTTTAGCTTGCTGACTCTCATCATACTGGCTCGTCAACAGTTCATACTGACGAATCAATTGGAGTTCTTTCACATCTTCTGACAGCACTGTATCGAGGACAGTTTTGTTATCATCAAATTGAGGTTCTTGGGTGAGATAGCCAATCTTATAATCATTCTTTGCAGAAAAAGGAGAACGATCTCCGTCATAGCCTGAACGACCCGATAAAACATCTAAGAGAGTTGTTTTCCCTGTCCCATTAACCCCGATTAGTCCAATCCGATCCAGCTCATGAATGATGAAAGAAATATCTTTAAAGACCGTTTTGTCCCCGACGGACTTGGTTAGTTTTTCAACGATAAAATCGCTCATGCTTCCCCCTTCTTAGCTTCAAGATAGTCGCTCAAAAAATCTCCAATCGCTTCTTTGTCATTCTCTAATTCTCCATCTACAATGGCCCATTCAATGGCAGAAATCACTTGTCCTAGAGCTGGACCTGGTTTTAAGCCGTATTCCTTGATCAACAACCCACCATTGACTACGATTTCGTGCTTATCATGAATAGCTAGAGAATCATACAATTCCTCAATAACTTGGAAATCTACAGGCAATCCATGAGCCTGACGTAGTTCTTCCGCTGATAAGAGCAGAGACTTATCATAGCGGTAGACGTCCCGACGATTTAAACGAGCCTTTTCACGTAAGCGGTAGATTTCAACCAACTGCTCCACCTTCTTAGCGAAGTCACGAGACGTTTTCCATTTCTTGAAAAAAGCAGAAACCTTATTCTCATCTAAGGTCAAGAGTAAGGCAGCGCATGCTTGCTCTGAACTCGTAAAGTTATAGTCCATCTTCAGTTGGAAAAGTTTCTCTAGTGACGAACGACTATTCTGTAAGAGAGGAAGATACTGATGGCTATGACTAGCAATCAGACCTTCTAAGCCCTTTCGCCAATAAGGAGCTAAGAGGAGCTTATCTAACTCAATAAAGACACGCTCGACAGAGATCTTTTCTAGCAAGGGGGCGCAATCTGTCATAGCTTTAAAGGTCTCTTCTTCTAGATCAAAGCCAAGACTGGCTTGAAAACGAAATCCACGCATAATCCGAAGAGCATCCTCATTAAAGCGTTCTGTTGCCACTCCAACAGCTCTTAAAATTCGATTGTCCAAATCTTCCATACCATTGAAAAGATCAATGATTTCCCCTTCTTCACTCAAAGCAAAGGCGTTGACAGTAAAATCTCGGCGCTTGAGATCTTCTTCTAGCGAGCGCACAAAACTTACCGAGCTGGGTCTCCGATAATCCACATAGACATCCTCTGTCCGAAAGGTGGTAATTTCATATTCCTGATGGTTCTCTAAAACCAAGACCGTCCCGTGTTCAATCCCGACATCAATGGTCCGCTCGAAAATAGCCTTGGTCTCTTCTGGGTAAGAGGAGGAAGCGATGTCTACATCGTGAATTGGACGACCTAAAATAGCATCTCGCACAGAGCCTCCGACGAAATAAGCTTCATACCCAGCTTTTCGAATCTTTTCTAATATTGGCAAAGCCTCCTGAAATTCAGAAGGCAGTTTTTTTAATCTCATAATAGATGTTCTAAACCATAGACAAGCTCATGACGCTTGACTACTTCTTTTACTCCTAGATTAACCCCTGTCATGAAGGACACCCGATCATAGGAATCGTGGCGTAAGGTCAATCCTTCTCCTTGACTACCGAAAATCACTTCTTGGTGGGCTACCAGACCAGGCAAGCGAACCGAATGGATATGCATCCCTTGGTAGTTGGCACCACGAGCTCCTGGCAGACTTTCTTCTTCGTCCGGCGCACCCTGCCCTTGCGGTTGACGAACCTGACTGATAAGCTCAGCCGTCTTCACAGCAGTCCCGCTCGGAGCGTCCTTCTTTTTATCGTGGTGCAAATCAATGATTTCTACATTTGGAAAGTACTTAGCTGCCTGTGCTGCAAATTGCATGAGCAAGACCGCCCCAATGGCAAAGTTTGGCGCGATGAGCCCTCCAATATTCTTCTCACGAGATAAATCAATCAAGTCAGTGATTTCTTCTGTTGTAAATCCTGTAGTCCCGACCACAGGCGCCAATCCATGCTCCAAAGCAAAGCGGGTATGCTCATAGGCAACTTTAGGGATGGTGAAGTCAATCCACACATCCGCTTCCAGCATCAAAATCCCTTCCTTGTCATGAAAGACTGGAACACCCGCCAACTCATTCTCAGACGCATGGGGATCAATCAAGCCAACTAGTTCAAGCTCAGGATCTTCTAGCACCATGTGATAAGCCGCTTGGCCCATTCTACCTTTAAAACCTGCAATCACTACTTTAATTGGCATGTTTCTCCTTATATTTTCGGTACAAAACTAATAGCAACGCTATGATTTCCTAAGTGCGTACCAATGACACTGCCAAAGGTTGCAAATGGAATCTCACCAGCAAAACCATCTTGATGAAGAATATCGCGAAGCGTTTCCGCTTTATCCAGTGCATTCCCGTGAATGATAATGATTTGATAGTCTTTATCCGCTGTTCCTTCTTTGACAATCTCAGCTAAACGTTTGATTGCTTTTTCTCGGTACGAACTTTCTCATACACTTCAATCACACCTTCCTCGTTAAAATAGAGGATCGGCTTAATGCTGAGAAGATTCCCAAGGATCGCAGCTCCATTAGAAAGACGGCCCCCTTTGACCAAATGGTTGAGATCATCTACCATGATGTAGGCAGAAGTCCCATCGATTTGCATCTGGATAATAGCTAGAATTTCATCAAATGACCGACCTTCACCTGCCCATTTGATTGCTTCTTCAGCCATCCAGCCAAGCGGAGCACTGGTGATCTTAGAATCTGGGAAAGCGATGGTCATGTTCGGGAACTCATCCTTCAAATACTGGATATTCTGATAGAAACCAGAAATACCTGAAGATAGGAAAATTCCTAAAACATGGGTATAGCCTTTTGATTCTAGTTGCGCCAAGAGTTCTTCTAATTCCGCGATACTAGGTTGACTAGTTTTTGGAAGTTCAGACGAAGATTCCATCTTTTGATAGAACTCTTCTGCTGTCAGGTTTTTACCTTCTACGTAAGATACTCCATCAATGACAACTGGAATATCTAGGACAAATAAATTATCGTGTCTTCTTGATTCATCTGATAGATAGGCAGAAGAATCTGTGATGACTGCTAATTTCATGCATTAAAACTCCAAATTGATTCCTGGTAAATCAAGGGCGATTTCAGTAACTTCATAGGTCAGACGGTTCAGCATATTCAAGCAAGGACGAGCTAATTCTTCTACTTCTTCTTTGCTGAATTCGCTTGGCTCGCTGACTAAACGATTGTGAATGTGGTTGATTTGGGTAATGGTCCCGCTGATGACAAAGCCATCAAAGACAATCATATAGGTCAAAATGACAATTAAAGAGGTTGTCTTTAACTCTGTATCGCGTTGAATCAATTGAAAGTTGACGTCTACTTTGTCTCGGGAGTACCATTTTCTTTTTCCCATTCAAAGTTACGAGCATCATAATGATACTGGCTGACAAATTCTTTTTCACGTTGGATATCCATACTTGTTCTCCTAAAAATAAGCGTTATGAAAATTATACCACAAATTAAATCAAGATTCTATTGCAGAACTATGTCTTTTCACACTGTTTTCTATCACAGAAAGAAGAAAAGAGAGTGGGACAGAAATCGGTAATTCGTTAGAATTCGATTTCGTCGTCCCACCTCCGCACAGTTGAGTAGGGCTGTAAAAGCTGATGAAATCAGCGTAGTAGAGCCCACTCAACCACTGCGTCTTGCTCGACAATCAAAAGACAATTGAAAGGCTAGGACTTTTGTCCCAGCCTCTGTTAGATATGATTAATTTTTAGGTTTGCGAAGCAATCCGAACAAGATACCACTTACGACTGCACCGATCAATACGAACAAGATGTAAAGAAGCGGATTTGAAGTAAGGGCAATAACGAAGATTCCTCCGTGAGGAGCCATCAGTTTCAATCCTGCGAGACCAACAAGGGCACCTGTCAATGCTGAACCTGCGATGAAGCTTGGGATGGCACGAGCTGGGTCAGCTGCACCGAATGGAATGGCACCTTCTGTGATGAAGGAAAGACCCATGATAATGTTTGTCAAACCTGAGTTGCGCTCTTCTTCTGTAAATTTGTCTTTGAATAAGACAGTTGCTACAAAGACTGCCAATGGAGGAACCATACCAGCTGCCATAACGGCTGCCATAACGGTTGAACCACCACTAGTAAGTGCTGAAGCTGTCAACGTACTTGTACCGAATACATAAGCCGCTTTGTTGACTGGTCCACCCATATCGACAGCCATCATACCACCAACAAGGAGACCAAGAAGAACTGCCGAGCTACCTGATAAGCTAGTCAAGAAGTTGTTCAAAGAGGTATTGATCGCTGACATTGGAATGTTGATAAGAAACATCAAGAATCCTGTCAAACCAACACCAAGTAATGGCAAGAGAAGGATCGAGCGGATACCATCGAGTGAACGTGGAAGACCTGCAAGGGCTTTGCGAAGCACGAGAACGACTCCACCAGCAAGGAAACCACCTACCAAAGCTCCAAGGAAACCTGAGGATACCGCTGCTGGCAATTCACCTTTAGCAGCACCAAAAGCGATGTTACCAAATGCTGAACCTGAGCTCGCAATGGAACCAGCAACGAAACCTGCTACAAAACCAGGTTTTTCAGCAATGGAGAATCCGATGTACCCTGCAAGCACTGGAAGCATGAAACCAAAGGCTGCACCACCGATTGTTTTAAATTGAGCTGCTAATTCATGGTATGAACCAAGTTGAGATAATTGATCTTGAGGCACCCCAAGGATTTGGTCAATCAAGAAGGCAAGGGCAATCAAGATACCACCACCGATAACGAATGGAAGCATTTGAGAAACCCCACTCATCAAGTGTTTGTAGAAGGCTCCACCTAAGCTCAATTTTTCTTGGCTAGCGCTAGCTTCTGCTGCATTTTCTGCGTGGAAGACATCTGCTTTGCCGTCTAAGATGGTTTGGATCAATTCTTCTGTCTGACGGATACCAGCTGCGACTGGTTTAGAGATCAACTTTTTGCCATTGAAACGAGCTGTTTCAACTGCTTTATCCGCGGCAATGATCACCCCTTCAGCTTTGGCGATTTCTTCTGCTGTCAAGCGGTTGCCGACACCTGATGCACCGTTGGTTTCAACACGAACTGTAACACCCATTTCTTCACCTTTTTTGATGAGGGCTTCTTCTGCCATGTAAGTGTGGGCGATACCAGTTGTACATGCTGTAACGGCAACGATCAGTGGTTTGTCAGATGAAGCAGCTTCTTTGACTGCTTCCGCTTTTTTCGCTTCGTCAGCTGCAGCTTCTTGCTCTTCTGCGTCGAAAACTGCGATCACTTGATCAGGAGTGTTTGCTTGGCGAAGTTTGTCTGCAAATCCTGGTTTCATCAAGTACTTAGACAATTCAGCAAGGGCTGCCAAGTGAGTGTCGTTTGCCCCTTCTGGAGCTGCAATCATGAAGAACAAGTCCGTTGGTTGACCATCCAGCGATGCATAGTCAACACCCTTGTTTGATTTTGCAAACAAGACCGTCGCTTCTTTGACAGCTTCATTTTTGCTGTGAGGCATAGCGATTCCTTCACCCAAACCAGTGGAAGTTTGCGCTTCACGGCTCATGATTCCAGTCTTGAAAGTTTCAAAATCTGTCACCACACCATTGTCGACGAGCGATTGGACCATCTCATTGATCACACCCTCTTTATCTGTTGCCTGAAGATCAAACAACATCACGTTTTTATTTAAAACGTCTTGAATTTTCATAGTTTTTCTACCTCTACTTTTTCATAAGTTTCTTTAATATAGTCCGCTGTCGCCAAATCATCTGAGAAGGTGGTCGCTGTTCCACAAGCCACGCCCCATTTGAAGGCTTCGATGACATCTCCTGTTGTTGCGAGTTTCCCAGTGAAGCCTGCTACCATGGAATCTCCAGCTCCGACAGAGTTCTTCACTTGCCCTTTGATCGGTTTTGCGAAGTAAGTACCATTTGGACTAACAAGAAGAGCTCCATCGCCCGCCATGGAAATAATGACGTTTTGTGCTCCTTTAGCCAAGATTTCTTTGGCGTAGCGTTCAATTTCTGGCAATTCCGTCAAGGTAACGCCAAATATCTCCCAACTCATGGTTGTTTGGTTTGACCAATTGGGGATTGAACTCCAAGGAGTCAATCAAGGTTTGGCCTTCGAAGTCACAAACGACTTGCGCACCTGTTGCACGAGTTACTGCAATCAATTGTTTATAAACAGCATTCCCAAGTGAAGATGGGGCAGAGCCTGCAAGGACCACTACATCATCCGCTGATAAGTTCAAAAGGATGCTGAGCAATTCTTGCAACTGACCTTCTGTCACTTCTGGACCATTGCCATTGATCTCTGTCTCCTCATCGGCTTTGATCTTGACATTGATTCGGGTGTCTTGGTCCACGGTCACAAAGTTGGTTGAAATAGCTTCGCTTGTAAGGACATCTTCGATGAAGCGTCCGGTGAAACCACCGATAAACCCAGTTGCTGTGTTCTCGATATCGAGCCGCTTCAAGATACGACTGACATTGATTCCTTTACCACCGGCGAATTTATCTTCCGAAGCCATCCGATTGACCGCCCCTGTCTCGACATGATCGAGACGGACAATATAGTCAATGGCAGGATTCAGTGTTACTGTATAAATCAAACCTCTATAACCTCCGTTTTCTCTTTTAATTTAGAAAGGATTTCCGTATCCGAAGTATTAGTAATAATGGTTGCTCTCTTAACCGGAGCTACCTTGGCAAAAGACGTCCTCCCAAGTTTCGACGAGTCTAGGAGAATATAAGTATTCTTAGCATTCTCTATAATGGCGCGTTTGACGGCCCCCTCTTCAAGATCCGGTGTGCTGTATGACTCTAAATCGACGCCATTCATTCCAATAAAGCTCGATCGAAGCTCAACTGGCCGATTTGATTCAAGGCCATTCCTCCGATACTGGCATCCGTGGAAGTTTTAACCATCCCCCCAATGATAACCGTTGGAATGTCTCTCTCTACCAGACTAGCCGCATGGTGGATGGAATTGGTCACAACTGTTACGTTTGGGTTGGCCAATTCATGAACCAATAATTCATTGGTGGTTCCTGCATCGATAAAGACAACTTCAAAATCTTTGATCAATTCTGCCGCTTTCTTTGCAATGGCAGATTTTTCTTGCACGTTTTTGATTGATTTGTCTTTATTGCTTTCTTCTTCCTGCAAGGAATGAAGACTTTCAGCCCCACCGTGAATTCGTCTCAGTTTATTCTCAGCTTCTAATTCATCCAAATCGCGTCGAATCGTTGATTCCGAAGAGTTGAGATCTTTTACCAAGTCTTCCAACGAGACGATTCGCTCTTTGATTACCTTTTCTAAAATGATGTGTTTTCGTTCAGATTTTAACATAGAACCTCCATTCGGAAACGATTACAAAGACTATTATACTCTCTTGTTTTAAAAAGTCAAGCACTAAATGTCATTTTCTTTCATTTTCTATCATTATTAATTACTGGAGAAATTTTATTTCTAATTCTATATATAAAGTTCTTAGCTTATTTGACTGCCATACTTGGAGCTAAGAAAGATTGAATTTTTTATGAACAAAAAGAAGATACCTATCAGATACCTTCTTTTTTAGTCTAAAATACTTTTCTTATAAGAAAAATTTAAAAATGTTTTCTACTTTAGTGTAATTCTGGCTCAAGTTAAACAAATTTATAATCGAACCTGCTTATTTCATTTAAACCCAAGTCCTCGGAACCATTTAGATAATCCCTTTTTACTCTTGGCTTCTTCTCTTTCTGCAGTTTCTTGAAAGTCATCTTCAGCTTGTAACGAATTCTCTGTTTGACTAGAATCATGTGGAGAAAGTTGAGCCGGATAAGTTCCTTCTTCCTCTCCTGCTACTGCAGATTTTTCTTCATCTTCACTTGATTGAATCTTCTCTATCCGACTCCTGAAATCGCTAGCCTCTGTTTGATAAGCCATAAAAGCTTCAAACTCTGCCTCAAATTGTGCTTTTTTCTCCTCGACTTCAGTTTTAGCAGAGGCAAGCAAGGCTTGCGCATCTACTAGCAATTCAGACGAATCGGTGAACAGCTTTAGACGCCCTTTGGCTTGTGCTAATTGATTTTTTGCAAGTTGAAGTTGTGCATGTGCATTTTCAAGCTTAGATGCAGTGTCTCTCGCTGCACTTTGAAAAACCTCTAATTGCTTTTTATCTTCTTCTAATGCTAGAGTGGCAATTTCCAAAGCCTTTTCTTTTGGGATAATCGCTCCTTGAATACGAGCTCGTGAAACTGCCAGTGAGCTTGCTGCTTCCTTGGCCTCTGTCGACGCAGCCTGCCATTTCTCCATCGCTAAAGCTAGGTTGCTTTGAGCACGCGCTAATAGTTGCTCATGACTTGCAAGAGAAGTCTTGATATCGAATAAATGACCAGAAAGGATATTGATGCGGGATTCCTGATTGGTTCTTTCGACTTTTAAACTCTCCAAAGCATTTTTGACAGTCTTTATATCTGCTTTTGTCGTCCTTGCATTGGCAACGTTTCTCACCCATTTTGACAGTTCTTCACTGGTATAAAGAGGGGATGACTCTTCAAAGAAAGCTACTTGAGATACCTCTAAATCTGGATCATAGGCAAATGAAATGGCTTTATATTGATTCCCCATCATTTGGACATAGTGTCCAATCTTAGCAAATAACTCCGCTCCCACTTTCTTAGATATTTTGCTAGAATCTAGTTGACTTTCATCTATCGGTAAACCGTATTGATGAGCTAATTGATGATACAGTTCTTTTTCACTATACCAGAAGGCAACAGCCTCCCTAGGCCGATAGCCCCAAGCAATCATTTCATTCTCTTGCCAGTTGGACAGGGCTTGTCGATGGTTTAGATGATAGTGCGTTTGAAGTTGACTATCCGGTAATTGATAAGGAGCGACTAAGAGCTCAGCTAAACCTGCCTGGCGTCGGTACTGATTAATGGTATCTACAATTTCTAACGCTTTTAGGACGTTATCTAATTTAGTGGCCTTTCCACCTGTCAGTTGGTCCTCTTCAAGTCTACGACGATAAAGAGACAAGGCTTCAACAGCGCCTTGATCACCAGCCTTGGCCCACTCCTGTAACAAAGTCTCATAGCTTGTCTGTTGAAGATTGATTGGACTAGCCATGGCCGCTTCACGGACTTTTTCTAACTCTACTAATTTTTTTGGGAGATTTGATAAGTTAATTTTTCAACTTCTTTCTGTAGTCCCGCAATCTCATCAGAAACTTGCTTTAAGACCTGAGGCGCTTTGTCTTGAGTTTCTGTCAGATGAACTACTAATGCTTGAGCTGTTTTTTTAATTCGTTTAGCGCCTGCCCTTCGTTTAGCTGTGCCTGCGCTAATACTGTCTCATCATTCTGGATGGGTTGTTTGGCTTTTCTTAATTCATTTCCTGCGATATCAACAAGTAACTGTTGGGCAGCAATTTTATTCTCTTGACTCTTTATGGCAGAACGAACTTGACTATCAGCCTCACTTGCTTGGCGTACCTTTTCTTGTTCTAGAGTAACAACTGCCTCAGCAACCGCAATTTCATTTTCAGTTTTGCCAAAGGATGTTTGATTGGATTCTTCAATCATCGTTTCAGTTGTCTCTAGGTTTGCTTCAGCAGCTTCCAGACCTGATTTGGCGACATTGTATTCAGATTGAGCCTGGTTCAGCCGTAACCGTTGGTCTTCAACTCTTTTTTCAGCTTTTTGCAATTGGTCATGCAAGATATTTTTATCCATAAAACTTGAATCCATTTCAGTCACATCCGTCGATTGCTGATCAGTAGCATCGTTCTGGACAATCTCTTCAGCCTGCGCCTTATGGCCGGACAAACCTGAAAAGAGGGTTGTCGCTGCGACACCCGTTGTAAAGACTGATTTTCCTATTTTTTTGCCCATTACAAACACCGCCAACACTTTTTCATATCTGTTATCTCTCCATAAGGATACCACATTTTGTTACCAATAACTAGTAGGATGAGAAAGATTTTTTCTATTAATTTTAGGGAAAAAGAGGCTGGGACAAAATTCCTAGCCTCTCAATTTTCTTTGGATTGTCGAACAAGACGCAGTGGTTGAGTGGGCTCTACTAAGCTGATTTCATCAGCTTTTACAGCCCTACTCAACTTTGCGGAGGTGAGACGACGAAATCGAATTCTAACGAATTACCGATTTCTGTCCCACTCTCTTCCTGTTTAATTTGCTCCAACATCTTCTCTTCTTCTGGAGTCAAGTCATACTTTTCAAGCAGGTCTGGACGACGCTCTAGTGTCTTTTTCAAACTCTGATAAAGACGCCATTGACGGATATTTTCATGATGGCCACTCATGAGGACATCTGGAACTGTCATCCCTCGATATTCATAAGGCCGTGTGTATTGAGGATATTCTAGAAGGCCGGACGAGAAACTATCATCCTGGTGGCTGGACTCTTTTCCTATAACTTCTGGAATCAAGCGTACTGTCGCATCAATCATGGTCATAGCAGCTAGCTCACCACCGGTTAAGACATAGTCTCAAGAGAAATCTCATCTGTCACCAGGGACTTGATCCGCTCATCGTAGCCTTCATAGTGGCCACAGATAAAGATCAATTCTTCTTCTTGAGCTAACTCTTCTGCATAACCTTGATCAAAAGTCCGCCCAGCTGGATCTAGTAAGATCACGCGCGGATTCTTTTTCTCAATGGCATCAAAGGCATCGAAGATCGGCTGAGCACGTAAAAGCATGCCTTGCCCGCCACCATAGGGTTCATCATCCACATGCCGCGCCTTCTCTGCATTTTCACGGAAATTATGGTAGTTGATCTCAAGGAGGCCCTTTTCACGCGCCTTTCCGACGATGGAGTGCTCCAGTGGTGAAAACATCTCTGGAAAGAGGGTTAAAATATCAATCTTCATCGTCTAACCCTTCTAAGATATCCACATCAACCCGATTTCCTGGGATATCAATATTGAGGACTACTGGTGGGATATAAGGCAAGAGAAGGTCTCGTTTTCCTTTGCGTTTCACCACCCAGACATCATTGGCACCCGGTTGAAGGATCTCCTTAATCTGACCGATCAGTTGATCATTTTCATAAACATCAAGGCCAATGATCTCGTGGTAATAAAACTCACCCTCGTCCAAATCGGTCAAGGCTTCTTCGGCAACCTTAAGACTAAAGCCCTTGAATTTTTCAATGGCATTGATATGGTACATATCCTTAAACTTGATGATATTGAAGTTCTTGTGCTTGCGGTGACTGGCAATGGTCACCGTTTGGACAAACTGATCCTTCTCATCAAAGAGAGCCAACTCTGCTCCTTTTTAAAGCGCTCTTCCGCAAAGTCTGTCACAGACAAGACCCGCATCTCACCCTGCAAACCCTGCGTATTGACGATTTTCCCGACGTTATAATAATTCATTTTATTCTTTACATTCCTCTTTTGATTAATCTATCTTTACAGTTTTCTAATAAGAGTTGCAATTTTTTCCGATTCTGACCAGTGTAGATAGTGGTGGTTTCCACCTAGAATGAGTTTTGTATTAGAATTCCAATATTCTGAATCTCTGTACTCTTTTTCTCTGTACGCCTGACAAAATATGAAAACAGGAATATTATCTGCTAATGACAAACTATCAAAATCTTCAACAGTAATATTTACAGATATCTGAAAAACAGGAACTTGCTTTTCCAATTCCAAGCCCTTTTCTTCCATCAATCCCCAAATCAGTCTATCAGTTTCAGGTTCAAATGTTGCTTGAGTTAGTCCCTTAAAATATTTTTCCTGACCACATTCTTCAATTATCCTGATTTGCTCTTCCATTTCTGGATAAGGATTTTTTGAAAAATCAGCAAACATTATATTTTTTGTTGTTGGTTCAATTGCTATCAAGGCTTGACACTTAATTGGTTGACTCATTAACTTTAAAGCCAAAACACCACTTAAACTATGAACACAAAGTATATAATCGGAAATTTCCAATCCTTTCAAGATTTCGTATATCGCTTCAACAAGATTATCCAAATTAATTCCTGTTTGACTATGAATCGGACTCCTACCTGTATTCGGAAATCAATCGTAAGGTAACCTATTGAGGAAGGAAGTTTTTCAAGTATTGGTAGAAAATTTTCATAACTCGGTATCAAACCAGCACCATTTAAACAAACTAGAACTTTATTTCTCTTTTTATAAGTAACAGAGAAACAACCAATCTTTGTAGTTACTTCAAATCGGTTCATATCAAAACAACTCTTTCTAAACAACAATTCACTTAACAACCTTACGTTTTATTTTATCACGTTCAAAGGATTTTCTCAAATGGACTTTTCTGCAAGAAACTGCTCCAAATCCTTCTCGTGCTGGTATTTGACAGCTGCTGTTTTATCCTTTTCAAAGATGGTTTTAGTGAGGTCAATGTCATTGATAGCCGCTATGGCAACCGTATAGTGAATGATATCAGCTAGTTCTTTGCCTAATTCCTCATTTGAGTCCTGAACTCCTTCTTTTCGTCCAGAACGTCCATTTAAGACCTCGGCTACTTCCCCAACCTCTTCGACGAGCTTGATAAACAGACCTTCTTCTGTCCGGGTATTGTAGTAATGTTCTTTTAAATAGGCTTGTAGTTGCCCAATAGTGACTTCTTTCATTTCTTCTCCTTGCAACAAAAAAACGGGACAATGTCCCGCCTTTTATTTTTCGTCAATAACGATTCTTACTTTTTTATCTTCAGTTGGGACAGAGTAGACAATCGTTCTTATCGCAGAAATGGTGCGACCTTTCCGACCGATCACTCGACCAACATCGCTAGGATCAAGGTCAAGGTGGTACTCCAAGAATTCAGGAGTATCTTCGATCTTGATGGTTAAGGCATCCGGTTGTGAAATCAAAGGTTTCACAATTGCAATAATAAGATTTTCAATCGTATCCATACATCAACCTACTTTATGATTATTTTGAGAATTTAGAATCGTGGAATTTCTTCAATACACCTTCTTTTGAAAGGATGTTGCGAACTGTATCTGAAGGTTGAGCTCCATCAGCCAACCATGCAAGAACGCGGTCTTCTTTCAAAGTTACTTGGTTTTCTTCAACAAGTGGATTGTAAGTTCCAACTGTTTCGATGAAACGTCCATCACGTGGTGAACGTGAATCTGCTACGTTGATACGGTAGTAAGGTTTTTTCTTAGAACCCATACGAGTCAAACGAATTTTAACTGCCATTTTTATAATTCTCTTTTCTATATTTTAATTTTCGGTGAAATAGACAAGCTATTTAGCACATGATCTATTATAACACATTTTAAAGACCTGTCAAGAAAAAAACTTGACACTATTAAAAATTTTTTTATTCGATCTCAAAGCTATAAGATTCATCCTTTGGGGAATTAGATTCAATCACATAGTTTCCAGAAGGAAGTCCGCTTACATCCAAGCGCTTCCCTTCAAATTCTTTAGGGAGAGATGTCACTGTGATGGTAAAGGAAAAGCCCTTTATTTGGCGGTAGTTAGCATAATCCAAGGTCAGAATCCCTCGAAGTTCTGTTTCTCCAGCTTTTTCAGCAGCTAGTAAGTCTGTTGCCAATTGATTTTCGAAATCGAGATTATCGATTGGGAACTGAAGACTAACCTTGCTTACCTCTAAGCCCTGTTTACGAAACTCTTCTTTTATTTCCTGAGTCAGTTTTTGAAAACCTTGAGATTCAGCGAAGGCTCTTTCGAAAAATGGTGCAACAAGCCAGCTTTTGGAATGGTAAGCTAGCTCTTCTGCCGTGTCATAGTTTTTCCCACCTTCTTCTTTGGATAGATGAGTAGCATAGGGAAAGTCAAACTGAACCATCTTTTCCCTCAACCCTTTCTTGATAGCTATAGGCATATTCGGTCGACATCCCATGGAGTTTTGCTGCTTTAAAACTTAGGTCTCCTTTAAATCCCGCTTCCTGATAAAAGCCGGAAATTTGCTGTTGGATTTCTTTTTCTTCTTGATTACTAAAATAAAAAAGAAAACAAATCAAGAGAGCGCCCCCTATGAAGTATGCACGAATCAGGTAGCCGATCCATTTCTTGATCCTACCCTTTATTTGTTTTAATTTATTCATTCCTCCATGATAACAAAAAACTAGCCCGAGAGCTAGTTTGTAATGGAATGAAATTTGAACAAAGCTTATTCAGGTTGTTAAAGAGATGCTTATATTTGATGCTCCTCCACATCACCGCTACATTCAATCCAGGGATATTGCTTCATCAGATAGGTCCAAAAATGATGCCACTCCTCTTTCTGATAGCTGATAGCGAGATAGTATTCCTTGTAGTCAAAATCCCTTAACACAAGAAAATACTTAGGAGGAAGAAGTGATTTGTTTCTACCAGAGTACCTACTATAACTATACTTTTGAAATTTCTGAAGTTGGATTTTCCAAATGTCCTCATCTATTCTCAGATAGTCGAAACAAGAGCGATAGGTTATCAAATAACCCTTATATACTAGTAACTTCAACCTCGGTTCACTAAATGTTGCTTCCTTCTCTATCTCCAGCAAAAAGATTGATTCGTTCCATTGCTGCGAAAACTCTCTGCCTTTTCTGCTTGTTTTACAAATCAGACGAACAAATTCGAATACTTGCCGAATGAGAATGAAAGAAACCGAGCAGCCTAGCATTATCCACGCTCGAAACCCTTTTCTTTCCTGAACAGTAGCTTGGTCCCAATCCATCCCATTCAATAAGCATAACAAATAGAAAGCTGCACCAGCTAATAGGAGGATATAAGCTAGTTGAATAAGAAATTGAAAAAATAAATTTCTTCTAATCATTTAACCCCGTTTACATCTCCTTCTTTTCAGGTCAATTCCATTTCACCTCTAACTGAAAACAACTGGTATCAGTACTAGGCTAATCTTTTCGCAAGAGAGCCAATAACGCCTCATAAGAATCCACTTCATAAGTCGGCACTGCTGGACTGGTATTTTCTTTATGATTCGGATTGTACCAGACGGTATCAATCCCCGCAGCATTGCCTCCAGCGATGTCCGCCGTCAAAGAATCCCCAATCATGAGAGCTTGTTCCTTAGCAAATCCTGGGATTAGGTTCCCAATTTTTTCGTAAAAGGCCACTTCCGGTTTTTGAGTTCCTAATTGTTCAGAGATGAAGATTTCTTTGAAATAAGGTGTGATGGCTGACTGCTTCAAGCGCCCTTGCTGAATAGCAGTAACGCCGTTGGTAGCACCATAGAGCTGGTAACCTCTTTCTACTAGCTTAGTTAACAAGTTTTCTGCTCCTGCAAAAGTCTGTCCCTGTTGACTAATGTAGTCCTGGTAACGGAGAGCCATTTCTTCACCATCTACATCTCTACCAAAATGGGCAAAGGCAATGGCAAACCGGCTGTTAATCAAGTCTTTCTTGCTAATCTTCTTTTGCTCCAAATCTTTCCAGAGGCCTTGGTTCATGGGTTTGTAGTAATCTTTAAAGGCTTGGATATCTTGAACCCCCTGATCTTGGAGGAATTGCGTTAAGGCCACTTCCTCCGCTGTATCAAAATCCAATAAGGTATGGTCCAAATCAAAAAGTAAAAATGTATATGTCATTACAAACGATCCTTCAATTTTTCTACAAATAAATAGGCTGCCGGGCAAGTGAGGGTATTCTTGATGGTCAGATGGTTGATCTGATAGATTTTCTTGCGGTCTGTATGAGGGAATTCTCGACAGGCTTTCGGACGCACATCATAGATGGAGCAGAGATTATCACCTCCCAAGAAAGGGCAAGGCATGGATTTAAAAACCTTGTCTCCATCTTCATCGACTTGAAGAAATTCAGCCTCAAAAGCAGGAAGCTTCATTTTGAAATACTTGGCGATGCGCGTGATATCCGCTTCCTTAAAATCGGGTCCTAGGGTCTTACAGCAGTTGGCGCAGGCGGTACAATCAATTTCTTGAAAGACTTCATCGTGAATCTCTTGGGCTATTTTATCTAGATTTTTAGGGGGCTTCTTTTTCAGATTTGCCAATACCTTGCGGTGCTCCTTTTGTTTTTGAAGCGCTAACTGATGGTATTTTTCTAAGTCAATTTCTTGAGTCATAAACTACTTTCTAATTGCTAAATGGATAAGAGCATTATACCATAGAGGCCGTAAAAAAGGGAGTGGGACAGAACTCCGACTAATTAAGAAGAGTTCGTTTTCCCACCCCCGCACAGTTGATTAGGTTATCTTTGGAGCTTAAAAAGCGAACAAAGATACCAATCAACCACTGCGTCATGTAGTTATTTCTATCAAACATTAATGACTGAACAGTTTAAGCTAAACTCTCTCTGGATTAATCCGTCACGGCACCTGTTCCATCCAAACTCCAAGTTTCCTCAATGTAGGGAATGAATTGAGCCAAAGTGGTTTTATCCCCTTCAAAAGACATCAAGTAAACCTTATCATCCTTTTGGAAGACCCAAGTAATGAGGTACTGCCCAGATTTAAGGATAATATTCAGCTGCAAAGCTTCATTGCCTGAGACAGTGGTTTTAGCTCCCCACATTTTATCTACTTCTTTATTGTCATTCCAATAGTAAGCAATTCGATTCGCAATTAACTCTGCGTTGAAGACTTCACCTTCACCGGGATTCGCTTTCTCTTTGGTATACCCGTTCATGGTAACGATATTGTAGGCACTGCCATCCGTGTATTGAATACTGTCTCCACCATCTATATCTGTAAATTTAATCCACTTGCTTGGGATATCGATATAGCCATAATCTGCAGAACCAACCCGTTTGGTTTCGACAGAACTCTTGGTATTATCCGATGATTTTGACTCCACCTTGCTAGAGGTTTTTTTACTAGAGGATTTTTTGCTCTTTTTTACCACCTCAGTGGAACTCGAGTCAGATGACAACGGTTTTCTAGACTCTTTTTTAGGTGTGCTACAAGCTACAAGGGCAACAGCTGATAAGACCGAGACGGTCGCTAGTAGGAACTTATTTTTCATCTTTCCTCTCCTTTGTGATGGATTTTGATACCTCTAGTGTATCACGTTCAATAAAGATTTGAAAGCGCTATTTGTCTAGTCCGATAGAAAAACGCCCCTAGCGGGACGTTTGATTTGTTGGAATATTTCAAAGAGAAGCTTACTCCTCATCCATTGACAGAACTGACAAGAAGGCTTCCTGTGGTACTTCTACCGAACCGATAGCTTTCATCCGTTTCTTACCGGCTTTTTGTTTTTCAAGAAGCTTGCGTTTCCGTGAGACGTCCCCACCATAACACTTGGCCAAGACGTTCTTACGAAGAGCCTTGATATCTGTACGAGCAACGATCTTATGACCGATGGCTGCTTGGATAGGCACTTCAAACTGTTGACGAGGAATAATCTTCTTGAGTTTCTCAACGATCAACTTACCACGTTCATAGGCGAAGTCCTTGTGAACGATAAAGCTGAGGGCATCGACAGTATCGCCATTGAGAAGGATATCCATTTTAACCAATTTAGATGGACGGTATTCAGACAACTCATAGTCGAAGCTCGCATAGCCACGAGTAGAGGACTCAATTTATCAAAGAAATCAAAGACAATTTCAGCCAGTGGAATCTGATAGATCACATTAACCCGATTTTCATCGATGTAATCCATAGTGACAAAGTCCCCACGTTTACGTTGGGCCAATTCCATGACAGCTCCAACAAACTCTTGTGGCACCATGATTTGTGCTTTGACATAAGGTTCTTCAATCGAAGCAATCTTGGTTGGATCTGGGAACTCAGACGGGTTGGACACATCCAGCACTTCTCCATCTGTCAAATTGACCTTGTAGATTACAGACGGAGCTGTCATGATCAAGTCAATATTGAACTCGCGCTCCAAGCGTTCCTGGATAACGTCCATATGAAGGAGTCCTAAGAAACCACAACGGAAACCAAAACCAAGGGCTTGAGATGTTTCAGGCTCAAATTGAAGACTAGCGTCATTCAATTGCAATTTTTCCAAAGCTTCACGAAGATCATTGTATTTGTTAGATTCGATCGGGTAAAGACCAGCAAAGACCATCGGATTCATTTGTTTGTATCCATGAAGAGGCTCAGCTGCTGGATTGGTCGCTAGGGTCACCGTATCCCCGACACGGGTGTCCGCAACAGTCTTGATAGAAGCCGCGATATAACCAACATCTCCTGTCGCAAGGAAATCACGACCAACCGCTTTAGGAGTAAAAATCCCTACCTCAGTCACATCAAAGGTCTTGCCATTGCTCATCAACTGGATGGTGTCGCCAGGCTTCACCATACCATTGACCACCCGAACTTGAAGGATAACTCCACGATATGGGTCGTATACAGAGTCAAAGATCAAGGCTTGCAATGGAGCGGCTACATCTCCAGTAGGAGCTGGAACTTTCTCGACGATTTGTTCCAAAATCTCTTCAATCCCGATACCAGCCTTGGCAGAAGCAAGGACTGCCTCACTAGCATCCAAGCCGATCACATCTTCTACTTCTGTGCGCACACGTTCTGGATCTGCAGCTGGCAAGTCAATCTTGTTAATGACTGGTAGAATCTCCAAATCGTTATCTAAAGCCAGGTAAACATTGGCTAGGGTCTGAGCTTCAATCCCTTGAGCCGCATCGACTACGAGAATGGCCCCCTCACAGGCAGCCAGTGAACGAGAAACCTCATAAGTAAAGTCCACGTGTCCTGGGGTGTCAATCAAGTGGAAGATGTAGGTTTCCCCATCTTTAGCCGTGTAGTTCAACTCAATAGCATTGAGCTTGATAGTGATTCCACGTTCCCGTTCTAGGTCCATGCTGTCCAAAAGCTGGGCTTGCATTTCCCGACTAGAAACGGTCTCAGTTTTTTCTAAGATTCGGTCCGCCAAGGTTGACTTTCCGTGGTCAATATGGGCGATAATGGAGAAGTTCCGAATCTTCTCTTGTCGTTTCTTTAATTCTTCTAAATTCATTTTTATCATCCTTATAAAACTATTCAGTATATTATAACAAAAAAGATAGGCCTTTGCCTATCTTAATCCATTATTTTCAAAAATCGCTTCTGTGTTTTATTTCCTTCATAGCCTATATGTTCATAAAAAACATGAGCTTCTTTACGATGAGAGGCAGAACTCAAACGAATAAAGGAATAGTTATGAGTTCTGAGCAAGAGTTTCAACTCGCTCCATCAATTGCCGACCGATCCCACGTCCTTGGGCAGAAGGGAAAACAGCAAGTCCTAAAACATTTAAACCCGGATCGCTATATATACTCTCATAGGCTTCTGCTTCTACATAGCCTAAAATATTTCCAGTTTGGTCCTCTTCGTAAACAAAGCAAAAGTGACCCGAATCTGGCGATTAAATTTATCAATCTGAGTCGCAACTTTCTCAACAGTCGAATCATACCCCAATGCCTGGTGGCACAAATCACGAATTTGACCTGCATCTTTAATTTGAACGGTCCGAATCATACTTCTACCTCCATGAAGTCTTTTTCTTTATTTTAGACCTTATACCTAAAATTATCAAGTTTTAAAATATATTAATAGAATATATTGTATTTCTATTTAATTCGAATTGAAATAATTAATGAACAATAAAGGATTTCTATTTACTTTTTCGATTTAATTCGCTATAATGAATTGTAATGTAAAAGGAGGTGAAGCTCTTGGCAAGAGGACGTGGAAAAGCAAGCCCACAAGATAAAGAGGCTTTGCGCATTATTTCCGAAAAAATAAGAGAACTATTAAAGGTTCAAAATAAGAAACAGGTCGATTTATCTCGTACAACTGGTATTCCAGCTAGTACTTTGACCGGCTATGTGAAAGGGACTTCTCTTCCAGTCAGTGAGAACTTAGAAAAGATTGCTAGCTTCTTTGAAATCCCCATCTCTGACCTAGATCCTCGTTATGGACAACCAGATAGCTTGGAGGATTCTAAGATTGAGTTTATCTATAAGCAACTGGATGAGGATTTTCAAGATTCACTCTTAGAGGAAGCCAATCGCTTATTGGTTTTGCAGGCTGAACGCAAGCGCATTGAGAAAAAATACACACCATATACGGTCTTCGACAGTTATGCTGCAAGTCAAAGTGCTTCTAAGGGAGATTTGGTTTGGTTTGATCAAAAACTGGCTTATGATCTAGCACTTTGGATTCATACAGACTCGCTGGAACCTAAATATCCAAAGGGATCTGTTGCCCTAATCAAGCAAACTTTCTACGATACTGCTGGTGCCATCTATGCTATTGAGTACGACGGGCAAACCTTGATCAAGCGTGTCTTCCGTGAAGCACAAGGGATTCGTCTCGTTTCCCTCAATAAAAAGTATAGTGATAAGATTATTCCTTTAGAAGAAGAACCAAGAGTCATCGGAAAAGTCATTGCTAGCTTTCTACCAGCTAAGGAGGATGAGCTATGACTCGATTAGTTGCTATTGATTTAGATGGGACCCTTTTATCACCAGACAAAACCATTAGTCCTGCTAATAAGCAGGCTCTTTTGGATGCTGAAGCTGCTGGTGTACACGTCGTCATCTGTACAGGTCGCCCTCTCTCTGGTGTTCGTCCAATTTTTGAAGAAATTGGCTTCAAAAGTAATCACTCCTACTCTGTGATTAATAATGGTTGTACAACTGTTAAATCATCAGATTGGTCCGTCATCAGTTATGATGCCTTATCTGAAGATGATTTGGTTTATCTCGATCAGTTGACGCAGGAGATTCATCCTCAATTAAGTTTATTCGATTTAAATCGCTATATCATTTTGAATCAGGAACCTTCTGAAATAGCTAAAATGGATGCTGCTATTGTTTCTGCAGTACCCGTACCACTTGGCTTGGAAGAAGTCCTTGAAGCGCAACCCATTTTCCAAGGGATGTTTATCGATCAGAAAGAGCAGATTGATGTCTTTCAAGAGACCTATGAAGAAGTATTAGCCCATCGCTTCCACACCATTCGCTCACAACCGATTCTATTCGAGATCCTTCCCAAGGGAGTAAATAAAGCGACTGGCTTAAAGGCTCTGGCTGAATACTTGGGAATTCCAAGGCAAGAGGTCATGGCTATCGGGGATGAGAACAACGATATTGAAATGATTGAGTACGCGGGTCTTGGAGTTGCTATGGGCAATGCTCCAGCTGCTATCAAAGCCTTGGCTGATGTCACTACCACTTCTAACGAAGAAGACGGTGTCGCCACTGCTATCAAGCGCTATGTTTTACAAGCACAGAACTAGAAAAGGAAAAACAAATGAAATACCCAACATTATTAGAACGTTTTTTAACCTATGTCAAAGTCAACACTCGCTCTGATGAGACTTCAACAACAACTCCTAGTACAGCTTCTCAAGTAGAGTTTGCTAAGAATGTACTACTTCCTGAAATGGAACGAGTTGGACTTCAGAATGTCTACTACCTTCCAAATGGTTTTGCTATTGGAACGCTACCAGCAAACGATCCAAGTCTCACCCGAAAGATTGGCTTTATCTCTCATATGGATACAGCTGACTTTAATGCTGAGAATATCAGCCCTCAAGTCATCGAAAACTATGATGGTGGCGCTATTCCTCTTGGTGATTCTGGTTATTCACTAGATCCTGCTGACTTTCCTAACCTCCATAACTACAAAGGTCAAAACTTGATTACTACTGACGGTACGACCCTTCTTGGTGCAGATGACAAATCAGGGATTGCTGAGATTATGACAGCTATCGAATATTTGAATGCTCATCCAGAAATCAAACACTGCGAAATCCGAGTTGGCTTTGGACCAGATGAAGAAATCGGAGTCGGAGCAGATAAGTTTGATGCAGAAGATTTCAATGTAGACTTCGCTTATACAGTGGACGGTGGTCCTCTTGGTGAATTGCAATACGAAACCTTCTCTGCTGCAGGAGCTGAAATTACCTTTAAAGGGCGCAATGTGCACCCAGGTACTGCTAAGAACCAAATGGTCAATGCCCTCCAGTTAGCTATTGACTTCCACAATCAACTCCCTGAAGAAGACCGCCCAGAAAAAACAGATGGCTACCAAGGCTTCTTCCATTTGATGAATATCGAGGGGACTGTTGAGGAAGCGAATGCTAGCTACATTATCCGTGACTTCGAGACAGAGAACTTTGAAAGCCGTAAAGCCATGATGGAAGACATCGCAAGCAAGATGAACCAAGAACTTGGTGCCGAACGTGTTCTCTTGACACTTAAAGACCAGTACTACAACATGAAACAAGTCATCGAGAAAGACATGACACCAGTCGACTTGGCTAAGGAAGTCATGGAAGATCTAGGCATTACTCCTATTATTGAACCAATCCGCGGTGGTACAGACGGTTCTAAGATTTCCTTCATGGGAATTCCAACTCCAAACCTTTTCGCTGGTGGCGAAAATATGCATGGTCGCTTTGAATACGTCAGCCTTCAAACAATGGAACGTGCAGTGGATACCATCATCGGAATTGTTAGCCATTCCTAATTCAGTGTTTTGTTTTTAAAATTTCTTCTGTTAAAATAACCAAAGAATTTCAGATAAAATATTTAATCTACTTTGAAACTTTCCTTAGGTGAGTACGGACGTCATGGAACTCAAGACGTTCCATGACTTAGTTTTGAACCTAAGGTTTCAAAACTCCCGAGTACCTGAAACAATTTTGTTTCAGGCACTTTTCTCACAGCGGAAAGTTATAGGACTACTTTACTGAATCAAAAAATGAGTTCATGTTTTTAAAAAGTGAGCTGACTATTTTATTTAATAAATAGTTTGTTATTTTCCTAAAAAAGCTTCGGTTATTCTGACCGAAGCTCTTTTTCTATTCATCCAGATATACTACCTGACTAAACCGGCTGTTAATCTGGTCTTGGTAAGTCTCATAAATTGAGAGAGGGATTCTTAAGCAAGTATCTGCTACATGTCCTGCAAAAGGACGATGTGTCAGAAGGGCTACTTTTCTTCCCTTTTCATGCTCCTGCTTCAAGAAATCTATCAGTCTAAGAATCTGGCTCGAATCTTCTGGAGCGCCTCGATCAACCAATAAGGTCCATTGACTCCAATCTGGCGCCTCATCTTTACCACTGATCGAAGTATAGTAAGAAACCTTTTCGCCAACTTGACCGAATCCAGCTGTTAAATCCAAAGGACGTAATTTTAGCTCAGGACATAGTTGCTCCTTCTCTTGTCGCTCATACAAGTAAAGATTATATAAAAACTGGAGATAAAACGGATCCATTCGACTCAGGTCACTCACTTCTTCCCTTTCGAAGCCTCTATGAAATGCCTCTAAGATAGATGAGAAGCGATATGGCATTCGTTTGGCGATCCGTTGGATGAGTTCATCGTCCGAAACATCCTTCAGAATATGCTTAGGCCATTGATTCGAACCGAAATTTTCAACAGCTTGCTGATAGGCCTCTTCCAAACTACTACCAAACCCATGAATTGCACCAACTGAATGAATTTGTGTATTGAGAACTTTTGTCACCTTTTCCATCGGAAAGACGGGTAGTTTAAAGAAAATACGATCTAGAGTGGGTTCAAAGAGGGCGGTAAGACCCTTCATCGTTGGGTGAGGAAGGTCCAAAAGGTGGTCGCCTAATTTTAAGCATAAGGCCTGGTGGTAAATCGAATAACCTAAGGCCATGGACATGGTCGAGAAGGAATCCGAAGCAAAAGGATTGACCTCAAGAATATAGAATTGGTAACTCTTTGGATCTAGCGCAAACTTGATGGATGTCGCTCCAACCAGTCTCAAGTGCCGGACAATAGACAAAGCTGCCTCTCTCAAGGTCTGATGCTCGGTATCTGTCAACGTCAGACTTGGAATGACTTGATAAGAATCACTAGAATGGATCCCAACCGGGTCGATACTCTCAATGTTTCCCGCAAGATAATAATTATCCTGACGATCTCGGACGACGATGTATTCCAACTCCTTAAAACCAACCGTTGAGAGCTCCAACAAACACTGAGCCTGTGGCGATACTTCTAGTCCTTTTTCGACAGCATCACAAAGGTCGTCCAAGTTATTAGCAATCCGACGACCTTGCCCATGCTTGCTGGCAAGTGGCCAAACAACAATAGGGAATTGGATCTGCTCTGAGAACTCAATAGCCTCTCGCACTGTCGAAACCAAGGATGAGGAAGGAACTTGATAACCTAAGTCCTGTAGAAATGACTTTTGGTCTGCCTGGTGGTAAAAGGTACGGTACTGCCTAAGCGAAGTTCCTAGAATACGGATCTTGTGTTCCTTGAGAAACCCAATTTCTTCCAATCGGAATAAAAGACCAAGGACTTGCTTATCCGCAAATGACAGCAGTAAATTTTTTGTTTTCGTCGCTAGAAGGGCTTCTTTTAGACCATCCAACTTTAAACGAATAACCGAAACAGCATCTCCTGCTTCTTTGGTGATGTCGTTTTCGTCTCCACAATAGAGGACTTCTGTCTGGTAACCACGTTCTTTTAATAAGGGACAAGACGTGAGTGCTCCAAGCAAACTGACATCATTGAAGGATTCTGCACACAAAAGCGTTACTTGATTCATGACCATAAATCCTCCCTTCTTTCGTCTAATTTACTTTCAATCAGATCCATAAATTCGTCATAGAAATAGAGACTTTCCCTTGGTCCTGGACTGGACTCAATATGGTAGAGGACACCAATCAAGGGAAGATAGCGGTGACGAAAGGCCTCGATAGAGTGATCATGAAGCTCCTCATGGGTGATCAGAAAATCACGTGGAAGAGTATCGCGTTCAATGTTGTACTGGTGATTCTGGCTAGTGATTTCGACTTTTCCAGTAGCCACCTCTTTTACAGGAATGTTGAGACCTCGATGAGGACTTTTTAGTTTCCCGAGACTTCCTCCGTGGGCAAGTGCCAACAATTCTGCCCCCAAGCCGATCCCCATGATCGGAATATGAGGATCGATTTTAGCAATGACCTGGCAAATACCATCGATATGATGAGGATTCCCTGGACCACTGGATAGAATGATGCCATCCGGCTGCAAATCCTTCAATTCCTTCAATTTAATAGAATAAGGAACGACCGTGACGTTACAACCTCGTGCAATCAATTGACGCAAAACGGAATGCCGTAAGCCCAAGTCGATCAAAACAATACTCTTACCAAATCCTGGTGCAGCATAGGGCGTTTTGGTCGACACCTGGCGGACTTGGTCAAAAGGTAAGACGGTTGCCCGGAGCTGGTCTAAGATATGCTCAATAGCATCCCCTTCATTGACCACTGTAGCCTTCATACTTCCATGTTCAGTGACAATTTTAGCCAGCTTTCGAGTATCGACTCCTTGGATCCCTGGAATATTGTGTTTTTTCAGGTAAGAATCTAAGGATAACTGTTTGCGCCAATTACTGGGATGACTCGCTAATTGGTGCACTACCACTGCTAGACACCCAGGAAAAATAGATTCATAATCATCTCGGTTTATCCCAGTTGTACCGATAACTGGAAAAGTAAAGGCTAATATTTGCCCCTTATAGGACTGGTCGGTAATCAACTCCTGATAACCCGTCATGGCAGAATTTAAGACCAATTCCCCACTGACATAGGTATCAGCTCCAAAACCAGTTCCTTCAAAAACCGTCCCATCTTCTAACACTAAGAGACGTTTTACCATAAATTCTCCTTACAAACTCCAAAAAGAAAAGTGAGAAAAGACCACCTTTTTGTAGACTCTCTCACTTCTCCTTTCTTTTTTACATATTATTTACGTCCAGCTAAAACCGCTTCGATAATAGCCATGCGGACAAAGACACCATTGGTCATTTGTTCCACGATGCGTGATTTAGGAGCTTCTACCAAGTGGTCAGCAATCTCAACATCACGGTTTACTGGAGCTGGGTGCATCAAGATGGCTGTGTCTTTCATACGATCATAGCGTTCTTGTGTCAAGCCATGCAAACGATGGTAGTTCTCTTTTGAGAAGAGTGACTCATAATCATGACGCTCGTGTTGCACACGGAGGAACATCATGACATCGACCTCTTCGAGCACTTCATCAATCGTCACAAAGGTTCCGTATTCTTCAAATTCCGCACTTCTCCATTCGTCTGGGCCTGCAAAGTAGAGGGTTGCTCCCAAACGTTTCAAGATTTGCATATTTGATTTTGCCACTCGTGAGTGATCCAAGTCACCAGCGATACAAACCTTAAGTCCATCAAAGTGACCAAACTCTTGATAGATGGTCATCAAGTCTAGTAAACTTTGGCTTGGGTGTTGACCAGATCCATCTCCCCCGTTGACAATAGAGGCTGTGATAGTTGGACTTTCAATCAATTGCTTGTAGTAGTCTACTTCTGGGTGACGGATGACGCAGATATCAACTCCGAGAGCTGAGATGGTCAAAATGGTATCGTACAGAGTTTCACCCTTGTTTACAGAGCTCGTTTTCACATCAAAGTCAAGGAGGTCACAACCCTAATTTTCAACTCAGCCACTTCAAATGCTTTGTGCGTACGTGTTGATGACTCAAAGAAGAGGTTAGCCACGATATGTTGCTCATCATAATGAGCTTTTGCTCCATTTTTAAACTCAATACCACGCTTAATCAAGGCCATAACTTCTTCGTTTGATAAAGCTTCCATTGAGACAAGGTTTTTAAGTGCGATTTGATTTGTAGACATGTTGTAACTCCATTCCAAAGATATGCATATGTGAAAACAATACAGGAAGCTTCTTCAGTCACTCCTGTATATAGCGACGATTTGAAAACTACCTTATTCACTCACCTCGATCAAGATGCGATCTTGACCATCCAGCTCAGTCATCTCGACAATGATTTCCTCTGATCGACTTGTTGGAATGTTCTTTCCAACATAATCTGGTCGGATCGGTAATTCTCTATGACCACGATCCACTAGGACTGCCAGGCTGACACGCGATGGACGTCCACGACTGACAAGATTATCGATGGCTGCTCGAATGGTCCGACCTGTATAAAGGACATCATCAATCAGGATGACATCTTTGCCAGTAATATCTACTGGTAAAACGGTTGAATCTTCTGTTACTTTGATATCATCACGGAAAGGCTTGGTATCCAATTCACAGACTGGAACTTCTATTTGTTCTAGCTGTGCTAACCGTTCTTTGATGCGATTGGCAATGAAAACGCCACGAGTTTTGATCCCTACCAAAACAATTTGGCTCAGATCCTTATTCCGTTCGATGATTTCATAAGTGATGCGAGTAATTGCTCGCTTCATGGTCAGATCATCAACGACTTCTTTGATCTTCATCTTTTCCTCCTAATTGATAGAAAAAAGCCTCCCTTTCCAAGGAGGCTTCAGAAAAATATCAAGAGATAAGACCTAGAACGCATCTAGTTCACCCCTTATTTTGATCAGACTCCTTGCCTGCCTCACGGGACAGGATTAAAGGACTATTTAATTATCCATACTATATCACAGTTTATAGTGGGATGCAAGAAAAAACTCATTATTTTCTACTAATGTTCGGATTTACATCAACAAATCTTTTATTTAAAGATGATCTGTTCCTTTTTTCCCAATCTTCTTCAAGGCAAACAAGCCACATCCAGCTAGTAAATAAGCGACAAAAATGATGGTCGCCATCTTAACAACATAAAGCCATCCAAAACGATTGACATTGATAAAGAAATAAGGGAAAGGACTGTCTTTTGCCCCTGGAACTGGCCACTTAAGAACCAAACCGTTGAGAAGAGCAAAGACCATATAGAGTACGGGAAGCAAGGTCCAAGCTAATGGATCCGACTTACGGTATTGTTTTGGTTTATCAATCACCAGGGTGTCAAAGAAGAACATCAAAGGAACAATGTAGTGACAGAGGAAGTTTTCCAAGCGGTAAAACTTCTCAGGTGTCGCGATGGGTGCTAGCATAAAGTGGTAGATGACACAGGTGATCATGATAGACATGGTGACACCACCTTTTAAACGAAGATAGCCCTGAGTCTGGGTCGAACGACCACGAAGCATGCGCCAGACCATGTCCCCCATAAAGAACATGACCAACATGTTGGACAAAATGGTGTAATAGAGCATCATCCCAAAGCCACCATGCTTGGTCAGTTGCAGATAAACGCCGATCACACTCAAGATAAACAATAGAAAACGATAGCTAAACAATAGTTTGAATTTCATAGTATTCTCCCGAAAGAAAAGGGGCTAGGCCCTTCTCCTTTTCTTTAGATCTTCTTCACAAATTCTGATTTGAGTTTCATTGCACCAAAGCCATCAATCTTACAATCGATATTGTGGTCGCCTTCGACGATACGGATGTTTTTCACGCGCGTTCCTTGTTTCAAATCTTTTGGTGCACCCTTCACTTTCAAGTCTTTGATCAAGGTGACAGTATCGCCATCAGCCAATTTGTTTCCATTGGCATCAATCGCAACGACACCATCTTCTTCAACGACTTCAGCTGGGTTCCATTCATAAGCACATTCTGGACAGACCAAGAGGGCTCCATCTTCATAGACATATTCCGAATTACATTTTGGACAGTTTGGTAAGTTATTCATTTCAATCTCCTTAGCAAAATTAACTCCCATAGTATACCATGAAAGGGAAAATTTGACAAATACCGTTCTATTGAAGCATCTTCAATAAAAGAAGAGGCAACTTGGCCTCCTAAAATTGATGATCACCTTTATCTTCTTGCAATTCCTGAATGTCTCGAATCACGCGCACGCCTGCTTGACTCTTATTCTGTAATTCTTCGTCCGAGTAGGGGAAGGTATTGATCAAGATACTTTGCATGCCGATGCTTTTCGCTACAGCCACATCTGTAGTGAAGTCATTCCCTACCATGACCGTTTTATCCGGATTCAACTGGTGATCTTTGATGACTTTCACGAGAAATTCGCGCTGAGGTTTGCGAATCCCTGCATCAGACGACAGATAAATGTCGTGGAAAATCTCTCTCAAGCCAACCAAATCAATCTCTGGGTTGGTAAAGTCCGCTTGCGCATTGGATAAGAGATAGATCCGACAACCTGCAGCTTTCATATCTTCTAAGACTTCTTTCGTGTGGGGATAGAGCTCCAAGCGTTTGCGAGAGAGGACACGGAAGGTCCGAGAAATCAAGCGTCCCCACTCTTTGAGATGATGAACACTGGCTCCTGTTGGATGACTCTCTAGATAGAGTTGAACGAAAATCACGGTCAAGTCTATCTCCGGATATGTAACCTGTTTTTCCTTAGAGATACCTTCCTCAGCTTGCTTCACCAGCTCCTTATAGCGTGCTTGCAAACTTTCTCCTGTATAATGAGCCCCATAGGACTGGTAGATCTGGGCCATGGTCTCCCACAAGACTGGACTCGACTCATCAGTTTCGATATCGACCAAGGTTCCATAAATCAAAAATATAGTTTTTAAATGCGTACTTTTGCTGATTCATCTCTTTCTCCCGTTACAAACATGGTAAAGGTGGCCTTACAGACATTGGCACCTTCCTGATTGGTAATATCGACATCGACAACCCGAGTAGTCCGGCCACTGTGGACACATTCCCCGTGAATCGTTAGGACATCTCCTAGGCGCCCTGCTTTCAAATAATTGATGGAAGACTGCAAGGTCACACCATCTACTCCCTGTGAAATAACGACCAAGCCACTGATCTGGTCACACAGGGTAAAGAGATAGCCACCGTGTGCGTTTCCATAATAATTGAGCGACGATTCGACCACCTTGGTTGTCACCACCACATGGCCATCTCTCATGGTTTCAATCTCGTAATTTTCAAATGCTGCAATGGCATCAAAGTGAAAATCCTTCATATATAATAAATCCCCCTAGATCAGGTATTCCTAAACCCTTCCATGATACTACTTTTTTCCACTTCTTACAAGAATAAGAAAAGAGCTGGTCTACCCAACTCCTTAATAGCGAAATTTTTCCCAATCATCGTCAGTCCGTTTGCGATAATAGAACTCAGACAAGTCCGGGTCTTCCATCACTTCCAGCAGAGGAAGCATGTCGTAGGACAAGTCCAACTTCTCTAATTGGTCCTTCTCAACCCAAGAAACTTCTCCTTCATCAGACGATCTTAGCTGGCCTGTAAATTCTGTCGCTTTGTAGCAAAAGACGATGTAGCGGCCGCCCTCATCTTGTGGCCAGTCTTTGACTGCGACCAGTTTTGGGATTTGTAATTGTAAGTCCTGTCTCTTCGTAGATTTCACGAATGACGGATTCTACAAGGCTTTCTCCTTCTTCGATATGGCCACCTGGAAAAGCATAGCCAGCCCAGTGAGTCTTTTCAGGTGAGCGGTATTGAAGGACGACATTCCCATTTTCAAGATCTTCGACCATGCAAAGATTGCACAGTATAGTAGGCGTTGTACGTGACATATATTTCCTTCCTATGGTATTGACAATTAATCAATATAAACTTTCTTTCTTTATCTCTTTTTTCATCACAAAGGGATTTACTAGCTCATGGTATTCATCGAAGGCATCTAAAAGGAAACCTCTCTGAAAGACAATTGACTTCTCTTTTAAATAATATTCCGAGTGAATCGTTACCGAACCATGACCATCAAAACTAAAGAAAAACACAATGAATAATACTAGGATCAGGCTAGCAAAGAAACTAAACAGTAGACCCACTACATTCTTCCAATTGACTGTGTGAGTTCGATAAAAGCGATACCAGATATGACAAAAAGCTGTCACAGCTCCTAGATACAAGCAAGGATTCCACAGGAGCGGAGTAAAGGCGTAACCATTGTAGCCTAATACAAAGTTAGCAAAAACAAAAAGTAAAAGAATTAGATACAGGATCCTAAACAGATTCAAATGCTTTCCCATGATTGAACTCTCCTATGTAAACATTGGTGGAGATTTAAAAAACGAATAATCTTCTTTAAATAATAATCAATAGGATATGAACTCCTAACCGTAGCCAATGATCAATCAGAGGCGTATCCGGATCACTATTTTTACTATCCAAGAATAGGCTGAGAGATAACAAAAGTAAAAGAATGGCAATGATCAATCTCAGAGAGAGCATCACGCCACCAATAGCAAGAGCAGCTAGAAAGCCAAAAAAAGGCAAAGGGCTAAATAAAAATGACAATAAACTAAAATAGAGCATAAACGAGGAGAGTATCAATAAGCCGTAAACAATCAACTTAGTGAAAATTGAGACTCTTATACCTTCTCTTTTCATTTTTGACAGTGAATAAATGACATAGATCATATAGATAAAAAGTAGCATATTGAATCATTCCTATGTTTTATAGATTATATTAATAGTTTAACCAAAACCTATTCAAAATACAACTAAAGACAATAACTTATCAGTAGTCTCCTGTCTCTGATCAAAGTTTCTTGACTTCTGCTGCTACCTTTTGAAGATGCTGTTCCCGCATGCTAGCGGTGTTCACATCTCGTCCGACTTCTCCCAAGATGCAGACACGCTTGGTTTTAATCCCACAGTGGTTCAAGACGGCATTTTTCAAAACAGAGATGCCATAACTATCCGGAATGTTGAGAGGACCTGAAAAGATCTTGTACCACCAAGTAGGCGCCATCGAAGTCGCATAAATACTAGCCGTTTTTCCTTTGAGTAACTTCTTAAATTGCTTGCCTCTCAGGTAATTCCAGATAAAGCTTCCCTGATCATTGGCCGAGTAGGCAATCCCAGGTGTGAAGACCCGATCAATCCAACCTTTCATGAGGCTTGGCATACTACTCCACCAGATGGGATAGACAAAGATCAGGTAATCCGCCCACTGGATCCATTCTTGAGAACGAAGGATAAAGGAATCTTCCTCCATCCGTTTTCGATAACCATAGCGTAATACAGGGTCAAAATCCTCTTCATTGAGACTGATGACTTCAAGCTCATGGCGCTTTGAGTCAATAGTTTCGACTATGGTTTGAAAAATAGCCTGACAGTAACTTTCCTTATCTGGATGCCCATTGATGACTAGATTTTCATTCGACTTCTCCTTCATTTCTTTGGTTCTTTCTATCTCTTTTATTTTTTTACTTGATTAATTGATAATGGTTGAAAGATTGATAGATAGGTCCTTTAGGAATTTTTATTTGAAGAACACATCATCCGCAATTCCTTAACAGGTTTTCCAAGTTTAAGTATTTTTTCTTGGCCATCAAAAGTAAAACCCATTTTTTGATAGAAAGCAATGGCTCGCTTATTATCTTTCAATACCCATAAATAAATTTCAGAAAAATGATCAAGAATCCTCAAAGCTTCCTTCATTAATTTCTGAGCAATACCTTTTCCATAATAGTCTTTTAAAACATATAAAGCAATGATTTCACCAGCTTGAATGGCCTCATCACGAAAATTTCCATAGCTGATAAATCCAACGACCTTCTTTCCATCCATCGCAATCAAGGTATTTTCTGGATACTTTTGACTAAAGAAACGACATCTATCTAATGTCATCGTCTCCTGAAATTCCGCGGGTAAAAGGTCGTCATAAGCCTCTCTCCACGTTTGCCAATGAACGAGAGATTTTCCTTCTATCTCTTCAGGAGTTTCCATTGTTTTAATGATAATCTTCATTCGCTTTATCCTATCTAATCCAATGCCTTGACTTCCAACATCATATCACGGATTTGCGCTGCCAGTTCGAAGTCAAGCACTTCGACGGCTTCTTGCATCTGGCCTTGCAGTTTCTTGACTAGTTCCTTGCGCTCTTGGCGGTTGAGACTGGTGATATCCACTTCCTTATCCTCTTCTTTGGCCACCGCCTTGGTAACAGAGATGAGGTCACGGATTTCCTTCTTAATGGTTTGTGGCACAATCCCATGCTCTTCATTATAGGCCATTTGAATCTGACGACGACGGGCTGTTTCATCGATGGCTTTTTGCATAGACTGGGTCATGGTGTCCGCATACATGATGACGTGACCCTCGCTATTACGAGCAGCACGACCAATGGTCTGGATCAGCCCCCGTTCGTTACGGAGGAAACCTTCCTTATCCGCGTCGAGAATGGCCACCAGACTGACTTCAGGTACGTCAATCCCTTCGCGAAGAAGGTTAATCCCAACCAAGACATCAAAAACACCCAAACGCAAATCTCGAATAATCTCCGTCCGCTCCAAGGTCTTAATGTCCGAGTGCATGTATTTGACCTTGACACCCATTTCTTTGAAGTAGTCGGTCAGGTCTTCTGCCATCTTCTTGGTGAGGGTGGTGACAAAGGTCCGCTCTCCCCGTTCTACACGCGCATTGATCTCACCCAAGAGATCGTCCATTTGTCCCATGGTAGGGCGCACTTCCACCTCGGGATCGAGTAGACCTGTCGGACGAATGATCTGTTCGATGACAGTATCGGTTTGTTCCATCTCATAATCACCCGGTGTCGCTGACACATAGACAATCTGGTGGACATGGCTTTCAAACTCCTCCCGACGCAGTGGACGGTTATCCAAGGCAGACGGCAAACGGAAACCATAGTTAACCAGCATCTCCTTGCGCGAGCGGTCTCCATTGTACATGCCCTTGATCTGTCCCATGGTCATGTGACTTTCATCGATCATGATGAGGAAATCTTCTGGGAAGAAGTCAAGAAGGGTGTAAGGAGGCTCTCCTTCACTCCGGCCATCCATGTGACGAGAGTAGTTTTCGACCCCATTGGTGTAGCCCATCTCCCGTAGCATTTCAATATCATACTCGGTCCGTTGTTTCAGTCGCTGGGCTTCTAAAAGCTTGCCTTCTTTTTCAAAGACCTTCAACTGCTCTTCTAGTTCAGCCTGAATATTGGCAATGGCTACTTCCATATGATCGTCATTGGTCACGAAGTGGGTAGCTGGGAAAATGGCCAAGTGGTCCACATCTCCCAGAACCTGGCCCGTCAGAGCTTCAACCTCACGGATGCGGTCAATCTCGTCCCCAAAGAACTCAACGCGAAAGGCATGCTCATCACGCGAAGCTGGGAAAATCTCGACCACATCTCCCCGAACACGGAATTTGCCTCGTTGAAAGTCGATGTCATTGCGCTCAAACTGGATGTCCACCAGGTCATTGAGAAGTTTATCACGAGAAATCTCCAGACCGGGGCGCAAGCTGACCACGCTATCGGCATATTCCTTAGGAGAACCCAGACCATAAATACAAGATACAGATGCGACAACGATCACATCGTTACGCTCCAGCAAAGCTGAAGTTGCAGAGTGACGAAGCTTGTCAATCTCATCATTGACCGAGCTATCTTTTTCGATATAGGTGTCGCTCGATGGCACATAGGCTTCTGGTTGGTAATAATCATAGTAGGAAACAAAATACTCGACAGCATTCTCTGGAAAGAATTCCTTAAACTCCCCATAAAGCTGACCCGCTAGGGTTTTATTGTGGGCGATGACCAGGGTCGGTTTATTGACTTGGGCAATGGCCTGGCTCATGGTATAGGTCTTCCCCGTACCAGTCGCCCCCATCAGGATTTGCGCCTTCTCACCACCCTCGATGTTATCCACCAACTGTTCAATGGCCTGCGGTTGATCCCCAGACGGTTGGTATTTGGATACAAGTTTAAATTTGTTATCTGTAATTCGATTAATCATCTCTTTATCCTCACATATATAGACCTTATTTTACCATAAATCACTAGAATTCTCTGAGATGAGGAATGAAAGGGAAAACAACATATTACAAAATGATCCGTTAAATCGGTACATACCCGAATTACAAAATAATTAATTGGACACGCATTAGCGTGAAAACTAAACAAGACTCTCGCATTTACTTCGAAAGTCTTGTCTTTATTCTAAAACCATGCAATACGTAATAAACATCAGTGTCCATGATATACAAAATTAGCAAGGTTTGCTCATCGGTATTATTTTTACGAAATCAATTTACTACTTAACTTCTTGATTCCTTACCAAGAGGTAGAGAGTTGCTCCAAGTGAGCATACAAGTCCAAAAACGTAAATACAGAGTTGCAAATTGGAAGCACTACCTAATATTGTTTCCGCAATAATATTATAAAATAGATAACTAGTCAATGGTTCCACTACTCTTTCTATGAATGGTTGTACCAAAATAGGAAATAGTAGCAAAATAGCTAAACTCCCCATTGGACTTTTGAAAAAATAACTTAAGAAGTAAGAAATCAAAAAGTATCGGATGGAGCCAATCAAATAGAAACTGAAAATTTCTAAACTGACACCATTTTCGCTACTAAAAAAATGAAACCATATAAGCAGTACAATGAAATTTAAGGTTGATTGTAGTACTACATCACATAACTCTACGAACAGGATCCGAATTGAACTTAAGATCCTTTTTCCACTTACCAAATAAACTAGTTTTGTTTCGTGTGATTGTAACTCTACAAATGCATTAACACTCCCAATACCAACAGAGAGCATTGATGCAAAAACAAGAGCTTGCTTTAAAGATAATTCTACAATTGTACCATTGATTGCAACTGGTAAAATACTTAAGAGACACACAAAACCTATCAAAAATGACTGTATGGTTATCTGGTACTTCACGGGTTTTAAACTATATTTTTTGACGATAAGACTGAAAAATACTTTTGCCATTCTTCCTCCCCATTCGAATCTTTTCTACAACCATTATGAACACCAAGAACAAGATCCCTTCTACTGTTAAAAGTGTAAAACCATACAATTGGCTCATTTGAGTCCCTTCAATTCGTCCAAAAGCAAATGACTTTGCTCCAATCAAAGGCAATAGATTTTCTATTTTAGAGGAAATACCTCTTAGAATACCTGATAAACTGATTACCAATAATAAAACATCTGCAATTAATGAAGTCATTGATTTTTTCGTTACTATTACGAAAAGTAAAGCTAATAAAGTAAGAACGATTGAAAATATCATAACTCTTACCGTGACATCTAAAAACAAAGTCAATTCTAAATAATTCTTTAAAGTTGAATCTAGAAAAATGAGTAAGATAACAGCATTTACTATAGAAATTACTAAAGTAGAAAGTAACGATAAGACAATCGAACTTGCAATAAACCCAGTAAGACGAACTTTCCAGTTAGGAATCAATAACTGAGTAAAATTATCATCACCATATTGGTAATGGGTTGAATAAACAAGTGAAACCAAGATTGGCAAGAAAATAACACTTGCTTGGTAGGGGGATGATAAGAGAGCATCCCTGACTGTATAGACTGGATTCGATGATAACATAGACGGATCAAGGTTAACTGCTTGGCCATTTCCTTCTACTAAGGCATTTATCACCTGAATATTTTGAATTGTAAAAAATATGCTGACTCCCAAAATAAGAAAAAAAGTGAATTTAAAAGTAGCTAAACTACAATATTTATAGAGGTCACTAAAAAAGGAACGTTTCAACATATTATTCACCTTCTTTCCCTTCGAGCGCCTTAAAATATGCTTCCTCAAAAGATCCAAACTGTTTCAAAATATCTTTTGTAGGAGCATCAATAACAATTTTCCCATTAGAAATACCAACTAGATGATCTACAGTTAATTCTAACTCACTCATATAATGACTGGTCATTAAGACAGTTTTACCTTCATTGACAAAAGACTGCAAAAAATTGCGTACCCAGCGTATACCCTCTGGATCTAGTCCATTGATTGGTTCATCTAAAATTAAGATATCAGGATTTGCTAATAAGGCTGTTGCTAACCCAAGACGTTGCTTCATTCCTAACGAATAATCTTTTACTTTTTTATTTTTAGCTTCACTTAACCCCACCAACTCTAAACATTCGTTGCACCTATTTCTGTCAACGCCACAAGCCAAGCCAATCCACCGAAGATGCTGAAATCCTGTTCTTGTCGGATAAGGTTGGCAACTATCGAGGAATGATCCAACAATACCAAAAGGATTATCTCCCAATTGAGAGTATTTTTTGCCATTGATCAACGCCATTCCCATTTGACTATTTTCTAAACCAAGTAAAATTCTAATTAAAGTTGATTTTCCAGATCCATTCGGTCCAATCAATCCAGTAATCTCACCTTTCTTGGCTTTGAAAGACACGTTTTGAAGGACAATTTTACTATTATATTCCTTATGTAGCTTTTGAATTGTTATCATTTATTCTTTTTCCCTTCTGATTTTTAGTGAAATTCCACCTTCACTTGAAGCAAGTATAACAGGAGAAAATCAGGAAATTCTCAGAATAATTATTTTTTTCATTTTCAACAAATTACATTCTATATTTGCTATAATATGCTCATATAATTGGAGGAACTATGAAGTATAAAATTATAGCCATTGACGATGATGAAAAAATCTTACGATTAATAGTGAATGCATTAAAAGCGAATAACTTTCACGTGGAAACTCGTAAATATATAGAGGAGATCAATATCTGCGACTTTACTGGATTCGATCTAATTCTACTTGATGTCATGATGCCTATTTCTGGTTTAGAAATCTGTCGTTCCATTCGTTCACAAATTACTACTCCAATTCTATTTCTAACCGCTAAAGATTTTGAAGAAGATTTACTAAAAGGAATACAAGCAGGAGCCGATGATTACATCACAAAACCATTCAGCATAAAGGAATTGATTGCAAGAATTCAAATGCACCTTCGTAGAGAAGAAAGATCACATCATGCCTCTAAAGAAGAGATGGATTCAAATATAACTTTTTATCGAGATAGTAAAGAAGTATATTATCAATCAAAGAGAATTTCATTAACTAAGCGAGAGTTTGATTTACTTTATCTTTTAGCAAAAAATGAGAACCGAATATTTAGCATAGAAGAACTTTACAATTACCTCTATCCTGTAGACTCTGATGCACAACTACGATCCATTACTGAATACATCTATCAAATCAGACAAAAATTTAAGATCCATCAAATTGACCCCATCAAAACAATATGGGGAGGAGGATACAAATGGAAAAAGAATTGACAATCAAGCAACTCATTAAGCGTACCTACCTTAAAATCATTTGGCAATTTCTTCTATGTCTGATACTTTTTTACATAGTTCCAGCTCTTCTATCTTCTGTATCTGGAATTAATGAGAAAAATGCCAATCACTTTGCTTTATTTTTTAGCGTCAGTTCTTGGATTTATCTTTGCATCATTTTAATTTTTATCATTGTAATAAATATTAGACAATTATTAACCAAGATCCAAAAAGAAATGAACATGGTTTATCATAGTGGTCTATATTTCACCAAAAATGAACATCACCATTTGCGGATTAAAGAATTTATTGAAACAAACGATCTGATTGAAAAAATGCAATCTGATATAAAAAATAGAATTCAAAATGAAAAAGATCAAAAAAAAGAACTCATGTTTCAAGTATCTAGCGCTGCACATGATCTTCGTAGCCCTCTAACTGTCATCAGAGGAAATGCTGAATTCCTACAATCTACCAAGCAAACACCCCAAGTAATGGAATGTCTAAAAGATCTTGAGCAAGCAAGTATTCAATTAAATGATTATTTTAACCACTTCATCCAATACTCCAAAACCTTTTACGACCATGATATTCAACTTGAAAACATATCAATTCAACAAGTAACTCATCAATTGAAGGAACAGATCACTCCTTTACTCCCGAGAAATACACAATTTGTTTTTTCAAATACAGTAACTCCATCAACACAAATTGCCGTTCATTCCAATTTGTTTTTTCGAGCAATCACAAATATTATTAATAATGCAATACAACATCAAAAAGATAATGATGCAAAGATCCAGCTAACAATGTCACAAGAAAAAAATCGATTAGTTCTAACCATATGGAATAATCAATCTACTTTTTCAAAAAATGTATTACAACATGCTGGAAATCTTTTCTATAAAGAGGACCAAGCAAGAACACCCTCTCAAGAAAGTCACTTTGGACTTGGTTTATCTTTCGTGAAACGTGTCATGAAACTTCATAATGGAACTATGCATTTAGAAAATATTCATAATGGTGCACAAGTGAAACTAATCATTCCCATTATTATATAGAAAAAGCCGAACTCATCAATATGTGTTCGACTCAGAATGCAGACAAACGTCATTTTTGGTGTTTGTCTTTTTCATATATGACCTTCAGACATTACACAGAGGTTAGTCATCAAACTTTTCTTTCCTCTCCCCTAAGCGATAAACAATCACTAGGGATAAAAGGAGAACAATAGTGGTGATGATTGATCCTTCTGCTCCAAATTCACCTCCGGTCAGCCAGTCAGGTCCTGATCCCATGGTAAAGCTAAAGATAGACGCATCTGCGCCCGTCCCACTGACTTGAAAACCAAGGAGATTTCCTTGTACATAGTTCCAAGTACCGTGTTGGGCGACCACTAGCCAGATACTATCGGTGTAGATAAGGAGCAGACCAGCTAGCACCCCATCGAGGATGATATTCAGAACGGATAAGAAAGTCACCCCTGAATTCCCCAGATGAAGAAAGCCAAAGAGACTACTAGAAATCGCGATTGCTAAAGGTAGATTAGTTCTGGCTGCAATCCGAGTTAGGAGCCAACCCCTCGTCGCTACTTCTTCCGTTCCTCCTTGAAGGAGCCAAAATGGGAATAAACCTAGAATAAAGAGGATGGGTTCTAAACTTAATTCATTAAGATCAAATGACCCGATTCCCCCCACCTGGTAGACAAAGGCAATGACTCCCATTTGAAGAAGGGAAAGCAAGATCCCCCAAGCTAGATACTTAAGCCAGTTCTTTTTTATAAAACCTAAAGTCGATAGAGGATTCTTCTCAATGAACTTCACCCAAAAAATAAAGAGTAAGAGAATGAATACAAAACTGAAAAGCTCATAATAAAGAAAATAATGGTAGAAAAATTCTTGGACACTTGCTCCCCCATTGCCTGGTGAAAAGAGATTTGTTAAGAACTCTATGACTAGAGAAAATGGTCCTACAAACTCACTCCAAACCAAAGCCCACCTTCAACAAATAGGAAGGTTAAAAACACATAGAATAGTGTAGAAACAAGTACTGGCCATGAGGTGTTCGTTTTTATATCCTGAATGATCTTCCCCTTCTTCATCATCAACCTCCATTTATCTAATAGGTCCATTGTAGCAAAGAATATCTGAGACTGCAAGACTAAGTCATGTTAGATAACCTAACATAGGATGGTTGAAATTCTTGATTTTAGGTTTCATTTATGATAAGATAATACTTGTAAAAAATAAATGATGAAATTCATACTTGTTTTCAGTATGAATTCTTTATTTTTTTGAGCCCTTTTGGGTATCCCTTCCATTGCTCTTTTCGAGATAACTGGATTAGATATAAAGGAGAACGAAATGAAGAAAAAACTAGTAGCATGTTTGCTTTTCTTATTTCCACTATTCGCCTTTGCGAGTCAAGCACAGGCTGAAACTGTAAAAGTCGTTTTCGATACAGCATATGCGCCCTTCGAATTTAAAGACTCAGACCAAGTTTATAAAGGAATTGACGTTGAAATCTTGGATAAGGTAGCTGAAATCAACGGTTGGACCTTAGAAAAATCATTCCCAGGCTTTGATGCAGCGGTCAATGCAGTTCAAGCTGGTCAAGCCGATGCCATTATGGCAGGGATGACCAAGACCAAGGAACGTGAGCAAGTCTTTGCGATGTCTGATACCTACTATGATACAAAAGTCGTGATTGCGACTAAGAAAGCTAACAAAATCACTTCCTATGACCAGCTTAAAGGAAAAACTGTCGGAGTCAAAAACGGGACAGCTGCGCAACGTTTCCTACAGAAGAACAAAGATCAGTACGACTATACAATCAAGACCTTCGATACCAGTGATTTGATGAACAATAGTTTATCAACTGGTGCAGTGGATGCCATTATGGACGACCAACCTGTTATCGAATACGCCATTAAGCAAGGACAAGATCTTTCTATTAATATGGAAGGAGAAGCTGTCGGAAGCTTTGCCTTTGGGGTCAAAAAAGGTGGTTCCCACGAAAAACTCATCAAACAGTTCAATACTGCTCTTGCTCAAATGAAGAAAGATGGTACATTGGACCAAATTATTGAAAAATGGACTAGTAGCAGCCAATCATCATCTACAGTAACAACTACTGCTAGCACTACTGTTGTTCCAGAAACGAGCACTGAAGCAGGACAAAGGCGACTCCTAAGAAGAAAAAATACAAAATTTCTAGTGATTCCTCTTTTGCTCCCTTCGTCTTCCAAAATGATCAAAGCAAATACACTGGGATTGATATGGAATTGATTAAGTCCATTGCCAAAGACCAAGGCTTTACTCTAGAAATTAGCAACCCTGGTTTTGATGCCGCCGTCAGTGATGTTCAGAATGGAAATGCGGACGGAATGATTGCCGGCATGACTGTGACAGATGCACGTAAGGCAACCTTTGACTTTTCTGATCCATACTACACAACCAATTCGATTCTTGCCGTTCAAGAAAGTAGTAAAATTTCTTCCTACGAAGATCTAAAAGGAAAAACAGTTGGGGTCAAAAATGGGACTGCTTCTCAAACTTTCCTCGAGGAAAACAAGAGCAAGTATGGCTATAAAATCAAAACCTTCTCAGATGGGGCTTCTATGTATGACAGTTTGAACTCAGGTTCTGTAGCTGCCATCATGGATGACGAACCTGTTATCAAATATGCCATTAAACAAGGACGTAAATTCAAAACACCTATCGAAGGTACTCCAAGTGGTCAGATTGCCTTTGCTGTTCAAAAAGATTCGAACCCTGAATTGATTGAAATGTTTAACAACGGTTTGGCCAACTTAAAAGAAAGTGGCGAATACCAAAAGATCTTGGATAAGTACCTTTCAAGCGATAGCGAAGAAAGCACAGAATCTACTTCAGTGGATGAAACGACTATCTGGGGCTTGCTCCAAAACAACTACAAACAATTGTTAAGTGGACTTGGGGTCACTATTGCACTAGCACTTCTATCATTTGCGATTGCTATGGTGATTGGGATCATATTTGGAATGTTCAGTGTGAGTCCTTATAAATGGCTTCGTTGGACAGCTGAGATCTTCGTCGATGTCATCCGTGGTATCCCACTGATGATCCTTGCTGCCTTCATCTTCTGGGGAATTCCCAATTTGATCGAGTCCATGACGGGTCACCAATCCCCAATCAATGACTTCCTTGCAGGTACCATCGCTCTCTCCCTCAATGCTGCTGCTTATATCGCTGAGATTGTTCGTGGTGGGATTCAAGCCGTACCTGCCGGACAGATGGAAGCCAGTCGAAGCCTCGGGATTTCTTATAGCAAGACCATGCGCAAGATTATCTTGCCTCAAGCAACTAAACTGATGCTTCCAAACTTCGTCAACCAATTCGTTATTGCACTGAAAGATACGACTATCGTGTCTGCGATCGGTTTGGTCGAGCTCTTCCAGACTGGTAAGATTATCATCGCTCGAAACTACCAAAGTTTCAAGATGTATGCGATCCTTACCGTCTTCTACCTCGTCATCATTACCTTATTGACACGCTTTGCAAAACAATTAGAAAAGAGGGCTAACTAATGGCAAAATTAAAAATTGATGTCCATGACCTCCACAAATATTACGGTGAAAACGAGGTCCTTAAAGGCATTTCAACAAAATTCTACGAAGGAGATGTGGTTTGTATCATCGGACCATCTGGTTCTGGTAAATCCACCTTCCTACGCAGTCTCAATCTTCTCGAAGAAGTAACCAAGGGACAGATTACCGTGAACGGCTATGACCTGACTGATCCAAAAACCAACATTGATATCGTTCGTGAAAATGTCGGGATGGTCTTCCAGCACTTCAACCTCTTCCCTCATATGAGTGTCATCGAAAACATCATGTTTGCTCCTTTGGAGCATAAACGCATGAGTCGGGAAGAAGCTAAAGAATTAGCGATGGAACTTTTGGAAAAGGTTGGACTGGCTGACAAAGCTGATGTCTCACCGGATAGTCTCTCGGGTGGTCAGAAACAGCGGGTGGCCATTGCGCGTGGTTTGGCAATGAAGCCAGATGTCATGCTCTTTGACGAACCAACTTCTGCCCTTGACCCTGAAATGGTCGGGGACGTACTGAACGTTATGAAGGATTTGGCTAAGCAAGGGATGACCATGATTATCGTCACCCACGAGATGGGATTTGCGCGCCAAGTGGCCAATCGTGTCATCTTTACCGCTGATGGGGAATTCCTCGAAGACGGCAAACCAGACCAAATCTTCGACAACCCACAACACCCACGTTTGAAAGAATTCTTGGATAAAGTCTTAAACGTTTAATAGAAATAAAAACTGGAGTTAAACCTCCAGTTTTTTTCTTTTTCCAATTATGAAATATTGAAAAATTTCATTTAAATAACTTGCTAAATGAAGCAAAAAACTATACCATAGTAGAGTGTCTTTTGACCAAATATGTGACTGAAGGATGATTATGAAAAAATTATTAGAAAAGGTTAGTATCCTTTCTTTATCTCTTGTATTAACGACGTCTTTTTCGATTTCGAGTGCACTTCCCTATATGTTTGAATACTATAAGGATCTCCCAAAAAGTCAAATCGAACTCTTGGTATCCCTTCCATCTGCTGGGATTATGCTTACCCTCTTCCTCAACACATTTATCGAACGCTTCTTGGATGAGAGAAAGATGATTATCACTGGTCTGTTAATCCTCTCAATCTTCGGAATGGTCCCTTTCATTAACCAAGCTTATCCTATCCTCTTCATCTCTCGTTTCATCTTTGGAATGGGTGTCGGTTTGATCAATGCTAAGGCTATTTCCATTATCAGCGAACGCTATCATGGACGTGAACGAGTCCAAACTCTTGGATTTCGTGGTTCTGCCGAGGTCGTAGGGACAGCCCTCGTCACTTTATTGGTCGGCTTCCTCCTCCAATTCGGCTGGACTTCTAGCTTCCTAGCCTACGGGGCCGGCTTAATCGTTCTCTTTCTCTTCATGACCTTTGTCCCTTACCACCAGCAAGAAGAAAGTCAGCATACACAAGCCAATCAGAAAGAACCACTCCAAAAAGAAGAATGGAAGTTAACTATTATTTTGGCCATTGTAGCCGCAATGATTGTCCTATGCAACGTCGGAGTAACTCTTCGCATTCCAAGTATTGTCGCCTACACTTTCAAGGATCAGCACAACTCAGCCAGCTTCATTCTAAGTGCTATGCAATTAATCGGAATTCTAGCTGGTCTCACCTTCTCTGGCCTTGTACAATTGTTCAAGAGCAAATTGATCACTTATGCCGGGATTGCTTACGGATTCTCCATGATGGCTGTAGCCCTTTCTCCAAGTATCCCTCTTCTTGCTCTATCCGCCCTCTTCTCCGGCTATACGTATAGCACTGCTCTCACCATGGTTTTCCAAATCTTGTCAGCCAAGATTCCTGCCAAACGATTAAACCAGGTGACCTCTGTAGCCGTCTTGGGTTGTAGCTTTGGAGCGGCCATTACACCTTTCGCCCTCAATACCATCGGTCTCATCTCCGACAGCAACGCTTTCATCTTTACCGTATTAGGTTTTGCTATGGCACTCCTAGCCTTCTCTCTTCTCTATCTTTTAAAAGATCAGCAGGATTAAACACAAAAGACTGGACAAAAATCCAGTCTTTTTCTATCTTAATTACTAGAAAGTTGGGCAGTTTGCATTTTGTAATAAACACCTTTTTGTGTCATCAACTCTGAATGATTCCCATGTTCGACAATATTTCCATCTACCATAACTAGGATGAGATCGGCATTTTCAATCGTGGACAGGCGATGGGCGATTACAAAGCTGGTCCGACCCACCATTAACTTATGAAAGGCATCCTGAATGAGCAACTCTGTCCGCGTGTCAATGGAAGAGGTCGCCTCATCTAGGATCAGAATCTTAGGTACTGCAAGAAAGACCCGAGCAATTGTCAAAAGCTGTCTTTGTCCTTGAGAGAGGGAGTCTCCCGCATCGGCTAGATAGGTATCATAGCCATCTGGTAGCTGTTGAATAAAGAAATCAGCATTGGCAGCTTTTGCTGCTTGGACCACTTCTTCCCGACTAGCATCTGGTCGACCAAATGCGATATTCTCATGAACCGTTCCAACTTTGAGCCAAGTCTCTTGTAGTACCATCCCGAACTGCTTGCGGTAGCTTGCTAGACTATAGCTATTTACACCTTCATGATCTAAGCGCAACTGCCCCTGATCTACATCATAAAATCGCATGAGAAGATTAATCATGGTTGATTTCCCAGCACCTGTTGGCCCGACAATGGCTACCTTACTAGCCGGCGGGATGGAAATGGAGAGATCCTTTATGAGGGGCTGGTCAGATCGATACCCAAAGCTGACATGATCAAATTGGACAGCTCCTTCGACGGCCTCTTCTTGCAAGTCTTTCTTTCCACTTTCTTTCACTTCCTCTTGGTCCAAGACGTTATAGAGACGTTCCGCACAAGCTAAGGCGCTTTGCAATTCAGCAAGAACAGAAGAGATGTCATTGAAGGGTTTGGTGTACTGATTGACATAGTTGAGGAAGGTCACCAACTGGCCAACAGTAAAGCCAGTACCCGATAGGATACGGAAGGCACCAAATCCTGTCACAAGCGCATAAATTAGGGCGTTGACAAAGCGCGTCGCAGGATTAACGGTAGAGGAATAAAAAATCGCCTCTTGAGAATAACCAGCATAGTCGCCATTGATTTCAATAAACTTGTCTTTAAACTGGTTTTGGGCATTGAAGGCTTGAAGCAAGCTTTCTTGACTGAGAGATTCTTCAATCATCTGCGTCTGAGTCCCACGAGCTTGGGTCTGCATCCGAAAGAGATGGTAGGAACGCTTGGCAATAAAACGAGCGATAAAGAGTGATAAGGGTGTCAAGATCAAGACCATCCCCATCATCATCCAATCCAATCGAGCCATACTCGCGATGGTCACTAGAATCGTCAGAAGACCAACAAAGAACTGATTGAAGACCATGAATAAACCATTGTTTAATTGTTCAACATCAGTTGTCAACCGACTGACCAAATCCCCAGCACCTTGACGATCCAGGTAAGATAAAGGAAGGACATGCACTTTCTGGATAACCTTCTCCCTTAAGTCTTTACTGTAGCGATAGATCATCTGATTGTAAACCAAGGGATTCAACCATTGAATCAGACTTGAAAAAAGAATTACTAGACCCATTTGTAAGATAAGTGGGAGCAAGAGATGTGCTGCATCAGGGAGCACCACTAAGTCTACTGCCTGCCCGATTAGGATGGGGATATAGACGGTTAACAAGACTTGTAAGATGGTTCCCAGACTGGCTAAGATGAGCCAGATGGGCTGTTTGCCTATATCAGCAAGCAAGCGCCGTAAATAAGTCTTCTGTTTCATTCTGCTCCCTCCTCTCTCTTCTGTTGGGAGAAATGAATCTCTTGGTATAAAGGATTGGTTGCCACCAAGTCTTCATGACTTCCCAAGCCGACCTGTTTGCCTTTATCTAAGACGAGAATTTGGTCAGCTCTTCGCAGACTATTGGTCCGTTGCGAGATGAGGATGAGACTGGTTTCCGTCAACTCCTCTTTTAAGCCTGTAAGAGTCGTGCTTCTGTCAAATAGTCCAAAGCCGAAGTGGAATCATCCAACACCAAAAATGGAGCTTTGCGAAGGAAAGCTCGAGCAATGGTCAACCGTTGCCGTTGACCACCGGAAAAATTTCGTCCAAATGCTTCTACCAGAGCGTCTAGCCCACCTTCTTTCTCACGGACGAAATCAGCTGCTTGCGCAACTTCCAAGGCCCACCACAACTGCTCTTCATTCGGTTCCTCGTTTAATCCAAGCGTTAGATTCGAACGAATACTTCCTTTAAAGAGCTCTGCTTTTTGTGGAACCACTGCTACCCAGTCACGCCACTGACCAAGAGTCTTGGGACTCTGTCCATCTTTAAAAATGGTTAGATTTCCTTGACTTGGGCCATAAAGATATCCTAACAATTGAACCAGGGTAGATTTCCCTGATCCTGTCCCTCCAATGATTCCTAAGGTTTGTCCCTTGTTCAGAGATAAGTGAATGCCTTCTAAAGACGGTTTTGCCGCTAAGGGATAGGTAAAGACAAGATATTTGATCTGGAGAGCCAGTTGAGGATTTGAAGCAGATAGCTCATCTAACTCTTGATCCAAATCTTCACTCTTCTCATCAAAGACTTGGACAATCCGACCAGCAGCAATATAGCTTTGGTTGAGCGAGGTCACCAACATGGCTAACTTCAATAATTCTGTTAAGATTTGAAGGAGATAATTAACCAAGGCTACCAACATTCCTTGACTGAGCCTCCCCATTTGAATGGAGGCTTGTCCCTGCCAAAGAATACAGATCAAGGTTCCATTCACGACTAAGAAGGTCAGAGGACTAATCAAACTAGACCATTTGGATACTACTAATTGCCATTTGGTATAGTCTTGGTTGATCTTATTAAACTCTACTTCTTCATGAGCTGCTTGCCCAAAAGCGCGGATAACCCTCATTCCTTGTAACTGCTGACGCGTGATGGTAACCATTCGATCCGTTATCTTCCTGATGCGTGCATAAAGAGGATTGACCAGACGAGACATGACGACAATGATGAGGGTCAGGAGAGCAACCATTCCAATAAACCACATTGTCAGTTGAGGACTAATAGTGAAGGCCATAAAAATAGAGCCAAAAACGACAATTGGCGCTCGGAGGAATAGACGTAAAAATAGATTAATCCCCGTTTGAATCTGATAGGTATCACTGGTTAGTCGCGTCACTAGACTTGAGCTGGTTAGGCGATCCCTCTGCTCCTTAGACAAGCTGAGAATTTTCTCATACAAATCATTGGTCAATTCCTTCGTAAAACCAACGGCTGCTTTTGATGAATAATATTGGGCCGTGATCGCTACAAGAACGCCAAAAGTAGCAAAAACAAATAAGAGACCAACCACCCCAAGCATTCCACCTTGGTCCTGACGGGGAATCAGCTGATCGACAAGCTGGGCAATTAAAAGTGGAACCAGTAATTCAAAGCTTGCTTCTAACAACTTGAAAAACGGTCCCAGTATGGTTTCTTTTTTATAATTCCTGAAGTATTTCAATAAGTCTTTCATACTACTAGTTTCTCTTTCTAATGGATGTACTCATTTTACCACAATTTAGAAAGAGAGAAAAACTCTCCCTGCAAAGCAGAGAGAGTCGAAAAACGACCCAATGTACGTCAGGAATATTATTCCATCTTTGTCCCCTCGTTTAAGATCTTGCCCATTTTCCCTAATCCAATCACTAAGAGTGGGAAAGAAAGGAGTGTTATCAGGCCTAGTACAAGAAAAACAGCTACAAATCCACTAGTATCAATCAACCAACCAGTCAGTGGGAAGATCACGATCATGGAAAGACTAAACATCATGGAGTTGATACTCAGCATGGTTGCTCGTACACTAGAAGGTAAATAAGATTGTAACTCATTGTAGTAAATGGGTTGATAAACTGCATATAGTGCATTAGTCAAAAGATAGACACTTAGATAAGCGAAAGGAGTCTTTACACCTACCAAAAGTAAGGCCAATCCAGTCAGTGCAACTAGAATCGGAAAGACTTGATTACTATTCCATTTTTTTCCGATTTGACTAGCCAGATAAACCGCTAGGAGATTGAATCCACTACCAATCAACATGATAAGCGAAACTTGCCAACTGGCTAAGTCACTGATTTTCTGTTGGTAGTAAAAATAAAACATACACATGATGGTTCCTACCAACTGATAGGTGAGCATCCAGTAAAAGAGTACTGGTTTCTCCTGCCATTCTTGTTTCACTACTACCAATATCCGCTTTAAGGTCAAGTGACTTCTTTCATCACTCTTGCTCTCTGGCTCTTTCATCAGAAAAATCAAGAGAATGGAAAGCAAGGAAATCCAATAGCAATATAATAGGTCCAAGCCAATGCTCCATGAACAAACAAGCCTGCCACAACGGTACCTAAAGTTCGGGTGACTTCAGCCACACCAGACAAAAAGCTGGAAATCTGAAGATACCGGTCCTTTTGGCCCGCTTCCACCGCTGAATCAAATAAGAAAGCCGTACTGGTCCCCGAGTCAAAATTATAAGACCAAGCACTGACCATCATGGCAAGAGCATAAATCCAAAAATTTCCCTGACCAAATAAGATCAAGATAGAGGATCCAATACTGGCCAAGCGAGCCAAATAGAGATTGGTCTTATAACTAAATCGGTCGGCCAACATACCGGATGGGATTTCACACAAGAGACTTGTCCCATGAAAGATACTCTCTAATAGACCGATTTGAAGCAAGGAAAGACCATTTTGGATGAAGAATAAAATCCAAAAACTGGTAATTCCAAAATAAGATGTGAATTCCAGACCTGCTAGGAGTGGAATATTGCCTTTGTAAGTTCTTTTAAACATTGTTTTCTCTCTTTCAATAAGTAATATGACTGTTTCTAAAAGACTTACTTAGATTTGCCTACATTTTCTCCACCTCTTTCATTTAAAGTAATACTCAATGAAAATCAAAGAGCAAACTAGGAAGCTAGCCGCAGGCTGTACTTGAGTACGGCAAGGTGAAGCTGACGTAGTTTGAATTTGATTTTCGAAGAGTATAAACGCCAGACGGCGTTTTTATAGTTATTAAGGTTTAATACGGTGCAACATACGTGGGAATGGAATGGCTTCACGGATGTGTTTTGTACCTGCTGCGAAGGTAACCATACGCTCAATACCGATACCAAATCCGCCGTGTGGAACTGTCCCGTATTTACGAAGGTCAAGGTAGAATTCATATTCTGTACGATCCATACCTAGTGATTCCATCTTCGCTACAAGAGCATCGTAGTCTTCCTCACGCATTGAACCACCGATGATTTCTCCATAGCCTTCTGGTGCGAGCAAGTCTGCACAAAGCACGCGATCTGGGTTACCAGGAACTGGCTTCATGTAGAAGGCCTTGATATCTGCTGGGTAGTTCATGACAAAGGTTGGTACACCAAAGTGGTTTGAAATCCACGTTTCGTGTGGTGAACCGAAGTCATCTCCATGCTCGAGATGTTCATAGTCCGCATCTTCATCATTTTCATGCTCTTGCAAGAGATCAATGGCTTCATCATAAGTGATGCGTTTGAATGGTTCTGCAATATAGCGTTTCAAGAGCTCTGTATCACGTTCCAATGTTTCCAAGGCTTGAGGGGCACGGTCCAAAACACCTTGAAGCAAAGCTTTAACATAAGCTTCTTGCAAGTCAAGTGACTCATCATGTGTCAAGTATGAGTACTCAGCATCCATCATCCAGAACTCAGTCAAGTGACGACGAGTCTTAGATTTTTCAGCACGGAATACTGGACCAAAGTCAAAGACACGACCAAGAGCCATAGCACCAGCTTCCAGATAAAGCTGACCTGATTGGCTCAAGTAGGCTGGAGTACCAAAGTAGTCTGTTTCAAACAATTCAGTTGAATCTTCTGCCGCATTTCCTGAAAGAATTGGGCTATCAAACTTCATGAAGCCATTCTTATCAAAGAACTCATAAGTTGCATAGATGATAGCATTACGGATTTGCATAACAGCAACTTGTTTGCGTGAACGCAACCACAAGTGACGGTTGTCCATCAAGAAGTCTGTTCCGTGTTCTTTTGGAGTGATTGGGTAATCTTGAGATTCACCGATCACTTCGATGTCTGTAATATCGAGCTCATAACCAAATTTAGAACGCTCGTCTTCTTTGACAATCCCTGTTACGAAAACAGATGTTTCTTGGCTTAGAGCGTTTGATGGTGTCAAATTTTTCAAGACCTACTTCTTCGCCGAAATTTTTCGATAAAGTTTGGTTTGAAAGCAACACCTTGGAAGAAGGCCGTTCCGTCACGCAATTGCAAGAAAGCGATCTTTCCCTTTTCCTGATTTATTCGCAACCCAAGCACCGATGGTCACTTCTTGACCGACGTAGTCTTTTACTTCGATGATGGTAATCCGTTTTGTCATAATACATCTTCCTTTTCTCATTGTACTTGTCCGAAGACATGGTCACCTTTCATTTTACCACAATTAGGACTTGATAGCTATCTCTCACAAGCTAAAATGCGTCTTTTTTTAACGAAAGCTGACTTTTTAAAGAAAAGTCAATCAACTTTTCAAATTCTTGAACCGATATAAAATATTTTTATCCTATATTTTGATTTTTTTCAAAGAGAAAATCCTAGTCTTTTTAGTCTTTCTAGCAACCGTTTTTGACAAGTAAAAAGCTTACAAGTTATACTAACAGTATGTATAAGGAGGAAAAAATGAAAAAGAAAATTCAACTCACTACGGGATTGTGTGCAGCTGTTTTAGCCCTCAGTCTCGCAACAACCACTTTTGCTGATGAGCAGACAGGCCCTGTCACTGAACGACAAGATAGGCTTGCTCCTGTTTCAGGAAGTTCAGAGAGTTCAGCTACTACAGCTACAAACGAAGAAACAGCACCACTTCCTAGCGAAGAAACAGCTATCCCAACAGTTGAGGAACCAACCCCAGCTCCTGCTGAAACACCAGTAGATCCACGAATCTCCGAAATTCGTGTCATCCATCGTCGTCGGACTTTGAAACCAGACTTTTCTCCAATTGCATCTTCTACAGATGTCGTCTACAAGACAGTTGAAGCTCGTGCTTTCACCAAATATGACGTTTCTGGAAATGGGCCAGCAACCGTTACAGACGAAAATGGAAAAACATGGTATCGAGTACGATATTCTGAGCTTGATATTAAAGATGGCTTCCATTACAAGAGCGCTCCTGAAAAAGGAACTGCAAACGCGCCCGTCATTGAAGTCATTCATCTCTATGACGATATCGATTTGAATCCTGAAGTTGTAAAACGTGCTCGTTTTGTAGACGATAAGGGACAAGAAATTGTTCCTTCCCAAGAAAATAGCGTCGAGCGGAGCCTTGATTTGGCTTATGAAGCTGGTCTCCCAACAGCACCCGCACAGATTCAAGCCAATGGAAAAACTTATACCTTCCAATCTGCTGACAAAGGAGAATTGACCTCTCATAAACTCCACATTTCTAACCTAGTTACTGTAACCTATTTCTATAAAGAAGTGACAAGCCCAGTTGTTGAAAAACCTGTGATTCCTTCTACTCCAGAAAAACCTGTTCAGAAACTTCGTCTTCCAAAAGGAAATAATGGAGCCAAAACACGTGTACCTGTTAGCAAGAAGACTCAATCAAAACCTTCAACCCCAGAAGTGAAGAAATTCCGCCTTCCAAAAGGCAACAATGGGGCTAAGATCCGTGTTCCTGTGAAAAAAGGGAAAACTATTCTTTCTGTCGATTTCCTATAATTCTAAAGAAAAGAGGCTGGGACAAAAGTCCTAGCCTCTCAATTTTTTTGGATTGTCGAGCAAGACGCAGTGGTTGAGTGGGCTCTACTACGCTGATTTCATCAGCTTTTACAGCCCTACTCAACTGTGCGGAGGTGGGACGACGAAATCGAATTCTAACGAATTACCGATTTCTGTCCCACTCTCTTAATTTTTAATTTTCCATAAATTGATGCAAGCGGCGAACAGCTTCCTTCAGGGTCTCCAAGTCAGTCGCATAGCTAAGACGGACATTCTCTGGAGCTCCAAATCCAGCACCTGTGATGAGGGCAACTCCCACTTCTTCCAAGATGGCAGTTGCAAACTCTGTCACATCCGTATAACCTTTCATCTCCATGGCTTTTTTGACATTTGGGAAGAGATAGAAAGCTCCCTGTGGCTTGATGACATCAAAACCTGGAACTTCGCACAAAAGAGGATAGATGGTATTCAAACGCTCCTCAAAGGCTTGACGCATCACCTCTACCGAGTCTTGTGGACCTGTCAAGGCTTCAATCGTAGCATACTGCGATACGGCCGTCAGGTTGGAAGTTGTTTGACCAGTCAGTTTACTCATAGCTGCGATGATTTCGGGATCACCAACCGCATAACCAACCCGCCAACCTGTCATAGCATAGGCTTTTGAAACACCGTTAATGACAACCGTTTGTTTGCGGATGGCTTCCGATAAGCTTGAAATCGGAACAAACTCATTGCCGTTATAGACCAGACGACCATAGATATCATCCGCTAAAATAATAATGTCATGTTCGACAGCCCAATTTCCAATGGCTAGGAGTTCGTCCTTGCTATAAATCATCCCCGTCGGATTAGAAGGAGAGTTTAAGACCAAGACCTTAGTTTTCTCCGTCCGAGCTTCTTCCAATTGCTCAACGGATACCTTAAAATCATTGGCTTGGTGTCCTTTGACATAGACGGGAACCCCTTCTGCCATCAGGACCTGGTCTCCATAGCTGACCCAGTATGGTGTCGGGATAATAACCTCATCACCTGGATTGAGCACAGCCATAAAGAAGGTATAGAGCGAAAACTTGGCACCTGTCGCAAAGGTGACTTGATTTGGTGAAACGGAATATCCATAGTAGCGTTCGAAATAGGTATTGACGGCAGCCTTTAATGCTGGAAGGCCAGAAGCAACCGTATAAAAGGAAGCCCGTCCATCCCGAATAGCCTGAACTGCAGCATCTTGAATATTGTCAGGAGTGTGAAAATCAGGCTGGCCCAAGGTTAGAAAGAGGATATCTTTTCCTTCTGCCTTTAGTTTTTTTGCTTTGGCATCACTTGCCAGGGTGACACTTTCTTCCATCTTTAATACACGATCAGAAATTTTCATACCTTACCTACTTTCTATCTGGGACCAGTTACAGACGAACCAATTTAGACTAAGATTCTACCAGAAGCTGGCTACAATACCTATATTATACACCATCAAATCTGACTTGGAGCAAGATTTTTGCTAAAGGATTCCCATAAACTTTACTCCTTCTTACTATTCGACATTGTAAATAATTTGAGATTAAAGTTAACAGACCTATTTCTTGTGTTGATAATTCCATTATCTTGTCACCCACCTGTAATCTATTTGATATTAAGGCTTAATAGCGTCTAATACTATTTATTGATAAAATAATAGTATGAAGAATTTAGAAAAAAACTATTTGAAGAAGCCCAAACAGAATTAAAAAAACCATGATTGTCTTTCACAAGGCGGAACGGACTTTTCGTGCAGCAGAGTCTCATGTCTTTAAGGAACATCAGTTGACCCCTACTCAGTTTTCCGTTTTAGAAACCTTGTACAGTAAGGGGGATCTCCGTATTCAGAACCTGATTGACAGTATTTTAGCGACCTCTGGAAATATGACTGTCGTGATTCGAAATATGGTGCGTGATGGATGGATCAGCGCGAAACGGATCCAGATGACCGTCGTGCCTGCATTGTTTCTTTGACAGAAAAGGGACGTAAAAAAATTATCGAAGTACTTCCTGATCATATACAAAATGTTCAAAAAGTTATGAGTGTCTTTAGCGAAGAAGAGCAAAAACAACTGCAATCACTTCTGAAAAAATTAAAAGGCTCCCACTAAATTCTAATCATTCAATCAGTCGTGTTCATGGCTAACTATGAACGCGTTTTTTTTATTCTCAAGAACAAAATGTACTAGTAGTTGCTGACTAGTACATTTTATTTACTCATATTTCACAAAGACTAATTGTTTGTCAGTCGATAAATCATCCTGGTAGGCAAAGCCATTAAAGCTTAACTGCTTCATCTCTTCGACCTTCGTGATCTGATTCTCTAGTAAGGCTGACACAAAAGCCCCACGCGCTTTCTTAGAAATGGTCGAGTGCACCTTCAACTGACCATTTTTCTCTTCTAGAAATTTAAAGGTCACCATCCGATCTTGGACCTCCTTAGAAAAGACGGTTTCAAACTCACTGGAAAGCAATGAAATAATCAGTTCTTCCTCCTGAAGAGCTTGATCATAGACAGCCTTCCAAAAGGTCTTTAAGGATTTACCCTGGACCTTAAGCTTCATGAGAAAGTCCAAACGATGGGGAGCAATCGGAGTATGGGCTGGAATCACTCCATAAAGAGCTGAGGTGATCAAGAGATGGTCTTGCACATAAGCAGCTTCTGTTTCCGTCCAGTCCGTACGGCGGATATTCCGATACATGAGGCCGTCGAAGAGATTCAAAGCTGGATAGGTCTTAGCTGTATCCGACTTGAGCGCTTGGATCCGTTGCTCCTCTTCACTTGCTCGCTCTTCAGAAATCTTATAAAGTGAGGCTAACTCTTCTAGAGATAATGAAGCTAAGGCATCGATGACCTCTTGTGTCTCATTTGATACAGGAAGGCCCGTTTTTTCTGGGGTATCCAGATTCATTTCTTTTGCAGTTGGAATTAATAGTTTCATAGAATTATTGTACCATATTTCATTTTCGCTTGACATAAAATCACTACCATGTTATCATCTAGTTATTAAAACTAGATAACAAAGAGGTAATAACTATTTTATTCAACTACAGTTATCCCAAGTGGGAAGAAATTCCTGATATTGACCTTTATTTGGACCAAGTCCTCCTCTATGTCAATAAGGTGTGTGCGCCTTTTATCTCAGAAACAGACAAGGGCTTGACAGCCTCCATGGTCAATAATTACGTTAAACACGGCTATCTGCCAAACCAGATAAAAAGAAATACAAGCGTCAGCAGGTTGCCCGTCTCATTGCTATTACGACCTTAAAGACGGTTTTTTCGATACAAGAGATCGCGGCTACATTGAACCTCTTGCAGAGTCAAGCCAACTCCGCAGACCTCTATAATAGTTTTGTGGACTTTCTTCATGAAGAGAAAGAACCTTTAGCACCTATTATCGGATCTGCCTGTCGTACCGTGCTACTCTACCAAGAAACACTATCCTATATCCATGTTCATTCTGACGAGGTAAAATAAAAGTGAATTATGCTAGTAAATTAAGTAAACGATTATCCTTTGGGGAAGAAATCGCAAATAGTGTCACCCATGCAGTCGGGGCTGTTTTGATGCTCTTTCTCCTTCCAACTTCTGCTATTTATAGTTATGAAACACATGGAACTCTAGCAGCTGTCGGGACTTCGATTTTTGTTATCAGTCTCTTTCTCATGTTTCTCTCATCGACCATCTACCATGCTATGGCCTATGACTCACCTCAGAAGTATGTCCTTCGGATCATCGATCACTCCATGATCTATATTGCCATTGCAGGTAGCTATACACCCGTCGTCCTTTCTCTCATGAACAACTGGTTCGGCTATGCCATTATCCTGATTCAATGGGGGACGACCATCTTCGGAATTCTTTATAAGATTTTTGCTAAGAAGGTAAATGAAAAATTCAGCTTGGCCCTCTATTTGATTATGGGATGGTTGGTGATTTTCATTATCCCACAGATCATCAGCCAGACAAGTCCAACCTTCTGGGGTTTGATGCTGATGGGTGGCCTATGTTACACAGTTGGAGCTGGATTTTACGCCAAAAAGAAACCTTATTTTCACATGATTTGGCATCTCTTCATCTTAGCCGCTTCTGCTCTCCAATATATCGCGATTGTGTATGTCATGTAAGACAGTGACTCTCTTATAGGGAGTCACTTTTTAGTTGCTTTTTTACACCCAATTGACTACAATAAAGAAAAATTGTACGGGGACAGTTATGACAACCAAATACCAAAAGATTTTTACAACATTGAAAAACCAGATTGACCAGGGGATCCTAAAAACTGGAGACCGCCTCCCTTCTGTTCGCCAACTAGCCAGTCAGTATGCCTGCAGCAAGGACACCGTCCAACGGGCCCTACTCGAGCTAAGCTACAAGAACTATATCTATGCCAAGCCCCAAAGTGGCTATTATGTCCTGGAGGAAGAGACTGGAAAGCATACCGACCTGCCTCTTCGCCTCAAGGAAGATCGCTTCCAGGCCTTTGAAGACTTTCGGACTTGTATCAACGAAACCCTTGTCGGTCGTGATAATTATCTCTTCAACTACTATGAAAAGCAGGAGGGTCTAGTCGATCTCCGTCAATCTATTTCTTCTCTCCTTCGAGAAGATGCCATTTATACCCAGGAGCAACAAATCGTAATCACCTCAGGAACCCAGCAAGCCCTCTACCTCCTAAGCCAGGTAGCCTTTCCTAACCAAAAAGAACAAATCCTAGTAGAGCAACCAACCTACTACCGTATCAACAAGTTAATTCAGGAGCAAGACTTACCTTATCAAAGCATCAATCGCTTGCCTCAAGGAATTGACTTTGACCAACTGGAAGCCATCTTCAAAAGTGGCAAGATCAAATTTTTCTATACCATTCCTCGCTATCATTATCCTTTAGGACATAGTTATAGCAAGCAAGAGAAGGAACAGATATTGGCCTTAGCAGAGCTGTATGATGTCTATATTGTCGAGGACGATTACTTGGGAGACTATGATCCACATTTTTCTCCTAGCTTTCATTATCTGGATGCATCCGACCGGGTTATCTACATCAAGTCTTTTTCTACCAGCCTCTTTTCTGCCCTCCGCATTACTTCTATGGTCCTGCCCCAAGCACTTCTTTCCCCTGTCTTAAAACTCAAGGGTACACTCGACTACGAAAGTAACTTGGTCATGCAGAAGGCCTTGAGCCTCTATATTGACAATGGCATGTTTGCAAAAAACAAAGGGCTCCTTCACCAACAACAAGTCATCCAAAAAGAGCAAGCTGCTTCCCTACTCCAGCAACATTCCCTGTCCGTCCCCGTGTGGCCAGTCATTGGAGGAGTCTTACTAGATTTGAGACAGGTCCCTTCGGTCGCTCGTCTGAAACATAGCGGTCTCCCTCTCCACTTCTTCGAATCTGCCTATATTCAAAGCTGTCCCTATGCCTTTGCCCGTATCAATCAGGACAAACTGGAAGAGGTATTACCCCAAATTATCGCTTATCTATAATTCATCCTATCCTTTCTATTTCTTGAGTTATTTTATATATAAAACTATGTTACAAAAAAATTACATTTATTACAAATATCACTTGACATCTGTAACAATAGGAGTATAATCTAAGTCAGAAAGATAAAGAGGTGATATTATGAAACGATCTTTGATTCGTTGGACTGCAGCCTCTCTTGTGGCTGCATCATTTGGACTTGCTTTGGGAGGGTGTGGCTCAAAAGATAAAACAACTTCCTCATCCGAAAAAGCTTCTAGCTCGAAAGTTGAGAAAAAACCAAAAGCTAGCTTGAATAAAAAAGCTACAGCTTCTTCTTCTCAAGCAAAAGAAAATACTACTCCTTCAAGTCAGGCAAGTAACCCGTCAGCTTCAACTGAACCGAACAAGACAGAAGATACATCTTCAACTGATCAAGCAGTTGTTCCTGCAGGACTTGTCGGTACTTGGGTAGGATCTAGCCCTCAGGCAGATAGCATCAAAATGACTATTGAAGCCAATGGAGATATTACAACTGTCGTTAGCTTTAAAAATGATAGTGAACCAACCCGCACAGCCACCTATACTGCAAGAGCTATTCAAGCATCTGGTAATGTTTATTACTGGGAGTCAGAAGGTCTTAATGGCGCAGATGCACTACTTCCTGGTATTACTGGATTAGGAGTAGCAAATTTCCGCTTCAAACCAGGATTTATCCTTGAGGAAGGTCATTATACTCCGATAGCCTTTACAACAGATATCAATACAGAGTTTGACTATAGCAATTACAGAGATTTCCACTTCTCATTGACCAAAGAGCAATAAGGCCAGGAAATTTACCACTCAAAAAAAGAATGCTGGACAAAACGTCAACATTCTTTTTATCTTTCATTCACTCTTACGAATCTATTGGGCTGAAACCCTTTACTTCTTGGTCAAAGCCCAACTCTTTGCCTACAAGCTCAAAAAGATGATCATCCTCAACTCGTTCATCCAAGGGAATGCTGATCCAGTACTTTCTTGTTCATATGGTAGGCCGGATAGAACGGAGACTCTTCTAATAGTTGGCTGACATAGTCCAGTTTAAGATTTAAGACCTCAATCTTCCCTTCCTGTCTCGCATCTAGCTTGGACCAGTCAATCTTCATGAGAACGCCAAACCATTTGAGATCTTTTTGATGACGAAAGACACCCGAGTCCGGTGAGCGGTCCCAGAGATATTCGAGGGGACGATCATACTGCTGGCTGATCCAATCCACCAAGCGCTTGGTCTGTGGATACATAAAAACTTTGACAGCAAAACAGGAGCTTCTGATATCTTCTAAGGCCTGCTGACAGGCTTCTCTGACTTGACCCACATATTGACCAACCATCTGGTCCATATGGAGTTGCACATAGTCGTCGCCTGTCTCTTGATCCACTAACCAAAAACAAACTTGTTTTCCTTGAACAGTCACATAGAGCTCGAAGTCTCCATCGAGGAGTAGTTGCTCATAGCGAAACACCTCTCCCTGCTTTGAAAACCCATAAGCCAGGGCTTTTTCTTTATCTATACTATATTTCTCAAAATAATCTGGTAAAAACACTGGTCTACTCCTTCTCCTCCAGTATACCAAAAAGAAGCAAAAAATGAGTTAAGAATGGTCCTCAACTCATATAGATTTAAAAGACAACGCGGGTCCCATGTACCTGATCCACTCCTGGAACGTCAAGGAAAAGCTGACGATTCTCCAAGGAGATACCGCCACCTGCCAAGACTTCTACTTGGCCATCCGCTAACTTGGCATACTCTTCGTAGCGTTCCAACCGTTGTTCTATGTCTGTTTCTGGACTGCCGGCTCTTGTTAATAGTCGGGTCACCCCCACTTCCTTAATCCACTCGATCGTCGACGCTTGATCTTCTAAAGGAATCTGGTCAAATGCCATATGCATGGTCAATTCAAATCCTTGGCTAGCTTGGATGAAACGAAGCATGGCGTCTTTATCAAGCTGATTGTAAACAGTCAAGACACCTACCGCCAAGCCATCAACACCCAAATCACGAGCAACTTTCCAGTCTTCTAACATGATGTCTAGCTCTTGCTCAGAGTATACAAAATCTCCACCTCGAGGTCGAATCATGACGATAACCTTGGCCTGATACTCCTTAGCAAGCTTTGTAGCCTCTTTGATCACAGCATAGCTAGGAGTCGTACCTCCTACCGCTAAGTTATCACATAGTTCTACTCGTCGCGCTCCTGCTTGAAAAGCTTTTTCTAAAAGAGTTATGTTTTCTGCACAAAATTCATATAGTGGCATTTTAAATCTCCCTGTTTCTGAAATCGTTTTCTTGTTCTACCATACTCTTTTTTCTGGGCTTTGTCAAACTGAAAAACCTTCGGCCTCATCAGAAACCAATGGTTGATGCTTAATAGGAAATTGGAACGATAATTTGTAATACCATGTTCCCTTTTTCGACCTTCGCAGAATGGATTTGATAGCCACTTGTCGGCATGGTCAATTGGATTTGATTTCCTGTCATGGTAGCTCCTGTTCCCTCTTGGTTAACTTTCTCAGCAATTTTCGAAGCGACCAAGGATCGTGGAATTGGGAGATGGCCAAGACGGGCACGTTCTAGGTTTAAAGTCAATTGTTGATCCGTCACACTCGCTGTATAGTCCATGCTAACTATGGTTTCTACTGGTCCTAGTTCAATCGGAACCTGAACATTGATGTAGTCTCCATTCATAGCAACTGCTGTATTGAGGAGTGTTTCATCCGACACCTCTCCAAGCATTCCTTTGATGACTTGGCGCAATTGAGGAGAATTCAGCTGAAGCTCTGTTTGCAGGCCAGATGCTGTTACATCTGCTGTAGAAAGACCTTCTTGAGCCAGATCTACCAGCGAAGTATTCACTGTTACATTTTTAAATTGTTCTTGAGTCGAAACTTTTGCCGGTATCAAGAAAATTGCTAAGACAATCACTAGGAGGAAGGTCAGTCCGATGAGACGTTTGATCCATTTCCACATATGGTCACCTCTTTTCATTTTGTTGGATAGAAGAGAATTCATCTCTATCACTATTGATCTATTCTTTTTCAAAATATGATTTCTATTCTACCCTAATTTTTCCAAAAAAGCGAATGAGAGGAATAAGGTGCACATAAGAAAAGAAGCTGGACAAAGTCCTAACCTCTAGTTTTATCTTAATGGAATTGCATCCCCCATTCGTCATCTTTACCAGCCTTCTTCCCAGATTTATGAGCGATTTTAAATTAAATAAGATGACTGGTGAATAACTAGGAGTATTTTCTTAACAAAAACACCCATGTTGCCTATTGTTTTGAGGGTTATTTCATGCTACACTAATCATAAGAAATTCAAACAATAAGGAGATCAAACAATGAAAGAATTCATGGATAAATTGAATAACCTACCTAAGCCGGTTCAATACATTATTGCCATCATTATTTTCTTTATCGCTTTTTACATTTCTTATAGCTTGTTTTAAGTTAGAACGTACAAAGCTCTCTTTAGCTGATGCAGTATATTAAAAGAGGCTAGGACAATAGTCCTAGCCTCTCAATTGTCTTTGGATTATCGAGCAAGACGCAGTGGTTGAGTGGGCTCTACTACGCTGATTTTAAATCAGCTTTGTACAGCCCCTACTCAACTGCTGCGGAGTGAGACGACGAAAATCGAATTCTAACGAATTACCGACTTTTCTATCCCACCTCTTTCTTTTTTTAAAAACATTTTTAAAGACTGCTACTGCAAGTACTGCACCGATGATTGGACCAACTACTGGGATCCAAGCGTAACCCCAGTCACCATCTCCTTTGTTAGGAATAGGAAGGAGGCTGTGCATGATACGAGGACCCTAAGTCACGAGCTGGGTTGAGAGCGTAACCTGTGGTTCCACCAAGAGACAAACCAATCCCCTACAATCAAGGTACCTACAGCAAAAGGTACCAAGTCCCTGCTTGAAGGTCATAAAGACCAAGCGCAAAGATGGTTAGTAGCAAAGACAAAGGTTCCAAGGATTTCACTGATGAGGTTTGAAGTAGTGTCCTTTGATTGCTGGACCAGTACTGAATGTTGCAAGGATATTTCCAGGATTTTTCTTCTGCTAAGTAATGCGGTTTGAACTGCAACCAGACAAGGACTTGACCGACCATGGCTCCAGCAAATTGTGCGAGGATATAAGGAATGACAGATGCCCAAGCTAGGCCACCATTAAGAGCAACCCCAATTGTTACTGCTGGGTTCAAATGGGCCGGACTTAACTTACCAGAGATGAAGGCTGCGACAGCAACCGCAATCCCCCAACCAAGAGTAATGACGATCCAACCTGAGTTGTGGCTTTTCGTTTTTGGAAGAACCACTCCTGCTACAACCCCATTTCCCAGAAGAATGAGGATTAAAGTTCCTAAAAATTCACCAAATAATTCTTTCATATGATTTAATTCTCCATTATAAAGAGGGGAAGGTTAGACAGTCTTCTTTCCAACCCCTTTTTTGTTTTTCTTAGTTTTTTAATGCTTCCAAGTCATTGTTTTCCAAAGCGACTTGCAAGTCTTGACGGTAGCCAACTTTTTCTTCTTCTGACCATTCATAGAAGCGGCCCATTTCATCCAAAACAGGTTCGATCATCGCATCTAAGCTATCCCGCATAAAGAGCATGTGGTTGGTACGACGAAGAAGGAAATCAACTGGGCTGAGTGCCAATTCATTGCGCATTGCATAGTGAAGTGACAAGGTATCAGCCAAGCTCAATCCAGGTGCCTGTTCCACGCTATGAGCAAGGGCGAAGACCTTAGGTGCATTGGATCCGTATAGGTTAGCTAGGTAGTGAGCTTCCTTGCTATCCAAACCACGAGATACGCCAAGTTGAGCAAAGGCTTCGATTTCAGAATCCACGTTCGTTGGGTTAATTTCTCCACCTGATACTGGATAGGTCTTAGAGTTGATTAACTTAAACTGACGGTCGAACTCTTCCTTAAGAATGTTCAAGACACGCTCCATAGCCCCTTCAGCCATCTTACGGTAGTCTGTAATCTTCCCACCAGCAAGGGTCAAAAGACCATTGTCATCGCGATCGAGGCTTGATCCACGTGAGACAGCAGATGGATCCAAGTGTTTTTCAGAAGTGCTACCTTCCAAGTGGCTGATTGCTGATTCAACATCTTCACGAGATTTTTCTTTAGAAAGATAGCCTTCAACTGTTGTAATCAAAGTATTAAAGCTTTCATCACTGATGGTTCCGTTGTTACCACCATTGTAGTCAGAAGCACTATTTCCTGAGATCAAAGGACGGAGACCAGCCCAGCTACTTTCGATGTCATCTATGGTGATGTGAGCTTCTGGGAATCGGTTATTTACGATACCTAACAAGTAGTCGACATCTTCTTGGGTTACTTTTGGATGCTCTAAGTCCCCAGTGTAGTCTGTATCCGTTGTTCCAAAGTAAGTTTTGTTCTCCCGTGGCAAGACGAAGACCATCCGACCGTCTCCAAGACCAGTGTCGAAGTATACAGGTTGAGAAACCTTGATCTTGCTTGAGTCTACGACCAAATGAACACCCTTGGTTGGACGCATTTGTGAATGCTGCTCTCCATTATTTGAGAGATTACGCACTTTATCGCTCCAAGGACCAGTTGTATTAATCACCAAACGAGCCTTGATTTCAAAGACCTCATCTGTCAAGAGATCACGCGCCACTACACCTGTGATCTTACCAGATTCATCAAAGAGGAATCCTTCTGCTTTTACGTGATTGGCAATGAGGGCCCCATCTTGGTTGGCACGTTTGATATTTTCAATCACCAAACGAGCATCATTGTTTCGGAAGTCTAGGTAAACCCCACCACCGACAAGACCTTCTTGTTTCAACTCAGGCTCCCGAGCCAACACTTCTTCCTTGGTCAAAACCTTGTTGGCAGCTGGTGTATTGCTGACACCTGCCAAGAGGTCATAGAGGTCCATGGCTACCTTGAGACGGAAGAGGCTAAAAGTTGCCCCATCTTCATCATAGACTGGTAAGAGCATTGGGTCTGGTTTTGGAATATGAGGAGCAATTTGTTGAACTACTGCACGTTCTGATACCGTATCTGATACCACTTCTACGTCAAATTGTTTGAGGTAACGAAGTCCACCGTGGACTAATTTTGTAGAACGGCTGGAGGTTCCTTCCGCAAAGTCCTGCATTTCGATCAAACCTGTTTCAAGACCACTGGCTGCTGCCTGCAAGGCTACCCCAGCACCTGTGATCCCACCCCCGATAATCAAAAGATCCAGGGTGCGTTCTTGCATTTTCTTAATCGATAATTCACGAGTTTTCTTTGAAAATTCCATAATTCTTCACTTTCTATCCTACTGAAGTCTTGACTAGTCTTCAATTTCTGCAAAGAGTTGGGTAGCTTTAACAGCTTTCTTCCATCCCTTGTAGAGTTGTTCTTTATGAGATTCGTTCATAGAAGGCTCAAATAGTTCACCAGTTGCATTGAGTTCTTTCAATTCATCTAGGTCTTTCCAGTAGCCGACTGACAGACCTGCAAGGAAGGCTGCCCCCAAAGCTGTTGTTTCCAAGTTTTTAGCACGAGCGATATCAATCCCAAGGATATCTGCTTGGAACTGCATCAAGAAGTTATTCATAGCTGCTCCACCGTCTACTTTAAGGACTTGAATAGCTGTCTTAGCATCAACTTGCATGGTATCAATGATATCCCGTACTTGATAAGCAATGGATTGAAGAGTCGCCTTGATAAAGTCTTCTTTGGTTGTTCCACGAGTCAAGCCAAAGACAGAACCACGAGCATTTTGATTCCAGTATGGTGCTCCTAGACCTGTGAAGGCCGGTACCACATAAACTTCATCGTTGTTGTGAGAATCACGCGCATATTGTTCAGATTCAGGTGAGTTTTCCACCATACGAAGACCATCACGAAGCCATTGAATGGCACTACCCGCGATAAAGATAGATCCTTCTAAGGCATAGTATACTTTCCCGTTAATTCCATATCCAATGGTAGTTAGCAAGTTATTTTCAGATAGCTGCATCTCCTCACCGGTATTCATGATGATGAAAGATCCAGTACCATAAGTATTTTTGACCATACCTGGTTCGAAGGCCAACTGTCCAAAGAGGGCTGCTTGTTGGTCACCCGCCATACCTGAGATAGGAACTTCTCCACCGTAGAAATGGAAGGGAGCTGTTTTTCCATAGATTTCAGAGTTAGAACGAACTTCAGGAAGCATAGCCTTAGGAATATTGAGGATTTCCAAAATCTCATCATCCCATTTTAGGTCTTTAATATTGTAGAGCATGGTACGAGCAGCGTTTGAATAGTCTGTTACGTGAGAAGCTCCGTCTGTCAACTTCCAAACCAACCAAGTATCGATGGTTCCAAAAAGCAATTCTCCTTTTTCAGCCCGTTCTTGTGCTCCTTCTACATGGTCCAAGATCCAACGAATCTTAGTTGCTGAGAAGTAGGCATCAATGACCAAACCTGTTTTTTGGTGGAATTTTTCGACATAGCCTTGGCTCTTAAGTTGTTCAGCTAAAGGAGCAGTTTGGCGAGACTGCCAAACAATGGCATTGTAGATTGGAAGTCCAGTATTCTTATCCCAAACAACGGTTGTTTCCCGTTGGTTGGTAATTCCGATAGCTTCGATTTGTCCTGGCTTGATGCCACTTTCGATAAAGGCACCAGCGATAACAGACTGAACAGAGTTCCAGATTTCATTTGGATTGTGTTCAACCCAACCAGCTTGAGGGAAAATTTGCGTGAACTCTTTTTGGCTAGAGCTTACTTTTTCACCTTTTTTATTAAAAATGATGGCTCTTGAACTTGTTGTTCCTTGGTCAATGGCCATAATGTATTTTTCTTGTGACATGAACTGTCCTCCTGGGAAAAAGAAATATTCTTTAGGAGACGTACTCCTTACATTGTCTAGTATACAAAATAAACCGCTTTCATGATTATCAAATTTTTTTAAGAATTTTAAAAAATTTGAGTAGATGGGATTCAGAACCCTTGTTTCATAAGGATTTTTAAGACTTACAAAAAATGAAATTTTTAGAAAAATCTAATAAAAAAGCTAGGCAGAACAATTAGTTTAGAATTTGTTCTGCCTAACCTCAAATTTTTAATTACTACTAATTCAGCTCAATAATATCGTAAAAGTCTCATCAAGCATTGAATAGCTTTATTGACCTTCTTCTTGGTAGATCATCTGGCGAATATTGGCTAGATCGATCATATCTAAATCATATTTAAATAATAGACAGGAATCCGCTGGGTAAGGCTAATCGGATTGTTGGTCACGATCAAATCGTAATCTGAAGCTGGATCAAAGGCTTCAATGGTAATAAAACGATTGTACTCTAGGTAGCGCTTGAGGACTTCTGTCATCCGTGTATAGCCTAAATAGCCCACTGTTAAGTCTAAGCCGATCTTAATTTGTCTCCCACTATTTTCTGCGATATAATCCATTAACTGGAGCCACTCCCACTTTATTTTTTTATCCAGTGCTGTCCCTTGGCAAAAGATTGGAAGTTTGCTAAAGATAGTGTCTGCTACTTCTCTATAATCATGACTACTAAAGACATAAGGATTGTGGCTTTCAAGTTGGTACTTATACTTGTCTTGAAGAAGGTAGCCTGTAAAAAGATATACCTGTCCACAAATTTGGCTTAATTCATAGGTCACAGGGCCTTCGATATAATCCCCTAATAACTTCTGCGTTTTCATCTCTTGAATGAGTTGCGTTGTCAAATTACCAATCTCTCCCCCAAAGCCTAAGATGTACTCCATAGTATGAAGCGGAAGGATCCGATGGGTGACAAGAAAAGCAAAGAGGACTAACATCTCTCCATCTTCATGGCTAAGAGCGATGTGTTTCCCAGAAAAGAGCTGGTTTACCCGACGAAACAAGCGTTGGTAAAAAATGTTGTCCGTATAGCCCTTCATCTTCTGTTCAATTTCTTGAAACTGACAGGCATTGATCTTAAGTCGTTGCTGGCTAATGTGGGACCATAGAACAAAATCCAAGCGTTGTCCTTGAGACAACTGGGCACCACAGAGCTCTTCTAGGGTTTCAATTTCGGTTTGCCTTTCTTTCTTGGCAAGTTCTTGTTTCCAGTCTGCACTAGCCCAAACCTTTCGTAGCAAGCCAAAATAAAAATAACGAATCTTTATGTTCAGGTCCCTTGAGGCGCCCATTTTGGATGGAAAATAGAAACTCAGCTAATAACTTGTTTAAGCCCGAAATATGTCGCCCTAATGTGGCTTCACTAATCAAGAGTTCCTGAGCCAGTTGCTGGGCTTGAAACTGGCCCTGATAAAGCAAATAGATCAATAGTTGGTACTTGATCGAATTGTCCAAAAAAGCCCGTCGAATGTCACGCCCCTTGGTATCCGAACCCATAAGAAGGCGAAGATTTTCATCTTCTAGTTCAATGGAAAGGGCCAGCTGATTCTCTTTGGCCTTGTCATTGATCAGTGTGAGATATTTGTTCAAGGTTGCTTTGGAAAAATCCGTCTCCGCCATCACTTCTGACAGACTGCTTGAAGAATGTTGCTGCAGATGAGACAAGATTAAAAACTGCCCACCCTCACTTTTTTCCATTAAATCAGCTAAATGCATTTTCAGAAAACCCTTGCATTTTC